>Ga0182232_1000008_pt1 | contig 87994 bp, 74 predicted proteins | sample G6R1MG_30_FD_155484 | JGI IMG/M metagenome (GOLD analysis project Ga0182232, IMG submission 155484) | Phyllosphere microbial comminities from miscanthus, Michigan, USA - G6R3_NF_07NOV2016_LD2 MG | ecosystem: Host-associated > Plants > Phyllosphere > Phylloplane/Leaf | place: USA: Michigan... | reverse complement strand
ACCGGCAACCGTCGTACTTCTGGCCGGGGCCCCGATCTTCGATGCCCGACCCGACACAGCCCCCGGACGCGGTTCGGCCTCCAGGTGCCCCCAAGCCGTTGCGCTGGCGGCGCTGTTGGGTTAGGGAATCGGCGCGGTTAGCACCCGTAGCTCAGCTGGATAGAGCGTTGCCCTCCGAAGGTGGGGGACCCAGCTCTCCAAGGTGCTAAGTGCATCCTGAAAAATCTTGGGCGCCACATAAGTTTCGACTGGCGCCATTCAGGTGCAACTACGCGCCAGGAAAGATTCTACAAGTAAAACCCTGTGGCGCAAGACTTTTTCTCCTCCGCTGGCGATCAGGCGAGCCGTGAGTTGACCAAGCCGCCTGATACGCTCGCATTGGGGTAACGGGTGTGACGTCACCAGGGATGGTGCCGGATATTCGCGGTCACGTCTCGGGCCCAGACCTAAGAGGCGCATTTCGCAAGCCTAAGACGCGCTCTCCTGCCGACCGCCGGTCTTGGTTTGCGCGTGTCATCTGCACCGATGACGGAAATCGACCTCTGGCAAGCTCGTATTTTCGGAGATTGACCGGGCAGGAACCACATCCACGCTCTCTCAAGGATAGAGACGGATAGGTCCGCGCCCCCGACGCGTGCCGGGGCGGATCTCCCGTCCCTGGCGGGATCGGATCTGGCCGATCAAAGAAACGCAGCGCCGGTGGACCGACCTGTCGCGTACCTTCACAACCGATTGTGATGCCCGTATGCCTCTAGTGACTAGAGCATCAGAGGGATCGTATGCGGTCATTCGCCATCGGCGTGCTGTCGGATCGGACGGGGGTCAAGGTCCCGACCATCCGGTTCTATGAATCCATCGGATTGCTGCCTGCGCCGGAACGCACGCAAACTAACCGTCGGACTTACGACGACGAGACGGTCAGGCGCCTGCGCTTCATCCGGCACGCGCGAGAGCTCGGGTTTGAAGTGGAGGCCATTCGGACGCTGCTCGATCTCGCCGCCCACCCCGAGCGGCCCTGCGCGGAGGCCGATGTCGTCGCGAGGCGTCACCTCGCCGACATCGACGACCGGATCGCCCGGCTGACGGGTCTCAGGGCAGAGGTCCAGGCGATGCTCGACCAGTGCACCGGTGGCCAAGTCCGCGAATGCAGGGTCATCGAGGTGCTGGCCGATCACGGACAGTGCCTGAGCGAACAGCACTGATCACGCCGGAGCCAGGCCCTTGCTTCTCTAGCCGCTAGAGAAGTTATGCCTCGCCGATCTTCTCGCGTGGTCCTCCCGGCCGCCGCGAGCCGAACCGGGATCGCCGATGACGGAACACCACGACCACGCGGAGCATGGTCACGCCCATGATCATACCGGCCATTCCCATGGCCACGCCGGACACGTCCACGCGCCGGCAAGCTTCGGCAAGGCCTTCGCCATCGGGATCGCCCTGAACGTTGGGTTCGTGCTCTTGGAGGCGGCTTTCGGCGTCCTGGGGAACTCCGTGGCGCTCCTGGCGGATGCGGGCCACAACCTCTCCGACGTGCTGGGTCTCGTCGTGGCCTGGGTCGCCACCGTTCTGGCCAAGCGGGCCCCGACTTCACGCTACACATACGGGATGAAAGGATCCTCGATCCTCGCCTCCCTGTTCAACGCCGTGTTCCTCCTCGTCGCCGTGGGCGCCATCGGTTGGGAGGCCATCCAGCGCTTCGGCGAACCGGCCCCGGTGGCCGGCAAGACCGTGATGGTCGTGGCCGCCGTCGGCATCCTTGTGAACGGCATCACCGCCTGGCTGTTCGCTGCCGGGGCCAAGGGCGACATCAACATCCGCGGGGCGTTCCTGCACATGGCCGCGGACGCCGCCGTCTCCGCGGGCGTGGTGCTCGCCGGTTTGGTGATCCTCTACACCGGCTTGACCTGGCTCGATCCGGTCGTGAGCCTTGGCATCGTAGGGGTCATCGTCTGGAGCACGTGGGGCCTCCTGCGCGACAGCCTCGCGATGTCGCTGGCCGCCGTTCCCCCGGGCATCGACCCGGCGGCAGTGCGCCACCACCTCGAAGGCCTTCCGGGCGTCACGGCCCTGCACGACCTCCACATCTGGCCGATGAGCACCACCGAGGTCTGTCTCACCGCCCATTTGGTCGTGCCCGGAGGATATCCCGACGACGCGATCCTGATGGAGGCCGCCCGCTCGATGCGGGAGCGCTTCGGGATCGGCCACACCACCCTGCAGGTCGAGATCGAAGGGGCAAACGCCTGCGCGCTGGCCCCCGACACCGTGGTCTGAGCATGCAAGCCTGGATCTACACGCTGATCCCCGCAGCGGCGGCCATCGCAGGCGCCGCCGTGGCGGTGAACCTGCGCCCCGGGCCCATCCTCGTCAGCGCCATCCAGCATTTCGCCGCCGGCGTCGTCTTCGCCGCGGCCGCAGGCGAGATCCTGCCCGACCTCAAGCATGCCGGGTCGATCTGGGCGACCCTGTTCGGCGGCAGCTTCGGGGTCGCCGCGATGCTCGGCCTGCGCAGCCTCGAAAGGCGGGTGTCGGGCCCGGTCGGGCTCTTGTCCGTCACCGGCATCGACATCCTCGTGGACGGCCTCGTCCTCGGCATCGCCTTCGCGGCGGGCGCCAAGGCGGGCATCCTGCTCACCGTCGCACTGACCATCGAGGTGCTGTTCCTCGGCCTCACCGTCGCGAGCGAACTCGGCGCGGGCGGCGCCTCGAAGCGGTGGGTGGTGGGCCTCACGGCCGTCCTCGTCCTGCTACTGCCGCTGGGGGCGCTCCTCGGCGGTCCCGTCGGCTCGCTGCCGCCCGCCTTCCAGGGTGGCTTCCTCGCGTTCGGCCTGATCGCGCTACTCTACCTCGTGACGGAGGAACTGCTCGTCGAGGCACACGAGACCGAGGACCGGCCCTGGGTCACGGCGATGTTCTTCGCCGGGTTCCTGCTTCTGCTGCTCCTCGACGAGGCAGTCTCTTGAACAGGCGCTCCCCGAAACGCCGGCGTCGTCCGCCCCGGCGAAACCCCGCTCAGTCGTCGTGGTGATGATGGTGGTGACGGCCCCGCTCCTCGAAGAACGGCCGGTCCTCGTAGCGGCGGGGGTGGTGGTGCCGGACGACGACGTCCTCGTGGTCGCCATGCCGGTAGACATCGACGTGGTCGTGCGGCCGCCGCTGGCCGTAACCGCCCTCATAGTATTGCGCCGACGCCGCCATGGGCGCGAAGGCCAGGGCCACTGCCAATCCGGCGAAGATCGTTCTCATGGGTCGCTCCGAAGCTCGATCAGATGCAGGCATCCTGGTACGAACGGATTGAACGCACCCTGAGACAGACGTTCAGCAAACGGCAACCTTCGCGCATCCCAACAAGCGAAGGGCCGCGGCGCGGGCTTGCCACTCGGCCTCGCGGTCCCCACCGGCATACGAATCAGTGCCGGTGCTCCTCCACCACGGTGCGCTCGTGGACGTCGTGGTGATCGTGGACGACCGGGCGGTCGCGGTGATGCTCCTCGACGGTCGAATGGGTATGCTCGACCTCGTCGTGATGACGGTCTCCGTGGACCGCGACACCGCCGGGACCGACGTCCACGTGCTGGGCGAACGCCCCGAGTGGGCTGAGCACGAGGGCAGCCGAGGCGGCCAGGGCGGCAATCGTGAGTTTCATCCGCATCTCCTTCGGTTCGGATCGATCTCGGAATGTATATCCCCGCGAAACCGTTCCGGAATGATTCCCGTCCATGCCCGGGCCGAACATTCGAGAGAGAGCAATTAAATTGTGCTGTGCGGATCGAGGATGGTCCCGTCGTATATGCGCGAGTTGCTGAGGAGCATCGTGCGATCACGCGTTTTGACCAACGGGAGCCGTCGATGAACTTGGCAGGTCATGGCGTTCATCGTGAGTTCAAGTCGCAGGCGGCACCACTTGTGTCGACGGGCCGGAATCGCGGATAAGGGCGACGATGGACTTCGGTGGATGGCATAGGCGCCGGCAAGCGGCGCGTGACGGGTGGGCGCTGGCCGTCCGCACGCTCATGCTCGTCCTGACGTTCGCGTTCGCCGCCCCGTCCGCGGGGTTCGCCGAGGACCTGGCCTTCCATGCCGGCGGTCACCATCGGGCCACGGAACTGACCGTGTTCGAGGCCTCCGCCGCGCCGTCGTCAGCCGACCCTGGCCTCGCGTGCCACGCCCATTGCGGCTGCCATCAGCTTGCCTACCTCGATGGCGCCCCCCTCGCGCCCGCACCGGACCGCCCGCGGCCGTCCTACGCACGGACGGCGGAGGCTCCCGTCGCCATCGCGCCCGGCCGTCCGGCACGACCGCCCCGCACTTGAGGTGACGCCGCGCGCATCCGCGCGCGGATCTTTAGTCCGGCCGCCCCACGGGCTCCGGACCCGTCCCTTCTTGAATGCAGCGGAACGACCGCGGCGGCATGCATGCCCGCCCGGCGTCCCGGTCGAGTGGTTCCCATGCGCATCCTCGTTCTCGCGGTCGTCCTGGCCGTCGGCATAGCCGTCGGCGCGACCGTGCCCGCCGTCTCGGGCTTCGTCCGCAACACCCTGTCGGCCGCGGGGGTGCCGCCGACCCTATTCGCGTTCACCGGCGGGACGGGTGCCGCGGCGCCGGCGACCGAGCCCGACCATGCCGAGGGCGACGGCCACGACCATGCCATGCCCAAAGCCAAGCCCGCGACCAAGCCCGCCGCGAAAGTCATGGACGGACATGCCCAAGGCGAGCACGCGCATTCCGAGGCTGAGGGCGAGGAAGGCCACGTCAGGATGACGGCGGAGCAGGTCGAGACGCAGGGCATCCAGGTCGCCAAGGCCGACGGCGGCACGCTGGCGCGCCATCTCCTCGTCCCCGGCACCATCACGCCGGATACCGACCGGATCGCCCGCGTCCCGGCCCGGGTGGTCGGGACCGTCGCGGAGATGCGCAAGCGCCTCGGCGACGCCGTGCAGAAGGACGAGATCGTGGCCGTGCTCGACAGCCGCGAGGTCGCCGACGCCAAGAGCGACTACCTGACCGCCCAGGTCCAGGCCGAGCTCCAGAAGATCAACTTCGAGCGTCAGCAGAAGCTGCTCGCCTCCCAGGCCGCGTCCGAGGCCGCGTTCCAGAACGCCCGCGCGACCTTCCTGGAGAACCAACTGCGCGTCGACCTCGCCCGCCAGAAGCTGTCGGCGCTCGGGCTGAACGCCGCCGAGGTCCAGGCGGCGCAGAAGCGCGACGAGGCCACGCCGAACCAGTCGAGCCTGCGCCGCTACGAACTGCGCTCGCCGTTCGCAGGCCGCGTCGTCGAGCGCAAGGTCGACGTCGGGACCACTGTCGGCAGTCAGGGCGACCCGGCCGACCTCTACACGGTGGCCGACCTCGGGACGGTCTGGATCGAGCTCTCGGTTCCGACCTCCGATCTCGCCAAGGTCAGGGAGGGCGCCATCGTCACCGTCACGCCGAGCCAGGGAGGTGAGGAGCGGCACGAGCGCGGCAAGGTGATCTTCGTCAGCCCGTTGCTCAACGCCGACACCCGTGCCGCCCGGGTCGTGGTCGCCCTCCCGAACAAGGACATGGCGTGGCGGCCCGGTACCTACGTCACCGCCGAGGTCGAGATCGCGACCGAGCAGGTCCCCGTCCGAGTGGCCAAGGCGGCGTTGCAGACCATCGAGGGCAAGCGCGTCGTCTTCGTGCGCACCGAGGAAGGCTTCGAGAAGCGCGAGGTCGAGCTCGGGCGCTCCGACGACGATTCCTTCGAGGTCAAGGCGGGGCTCAAGCCCGGCGAGGAGATCGCGGTGGCCAACACCTTCCTGCTCAAGGCCGAGCTCGGCAAGGCCGAAGCCGACCACGACCACTGAGGGGCGGGACATGATCAATCGAATTCTCGACGTCTCGGTCCGCCAGCGCTGGCTCGTCCTGCTGCTCTCCCTGCTCGCCGCCGGCTTCGGAGGCTACGCGGTGACGAGGCTGCCCATCGACGCGGTGCCGGACATCACCAACAACCAGGTCCAGATCAACACGACCGCCCCCTCGCTCTCGCCGGTTGACGTCGAGAAGCAGGTGACCTACCCGGTCGAGACCGCGCTCGCCGGCATCAAGGGCCTGGAATACACCCGCTCGCTCTCGCGCAACGGCTTCTCGCAGGTCACCGCCGTCTTCGCGGAGAAGCTCGACATCTACTTCGCCCGCCAGCAGGTCGCCGAGCGTCTCGCCCAGGTGAGGGCGGACCTGCCACCCGGGGTCGAGCCGCGGATGGGCCCGATCTCGACCGGCCTGGGCGAAATCTACATGTGGTCGATCCACTACGCGCAGCCCGCCGAACGGAAGGTCTCGGCATCGGGCAAGCCGGGCTGGCAGCCGGACGGAAGGTACCTGACCCCGGAGGGACAGGCGCTCCGAACCGAGCTTGAGCAGGTCGCCTACCTGCGCACGGTCCAGGACTGGATCATCCGTCCGCTGATCAAGACGGTCCCGGGCGTCGCCGGCGTCGACGGCATCGGCGGCTTCGAGAAGCAGTACCACGTCCAGCCCGACCCGACGAAGCTAGCCGCGCGCGACCTGTCCTTCTCCGACGTCACCCGGGCGCTGGAGACCAACAACGCCAACCAGGGCGCCCGCTACCTGGAGGACAACGGCGAGGGCTACGTCGTCCGCGCGGCCGGTCGCCTGGAGAACATGGACGAGATCGCCGACGTGGTCGTGGCCACGCGGGGCGGCGTGCCGGTCCGGATCAAGGACGTCGCGGACGTCCGCATCGGGCGCGACCTGCGCACGGGCTCGGGCAGCGAGGACGGCCAAGAGGTCGTCGTCGGCACCGCCCTGATGCTGATCGGCGAGAACAGCCGCACGGTGGCGGCCGCGGTCGACGCCAAGATGGAGCAGATCCGCAAGTCCCTGCCGCCGGGCGTCGAGGTCCAGACGGTGCTCAACCGGACGGTGCTGGTCGAGGCCACGGTGAGGACGGTGGTGAAGAACCTGTCGGAAGGCGCGGCCCTCGTCATCGTCGTCCTCTTCCTGCTGCTCGGCAACATCCGGGCGGCCGTCATCACGGCGCTCGTCATCCCGGTCGCCATGCTGATGACCATGACCGGCATGGTCGAGGCGAAGATCTCGGCCAACCTGATGTCGCTCGGCGCCCTCGATTTCGGCCTCATCGTCGACGGGGCGGTGATCATCACCGAGAACGCCCTGCGCCACCTCGCCGAGCGGCAGCATGGGCTGGGCAGGGCCCTCGACACCGAGGAGCGCCTGGAGACGGTGCGGGCATCGGCCGAGGAGATGATCAAGCCGTCGCTCTACGGTCAGGCGATCATCATCCTGGTCTACGTCCCGCTCCTGACCTTCACGGGGGTCGAGGGCAAGATGTTCGAGCCGATGGCGCTGACCGTGATCATCGCGCTCGTCGCGGCCTTCGTGCTGTCGCTGACCTTCGTGCCGGCGCTGATCGCCATCGTCATCACCGGCAAGGTGACCGAGACGGACAACCTCATCATCCGCGCCCTCAAAGCCCTCTACCGGCCGGTATTGGGCGCGGCGGTCCGGGCGCCATTCCTCTTCGTCGGCGGGGCCCTGCTCCTCCTCGTCGGGGCCGGCGTGCTGTTCACCCGCCTCGGGACCGAGTTCATCCCGCAGCTCGACGAGAAGAGCATCGCCCTCAACGCGACCCGGATCCCGTCGACGTCGCTGACCCAGTCGCAGACGATGCAGCTCAACGTCGAGCGGGCGGTCTCGAAGTTCCCCCAGGTCGCCTACGTCTTCTCGAAGACCGGCACCGCCGAGGTCGCCTCGGACCCGATGCCGCCGAACTCGTCCGACACCTTCGTCATTCTGAAAGCCCAGGAGGAGTGGCCCGACCCGAGCCTATCCAAGGCCGAGTTGCAGGAGCAGATCGAGAAGGCGGTCGGCGCGCTCGCGGGCAACGTCTACGAGTTTTCCCAGCCGATCCAACTGCGCTTCAACGAGCTGCTCGCCGGGACCCGCGGGGACCTCGCAGTGAAGGTGTTCGGCGACGAGTTCGAGCCGATGCTCAAGGCCGCCAACCAAGTGGCCGCGTTGCTCCGCGGCATCGACGGCGCCGAGGACGTGAAGGTCGAGCAGACGGCGGGCCTGCCGTTCCTGGAGATCAAGATCAACAAGGCCGAGGCCGCACGATACGGGCTGAGCACCGGCGCCATCCAGGAGGTCATCGGGGCCGCCATCGGCGGCCGGGAGGCCGGCGTCGTGTTCGAGGGCGATCGGCGTTTTCCCATCGTGGTGCGCCTGACCGACAAGGTCCGCGAAGACCGCGAGGCGTTGGAGAACATCCCGGTGCCGCTGCCGCCGGGACCGAACGGGCGCGCGACTTCCGTACTCCTGAAGCAGGTGGCCTCCTTCTCGGTGAGCGAGGGACCGAACCAGATTTCCCGGGAGAACGGCAGGCGACGGGTGGTGGTGACCGCCAACGTCCGGGGCCGCGACATCGGCTCGCTCGTGGCCGAGGCACAGGCGAAGGTGGGTAGCCAAGTCCAGCTTCCGCCGGGCTACTACGCGACCTGGGGCGGGCAATTCGAGAACCTCGCCTCGGCCAAGCGGCGGTTGACCGTCGTGGTGCCGGTCTGCTTCTTCCTGATCTTCCTGTTGCTTTACTCGGCCCTGGGTTCGCCGCGGGACGCGTTGCTGGTGTTCAGCGCGGTGCCGCTGGCCCTGACCGGGGGAATCTTCGCCCTTTGGCTGCGCGGCATGCCGGTCTCGGTTCCGGCCGCGGTCGGGTTCATCGCGCTCTCGGGCGTGGCGGTCCTCAACGGCCTCGTGATGCTGACCTTCATCAAGCAGCTCGTGGCGGAGGGCCGGCCGAAGCGCGAGGCCATCCTGGAGGGTGCCATGACCCGCCTGCGTCCGGTGGCGATGACGGCGCTCGTCGCATCGCTCGGCTTCGTGCCGATGGCCATCGCCACCGAGACGGGGGCCGAGATCCAGCGGCCGCTCGCAACCGTGGTCATCGGCGGCTTGATCAGCGCGACCCTGCTGACGCTGATCGTGCTGCCGGCGCTCTACGCCCGCTTCGGCAAGGCCGCGATGCCGAAGGCCGCCAAGCGGCCGACGGAGACCGTATCGCGGCACCTCAAGGCTGCGGAGTAGCCCCGGATGCGCATCCTCGCGATCACGGCCGCCATGGCCTCCCTGTCCACCTTCGTCACCACTCCCGCATCGCCCGCGGCGGGGGTCGAGGGCGGCGACGCACCGTTCGGGTTGTCCTGGGGACCGGTCGACGCGGTGCCGCGTCCGCTCAAGGTCGACCGCGAGGCCAACCTGACCGCCCTCTACTATCCGCATGGCTGGCCGCCGGCCATCGGGGCGGGCACCGCGGAGGTGGTCCTCGTGGTCTGCCGGGACGAAGGGCTGCAACAGGTGGTCTGGGTTGGCCTGCCGATGTCGGGCGAGGCCCTGGCGAGGACGCGGCGCGCCATCCACGACGAAGGCGTTCGCCGCTATGGCGAGCCCGCACCGGGGCCCGTGGCCGATTCCGAGCTCTGGCCGGGCGGCCGGGCGCTCCTGGCCAGCCGCGAGGTCACGGATGGGCGGCGCGAACTCGTCATGACCGCATTCGGCCCCGGCTACCCAGCCTGCTCGGCGGCCCATCGCGACGCGACCGGACACCCGGCCGGCGTGCACGTCGCCGACCTGATCGGTGTCGGCGCCCCCTGATGAGGCTCCCCGGTACAAATCCCGGCCGGTACTGCATGCGCGGGCGCGGATCGCTCGAAGACGGACGCCCGTTCGATGGCGCCCGGACGAGAGCAAGGCCGGCGTCGGCCTCGCGGCGTTCCGGTACGGCACGGCGGGGCGAAGCGACGAGGCCGGGATGAAGCCCCCTGCCGAGAGGAGCCGCGTGCAGCGTCGGACGGCCAGGGCCGGCGTGCTCGATGGCGGGGAATGCCTCGCGCGCCGGACGCCTGCACCGGGCGGGCGGTCGGCACCGGCCGCCCTGGCCAGCCCAACGGCGGCCGGAACGCCTCGCTCCATGGTCGCGTCCCTGATCGGGCTTCGGCGGCCTCGGGACCGGCGCACCGACGGCGTTTGGCGCCGTGCATTGGCCTGCCTGCTCGCCTTTGCCCTGATCATCGCTCTCGTGGACCCGGCCCCGACATCGCCCCGGGTCGGACCCGAACACGCGAATGGGCCCGGCACGTCGTCCCTGTTCGAACCGGATGCGACCATGTCGCCCGCGGACGACTACGCGGACCGAGGGCGCCCCGGATCGCCTCGGTGCAACGGTCACTGCTCCTGTCATGGGGCCATTCGGCCCGACGGCGCACTCGCGTTGCCCGTGCGTGTCGCGCGGGCCGTGGAGTTCCTGTTGTCCGGCGATGGCTTCCGGTCCCGGAAGGCCGCCTCGCCCCACGACCCGCCACGCGCCTGACCGCTCCGCTGCCGCGAGCCGCGGCGGCGCCCCGGGTCGAAGAGCCCCGTCCTTGACCTGGATGTGAGTGCGCTCGCCTCGCGTGAGCGCGCGGCCCGTCGCCGTGACGCAGCCGCAGGTCGGAACCGCCTACGAGATCGGGTGGAGCGATGCGCGTACCCAGTCCCCCCTTGGCCACCCCCGCACGGCCGACCGTCGGCCTCGGCGCCGACGGCCTCCGGCTAGCGCGAAGACGTCCGTCGGACGTCCCGGACCCCTCGGTGCGAGGGAGCCCACTGCCGTTGGACACCTCGAAAGCGGTCTGGCCGCCCCGAGCGAGGCTCGTCCCATGTCGGCTCGGCCGCCGCACCCTCGCGTTGGCCCTCGCGGCCCTCGCGGCCCTCGCGGCGAGCGCGGTCGGCAGCCCGCGGGCCGAGACGCTGGAGGGCTCGCTGGGGCGTGCCTACCGCGCGAACCCGGAACTGAACGCGACGCGGGCGGGCTTGCGGGCGACGGACGAGGAGGTCGCGATGGCGCGGGCCGGCTACCGTCCGACCGTCGCCGCGGACGCGGACGTCGGCGTACGGAACGTGCAGGGGGCCGCAGGCGGCGAGCGCCTGGCGCGAACCTCGTTCCCGCGCGGTGCGGGGCTGACCGTCGAACAGACCCTGTTCAACGGCTTCCAGACGGACAACGACACCCATCGCGCGGAATCGAACGTGCTCGGCAGGCGCGAGGCCTTGCGCTCCGCCGAGAACACGATCCTGTTCAATGCCGCGCAGGCCTACATGGACGTCCTGCGCGACACCGCGACCGTGGAGCTCAACCGCAACAACATCGCGGTCCTGGAGGAGCAGCGCCGCCAGACGACCCTGCGCTTCCGGCTCGGCGAGTTGACCCGGACGGATGCCGCGCAGGCCGACGCCCGCCTGGCCGGAGCCCGCTCGCAGCTGAGCGCGGCGGAGGCGCAGCTCCGCGCCCGCACCGGCGTCTTCCGTCAGGTCATCGGCGTGGACCCGCGCCGGCTCGCCCCCGGGCGCCCGCTCGACCGCCTGGTCCCGCCACGTCTCGAACTCGCGCTCGGCATAGGGCTGGCCGAACATCCACGGATCCTCTCCGCGCTCCACGCGGTCGATGCCGCCGAGGCGCAGGCGAAGGTTTTCGAGGGGAGGCTCTACCCTCGGGCCGGCGCCTCGGGCGTCGTACAGAGGCGCCGCGACGAGGAGGAGCCGGGCGACGATGTCCTTGCGGCCGGGATCGCCGGGCAGGTGACGGTTCCCGTCTACGAGGGCGGGCAGGTCTACGCGCAGGTCCGGCAGGCCAAGGAGCAGGCCGGGCAGCTGCGCATCGAGGCGGAGCAGGTGCGCGACGCCGTCCGCGCCGGCATCGTCGCAGCCTGGGCACAGCTTGAGGCCTCGAAGGCGCAGGTCGCCGCCTCACAAGCCCAAGTCCAGGCCAACGAGGTGGCGCTGGCCGGCGTGCGGGACGAGGCGCGGGCCGGCCAGCGCACCACCCTCGACGTCCTGAACGCCCAACAGGAACTGCTCAACGCCCGGGTGGGCCTTGTCGTGGCGCAGCGCGACCGCGTCGTGTTCTCCTACGGCTTGGTCCAGGCACTCGGCCGCCTCACCGCGCGCTTCGCGGAGCTGCCCGTGGCTCCCTACGGCGCCAAGGCCCACTACGACCAGGTCGAGGACCTCTGGGCGGGCCTGCGCACGCCCGACGGCCGCTGACGCCCCGTCCGCGAGACGCCGCCCGGGACAGCTTTCCCCCGGGATCGCCCGCGGCCCGGCCACCCTGCGCCACCCCCACTCTCAAGCCCGCCGCTGCGGAACGGCGCGGGAAGCCCCGAGGCTCTCACGAGAGAGGGCCGGACACCATGTCGGAGCCCTTCTTGGTCACGCCCTCCCTGATTCATGCCTTGGCCCACCGGATGACGGGGGTCGATTACCCCCACAGCCACTGGTGGGTCGACCTCTTGGCCCTGCTCGCCTTCGTGGTCGCGCCGGCCTGGACAGGATGGCTGCTGGTCCGGCTCGGCCTGCGATGGATGGGGCCGGGAGGACGTCGACGGGTCCACCCGGTCGCCGTCCCGTCGCGCGAGCCCCGCGCCGGATCGGTGCCGCCGAGGCCCGGCAGCGCCCGCGAGGGCAACTATGGCTGGTGCCTGGAGCGTTTCGTCGTCCGTGCGACGCTGCGCTTCCAGCTGCGTCTCGTGCTGCTCTCGCTGCTGACGTTGCCCGCGGCGTGGCTCCTCCTCGAAATCCCCAAGCACATAATCAATCGCGCCATCACCGACGCAGATGGGGATGGGCATCCGGAGATGGTGGTCCTCGGCTTCACCCTGAGCCAGGTGGAGCTCCTGTTCGCCCTGTGCGGGAGCTACCTGGCCGTGCTCACGCTCGGCGGGCTCGCCAAGTATGCGGTCAACCGGTCGCGCGGGCGCGTCAACGAGCGTCTCGTGCGCCGCCTGCGCCTCGCCATCCTCCGCCGCGCGCGCGGCGAGCCCTCCCCCGACCGACGGGCCGCGCTCGCGGCCGTGGCCATGCAGGAAGTCGAGCCGATCGGCTATTTCGGCGGGAGCCTCGTCGTCGTGCCGCTGATGCAGGGCGGAACGCTCGCGACCAGCATCGTCTTCCTGCTCCTCCAGAACGCCGCCCTCGCGTTGGCGGCGCTGATGATGCTGCCGGTCCAGCTCACGCTGCTGCCGCCCCTGCAGCGGCGCCTGAACGCGAAGGTGCGCGAGCGGGTCCACGCGACGCGGGCCTTGGGAGGTCTCCTGACCGCGGCGCCGGCCGGTCGGGAGGCCACGCCGCCACGCGACCGGCCCGCACGGACGCCGGCCCGGTCGCGGCAGATGCGCCTGGCCGAGGACCTTGAGCGCGTGCGCGTCGAGATCAACGACCTCAAGGGCCGCCTCAAAGGCCTGTACAACTACACCTCCAACCTGACGCCGTTCTTCTTCTTCGCGATCGGCGGCTACCTGGTCGTGCAGGAGCGCCTCTCGCTTGGCGCGCTCGTCGCCGCGCTGGCGGCCTACAGGGAGATCGCGCCGGCGATGCGCGAGGTGTTCGATTTCGTCCAGAGCTGGTCCGACGCGAACGCCCGGTTCGAGGAGGTCACGACGGCGCTCCGCCCCGCTCCGCCGGGCCCTGCGCCCCGATAGGCCCGAGCGGCCAAGCGTTCAATCCGGCCGCTCCGGCCGGCCCGGCGCGCCCGCCGCGGGCGGCAGGAAGGCGACGCGCAGGAGGTCGACGAGGTGGCGGCGGTTCACGAGGAACAGGATCGCGGCGAGCCCGAGATAGACCCAGGCGAGCGCGGACAGGGTCGCCACCGTGCGCGCCGCGTCGTCCCGGTAGGCGAAGGCCAGCCCCACCTGCAGGCCGAAGAGGCTCGCCAGGGCGAATGCCGAGACGAGGCCGAGACGTAGCCGCAGCAGCAGGCCTAACGCGAACAGCGATTGCGCGGCGGTCAGGAGGAACTCCTCCGCCTGGCGGGCGTCGAGCGGCAGGTTCGCCAGCGAGCCGGCGCCGACGCTCATCGCGAGCGGCAGCATGCCGACCAGCAGCGTCCACTGGCTGATCTTGTCGCTGACGAGGGTGCCGAGCCCGTTGGCGGCCCGGCCCGCCAGCACGAACAGGACCGCGACGGTCATGGCCGGGGCTTCGCTCGCCAGCGGCGCGAGCCACTGGATGAGGAGGAACTCGTCAAGCCCGAGGACCCGGCCGGCGCCGACCAGCGCCTCGGCGAACGGCTCGGCCGAGACCAGGATGACCCCGCAGGCGACCAACGTCAGAGCCGCCGTCGCGGCCCACCGCATAGCCACGGGCAACGCGTTCAGGGCGGCGGCAGGGCCGGGCTCCTCATCCTCATCTTCGTCCTCGGGCGCGCTGCGGGTGCGCCAGACGTAGGCGCCGAAGAACGCCGCCAGGACCACGAAATCGAGCGGCCCGATGCCGTCCTTGAGCACGATGACGAAGGCGTACAGGCTTGCCAGGAGCAGGAAGGCGACCTCGACCGCGTTGGCTCGGGTCAACTCCACCGCGCGGCCGCCGCCCCGCGCCCAATGGATGGCGACCAGGAGCGGCCAGGCCAAGCCGACGAGCAGCCGGTTGGCCCCCGTCATGTTGGCGGCGGCGTAGTGCACGTACTGCGAGCCCGGCCCCGCCTTGCCGGCCTGGTAGGCGTAGTAGAGGTCGACCGCATATTCCGGCAGCACGGTCACGAGGGCGACGACGGCGATGATCAGCCCCTGCGAGACGTGCCGCTCGGCGGCTTCCGCCCCCCAGGACAGCAGGAAGCCCGCCGCGAGAATGGCGGCCCCGAAGGCCGCCGTCTCGCCGATGGGCCCGACCTGCAGGCCGGTCAGCCGCAAGGTCAGGGCCGGCGTCGCCGCCGCGACCGCGAGGGCGACCAGCATCAGGAAGCGTCCCACTCCGTCCCTCCTCGTCACACTCACGGGCCGTGGCAGCCGGGCGCGGGCGGGCGCCGCCGCCGGGCGGGCCCACGGCCGCGGCGGGGTGACCGAACCTCGCCGGGCGCCCTATCCGATGTGTCCGGCGGCCCCGGCCAATCCCGCCCCCATCACGCTGGCGGCGCCCGCCCGAGGTGCGTGATCGGCCGGTCGGAGGGTACTCCGTTCGGCTCTCCGACGGGAACGGTGCGGCCGCGCCGAACGGCTGGCGTGAGCAGAGCACGCACCCGGTCCGCAGGACGGCGACCGCCGGATCGAGCCCCTCACGAAATCTCCCCCTCGGCAGCGGCGCGCCGCCGATCGGACGCGAGGAATCCGCCGAGGAACAGCAGGACCGCCCCGGCGGAGATCCAGACGTCCGCCAGGTTGAAGGTGAACCAGCGGATGCCGCCGGTGTGCAGGTCGAGGTAGTCCGTGACGACGCCGTCCATGAGCCGGTCGACGAAGTTGCCGGCGGCCCCGCCCGCCATCGCGGCGAGCCCGAGGCGTTCGAGCCCGCCGCCCGCGGCCAGGGCCCAGCCGGCCACGAGGCAGGTGAGCGTGCCCTGGATGGCGAGGAGCAGCGCCAGGGAGGACGGGTCGTGCGCCGGGAGCAGGCTGAAGCTGATGCCGTGGTTGAACGACAGGCTCAGGTCGACGAAGGGCAGCGCGCCCCTGACGGCGCCTTCGTCCAGCCACGCCTCGGCCGCCGCCTTCGCGCCGAGGTCGATGACCGCGGCGGCCACCGCCACCCCGGCCACGGTCCCGACCCGGCCGGCCCACCCCGACTGGACCATCATCACGCCCTCAGGAGACGGAGCGCGTTGGCCGTCACCAGGACGGTCGCGCCGGTGTCGGCCAGGATGGCCGGCCAGAGGCCGGTGATGCCTGCGATGGTCGTCACCAGGAACACGGCCTTGAGACCGAGGGCGATGGCGACGTTCTGACGGATGTTGCCCAGGGTCGCCCGAGAGAGGGAGACCAGCGCGGCCACGTCGCCCACCCGGTCGTTCAGCACCGCCGCATCGGCCGTCTCCAGGGCCGCGTCGGTGCCGCCGCCCATCGCGACGCCGACGCTGGCGGCGGCGAGCGCCGGCGCGTCGTTGATGCCGTCGCCGACCATGGCGACCGGCCCCATCTCCTTCAGGGCCGCGATCTCGGCGAGCTTGTCCTGGGGCAGGAGCTCGGCCTTCACGTCGAGCCCGAGCTCGGACGCGACCGCCTCGCCCGTGCGCCGGTTGTCGCCGGTCAGCATCACGCTGCGCACGCCGAGCTTCCGCAGGGCCGCGATGCCGGCTGCCGCGTCGGCGCGGGGCTCGTCCCGGACCGCGATGGCACCCAGGGCCTCGGCGCCACGGACGACGATGACCACCGTCTTGCCGCCGGCTTCGAGGTCCGCGACCGCGCGCTCGGCCTCGGGACCGAGCCGCGCGCGCTCGGCGGCGTGGCGCGGGGAGGCGACAAGCACCGTCTGCCCCATGACCGTGGCCTGAACCGCCTTGCCGGGGATGGCGCGGGCGTCCCGCGTCGGCCGCAGCGGCACCCCGTCCGCGCTCGCCCGGTCGAGGATGGCCCGGGCGATGGGGTGGCTGCTTCCGCTCTCGACCGCGGCGGCCAACCCGAGGAGCGAGCGCTCCGACGCGTCCGGTGCGAAGGCCAGGATGTCCGAGACCCGCGGCCGTCCGGCGGTCAGCGTCCCGGTCTTGTCGAACGCGACCGTGCGCACCCGCCCGATGACCTCCAGCGCGGCCCCGCCTTTCACGAGCAGCCCGCGCCGCGCACCGGCGGCCAGTCCCGAGGCGATGGCCGCCGGGGTCGAGAGCACCAGCGCGCAGGGGCAGGCGATGAGGAGGAGCGCCAGGCCCCGGTAGATCCAGGTGCCCCAGTCGGCGCCGAGCAGCGGCGGCACGACGGCGACCGCGGCCGCGAATGCGAACGCGACGGGCGTGTAGACCGCGCTGAACCGGTCGATGAAGCGCGCCGTGGGCGACTTCGATGCCTGCGCCTCCTCGACGAGGTGCAGGATGCGGGCGACCGTGTTGTCGGCCGCCGTCTTGGTGACCCGGACCTGGAGCGCGCCGTCGGCGTTGACGCTGCCGGCGTAGACCGGGTCGCCGACCTCCTTGGGCTTCGGGACCGACTCGCCGGTGATGGGGGACTCGTCGAGGCTCGACGCGCCGTCGGTGATCACCCCGTCGGCGGGCACGCGGTCGCCCGGTCTCACGACCACGACCTGCCCGATGGCCAGCGATGCGGCGGCCACCTCACGGATGGTGCCATCGGCCTCGTCGACAAGGCGGGCGGTCTTCGGCACAAGGGCCGCGAGCGCCTTGATCCCCGCCCGCGCCCGGCCCGCCGCCACGACCTCCAGCATCTCGCCGACCGTGAAGAGCAGCACGACGATGGCGGCCTCCTCGGCGGCGTGGATGGCGAGCGCCCCCGCGGTCGCGACCGACATCAGCATCTCGATGGAGAAGGGCGTTCCGGCGAACGCCGCCATGGCCGCGCGGCGACCGTAATAGGCGAGCCCGACGAGCGCGCCCGGCCAGTAGGCGTACTCGCCCGCCACGCCCGGCGCGACCCGCTCGACCAGGAAGCCGGCGGCGAACAGGGCGCCGATCAGGATGCCCAGCCGCGCCTTGCGGCTCCGCCAGAGCGGCGGCTCGGGCTCCGCCGCGGTCTCGGCGGACGGGGTGCCGCCCGAGGCTTGCGCCATAGCCAGGTCCGCGGCCGTGGGAAGCGGCGCGACGCCGTAGCCCAGGCGCTCGATGCGTCCCTCCAAATCGGCCCTCGGCGTCGCGGCCTCGTCGAGCGCGAGGTCGAGGACCTGGCTGCCGTAGTTCACGCGCACGTCCGCGACGCCCGGCAGCCGGGAGACGGCGGTCTCGATCTTCCCGGCGCAGGTCGGGCAGTCCATGCCCTTGACCCTGTAGCGCAGGGCCTGCGGACCGTTCGTGGGGAAGGGGGTGCGGTCCGCGCCGGCGGCCTGGTTCATGGTGCGCTCCGTTCGCCCGGATCCTGGTCCGGACTGGGAAGGCAGCCTACATGCACCCTGTAGTCGCTACAGGGTCAAGGCCGTGCGGACCGCCTCTTCCATGACGATCGGCAGCCTCGCGGAGGCCACGCAGACCCGTGTCGAGACGGTCCGGTGGTACGAGAAGGTCGGGTTGCTGCCTCCGCCGGCGCGGTCGAGCGGGAACTACCGGCTCTACGGGCCCGAGCACCTGCGCCGGCTGAGCTTCATCCGCCGCGGTCGAGCCCTGGGCTTCACCGTGGAGCAGATCCGGGACCTGCTCGCCTTGGCGGACGACCGGGATCGCTCCTGCGGCGAGGTCGACACCATCGCCCGCGCCCATCTCGCCGACGTGGAGCGAAAGCTGGCCGACCTGACCCGGCTCGCCTCGGAACTCCGCGAGGTCATCGGCCAGTGCGGCTGCGGGTCGGTCGCCGACTGCCGCATCATCGAGGCCCTGTCGCCGTTGGGTGAACCCGCGTGAGCGATTTGGGCCCGGGGTCAGCGAGCGACGTAGGGCGTCACCAGCACCCGGCTCTCGAAGAGCCCCTTGGCCATGAACCCGCAGCACGCGACGGCGAGGATGGCGACCACAATTGCGACGAAGGTTCGGCGTGCGGCGGCCCGGACGTGCGGCCTGACGCGACGGCGACGGCCCGCATTCCTCTGGCCCCAAGCATGGCGTTCCACGCGAACCGCCCCGTTCCGGCCGACGGGCATCGCGGGCTTGCCCCCGCGACGTTCCGAGGCCTGGGGATACCATGTCGGCGGTCAAGGCCGGAAGGGCCGGCGCTGCCAGCCCCCGGGAGATAAAAAGACAGTACCGCGCGAGGCGAACTCAGACTAGAACGGCCTCGGAAACCAAGAAGCCCACAGGTTGGAACCTGTGGGCTTCACACGGGCCGGAGCCCATGGGTTGCTGACGGCGCACCGTTCAGCGTTGACGGATCGGATATGAGTGCATGGGGCTGGATAGTCAAGCGGAAAAATCGAGGATCCGGGCCGCACTCTACATCGACGGTTTCAATTTATATCATTCCGTCAACGACTTAGGAGAGCCCTTCCTGAAGTGGTGCAACTTCTGGAAGCTGGGGGAGTCGATCATCCCGCGGCAGTCGGAGGAGCTCGTCCGCGTCGTGTTCTGCACGGCCTATTACCCGGGCGACCACAGCAAGAAAATACGCCACGAACGCCTGGTCCGGGCGCTCAAGCTGGTCGGCGTCGAGACCGTCCTCGGCCACTTCAGCCATGAAGACGCCAAGTGCCGGGACTGCGGCTCCATTTGGCAGAAGCCGACCGAGAAGGCCACGGACATCAATCTCGCGCTCAGCGTCTACGACGATGCCGTACAGGACGTCATGGATACTGCATATCTCCTGACCGCCGATACGGACCAAGCGGCGACAGCCAAGCTGTTCGCCAAGCGCTTTCCCGGCAAGAAGCTCGTCAGCGTCAGCCCCCCCGGCCGGACCCACTCGCAGCACATCCTGTCGCACACCCCGCACAAGATCGCGCTCAACCGAGAGCATATCGAGAGGGCGCTGTTTCCGGGGCTCGTCACCGCGGAGGGGCAGGCCTCCGTCATGCGCCCGCACGAGTACGACCCGCCGGCCGGCTACGTGATGTGGGACCAGCGTCCGAAGCCCGCGCCCAAGTCGGGGGCGAAAGCGGCCGCGCCGGCGGCGGCGATGCCCGAGCGCTGAACCCGCCGCGGCCTCAGGCCGGTTCCCCGCCCCGGTACCGCGCGAACGTCGACCGTCCGTCCTTCCCGAACAGGACGACGTCGTAGGTCTCGGGCTGCATGTCCTCGACCTCCATGCCGGGCGAACCGGCCGGCATGCCCGGCACGGCCAGACCCGTTCCCTCGGGCCTCTCTGCGAGGAGCCGCTTGATCACCCCGGCCGGGACGTGCCCCTCGATCACGTAGCCGCCGACCTGGGCGGTGTGGCAGGAGAAAAGCTCGCGAGGCACGCCCAGACGGATCTTGAGCGGGTTCACCGGGCCCTCGGTCACCGTGACGGCGAAGCCGGCCTTACGCAGGTGGGTGACCCACCTCTCGCAGCAGCCGCAGCTCGGGTCCTTGTTCACCGCGACCGTCGGCAGCCCCTCCGCCAAGGCGCCCCGTCCGAGCGCCAGCCCCGCCGCCAAGCCCACGAGCACGGCACGTCGGGATGGAATCGCATCGTTCCTCATCGTCATCTCCCGTTCCCTCTTACTCGGCCGCCTGAGGCAGCCGCATCGCCTCAGCGTTCGTCCCCTCGCGGACCGCGCCGGCCGGGGGCAGCCCACGCCCCTTCACCAAGGCGTAGACTGCCGGGATCACGACCAGCGTCAGGACGGTCGAGGAGACCATGCCGCCGATCATCGGCACCGCGATGCGCTGCATGACCTCGGAGCCCGAGCCGGTGCTCCAGAGGATGGGCATCAGGCCCGCCATGATGGCGACGACCGTCATCATCTTGGGCCGCACCCGCTCGACCGCGCCGACCATGATGGCCCGACGCAGGTCCGGGCGCGCGAGAGGGCGTCCCTCGCGCCCGCACTGGGCGCGGACCTCGTCGAGGGCGTGGTCGAGGTAGACCAGCATGATCACCCCGGTCTCGGCAGCGACGCCGGCCAGGGCGATGAAGCCGACCACCACCGCGACCGACAGGTTGAAGCCCATCCACCAGAGCAGCCAGACCCCGCCGACCAGGGCGAAGGGCAGCGACAGCATCACGATGAGCGTCTCGGTCAGGCGCCGGAAGTTCAGGTAGAGCAGCAGGAACACGATCAGCAGCGTCAGCGGCACCACGACCGCGAGGCGCGCCTCCGCCCGCTCTAGGTACTCGTACTGCCCGCTCCACTGCAGGGTCGTGCCCTGGGGCAACTTGACCTCGTCGGTGGCTGCCTTGCGTGCCTCGGCCACGTAGCCGCCGAGATCGCGGCCGGCGATGTCCACGAATATGTAGACCGCGAGCTGGCCGTTCTCGGTGCGGATCGAGGTCGGGCCCCGCGTCAGCTCGACCTTGGCGACCTCGCGCAGGGGGACCGTGCCCCCGGCCAGCAGCGGTACCTGCACCTCGTCGGCGATGGCCCTGGGATCCGAGCGGAAGGCGCGGGGGTAGCGCACGTTCACGGTGTAGCGCTCGCGGCCCTCGACCGTGTTCGTCACGGACTGGCCGCCGAGCGCCGAGGCGACGACGTCCTGTACGTCTCCGACCATCAGGCCGTAGCGTCCGAGCGCCTCGCGATCTGGGGTGATGTCGAGGAAGTAGCCGCCGATGACCCGCTCGGCATAGGCGCTCGACGTTCCTGGCACGGCTCGGATCACCCCCTCGACTTGACGGGCGACCCCCTCCATGGCCTTCAAGTCGGTCCCGAGCACCTTCACCCCGACCGGCGTGCGGATGCCGGTCGAGAGCATGTCGATCCGGGCGCGGATCGGCTGCGTCCAGGCATTCGACACGCCCGGGAACTGGAGCGCCGCGTCCATTTCCGCCTTGAGGCTGGAGAGGGTTACGCCGGAGCGCCACTCCGCCTTCGGCTTCAGCGTAATGACCGTCTCGAACATCTCCATCGGCGCCGGGTCGGTGGCCGTGTTGGCGCGACCCGCCTTGCCGTAGACCGAGGCCACTTCGGGGAAGCTCTTGATGATCCGATCCTGGGTCGCCAGGAGCTCGCCGGCCTTCGTCACCGAGATCCCGGGCAGGGTCGTCGGCATGTAGAGCAGGCTGCCCTCGTCGAGGTCGGGCATGAACTCCGACCCGAGCTGCCGGGCCGGCCATGCGGTCGCCGCCAGCACGCCCAGGGCGAGGAGGATGGTGAGCACCCGGGCCCGCAGCACGCCGGCGATGAGCGGCCGGTACAGCCAGATGAGGAGCCGGTTCAGCGGGTTGCGGTGCTCGGGCACGATGCGCCCGCGCACGAACAGCGCCATCAGGGCCGGCACCAGGGTGACCGAGAGGAGCGCCGCGGCCGCCATGGCGAAGGTCTTGGTGAAGGCGAGCGGCCCGAACAGCCGCCCCTCCTGGCTCTCCAGGGTGAAGATCGGCAGGAAGGAGACCGTGATGACCAAGAGCGAGAAGAACAGGGAGGGACCCACCTCCGCCGCCGCCTCGACCAGGACCTCGACACGCGGCTTTCCCGGGGGCGCCCGCTCCAAGTGCTTGTGGGCGTTCTCGATCATGACGATGGCGGCGTCGATCATGGCGCCGACCGCGATGGCGATGCCGCCGAGCGACATGACGTTGGCTCCGATTCCGAGCGCCCTCATGCCGGCGAAGGCCATCAGGATGCCGACCGGCAGCATCAGGATGGCGACCAGGGCGCTGCGCACGTGCAGGAGGAACACCACGCAGACGAGCGAGACCACGATGCTCTCCTCGACCAACGTGTGCCGCAGGGTGTCGATGGCCGCGTCGATGAGTTGCGAGCGGTCGTAGACCGGCAGGATCTCGGTGCCGGCCGGCAGGCTTTTCGCCACCTCGGCGAGCTTCGCCTTCACCCCCTCGATCACGTTGAGGGCGTTGGCGCCGAAACGCTGCAGGACGATGCCGCCGGCGACCTCGCCCTCGCCGTTCATCTCGGTGATGCCGCGGCGCTCGTCCGGCCCGAGTTCGACCCGGGCTACGTCCCGGACCCGCAGCGGCGTGCCGCCCGAGGTCTTCAGCACGATGTTCTCGATGTCGGCGACGCTGCGGATGTAGCCGCGGCCGCGCACCATGAACTCGAACTCGGACAGCTCGACCGTGCGGCCGCCCACGTCGGCGTTGCTCGCTCGGATGGCGTCCCGGAGCTTGTTGAGGCTAATGCCCTGCGCGCGTAGCCGGTTTGGGTCGACCACCACGTTGTACTGCTTCACGAACCCGCCGACGCCCGCGATCTCGGCGACCCCCTCGGCGCGCGAGGCCCCGAAGCGGACGACCCAGTCCTGGATCGAGCGAAGCTCCGCGAGCGTCCGCTCCTTGGCGACCACCACGTACTGGTAGACCCAGCCCACCCCCGTCGCGTCGGGCCCCAGCGTCGGCGTCACCCCCGCGGGAAGCCGGCTCGCCGCCCCGTTGAGGTACTCCAGCACACGCGAGCGGCCCCAGTACGGGTCGGTGCCGTCCTCGAAGATCACGTAGACGAAGGAGACCCCGAAGAACGAGAAGCCGCGGACCACCTTCGCCTTCGGCACCGTCAGCATGGCGGTGGTCAGCGGGTAGGTGACCTGGTCCTCCACGACCTGAGGCGCCTGCCCCGGATACTCGGTGTAGACGATGGCCTGCACGTCCGAGAGGTCGGGGATGGCGTCCAGCGGCAGGGTCCGCAGCGCCAAGACGCCGGTCGCGACCGCGAACACGGTCCCGATCAGCACCAGGACGAGGTTGCGGGCCGACCAGCCGATGAGGCGGGCGATCATGGCGTCGCCCCCGTGCCCGCCGCCTGCCGATCGTCCTTCGGCGCGGTCAGGGACTGCAGCGCGGCCTTCAGGTTGCTCTCGGCGTCGATCAGGAAGTTCGCCGCCGTGACCACCCGGTCACCGGCCGAGACGCCCTCGCGGATTTCCGTGTAGCCCCGGCCGCGCAGGCCGATCTTCACCGGCTTCGGCTCGAAGCGCCCTTCGCCGTGGTCGAGGAGCACGACCTGGCGCTCGCCGGTGTCGATGACGGCGTCGTCGGGCACCGCCACCACCGGCTTGGCGTCGCCGGTCGCGATCTCGACGTCGGCGTACATCGACGGGCGCAGCGCTCCGTCGGGGTTCGGCAACTCGATGCGCAGCCGGGCGGTCCGGGTTTCCGCCATCAGGTGCGGGTAGATCCGCGTCACGGTCCCGGAGAAGGTCCGCTCGGGGAAGGCCCGGACCCGCACCGTGGCCTTCTGCCCCTCCGCCACCGCGGCGAGGTCGCGCTCCGGCACGTCGGCGAGCACCCAGACGCGGGTGTGGTCGACGATGCGGAACAGGACGTCGCCGGACTTGGCCTTCATCCCGTCCGAGACGTTGCGCTCGACCACGACGCCGTCCCGCGGCGAGGACCAGACGATGGAGGGCGGCACCTTATGGGTGCGCTCGATCTCGTCGATCACCTCCGGCGGGATGGCGAGGTTCTCCAGGCGCCGCCGGCCGCCCTCGTAGCCGATGGAGGTCAGGTACTGGGCCGCGACCGCGTTGATCTCGGGCGCGAACAGGCGCAGCAGCGGCTGGCCTTTGTGGACGTGGTCGCCGGTGGTGACCGGCTCGACCTTCTCGATGTAGGCGTCGGTGCGCATGGCGATGACGGAGATGCGGCGCTCGTCCTCCTCGACGCTGCCTGGCGCCCGAACCGGCAACGACAGGACGCGGCGCTCGGCGACCTCGGTCCGCACGCCGGTGCGCTGGACCTTGCCCGGCGAAATCTTCACGCCGCCGCCCTCGTCCTCGCCCGCGTAGACGGGGATGTAGTTCATCCCCATCGAGTCCTTCTTCGGAACCGGCGAGGTGTCCGGCAGCCCCATCGGGTTGCGGTAATACAGGACGCGGCGATTGCCGGGACCGGCCGCGCCGGCCGCCATCCCACCCTGGCCCATGTCGTGGCCGGTCATGTCTTTACCGGTCACCTCGGCGGGCATGGCTCCGGCCTCGGCATCCTCGCCGTCGAACCGCACGTCCTCGCTGGCGTGGACCGCCCGGAACTCCCGCCCGTCCCCTGTCGCCATCGGCGCGAGCGAATAGGCCGGCTTCCCGTCCGGGTCCCGGTAATAGACGACCGGGCCGGACGCGGCGGCGAGACGGGCCGCAGGCGGCCCCGCCGCGGACGGCATCCAGCGCGCGAACCCGTCCCGCGCCCGGTCGACGAACGCGACCGGCAGTCTCGATGCCGCCCGCGCCGCGAGGTCGGACACGGACGGGCCGTCGCGCCCGACCCAGAGCCCGGTGCCCCAGGCCGCGAGCGCGGCGAGGGACCCGGCGAACCATGCCGACCGGCTCATTTGGTGGCCTGGACGATCAGCTTGTCCTCGACCGTCCCGGTCTCGCCCTGGACCTTCGCGGCCAGCGACAGGCGCCAGCGGCCCTGCATCCCGAGATGGGCCTTGAAGCGGTAGATGCCGGGTTCGGTCGAGGGGACCTGCTCGACCTTGGTGGCCATCTCCTCCATGGCGTCGGGGGCCATGTCGAGGCGCTTGGCGAAGATCACCGCGTCGGGCACCGGCTTGCCGGTGCGCCTGTCGAGGAGCCGGACCGCGAGGACCGCGTCGCCGACCTTCGCCTCCTCCTGGACGAGTTGGAACTGGTAGTCCTTGACGTCGGCGAGCGCCGGCAGGGCCGGGGTCGACAGGGCGACGCCGAGCAGCGCGGCCGCGACGGCGCGCGCGAGGGAATTCCTGGTCACTGGGATGTCTCCTGAACACGATGTGAAGGGCCGCGCGGGGCGCGCGTCACCGTGCCGGCGCACGCGGCGCCGGCGTCATCGGTTCAGGCTCGGGGAGGCTCCGGTAGCGGCGGCGCCCGCACGCTGGCGAGCGCCGCGGCGCCGGGCCAGGTCGGGGATGTGCGGGTCGCGCCCGGGACCGGGACGGCGACAGACGCGGGAAGGAGCGAGGCCGCGGTGGCGAGGCACAGCGCCATCAGCGGGCAGCCCTTGCCGCAATCGGGCTTGGCGGCCTTCTCGTGCGGGCAGCAGGGCATGTCGTCCATGGCCATGCCACCCGCGTCATGACCCATGTCCATGTCGGGCATGGCGCGGTGGTCGACGTGGGCCGATGGCACTGCGAAGGCGTGCATACCCGCGGTCGCCGCGGGGACGGCGACAGGCGTCAGGGCGAAGCCGAGGACCGCGAGAAGCGGCAACAGTCGCCGGAGGGCGAGCCAGAAGGTCACCGGACGATGATGCCAAAATCCGGGCCTCGATGAAAGCCCCCCATCGACCGGGCGGGCAAGATCCGGCGCTTCGCAGGCGCGCGTGAAGTCCGCACGGGGTGGAAGCCGCGCGAAAACGAGGCCACGTCCCGCACACGGGAAACGATTTTCCGCCACCGCCCTTTCCGGCCCGCCAAGAGACCGTTCAGATGCCGGCGCAGCATGAATTCCGGCACCGTCCAAAGCGCGCGTCGGGGCCGCCGGCGGCCGGCAAGTCCGCGCGGAGCGACGATGAACCCAGTTCCGGTCTGTCGTGATCCCGGACGTCCGCCCGCGCGATTCCTTCGGGACACGACCTTCCATCCGCGGCGGGCGCGGTGCAGGCTGGAGGGGATGGGCCCGGGAGAGATGCATGGACGAGGTCGACGAGCGCCGGCTCGCCGCCATCATGGTCGCCGATGTCGTCGGCTATAGCCGCCTCATGGGCGCCGACGAGGCGGGCACGCTGCGCCGGCTCAGGGGCCTGCGCCGGGAACTGCTCGATCCGCGCATCGAGGCGTTCCGGGGCCGCGTCGTGAAGTCGACCGGCGACGGCCTGATCGCCGAGTTCCCCAGCCCGGTCCGGGCAGTGTCCTGCGCCGTCGCGATCCAGCGGGCGATGCTGACGCGCGAGGCCGGCGTGTCCGACGACCACGCGTTCAGGCTGCGCATCGGCATCAACGTCGGCGACGTGGTCGCCGAGCCGGACGGCGACCTCTACGGCGACGGCGTCAACGTGGCGGCTCGGCTCGAACCCTTGGCGGAGCCGGGCGGGATCTGCATCTCGCACACGGTTCACGATCAGGTACGGGACAAGCTCGGCTACCCATTCGAGGATCGGGGCAAGCAGGCGTTGAAGAACATCGCCCGGCCGGTCGGCGTGTTCGCGCTGCCCGCCGCGGCCATACTGTCGATGCCGGCCGAGGAGGACGGCGAGGCCGAACCTGCGGTCCGGGTCCGGCCCGCGGCGCGCCGGTCGTCGAGACGTCCCGCGCTCGCCGGCGGGCTGCTCATCCTCGCCGCCCTCGGCGGCCTCGGGCTTTGGTCCTGGATGACGCCACGCGAGACCGGACAGCTCCCGCCGACGGCCCTTGCCGACGGTCGTGTCCGCGCGGACTGGATGCCGGCCGCGGAGATCCGCCAGAAGCTTTTGGACACGGGCTACACGTCGGTCACGGAGCTCAAACCCGATGACGGGCTGTGGGACGGCAAGGGGATCAAAAACGGCATGGAGGTGAGGTTCCATGTCGATCCGCGGACGGGGGCGATGCTGTCCGAGAGGGCGGATGACTGAGACGCGGCAGTCTGTTGGGGGCGCCACTCCGGTCCCAGGGGTGGCCCTCACCGACCCGTGGCCGGCTAGGGCGGTGCGCCGTAGCGGAACGTCGAGGTGCCCCCGGACCGCTCGGTGAATGCGCCCTCCCCATGGTCGGCCCGCGCCGTCGTCACGGTGCCATGCAGGATGCCCGCTCCGGTGCAGTCGACGCTCACCGGCACGGGCGCATGCTTGAGATCCAACGTGAAGCTGCCGCTGCACGCGACGTACCCCGTCGCGTCGCGCGTGAAGAAGCTGACACGCAGGAGGCGGACCGACGCGTGGCCGGTCAGGACGCTGCCGTCGACGCGTTGGATCCGGAAAGGCAGGGAGTCGAAGCCGACCGTGCTGCCGCCCTCGTCCGAGCCAAGCTGGATGCCCGGTAGCGTTCCTCCCCCACATCCCGATAGGAACGGCAGCAGGATGCTTGCGCAGCCGAGGAGCGCGCGCCGCCCCATCGAAACCTCGTTCGCCATACCGCCCTCCACGTACGCCCGGCGCCTGGACCCGCGCATCGCCCGCTCCGCCTGACGGTCCCGGGTTGCGGCGTCGCCCATCGCCGGTGCCTTCCGCATCTCTCGGCGGTCACCGTACGTCCTCAAGCGGCTGGAGGGTCAAGAGACCGCGGCGCCTTCCGGCCGGAGCCATAACGCGTAGCGGATGCCGTGATGCGTTACGCGTTCCCGGCGGAGTCGCGTACCTCACACGCCGCGACCGGGGCCGACGCCGTCCGGGCCATCCCCTTCCCCGCAGGGAACAAACCCGGTCCAGGGCGCATGAATCCCGAACTTGGCCGGCAACCTGACGGGGGCTTCCATGCGCGCCCGCGCCCGTACCCGCAACGAGAAGCCCGTCACGCCCGCGAAGCCGGCCCCCGGGACGCCTCGCGGCCCGAAACCCGCCGCGGCCCCGCGGGCCAGGGCGGAGAAGCCCGAGGTCCGGATCTTCGTCTCGTACTCGCACCGCGACGCCGAGGCCCGCAGGAGGCTCGGCATCCACCTCGCGCCCCTGGAGCGGGACAGCGTGAGGACCTGGTTCGACGGCGACCTGGACGCGGGCGACAAGCTCGATACCGGCATCGCCCGGGCGCTGCGCGACGCCCACGTCTTCGTCGGCCTGCTCAGCCCCGACTACCTGGCCAGCAACTATTGCTGGAAGATCGAGTACCGCCGCGCCATGAGCCGCCGCGCCCGCGGCACCATGCGCGTGGTCGCCGTGGTCGTGCGCCCCTGCGACTGGAAGTCGACCCCGGCCGCCGGCTTCAAGCTCCTGCCCGAGGACGGGCGCGACGTGACCCGGTGGCGCAGCGCGGACGGGGCCTACCTCGACGTCGCCCAGGGCATCCGGCGCGTCGTCGCGGCGGTTCGCAGGGACATGGCCGCAGCCCCGGCCCGCCCCGTGCGGACGAAACGCGCCGCCCCGAAGACCAGACTGGCTGCCCCGACCAAGGCTGCATCCGCCGTCAAGACGGAAGCTCCACGGGCCGTCACCCGAAGTCCGCGCGGGGCGGCGCTAAAAAAACCCGTGCGCAAGCCGGGCAAGGCCTGACGGGCGCAAGGCCGGTCCGACCCGGCGCGCCCGAGGACGGTTCCCGGCCGATCAGGCCCAGCTCAGCCGAACGGTCGTCCCGTCCACCTCAACCTCCAGGCCGGTGAGGTCCCGAAGCGCCTGCGCCAGCCCTTCGAGGGCTGCGTGGCCCGAGCCGTGCAGCGCCAGTTCCAACGCGCCTTCCCGGCATCCGGCAACCCCGACGGCCTCGTCGACGAGCCGACCGAGATGCGTCCGGGCGAAGTCGGCCCCCGCCTCCCGGCCGTACAGCCTCGCGTCGCGGACCAAGTCGTCGATGCGCGAGCTCCGCCGCCTCTGCATGAGGCGGTTTCCCAGCGCCTCCGCGTGCGCGCCCCTGACCTTGGCCTCGATTTCCGCAGGGGTCACGTCATCGCCTCCGGGCGAGCGGGCAACGGCGCGGCGCGTCACCCGTTCCGCACCGCCCCGGACATCGCGCTCTCGCCGTCCCAGGGCTCCTCCCCGAGCACGGCGGCGAACCGCTCGCCCGAGAGTTCCGCGAACGGCCTGCCCTCGTCGATCCGCCCGCGCAGCTTGAACCGGAGACGCCCGGGCGTGATCCGCTGGAACCGCTCCGAAGCCGCGATCCATTCGGGGTCCATCCGCCTCAGGATCTCGTCCGCCGTCAGCGGCCCCGCCTTCGAGAGCAGGACATGGACCTCGCGCACGAACCGGCGCCAGAACCGGCGCTTGCCCATCTCCCGGACCTCGTCCGCGAGCGCCGGCGCCGCCGGCTCGCCGGGCACCGGTTCGGGCTGCGGCTCCGCCAGACCGAACCGGCCGTCGATCTCGGCCAGCCCCTCGCCAGCCTCCGCCATCCGGAGCAGGTGGTATCGCAGCCATCCCGGCGTCAGCGGCAGGCCCACGCTTTCCCCCTGCCGCCGCAGCTCGGCTGGCAGCGACCGGTAGATCGCGTGGGCCGGCATGGGCCCGCGCTCACGCATCGCCGCCTCGACCGCGTCGCGCACCTGCGCCCAGAACGCGTCCGCTTCCCGGGCGAGCTTTTTCCCCATGAGCGCGTCGACGAAGCCGCGGGCGGCGGCCGCCTGCTGCGCGGCGGGCGCGGCGATCGCCGGAGGGGCGTCTCCGTCCTGGCCGGTCGCGACGTCGGCGGCGCGCAGAAGGGCCAACTCGGACCGCAGCGCCGCGACCTGGTCCTCAAGGTGGTCGACCTGCGCGGCGGCCTCCGCGAGGATTTCCTCGTGCGCCTGCCGGCGGCGCTCGACCTCGGCGAAGTCCGAAAGCCGCTCCCGCGTGGCCTCCACCCGCGCCTGCTCAAGCAGGTCCCGCGCAAGCGCGGCGAGCCGCTGCTCGAAGGCTTCCGGCAAGTCCGCCTGCTCGATGACCGGATGATAGTTCTCGTCGGCCTTCCACTTGGCGAGCGGCCGGGCGATGTCGCCGAAGGAGCCGCCGCCGAGCTCCCTCCTGACAGAGCGGACGGAGACCCGCTCCTTCAGGCTCCCGGGCGGGGCCGACCGCGCGCGTATCCGTGACGCCGCCACCCTCACGTCGTTCTCAGTGACCATGCCCGCCATCCCGACCGCTGCCGGCATGATGGACGCGAGCGATGAAGGAATGGTCGTCGCGCCCGACGTTCCGTGGCCACGGGTGGACGCCGCCGGCCACGATGGCCCGTGCCACCCTGCCGCCGGAAGCCGCAGAGTTCCGCAACCCCCACGCGCGCTCGCCGTTTCGGACCCGTTGCAGGTAACGCGTAGCGCGACGCGTTACCTGTATCCACCGCCTCAAAGCACGCGGCTTCCGACCGAACTCGGCGCGCACGGCGCCGGAGCACCTGCACGGGGGCTTCCGGAAGCAACCAGGCCTTAACCTTGGGGCCAGCAAACCTCTAGTGACTAGAGATTTTGCTGGTCTAATTGACCGGGGCTGCGGTAGTATTCGTCCGTGCCAAGAAGCACGGACTCACTCACGGAGACTTCCCGTGATCGCAGCGTTCTTTGCCGACGATACGTCGGCCAGCCAAGCGGCCCTCCTCGCAAGCAGCGCCCTCGACCGCCGCGTCGACGACGATGACGCCCCGCCGAGCCTCGTGGCCGGCGGCGGCCGGATCGTCGAGGCGCTCCCGAGCTCCCTCGACGCCGCACGGGCCGATGGTCGCCACCTCATGGTCGCGCTGCCGCTGGCGCACCTCGGCGACCGCGCCGTCAGGAGCCGGGTCGACGTCGCGGTGGTCTCGTTCGGGCCGAGGCCGTTGGCGGCGTCCGCGGCGCTGCGCGCGATGGCGGCGGACGCGCTGCCCGACCTTCCCCCGCCCTGGCTGCTCGCCTGTTGCGGCAGCGCCCGTCCGGCCGGCCTGCGCGCGCTGCCGGTGACGCTGAAGGCCCTCCGGCGGGACAAGGCCGCCCGGCTGCTCGCCGGCGAGCCCTGCGCCGACCTGAGGTCCCATTCCGCCGGCCTCGCCGCCGCCTTGTACCTCGTCGCGGCGGACCCGCACGCGCCGCGCCTCGATCCGGGCTGCCTCAACGCGCTGTTCGACGCGGTGGGAACCGCCGCCGACCTGACGCTCCGGACGGCCCTGCTGGAACTGGCCGACGACCTCGACGGCGAAGCGAGCGAGGTCGCCGGGCCATCCGCGCGCAGGATGACGGTCCCGCGGCCGATCGCCCGGCGCAGGCCGCGGGCGTCCGGCCTGCGCAGGTTCGGAACCGCCAAGCCCCACATCGCGCCCCGCCAGACGGCGGGCTGCGCGTGCGCCACCCTTGCCTGATGGAGCCCGCCATGACCGTCCGCACCAAGCATGCCCGGAACGAAACGCCCGCCGCCCGTCCGAGGCCGGGTCCCGGACCGGGCCGCCGCGCGCGCAAACGCTCCGCCGCCCGGAAGGCCCTCGACCGGACGATGGGGCGCCTGGGTGCGCCCGCCAGCCCGGCGAGCGCGACCGGCGCGATCCAGGCCGGCTGGGACGAGCCCCCGCTCCCGCTGCTGCTCGACGGCGACTTCGACCACGACGGCGACGACGGGGCCCTGGCCCTCGCCCTGCGCCTGCACCAGGCCGTCCGCGACGAAGAGGATGGCTGGGCGCTATCGTGAGCGACCCGAACGCCACCTCGACCTTGGTGCGCTGTCGCCGCGACAAGACGATATCCACAGGTTACTGTGGATATTAACCATTTCTGCGCAAGACTACTTGCAACTGCTCTAAATATGTTGCATTGGTCATAGGTTTTGCGCTAATATTCGCTTCCTCAACAATGCATGTCTGACGCGACCGACCGGCGACCGCTTCGCCGTGCGGTCGCGTCCGTGCCTTTCACGGAGGCTCTCGTGATCAGCGCCACCTTCGGATGCTCCGGGCGCACGGACGCCACGCATGCCGCCCTCATCCTCGCCGATGCCCACGCCGCGCTCGGCGAGGCGGTGACCCTCGTTCGCATCACCTTGCCCGGCGAAGCGCACCTCCCCGAGCGCCGTTACCGCCTCGACGAGGTCACGGTGGCGGAGCACGATGCCGCGACGGCCCGCGACGCCGATCCCCTGGTCGCCGGTGGGATCGCCGCCGCGGCCGGCCGTCACGTGATCCTCGACCTGCCCGGGCGGTGCCTCGCGGATCCCGCGCTGCGCGCCCGCGTCGACGCGCCCGTGATCGTCGTCGGCCCGACCCCGCTCGACGAGTACATCGCGGCCCGGGCCCTGGCCGACGACGGCGCCGCCCCGGCATGGCTGCTCGGCTGCGGCCGAGGCGGCGGCGGCGCGGCGGCCTCGGCCTTCGCCGCCGCGATGGGCCGCCTGGCGATCGAGGCCGCGGCCGGGCGACCGCGCGTGCTGCCCGCCATCCTGCCGGCGCTGAGCCGCGCGGAGGCGACCCGCGTCATCGAGGGCGACCGGTCCGCGAGGACCCTGGCGGCCGGCCTAACGCTGCTGGCCGCCTTGCGCATCGTCGCCCGGTCCCCCCATGCGGACGCGGTCGATCCGGAGGCGTACGCGGCCGCGCTCGGCTTGGAATTCGCGGCGGCACGACAGCCCGACCAGCGTGAGGCCGGCGACCGGCTGCACGATCTCGCCGACGAGCTCCAGGGCATCCGGGACGGGATCAAGCCCACGGCCGCCGATCTCGCCGACGTGCCGCGCCTGGAGGAGTGGCGGACCGCGACCCGCGAGGTCCGGATCCTCACCGGTCGCGTCTACGGGCACCCCGACATCCCGGATGGCAGGAGGATCACGACGTCCGACCTTTATGCCTCCGACATGGCGACGTGGGCGAGGACGACGTCGCGCTACTACAGGCTGAGCGCGCCCGCATCGGGCCGCGGCGTGCCGACCTAAGGCCGGACCCGACCGCCCCGAGCCCCGACCCCTCTCATCCCTTCCCGTCCGCCCGGCCGCGCGCCGGATCGCGGAGCCATGTCCAGTCCGGAGGCGAGCGGATGCAGGGGAGCGGAGGCGGAAACGCGAGGCGGGCCGGGGCCGCCGGATCCCGTCCGAAGGCCTGTCCGGCGCTGGGCGTCTGGCGGCGATGCGACCCGGGCGACATCGCGCCCGCGACCGTCGCGGAGGTCGAGCGGTCGGTCGCCGGGGCCGCGCTGCTCCTGCATCACCCGCGCTGGCCGGAGGCCCTGCGCGGGGACCCGGCCGCGACGGTGGCCGCGGCGGTCGACGTCCTTCGCCGCCACCCGCCCGGCACGGCCGCGGCCGACCTCGCCATGAGCGGCCTGCTCGTCCACGCCGCGCGCGGCGACGCCGCCGCGGCCCTCGTGCTCGCCCACGGCCTGGCCGCTCTCGCGCGCCGGCATCCCCGGCCGGGCGCGCTGCTCGACCGGGCCGCGCGCTGGGCGCCCCGCTGGCCCGGCCGGCCCCGCGGGCGCCCGATGCCGCCCGAACGCGGATGAGCCCGGCTCGCCCGCGCCCCGCCGAACAGGAGGTGCAAGGATTGCGTATCTGGACCTTTTCGGACCTTCACCGTCGCGCCCATGCGAGACCCTGGACGCCGGCGGCCATCCCGGACGCGGACGTCGCCGTCGTGGCCGGCGACGTCGGGGAAGGCCTCGCCGACACGGTCGCATGGCTCGCCGCCGCCATCCGCCCCGCCATGCCGGTCGTGCTGGTGCCGGGAAACCATGAATACTACGGCGGCGCCATCGATGCGGAGCTCGCCCACGGGCGGCGGGCCGCGGCGCGCCAGGGCATCGACCTCCTGGAGAACGACACCGTCACGCTCGGCGGCTGCACGTTCTCGGGCTGCTCCCTCTGGACGGACTACGCCCTCGACGGCCTCCCCGCGCGCGCCGCCGCCATGGACGCCGCGCGGATGGGGCTGATGGACCATCGCCTGATCGCCTGGTCCCACCAGCCGCGTTTCAGGCCGTTCCGGCCCGAGGAGGCCCTGGCCCTGCACCACGCGTCGCGCCGCTTCCTTGAGCGCGCGCTGCTGGAGCGCGACCCGCACCCCCGGCGGCGCGGCCCGCACGTGGTGGTCACGCATCACGCGCCCAGCGCCGGCTCGGTCGCGCCGGCCTATGCCGGCCACCGCCTCAACCCGGCCTTCGCCTCGGACCTCGACGCGCTCATCCGCGCGGGTCGGCCCGACCTCTGGGTGCACGGGCATGTCCACACGCCGTTCGACTACCGCCTCGGCGCGACCCGGGTGGTCTGCAACCCGCACGGCTACCCGGGGGAGAATCCCGGTTTCGACCCCGGGATGGTGATCGAGCTCTGAACCGGGCCCAGCCCCGGGCGCCGAAGACGAACGCCGAAGACGAACGCCGACCTGCACGACGGGGAGCCCATGATCGCCGATCTCACCTACTTCCGCGACGACGCCGAGGACGGCGAGGCCGTCCTCGGCCGCCGGGGGCGGCGCGCCCCGTCCATCGACACCCTGGCCCTCTTCGCCCTGGAGGAGGCCATCCCGGCGGCCGACCGTCGCCGCATCGCCCGCGCCACGTCCTTCGCCCTCGTGATCGAGGTCCCCTCGGCGGAGTGGGTCGAGCCGGTCCGCTCGGCCTGCACGACGCTGGGGAACTGGGGGGCGACCAACTTCGCCCGCACCGGCGCCTCGCGGACCGAGGATCGCGCCGACCGCGGCAACGACATTGTGGCGCGGCGCCTGGCCGAGGGCGGGCGGGTGCTCGGGGTCTCGCAGGCCTGCGACCGGTACCTGCCGTCGGCGCTCGTCGGCGCCGCGGACGGGCGCTACCGGATCGCCGTGCCGTCGAACGGGGTCGTCGCGCGCGTGATCCGCGCCGCGACCGGGCAGCGCCCGCCCGCCATGCCGCCGTCCATCGCCGCCGGCCTCGGGATCTGGGACCTCTGCGCCGCGATCCGCGCCGGATCGGCGCGCGCCTGCGTCGAGCGCCTCGCCGCCGCGGCCGAGGCGCGGTCCACGGTCGACGGCCAGGTCGCCGACGCGGTGCCGTTCCCGTCCCTGAGGGGCTATGGCCCGTCCCACGCCTGGGGCATGCGCCTGCTCGAAGAACTCGAAGCCTGGCGCGAAGGCCGCATCGGGTCCTTCGCGGCCATCGACCGTAACGTGGTCCTGGCATCAAATCCCGGATTAGGTAAATCGACTTACGTGCGGTCGTTGGCGAAGTCCGCGCGACTTCCGCTCCTGGTCAGTTCCGTTTCGTCGTGGTTTTCTCAGTCGAACGGATACTTGGATGGCGTAGTAAAGCACATAGATCTGACGTTCGAAGAGGCTTATTCTCGGGCCCCTTCTCTTCTATTCTTAGATGAAATCGATAGTATTCCAAGTAGATCTTCAATGGACGGAAGAAATTCTGCGTGGTGGACCCCCGTGGTCACGCACATGCTTTTGAAAATCGATGAATGCTGCGCGCGCGAGGGTGCGGGCGTCTGCATCATCGGCGCGACGAACCACCCGGAGAACCTGGACGCCGCCCTGGTGCGCCCGGGGCGGTTGGGACCGGTCATCCGCATCTCGCCCCCCGCGGCGCCCGAGCTCGCCGCCATCGTCCGGCAGCATCTCGGCGCCGACCTGCCCGACCTGGACCTGTCCGTCGTCGCCGAGCTGGGCCTCGGCGCCACCGGGGCGCAGGTCGTCGGCTGGGTCAAGGAGGCGCGTGCCAGGGCCCGCGCGGCGAAGCGCCCGTTGGAGGCGGACGACCTGTTGGACGCGGTCGCGCCGCCCGACACCCGGACGGCCGGGGAAAAAATGCGGAGCGCCCTGCACGAGGCGGCCCACGCGGTCGGCGCCGAGGTCCTGGGGATCGCGCATGTCGAGCAGGTGGACCTGATCCTGCGCGAGACCGCCGCGGGCGGCACCAGCATGCGCACGCGCCTCGGCCCCTTGCCCACGCGCGACGACCTGGAGCGGATGGTGACCGGCCTCCTGTGCGGCCGCGCGGCCGAGACCGTGTTCCTCGGCGAGGCGAGCGCCGGTTCCGGCGGCGACGCGACCTCGGATCTCGCGCGCGCCACCGCCTTCGTCGCGGGCATCCACGGCTCGTTCGGGCTCGGGGGCGGCATCGCCTATCGCGGCCCGATGGAGTCGGTCGCCCGCAGCCTCGCCGGCGAACCGGCGCTGCGCGCGGCCGTCGAGGCCGATCTCGCCCGGCTCCTGGGGGACGCGGAGCGCCTCGTCGCCGAATACCAGGACGTGGTGCAGGCCGTCGCCGAGGCGCTGCTCGAACGCCGCGTGCTCGGCGGCGACGCGCTGCGCCGGCTCATCGCCGAGGCGCGGCCCGGTCGTGCCAGGCAGCCGGGGGACGGCCGATGACCCGTCACGCCGATCCCCGGGCCCTCGGACGGGACGCCGTCCCGGCGCCGGAGCCCCGGGGCGCCGCGCCGCCGCGCCCGCCCCGGTACCGCCTCTGGGTGATGTCGGACCTCGTCGTCGACCGCCATCCCTTAACCCTGCCCGATCCCCTCCCGGATTTCGACGCGCTCGTGGTGGCCGGCGACGTCTCCGACGACCTCCGGGCGTCGGTCGCGTGGCTGGCGCAAAGCCTCGACGGCCGGCAGGGCTCCCGGCCCGTCGTGATGGTGCCGGGCAATCGCGAGTTCTGGGGCGGCCGGGACGGCGACGGCGACATCGCGGGGATCCTCGCGCGCGGCCGCGAGCTGGCGAGCCGGGCCGGGATCGCGCTCCTGTCGGACGACGGCCTGCGCGTCGACGACGGTCGCGGGACGGGCCTGTACCTCCTCGGGGCCACCCTCTGGACCGATTGGGCCCTGCACGGATCCCGGAGGGCGACCCTCGCCCGCGGCCACGCCCGGCATCACCTCGGCGACTGCCGCCGCATCCGGCGCGCCGGCGCGCTCCCCTACCTGCCCCACGACGCGGGCGGCGCGCACGCGCGGTCGCGGGCGTTCATCGAGGACGCGCTCGGGTCCGTCGTCGCGCAGGCAACCGGGTTCCGGCCGTCGCCGGTCGCGCTGGTCCAGGACGCGCGCCCCGGCGACCGCGCGGTGGTCGTGACCCACCACGCCCCGTCCGCGCGCACCCTGCCGCCCGAGGTCCTGCCCGAACTCGCCGACGAATGGGTCGGGGCCTCGCTCGCCTCAGACCTGGAGGGGCTCATGTCCGGCTGGGGCGCGCCGACGCTCTGGATCCACGGCAGCGTGCCCGGTCCGGTGGACGTGACGGTGGGGCCGACGCGGATCGTCGCCAACCCGAGGATCTCCGGCTGGGAATGCGGCCGGGCTCCCTTCGACCCGACATTCATCGTGGAGGTGTGAGATGACACTCGACCCTCGCCGGGGCGTGCCCTCGCCCGGCCTGCCGCCGCGCGCGATCGCCGGGGCCGCCCCCGCTCGGCGCATGCCACAGGCCGCTGGCCGGCCGGCCGCGCCGGCGCGGCCCTCGCGAATCCTCTGCCTGGACGTCGAGACCGTGCCGGATGCGGAGCTGGTTCCCGAGGACTTCCCCAAAGACCGCTTTCCCAAACCCGCCTGGCACAGGGTGGTGGCCATCTCCTTCGCCGAGGCGCGCATCGAGGTCGGCGCCGACGGCTCCGAGCGCTACATCCTAGAGTGTTGCCGCAGCGGAGGCGAGGCGGATTGGAGCGAGGAGAGGTTGCTCCGCGGCTTCTGGCGCCACTTCGCGGAGGGTGATTTCAGGTTGGTTTCCTGGAATGGCCGCGCCTTCGACTTGCCGGTCCTTCTGCTGCGCGCATTCCTCTACGGCATCCCGACCGGCGCCTACTTCCTGCGCGGCGACCGCTGGGCCGGCTACGCCAACCGCTACGCCCCGGACTACCACAGCGACGTCATGGAGTTGCTGTCGTCCTACGGTGCCGCGACGCGGATGGGCCTCGACGAGATGGCGGTGGCCATGGGCTTGCCGGGAAAGGCCGGGGAGCACGGCTCGAACGTCGAGGCGATGATTTCGGAGGGTCGGATCGAGCGCGTCAGGGATTATTGCGAGACCGACGTGTTGAATACCTTGGCGCTCTACTGCAGATGGTCTTTGCTGTGCGGAAGGTCCGACGTCGACGGGCACGACGCGAGCCTGTCCGGAATGGTCGAATACCTCTCCGCCGAGAGGGAGGCGCGCCCCCATCTCGGGGCGTTCCTCGACCGCTGGCACGGTTCCGCGCGGCCCGCTCCAATGATGCTCAAGGGGAGCTCGTCCATCCGGACCGCCGGGGATGCGCGGGAGGCCGTGATCGAGGTGCGGCCGTAGGGGCGCCATCCAGGCCCCGCCCGCTCCACCCGCTTCGGCACGGCGGCCCGGTCGCCGGGATGGACAACGCGCGCGGTGGTTTCGCGCCGGACCCCACGGCCAGGGCCATGGTCCGGGGGAACAGCCGCCGGTCGCCATGGGAACGCCATGGCTTTGCGCTTGACTCCTTGGCCCTGGCCTCTATGAAAGCAGGGTGGATGCTCAAGGAGGCGTCATGGGGACCTTCCCCGACCCTGTCGCGGAGAGGATTGAGGCCTGCGACCGCACCGACGCGGCGCTGGAGACCGTTCTGTCAGAGATCCTGAAGTTGCGGGCCGTCCTCGCGGCGCTCCGCGTGGATCTGGTCGCCCAGCGCTCCGGCGAGGTCACTGGCCCGGTCCCCGAACGACCGCAGGGTCGGCCCTCCCGCAAGGCCGGCTCGGTCGCGGCAAAGCAGGCTCCGCGCCTGCGGAGCCGGGTCGCCCAGATCATCGTCGATGCGCTGGTGGCGGCGGGCGATGCAGGCCTTTCCGGGATGGAGCTCAACAAGATCGTCGCCGAGCAAGGCTTTTCGAAAGACAGTAGCGAAAAAGCGAAGGTTTCCATCAAGCGCTTGAAGCTCGCCCGGCATGACCGGATCGCGACACACTGGTACGCCGCCGGAAAAGGGCCGAAGCGCATCCCCGGGGAAGGATAAGAACATGAGCGGCGCGTCGAGGATCTTCCGATGGAAGGGAAAGGAGAACCCCTGATATGCCTGCGAGCGGCGCCGATTATTGGCGCATGACCCACCATGAGAAAAGGCCCGCGCTGCAAGCAACGCGAGCCTTTTAGGCCTCACCAGCCAAAACAAGCCCTCGCCTCGACGAAAGGTGAGAGGGCCTCATCAAGACCACCAAGAACGGAGTCCGCGCCGCTTACCAGGCGGTGCGGACATCAAGGGAGCCGGGTCACCCCATCCCCATCCATTCTCGTCCAAACAAGGTTCGCCTCGAAGTTTCCCTCGAAAACTTTCCACGTTCGGCCACCAGACGACACTGGTCACGACCAGTGCGCCGGAATCTGTTCGTTAGCACCCGGCGGCCGTAGGCGCAAGCGGGGCAGCGGACTTTTTCCCATCCGTCTCGGCGGGTCGTGGATCCTTCCACAGCCGCGAGAGCCATCATGAGAATGCCCCACCCCTATCGGGTCCGCGCGCACTTGGCGCGCCCCGACCCTGTCCAGCTGCAGTTCGATTTCGGGGACCCCGGCCCCGGGGCGGCCCAGCCGCCCCGCCCCGTCATCGACGATCCCCATCCTGCGGAGTCGGACCCGACCGAGTGCCCTGAGCGCGATCCGACGATGGCCGCCGAGGACCGCCAGCTGTCGCTGTTCTGAAGGCCCTCCGCGGATCCATCCCCCGTCGAGCCGAGCCGGCGGGACGAGAGGCCAGGGCCGTTCGCGACCACGCCCCCGGTACGAGGGATGGGGTCCCGGCGCGGTTCCGGGCGATCTCTCCATGAGGACGCCCCGACCGATCCGGGGCGATCGCGGTGAAGGACAGTTCGTCAGTCGTCGGGTCTGGCGCACTGCCTTCGACCAACCGCGTCGTGTGATCTCCGAACGCGAACCTAGCCCGACAGTGCCAGCGCCACAAGCCGACCGGAACCCTGTTCCGGCGGGACGGGAGAACTTTGTCATGGACCGTTCAACGACTTCTTGGACCTCTCACGGGGACGGCGCACCCGACGGCTCGGGCCACCGCCCGGATGAGCCCGGTGCGCCCACGCCCGGCCGCGGGACCGACCCTGCGCCGAACCCGCCGCGGCGGAGGATCCGCACGCCGCGCCCGAAGCGGGCCGCGACGAGGCCGTGCGTCGACTGCTCCGGCGCGGACGCGGTCGCCGACGCGTTCGAGACGCTCCTCGGCTTCGAGCCGCTCGACGTCCTGGTCGTCGGCGAGGACGGCGCCGCCCGCCGTGCCTGGATCGGCGTGAGCATCGATTGCGCCACCGGCGCCGTCGTCGACGCCCATCTCGAATTCCACCGCTGAGGGAGACCGCGGCCATGCAGATCCAGACCGCCGTCACGACCCCCGTCGTCCCGCCCCTCCTCGGCGAGCCGGGCCTCCTCAAGCGCATCGACCTCCCCGCCGTCCCGTCCGGGCCGGGGACCAAGGCCGGGCCCGGCACCTCGTTCGCGGTGCCCGCGGACCTCGGACTGGGCTCCTCGCCCCGGTCGCTCCCGCCGGTCCGGCCGCCCCGCGGCTGGGTCCCCGACGTGCTGCGTCACGAGAAGCTCCCCGGCGGCATGACGGTCACCACGGCGGCCTTGGAGACCGCCGGGCTGACGATGCTCCTGTGCGATCCGGACACGCGGCTCGTCGTGCCGTTCGGGCATGTGCTCGGCTACCGCGAGGTCGCCGCCGACGGCGCCGTCCTGGAGGGACGCCACCGCCCGGAGGCGGTGGTGCGCCGCCGGGACGGCGCCGTCGTCGCCTACACCTTCATCCACAGCTGGGAGCGGGACGCGGCAGCTCCGGACTGGCCGAGGACGAAGGCCGCCATCCGCGCGGGCTATCGCCGCCTCGGCGTCGGCTTCCGCGTGCTGACCGAGCACCCGCTGTTCGCCCGGACGCTCCGGGAGAACCGCGCCCGCATGCTGCGCGAGCGGGCCGGGTGCCAGGATCCCGACGTGGCGCGCGTGCGGGAATCGCTGGCCGGGCATGGGCTGCCGACCACCGTGGCACGCTTCCACCGCCGGGCGCGGCCCTTCCCCGCGCGCCGCCTCGACCGGACCCTCGGCTGCGTCATCGAGCTCGCGCTCGCCGGTGACGTCGCACTCGACCTCAGGAACCCCCTGGGACCCGAGACGCGGATCGGCAGGGGGGACCGCGCATGAGCGCCGCGACCGCCCCGTCCGGGGAACCCCTGCGCCTGAAGTCCTCCGCGCAGCCGGCGAATTTGGGCCTGTTCCCAGGCGCCCCCGTCGTCCGGGAGGTGAAGAAGCGCAACTACCTGTGCGCGGTCGATGGCGACGGCGGCGACCACAAGGCGCTCGGCGACGCCCCGTTCCGCTCGCTTCTGGAACGTGATCTTCGGACCCTCCTCGGGGCCAACCCCGACATCGCGCACTACGCGGTCGAGCCGCACGAACTCACCTTTTTCATCCCGGACGGTCGAGGCGGCCAGGAGAAGCACGTCTACGTCCCGGACGTGGTGTGCTGCTATCGAGCCGGCCCGGTGGTCGTGATCGACGCCAAGGCCCTGTTCATCGCCACGCGGCCGGGCTGGACACGGCGGCAGCCGCACATCGAGGAGGCCTACCGCATCGACCACGGCGTCGCTTTCCTGACCCTGGACGAGGCCGAGATCCGGGCCGAGCCCCGGCTCTCGAACGCCCAGATCATGGAGCGGCACCGCTACATCGTCCCGGACGCCGTCGCCCTGCTGCGCGTCCGCGACGCCTTCGTGGCGCTCGGCCTGCCGACCACGATCGCGGCCGTGGTCAGGGCCGCCCGGCTGAACGACCGGCCGGGCGAGTGCCGCGCCTACACCGCCGTGATGAACCTGGCGCTGGCGGGCGAGGTCGCGCTCGACCTCGCCCGGCCGCTCTCCTTCCAGGCCGAGATCCGCGAGGTGGTGCCGTGAACGCGCCGTTTTCCGTCCCCTCCGTCCAAACCGCCCATGGGCAGGCGGCGACGCTGCGCTTCGACCTGCGCACCAAGGACATCCTCAACCTCAACGGGCGGACCCACGAGTTCGAGCGCCGCCTCGACGGGCGGCTGCAGTTCCTGCGCGTCGAGGACAAGGACGTGCTGTTCCTCACCGACGAGCAACTCGCCTTCCTGTCGGCGAGGGGCGAGGCGCGGCTCGTCGCCGGCAATTTCAAGTACGGCAAGCCGAGAGGCCCGCTGCCGAACCGCCTCAAGCTCACGAAGGAGCAGGTCGCCGAGGCGGCCCGGAAGCTCGATTACGTGAACGCCTGCATCCGGGGCTTCGTCGAGGGCGAGGCGCGGCCCCGCGCGCCCTGGGAGTTCCGACGCTCGAAGCCGGCGCTCGACCCCGTTATCGTGCGGGTGGCGCTGAGCAAGGGCGAGAAGGCGCCGCACTTCACCACGGTGCTCAACTGGTTCGACCTCTGGATGACGCTCGGCGACATCCACGGCAAGGCGTGCCTCGTCGACCGGCACCAGCACAAGGGCAACCGGCGCCGGCCGTTCGGGCATGTGGGCGAGGTCGCGCTGGAGCGCGGCGTCTGGCGCTGGCTCAGCCCGAACATGACCACGGAGGTGGCCTACGCCAAGGTCGTCACCTCGGTCGGGGCCTACAAGCGCACCCTCTCGCGCCATCTCTCGCCGGAGGAACTCGACCAGATCCGGGTCCCGTCGATCCGCACGTTCCAGCGCCGTTGCAAGGACGTCGACAAGTACGTCCGGGATTACTACCGCAAGGGTCCCGAGTACGCCGCGAAGATGCACCGCACCTATGAGGTGCAGCCGCTTCCGGACCGGCCGTACCAGGACGTCGAGGTCGACCACTGCGTACTCGACATCCTGCTCGTCGACGACGACAGCGACGTCGTCCTCGGCCGGCCAGACCTGATTATTTTCCGCTGTCGCAAGACGGGGATGATCGTCGGGGCGTCGCTCGGCTACGAGGCCCCGAGCTTCGCGAGCTTCGTCGCCGGCCTGCGGCACGCGATGTACCCGAAGGACATGTCGCCGTTCCCGGCCGTGCGGATGCCGTGGCCGTGCTTCGGCCGGATCGAAAACCTCTGGGTCGACAATGCTTTGCATTTTATCGGCAAGGACATCGAGGCCGCCGCGCGCGAGCTGAAGATGAACAAGCCGCGGTTCAAGCCGAAGTGCCCCTGGCTCAAGGGCGCCCTCGAACGATTCTTCGGCTACCTCAACACGGGTCTGATCCACCTGCTCCCGGGCACGACGCTGTCCAACACGGTCAAGAGGCGCGAGCCCGACCCGGAGACCCTGGACTGCGCCAAGATCCGGAAATCGGAGTTCGAGGCGCTGCTGATGTTCTTCATCTGCGACGTCCACAACGTCCACAGGTCGAAGGGCCTGGGCCTGCTGCGCGGCATCGGCGACATCCCGCTCCGGGTCTGGAACGAGGAGGCGGCCCGCCATCCCAGCGGCCCGCTCCCGCCAGTCGACCTGTTCGTCGCCCTGTGCGGCGAGTGGGAGGACCGCACGATCCAGAACGACGGGATCGTCTGGGACCACGTCAAGTACGAATGCCCGGAGCTGATCACGCTCATCACCAACCCGGGGCACCGGAACGCGCGGGAGGACGGCGCGGGCACGCGCTACCGGTGCGTCCGCGACCCGAGCGACATCGGCCGGATCTACGTGATCGACCCGTACGACCGGGACGGGCGCATCATCACGGTGCCGGCGACCCGGGCCCATCGCGCCTACGCCGAGGGGCGCCACCGGCACGTCCACGACCTCGCCGTCGAGAATGCCAGGCGCATGGTCAAGGGCGCGTTCGATTTCGATGCGATGGCCCGGGCGCTCGACCTCCTCGGGGACGCGGCCGCCGCAGCGCGGGCGAAACCGGAGCGCAAGGCCATCCATCGCGGCCTCGCCCGTTTCCTCGACGGCGAGCGCAAGCGGCGCTTCCGCAGCGAGGTGCGCACGGGCACGCCGGCGCTTCCCGCCACCACCGCGGGGCACCTCGATCCCCTGGCCATCGCGCGCCGTCCGAAGGCCGCGACGGCGCCGGAGCCAGGGCCCGATCCCGCTGGGTCGCCCCCGGCCCCGAGGCTCCTCGCCGCCGGCGGGCACCGCGATGCGTCGGTCCCGGCGCCGCCACAGGGCGCCATGGCGTCGGCGGACGGTGCCCCCGGCCCGATGCCGCCTGCCCCGGTCCGGGACGAGCCCGAGGAGGCCTCGTCGGCCATCGTGCCGGCACCGGCGCCGGAGGCCCCCATTCCCGCGTCCGGGGCCCCCGGGCCCGACGACGATCTCGACGAGGAACTCGCGGCCCTCAGGGCCGACAGGAAGTGGAGTACGGGCGATGAGTGAGACCCTCCGGGACGACGAGCGGCTTCGCCGCGCCGAGCGCGCGGCGAAGCCGGCTGCCGAGCGGCAGCTCATCATGAAGAACCTCTTCGTGGGGCACGACCGCTTCGAGACCGCGACCGAGGCGGTCGCGCGGTTCCATCTGCCCGTGAAGGACGGCCTGCCGGACACCGGGTCGCTGTTCGTCCTCGCCGGCGATCCGCGGACGGGCAAGAGCTATGCCCTGAAGCGATATGCCCGCGGATTCCCGGCCGACCTGACCGGCTCCGAGGGAATCGTGCGGCGGGTGGCGTACGTCGACCTGCCTGTCGGCTGCAACAAGGCCGGCTTCGTGACCGCCCTCGCGGGAGTGCTGAACGCCGGCGACGTCACCCGAATGAAGGTCGACGCATTGTTCGGCAACGTGCTGAACGCCTTGGTCAAGCAGAAGGTCGAGCTGGTCCTCCTCGACGAGGTCCAGGAAGCCTTCACCACCGCACGACCAGGCGCGCTGAAGGACTGCCTGGGACTCGTCCGCAAGATCCTCAACCTCGGGACGCTCAACGTCGCCGCCGCAGGGCTCGTCGAGACCTACGGGATCATGGCGGCGGACAAGCAGCTGGAGGGGCGGGGCGGCCTGCCGCACCACATCATGCTGCCCTACTCCTGGGACAGCAAGGAGGAGCGCGCCCTCTTCCGCCTGCTCTGCGCCGAGATCGACGGCCGGCTGCCCTTCGCGGCGAAGTCGGGCCTCGGCTCGCAGTGGTTCGCATCGCGGCTCTACTGGGTGACCGACGGCATCATCGGCCGGCTGAAGGACTTCATCTTCGCGGCCGGGTGCCGGGCGCTCAACGACGGCGCCGAGCGGGTCGAGGTCGGACATTTCGCCGATGCCTGGGACCTCGTCAGGCCGGTCGGGATGACCTTCAACCCGTTCCGCGACGACATCGACCAAGCCCCGGCCCGCGCGACACCGCCCGCTAAGCCGACGCTGCAGCCGAAGGATCCGGCGCAGGGCGCCTTCGTCAAGTGAGGCGGCCGGCATGAGGACCTTCACGGACCTGCACGGGCGCTTCGAGCCTCCGCTCCCCGATTGGGGGCCGCCCCATCCGGGCGAGCCCGCCCACGGCTACGTCGTACGCCTCGGAGCCATGAGCGGGATCGGCAGCGTCGCCGTCCTGCTGAACTCGCACGGGCTGAACGGGCGGGACATCCAGCCCGCCGAGTGCCTGGAGTTCGCGCTGTCCTTCCCGCTCTCGGGAAAAGAGCAGCTGATCCATGCCACCCCCGTGGTCTCCCCGACCTCGGTCGTGATCATGGGCCAGGAAGTCCGGCGGCGGCACTGGCAGATCGGCCTGCGCCGCTTCTGTCCGGCCTGCCTCGCCGAGAGCCCGCATCACCGGGCCTGGTGGGACCTGCCGGCGTTCGCGCGCTGCCCGGACCACGATATCGACATCGTCGACCGCGACGCCTCGGGCCACCCCGTCCCATGGTGGTCGGCGTCGTTCACGCACGCCCCGACCGGCTCGCCGCTGCCGCGGCACGGCGTGCCGCGCCGCACGGTCCCGCGGCCGTCCCTGGAGGGCTACATCCTCGCCCGGCTGGGCGCCGCCGGGCCCCCGGCGGTCCCGCTGCTCGATGGCCTCCCCACCTTGGGCGACGTGCTCGACGCGGTGGAGCTCGTCGGCCGGGTCGCCCTCGGCGGAACCCTGCGGACGCGCCCGGTCGTTGGCGTGACCAAGGGTTTCGGCCTGCCCGCCGTGAACCGGGCCGGGTACGACGTGCTGCGCAAGGGGGAGGACGGGCTCGTCACGCTGCTCCACGCGGTCGCGGCCGCGCGCGCGGCCTTCAAGGACGGGCGCGGCAAGCGCGCGAGCTTCGGCTGGCTCGGCTCGGCCCTGAACGCGGAGAAAGGCTCGCACATCGGGATCCTCGCCGGTTGCATGCGGCGGGTGGCGATCGAGCGGGGCGACTTCTCGCCGTCGACCTGCGAGGCTTGGTACGCCGGCGAGGCGGGCTGGCTGCCGGTCCCGACCCTGGCGGCCGAGCTCGGCCTGACGGAGGAGCGCCTGCGGCGCCTGTCCGAGGCGCTCGGCATCCACGAGCGGCAGTTCGGCATCGCGCGTGCGCGGTACCGCTCCTTCAGCCCGGAGCAGGCGGAGTCGGTCAGGCGGACGTTGGCCTCATGCCTCGACCGGGACGGGGCCGCCGACGCGCTGGGGCTCCCGCGCGACACGTTCGACGCCCTCGTCTGCGCCGGCGTCATCACCCACTTCGTCAGGATCGGCACGGGTCGCGACCGCGACCGGTTCCGGCCCGAGGACGTGGCCACGCTCGCCGCGCGCCTGCTGCACAAGGTCGAGCCCGCGACCGACGTGCCGGACGGCCACCTGAGGCTGGCCGACCTCAGGCGGACCTGCAAGACCAACCCGGCGCGGTCGGTCGAGGCGATCCTGAAAGGGTATGCGGTCCCGCGGGGAAGGCTCGGACCGACCGTCGGCGACCTCCTGGTCCTCGACCCGCGCCGGGACCGCGGGGGCGGCATGCGGGCCGCGCGCGCGGCCTTGCGGACGCTCCCCGGCCTCAGCCGCTACCAGGCCGCCACCGTGCTCGGATGCAGGGTCGAGACGGTCGACGGCCTGATCGACGGAGGTCACCTGCGGGTGTGCTCCGGGGGGCGCGGCTGGCGCCGGATCGACGAGATATCCCTCGATGGGTTCCGCAGGATCTGGGCCCCCGCGGACATCTATGCCGACATCGCCGGGGCGGTGCGGTCGGGTCACGAGGCCGGTGCCGCGCTGGAGAAGCTCGGCGTCGAGACGCTGCGGGTTGCCCAGAAGGACGGAACCGTCACGCACATGGTCGACCGTGCCGGCGCGCGCTCGATATTGGTGCTGGCCTGCGACCCCGACGACCCGGCGGGCGGCGGCGTGCTCGCGTTCCAGGCCGCGCTGCTCCGCGCGCTCGGGCGGCGGGGAACGTTCAAGCTCGTCGGGCGAAGCCGCGGCCTGACCCTGTCCAGCGCCTCCGGCGACCTCACGATCCGGATCGAGGTCCAACCCGAGCGGGAGGCGGTGGAAGTCGTCCTGACCCGCGGGGGCCGCCCGCCTCGGGAGGTGGCGATCCAGGCCGCGCTCGGCGGACGCCTGCGTTGGCGCGAGGTGGCCGGACGGCTGGAGGTTGCCGACATCGTCGAGGCATCCGAGCTCTCGGCGCCGCGCGCCTGGCCGGACCTGGTTGCCCGTACGGTCGCCAGCACCGAGCTGTTGCGCGCGACCTTCCCGCAGGTCCGGGGAGCCACCGCGCCCGGTGGCGTCAAGGCGGCGCGGCCGGCCTTCCCGGAGACGGATCGATCCGAGCGGCCCGCGACGTGAACCTGCCGTTCGGTCAACCGGCGGTGTCCCGGTCCAAGCCTTCAGGCGCCTGCCGCTCGCTCGGGCGCCCCCGGCCCGACCGCTCCCGAGGGTTCCGGTGAGGCTGCCACCGGACTTGCGTAGAACGGCTTGAACCGGACGTGGTCGGCCAGCGCCGCGGGACGGTAGGGCGCGACCCCGTCGCACTGGACCACGGACGCGAGCCGGTAGCGCTCGTCGACGCTCGGGTGCACCGTGGCGTCGGGCCTGATCTCCCGGTCCCTGACTTCCCAGGTCTTGCCCTCCGCCCAGCGTCGTACCCAACCCGGCACCCACGAGGCCGAGACGCGCGCCGCGATGGCGTCCCGCATGCCGGCCACCTCGCAGTGCTGCACGCCCGCGGCGGACGGGTGCAGGCGTAGCCGCGGGATCCGCATCACCTCGACCGGGTGGCGCGGATCGGCGACGGGCGGCATCCCGTCCACCTTGAGGCCGTCCGGGACGCCGACGGCCTGCTCCAGCATCCACCGGAGCGCGATGTCGGACAGGCGGGATTCGGTCTCCTCGTAGCCGCCGCCGATGTCGGAGTGGTTGCCGGCGAACCAGAACTGCCGGAACTGGTCGGGCGCGCCGGGCGCCCGCGGCGGTCGGACCTCGGTCGGGCCCCACTTCACGCGGTCGAAGTCCTTGCGCCTCTCGTCGATGGCGATTGCCGCGCGGGCGTAGCCGACCTGGGCGCTGAGGAGGCGGTCGAAGTTCTCGCCCTTCCACTCCGCCACGTGGCTCTTCGACCTTCCCGGCCCGGGCCAGTCCACGATGGTCTTGGTCTTCGCCGCGGCGACGCGCCGCCTCACCACCCCTGCGACCGCGACGGAAGCGGCCACGAGGATGCCCGCGGTGATCAGGTCCGCTTTCCAGAAGGGGCCGTCGAACAGGTAGGAGATGCCCCCGACCAGGGCGGAGGTGACGGCGATGGCGATGCCGAGCGGGATGACGGCCGCGGCCGCCAAGCTGGCCTTGATCAGGGTGCGTTTCGGGCCGGCGACGCCGAGCGCGGCTACCGTGTCGAAGGTCCCGATGAAGTAGGGCTCGACGTTGGACTTGCCGCCACCCTCGGGATGTTCAGAGCCGTACCGCGCCCGGAACCGGCGGGCGAGCTCGTGCCGCTCCGCGTCGAAGTCCGCGCGCGGGTGGCCGGCACCGTGCTCCAGCACCGTCTCGACCGCTTCGCGCGCGATGTCCCGCGTCATCTTGCGGAAGCGCAGCAGAGCGCCGCCGGCACCCGTGGCGGGCACCCCGCAGTACATCAGGAGGTTCGCCACGCAGCGGACCGTGTAGGCCCCCCGGCTGAAGCCGATCAGGTAGATGCGGTCGCCCGGCTCGTAGTGGTCGATGATGAAGCGATAGCAGTCCGCGATGTTCGTGGTGATCCCGCGCCCCGAGAGGGAGGCCGCCATCTTCTGCACGAACCGCACGGGCGCCGTCAGCGCCGTGGCGCCGATGTCGGTGCCCAGCCCCGGGTCGTAGAAGGCGACCTGCTCCGCCGGGTCGATGCCGCTCTCGGGCCCGACCTTGCAGACGCGGTACATCTTGTAGACGTTGCTGACTCGCTGCTCGGGGCGGACGCCGCCATCCTGCCCGGTGCCGTCGGAGAAGACCACGATATTCTTGGGCATCCGCCTGCCTCTGGAACGCCGGGGCCCGGGATGGGCGACAGCAGCCTTTGCGTCCCTGGCAGCGATGCCGCCCGGGACGGGGTTTCAGATTTCCGCCCGCGCTTGCGCCTGCCTCAGGCGACGGGGCACGGGGTGTACGGCTCGACCTCGTCGAGGAGGAGGTTCCGGTGGATCTCGCGCCCGGCGCCCTCGACGAGGACCCGGGCCATGGCCGGCAGCTCCGCCTTCGCGCGCAGGTAGTCGTCCAGCGCGATGGGGTTGGTGCTCTCCGGCGCGTCGATGCGCGTCAGCCGGTCACGGCCGATGAGCAGGCCCGCCTGCCCGATGGCGTTGTGCGACTGCGCCTTCATGGCCGCCTGGATGACGCCGCGCCACTGGATCATGCCGCCGGAGGTCTTGTTCGCATCGACCTTGAAAGCGGTCTCCCCGCAGCCGAGGCTGAGCACCTGGATCTGGCCGCGGTCGATGTCGAAGCAGGCGAGCGCGTCGACCACCGCGTTCATCGTCGGGTTGTTCGACCACAGGCCGCCGTCGACCATCACGTAGCCGTTGTTCGCCAGCGCCTCGAAGTAGGTCGGGGCGGCCGCAGTGCTCAGGGCGACCCTGACCATGCGCTCGGATCGGTCCTTCCTGTAGGCGGGGTGGTGGGGCGTCTTGAAGACGAACGGCTCGCCGTGGAACCCCTCGAAGGCGGGGATGCAGAGCCGGGTCCGGGCCTCGCCGAAGGTGGTCTCCCCGAAGATCCGCAGCAGCTCGTCTTCGAGCGGCTTGCGCTCGTAGACGTAGCGGTAGCGCTGGCGCACGAACCGGGTGAGTCGCTCGATCCGCGACGGGGGCGGGAAGATGTTGCCGCCGCGCTCGACGTAGACGTCGCGGATCTCGCGCGCCGTCAGGCCGTGGGCGAGCGCGAGCGCGATGATGCCGCCGGTCGAGGTCCCGGCGATCATGTCGAAGTGCCGGGCGATCGAGCGCCCTTCGAGAAATCGGCCCTCAAGCTCGGCGAGCACCGCGGCCGGGAGGATGCCGCAGATGCCGCCCCCGTCGACGGAGAGGATCCGGAAGGGCCGATCCTTGGGCCACGGCAGGGGCTGCCTGCGGTCCTGCTGGGTGCCGTCGGAGCGGCGCGGGGGAACGTAGCTCATCGTCCGGCTTCCTTGGCGGCGGGGGGTTCGGCGTGCCGCCCGCCCCCGGACCACCGTCCGGTCGCGCGCCAGCCTTCGTAGCAACCGAGCCAGTCGAGGGCCCAGGGAATGGTCGTCTCGGCGATCAGGCTGAACGGGGTCCACTCGCCGATCTCGTGGTCGAACAGGCACAGGACCGGGTCGCCGGCCCGGTCGACGTAGACGTGCGGCAGCGTGCCCTCGCCGTCCCCGGGGCGGCGCCGGAGGACCGGCGAGATCACCCGGACCTCGGGCTGCTGCCGCAGGGGGGCGATCCGCTCGATGACGAGGGGGACCTGGTACGAGACCCGCACCTCGTAGGCGAGCATGAAGGGCTTGAGCGTGCCGAGCCAGGTCGCCGCCCGCTCGGAGCGCTCGACGAGCCTGAACGACGGCCATGACGCCCGGATGGCCCGGTCCTGGTCGGCGATGGAGGGGAAGACGCTCACCACCGGCGCCCCCCGCGGAAGGTGTGGGCGCTCGCCCGGGCCGGTGCCGCGGCGGCCGCGCCGCCGACGCCGACCAGCGCCGGGCGGCTCGGGACGTAGAGGCCGCCCCGCGGCGTGTAGGCGTGGAGCCCGGACTGGACCGCCCGGCCGGTCCGGTCGTTGAACCGGCGGACCGAGGTCGAGACGACGTGGCCGCCGAAGCGCTCCCGCAGCCAGTCCTGGATGTCCTCCAGGCTCGAACCGTGCTGCTTGATCCACGCGAGGCCGTCCGCGAGGTCCGTGAGCTTGGCGGCGTACGCGTCCTGCTGGGCGAGGTTCTCCGGCCAGCGGTCGGTGAAGCAATCCTCCGCGTGAACGGGGTTGACGACCCTGATGGGCTCGCGGCGGACGCTGGCCGCCCGCAGGGCGCTCGCCACCGAGCGGGCGAGGCGGATCACCATGTCGGCGAGCGGCAGGCCCGGATGCGAGGCCTGCCCCGCGAAGCAGGAGAGCATCACCGAGGGCGGGATGCGCCCCGTGGCCCCGGCGTAGGCCACGTTGCGGTGGCGCTTGAGCAGCTGCAGGGCGACGGTCGCCACCGCCTTCACGATGATGGGCACCTGGTCGAGGATCTCGTCGACCTCGGCGTCCGCCCGCACCTCCATGCCGTAGGCCTCGTGCAGCCGCTTGTTGAAGGCGGCCGCGAACCGGCGCTCCAGCGGCGTGCGCGCCCGGTACCACTCGGCGAAGCCGTATGCGTTCATCGGCACGTGGAAGTGCTCGGACACGGGCTTGTCCGGGTGGGCGTGGAAGATGTGGCTGACCCGCTCCGCGCCGTGTCCCAGGCGCACCGCCGGGGTCACGTCGACGTGCATCCGGTCGGCGTAGCGGACGGTCACGCACCGAGTCTGGCGCTCGACCTTCTGACCGGTCGGATATCCTTCCAGCGAGCGGTACAGCAGGTCGAGAACCGCGTCCGGCCCGGAATGCGGATCGAGATCTAGCGCCGCGACGATGTCGAGATCGTACTCGTCGTCCGTGCCGCGCGTCGACGTCGTCGCGTCGATGGCCATGCTGCCCTGCGGGTAGAAGCGCAGGATGCGCCCGTTCAGCGGGCTGCCGGGACGTTCCGCGAAGTCGCGGATGGCCTCGTAGCGGCCGCCTGCCTTCGCGTGCAGGCCGGGCGGCAGCTGCACCGAGATGGCGATGTCGGCCATGACCGCGTCGAGCGCGCTGGCGAAGGGGTCGAGGCCGGGGGGGTGTCGGAAGTGGTTCATGGGGTCGCTCCTTGGCTGGACGCTCGTCAAGGTTGAAAACCCCTGCGTCCGTGGCATCCTGCCGAGGTATGCCGGCCAAGCTCGCGTCTCAGAATTTGGCCGGCGCGGATTCTGAAAATCGCGGGCGGGGGGCATAGGGGATGTCGGTCGGACGTTTGGCCGGGCGGTCGGCTGCGGAGGCGAGCCGGGGGCGAACGGGTGGGCGATGACCTCAGCCCGGAGGAATTCGGGGCGGCCTACCGCGACCTGTCGCGCGACGACCGCAAGAAACTGGTCGTCATCGCGAAGCGGTTGTGCGGGGGCACCACGCTCAACCCGGGCGACCTCCTGAACGAGGCGATCTGCCGGACCCTGCTCGGCACGAGGCAGTGCGGCCGGGAGCTGAACATCGTCGCCTACCTCGTGGGCGTGATGCGCAGCCTCGTCTCGCACGAGCGGGAGAGGCAGAAGCGGTCGGTCACGACCGACGACGCGGAGGAGGTCGACGCCCACATGCGCGCCCGGCTTGGCGAGAAGCCGAGGGCCGGTAGCGCGGAGGACGCCATCATCGACACCCAGGAGAGGGTGAGGATCATCGCGGAGGTGTTCGAGATGTTCCAGGACCAGCCGGAGGAGCTCGCGGTGCTGGAAGCCCTCAGGGACGAGCTCGCCGGCAAGGCGCTGAGGGAGCGCACCGGGCTGGCACAGGGCGATCTCGACTACGCGAAAAAGCGCATCAGGAAGGCGCTCTCCCTCCGCTACCCGAAAGGATGGAGATCATGAACCGAGAGATGACCAAGGACGAGAGGTTCCTGGACGCCCTGGATGACCTCTACATCGAGGGGATCCTGGCGGCCTCTCCCGAGGAGCTCAAGGCGGAGCTGCTCGCCATCGGGGAGGACTCGGACACACTCGTCGCCATTGCGGACGCCGCTTTCGAGCGCGCCCACGCCGCCTGCGCCGCCGACGCGTGCCCTGCCCCAACCGCTGCCCCACCGGCCGCGTCGACGACCGAAGGCGGGATCGACCCCTTCGCCGCACGGGCCGACGGAGGATTGCGCGGGGTGGCGCGCCGCTTCGGCTGCAACCTGAACTTCCTCGGGCGGCTCAAGGACCGGCTCATCCGCGTCGAGGATCTGAGCGCCGGTTTCCTGGCACGTCTGGCCGAGGCGCTCGGGACCGGCGCGGACGAGCTTGCCCGCTTCCTCGCGGGGCCCGCGCGGGTGCCCGTGGCCGCGCGGTTCAAGTCGGACGGCAAGCCGGAGGCCGTCGAGAAGCAATCGCTGGCCGAGGCGATCGAGAGCTCGGGGTTGAGCGACGAGCAGAAGCGGTACCTGGCATCGCTCTAGGAAGGACATCGCCGCCGTGGACGCGTTCGAGGTTGTCAGGGCGAGGGCGGCGCAGGTCCACGCGGCGGCGGTCGAGGGCGGCGCCGATCCGTTCCGCCCCCTGGATCTCGTGGTCGCGGCCATCGACGCCCACGAGATCGATCTCAGCTGGTTGCGCCCCGGCGATGCCTACCTTCGCGGCGGGCGCGGCCTCTACGACCCGAGCCTCCCGGCCATCGCCTGCGAGGATCGCGGGGACCCGACGGCCAAGGCGTTGCTCGCGGGGCACGAGCTCGGACACGCCGTCCTGCACGATCCCGATGACGTCATCGTCGACGGCGACATCGACCCGAGCCGCGCCGTGGAGGCCGCCGCCACGGGCGTGGAGAAGGTCGAGGGTTACGGCCGGCGCGAGCGTCGGGAGTTGCAGGCCGACCTGTTCGCCCGCGAGCTGGTCCTGCCGCGGGCCTCGGCGCGCCGCCTCTTCCTGGAGGATGGGCACGGTGCCGAGGACATCGTCCGCCTCACCGGGCTGCCCCAAGCCCTCGTCTTCCAGCAGTTGGCCGATTGCCTGCTGCTGCCGGAGCACCGGCCGCGTGCCGAGCCCGGTGCCGGGGCCGGGCGTCCGCTCGACGACAGCCAGCGGGCCGCCGCCTTCCACGAGGGTACTCCGTTCCTGCTGCAGGCGGGTCCCGGTACGGGGAAGACGCGCACGCTGGTCAGCCGCATCGAACGGCTCCTCGACCGGGGCGCGACCGCATCCGAGATCCTCGTCCTCACCTTCTCGAACAAGGCGGCGGGCGAACTCGTCGAGCGGTTGACCGCTCGCCTGCCCGAGGCGGCCGCCGCGGCCTGGATCGGCACGTTCCACGGCTTCGGCCTCGACGTCCTGCGGCAGTTCCACGACCGCGAAGGGCTGCCCGACGACCCGCGGCTCGTGGACAAGGCCGACGCCATCGGCATGCTCGAAGATCTCGTTCCGCGGCTGCCGCTCCATCACTTCCGGAACCTGCACGACCCCACGCTCGAACTGAGCGACATCCTCGCCGCGGTGTCGCGGGCGAAGGACGAACTCACGCTTCCGGACGCGTACATGGCCCTCGCCGAGCGGATGGCTGAACGGGCCGGCGACGACGGGGAGGCCCGGCTGCGCGCCGAGAAGGCCATCGAGGTCGCGGCGGTCTACCGCGTCTACGACGCCGAGATGCGGCGGCTCGGCCGGCTCGACTTCGGCGACCTCGTCATGCGGCCGACGCTCCTGCTGGAGCGGGACCGCGGCGCCCTGGACATCCTGCGCGCCAAGCACCGCCACATCCTCGTCGACGAGTACCAGGACGTGAACCGGGCGAGCGTCAGGCTGCTCAAGGCATTGGCGGGCGGAGGCGAGCGGCTCTGGGTCGTCGGCGACTCCCGCCAATCGATCTATCGGTTCCGCGGCGCCTGCTCGGCCAACATGACGGCCTTCGAGGCCGATTTTCCCGGGCGCCGGATCGGGCGCCTGACGGTGAACTACCGCTCGTCGGCGGAGGTCGTCGCGGCGTTCTCGGCCTTCGCGACCGACATGGCGGCCTCGCGCGGCGTCCTCCCGCTCGACCTCACCGCCCACGCGGGTGCCTCCCACGCGCACCCCGAGACGCGCACGGTCGAACGCCCGGAGGACGAGGCCGCCGCGGTCGCCGCCCGCATCCTCGAACTTCGGCAGGTTCACGGCGTGGACTTCCGGGACCAGGCCGTCCTGTGCCGAGGCAACGCCCGCCTGGCCGCGGTCGCGGCGGCGCTCGAACGGCGCGACGTTCCCGTGCTGTTTCTCGGCACCCTGTTCGAGCGGGACGAGATCCGCGACCTGCTCGCCGTCCTGGCGCTGCTGGTCGATCCCAAGGCCGGCACCCTGGCCCGGGTCGCGCGCATGCCGCGGTACGCGATGCCGCTCGAAGACGTCGGTCGTCTCCATCGCGTCCTCGCGCGGCGCGAGGAGCCGATGGCATGGGCGACGGAATCGGCGGCCCCGCTCGGCGCCCCGGCGGCGGCGGCGCTGGCGAACCTCCGCGCCGACCTTCAGGGCCTGGGCGCGGCCAGCCACCCCTGGGAGGCGCTCTGCCGCCTGCTGTTCGATCGCCGGCACCTGCTGCCCGATCCCCGCCCGCCGCTTCGGACCCGGGACCGGATGCGGATGGTGGCCCTCTGGCAGTTCCTCGCGTTCTGCCGCGAGCTGCCGCCGGGCCAGGGGCTCCCGATCCAACGCCTGCTGGACCGCACGAGGCGGTTGGTCCTCCTGTCCGAGGAGCGGGATCTCCGCCAGATGCCCGCGGCCGCGGCCGCGATGGACGGGGTCAGCCTGATGACCGTCCACGCCAGTAAGGGCCTGGAGTTCGAGGCCGTGCACATCCCCGGTATGGTGGGTCAGGGATTTCCGAGCGGCGGCCGGACCCCGCGCTGCCCGCCCCCGGACGGGCTCGTCGCCGGCGCCGAGGGCTTGTCGGGAGTGGACGCGATCCGGCGCGGGCATGCCGAGGAGGAGGAATGCCTCTTCTTCGTCGCGGCTTCCCGGGCGCGCCGCCACCTCACCCTCCTCGCGGCGCGCCGCAAGGCGAACGGAAGCGGGCGCCCGCTCTCGCCCTTCCTCGACAAGGTCGCCGAGGTCGTGCGGGACGTGCCCGATCCGCCGTTGCACCTGCGCGAGGCGCCCGAGCCCGACCGTCACCGGATCGGCGTCGCGTGGGAGGGGCCGCCCTCCTTCACCGCCGAGCAGATCTCACTCTACGACCGGTGTCCCCGCCGCTTCTTTTACACGCACGTGCTGGGCGCGGCCGGCGGTCGCCGCTCGACCCCCTTCGTCAGGATGCACGACGTGGTGCACGAGGTCCTGCGCTGGCTCAGGGAGGACGCGCGGAATTGGGGCCTCCCGCTTGAGGCGGTGCGGGCGTGCTTCGACGCGGTCTGGTCAGAGAAGGGGCCGACCGAGGGATATGCCGAGGAGCTCAGACGGATGGGGTTCGAACTGGTGGAGGCGCTCATGCGAACCCGGGAAGGACATGTCCCCGGGCTGCGCGAGCCCGTCGCCATCGATCTCGGCGGCCTCGGCCTCGTCGTGTTGCCCGACGAGGTGCGCGGCGATGGGGCTGCCACGGTCTACCGAAGGGTGCGGACCGGCCGGAGGAGGAAGGAAGAGGAGGACGACCTCGTCTACGCCGCCTATCTCATGGCGGCCGGCCTGCGCCACGGCCCGGGTGCGCGGGTCGAGGCCATCCACCTGAGCGGGGACGGCGTGATGGACATCCCGCTGACCCAGAGGAAGCGAACGAACCGCGAGCGCAAGCTGCGACTGATCGCGGAGGGTATCCTCGCGGGCGACTTCCCCCCGGAACCCGACGAGAGGGCCTGCCCGCGGTGCCCGCACTACGTGACCTGCGGGCCCGTGCCGGCGGGCATCCTCGCGGCTCACCGTCCCGATGAGGCGTAGCCGACGGCTGGACAAGGTCGTGATTACGCTGCGGACGATGCCGCGGCCGCCTGCGTCGGGCTCGGCTGAGGTGCTTGATATGAAAACCATGAGCCGTGGCAGTTATTTGACTGGTAAAGTGCCGACCGCACGCCACGACGTACCCGATCAGCCGTCACCTGAGCTGCGACTTGGCGGCACCATTCGTCTGAACCGCGGTCAGACCAGATCGGCTTGATCGCATGAGGAGCCGTTTCCGACTTATTTCAAACCTGCGGAGGGGCCGCTTGCCGAAGGCGTGATCGTCCCTGGCTAACCCCGAAGGCCGGAAGCGGAGTGCCCGCTTCGGAGAAGGCCCGCTGCAATGCCGGACGGGCTCCTACCGACCCAACTGCGCCGTAGAAGCAGTCCGACGTCGTTCTCGAAAGCAGACATCGAAACTGGGCTCGCGCCGCCAAGGTACTCTTATGAGTGTTCGCCTTCCGAACTAGCGCCCCCCACTCGATCAATCCACAGTCTGCATCTGGACGACACTGCCGAGTTCACCGGGCTTGCCCGAGACCACCACGAGGTAGCGCCGGCTAGCGCCGGCATCCGTGCGGGTGACCTGTCGGATCGGGCCGATCGCGTTGACGATGGCCGCGCCGGCCGGGTTGGTCATGAAGGCGGCGAGCGGCTCCAGGCCGGTCGCTCCCTTCGGATTGGCGGCGAGCGCCAGCACGAAGGGCATTTTCGCGGGCAGTCCTGTGACCGCGGCCTGTAGCGTTTGCAGCACGCCTTGGTCGAACAGGGTGACCTGCGTCGCCGGCTTGTCATCGGAACCGGTGAGCGTCAGCGCGCTGGTCTTGCCGGCAGCACCCAGCGGCTGGAGGTTCTGCTTTCCGTCGCCCTCCGGCACGGCGTTCGGGACGTAGGCGACGCCCTGCGGACCCTGCCCGATCGGCACCTCAGCGATCACCGTGTTCGACGCCGTGTCGATCACCGCCGCCATGTCGGCGTTCTCCAGGCCGACATAGACGCGGCTGCCGTCGCCCGAGGGCCAGAGCCCGTGCGGCAGGGCGCCGGTCGCGATGGTGGCGACCTGAGAGAAGTCGTCGGTGCGGAACACCTTGAGCTGGTTCAGGCCGCCGATCGTCACGTAGGCGAACTGGCCGGCCTTGGTCGAGACGATGTTGACGTGGTTGGTGATCGGCCCGGTCTCGATCGTCTTCAGCGGCGCGAAGGGCGGACGCGCCGAAAACACTTGGGTGCGGCCGACATCCTTAAGGGTGAACCACACCTGCTTGCCGTCCGGCGTCGCGGCGATGTCGGGGCAGAACGGGCTCTCTTGCTTCACGCGGCCGACGATGGTGTGGGTCTTGGTGTCGATGACGACGGTCTCGGGGCTGAAGCTGGAGCAGACGTAGCCGTAGGCGCCGTCCGGCGAGAAGATCGTCATGCCGGGCCCGTTCGGTACGGTGATCCGGCGGGTCTCCTTGGCGGTGGCGGCATCGAGCACCGCGATATGGTCCTCGCCGCGCACGCTCACCCAAACCTCTCGGCCGTCCGGCGTGAAGAAGGCTTCGTGCGGCGAGCGGCCGACATAGGCGGTGTGGCGGACCGCGTTGGTCGCCGTGTCTATGAAGCTCACGGAGTTCGAACCGATCGAGACCGCGAGCAGGGTCCTGTGGTCCGGCGAGAAGCCCATGCCGTGAACCAGAAGCTGCCCGCGATAGAGCGGGCTCAGGTTCATCGGCGTCGGGTCGCCGAGCCGGATCACCCCGAGCAGGGTGTTGGCGGCGGGATCGACCACCGAGACCGTGTTGGAGAACTGGTCGGAGGTGTAGAACCGATCCTTGCCGCTAACCGGCACGTCCGGGGCGGAAGCTGCGCCCGGGGCCTGCCCGGCGAGCGCCGGGCCGGAGAGCAGCGCGAGGGCGAGGATAGTCAGGGCGGTCTTCATCGGCGGGTCTCCGAGGGCATGGCGGCGGGGGCTGCACTGTGGTCGTGGGAATGGGCCGCACCAGTCGATGGCTGCGGCGCTTTAGGAAGACTGGCGAGCGCACGGCGCATCACATCGATCTCCTGGCCCTGCTCGACGACGATTCCCTGCGCGAGGCGACGCAGGACCGGATCCTTGCCGTAGAGCAGCTCCGCCTTGGCCATCGCGATCGCGCCCTCGTGGTGGGGGATCATCATCGCGGCGAAATCGCGGTCGGGATCGCCCGAGGGCGGGACCATCATGTCGGCGTGCATCCGCGTCATCGACTGCGCCATCATCGCGTCGAACGACGTTGACGACGCGGCCGGAGGCTCGCTGGCGGCCAGCGTCGGGCGCATCATCATCCGGCCGCCGACGAGGCCGCTCGCCATCAGCGCCGACGTCACGGCAAATCCCAGTGCTCCGCGCATGCGGCCTCCTCGCGATCCGGTATCAATGGAAGGGATGCCAGCGGACCGCCTTTATTCCGCGGCGGGGCCGAAAAAGCGTTCGCGCCGATGGGATCGCCTTTTTTCGTGTGTCAGCGGAATAAAGGCGCCCGTTTCGCATCCCTCCCGATGCGGTCATGCTCGACCGCGGGAGACTTCACCCATGCGCAATCTGCTGATCCGCACCGCCTTCGCGGCTATCGCCTTCTCCGCCGTGGCCGCCCAGGCCGCCGCGCCCGCCATGACGGCCGAGACCGCCAAGGGGCCGGCGCTCGTGGATGCCAAGAGCATGACCCTCTACACCTTTGACAAGGACATGGGCGGCAAGTCGATGTGCAACGGCCCCTGCGCCGCCAACTGGCCGGCCCTGACGGCTGCCTCCGGATCGGCGGCCTCCGGCGATTGGACGACGGTGACCCGGGACGACGGCACGATGCAGTGGGCCTACAAGGGCAAGCCGCTCTACACCTTCGCCAAGGACACCAAGCCGGGCGACACCACCGGTGACGGCTTCCTCAACGGTGCGTGGCACATCGCAAAGCCCTGATCGGTGAATGCCCGGATCGGCTCCCTCTGATTGGGACACGTCGTTGGACGAGATCGCCCCCCTGATCGAACCGCAGATCTCGGCCCTGCGGCGCTACGCGGTCGCGCTTCTTCGGGATCGCGAAGCGGCGGACGACCTCGTCCAGGACACCCTGGAGCGGGCATTGTCCGCCTGGTCCGGGCGTCGCCGCGACGGCGACCTGCGGGCGTGGTTGTTCACGATCGAGCGCAACCTGTTCCTCGCCGCCGTCCGACGCCGGGGCCGGCGCGGCGCCGATCTCGGCGCGGAAGCGTTGGAGCAGGTGCCCGATCCGAGCGCCGACCCGGGGGCAGCTTTGGGAGCCCGTGACGTACTCGCAGGGCTCGACACCCTGCCCGAGGAGCAGCGCTCGGTGTTGCTCCTCGTGGCGGTGGAGGACCTGTCCTATGCCGAAGCGGCACAGGTGCTCGGGGTGCCGCTCGGCACGGTGATGTCACGATTGAGCCGGGCGCGCACGCGGATGCGCGGATTTGTGGAGACGGGCCGGACAGGCCTGCTGAGGAGGGTTAAATGAGCGGGGATCCGCGCCCGGTCGGCGAGGACGATCTGCACGGCCTGATCGACGGCCGCCTTGAACCGGAGCGGCAGGCGCTGGTCGAGGCGTGGCTCGTGGGGAACCCCGCGCGTGCGGCTGAAGTCTCGACGGACCGAGTTCTGCGCGAGCGCCTGCGCGCCCGCCTCGCGCCGATCGCCGAGGAGGCGATCCCGGCGCGACTGCGGGTGGCCAACATCCGCTCGCGACACCTGTACCCTGGCGCACGCTGGTTCCCCATGGCGGCTGCGGCCGTGCTCTGCCTCGCGCTCGGCAGTGCCGGCGGCTGGGTTGGCCATGCCCTGCACGGTGTGCCCGCGGCGGCGGCGGTGGCGGAGGCACCGGCGACGCAGGACGCGGTCGCAGCCTTCCGCACCTTCGTGGTCGAGGCGGTGCATCCGGTGGAGGTGCGCGCCGACGAGAAGCCCCACCTCGTGACGTGGCTCTCGAAGCGTCTCGGTCACGCGGTCGCGGCCCCCGACCTCTCGGCGCAGGGCTTCCGGCTGATGGGCGGGCGCCTGTTGCCGGCCGGCACCGAGCCCGCGGCGATGTTGATGTACGACGACGACCGCGGCACCCGGCTGACGCTCTACAGCCGCGTCGGTGACGGCGACGGCCGCACGCTCTTCCGCTTCGCCCGCGAGGGCGACATCGCTGCCTTCTCCTGGGTCGATGGTGGCATGTCATACGTCGTCACCGGCCGCACCGACGAGGCCCGGCTGCTCTCCGTCGCGCAGGCGGTCGATGCGCACGTCCGCGGCCTCGCGCCGGATCGTCGGCAGCCATGACCCTCGATCAGCTTCGCATCTTCGTGGCGGTGGCCGAGCGACAGCACGTGACGCGGGCCGCCGAGGCGCTGAACCTCGTCCAGTCGGCGGTCAGCACGGCGATCGCCAACATCGAGGGGCGGCACGCGACGAAGCTGTTTCACCGGGTTGGCCGCGGGATCGAGCTGACCGAAGCAGGGCGCGTGTTCCTCGTCGAGGCCCGCGCCGTGCTCGCCCGGGCCGAGGCCGCCGAACTTGTGCTCGCCGACCTCAGCGGCCTACGACGCGGGACGCTGGCGCTTTTTGCCAGCCAGACCATCGCCAGCGACTGGCTGCCTCGCCACCTCGTCGCCTTCCGCCGGGCCTACCCTGAGATCGCTATCCGGTTGGCGGTGGGCAACACCACCGACGCCGCCGACGCGGTGCGCGCGGGGCAGGCCGAACTCGGCTTCGTCGAGGGGGCGCTGGACGACCCGACGCTCGCAAGCACGACCATCGCCCAGGACAAACTCGTCCTCGTGGTCGCCCCAAACCATCCCTTCGCCGGGGCGGCTGCACTCGCACCCGAAGACCTCGCCGGGGCCGACTGGGTGCTGCGCGAAGCGGGATCGGGAACCCGCTCGGCCTTCGAGGCGACCCTGGGTGCGGCCGGCCTTGCCGCGGCCCAGCTCCGGGTCATGCTCGAACTGCCCTCGAACGAGGCAGTGCGCGCCGCCGTCGAGGCCGGGGGCGGGGCCGCCGTCCTGTCCGAGACCGTGGTCGCCGCAGCGCTTCGAACCGGGACCCTGGTGCGGGCGGCGTTCGACTTACCGAGCCGGCCGTTCCGGGTGCTGCGCCACAAGGAGCGCTACCGCAGCCGGGCCGCCGACGCGCTTCTCGACCTGATCGCGACGGCGAACATCAAATGAGCGAGCCCGCGAAACCAGTGCCCCCCGACGACCCGCGGGTGAGGCTCGCCGAGGACCGGACGGTGCTGGCAGCCGAGCGTACGTTCGTGGCGTGGCTTCGAACCGGGCTCGCCTTTCTGGGCGTCGGCTTGGCCGCGCAGCGCTTCCTGCGGGAGGTGCTGGCGGTCTGGCCGCTGAAGGTGCTGTCGCTCACGTTGATCGGCTGCGCGCTTGCCTCGTTCGCCGGCGCCGCATGGCGGGACCGGGCGATCCGGGCGCGTCTCGCCCATGCCGAGATCCCGATGATGCCGCGCATCCTCACCATCGGGATCGCGGCCTTGCTGATCGCGATCTCGGGCCTCGCGGCCACCGCCTTGCTCTGGGCGTGATGATCAGGCCACGGTGACCCGCACCCGGTGCCATGCGGCGCTAAGGTAGCCCTTGTAGTTCCAGGTGTCGTCGGGGGCGGCCGGCTGGGTCTGGCCGGCGGAGTCCCAGGCCCGCACCGCAAGTTCGTGCTCGCCGGCCGTCAGCTCGCGCTCGATCTCCCAGAATGTCCACGCGTAGGGCGCGTCGGCATCGCGGTCGATCCGGGCCTGCGCCCAGCTGCGGCCGCCATCCGTCGAGACGTCGACGCGGGCGACCGCGCGGTCGCTGGCGATGGCATAGCCGCGGATCGCGTGCCGGCCGGCCTTCAACGCCGCGCCGCGGGCGGGCTCGCAGATCGCGCTGTTGAGCGGCATCGCCTCGATGGTGATGCCGTGGGCGGGGTCCGCGGTCTCGGCCGTCACGTCGGGCGGAAACAGCTTGTAGTCGTCGGCCTGCATCGGGTTGTCGGAGGGCCGGTCCTGCACCGTGATCCGGGCGAGCCATTTCGGGCTGCGGATGCCGGCAAATCCCGGCACCACCACGCGCAACGGATGGCCGTGCTCGGGGGCGAGAGGCTCGCCGTTCATCGCGAAGGCAAGCAGCGTCTCGGGCGCCAGCGCCTTGGCGAGAGGGATCGAGGCGCCGAAGCGCGTGTCCGTGTCCGCGATCCGGTCGTGGCTCTCGAAGGCGACGTAGCGCTCTTCATCTGCATCGATGCCGGCCGCGCGCAGCACCTCGGCGAGCCGCACGCCGGTCCATTCCGCGTTGCCGATGGCACCGGGCGCCCACGGGTCACCGGAGACCGGCGCCACCGCCAGCATGTCGGCCCGTCTGTTGCCGGCGCATTGCATCACCGCCGTGACGGTGGCGTGCGCAAAGCGCGCCTTGAGTTCCGCGAGGGAGAGTTCGAGCGGCATGGTGACCATGCCATCTACCGTCAGGCGGTAGCTGTCGGCGTCGAGGTCCGGGATGTCGCCGTGGCTGCGGACGTAGAAGTCGGCCTGTTCGGTGAGGAACGCCGCCCGCAGGCGATCGAGCGGCGGCTCGGCGTTGTAGGGCGCCTTTCCGTGGACGATGAGGCGGTCCTTGCGCTGGAACAGGCGGAGCATGGGGTCTTTGTCCTGCGTACTTGACATGTCGACGACGAGAACGCGCCGGGGGCGATAAGGCCCCCGGCGCGCGTCGCCTCAGGGCTTCATTGTCGAGACCACCGCATTCTTCGCGCGATCGACCACGGCGACGCTGAGATCGCGGTTGAGGACGTAGGCGCGGGCGTTGTCGGCCGAGAACGCGATCGCCTGGCGCGGCTCGTTCAGGCCGGTCACCGTGGCGACAACCTTGAGGGTGCCGGTGTCGATCACTGAGAGTGAGTTGTCCTTGAGGTTGCCGGAATAGACGAAGCGACCGTCCGGTGTCAGTGCGGCTCCGTAGGGGTCCTTGCCCACCTCCACCTCGGAGGTGACTTTGCGGGCGGCGATATCGACCACGCCGATGGTATTGCGGCCGCTGTTGGCGGCAAACAGCGTCTTGCCGTCCTTGGTGATCGAGATGGCGCGCAGCTTGTCGAACCCAGCGATCTCGCCGGTGATCTTGTTGGTGGCGGTATCGACCAACGTGATTTTGTCGCCGAGGAAGTTCGTCACGAACACGGTCTTGCCGTCGGGCGACAGCTTCACGCCCTGGCGCGGCTGCGCGAAGCCGGGAATCACGGCATCTGCCAGCATAGTCTTGGTGTCGAACACGGTCAGCGTGCTCGCGGCCTCGTTGTTGACGTAGAGCTTGCCCCCGTCGGCCGAGAGCACGGTGCCGAAGACCCCGGGCCCGGCGGCGAGAACGCCGGCTTCCTTGCCGGTGGCGGTCTCGTAGACCGTGATCCGGCCGGTGCCGCTGTCGGAGACGTAGAAGCGGGCGCCGTCCGGCGCGAACACGATGTTGCGCGGCGTGACGAAGCCGTCGAGGCGGCGCAGCACCGTGCCCTTGGCGACGTCGTAGACGACGACGGCGCTCTCCTCGCTGTTCGATACAGCGGCGACGGTCCCGGCAGCGTTCAGCGCCAAGGCGTTGTTCTTGATCGCGCCGTCGAAACCAGCGGCGGACCCGGGCTGGCCCTGGGCGAGAAGCAAGGCAGCTCCGGCGAGGAAGGCGCGGAGACTGGTGCGGATATGGGTCATGAAGCGGGTCTCTTGGGCATGCGCGCTCGTTCGGCGGCCGGGGCCAGCCGTGCGGGCGGGTTCGAAATCGGATTGCGTCGTGCGGGACCGGTCCGGCCATGCATCGCCTTAAGGAGATGCCAGCGAGGGCGGTCTATTCCCCGAGGCCGGCGAAAAAACGCGGCGGCCTCGGGATTCGGGAGTTCAGGGGGTCGGCTTCAACGCCGTGAGGTAGTCGACGATGGTCTGCACGTCGGCCTGATCGACCGGAGCCTTGTAGATGTGGACCATCTTGTTCACGGTCTCGGTCCACTGCGCCTTCGTGAGCTTGGGCTGGGTCAACACCATCCCGGCCGAATGGCAGGCGAGGCAGTTGTTGTTGACCGCCTCGGCCCCGGGCCCGTCGGGGAAGATCCGGTCGGAGGTCGGCATCTCGATCGATTGCGAGGTGAAGCGCATCGGCTCGGGAGCCGGGGCGGCGAGCGCCACCAGGGGAGACAGTATGAGCGCGACGCTGAGGGCTGCAGAGCGGATCGGGGTCATGGCTGTTCTCCTCAAGCGGCCTGGAAGGACACGGTTTCTATACCGTTCTGCATGAAGCCGGCCCCGTTCCAGACCCGGTCCGTGGGCTGCGCGACGCCGTTGGTGTTGGTGCAGCGGACCTTCACCGTGTGGGTGCCGGCGGCCAACGCCGGCAGGCTGCCCTCGAAGCGGCGGAAGCTGTAGGGGCCCTCGTCCGCGCCGAGCTGTGCTGGAAACCACGTCGCGCCGCCGTCGCCGGAGAAGTCGACCGCCTTCACCCCGCAATCGCCGCCGAAAGCGATGCCGCGCAACGCCACCGGCGCGCCGGCCGTCACCTTGGCGCCATCCTGCAGGTTGGTGACGAACGAGCGCGGTACCATCTTGTTGATCGGCACCGTCTTGAAGCCGGTCTGGCCGGGCTTGATGTTGGCGCCCGGCACGTCCGGGATGCGGTAGGCGGTCTTCATCCAGTACTGGTCGTCGGGCTTGTCCAGCACCTCGATCTCCGACAACATCTTGACCCAGTAGGTCGAGTACCAGCCCGGCACCACGAGGCGAAGCGGGAAGCCGTTGAGAAGCGGCAATTGCTCGCCGTTCATCGCGTAGGCGATCATCACCTCACCGTCGTTGGCGTGGTCGAGATCGAGCGACTTCTTGAAGTCCGGCGCGTCGTCCACGACCGGCTCATCGAGGCCGCTGAAGCGCACCTGCACGGCACCGGCCTTCACCCCGGCCTTTTCGAGCACGTCCTTGAGGCGCACCCCGGTCCAGCGGGCGTTTCCCATCGAGCCGTTGGCCCATTGCGCGCCGGGAACCCGCGGCTCGAACAGCCCGCGGGAGTTGCCCGAGCACTGGTTGACCGCGGCGATCTCGAAGCGCGGCAGGCCGGCGATGGCATCGAGGGAGAGCGAGAGCTCCTTCTCGACATGACCGTGGACCTTGAGACGGAAGGTGCCGGCATCAACCTCGGTTGGGATCGAGGCCCAGTGCCAGCGCACGTAGAAGCGGTCGTTGGGGGTGAACACGCCCTCATCGAACACCGCAAACGGCGTCTCCAGCAGCGGCGGATGGGTACGCTGGAGGATCATCTCGCCCTTGCCGGGAAAGGCCGTCGTGAGATCCCGCACATCCGGGCCGCCGGGTAGCGGCAGCTTCACCGAGCCCGCGGCCCAGGCCGGCATCGCGGCGGCAAGGCTGCCGAGCCCGAGCCCGCCCAACAGGAGGCGGCGGTTCGTCGGTCTTTCCAATCCGTGCATCGTCTCTCCCTTCAAAGTTCGTCGGCGTCGATGCGTTCGAGGGCACCGGACCCGTGGCGATTCCTTGCGACTAGGGAGATGCTACGGGATGCGTTTAATTCCCACCAACGGTCTTTCGCGATGCGAACGATCTCCCAATGCGATGATTTGAGAATTTTGGATCTCCGCGCCGGTGGTGCCAGATATCGTCTCGACGTCAGACCGCCGGTGCTTCGACAGGCGCGGTCCTGCGACACCCGAACAAGGCGTGACGCTCGGCGAAACCGCGAAGGGCGACAATGCCGAGCGGTTCGAGGGCATGCGCCAGGCCGTGGAGGAAGGTGTCGGTGGCGATCAGCGGCGTGTCGTAGGTCTTGCACAGGCGCTCGACGCGAGCGAGCACGTTGAGATCGCGGCCGATCGCCGTGAAGTCGACCCGGTCGCCGCCGCCGATATTGCCGTAGGCGACCTCCCCAACATGAAGTGCGACGCCGACCTCAAAGGCAGCCCTGTCACCGTCGCGCAGGGTCGCAAGCGCATCGAGTGCGGCCTCGGCGGCACGCAAGGCGGCACGGCGCGCCTCGGCCTCGTCGCGATCGGCATCGAACACGGCCAGCAGCCCGTCACCAATATACTTTAGCACCTCGCCGCCTTCCGCCTCGACGGCCGGCACGATGGCATCGAACATCCGGTTGAGGGCGGCCACGACATGGTCGGGGCTTTGCCGGTCGGACAGTTCACCGAACCCGCGCAGATCGGTCAGCATCATCGCGGCCCGCATGAGGCGTACGTCGCCGCGCCGCACTGTGCCGGCCAGGATTTGCCGCGCCGGGTCGCGCCCGACATAGGCGCTCAGGACCGCGCCAAGCATGTCGTCGAGCGCCTTGATTTCGAACAGCAGCGAGAACGGCTCGACCAGCGCTAGCAACGTCTCGATCTCGATCGGCGTGAAGCCGCCCGGTCTCGCCGTGGCCCAGGAGGCGGCACCCATGCGTCCACGCGCGGCATGCAGCGGCGCGATGAGGTAGTCGGTCAGACCCTCGTTGCGAAGCTCGCCAAGCACGGGAAACGGCAGCGGCCCATCCCCGTCGAGACGGCATTGGAGTGGGGTCCGCGTCTCGACCACGTGCTCGACGGTGTTGCCGTGGAAGGTCGGCGTGCCCTCGATGCCGTGGCGGCGACGCAGGGCTAGGCTCGACGTTCCTGGATGCCAGACGCGCATCACCCACCGGAACGACGGATGCAGGGTCGGCGCGTGGGTGGTGGCGCGGGCCAGCGGCAGGCCAAGCCCCGAGAGGCACGCACTGAACCCATCGAGAAGGGCTGCCGCGTCCACCGCTTCGCGACCCGGCCCCATCAACCATCCCGTCGCCTGCGCGACTGCCTCGGATGAAGATTGGGACGAACGTGTCACGGCAATTCTTCCATCAAGGGGTCGGATCGATGCCATAGCGTGGATCAGACGAGGCCGAGCACATGGATCAGGCCGAGGCTGACGGCGCCGAGGGCAAGGAGCGAGGCGACCACAGCGAGGGTCACCCGCGCCCCGGCCTTGGCGACGCTGCGCACGTCGACCCCGAGGCCGAGTGCCGCCATCGAGACTACGGTCAGCACGTTGGCGGTCTCCGACATCGGCGCGAGCGCGACTTGCGGGATCAGCCCGGCCGAGCGGAGTCCCGCGAGCGCCAGGAAGGCGAGGATGAACCACGGCACCAGGCGGTGGATCGCGAGGCCGCCGGGGGCCGGGCGGTCGCCGGTTGTGACGCCGGGGGCGGCCTCGTCGGTCTCCTCGCGCAGCCGGCTCGCGCCGAGGGAGAGCATCAGAACGACCGGCCCGAGCATCAGCACCCGGACGAGCTTCACCAGGGTTCCGACCTGGACGCTGAGCGCCGCGACCGGCGCGGTGGCGGCGAGGACCTGCGGCACGGCGTAGACGGTGAGGCCGGCGAGCACGCCGTACTGCATCGGCGACAGGCCGAGCAGCGGCACCAGCAGCGGCAGGCCGAGCACCACCAGCACGCCCAGCACCGCGGTGAAGGCGATGGAGGCGGCGACGTCCTCGCCGTCGGCGCCGATCACCGGGGCGGTGGCGGCGATCGCCGAGTTGCCGCAGATCGAGTTGCCGCAGGCGACGAGGATCGCCATGCGCGAATGCAGTCCGAGCGCCCGGCCGATGCCGTAGCTCGACAGGATCGCGACCACGACGACGCCCGCGATGCCGAAGAGCAGGCCCGGGCCGGCGGCGAGGATCGTCGCGAGGCTGAGCGACGCGCCTAGCATTACGACCGCGATCTCCAGCACGGTCTTGGCCCCGAAGGCGATGCCGGGAAAGAAACGCTGCGACGGGGTCCAGGCGGTGCGGATCGCGCTCCCGAGGAGGATCGCCAGCACCAGGGCTTCGAGCCAAGCGCGACCGAACAGGTGCGTCTCGACGGCTTCGAAGCCGACCGCTGCGGCGGTAACTGCCACGCAGAGGCCCAGTCCTGGAAGGATGGCTCTCGTGCCGGCCAGGGCACGCATCGATCGAGGGTGGGAGACAAGTCTGGGGGCGGACATGGGTGGCTCCGATGTGATGCCGGAGAATCCCACTTCCCTTTCATTCACTCCAACGGAATGATTAGATAATTCCAATCACTTAATTAGATCAAATGGGGATCCCTTCGAAGCGTGAGGCGACCCATTCTTGGGGGCCTACAGGCGGATTCAACCGTCGATCCAGCGGGCCTCGATCGTCGTGTCCGCAGCAAACTCATAGATCCTGACGGAGCCCGTCGCGAGTTCGAGTTGCTCGACCTCCGCCGGGCTGAGGTCGTCGAGCGCCATAACGAGCGCCCGCAGGCAATTACCGTGGGCGACGACGAGCACGTCCCCGCCCATGACCGCCGGTAGGATGGATCGGAGGTAGCATGGCACGATGCGGGCGACGGTATCGCGCAGGCTCTCACCGTTCGGCGGCGCCTCGGCGTAGGAGCGCCGCCAGGTCTCGATCCGCTCCGCCCCCCAGCGCGCATCGGCGGCGGTCTTGTCGAGCCCGCTGAGGTCGCCGTAGTCTCGCTCGTCGAGCGCGGCGAAGCGTTGAGGGATTAATCCGGGTTGCCCGAGCGTATCGAGGATAAGCCGGCCGCTCACGACGGCCCGCGTCAGCGTCGAGGTGAAGGCATCGGAAAAGCGCCAGCTGCGCTCGGCCAAACGCCGCCCGGCTGCCACGGCTTCTATCCGACCCTGCTCGGTCAAGGGCGAGTCCAGCAATCCCGTGAACAGACCGGATCGGTTGGCTACGCTCTGGCCATGCCGGACCAGCACGAGACGTCGCGTGATTGGGGCTTTGCGATCGTGAATCACTCTGTCTCCCAAGGCAACGCACTTTCGCGTCGGTCGCATCGCCTCTGATGAAAACGGCATCCGGCTTTAACGAACTTCGACCCTGAGATGGGTTGGACCGTCCATCCGGAGACGGCGATTCATCCTAGGTCCGCTTTAGAACGTCTTGCGACCGAAAGCAGCCAAGCTGCTTCCCACCCATGCCAGCCCTAGGGATAGCTCACGTAGCATCTCGAACGTAGCGCGCCCCTACACCATCGCGGAGTGCATGGAGGTTATGGCCTGAACCGACCGGCGGAAGCGTAGAGGCTTGGGACCGCGGACTTGATCCTTGATGCGGCCCTCTCAACCGTCGCCGGAAACGAGCTTCTGCGCGGTCTTCCCGAAGGTGCAGACAAGCACCACCCCCCAAAGGCATCGAGGTGACACTGACGGCATCCCCCGCGTTAGGTCTATTCGACCGACCTACGGCGTGAACTCGTCATCCGCCCATCAGGTGACGTCGCGGACCAAGCCTGAAGTCCCGGGCTCCGGTCTGGCGCCTTCTGCCGGCTTTAGACCCGCGGGGCATCCGCTTGTCGCCTAGTGCGGTGCCGGCGCCCGGGCGTGAGCCGTCGCCAGCCAGCTGCGCAGCGCGTCCGGGTTGATCCACTCCGCCTCCATGGCCGCGGTGAGAGCCGAAGCTTAAGCGCTGGCAGCCATTTGACAGGAAAAGGAGCGACCGTACGTCACCATCGACCTTATCGACCGCCACCTTCACCACGACCGGGCGCCACCATTGGCCCGACATAGTTTTGCCTTTCCCGGTGGCCGGTTCGCCGGGAAACCCGTGATGTCGCGGGGGGCGAGCCGTGGCACTCACAGGGCCTAACCGCCAACCCCGGACGATGCCACGAATTTGCTGCCCGGGTTATGGAGCGGTCGGGGTGGCCGACGGAGAAGAGGTGGTTGTGACGCTGTCGACGGGCCTCCGTCAGCTGACCCAGCTCACCGAGCGGATGCGAGGGAAGGAAAGCCCGACGTCCCGTCGGCGTGGAAGCAAGGTCGGTGGCGTGCCGGAGGATAGGTGTGCGTGGCTGTCGGGCGCAGTTGCTCGGTGCTGAAACAGTTTTCCATCGAACTTTAATGATTTACACCCATATGGTTTGATCTGCCGCCCGCTGAGATCCGATCTGGCGCCAACAGAGGTTCTATCTTCGAGTTCGGCGGCGTGCTCATCGATGTGCGCCTTGATGCAGGCAGCTGAGCATCCTCGTGGACCGATCTTCGAGCCGTGTAGGCCCAGCCAACCGGGAGTCGGGTGTTTGATGGCGCAGAGGCGTAAAAGTCGGCTCTTTGTTGGCGCGAAGTCGGGCTTAGAGTGCTTGGCGCTGACGCTAAAGGGTTGATATTGTTGAGGGGGTAGTCGCGCGTTATCTGACGTCCTAGAAAAAACCAGAAACTTAGCTCGACGGCGAGCGCAGGCCCGGTGTCCAAGAACCTCTCGCGGCACGATTGGGCCACATCCCCGTGACCGCGGGCGCACGGATCGCGATGGCGATCTCGGCGCTTCGGAGGCGTTACTGACGGCCCCGCTCCTCTGCGGCACACGCCGGCTCAAGACCTTCGGTGTGGTAGACCTTCTCGTGCTTACCGCAGCAATAGGTAACATGTTGCAGCCCGGAAGATGGTCAAGCAGCAGGCGTCTCCGCGCTGTCAGCCCGTCGAGACGCTGACCGACACGATCGAGCGCGTCATCATCCATAGTCCCAAGATGGGCTTCTGCGTCCTGAACGCCCAGGCCCGCATCTGGAGCGATCTCGTGCCCGTCATCGACCACGCCCCTGTCATCAGCGTGGGGGAGTGGATCTCCGCCACCGGCGTCTGACACACCGCGAGCACCAACACCCTCAAGGTCACCCAACCACGAACCTCAGCGCGTGCTGAACCCTGACCTGCCGCAGCAGATTAAGCGTTCCGGCTTGCTGCTAGCACCAGAGGAACAGGTGATGGAGACGCAGAACGACTACAACCGGAGGTGCTCAGCAGCGACCTCGGTAAGGTGGCGCATATCGACGACGACGAGGGCGCAGTGGTCGACACCTTCGACGGGCGAGAGACCGTCTACCTATTCGGGGAACTCGACACGCTGGTGCCTGCCTTCGCCACAATGATCCACAAGTCGCAGGGGTGGTGTATCCCGCTGCGGTGATCCCGGTGGTGACGCAGCACTTCACGCTGTTGGCGAAGAACCTGCGCTACATCGGAGTGATGCGGACTGGTCGGTCAGCGCAAGGCGAACGGCATGGCGGTGCGCGACGTCTCGCAGCGGCGCTACACGAATCTCGACGAGTGGCTGTGCAGGTAGGCCCAGTGATCTACGGGCCCCGACGTGCCCGGAGCACTGGGGTTGCCGAGCGGACGCGAAGTCCTAGAAAATTGAGCGATCCTTCTGGGCAGTGCCTTATGCCCAAGCGAGATCCGCCATCTCACCCTTGGCGGATGGAGCTTGATAGAGAAGCCTCAGGACGACCGCGGTCGACCGCAGGACAAAGACGTTCCGGGATGTCCTGCTGCGGTCCAATACGACGTAGCTTGAAGCAGCTCGAATGTCCTGCAGATGTCGTGTCACTGTCCAGTAGATGTCCTGCGGTTGTCCGATCGAAACGCGATTTTGCACGTTTGCGGACAAACCGAGCGGGCTCATAGGAGGCGACCACTGAGCTCCGCAGATGTAGGGACGAACTGCCTGCCGTCGCAGGTGAATCGAACTCAGCGGCTCACCGAGACGATCCCAAGCATGATCCGGCGCTAGGTTGGCACAGCGGGTTGGAGAGCACAGAGCACGCCCACACGGAGAGCGGGCAGCGCGAGGTCTCGCGCGCGGGGACGGATCCCAACAAGGCCGGGCAGGAGGAGCCGGGGCATCGATTCACGGACGGCGCGCCTCACGAGACACGATCAGCACCAGCTCGTGCAGCTCGATCGCCAAGTTCGATTTCCGGAAGAACATGCGCTTCCGCGCCGGCGAACCGCATTTTGCCCATCAGTCTGGATCAGCGCCTTGTCACGCCGCATGCCGACACAGCGGATCTGCCAGCTAGACCCAGAAGATCAGGATCGGCGCGAGCGGGACAGGCCGGAGGCTACCCTTTGGGTTCGCGTGGGGTGTCGAGATGCAAGACGCAGTGGGGCGTCCCGGAACCTCACCGTCACCCTCGACGCCTTCATCTCTACAGCAGTGCGCCATTGCCGGGATCCGGAAGTTGGATCTCCCAAGTCCGCCGCCCTGTTTTTACAGCTCAACGTGACTGCGTAGAGGTATGTATACATACAGGTCGATGGCGTTTTTCCGAGTTGGATCACCGGCTCCCCGAAAGACGCCGGAGCATGCGACGCACGGGGAGCCTCCTCGGCGCGTGGCTGTGCCCTCTACCCACACGAGTAGCACTCGTCCGCCCGCGCACGGGTCGCTGAGGTCGACCCTCCGGTAGGACCCAAAGGTTCGCGCGCTGAGCGCCGAGGGCGCGGGAGCGCACTTCCCCGCGCTGCTGGTGACGGAACCGCTCACGGGCGCCCACACGCGATCCTAGTGCATGTCTGGGAGTGAGGGGACGGGTGGCCCGATCGCCGGAACGAGTTGATGACCCGCAGGATCACGCCCATCACCAAATCGCCGATCCCGCACCGACGCCGTATCGCCGCCACAGGCCCCGCTCGCGGCCTCCGATACGTCGAGGGCATGAAAATCGCGCTCCTCGCTCTCGCCGCCTCCCTGATCCCACTCGGCGCTCTCGCCATCGACCGCCCCGGGCCGGTCACGCTGGAAACCGGGATCACCGTCTGCCGTGACCCCTACGACCACGTGAGGAGCGTGGAGTTCGTGAAGACCGATCCGATGGCCTGGGTGCGCTTCCGCAAGGAAACGCTGGCAGACGGGCGCTGTTTCGACATTCCGGCCGGTCGACGCGTCTTCGCGATGGAGCGCATCTACCAGCCAGAGCCGATGGAGTGCATCCGGGAAGAGGGGGAAACGAGCTGCGCTTGGAGCTTCCCCTTCGTGGCAATCCAGCTACGCAAGGCAGCCCCGTCGCGCTGATCTCGCTCGAACCCGGGGTTCTCCTTGTCGGCCCATTGACGGCGTCCTTCAGTGCAGCGCTCGCACACGAGGACACCGACACGATGGCGACGATCCGCAAGCTCCGGGGCCGCTGGCAAGCCGCCGTGCGCCGCAAGGGCATGCAGCCGCGCTCGAAGAGCTTCGACAGCAAGAGCGACGCTGAACGCTGGGCGCGAAGTCTCGAGGCGGAGCTCGACCGCAACGGCGCTCTGCCGGACACGCGCCCGGCCGAAAGCACCACGCTTGCCCAGATCCTCATCCGCTACCGCGACGAGGTCTCGCCGACGAAGCGCAGTGCTGTGACTGAGGTCGCCCGGATCAACGGCATTCTGCGCCGGCCCCTCTGCCATCGGACCATGACGCTGCTCTCGACCGCGGACCTCGCCGCCTACCGAGACGAGCGTCTGAAGACCGTCGCGCCCGCGACCGCCATCCGAGAGCTGAACACGATCTCGCACGCCATCGACACTGCGCGCCGGGAGTGGGGCATCCACATCGCGCAGAACCCGTACAAGCTCGTGCGGCGCCCATCACCGCCGAAGGGGCGCACTCGGCGTCTCGAGGGCAATGAAGAGCAGCTCTTGCTGGCTGCCGCGGATCAGGGCCGTGTGCCCTACCTGCGCCCGTTGATCGAGCTCGCGGTCGAGACCGGCATGCGCCGCGGCGAGCTGTTGAGCCTGCGCTGGGAGCACGTCGATCTCGATCGGCGGGTTGCGCACCTGCCGCTGACGAAGAACGGATCGAGCCGAGACGTGCCGCTGTCCACGCGGGCCGTGGACACGCTCAGGAGGCTCAGGACGGGCGAAAGCGCGACCGTGTGTTCACAGCTGCCCCGAACGCCGTCAGGCTTGCCTGGGAGCGTCTCAGGAGCCGGGTGGGGCTCGACGACCTGCACCTGCACGACCTGCGTCACGAGGCGGTGTCCCGGCTGTTCGAGAAGGGCTTCAACGTCGTCGAGGTCGCCGCGATCTCGGGGCACCGGGAGTTGCGCATGCTCCAGCGCTACACGCACCTGCGCGCCGTCGACCTCGCCGCGAGGTTGGAGTAGACGCCGGGGCCACGACGCCGGAACACGGGGCTCCGCATCTCCGGGGCCGGGTCCTCATACACCGGAGCGCGGTTGGTGCCCCGGGGAGTCGTTCCTGTTCTCCGACGCCGCGCCCTTCGTGTCCCGGGACCTCTCCACCCGAGTCATCCTCGCCCGAACGCAGGCCGCGTCACGCTTTCCGTCCCTTCTTCTTACTACTACGTCTTCGAAGTGTATTTTATTTATGGACAGCGTGACGCGTGGAAAGCGTGACGCGCCCGAGGAACAGGCCCCGGTCCACCACGCGGTGCCGCTGTCGTAGTGAAGGTGTCGGTATCGGGTAAATCAGGCTGCGGCTATCCCGACGGTTCCGGGCTGGGCCATGGTTCATGAGGCAAGGCCGTCGGCATCCCGGTCGGCACCGCGGCGCTCTCGATACCGGCGAGACCGCTCGCGCGACAGCGCCCGCTGGTGCTCGGCCACGGGGTCCTCACCGAAGAGCTTGGCCGAGGCGGCCTGGGCGACAGTGGATGCCTTCGCGCACCGATCGACCAAGGGGCAGCCCGCACAGAGCGGGAGCGCGCGGTCCATGGCCACCGGCAGCCCGAAGCAGGACGGCAATAGCTGGTCGAGCGGGAGCATGTCCGCCGGCACAGGGGCGGCAGTCCCGCTTGCTGCCTCCCGCGCCATCTGCACAACCCGGGTGCCATAGACGGCTTCGGCCTGCTCGACGCTTACAAGGCGGTCGATGTCGATGTAGCTGCCCAGCGCGCGCATCAGGTTCGACCGCTTCTTTGCGACTCTGAGTGCGTGCTGCTGATGATCGAGCTGGTGTGGGAGGCCCAGGTAGTTTTCAGGCAAATAGTGAGCCTGCGCAGAAACCGCCTGACAGCCGGCGAGTTCCTCTTCCCACTTGGCCTTGACCGCGGCGATGCAGCCGGGCTTGTTCCAGAGCTGCCCCGGACGTGGGAGGCGCTTCCACTTCCCGCGCCGTAGAGCCGCGTCCATTGTGACGTTGACGAAGAAGCGGTAGCGCACGCCCAGCGTGTCGGCGCAAACGCGTGCGTTCCAGAAGGTGCTGAACTCTCGGCGGTTTGCGAATAAGCCCTTCTCGGCCGTGGCGCGCTTCATATCGGCCGTGGCCGCGTCGAAGTTGCTCTTCCACATGTTGCGGTAGACGGACTGATAGTCCTTGACGAACTGCATGGTTGCGTCGAGCGGCGTGATGAAGCGGTAGTCGAACCACTTCGTCATCGATAGTCGGCGTTCGACGTGCCAATCCTCGGGATGCATATTTTCGGCCGCACGAAGCATGCCGGCTGTCCTCTTCTTGATGATTATCTGGCTCAGAGGCTCATCAGGCGTGCGGGGGGCGATCAGATGACATGATCATCCGGTGAGTCCTTCTTCGTGATGCTGTGTTGGTCGCCGTCCTGCGACACGCATTTCATAGCGAGTCGTCCTCGGGTTTTGCGCGGAACAAGCGCGAAATTTCTTGCTGTCGCAGGTGCACGCCACCAACGGCACGAGGCCTGAGCCACCGCACTCCGGGCGAGCGCTGCTATCCCTGCGGATGACCGGGTTGCCCTTGTGCAGTCGGAGACCTGTTTCAACCAGTGGGTGGCGATGCCGGTGAACAGGCGTCATCTTGAAGTTGCGCCTATGGCACAGAACGCATCTTATCGATGAATCAGCGCTCAAGTTGCTCGCGCTAGGTCGTTGATCTCGGTATCCACCCCGGAGAAAAGATAGGGTTCGTCGAGGGGGAGGCCGCGTGGCGAAGCCGTTTTTCGAGAAGCCGATCCTCAACTCGCCTTATGAGGTCCCGACCCAGCACCACGCGCTGGACGGAGATGGCCAGCCTCTCGACCAGGAGCCGATCCAGGGCCGGCGGCGCTCGGCACTGATCACGCCCGTGCCGAAGGCGAAGAAGCAGCGCGGCAAAGGCAAGCAGGCGGATCTGGGTCTCGGTGATGGCTTGGGCTTGTCCTCGGCGGAGCAGGCCTACAATCCGACGCCGATCATCAACGAGATCCGCGGGCACGTCGCCTCCTGGCGCGCGCTGCCGAACCCCGCGGATTGGGGCGTCACACCCACGACACAGCGGCTGCTCCAGCACTGGCGGCGCGACCACGACTGGCACGGGCCCCGGCCCTTCTTCTGCCAGGTTGAGGCCGTCGAGACCGCGATCTGGCTCACGGAGGTCGCGGGACGACAGCGCCAGTATGCGCACCTGATCCGTCACCTAGAGGGCGCGAACGAGGGTGCCAACCCGGGCCTGCCGCGCCTCGCGCTCAAGATGGCGACCGGCGCCGGCAAGACGACCGTGATGGCCATGCTGATCGCGTGGCAGACCATCAACGCGGTCCGCAGCCCGAACGCGAAGCATTTCACCCGGGGCTTCCTTCTGGTCACGCCGGGGATCACGATCCGCGACCGCCTGCGCGTGCTGATGCCCGGCGATCCCGACGCCTACTACGACAAGCGCGAGCTGGTCCCGACCGACATGCTCCAGGACATGGGGCAGGCCAAGATCGTGCTGACGAACTATCACGCGTTCAAGCGCCGCGAGACCCTGGAGGTCTCGAAGGTCGGGCGCTCCCTGCTACAGGGTCGGCACGCGCCGATCGATACGATCGAGTCCGAAGGCGCGATGCTGCAGCGGGTCTGCCGCGAGTTGCTGCCGATCAAGAACCTCGTGGTGATCAACGACGAGGCGCACCATTGCTACCGCGAGAAGCCCGGCGCCGCCGAGGACGCGGTCGCGGCCGAGGAGCGCGAGGAGGCCAAGCGCAATGCCGAGGCCGCCCGCCTGTGGATCTCAGGCATCGAGGCGCTGAAGCGCAAGGTCGGCCTGCGCGCGGTCTACGACCTGTCGGCCACGCCGTTCTTCCTGCGCGGCTCGGGCTACCTGGAAGGCACCCTGTTTCCCTGGACGGTGAGCGACTTCTCGCTGATCGACGCGATCGAGTGCGGCATCGTCAAGCTGCCCCGCGTGCCGATCGCCGACAACGCCGCGAGCGGCGAGGTGCCGCTGTATCGCGAGCTGTGGGAGCACATCGGCAAGGCGATGCCGAAGAAGGGCGCGGGCAAGGCCGGGATCCTCGACCCGCTCAGCCACGTCTTCCCAAGTCAGCTCCAGACGGCGCTGCACGCCCTCTACGCGCATTATGAGAAGACTAGCGAGGCCTGGGAGCGGGCCGGCATCGATGTGCCGCCGGTGTTCATCGTCGTGTGCAACAACACGGCGACCTCCAAGCTCGTCTACGAGTGGGTCGCCGGCTTCGAGCGGCCGAACGCGGATGGCGAGGCCGAGACGCGCCACGTCGGGCACCTGCGCCTGTTCCGCAACTACGATGACAACCGGCAGCGCCTCGCGAAACCGAACACGCTGCTCATCGACAGCGAGCAACTCGAATCGGGAGAGGCCCTCGACCCGGCCTTCCGCGACATGATGGGCCCGGAGATCGAGCAGTTCCGCCGCGAGCGCATCGAGCGCGGCGTCGACGCCGTCACGGCGGCCGAGACCACGGATTCGGATCTGCTGCGCGAAGTGATGAACACGGTGGGCCGCAAGGGCCGCCTCGGCGAGCGCGTGCGCTGCGTCGTCTCGGTCTCGATGCTGACCGAGGGCTGGGACGCCAACACCGTCACCCACATTCTTGGCGTGCGCGCTTTCGGCACGCAGCTCCTGTGCGAGCAGGTGGTCGGGCGGGGCCTGCGCCGCCAGTCCTACGAGCTGAACGACCAGGGGTTGTTCAACGTCGAGTATGCCGACATCCTCGGCATCCCGTTCTCGTTCACGGCCGAGCCCGTGGTCTCGGTGCCGGCGGCCCCGCGCAAGCTCACCCGCGTCCAGGCCCTGCGCCAGCGCGCGGATCTGGAGATCGGCTTCCCCCGCGTCGAGGGCTACCGGTTCGACCTTCCGAACGAGCGGCTGACCGCGACCTTCACCGACGACAGTCGCCTCGTCCTGACGCCGGAGAACGTCGGCCCGGCCAAAGTGCTCATGGCCGGCATCGTCGGCGAGCAGGAGACCCTGGACGCGGAGGAGGCGTTCAAGGCGATGCGACCGAGCGAGCTCTCGTTCAAGCTCGCCAAGCGCCTTCTGGAGACGCGCCTGCGCGATCCGGACGACCACCTGCCCGTCCATCTGTTCGGGCAGGCCCAGCGCGTCGTGCGGCAATGGCTCGACGGGGACTACCTCGTCGCCAAGGGTGTCCCGCGGGCCGCCGTGCTCTACCCGCAGCTCGCCGAGCAGGCGGTGGAGTTCATCTACCTCGCCTGCCAGCGCTCGGTGCCGGATGCTAAGCGCATCAAGGCGGTGCTCGACCCCTACAACCCGGCGGGCTCGACCCGGTTCGTGAACTTCACCACCTCGAAGCCGGTCTGGGAGACCGACCCGAGGAAGTGCCACGTCAGCCACGTGGTTCTCGACTCCGAGTGGGAGGGCGAACTCGCCCGGGTGCTGGAGGCGCACCCGCGGGTGCTAGCCTACGTCAAGAACCAGGGGCTCGGCTTCGAGGTGCCCTACCGCGACGGCGCCGTGCCGCGCCGATACCGCCCGGACTTCCTCGTGCGCTTGGACGATGGCCGGGCTGATCCGCTCACCCTGGTCCTGGAGACCAAGGGGTATCGCGGCACCGACGCGCAATTGAAGGCCGAGACGATGGCCGTGTCCTGGGTGCCGGGCGTCAACACGCTGGGCGCGCATGGCCGCTTCGCCTTCCACGAGTTCCGCGACGTGTTCGCCATCGAGACGGCTTTCGGTGACCTCGTCGAAACGCTGATCAACCATTCTAAGGCTGCGTGATGAGCACGTTCACCACCAATCCGGTCCTGCTGCAGCATCTCCTGCAGCGCTGCGAGCAGGGCGACATCAAGCTTCCAGACTTTCAGCGCAATTGGGTCTGGGACGAGTATCGCATTCGGAGCCTCATCGCGTCCCTCTCCCAGGCGTTTCCAGTTGGGGCTCTGATGACGCTCAAGTCGTCCGGGAAGACCTTCACGCCGCGTGCGATTCAGGGTGCGCCGGCCTCGGCCGACGCGGCGACCGAGAGCGAGCTGCTCCTCGACGGCCAGCAGCGCATGACATCGCTTTATCAAGCTCTCGTCCGGCAGGCGCCGATCGAGAAGATCGAGGTGTTTTACTATTTCAACATTGAGAAAGCGCTCGACGAGTCCGTCGACCGCGAGGACGCGATCGAGGCGTTCCCCAAGGATCGCGTGCTCCGGACCAATTTCGGCAAGGACGTTGTCCTGGATCTCTCGACGCCGGATAAGGAATATGAGAACCTTCGATTTCCGCTAAACAAAATTTTTGATCATGAGACCTGGCAGGAAGGGTATTGGGATTACTGGGACGAAGACAGGCCCAAACGGCAAATTTTGAAGGCATTCCGAGATAAGATCGTTGAGTCGTTCAGGAAATATCAGGTTCCTGTTATCTCGCTCGATAAATCCACTACGAACGAAGCGGTTTGCCTCGTGTTCGAGAAGGTGAACACCGGCGGCAAGGCGCTCGACGCATTCGAGCTGATCACGGCTATGTTCGCCGGCAAGGGGTTCAAGCTGCGGGAGGACTGGGCGCAGCGAGCCGCTGCCCTCAAGAAGTTCCGCGCCCTCGAGAAGATCGCCCCGACAGACTTTCTCCAGGGTATTGCGCTCCTGCACTCGAAGGCTCAGCGCGATGCCGCGGCCAGCAGCGAGGACCGACGGCCGCCGGTGAGCGCTACGCGCAATGCTCTGCTGGCGCTGCCCGTAGAGGCTTATCAGTCTCACGCAGACCGCCTTCAACTCGGCTTCGAGCGCGCAGCCAAATTCTTGCACACGCAGCGGATCTACCGTTCATTCGACCTGCCTTATCAGAGCCAGATCGTGCCTCTCGCCGCGATTCTTGCGTCATTGGGCGACCGTTGGGAGCACGAGCAGCCCAAAGCGCGCGTGCGCACGTGGTATTGGTGCGGCGTCTTCGGTGAACTCTACGGCTCGGCAGCCGAATCCCGGTTCGCCAAGGACCTTGTGGAGGTGCTGGCCTGGATCGACGGCGGCCCGGAGCCCTCGACGCTCAAGGATACGAGCGTGCGCGCCACTCGCATCCGGGAACTGCGCTCCCGCGGCTCCGCCGCCTACAAAGGCGTCAACGCCTTGCTGATGAAGAGTGGAGCGACGGATTTTCGATCAGGGCAGGACTATGATCACGCGGTGTTCTTCGACGAGAGCGTCGACATTCACCACATCTTCCCACGGGACTGGTGTCACGAGCAGAAACTGCCGGCAACCGTGTTCGACTCGATCGTCAATAAGACACCGCTGTCCGCCAAGACGAACCGGACACTCGGCGGCATCGCTCCGAGCAAGTATCTCCACCGCCTGGAAACGGCGAAGCCCCCGGTCGATCCGGCAAATCTCGACACCTATCTGCGCAGCCACGCCATCAGCCCCGGGCTGTTGCGCGCCGACGACTTTCACGGGTTCTTCGCCGCGCGCCTCGACGGGCTCCTCGACCTAATCGATGACGCAACCAAGCGCCCGGCTCTGCGGGACGCCGCGCCGGCAGCGGACACCGCCGCAACTGGACCGGACCCACAATCCCCGCTCGACCCGGATTATGAGGCTGAGGCCATATCTGAGAACGCCGCCCTTGCGGATGACGCTGCGCTCCTGAGTGAGGTTCGATAATGGCGCGCGGCCCCTCCCGCAGCACGACCAAGTCCGTCGAGACCCTGACGCACGACGAGGCCGCACGGAAGAACATCCCCACCGCCGAGTTACAGAGCTTCGCCGAGGCCGAGGAGGCGATCGCCGGCTTCGCCCCTGCATCCTATCCCCGCGCCCGACCGCTGCCGAAGGGGGAAACGCGCCCGCGCGACCCGGACCTCGACCCGCAGATCGTCTGGAACGGCGCTCGGATCAGGCTCACCCCGGAGCAGGTGCGCGCGCTCGTCGAGACCGGCGAGACGGCGATCGGCGACGCGCAGCTCGTCTGGCGCGGCAAGGACCAGCAGGACTGGTCCGACCTCATCGTCCAGGCACCGCCCCTCTACATCCAGGAGAAGATCCACCCGAAGGCGATCATCGACGACCTGCGCCGCGCTTGCGCCCGCCCGATCGAGGACGATGCGCCGGACCTGTTTTCCGATTTCAACGGCCTCGACCCGGAGGCGCGCACCGAGTTCTACGCCCACGACCAGCACTGGTCGAACCGGATGATCTTGGGGGATTCGCTCCAGGTCATGGCCTCACTGGCGCAGCGCGAGGGGCTGAAGGGGCAGGTGCAGTGCATCTATTTCGACCCGCCCTACGGCATCAAGTTCAACTCGAACTGGCAAGTCTCGACGCAGAGCCGCGACGTCAAGGACGGCAAGCAGAACGAAATATCTCGCGAGCCTGAGCAGGTGAAAGCATTTCGCGATACCTGGAAAGACGGGATTCACTCGTATCTTACTTACCTCCGCGACCGGCTCACCATAGCGCGCGAATTGCTAGCAGACACTGGGTCTATCTTTGTGCAGATTGGGGATGAGAACGTTCACCGTGTCAGGGCGGTGATGGACGAAGTGTTTGGGGAAGCCAATTTCCTGTCTCTAATTTCGGTAAAGAAAAGTAGTGCCCAAACGTCAGAATTTTTAACTAGATCGAATGATTATTTGATCTGGTATGCAAAATTGCACAACTCTGTAAAATATAGATCGCTATATTATGACAAAACATTCGACACGGACGCGGGCTCTGAATATCAATACTGTGTTGACCCCGCGGGGAATCGCTCGCGACTCGATCCCAAAATTCTCGCAGGGCAGGCGCCGCTGCCCAAAGATCTCAGGCCATATCGCCCAAGCCCGTTAACATCTCAGGGTTTTAGAACAAATACAACCGTGGATTTTTTCTATCAGAGTAAGAAATATCATCCTGGTCCGTCCGCAAATTGGAAGGCCACATTGCGCGGGATAGCAAATCTTGCAAAGGCCGATCGATTAATTGCACGAGAAAAATCTTTATCATATCTTCGTTTTCTGGACGATCATCCCGTATATGAAATAAATAACGTCTGGGAGGACACAAAATGGGGCTTTGATGCCAAAGATAAGACATATATTGTGCAGACAAACACTAAGGTCCTGCAGCGTTGCCTCCTCATGGCTACCGACCCCGGAGACCTTGTCCTTGACCCCACATGCGGCTCCGGCACCACCGCCACGGTAGCCGAGCAATGGGGACGGCGCTGGATCACCATCGATACGAGCCGTGTCGCCCTGGCGCTCGCCCGCACACGCTTAATGTCGGCACGCTACCCCTACTACCTGCTTGCCGACAGTCCAGAGGGCCGGGCGAAGGAGCAGGCGGTTTCGGGCCGCCCGCAGCCGCAGAGCGCGGCCTACGGCGATATCCGCCAGGGCTTTGTTTACGAGCGCGCGGCGCACGTCACTCTCAAGTCGATCGCCCACAACCCCGAAATCGACGTGATTTGGGAGCGTTGGCAGGCGACGCTCGAGCCGTTGCGCGAGAAGCTGAACGTGCTTCTGGAGACTGCGTGGGAGGATTGGCAGATCCCGCGGGAGCCCGAGCGCCCGTGGGACGCCGAGTTTCAAGTGCTACACGCCCGCGCGACGGATCCCAAGCAGCCCTTGCAGGCCCGACAGCATGCCGTCGACCAGATGAACGCTGCTTGGGAGTGGGACTACACTCTCGCTACGCTGCCGGAGCGCCCGGCGGACCCGCTAAAAGAGCTTTACCCCAACGCCGTCCCAGTCCACGCCGCGTGGTGGGAGGCGCGGATCGCTCGGCAGCGCGAGATCGACGCCTCGATCGCCCGTGCCGCCGACGTGGAGATGCGCTACGACCGGCCCTACGCGGACACATCGAAGGTCCGGGTCGCCGGCCCGTTCACGGTGGAGAGCCTCTCGCCGCATCGCATCATCCCCTCGGACAGCCTCGACCTCGACGAGGAATTCGAGGCGCTGGATGGGCACCAGGAGCGGACGAGGGCCGGCACGCCGACGCAGGATTTCTCGGCGATGGTGCTGGAGAATCTTTCGGCCGCCGGGGTCCAGGGCCGTGACCGCGCCGACCGGGTGCGCTTCACCATGCTCCAGCCGTGGCCGGGCCGCTTCATCGGTGCCGAGGGGCGGTTCGTCGAGGGCGAGGGCCTCGAGCGCCGGGCCGCGATCCTGATCGGCCCCGAATTCGGCACGCTCTCCCGCCCCGACCTCGTGGCCGCCGCCCGGGAGGCCGCGGACGCGCGCTTCGACGTGCTGGTGACCTGCGCCTTCGCCTACGACGCGCATGCGAGCGAGTTGACCAAGCTCGGGCCGCTACCGATCCTGCAGGCCAAGATGAACCCCGACCTGCACATGGCCGACGACCTCAAGACCACGGGCAAGGGCAACCTGTTCGTGGTGTTCGGCGAGCCCGACATCGAGATCCGCCGCCTCGACGGCGATCGGCTCGAGGTGGAGGTGAAGGGCGTCGACGTGTTCGACCCCAACACCGGCGACGTGCGCTCGGACGACACCTCTGGCATTGCAGCGTGGTTCGTCGACACCGACTACGACGAGGAGAGCTTCTTCGTCCGCCACGCTTACTTCCTCGGGGCGAACGACCCCTACAAGGCGCTGAAGACCGCGTTGAAAGCCGAGATCGACGAGGCGGCCTGGTCGACGCTCTACCGGGCGACCAGCCGGCCGTTCGCGCGGCCGCGGACGGGGCGGATCGCGGTGAAGGTGATCAACCACTTCGGGGACGAGGTGATGAAGGTCTACACGGTTTAGCTGAGAGGGCACCATGCCAAATCCCTTCGGACTCACTGCGGGCCAAACACCAAATGCGGACACTGCCGAATATTGGGTCAACTTTTTTGCGGTCCCGAAACCACATCCCGATTTTAAGGAGTATTCGGGCAAATGGACCCCCGAGCAGGGCCTCGTCACTGTGGCGGCATACTCGAAAACGTTTGATGAGGATGCAGCCGGATATGGCGCAAGACGCCTCTACGACCGACTGAAAAATCAATTGTCCTCGGTGTATGGTTCGTCGCGGTCAGCCGAGTTCATAGAAGACGACGCTCTATGGTCGGATCATGATGAATTCGTTCGAAGCATTCTCACAGACGAGCGGTGTCATTTCACGCAGTGGTCACCTGATCATGGATCAAGATTGGATGCCGAGATTAAGGAAATCAACTTATCAATTGTTGCCGAATCCGACGAGGCTGCGAAAGTTATGATTCGATATGAGTTCACCAATAACGCGCTGGCCGGACCTGGAATGAGCGTCGGACTTTCGAGTCTATAGACGATGGATTTCCGCATCGCCGACACCTTCACCGCCGCGCTGGCCCGCCTGCCCGCCCAGGAGCAGAAGGCGGTGAAGACCTCTGCCTTCGACATGCAGCTCGACCCCGCGGGGCCGGGCCTGCAGTTCCACCGGATCGAGGCGGCGCGGGACCCGAACTTCTGGTCGGTGCGGGTCAACCGCGACATCCGCATCATCGTCCACCGCACCGCCGGCAGCCTGCTGCTCGCCTACGTCGACCACCACGACAAGGCCTACGCCTGGGCCGAGCGGCGGCGCATCGAGACCCACCCGCGCACCGGCGCGGTGCAGATCGTCGAGTCGCGTGAGCGGGTCGAGGAGACGACGCCCGCCCTGTTCGCGAAGGCGCGGCCCGAGCAGCCGACGCCGGAGCCTGCGCTGTTCGACGCGTTGCAGCCCGACGACCTGCTCGGCGTCGGCGTGCCCGAGGACTGGATCGAGCCGGTGCGCGCGGCCACCGAGGCACGCTTTTTCGACCTCGCCGCTCACCTGCCGGCCGAGGCTGCCGAGGCGCTCCTCGAATACGCGGCCACCGGGCGCTTGCCGAAGCCCGTCGAGCCGGCATCCGACCCCTTCGCCCACCCGGACGCGCAGCGCCGCTTCCGCGTCATCGAGGATGTCGAGGCACTGCGGGCCGCCCTCGATGCGCCCTGGGAGCGCTGGTCGGTGTTCCTGCACCCCTCCCAGGCCGGGGTGATCGCCAAGACCTACGCTGGCCCCGCTCGGGTCGCCGGCTCGGCCGGCACCGGCAAGACCGTGGTCGCGGTGCACCGCGCCGTGCGCCTTGCCCGAGCCGACCCGCACGCCCGGGTGCTGCTGACCACCTTCTCGAAGCCGCTCGCCGACGCCCTTCAGCGCAAGGTCGACATCCTCGCAGCCGCCGAGCCCGGCTTGCGGGGCCGCATCACCGTTGCGCCCTGGGACGGGCTGGCGGATGAACTGCACCAGCTCGTTCACGCGCGCCGGCCCCGCGTCGCTACACTGGCGCAGATCCGGACAGCCCTGGTCGAGGCCGCGGGCGGGAGCGCTGCGTGGTCCGAGCGGTTCCTGGTGAGCGAGTTCCGCCACGTGATCGATGCGTGGCAGGTCCCCGACGAGGCAGCCTACGCTGACACGCCCCGCCCCGGACGACGCAGCCGGCTGGGTGCCAAGCAGCGCGCCACCCTGTGGCCGATCTTCACATCGGCCCGCGCCAGCCTCGCGACGCTGGGTCTCGCGACTTGGGCAAGCGTGTTCAGCGGTCTCGCTGCGCATTACGGGGCGTCCCCATCGCCGCCCTTCACGCACGTCGTCGTGGACGAGGCTCAGGATCTGGGCGTGCCGGAGTTGCGCTTCCTGCACGCCCTTGCCCCCAAGGGGGAGGATCGCCTGTTCTTCGCGGGCGACCTCGGCCAGCGCATCTTCCAGCCGCCGTTCTCGTGGAAAGCGCTGGGCGTCGACGTGCGCGGCCGGTCGACCACGCTCAAGGTGAACTACCGCACCTCGCACCAGATCCGCGAGGCGGCTGACCGCCTGCTCCCCGGCGCCGTCCAGGACATGGACGGGCGCGAGGAGGCGCGGAAGGGCACGGTCTCGGTGTTCGACGGGCCGCGCCCGCAAGTGCTGAAGCTCGCCGACGAAGCGGCCGAGCGCGAGGCGGTGCTCGGCTTCCTGGCAGCAGCCCGGGCGGACGGCATCGCGCCGGACGAGATCGGCCTGTTCGTCCGCAGCCGCCCCCAGCTCGACCGTGCCCGCGCCGTCGCTCAGGCGGCCGGCCTCGTCCCCGTCGAGCCGGCGGACGCACCGAGCGCTGCCGGCGAGAGCGTGACCGTCGGCACGATGCACTTGGCCAAGGGTCTGGAGTTCAAGGCCGTGGCCGTGCTCGCCTGCGACGACGGCGTGCTGCCGCTCCAGGAGCGGATCGACACGGTCAGCGACGAGGCCGAGTTGGAAGAGGTCTACGAGACCGAGCGGCACCTGCTCTATGTCGCCAGCACCCGCGCACGGGATCGCCTCCTGATCACTGGTGTCCGCCCCGGCTCTGAGTTCCTCGACGACCTCGGGTAATTTGGGCTCCGTTCGAAGCGGCACACGCGCGGCACACACCATGCGCCGACCCTGTGCCGCCCCTTGCCACTGAACCCTTCAATCGAGCTTGGTGGCGCACCCGACACGATTCGAACGTGTGACCTTTGCCTTCGGAGGGCAACGCTCTATCCAGCTGAGCTACGGGTGCTAACCGCGCCGATTCCCTAACCCAACAGCGCCGCCAGCGCAACGGCTTGGATATGCCTCTCTTAGGCGCGACGTGGAAGTCGCGAAATTCCTGCGGCAAAGGTCACATGTTCGAATCGTGTCGGGTGCGCCAACAAATTCCCTAGCAAAATCAGCGGGCTAGTTCGCTGGTCTGCTTCCCTGAAGAGCCTCTTATCGTCAGCCGGTTCCAATCTGGTGCCAGCTGTCGAGGAACTTCATGGCTTCGCTCTCCAAGCGGAACGGGAAATGGCAGGCCCGAGTCAGGCGTGTCGGGCACGCAACACGGGCACAAAGCTTCGCTTCCAAAGCCGACGCACAACGCTGGATCCGAGCCGTCGAGGCTGAACTCGACCGCACGTTGATCCCGGGGAACTTGTAGCGCTTAGACGACCTCACGGTCGCGGACCTACTCCGGCGCTACCAGGCAACCGTGACCGTGAAGAAGCGTGGCAGCCTCTATGAGGCCAAGCGCATCGACGTGTTCCTGGCGCACAGTTGGGCGGATCTCCCACTCTCTAAGGCGACGGCACAGGTCTTCGCCCGGCATAGGGACCTGCGGCTCGCCCAGGTGAGTCCGGGGACCGTCATCCGGGAACTTGGACTTCTCCGATCTATCTTCGAGACCGCGATGCGGGAGTGGGATCTGCCTCTCCCTGAGAACCCGCTTGCCCGGCTCAAGTGTGTTTCGGCGTGCAACTTTGACCCCGTGAGGCGGGGGATCGGCGTCCAATTCTGACCCCCTAACCTCGTTCTCGCAGACTGCCCTCCGGTACGGCCGGAAGGGTGGT
>Ga0182232_1000007_pt1 | contig 90317 bp, 84 predicted proteins | sample G6R1MG_30_FD_155484 | JGI IMG/M metagenome (GOLD analysis project Ga0182232, IMG submission 155484) | Phyllosphere microbial comminities from miscanthus, Michigan, USA - G6R3_NF_07NOV2016_LD2 MG | ecosystem: Host-associated > Plants > Phyllosphere > Phylloplane/Leaf | place: USA: Michigan... | reverse complement strand
GCGGGGCCTGCGACGCCGAGGGCGGTGTCGGAGACGGCCTGAGTCGCACCGGTGGAGAGCAGGTTGGCGGCCGTGGCACCGGTGAGGGCGACGGAGGTCGAGGTGGCCTTGGTGGTGAAGGCGTTCGCCGAGGCTAGGGCCTGCTGGGCGACGGACTTGAGCTGGTCGGTGAGGCCCTGCAGCTTGGTCAGGCCGGTGTTGGCGGCCTGGATCGTCTGGATGCCGTTGGAGATGCCGTCGAGGAGGCTCGACAGGCTGTTCGAGCGGCTCGACAGGCCATCGGCCGTGAAGAAGTTGGTCGGGTTGTCGAGGGCCGAGTTGACCTTCTTGTTGGTCGCGAGGCGGTTCTGCGTCGTGGCGAGAAGGTCGGCCGTGCCTTGCAGCGAGAGCAGATTCTGGCGGGTCGCAGCGGAAAGAGTAATGTTAGAAGACATGAGGTTCGACCCATTCTGATCGATGCGTCCCCATTTCGAAGACGGTCTCAATTAACCATCAAATGGTTGCTTTCTCGTTAAGCATAAGCCGGCGATAAAATTTCCTTGCGCTTTGGCGAGGAGTGGGTTCGCGGTATTGAGCCGAAGTAACATCACGCCGATCTGTCGCAGGTCCCGATTCTCGTCGGATCGATTTGATCTCTCGTGTCGCCGGCGATAGGGCGACGATAATCCAGGGTTCTCTTTTCTAAAAAAGTGTGGGCCGACCTCGGGCATTCGAAGTCTGAGAGCACCTTGTGTCATGTAGCCCAATACACTCTGTTCAAGAGTGGAGCGTGTCGCGATCGCTCGATCCAGAAAGATTGATTGGGTCCGGTCCAAACAAGAGCTGCGCTCGCCGGTGCCTGTGACGACACAAGGGCGGAAAGAGGCGTGGGGTTAAAACGAGAAAAGGCCGGAGCGCGAACGCACCGGCCTTCCGTCGTTTCGGCGATTCCCTCTCGGGACCCCCGCCGGCGCGAGCCTGCGAGGGTGGTTTCCCTTAGCGGAGGAGCTGCAGCACGCTCTGCTGGGCCTGGTTGGCCAGCGAGAGGGCCGAGATGCCGAGCGAGTTGCGGGTCGAGAGAGCCTGGGAGTTGGCGGCCTCCTCGTTCAGGTCGGCGTTGGTCAGGTTGGCAGCACCGGTGTCGAGGACGTTGATGATCTGCTTGGTGAAGTCCTGACGGTTCTGGACCACGGCGAGGTTGGAGCCGAGCGACGAGGCCTGGGCCTTCAGCTGGGCCGAAGCCGAGGTGATGGCGGTCATGACCTTGGCGATCGAGCCGTTCTCCTGGAAGTCGGTGGTGCCGACGGCGCTCAGGCCGAGGTTCGAGGCGGAGATCGCCGTGCCCGCGACATTGAGGGAGGACGTGCCCTTTTCGTTGAAGGCGAGCTTCAAGCTGTCGCCGGCCAGGAGGTTGAGGCCGTTGAAGCCGGCATCCGCCGCGAGCTGGTTCACCTGGGTCAGGAGGTTGTTGTAGGTGGAGACCAGACCGTTGCGGGTGGTGGCGCCGTCACCGCCGACGATGGCGCTGGAGGTGCCGGCGGTGAAGGCCGAGCCGCTGGAGACCGAGACGCTGAGGTTGTCGGCGCCGAAGTCGTTCGTGGTGGTGATGGCGATCTTGCCGGTGAGGCTGTCGATGGAGGCCTGGGCGTTCACGGTGGCGAGGGTGGCGTTGAGCTGGGTCAGGGTCGAGATCTGCCCGGCGGCCGAGCCGAAGGTGAAGCTCGTGGACGTACCCGAGCCGACCGTCACCGTCAGCGAGGTGCCCTTGAGGCTGGAGACGGAGCCCGAAGCTCCGAGACCGGCCGCGAAGGTGGTCTTGCCGATGCTGTAGCCGAGGTTGGACACCAGGGAGGTGCCGGTCGAACCGTTACCGAGGGTGATGCCGGTGCTCGAATCGGCGGCCGTGAAGTTGAACTTCCGGTTCGTCGCGTCGAACGTGGCAGAAACTGCTCCGTTTGTGGCTACCGTCACCTTCTGGGCGAGGGAGCTGAGCGTCTCGCCGGCGGCGATGTTCACCGACTGGCCGTTCACCGTGAAGCTGTCGCCGGTGGCGAAGCCGATGGCGGAGGCGAGGGTCGTGGCAGTGGGGGTGAAGGTGCCGTTCACCTTGGCCGAGGTGGCGGAGAAGCCGATCCCGTTGCTGGCCGAACCCTGCACCGTGAAGCTCGAACCGTCCGTTGCACCCTTGAGCTTGATGATGTTGTTGGCGGAACCACCACCATCAACACCCGCATCCACGGCGGTGACGCCGGTCGTGGCCGTCTGCACGTTGATGGCGGCGATGGCTGCAGCGGCCGTCGAGACGGATGCGCCGATGGTGATGGCGGTACCGTTGATCGTCAGGGTCTGAGCGGTCGCGGCGACACCGTTGCTGGTCGTCGTCGGCCCGTTCGCAATACCGGTCTCCGAACCCGTGGACGCGTAGGTGATCTGCGCGCCGCTCTTGGTGCCCGTGAGGGTCAGTCCACCGGCACCGCCCGAAGCGGTAACGCCGGTGGTGGCGGTCTGGAGGTTGATCTTGGCGATGGCCTGGGCGGCGGTGTCGCCGGTGGTCAGGTTGATCGCGGTCCCGTTGATGGTCACCGTCGCGTCAGCGGTAAGGGTGGTGTAGGCGCCACCCGTGACCGTGGCAGCCGTGCCGTTCTGGGTGAAGGCAGCCGTGCCGGTCGCCGCAGCGGCGACGGCGGGGCCTGCGACGCCGAGGGCGGTGTCGGAGACGGCCTGAGTCGCACCGGTGGAGAGCAGGTTGGCGGCCGTGGCACCGGTGAGGGCGACGGAGGTCGAGGTGGCCTTGGTGGTGAAGGCGTTCGAGGACGACAGGGCCTGCTGGGCGATGGACTTGAGCTGGTCGGTGAGGCCCTGCAGCTTGGTCAGGCCGGTGTTGGCGGCCTGGATCGTCTGGATGCCGTTGGAGATGCCGTCCAGCAGGCTCGACAGGCTCGACGAGCGGCTCGACAGGGCGTCGGCCGTGAAGAAGTTGGTCGGGTTGTCGAGGGCCGAGTTGACCTTCTTGTTGGTCGCGAGGCGGTTCTGCGTCGTGGCGAGAAGGTCGGCCGTGCCCTGCAGCGAGAGCAGGTTCTGGCGGGTGGCGGCCGAGAGGGTGATGTTGGAAGACATGAGGTTCGATCCGTTCTGATCGTGGGCGTCTCCGTTTTTGGAGACAGGCTCTTTAAACCACGCAGCCGTTGCCCTGAGCTTAAGCGACGTGGTGAATACAAGATGACCAAGCCTGGCCGGCCGGGACGGGCTTTGGGATTATCGAGACGACTCAAAGACTTGTCTGGTCCAGTCCCGACTCGTCTTCATGCTTTGTTAGCTACGATGGGCGACACTTACCCCGATCACCCCAACCGGATGCCCGCGCCATGCCCCTCAAGATCGAACTGAAGCCGTTCGAGCGCCTGCTGATCGGCGGGACGGCGATCCGCAACGGCTCGCGCCGCTCCTCCTTCGTCATCGAGACGGTGACGAACTTCCTGCGCGAGAGCGACATCATCCTCGAGAGCGAGGCCGACACGGCCTGCAAGCGTCTCTATCTCACCCTGACGGTGCTCTACCTCGCCGAGCCGACGCAGGAGGCCGAAGCGCTCCTCGTGAACCAGGCCAGCGCCCTGCTGGAAGCGGTGCCCTCGACGGCCCCCTTCCTCAGCGACATCCTCGCCTTCGTGGCCGACCGCGAGTTCTACCGCGCGCTCAAGCGCTGCAAGGACCTCATCCAGTACGAGCAATCCCTCAGCAGCCGCCTCGCCGAACCGGAATGAGGGCAGGCCGCGCCCGGCAGGGGAGGGGACTCGACGAAACGCGAAAGCCCCGTTCCGAACGATCCGTTCGGCACGGGGCTTTTTAGCATTTCGTCGGGGTCGGTCGTTCCCGAGAAGCCGGAGGCGGGCTTTCGCGGAGCGGCGTCAGCGGCCGGGGTTGGGGATCAGGCCGGGCGGGACGAGCCCCGCCGACGGCGCCGGCCGGACCTTGGGGGCCATGGGCTTCGCGGGCGCGGTCTCCATGACCGCCTTGCGCGGGCCGATGGACCCGGTGGTCGTCACGTCCAGCATCGGCGCCATGGGGGAATCGATGCCGTAGATGTCGTCGCGAAAATGTGCCCGGCCGTCCGGCGTCGCGTAGCCCGTGAGGTACACGAAGGTCACGGGAATCTGTTTGGCGAGCTTGATGTCGAGGCGCTCGTTCGTGGCGATGTGGGTCTCGATCTCCATGGGACCCCAGGTCGAGGCCGGGCCGCCGGGGCCGGGCGTGCCCTCGAGCAGCCAGCCGGCGAGTTCCTTCACCTGTGCCACGCGCACGCAGCCGTGGGAATGGAACCGCACCTCGCGGGCGAACAGCGACTTCGACGGCGTGTCGTGCATGTAGACCGCCTGTTTGTTCGGCATGTCGATGCGGACCTGGCCGAGGGAATTGTCGAGGCCGGAATCCTGCCGCAGGGTGTAGTTCGCTGCCTTCTCGCTCGCCCAGTCGATGGCCGTCGGGTCAACCTCCGTGCCGCCGGGCCCGAGGATGCGGATGCGCTCGCGGGCGAGATACCCTGGGTCTTTCCGCATCTTCGGGATGATCTCCTTCTTGATGATGGAGACCGGGAGGGTCCAGGTCGGGTTGAGGTTCACGTCGGTGATGCGCGCCTCGATGCGCGGCGTCGCCTTGTCGGGTTTGCCGACCACGGCCACGTAGCGGCGCACCACGACCCCGCGCTCCACCGCCTCGACGGTGGCGGAGGGGATATTCACCACCACGTAGCGGTCGCCGAAGGCGAAGGCGGAGCCGATCTGCCGGGCGGCCGAGGCGGCGAGCTGGCGCTGGCGCGTGGCTGCCGGCACGTTCAGCGCCGCCACGGTCTGGCGCCCGAGGAGGCCGGTCTCGGGCAGACCGTGCCGGGCCTGAAAGCTCTTCACCGCCGCCACCAGGGGCGCGTCGAGGACGTCCGACATAGGCATGTCGGCGGGCAGGTCTCCCACGAGGGCGAGGTGCTTGCGGAGTGCTGGGATCGCCGGATCGCGGGCGCCGGGCTTCACCACCAGCCCCGGCGGCAAGCTCGCCCAGCCGCCGGCATCGGCGAGCGCCTGATAACGGTCGGCCATCTTGAGGGTGTCGAGGAAGGTCGCGGGGCTCAGGGTCGGCACCGGATCGGACGAGACGCGGGCGACGACGAGGGGCGGCAGCTCACGCGATTTCTTCGGGGCCGCCTCCTTGGCGAGCGTCTCGGCGTTGGGCGTGCCCGCCGGCACGATGGCCTGGACGGCGGGCGTCGCCGGCGCGGCAGCAACCTGGGGGTCGAGGCGCGGGGCGTCGGCCTTCGGCGCAGCCTTCGGGGCCGGATCCGCAGGGGCCGGTTCGGCCCGTGCCGCGAAGCCCAAGGGCGACAGGCTCGCGCACAGGGCGGTGACGAAGAGCGTGTGGCGCGAAAGCATCGCGAACCCCATGAGCCAACGGTTTCCCCGACCATGCGGGCCGTTGGTTACCAATCTCCTGCCGGGCCTGACGCGGGCACCCACCCGCCCTACCTCGTGAGCGAAACCGCACGGGAGACGCATCCGCATGACCGCCCTTCAGGAACAGGTCCGGCACCCGGCCATCCGCTCCGGCGCCACCGCCGTCGTCACGGGGGCGGCGAGCGGCATCGGGCTTGCCGCCGCCACGCACTTCGCCGCCGAGGGCATGGCCGTCTGGCTCGCCGACCTGCCCGGCGGCGCCCTCGAGGCGGCGCGCGAGACCGTGGCGGCGGCGGCCCCCGGGGGCGCCGCCATCCGGGCCGTCCCCACGGATGTGGGAGACCGCGCGGCGGTCGAAGCCCTGCGGGACGCCGTCTGCGCCGAGGGCGCGCCGGCGATCGTGATGCTGAACGCCGGCATCGAGGCCGGGGGCAAGCTGTTCTCCGATGCCGAGACCTGGCACCGCATCCTCGACACCAACCTGTGGGGCGTGATCAACGGTCTCCACGCCTTCGCGCCGGCGATGATCGAAGCCGGGGAGCCCGGTGCCATCGTGGTCACGGGCTCGAAGCAGGGCATCACCACGCCGCCGGGCAACACCCCCTACAACGTCTCGAAGGCGGGGGTGAAGGCGGTGACGGAGGCCCTGGCGCACGACCTGCGCGGCCGGGAGAACGGGCGCGTCACCGCTCACCTGCTCATTCCGGGCTTCGTCTATACCGGCCTCACGAAGGCGCGAGGCGTGGCGCAGAAGCCCGAGGGCGCCTGGACGCCGGAGGAGACGGTGGATTTCCTTCTCGCCGGGCTGGCGCGGGGCGACTTCTACATCCTGTGCCCCGACAACGAGACCACCCGCGCGCAGGACGAGAAGCGCATCGCCTGGGCGGCCGGCGACATCATCGAGAACCGCCCGGCCCTGTCGCGCTGGCATCCGGATTTTTCGGAGGCGTTCCGGCGCTACACGCAAGGATAAGGCGCCACGGCTGGCGAAGCTCTTGCTTGGGGTCTAAGCCTGACGCCACGATTCGCCTGCGTTCGGCGACGGGGGACAAGACCGACCCGGCCTCCGGACCATGCGCGAACGTCAACGAACCCGGGAGCCGCCCTTGGCCAGCATCATCCCCGTCGCCTCCTTCGATTGCGTCGTATTCGGCGCCACCGGCGACCTGACCACGCGGAAATTGCTGCCGGCCCTCTACTACCGGTTCAAGGACGGGCAGATCCCCGGCACCTCCCGGATCATCGGCGCCTCGCGCTCCGAGATGAGCGTCGAGGCGTTCCGCGAGCGGGCCCGCGACGCCATCAAGCGCTTCGTGCCGGCCGTCGACGTAACGCCGGACTCCCTCGTGGCCTTCCTCGAACACCTCGACTACGTCGCCGTGGACGGGGCGGGCGACGACGGCTGGGAGGATCTCGCGGCCAAGCTCGCCGAGCGGCCGGATCAGGTGCGACCCTATTATCTGGCCACCTCGCCCGATCTCTACGGCTCCATCTGCCGCAATCTCGCCGCCCACGGGCTCATCGGCGAGAAATCCCGCGTGGTGCTGGAAAAGCCCATCGGCAAGGACCTGAAATCGGCCCGCGCCATCAACGATGCCGTGGGCGAGGTGTTTCCCGAGGAGCAGATCTTCCGCATCGATCACTATCTCGGCAAGGAGACGGTCCAGAACCTCCTGGCGCTGCGCTTCGCCAACACCATCTTCGAGCGCCTGTGGACGGCCGACGTCATCGACCACGTCCAGATCACGGTCGGCGAGACCGTCGGCGTCGAGGGCCGGGCGGGCTATTACGATACGTCCGGGGCGCTGCGCGACATGGTGCAGAACCACATGCTCCAGCTCCTCTGCCTCATGGCCATGGAGAGCCCCCTGTCGCTGGACGCCAATTCCGTGCGCGACGAGAAGCTGAAGGTGCTGCGCGCCCTCAAGCCCATCACCCCCCACGACGTTCAGACCGTGACCGTGCGCGGTCAGTACGGCGCCGGCGCCGTCGCCGGCCAGCCCGTGCAGAGCTACCGCACGGATCTCGGGGGCGATGCCCAGAGCCGCACCGAGACCTTCGTGGCCCTGAAGCTCGAGGTGCAGTCCTGGCGCTGGGCCGGGGTGCCGTTCTACCTGCGCACGGGCAAGCGCCTGCCCAAGAAGCTCTCCGAGATCGTGGTGCAGTTCCGCGCCTCGCCGTTCTCGATCTTCCCGACCGAAGCCTTCGGGCGCGAGCCGAACCGTCTCGTGATCCGCCTGCAGCCGGAGGAGGGGATCAAGCTCGAGGTGATGACGAAGGACCCCGGGCCCGGCGGCATGCGCCTCAGGCCCACCAACCTCGACATCTCCTTCGAGGAGACGTTCAAGCAGCGCTATCCCGATGCCTACGAGCGCCTGCTCATGGACGTGGTGCGCGGCAACGCCACCCTGTTCATGCGCCGCGACGAGGTCGAGGTCGCCTGGGCTTGGGCCGATTCCCTGCTGAAGGCCTGGGCCGAGCGGCCCGAGCCGCCCCGTCCCTACGCGGCGGGCAGCTGGGGGCCGACGGCCGCCATCGCGCTGATCGAACGCGACGGCCGCACCTGGCACGAGGAAATGCCCTGATACTCGGCCTCACGGATCCCAACCCACGGTTGGGATCCGTGAGGTTCGGCGGACGACCGCCGCCGCGCCGTCGCGCGGGCAGACCTTGATGAGGCGGGCTCATCAAGGTCTGGTACGAGGGCCGGGACGGCGCCCCGCCCGGGGCGCCGCACCCTCGACACCCGCGCGGCGCGCTCCTACACAGGAAGTATAGGGCCGGCCGGGATCGGAATTGCTGACCGATGAATAAGATCGAGCCGGGTATCGGCATCAATCGACGGTATCTCCATGACGAAGTCGTGGACCGGATGCGTGATCTCATCCGATCCGGCGAGCTCGAACCCCGCGCCCGCATCAACGAGGGCGAGCTGACCGAGCGGTTCGGCATCTCGCGCACGCCCTTGCGCGAGGCCATCAAGATCCTGGCGACGGAGGGGCTCCTCGAACTGCTGCCCAATCGCGGCGCGCGGGTGGCGAGCCTGTCGCAGGCCGAGATCGAGGAGATGATCGAGGTGATCGCCGGGCTGGAGGCCACGGCCGCGGATCTCGCCTGCCGCACGATCACGGACGAGGAGATCGCCGGGATCGAGGACGATCACCGCGCCATGGTGGCCGCCTGGAAGGCCGGGGACGAGGGGGCGTATTTCGGCCTCAACCGGGCCATCCACGAGGCGATCATGGCGGCGAGCCGCAACGCGACCCTGGCCAGCCTCTACGCCAGCCTGTCTGGGCGCATTCAGCGCTCGCGCTATGCCGTCCACCAGACGGCGGAGCAATGGGCGCGGGCCGTCTCCGAGCACGAGCGGATGATCGAACTCCTGCACCTGCGCGACGGCGAGGCCCTGGCCGTGCTCATGCGGGCACATATCCGGGCCAAGACCCCGGTCATCGTCGAGAATTTCGGCGCGACGGGCTGATTCGGGGGCGGCTGAGTGTCTCCCACGGAACGCCCCCTGCGCCCCTGTGCTCAAAGCGAGATCCGGCGGTGATCGGGAGTTTCGTGAGCGCCCTTACGCCGCCCGGACGGTGGCGAGGAATCGCACGACCTCGGCGTTGAGTCGATCGGCCTCCTGCGACAGTTCCGAGGCCGAGGCCAGCACCTGCGTGGCGGCGGCGCCCGTCGCCTCGGCGGCACCGGCGACGCCGGAGACGTTGGCCGTGACTTCGCCGGTACCGGAGGCCGCCTCGCTGACGTTGCGCACGATCTCCTGCGTCGCGGCCCCCTGTTCCTCGACGGCGGCCGCGATGGAGACGGCCACGGCACTGATCTCGCGGATGCGGGCCGTGATGCCCTCGATGGCGGTGACCGCCTCGCCCGTGGATCCCTGAATACGACCGATCTGGGCGCCGATCTCGTCGGTGGCCCGCGCCGTCTGGGTGGCGAGTTCCTTCACTTCCGCTGCGACCACGGCAAAGCCCCGGCCCGCTTCACCCGCCCGTGCCGCCTCGATGGTGGCGTTGAGGGCGAGGAGATTGGTCTGGCCCGCGATGGTGGCGATCATCGCCACGACGTCGCCGATCCGGGCGGCCGCCTCGCTGAGGTCCTGCATCCGGGCGCCCGTACGGGCCGCCTCGTCCACGGTGCGTTGCGCCAGGGTCGTGGACCCGTCGACCTGCCGGCCGATCTCCTGGACGGAGGAGCTGAGTTCCTCGGTCGCCGCCGCCACCGTGGTGACGTTGCTGCCGGCCTGCTCCGCCGCCGCTGCCGCGGCCACGGATTGCCGGGCGGTCTGCGTCGCGGTGCCGGCGAGCCCTTGCGCCGTGCCGCGCAGCTGGGCCGCCGCCCCCGTCACGCGGGTCAGAATGCCGCCCACCGCGTTCTCGAACCCGTCGGCCAGGGCGACGGCCGCCGCCCTGCGCTGGGCCTCCGCCCCGGCCCGCGCCAGGGCCGTCTCCGCCTCGAGGGCGCGGGTCCGCATCAGGGTGTCCCGGAAGGTGTCGAGGGTTGCCGCCATCGCGCCGATCTCGTCGCCGCGCCCGACGCTCGGAATCTTCGAGTCCGTGTCGCCAGCGGCGAGCCGACGCATGGCGGCGGTCATCGCCTCGATGGGACGGGCGACGCCGAGGAACGCGAAGGCCATCGCGGCGATGGCCATGGCGACCGCGGCGACCAGCATCAGCTGCGTGATGAAGATCGCTCCGGCTTGGTTCGCCCGCGCGGCCTGGCCGGCATCGGCACCGGCCTTGCGGTTCAGGTCGACGAGCTTGCGCCCGGTGGCCGTCAGGGCGGTATAGTCGGCCTGGATGGGGCCGCGGAAGCGGGCGAAGATCGTCTCGCGGTCGGCTGGGCCGATCCGTTTCAGCGCGGTCCATCCCCCTATCATCGCCTGCCACTGCGTATCGAACGCGGCGACCAGAGCGCGCTCCTCGGGCGAACTCACGAGGGCATCGTAGGCGGCGCGCGTGCGTCCGAGGGTCTCGACCAGTTCATCGCTCGCCTTGGTGCTCGAGGCCCGCTCCGCCTCGGTGTCGGCCGTGAGGTAGCGGAACTGCCAGAGGCGGATGCGCATCACCAGGGCGTTGAGGGCGTGGGCCGTATCCACCGACGGCAGGGCATTGCCCGCCAGCTGTTCGACTTCCGCCCCGATCGTGTGGAGCTTGCGCAGGGAGATCACCCCTTGAACGGTGGTGATCACGGCCAGCAGGGCGAAAAGTCCGCTGAGCGTCGCTTTGATCGAGGGTCGCATAGGTCAGCCCGAAAAAATCGCAAGTGGTCTTGCAACTCTATTTTTCGCTTAATCCGGGAGGTCTTAAGGATCGGTTGTATCACGCCGCGTCGTTGATCGCCCGTAGGCTCGCCACGAGGTCCGAGAAGCGGTCACCCTGCACGATCACGTGGGCGCGCAGCCGTTCGGAGGCCAGGGTCTCGTCGCCGGCCACGATGGCGGCCACGATGGCCTCGTGCTCAGCCAGCGATTGGCCGAGACGGTGACGCGCCCGGAGCTGCATCCGCCGGAACGGCGCGAGGCGTCGGTGCAGCAGGCGGGCCTGTTCGGCGAGGAACGCGTTGCGGCAGGCCCGGTAGACCACCGTGTGGAAGACGTAGTTCTCCTCGTAATAGGCTTCCGGGTCCTGGGCCTCGGCGGCGGCCGCGCAGGCGACGAGGGCCGTCTTGAGGGCGGCCTCGTCGGCGGGGATCAGCCGGCGGGCCGCGAGCCGGCCGCAGGCGGCCTCGATCTCCGCCATGGTCTCGAACATGGCGATGAGCAGTTGCGGATCGGGCGCGCTCACCAGGGCGCCCCGGCGCGGCTTGATCTCGACGAGACCCGTCATCGCCAGTTGCAGCAGCGCCTCGCGGATGGGCGTGCGCGACACGCCGAAGCGCTCGGCCAGTTCCGTCTCGTCGAGGCGGGCGCCGATGGCGAGGCGCCCGTCGACGATCTCCGTCTCGATGGTCTGGCGCAGGCGCAGGGACTGGTTCACGCGCTCGGGTTCCATGGGGCCGGTTCCTCCGCCTGTGCCTCAAGCCGTCGACTCGGTTACCTTATGCGGCACGGTTGACAAAATATACAAGCCGTCGTTCTCTGGTATAAATAGCGGGCAATGCAGTATAAATGTTGCACCGCAAAACAACGCGGGCGACGTGCCTGCCTCGGAGAGGAAGACGCCATGACGTTGACACGCCGCACCCTCGTTGCCGCCGGCTTGGCCGCCCCCGCGATCCTGACCCTGGGGGGCCGGGCCCGGGCCGCCACGACGCTCAAGATCTCGCACCAGTTCCCCGGCGGCACCCTCGAGGAGGGCGACTTTCGCGATCGCGCGTGCCGGAAGTTCGCCGCCGCCCTGGCCGAGCGCTCGAAAGGCGCCCTGGAACTGCAGGTCTATCCCGGCTCGTCGCTCATGAAGACGAATGCCCAGTTCGGCGCCATCCGCAAGGGCGCCCTCGACATGACGCTCTATCCCAGCCCCTACGCGGGCGGCGAGGTGCCGGAGATGAACATCGGCCTGATGCCGGGCCTCGTCACCTCCTACGCGCAGGCCACGGCCTGGAAGAACGCCCCCGTCGGCCGCAAGCTCACGGAGATCCTTGAATCCAAGGGCGTCGTCGTGGTCTCGTGGGTGTGGCAGGCCGGCGGCGTCGCGAGCCGGGACCGGCCGCTCTTCGCCCCCGGCGACGCCAAGGGCCTCAAGGTCCGGGGCGGCTCGCGCGAAATGGACCTGATGATGAAGGCGGCGGGTGCCGCCACCCTGTCGATCCCGTCGAACGAATCCTACGCCGCCATGCAGACGGGCGCGTGCGACGCCGTCATCACCTCCTCCACGAGCCTGATCTCGTTCCGCCTGGAGGAACTGTCGAAATCCCTCACCTCGGGAGCGCAGCACACCTACTGGCTCATGTGGGAGCCGATCATGATGTCGAAGATCGTGTTCGACCGTCTGCCGAAGGACCAGCAGGACCTCATCATGGCCATCGGCGCCGAACTCGAGACCTTCGGGCAGGCCGGCGCCAAGGCCGACGACACCCGCGTCGAGGAGGTCTTCGCCAAGGCCGGCGCCAAGGTGCAGCAACTCGACGAGAAGACGCTCGGCCAATGGCGCGACATCGCCAAGGACACGGCCTGGAAGGATTTCGCCGGCAAGTCCACGAGCTGCGCCGAGCTCCTCAAGCTGGCGGAGCAGGTGTCGTGAGCCACGCCTTCGACGCGGCATCCGCCGCTTCCCAAGCGGGGCCGGCCACACCCGAACCCCGCATCCCCGGCCTGCTCGGGGCCGTCGACCGGACCATGAAGGCCATCAATGGCGTGGTGATGATCTTCGGCGGCCTCGCCCTCGTCGGCGCCTGCCTCGTGCTGAGCTACAGCGTGTTCGTGCGCTACTGGCTGAAGGAGCCGACGGATTGGCAGGACGAGATGGCGGTGTTCCTCATCGTCGGCGCCACCTTCTTCTCGGCCGCCGCCGTTCAGGCCAAGCGCGGCCACGTCGCCATCGAGGCGCTGAGCGGCCTGCTCCCGCCCCGCGTGAACCGGGTCCGCCTGCTCATGGCCGACCTCGTCAGCATCGTGTTCGTGACGTTCTTCGCCTGGAAGAGCTGGAGCCTGTTCCACGAGGCCTGGGTCGACGGGCAGGTGTCGCAATCGACCTGGGGGCCGCCCCTCTGGATCCCCTACGCCCTGATGGCGGTCGGCATGAGCTTCCTTGCCCTGCAGTTCCTCCTGCAGATCGCCGAGGCCCTGAGCTTCGGCCCCCGCGCGGCGGGTTGGGCGAACCCGAAGGTCGGCCTCGGCGCCGACCTGAACGCTGACCCCCTCAAGACGAGCCCCCACCCATGAGCGTCGCGGCCATCGGCTTCCTCTACGCAGGCGCCACCCTGAGCGCGATGCTGGCCGGCATCCCCATCGCGTTCGCGCTGGGGTTCGTGGCGCTGGCCTTCATGTATTTCTTCATGCCCGCCGCCTCCCTCGATACGGTGGCGCAGAACGTCTACGAGGAGATGGCCTCCATCACCCTGCTGTCGATCCCACTCTTCATCCTGAAGGGCGCGGCCATCGGGCGTAGCCGGGCCGGACAGGACCTCTACTCGGCCATGCATGCCTGGATGCACCGCATCCCCGGGGGCTTAGGCATCGCCAACGTGTTCGCCTGCGCCCTGTTCGCCGCCATGGCGGGGTCCTCGCCCGCCACCTGCTCGGCCATCGGCTCGGCCGGCATCCCGGAGATGAGGAAGCGCGGCTACTCGCCGGGCTTCGCCGCCGGCATCATCGCCGCCGGGGGGACGCTGGGCATCCTGCTGCCGCCCTCCATCACCATGATCCTCTACGCGGTGGCGGCCGAGCAGTCCCTGGGGCGCCTGTTCCTCGCCGGCATCGGGCCGGGCCTGCTGCTGGTGGGCCTGTTCGCCACCTGGTCGGTCTACCGCTTCCGGGCGGAATACGCCGCCGCGAAGGTGGCGTTCGAGCGCAGCGGTACGCACTCGCCGATCCTGGCCGAGGACACCTACAGCATGCGCGAGCGGTTCTCGACGCTGCCGCGGGTGCTGCCCTTCGTCGTGCTGCTCACGGGCGTGATGGTGGCCCTCTACGGCGGCTATTCCACCCCGTCCGAGACGGCGGGCCTCGGCGGCCTCCTGGCGCTGGGCCTCATCGCCGTCATCTACGGCGTCTGGCGCCCGCGCGACGTGAACCCGATCCTCGCCGCCACCCTGCGGGAATCGACCATGCTGATGCTCATCATCGGCATGTCGCTCCTCTACGCCTACGTGATGAGCTACCTCCACATCTCGCAGGCCGCGGCCTCGGCCATCGTGGCGATGCAGCTCTCGCCCTGGGTGCTCCTGGTGACGATCCTCGGCCTCGTGATCCTGCTCGGCTTCTTCCTGCCGCCGGTCTCGATCATCCTGATGACGGCGCCGATCATCCTGCCGCCCCTGAAGGCCGCCGGGTTCGACCTCGTGTGGTTCGGCGTCGTCATGACCATCACCATGGAGATGGGGCTGATCCACCCGCCGGTGGGCCTCAACATCTTCGTCATCAAGAACATCGCCCCCGACATCCCGCTCAAAGACATCATCTGGGGCACGCTGCCCTTCGTGATGCTCATGGCGGTGGCGATCCTGATCCTCTGCCTCGTCCCCGGCATCGCCCTGTGGCTGCCGAACTGGCTGCTGCCCTCGACCCGGTAAGCCGGATCTCGCACCGGCGGTGGGCGGCCCGGACCTCTGGTTCGGGCCGCTCGCGCTGGAGCGATCTCGTCACGCGATGTCGCGAAGACTTGCCGTGGCGCAAGGTTGCGATACGCTCCCCTCGGTCGAAGCGGCTTCAGCCGATCGGAGGCGCGGTTCCTGGTGCGATGACACGAACACGCATCCACCGCCGGATCATCTGGGACAGGGGCGGAAATCCCGTCCCCTATGTGAGTCGAATGCTCGATCTGCCGGAGGAGGATGTCGGCGCGGCGATCCATTCCATCAAGGCCGCCGCGCGGCTTCGCGGAGCGGATAACATCGTGATCCATGACAACGGAGACGTGACCGACGCGCGGGGCGAGGAGATCGGAAATATCTATGACGAAGACTGAATCGTTACTGGTCTTGAAGTCGTTCGGGACGATCCGGTTCGAGGGAGATGCCCTCGAACCGGCCTTGCTGACCGATCTCCTGCGGGTCCGGCCGACGCTGTCGTACGGCAAGGGCGAGACCTATGGCATGGGCCGGCGCGGAATCGAGAAGACAGGGGCGACGGGATACTGGTTCTTGAACACGAAGACCTATCTCGAGACATCCGATCTCGATGCCCATGTCAGCTTTCTGACGAAGATGCTCACCGACAGCACGGCGCACCCGCATCGCGATCATAAGTTCAATCGCATCAAGGCCGTCGTCGATCAGGCCTCGCTCGAGGTTCTGGTGACGCTCTTCTGGGCGGGCCGGGACGGCGCTGTGACGCCGACGGTCAGTCCACGGTTCCGAAGCCTGATCGACACCCTGCGCGGCGGGATCGAGACGGATTTCACAATCATCGAAGGTGGTCCCACCAGCCTGGAAGGTCGCGCGGCCTAAAGGGATTCGCGACGAACGACCGCGCCATCCGCTCGGATTATCGCCCCTGCCAATCCGGCGCCCGCTTGCCCAGGAATGCCTCCATCCCCTCGCGAAAATCGGCGCTCGTGTAGCAGAGGCGGATGAGGTCGTCGCCGGGGCGCTCGCCCTGCGTGTCGTCGGCATTCTGGAGGCGGCGCAGGCCCTCCTTGGTGGCCTGCAGCGTCAGGGGGGCGTGGCCGGCGACGAGGCCGGCGAGTTCGGTGGCGCGGCGCGTCAGCGCCTCGGCATCGGCCACCACCTCGCCGACGAGGCCGATGGCCAGCGCCTCCTCGGCGCCGACGAGGCGGGCGGTGAAGATCATGTCCTTCACCCGCGCCGGGCCGACGAGGCCGGAGAGGCGCTTGAGGTTGGCGAGCGACAGGCAGTTGCCCAGCGTCCGCGCGATGGGAAAGCCGAAGCGCGCGTCCCGCGTGGCGATCCGGAGGTCGCAGGCCGCCGCGATGGCCGCACCCCCGCCGGTGCAGGCGCCCGCGATGGCGGCGATGACGGGCACGCGCAGGCGCTCCAGGGCGCCCATCACCCGGTCCATGAATCGCTCGTAGTCGAGGGCGTCCTGCGCGGAGGAGAAGCTGCGGAACTGGGCGATGTCGGTGCCCGCCGCGAACGCCTTGTCGCCGGCCCCGGTGATGACGAGTACCCGCACGGACGGATCGGCCTCGATCCGCCCGCAGAGGTCGATGAGCCCCTGATACATCGCGAAGGTCAGCGCGTTGCGGGCCTGGGGCCGATTGAGGACGATGCGGGCGATGCCCGCCGCATCCTGCGTGAACAGGAGTTCGTCGGGGGCGCTCGGAGGGAGAGTCATGGCGGGTCCGGGGTGGCGTGGCGGTCGCCCCGGTCTGCCCATCCAGACCCGCGGGATCAACCCGCGTGTCCCCGCCTCGGGAACGCCCGGCACGGGCTTCCGTTGACGTCGGATTCGGCAATTCGGCGCGCGAGAACCGCCGCGCCCTTCGGAGACGATCCCATGCGCGGATGGATGCGACACACGGCCGGCCTGACCGCGCTCACCCTCGCCCTCGGCGTGGCGCAAGCGGCGCAGGCCGGGTGCACCCGGCAGGTGATCAACCGGACGGACCACGACGTGGTGTTCAGCCAGGACGGCGGGCCGGGGATCACGGTGCGCCCACACCGGGCTCACCCGCTCCTGTATCGCCGCTCCGGGCGGATCGATGTCGCGGTCTATTGCCGGTCGCGCCAAGCCGGCCTGGAGCCCCTGCCTCGGGAGGCCGCCTTCCAGGCCGCGTTCGACACCGTGGCGGTGCTCGACCGCTGCTACGTCGAGGTCGGGCGCGGCGGCACCCAGCCCGTCGCCCTCAACAATCCCCGCCAGGGCGACGTCGTGGTGGCGCCCTATGGGCTCGCCTGCCCGTCCGCGCGGTAGGCGAGATCAGAACACCGCCGGAACGAACATCTCCGGCGGCACCGGCTGGCGGGCGTAGTCGTCGTGGCGCTCGCGCTCGGGCAGGTGGACGGGGGCGCGCGGCACCTCGCCATAGGGGATCTGCGACAGGAGGTGGGCGATGCAGTTGAGACGGGCCTTCTTCTTGTCCACGGCCTCCACCACCCACCACGGCGCCTCCGGGATGTGGGTGCGCGCGAGCATCACCTCCTTGGCCTTGGTGTAATCCTCCCACAGGCGGCGCGACTGCACGTCCATGGGGGAGAGCTTCCACTGCTTGAGGGGATCGTGGATGCGCATCGAGAAGCGCAGGGCCTGCTCCTCGTCGGTGATCGAGAACCAGTATTTCAGCACGATGATCCCTGAGCGCACCAGCATCCGCTCGAATTCCGGCACGGAGCGGAAGAACTCCTCCACCTCGTCGGGGGTGCAGAAGCCCATCACCCGCTCGACGCCGGCACGATTGTACCAGGAGCGGTCGAACAGCACGATCTCGCCGCCGGCGGGCAGGTGCGCGACGTAGCGCTGGAAATACCATTGCGTGCGTTCGCGCTCGCTCGGGGCCGGCAGGGCGGCCACCCGGCAGACGCGCGGATTGAGGCGCTGGGTGATGCGCTTGATCGCTCCGCCCTTGCCGGCGGAATCGCGGCCCTCGAAGATCACCACCACGCGCAGCTTCTGCGCCTGCACCCAGTCCTGCAGGCGGACCAATTCGTGCTGGAGCCGGAACAGCTCGCGGAAGTAGCGCCGGCGGTCCATTCCGGGCGGGCGCGGCGTGTCCCCGATGGCGTCGGCGAGGCGCTCGAGGCGCTCCTCCTCCATCTCCATCTCGAGTTCCTCGTCGAAATCGTCCGTGAGTTCGCGCCGGATCGCCTCGATGTCGAGGCCCTGCGCCCGCTGCCCGTGATCCATCCCCGCCATCCCTCGCCGGCCCGATCCGGGCTTAAAGCAGGGGCGTGTGACAGTCCGGCTACGGGCGGGGCCTGCGGCGGCGCGCCGTGGCGCGATCCGTCGGTGCGGGCTCGTCAAACGCACCGTCCGGTCGTAAGCCGACCTCCGACCCGGGCGCGGTCGGCCTCAAAACACCGCAATCCGCGCCAATCCGTCATCCAAACGTCATGCCCCGTCGCGAACGGTGCGCGCCGAACCTCCCACGGAGCCTTTGCCCGCATGGACTTCTTCCGCCGCTTCACCGTGCTGATGTGCGCGCCGAACTTCGATCCGGATGACCTCGAGGGCGTGCGGGTGCAGCAGATCATCGGGTCGGTCGAGAAACTCGGCTTCGAGGTGGTGCGGGCGCGGCGCGTCGAAGACGCGGCCATCGCGGTCCAGACCGATTCGGCCATCGGCTGCATGGTGGTGGATTGGGGCAAGCGCGGGCTGGACGGCAAGGCGGCCGCACTCATCAACCTCATGCGGAAGCGCGGGCTGGAAATGCCCATCGTGATCATGGTCCGCCGCAAGCGCCTGGAGGACATCCCCGTCGAGGTGCTCGACTTCATCGACGGCTACATCTTCCTCGCGGAAGAAACCCCGGACTACATCGCCCGCGGCCTCGTCAGCCGGGTGAAGCAATACGCCGAGACCCTGAAGACGCCGTTCTTCGGGGCGCTGGTCGACTACGCCGAGCAGGGCAACCAGCTCTGGACCTGCCCCGGCCACAACGGCGGCATCTTCTACAACCGCTCGCCCATCGGGCGCATCTTCGTCGAGCATCTCGGCGAGGCGGTGTTCCGCGACGACCTCGACAACTCGGTCCTCGATCTCGGCGACCTTCTGGTGCACGAGGGCCCCGCCCTGAAGGCGCAGAAGGAGGCCGCCGTCATCTTCGGGGCGGAGAAGACCTACTTCGTCCTCAACGGCACCTCGGCCTCGAACAAGATCGTGCTCTCGGCCCTCGTGGCGGAAGGCGACCTTGTCCTGTTCGACCGCAACAACCACAAGGCGGCGCATCACGGCGCGCTGTTCCTCGGCGGCGGCGTGCCGGTGTTCCTCGAGACCGATCGCAACTGCTTCGGGTTGATCGGCCCGATGTACCACGAGGCCCTCGATGAGCAGGCCATTCGCGAAAAGATCCGCACCAATCCCCTGGTGAAGGACCCCGACGCGTGGAAGCGCGAGCGCCCGTTCCGCGTCGCGGTGGTGGAGCAGTGCACCTACGACGGCACGATCTACAACGCGCAGATGATCCTCGATAAGATCGGGCACCTCTGCGACTACATCCTGTTCGACGAGGCCTGGGCCGGCTTCATGAAGTTCCACCCGCTCTTCGCCGGGTGCTTCGCCATGGGGCTCAAAGGTCTCGACGAGACCTCGCCCGGCATCATCGCCACCCAATCGACCCACAAGCAGCTCGCGAGCTTCTCCCAGGCGTCGCAGATCCACACCAAGGACAGCCACATCCGGGGCCAGACCCGGCGCATCGAGCACCGGCGCTTCAACGAAACCTTCCTCGTCCACGCCTCGACCTCGCCGTTCTATCCCCTGTTCGCCTCCCTCGACGTCGGCGCGCAGATGATGAAGGGCCGCTCGGGCGTGGTCTTGTGGGACGACACGATCCGGCTCGGCATCGAGTGGCGCAAGAAGGTCCGCGCCATCCGCCGCGAGTTCGAGGAGAAGGAGGGCGATCCGAACCGCCGCTGGTTCTTCGACCCCTTCGTGCCCGACACCGTGCAGGGCGCGGACGGCCCGGTGCCGTGGGAGAGCCTTTCCACCGACGAGCTCGCCGGCAACGCGAAGCACTGGGAGCTGACGCCCGACGCCGCCTGGCACGGCTTCACCCACGTGGCGCCGAACTACGCCATGACCGACCCGAACAAGCTCACCGTGCTGACCCCGGGCTTCGACCGGCGCACGGGCGAATACGCCGCCCACGGCGTGCCCGCGCCCATCGTCGCCCAGTACCTGCGTGAGAACCGCATCGTGCCGGAGAAGAACGACCTCAACTCGCTGCTCTTCCTCCTCACGCCCGGCGTCGAATCCTCCAAGGCCGGCACGCTGATCTCGGGGCTGGTCGCCTTCAAGCGCCTGCACGACGACAACGTGCCGCTCGAGGACGCCATGCCCGAATTCGTCCGGCGCCGGCCCAACCGCTACAAGGGTGTGCGCCTGCGCGACCTCTGCGCGGATTTCCACGCCTTCCACCGCGAGCACGGCACCAGCGCCCTCCAGCGCAAGCAGTTCGAGCCGGGACACCTGCCCGAGATGGTGATGACCCCGAAGGAAGCGGTGCAGCAGCTCACCCGCAACAACGTCGATTACGTGCCGATCGCGGAAGCCGAGGGCCGTGTGGCGACGACCTTGCTTCTCGTCTACCCGCCGGGCATCGGCACGGTGCTGCCGGGCGAGCGACTGGATGAGCGGGCCAAACCCATGCTGGACTACTTCAAGATGTTCGAGCGCTCGGCGAACCTGTTCCCGGGCTTCGAGGCCGAGATCCAGGGGGTGTTCCGCAACGTCGATCCCGACGGCACCATCCGGTTCCACACCTACGTCATGCGCGAGCCCCGCGTCCTGCGCGAGGGCCGCTGATGCCGGCGGGCCTCGCGCTGGCGAGCGATCCCGACCTCGTCATCCGGCCCTCGTCGGATGCCGACGTGCCGGACATGGTGGACATCTACGCCCACCACATCCGGCGCGGGGTCGGCGATATCGGCGACTTCGAGGAGGACCCGCTCCATCCGGACGACCTCAAGAAGCGGCGCAAGGCCATGCGCAAGAAGCGCCTGCCCCACCTCGTGGCCGACCGCGACGGCGTGGTGGCCGGCTATGCCTACGCCGTGCCGTTCCGCAAGCGCCCGGCCTATCGCTACACCCTCAAGCACTCGATCTACGTTCACCACGAGCACCTGCAGGCGGGCATCGGCCGGCGCCTGCTCCCGGCCCTCATCGAGGCCTGCGCGGCCGGCGGTTACCGCCAGATGATCGGGTACATCGACGCGAAGAACGAGGCGTCGTTACGCCTCCACGAAGCCTGCGGGTTCGTCCGCGTCGGGCTCCTGCCGGCGGTGGGCTACAAGTACGGCCGCTGGAGCGACAGCGTGATGGTGCAATGCGCCCTCGGGTCCGGTTCCACCGACCAGCCCGGCACCTGGACGCGCTCCGTCGAAGCGGTCGTGGCGGGGCACGACTGGATCGGGAAGTAGGGGGCGGGCTACCCGGCGTCCCGCCACCCGCTCCCGTGCCACAGGCGCACCGTCACCGTGGCGGCGCCGTCCGCGATGACGATGCGGTTGTAGGCGTTGGGCTCGGAACCGCGCAGGCGCGTCGAGGTGGCGGAGCCCGCCTGGACCGCGAGAAGGCGCCCGCGCCGGCCGCGCATGACGCCCCGGTCCACGGTATCGCCCTCCGCGTCGACCTCGGCGAAGCGGGCGTAGTGCCGGTGGAGGTGGCCGGCGAGGGTCAGCCCGACGCCCTGGCGCCGGAAGGCGGCGAGGGCGAGGTCGGCCCGCCCGACGAGGCGGGCCTCCTCGTCCCAGGGCGGCGGCATGAACGGATGGTGCCCGACCACGATCCGGAACACGTGCTCGGGCATGGCCGCGAGCCGGGCCTCGGCGCGGGCGATCTGGCTGCGCCGGATCTTGCCCTGCGACCAGTCGGTCTCGGGCGCCCAGGTCCGCACGGTGTTGAGGCAGACGATCCCGATCTCGTCGTCGAGGAAGGTCGGCTGGGTGCGGGGCGCGATGTAGCGGCGATAGCGCGAGAACGGCCGCAGGAATCGCTGCAAGAGGTGGAAGGGCGAGATGTCGTGGTTGCCGGGCACGGCGATCCAGGGCGCGTCGAGGCGCGCGAGGAAGTCCCGCGCGGCCTCGTATTCCACCGTGCGGGCCCGCATGGTGAAATCGCCCGACACCACGATGAGGTCGGGTCGGTCCCGGTTCAGTTCGGTGACGAGGCCCTCGACCACGGCCGGATCCGTCCGGCCGAAATGCAGGTCCGAGAGATGCGCGAGGCGCCGCAACGCGGATTATTGCTGGGCGCGGTTGACGATCGCCTGAAGCGCCCGGGCGACGGGCTCGGAGACGTTCTTGCGGTACTTGCGGTGAACGAGCTGGCCGTTGTGGTAGATGTCGTGCTCCACATAGAGCTTCTCGCCGTCCCAGCGGACGATGTTGTCGGTCTCGGTAGTTTCCTCCACGCCGAGATCCTCGCGAAAGGTCACGCCACCGGCTTGCGCAAACATGGTCGGTCCTGGGCTTCGATACGGCTGGCGTCGCCGCACCTCAGTGTAGGCATCCGCCGCGCCGGGCGCTACCCGCAAGGCGTGTTCAACGCACCGTGACCTGATCCTTGATCCGCTCGTAGGTCGCCCGGCTCAGCACCCGCTTCGACAGGAGCTGGTCGACGGAGGTGTAGGGGCGCTTCTGGACGATGGAGCGCCCGATCATGCCGCCCCCCTTGAGGGCGTTGAGTTCGGCGACGCTCGCGGTGTTGAGATCGACGATGGCCGTGGCGCGCGGCCCGGCATTGTCGGCCGCGATCTCGGCGGCGTCCTCGGCCGGGGTGGGCGACGGTGAGACCTGCGGTGCGGCGGGGGGCGGCGCCTCGGGTGACGGCACGGCCGGAACCGGCGGGGGGGAGATCTGCGGAGTGGGGGCCGGCTGCGCCGGAATCTGCACCTCGGACGAGGGCGTGGCGGGCGCCGGGATGGGGGCGGGCATGGGAGCGGGATCGATCCGGCGTGCCGGACGCGGCGGCTCTTCCGGCACGGCCACCGGTTCGGGCTCGGGTGCGTGGGGGAGCCAGTAGAATTGGACGAGGCCGGCGAGCCCGGCCGCAACGACGAGCAGAATCACGACCCGCAGGAAGGCAGAACCGCTGAGCATTCGGGGGCGGCCTCATGGGCGGAGTGAGAGGCGGTTGTTTATCATGAGTTGCGAACCAGCGTCTCGATACGGGCGTGGTGCGTCCCTTTCTCCTGTCGATAAGCCTGCCTCTTCCTGGGCGCGACGCCCGTCATCGAGGGCTGCGACAGCCCCGCACCGCAGTCCGGGCTCGACGCCCGGGGCCGCCGCCGCCATGGTCCGCGCCGATGCCCACCTCCCGTCCCGATCCCATCCCCGCCGCCCCCGCGCTCGGCAGCGTCGCCGAGCGTTTCGGAGCGCTCCGCCATCTCCCGGCCCTGGCCCGTCTCGTCTTTGCCGCGAGCCCGCGCCTCCTGCCGGTGAGCTTCGCCCTGCGCCTCGCCCGGGCGAGCCTGCCCGTGGTGATGCTCTACCTCGCCAAGCTCATCCTCGACGCCGTCGTGGCCGAGCATGGTCGTCCGCACCCGGCCGGCCTCGGCCCGGCGGCCTGGATCGCCGATCCGGCGCTCGCACGCCTCGCCGGCCTCGTCCTCCTCGAACTCGGGCTCGCGGTTCTGTCCGATCTCCTCGGCCGGGCCAGCTCCCTCGTCGACGGTCTGGTGGCCGACCGCTACGCCAACGCGGCGAGCCTCCGGCTCATGCGCCACGCCGCGAGTCTCGACCTCGCGCAGTTCGAGGACGCCGCCGGGCAGGACCGCCTGGAGCGGGCGCGCCGTCAGGTCACGGGCCGCTCGACCCTGCTGTTCCAGCTGTTCGGCCAGGGCCAGGACCTCGTGACCCTTGGCGCCTTCGCCATCGGGCTCGCAGCCTATGCGCCCTGGCTCATCCTCCTCGTGGCCCTCGCCCTGGTGCCGGCCTTCCTCAACGAGACCCACTTCAACCGCCAGGGCTACCGCCTCGCCTGGACGCGCACGCCGGAGCGGCGCCAGATCGATTACCTGCGCACCCTCGGCGCCGGGGCCGAATCGGCCAAGGAGGTGAAGCTGTTCGGCCTCGAGGACTACATCGCCGGGCGCTACGCCGCGCTTGGCGAGAAGCTCATCGCCGACAACCGCGACCTGGCCCTGCGGCGCGCGGCCTGGGGCGGGGGCTTCGCGGCCCTGGGGAGTCTCGCCTACTACGCCGCTTACGCCACCCTGGTCTGGCGCACGGCGGCCGGGCAGTTCACCATCGGGGATCTCGCCTTCCTCGCCGGCTCGTTCCAGCGCCTGCGCGGCCTCATCGAGGGCCTGCTCCAGGGCGTCTCGCAGATCGCCTCCGGCGCGCAGTACCTCGACGACCTGTTCGCGTTCCTCGCCCTCGTACCCACCATCCGCTCGCCGGCGAATCCGGTGCCGTTCCCGAGCCCGCTGGCGCAGGGCATCGTGTTCGAGGATGTCGGCTTTCGCTATCCGGGCACCGAGGTCTGGGCCGTGCGCGGCCTCAGCTTTCATCTCCGCGCCGGGGAGGTCCTGGCGCTGGTCGGCGAGAACGGGGCCGGCAAGACCACCATCGTCAAGCTCCTGACCCGCCTCTACGACCCGACGGAGGGCCGCGTCCTCCTCGATGGCCGGCCGCTTGCGGCCTACGACCTCGACGTCCTGCGGTCCCGCATCGGCGTGATCTTCCAGGACTTCGTGCGCTTCAACCTGACCGCCGGGGAGAACGTCGCCGTCGGGCGCATCGCGGCGCGCGACGACGAAGCCCGCATCGTCCGCGCGGCCGAACGGGGCCTCGCCGATGCGGTGATCGCGCGCCTGGCGCTGGCCTACGACCAGCCCCTGGGCAAGCTGTTCGCCGAGGGCGTCGACCTCTCGGGCGGGCAATGGCAGAAGATCGCGCTCAGCCGGGCCTACATGCGCGAGGCCGAGATCCTGATTCTCGACGAGCCCACGGCGGCCCTGGACGCGCGGGCCGAGTTCGAGGTGTTCCGGCGCTTTCGCGACCTTGGCCGGGGCCGCACGGCGGTGCTCATCTCGCACCGCTTCTCGACGGTGCGGATGGCCGACCGCATCCTCGTGCTGGAGGGCGGAAGGGTGCTCGAATCCGGCACCCATGCCGAGCTGCAGGCCGCCGGCGGGCGCTACGCCGAATTGTTCGAGCTGCAGGCCGCCGGCTATCGGTAGGCGCGTGTTGCCGCGAAGGCACGCGGGAGCCAGAACGGAAGCGGGGCGGGAACGGGCGAACGGCCAAGCCTGTTCTTCGTGCTAGAAGAGTCCCGTGGGGTCGGGCGGTCAGGAAACATCGATGTCTCGTCGTCTCGGATGGTCGCGCGGCGTCCTCGCCCTCCTCGTGGCCGGGCAGCTCGGTGCCTGCGGCTCGACGCCCCGCATCCCCTACACGGCCAGCGAGGCCGCCGTCGCGTCGGTGCCGGGCATGGACCTGTCCGTGCGCGCCTACGCGGATGCCTCGGACAAGACCTTCACCGAGATGGCCGCGCGGCCGGAGAACAAGAAGGTGCCGTTCGCCTACCTCGCCCTCTCGGGCGGCGGCGGCGACGGGGCCTACGGCGCCGGCATCCTCAACGGCTGGACCGAATCGGGCAAGCGCCCCGAATTCTCCCTCGTGTCCGGTGTCTCCACGGGCGCCCTCATCGCGCCCTTCGCCTTCGTCGGCCCGGAATACGACGCGGTCCTGAAGGACATCTACACCAGCGGCATCGCCTCCACCCTGGTGCAGTCGCCGAGCGTGACCAACATCCTGTTCGGCTCCGGCCTGTTCGGGGACGGGCGCCTGCGGGGCCTCGTGCGCCGCTACGTCACGCCCGAGCTCCTCGCGGCGGTCGCCGCCCAGCACGCCAAGGGCCGCCGCCTCCTCGTGGTGACGACGAACCTCGATTCCCAGCGCGCCGTGATCTGGAACATGGGCGCCATCGCCACGAACGGCGGCCCCACCGCCCTCGACCTGTTCGCCGACGTGCTCACCGCCTCGGCCAGCATCCCGGCGGTGTTCCCGCCCCAGCTCCTCGACGTGCAGGCGGAGGGGCGCGCCTTCCAGGAGATGCACGTCGACGGCTCGGTGGTGACCCCGGTGTTCACCCTGCCGCAATCGTTCATCCTGCGCGACGGGCGCTTCAAGGCCGGTGCCAAGTCCGACATCTACGTCATCATCAACGGGCGCCTGGAGCCGGAATTCGACCTCGCCCAGAACAACACCCTGTCCATCGTCGAGCGCTCGTTCACCACGGCGAGCCGCGCCCGCAGCCGGGCCACCATGGCGACGACCTACGCCTTCACCCGCGCCAACGGCATCGGCTTCAACCTGACCTACATCGACGAATCCGCCCCCAACACCACGGCGGCGCGGGGCTTCGACACGAGCTACATGCGCGGGCTCTACGAGGCCGGTTATCAGGCGGGCCGCACCGGCACGTTCTGGCACAAGAACGTGCCGACGGCGCCCCTGCTGAAGACCGTGGCCGAGGCCCGCTGAGGGCTCGCGCCGCCAGAGGGCAGCGCGGCGCGAGGGTCCCCCCTGCGGGGGCGGCCCTCGTGCCGCATGGTGCGATGCGGTAGGGGAAGGCGTGGGTCACCCGAGGCCCCCGTGGGTTGCTCAAGGCCCGCGCCCGCTCGCGCAGCCGTGGCCCCCGCATGATTCAGATCGAAGACCTCACCTTCAGCGCCTGGGGCCGGCGCTTCTTCGACCGGGCGAGCGTCGCCGTGCCGCCGGGCTCCAAGGTTGGCCTGGTCGGCCGCAACGGCGTCGGCAAGTCGACCCTGTTCAAGATCATCCTGGGCGAATTCCAGCCCGATGGCGGCGCGATCCTGCTGCCGCGCACCGGCCGCGTCGCCAGCGTCGACCAGGAGCACCCGGCGACCCCGATCAGCCTCATCGACACGATTCTCGCCGCCGACACCGAGCGCGAGGCGCTCAACGCCGAACTCGAGACCGCCGAGCCCGAGCGCATGGGCGAGATCTACGGACGCCTCATCGAGATCGACGCCGACCGGGCGCCGGCCCGCGCCGGCGAGATCCTCGCCGGTCTCGGCTTCTCGGTCGCCGATCTCGAGCGGCCGATGGCGGAGTTCTCCGGCGGCTGGCGCATGCGCGTGGCGCTCGCCGCCGCCCTGTTCGCCGAGCCCGACATGCTGCTCCTCGACGAGCCGACGAACTACCTCGACCTCGAGGGCGCCCTGTGGCTGGAGGCACGCCTGAAGCGCTACCCCCATTCGGCCCTCATCATCAGCCACGACCGCGAACTCTTGAACAATTCCGTCGACGCCATCCTGCATGTCGCGGGCGGCAAGCTCGAACTCTACACCGGTGGCTACGACGACTTCGAGAAGCGCCGCGCCGAGAAGGCCCGCCTCCAGGCCTCGACCAAGATGAAGCAGGAGGCCGAGCGTGCCCACCTCCAGAGCTTCGTCGACCGCTTCAAGGCTTCGGCCTCCAAGGCCGCCCAGGCCCAGTCCCGGATGAAGCGGCTCGCCAAGATGGAGCCCATTGCCACCACCATCGAGGAGCACGTGGCGCCGTTCCACCTGCCGTCGCCGAAGCGTCCCCTGGCGCCGCCCCTCATGCACCTGACCGACGCCTCCATCGGCTACGGTGACGATGCCCCGATCCTGCGCGACCTCAACCTCACCCTCGACATCGACGACCGCATTGGGCTGCTCGGCGTCAACGGCGCGGGCAAGTCGACCTTCGCCAAGATGGCGGCGGGCGCGCTCCAGGTCCGCGACGGGCGGATGGTGCGGGAAGGACGGGTGCAGGTCGGCTGGTTCCACCAGCACCAGATCGAGGCCATGGACCCGAAGGACACGCCGCTGGCCATCATCCGCCGCGAGCGCCCCGACGACAGCGAATCGGCCCGCCGGGCCAAGCTCGCGAGCTTCGGGCTCCCCTTCGACAAGCAGGAAACGACGGTGGACGCCCTGTCGGGCGGTGAGCGGGCACGCCTGCTCCTCAACCTCGTGGCGATGCAGGCGCCCCACCTGCTCATCCTCGACGAGCCGACGAACCACCTCGACATCGACAGCCGCCGCGCGCTCCTCGACGCCCTCAACGATTACGGCGGCGCTGTGATCCTCATCACCCACGACCGCTCGCTCATGGAGCTCGTGGCCGACCGCCTGTGGCTGGCCGCGGACAACACGGTCACGCCCTTCGCAGGCGACATGGACGATTATGCGAAGTTCGTCCTCGACCGCACCCGCGCCGGCCAGCGCGCGCCGGGGCAGGGGCGGGAGAAGCAAGGCCGTGAAAAGAAAGCCAAGCGCCGGGCGGCGTGAGGTCGCCCGGACGGAGACGTGGACTTTAAGAACGAGCGCCGTCGCGGGAGGCGGCGCTCGGCGGGGTTCTACTTGCGCAGGATTTTGGTCACGAGCCGCCCGATGGGGCTGCTCGAATCGTAGTTGCGCTCGTCGCGCACCACGGGGCGGTCTTCGTTGCCGAGGATCTTGGTGACGAGGCGTCCGATCAGGCTCATGGCGGTCTCCTGGAGTAGGGCACCGATAAGAACGGCGCAGCTTGATCTATCAACACGCAGGCCGCGATCCCTGTTCCATGGGGGGCGGCCGCCGCGCGGCACCGGCCTTGCTCGGGGCCCGGGAAATCAGGCGGGGCCGGATGACCGAAAGACTTCTCCATGCGGGCGCGAGCGTGGTGGTTCTCCTCGCCGTCGGCCTGCTGTTCTCGACCAACCGCCGGGCCATCAGTCCCCGTGTCGTGCTCTCGGCCCTGGCCCTGCAGGTGGCGCTCGGCGCCCTCGTGCTGTTCGTGCCCTGGGGCCGGGCCGCCCTCGCGGCGGCCGCCGCCCTGGTGCAGACCGTCCTCGGCTACGGCGACCGCGGCACCGCGTTCCTGTTCGGGGGGCTCGTCGAGCCCCGCATGGTCGAACTCTTCGGCGGCAGCGGCTTCATCCTCGCCTTCCGCATCCTGCCGCAGATCCTCTACGTCTCGGCCCTCATCGCGGTGCTCTATCATTTCGGGATCATGCAGGCCGCCGCCCGTGCCATCGGGGCGGTGCTGCGGCGGGTGATCGGCACCTCGCCCATCGAGACCTTCGCGGCCGTCGTCACCATCGCCATCGGCCAGAGCGAAATCGCCATCGCGTTGCGCCCGTTCCTCGCAGCGCTGACCTCGGCCGAGCTGTTCGCCGTGATGTCGAGCGGGGCGGCCTCCACGGCCGGTACCATCCTGGCCGGCTATGCCGCTTTGGGCGTGCCCATGGAGTACCTGCTGGCGGCGAGCGTCATGGCGATCCCGGGCGGGCTCCTCTACGCCAAGATCCTGGTGCCGACGACGGAACCGACGCGCATCGTCTCCACCCGCGTCACCTTCGGCGAGGCGCGGGCCGTCAACGTCGTCGAGGCGGCGGCGGACGGCACCCAGAAGGGGCTGGCGGTGGCGGTGTCGGTGGGCGCGATGCTCATCGCCTTCACGGGCCTCATCGCCCTGGTGAACGGTTTTGCCGGCTGGGCGGGCGGTGTTTTCGGATATCCCGCCCTCAGCCTCGAGGGCGTGCTCGGCGCGGTGTTCGCACCGCTCGCCTGGCTCCTCGGGGTGCCGTGGGCGGAGGCGGGCTTCGTCGGTGGGGCGCTCGGCCAGAAAATCGCGTTCAACGAGTTCCTCGCCTACGCCCAGCTCTCGCCGACCTTGAAGGCGGGCACCCTCGATCCGCGCACGGGCGCGATCCTGTGTTTTGCCTTATGCGGATTCGCCAACCTCACCTCGGTGGCGATCCAGCTCGCGAGCCTGTCGAGCCTCGCCCCCGAGCGCCGCCCGGAGATCGCCCGGTTCGGCCTGCGCGCGATCCTCGCCGGCACCCTGTCCAACCTCACCAGCGCGGCGCTGGCGGGATTGTTCATCGGAGGATGATCCCGCCTGCCGTCCAGCGTGAACGATCGGCCTCCGGTGCCATTGACCAGAGGCCCGTACCGCTCAGGCGGACTTCAGGATCAAGACGTCCTGACCAAATTCCGGTTCAGGCCAGATGCCGGACCAGGAGCCTTTTAGCGGCTCGCGTACGAGCTCCATGCCCGAGGCGGCTACCATTCGGTCGATTGCCTCCCGGGTAAACGCTACGGCACCACGCGAAGAGGCCTTGCTATTGATGAAGCAGCCATCCCCGTAGGCCTCGTGGAAGCTCAGGGCGTATGTCGTCGGTGCGTGAATGCGCACCTGCTCCAAAATCGTGTCGTCGACGATGAAGACCGAGGTCCAGACCTTGCCTGACGGCTTCAAAATACGTCTGAATTCCTTCAGGTAGTGAACGATCTCATCCTCGAACATATGCGTGAACACGGATTGTAGAATGATAAGATCAGTCGACTGATCTTCCTTCCTCAATCGGACGTCGTTCGCGTGCAGATGACCATCTGGATTATGCAGGTCGTCGGAAATGTCGTGCCAGATGAAGGTAAAGTTCGGGTGTTTCGGGGTGATGTTCGTCTGGCACCACGTGATCGACTCGCGAATGACGTCGGTTCCCATATAGGACCCTTTGTCAGACAGGATTTGCGTCAGGGGAATGGCGTCGCGTCCGATTCCACAGCCGATCTCGACAACGGCGTCGTCGGGCTGGATGCCGATCTGACTCTTGAGAACGTCGATGTGCCAAGCCGAAATCGCGTCGAACGTGTCGGTGCCGGCACCCGTCTTCTCAACAAGATGGACGGGAATTTTGAACCCGCGATACTCGAACAAATCTTCGGACATTCAGGCCTCGGTCATCAATATCAATATAGAGTAGTTCGTGCCGCCGCTCTACGCGCTGCTTGGCAGGAGATTCGGTCGGCGCGCGCGGGGTCAGTCGGAAAATGTGAGTTCGTCGACGGATCGTTTTGACCCTGCGCCCGGCTGCTTGCGTGAGGCGGCGTCCGAGGCTTCGGGATGGCGAGCGGTTCGAGGGATGCGCTTCACAAGCCGAGGTCCTTGCAGTGTCGGTACCGGTCGATGAGTCTCCACACGCCGGGTAGGGTACGGAAAGCCTCGTTCGGATATAGCATAGTTCGTGACGGTGACCGAAATGCAACGCAGAAATTCGCGAACGCCCTCACGCCGATGAGTCCGCCGCGTCCGGGTGGCACCTCTACGGCAAGCAAACCCAATGCCCCCCCCCGGGAGCTTGCTTCTCGGAGTCCCGGATCGGCGCCTCGCTCGAAATGTCCGTCGCCGCAGCGGCGCTCTCCCGCCGGAGACCTTGAAAGCAGGCACGCGCAAAAGCCGCGCGGAGTGGGATTGGCCACCCCGCGCGGTGTCGGATCGACGAAGCCCGGTTCAAGCGGCCTGACGCCGGGGCACGAGGGGGACGGGCAGCTCGATGTCGACGCCCAGCGTCGAGACGTCCTTGCCGCGCTCGAGGCGGATCTGGACCCTGTCCTGCTCGACCACCACGTGCTTGGCGATCACCGCGAGGATCTCCTCGCGCAGCACCATGACCAGGTCGGAGCCGCCGGCATTCCCGCGCTCATGCGCGAGAATGAGCTGCAGGCGATCCCGGGCCACCGGCGCGGATCCGCGCCGGTTGAACATCTTACGAAGACTCATGCCGCCCTCCGGGTGAACAGTTTGTTGAGCAGGGACTTCTTGTCCGAGGGAACCGCCATCGGCACCGTGTCGCCCTTGAGGCGACGGACCGCGTCGATGTAGGCGCGGGACGGGGCGCAGAGCGGGTTGTTCAGGGTGACGGGGCAGCCGACGTTGGAGGCGCGCAGCACTTCCATGCTCTCGGGGATGATGGCGAGGAGCGGGATCGACAGGATCTCGAGGACGTCGTCGATCTTGAGCATGTCGCCCCGGTCGGCCCGGGCGGGGTCGTAGCGGGTGAGGATGAGGTGCTTCTCCATGGTCTCGCCGCGCTCGGCCTTGACGGTCTTCGAGTCGAGCAGCCCGATGATCCGGTCGGAATCGCGCACCGAGGAGACTTCCGGGTTGGTCACCACCACGGCCAGATCCGCGTGGCGCATGGCCAGCGTCGCGCCGCGCTCGATGCCGGCGGGCGAATCGCAGATCACCCAGTCGAACTTTTCGCGGAGCTCTTCCATGACGCGGGCAACGCCCTCGTCGGTCAGCGCATCCTTGTCGCGGGTCTGCGAGGCGGGCAGCAGGGAGAGGTTCTCCAGGCGCTTGTCGCGGATGAGGGCCTGGTTGAGCTTGGCGTCGCCGTTGACCACGTTGATGAGGTCGTAGACCACGCGCCGCTCGGCGCCCATCACGAGGTCGAGATTGCGCAGGCCGACATCGAAATCGACCACCGCCACGCTCTGGCCCGCCTGCGCGAGCGCCGCTCCGAGGGCCGCCGTCGTCGTCGTCTTGCCGACGCCGCCCTTGCCTGATGTCACGACCAGAATCTTGGCCATACGATTGGTTTCCCTCAATCCAAGGATGCGAATTTGATGGCGCCGCCATCAAGCCAGATCTGCACGGCCTGACCGCGCAGGTGAGTGCCCATGTCCTCGGCCGTGCGGACGAGGCGGTCGATGCCGAGGAGTTCGGGCTCGAACTTGCGGCAGCAGATGCGGGCGCGGGGGTTGCGGGCGGCGCCGGCGATGGCGCGTCCCCGCAGGGCGCCGTAGACGTGGATGGACCCGCCGGCGAGGATCTCGGCTCCCGAGGAGACCGAGCCCATCACGGTAACGTCGCCGGTGGGGTGGACGATGGACTGACCCGACCGCACCGACCCCTCGATGGTGAGGGACGTGGTGGCGGGCTCCGGCGGCGGCGTCGGCTCGTCCGGCACCGTGGGGATCTCGATGGTCGAGACCGGACGTCCCGCGTTCAGCAGGGGCGGGCGCCCCGGACCGACGAGGGGAAGGGCCGAACCCTCGATGCCGAGGATCCGGATGTGACGGCTGCCGAGGTCGGACAGCAGACCGTCGAGACTGGGGGCGTCCGGCGCCAGGGCCGCGACGTCGAGGATCAGGGCGCGCCCGTCGAACAGCGTCGGCGAGCGCTTCAGGGCCTCGTCCAGATCGGCGAACCAATCGGGAAGCGGCAGCTCCGGGGCCAGGACGAGCGCCTTGAAGGCACGGCCACGAAGCTCAACGGATCGGCGGGGAGTGGGGGCGCTGGTCACGGCGTCTCGCGATTCCTTACCAGACCATTGATGCCCGGTATGGTTACCGCTTCGTTAACGACCCGTGCTCACAGGATGAATGATTGCTCCCGTTCCGGGATTCTTTGATCCCAGGACCGCATTCGCCTCGTCCCGGTCGATCCCTTCGCGAGGGCGATTGCGGGCTTCGGTCGAGCGGAAGGCCGGATCATTCCAGCGCCGCGACCTTGATGGCGTCGCCCTCCAGGCGCACCTGCGCCGGCAGGCCGCGCTGCACGGCCCCGAGGTCGTCGGCCGTGCGGTAGAGCCCGTCGATGGCGATGAGCTCGGGCTCGAACTTGCGGCAGGTGATGCGCGCCTCCGGGTTGCCCGCCGCCCCCGCGATGGCCCGGCCGCGCAGGGCGCCGTAGACGTGGAGCGAGCCCCCGGCGATCACCTCGGCCCCGGACGCCACCGACCCCATGACGGTGATGTCGCCCTCGAGATGCAGCACCGTCTGCCCCGAGCGCACGGGCGCGTCGAGGATGAGGGAGCGGGCCGGTGCCGGAGCCTGGCTCACGGAGACCCTGGCCTCGGGCGCGTCCGCTTCCGGCGCTGCGACCTCCTCCACGGGCCGCCCCCCGGCAAGCGGCGGCGGCAGGCCCTCGCCGAGCAGGCCGGGCCCGGCGCCCTCGATGCCCATCACGGTGACGCTGCGGCCGGAGAGTTCGGCCACGAGGGCGCGCAGGCCCTCCCGGTCGAGGCCCGCGCCCGAGACTTCGAGGATCACCGGACGGCCGACGAAGAAGGCGGGCGAACGGCGCGCCAGGGCGTCGAGTTCCGCGAGCCAGTCGGACACGGGCGGCACGGGGGCCAGCACCAGCGCCATGAACGAACGGCCGCGAAAGCGAATCGGAGGGCGGGCGGGGGGTGCGGTCACGGAATCGATCTTCTGACGAGAGGGGCTTGGGTCCGGCGCGCCGGATGCCCGTACGGTTCCCGGCGGGACGGGTCCTGGCCGGAGCGGGTATGACCGATATGTTAACCCGGAGCGGCGCTCCCGTGGACATCCTTTCGGGCCGTCAACACGTTTCGGCGCGGACCGGCACCGGGATCGCGTTCTTGGGGAAACACCGGACGGGAGGTTTCGGCAAGGCTGCGCCGCGACTGCCAAGCAACCTTGGAATGGTTCCATAACATAGCGATTGCCGGTGGAAGACGCGGGTCGCTATAGCAGGGCCTCTATGTTTCGCGACGGTGCGGCGTCTTCCCGGATAGGCGTTCGCTCCGCCGTCCCGCTCCGAGAAGGTGCCGCCGATGCCGGACGAAGCCGCCCTCAGAACCGCCGGCCTCGGCTGGCGATGGCGCGCCCTGGTCGCCGGCCGCGTGGCCCTGGCCGCGTTCGGCGGTTACGGCGTCGCCGCCCTCGCCACGGCGTTCCTCTCCCTCGCCCTGCCCATGGCCCGCTCCGAGGCCGTTGCGACGGCGACACTCCTGAGCTTTGCCATCATGGTCGGGGCCGTGATCTGGGTGTTCTCCGCCCACACCCTGTCGCGGGCCGCCCTCGGCCTCGCCGTGCCCTCCACGCTGCTCGCCGCCGGCCTCTGGCTTGCCCTCGCCCTCGTCGACACGGCGCCGCCGGCATGAAGCCCGGGTTTCGCCAATCCATGGCGTGGCTGCACACCTGGGCCGGTCTCGTGACCGGCTGGGTGATGTTCTGCGTGTTCGTGACCGGCACGGCGACCTATTACCGGGCCGACATCTCCCACTGGATGCGTCCCGAGCTGCAGGCCGCCGCCGTGGAGCCGGGGGTCGCCGTCGAGCGGGGGGCCGCCTACCTCAAGGTTCATGCGCCGAAAGCCGTGGCGTGGTTCGTCTCCGTGCCACAGGCGGAGCGGCCCCTCCTCGACGTCTACTGGTTCGACAGCTTCGAGACCCCGATCCGGCAGGCGACCCTCGATGCCGGGACCGGTGCGCCCACCACGGTGCGGGCGACGCAGGGCGGCGATTTCCTCTACCGCTTCCATTACGAACTGCAGATGATGCCGGGGCTCGGGCGCTGGATCGTCGGCGCCAGCGCCCTCGTTCTCCTCGTCGCCCTGATGTCGGGCATCGTCACCCACCGCCGGATCTTTTCGGACTTCTTCACCTTCCGGCGGGACAAGTCGGCCCAGCGCGGCTGGCTCGACGCCCACAACGTCACGGGCGTGCTCGCCCTGCCGTTCCACCTCATGATCACCTACACGGGCATCGTGACCCTCGCGTTCACGCTGATGCCCTGGGGCATCACCTCGGCCTACCGGGGCGATGAGCTGCGCTTCTTCGTGGAGGCCGGCCAGAGTCCGGCCTGGCGGGCCGCCGCCGGGCGTCCCGCCGACGCCCTGCCGCTCGCTCCCCTCATGGCGCGGGCGCAGGCGGAGGTGTCCGAGCCCCTTGAGATGGCGATCATCAACAATCCGGGCGACGCGGCCTCCACGGTGGTGGCCGTGTTCGAGGAGCCCAAGGGCCTCGCCCACCGCCACCCGCAGGTGGTGTTCGAGGCGACATCGGGCGCGGTGATCGCCCGCTTCGGCACCCTCAAGCCCGCCGCCCACGTGTTCACGAGCTTCCTCGGCCTGCACGAGGCACATTTCGCCGGGCCGGCCCTGCGGGGGCTGTTCTTCCTATGCGGCCTCCTGGGCTCGGCCACCATCGCCACCGGCCTCGTCCTGTGGGCCGTGGCCCGGGCGCCGAAGGCCGGCGCGGTGCCGGGCTTCGCTTTAAGCCTCGTGCGCGGGCTCAACCTCGGCACCATCCTCGGCCTGCCCATCGGCATCGCGGCCTTCTTCCTCGCCAACCGGCTCCTGCCCGTGGCGATGAATGAGCGGGCTACCTGGGAGGGGGCTGTGTTCTTCGCGGCCTGGGGGCTCGCCGCCATGGTGGGCCTCGCCCGGCCGTATGCCCGGACCTGGCGCGAGATGGGGGCGGCGGCCGCCCTTTTGTTCCTGTCCGTGCCCCTCGTCAGCGCCCTCACCACGGATCGCGGCCTCGACTTCGCCGGGTTCGACGCCGCGATGATCGCCATCGGCCTTACCCTCGCCTGGGGCGCCCGCAAGGTCTCGCATTATCGCGGCCCGGCGCGCCTGCGCGCGGCGACCGCCCCCGAAGCCCTGGCCCGGGCGTGAGGCCGGCCCGCGCATGAATCCGGCTCGAACAACATGACCCCGTCCTCGGTTCTCCTCAACCTCGCCCTCAGCTTCGCCGGGCTCAGCGCCCTGTGCCTCGCCATGGACCGGCACCACCGCGCGATCTTCCGCGTGGCGCCGTCGCGGCGGCAGGCACGGGCCCTGCGCGGGGCCGGGTGGTGCGGGATCGCCGCCTCCTTCGCCGCCGCCGTGATCCTGGCGGACTGGAACTTCGGGCCGGTGCAATGGCTCGGCTCGCTCACGGGGGCGGCCCTCCTCGTGGTCGGCCTCGTGTCCTACCGGCCACGCTGGATCCGTCCGGCGGCGCTAGCTGCCCTACCGCTTGCCGCCGCCGCTGCCTTCCTCGCCTGAAGCGCACATCCTATGCTCGGCCTCTCGACAGGAGTGCCGATGCCCCTCGATCTCGCCCTCGCCGACCGCATCGCCGAATCCGTCGCGGCGGGGTTCGCCGAGCAGATCGCCCACACTCAAGCCCTGGTTCGGTTCGCCTCCGTCCGGGGCTACGAGGACGCGATCCAGGATTTCGTGTTCGACGCCTACGCGGCGCGCGGCTACGGCCCTGACCGCGTCGCCCTCGATCCTCAGGCCCTGCGCGGCCATCCGGGGGCCGGGCGGATGGGGGAGGGGCATTCCCGCGCGCCCCTCGTCATCGCGCATCACCGCCCCCGTGACGCCACGGGCCGCTCCCTGATCCTCCAGGCCCATGTCGATGTGGTGCCGCCCGGTCCCGCCGACCTCTGGACCCATCCGCCCTTCGATCCCGTCGTCGAGGGCGACTGGCTCTTCGGGCGCGGCGCCGCCGACATGAAGGCGGGCCACGCCGCCAACCTCTTCGCCCTCGACGCCCTGGCGCGCCTCGGCCTGCAACCCGCCGCCCCCGTCATCCTCCAATCCGTGGTCGAGGAGGAATCCACCGGCAACGGCGCCCTCATGGCCCACCTGAAGGGATACCGCGCCGACGCCGTGCTCATTCCCGAGCCGCAGGACGAGAAGCTAGTGCGCGCCAATGTCGGGGTGCTGTGGTTCACCGTCGTAGTGCAGGGCCGCCCCGCCCATGTCCGCGAGATGGGGGCCGGCGCCAACGCCATCGACGCCGCCTACCGGATCGTCGGGGCCCTGCGCGCCCTGGAGGCCGCCTGGAACGCCGACAAGGCCGGGCGCCCGCATTTCGAAGGTGAGGCCGACGCCATCAACCTCAACATCGGCCGGATCGAGGGCGGCGACTGGGCCTCCTCGGTGCCGGCCTGGTGCCGGATCGCCTGCCGCATCGGCCTCTACCCGGGCGTGGCGGCGGCGGAGGCGGCCCGGGCCGTCGAGGCGGCGGTGCGGGATTTCGCCCGCACCGACCCGTTCCTGGCCTCCGCGCCGCCGCGCGTCGTCTTCGACGGCTTCTTCGCCGAGGGCTACGTCCTGGCGCCGGGCTCGGACGCCGAGGCCGTGCTCGCCGCCGCCCACGAGCGGGCCACCGGCACCGCCCTCGAGAGCTTCCTGTCGCCGAGCTACCTCGATACCCGGGTCCACGCCCTCTACGACCGGGTGCCGGCCCTGTGCTACGGCCCCGTCAGCCGCGACATCCACGGCTGCGACGAGCGGGTCAGCCTCGCCTCGGTCCAGCGCATCACCACGGCCATCGCCCTGTTCGTCGCCGAATGGTGCGGGGTCGAGGCGATTTCGCGCGCCTGACGGGGATCGCTTCCCGCGGCGCCCGCGATCGGCTTCGCGGTGGATGGACGCGGCCCGAGCGAGCCCTGTGCCGACGGCCTTCGCGCGCTCGGGTCGAAACCCAATCCGCTTGACGGTATTGGAGGGCCTCTGAGGGTGGAAGCGGACCCTGGCCTTCCACGATGAAAGGGACGTTCCGGCTCCGGCTCGACAGTGCCGAACAGGCTGATTTACTGGGGGGCCGAAGCGGCCAGTCGGACGTTCAACGTTTTGGAAACTCCCTCGCAGCATCGAGACGACAACGGATGTGTCGATGACCCGCTCCGACGGTCCTCCAGGGCGGAGACGATCGTCAGGACTTCAGGTGCCGAAACATGTTGGCCCGCGCTTCATCGTCCATTTCGGCCTTGAAGGGGAAGCGGTCCTTCAGGCCGACCGCCCGCGCGGCGGCCGGGCGGGCGGCGATCTCGTCGTGGTGTCGCTTGAGGTGGGGCAGCTCCGCCCAGGCCGTCTCGCCGAGCACGAACGGGATCATGCGGGCCCAGCCCCAGGCACTCATATCGACGATGGTGTACGCGTCGCCCACGAGATAGCGGCGCTGCGCGAGGCGGGCGTTCAGGATGTCGTAGTGACGGCGCGCCTCGTAGCTGTAGCGCACCTGGGCATAGGGCACCTGTTCCGGGGCGAAGTGCCGGAAATGGACCGCCTGGCCCGAGTACGGACCGACGCCCGTCGCGACGAACATCAGCCAGGACAGGAGCGATGCCCGGTCGCCACCGGAGGCGGGCAGGAATTGACCCGTTTTCTCGGCGAGGTAGAGCAGGATGGCGTTGCTGTCGAAGATCACGTCGCCGTCGTCGACGAGGACCGGCACTTTGCCGTTCGGGTTGAGCTTCAGAAATTCGGGGGCGAACTGGTCACCCTTGCGGGTGTCGATCGGAATCGGCTCGTAGGGAGCACCGAGCTCTTCCAGCAGCAGGGCGACCTTCGTCGGGTTCGGAGAACCGTTGAAGAAGAATTTCAGCATCGTACTGATCTCATGCTTGTCGAGGAGCGGAGAGCTGAAGCGCGCGGCCTCGGTTCATGGGTGGACGTCCGGCTTGAATGGCTAGGAAGACAAGTCCTCGAACTGCCATTCTTGCCGGCACGTCGCCGTCGATCACCCATAAGATCTCGGGCCTGAAAAGACGGGCCTAAGAGACCGAGCGAGACGGCGACCTATTCCGGTGTAATGGCATCTTTAAGATCGACCTGATCAGATTTGTGCGTCTTGCACGATTCATGGTCTTTCATCGAGCCGGCAAGGTTTCCGCTCAGGTTCAAATTCCCGAGAACCAGTTGTAGCCCTGGTCTTCCCAGTAGCCGCCCGGATAGTCGTTCGTGACCGTGATCGCCATGATGTGCTTGGGGTTCTTGAACCCGAGCTTGGTCGGAATGCGCAGTTTGACCGGGAAGCCGTATTTCGGCGGCAAGGGCGCACCGGCGTAGTCCAGGGCGAGAATCGTCTGGGGGTGCAGCGCGCTCGGCATGTCGATGCTCGTCCAGTAGTCGTCGCCGCAGGTGAAGCCGACATAGCGGGCCGTCGTGTCCGCCCCGATGTGTTCGAGGAAGGTCCGGAACGGCACGCCCGACCATTGTCCGATGGCGCTCCAGCCCTCGACGCAGACGTGACGGGTGATCTGGGCTTCTTGCGGCAGGGTCCTCAGGCGGTCGAGGGTCCACGGGGTCTTGTCGGAGACGAGGCCGGCGAGTTCGAGTTTCCAGGTCGCGCCATCGATCACCCGGATCTTGCTTGCCGGATAATAGGCGTTGAACGGGAAGTCCGGGGTGATGTCCGAGACGTCGAAGGTCGGGGCCAAACGCGTGCTGCCGAAGAGGGCGGCCTGGACGCGATCGTTCAGTCGCGAGATCGCCCCGAGGGTGCTCTCGACTTGGGGATTATCGGAAATGTCGCAGCCGCCGAGCGCGAGGCTCCCGGCCGCGACAAGGCCACCGCGCAGGAGCAGGCGGCGATCGGCCTGGACGAGGTGCGTGTCGGGAACCGCGAGATCGGAGCGTGAAGGGCGGAGGAAACGATCGAGGATCTTCATGGCTTCACCGCGCGGTCGTGGCCGAAATGGATCTCCCGGCCGATGATCATGGTCGGCAGGGTCTTGGGAACCAGAAGCACGAGGGCGAGGTGCACTGCCACGAAGCTGACGATGCCCGCCATGGCAAGAAAATGGACGATCCGCGCCGTATCGTAGCCGCCCATGACGGCCGTCAGCGGGGCGAACTGAACCGGCTTCCAGATCGCCAGACCGGAGAGCACGATTACGATCCCGACGAGCAGGACCACGACGTAGAGAAGGCGCTGAACGGCGTTGTAGACTCCCGGGTCGTGGCGGAGGCGGAACGTCAGGGCCGCGACGAAGTCGCGCCCGATCTCGCGCGGCCGCAGGGGCAGGAGGCGCCGGCGCAGGTGGCCCGAGGCCAGACCATAGGTCAGGTAGACGAGGCCGTTGGCGACGAGGAGCCACATCCCGGCGAAGTGCCATTGCAGGGCACCGCCGAGCCAGCCGCCCAGGGTGATCGCCTTCGGGAAGGACCATTCGCCGAAGATCGGCGAGGCGTTGTAGATGCGCCATCCGCTGGCGATCATGATGAGCATGGCCAGCGCGTTCACCCAATGGGTGATCCGGACGACGAGGGGGTGAATCGGGCGCGCGGCGCGCGGCGAAGGGGGATGCATCGGAGCCGTCCTGATGAGTGTTGGCGTGCGGAGTGTCGGGCTCGCGGGGCGTGCCCGCCTCAGGCGAGGTCACCGTCGGTCAGAATCGGAGCCGGCGCGGTGAATTCGGGAAAGAAGCGCTTCAAGTCACGCACCTTCGCGGCGTCGTTGGCGACGATATACGGATGGGCCGGATGCAGGGCCATGAAGTCCTGGTGGTAGGCCTCGGCCGGATAGAACGACGCCCCCGGCTCGATCCGGGTCGCGATCGGCGCGTCGTAGGTCCCTTCAGCGTCGAGCTGGGCGATGTACGCCCGTGCGACCCTCGCCTGCTCGGCATTGTTCGGAAACAGCGCCGAGCGATATTGCGGGCCGTGATCCGGCCCCTGCCGATCGACTTGCGTCGGATCGAGGGCGACGGAGAAGAAGACGCGGAGCAGGGTGTCGTAGGAGACCACGCGCGGATCGTAGGTCACCCGAACCGCCTCGGCGTGTCGCGTGCGCCCACTGGAGACGGTGGCGTAATGCGCGCTCGCGCCATCTCCGCCGGCATAGCCCGAGACGGCCTGCGTCACGCCGCGGATGTTCTGGAACACGCCCTGGACGCCCCAGAAGCATCCGCCGGCGAATACCGCGCTCTGAAGCTGGTCGGGTTCCCGCGACGGTGTCGCCGCGGCCGGCAGACGCCGGCTCGCTTCCTCGGCGCCGGCCCATGCGATCGTCAGCCCGAGACCGACGCCCAGCAGGGCCAGGACGGCGCCAGCGAAGGCAACGGTCGGACGGGTGCGACGTGCCCGGGTCACGGGTCTGATGGTCGGCGGCATGGCGGTCGCTCCTCGGGTTGGACGGTCGTCGTGATCGGTCAGGCGGGCTCGAAGCGCAGCGCGACGCCGTTCATGCAGTAGCGAAGCCCCGTGGGGGCGGGTCCGTCGGTGAAGACGTGACCGAGATGGCCGCCGCAGCGGCGGCAATGCACTTCGGTCCGGTCCATGCCGAAGCCGGAATCCGTCCGCGTCCCCACGGAGTCCGGGAGGGGCGCGGTGAAGCTCGGCCAGCCGGTTCCACTCTCGAATTTCGCGCGGGCGGCGAAGAGCGGCTGATCGCAGCCGGCGCAAACGAACCGGCCGGCACGCTTCTCGGCGTTGAGGGGGCTCGAGCCGGCGCGTTCGGTCCCGTGCCGGCGCAGGACCGCGTAGGCGGCGGACCCCAGCTGCGCTTTCCAGTCGGCCTCGCTCTTGACGACGGCGAAGGTCTCGGCCGCCGCGCTGTCGTCGGCCGGGAGCAATCCGGCGACGCGCAGGGCCGCCATGACGCCGATGGCCGAGACGCCGGCTGTGAAGAATTGTCTGCGGTCCATGATGCCGGGTTCCTTGGTCGAGTTCCTTGGTCGATTTTCTTGGCCGAGGTTCTGGACTGTTATTCGCAGCCGGCATCGGGCCGGTTACAGGCTGGCCTTGCGGCGCCGGGACAAGGACCCGGCCGTGCCGTCGAGGAGGCGGCCGCCGAACAGACCGTTGAGGCCGACGACGAGGAGAACGGCGACGAAGTGGATCAGCAGGTCCGTGGCGGTGGCGTCGTGGGGGTGGAACGGCACCAGCAAGGCCGCCGCGGCCGCGGCCGCCGCGAGGCCCGCGAGGGCCGCCGTGAGATTGGGACGCAGCGGGCAGGCCCGCCGCAGCATCAGCACCAGAAGCACCGAGAGCGGCAGCGAGACCCCCATCAGGAAGACGAAGCAGCCGCGCATCTCCTCCGGCCCGGCAATATTGGCGGCCGGCGCGAGCCAGCCCCGCATGCAGCCGAGTCCACTGGCACCGAGCCAGATCACAAGCGGAGGGAGCGGGAGCCATGACCAAACCGGGCTGCGCCCCGGTACGCTGCTCTGGAAAGCCGCGAGGGCGGCGGCAAAGGCCGTCAGGATCGCGCCGAAGGCTGCCCACTGCAGATCCGGCACGCCGAGGCGTTCCCGCAACCCCGAGACGTCGGACATCGGCACGAGAACGAGGCCGACCACGAGCACTGCGCCGAACCAGGCGAGGGCCCTGCGGCCCGGTCCCGGCAGTCGGCGCGTCGGCGTGAGCGACCGAGTGAGATCTTCGACGAGGTCGTCGATGGGCGGGTCGTGGTTAGACATCCGTGCCCTCGTGACGGGGTGATAAAAGGGTGCGGAGGGACTTCAATCCGCGATGGAAATTGACCTTGAGCGCTCCCTTGGTCCGGCCGGTGAGTGCGGAGGCTTCTTCCAGGGAAAGCTCGCGCAGGGCAATATGCTCGATCGCCTCCCGCTGTCCGTCCGGAAGATGCGCGACAGCCGCAGCGAGGATCGCGGCGCGGTCGCGACGTTCGAGGTCATCGCCCGGTATCGCAGCCTCATCCGCATGCGCCTCATAGGCGAGCGGCTCGTGAACCTCCCGCGGGCGACGGCCCATGTGGCGCAGCGCGTCGATGGCTCGCCGCTGCGTGATGGCGCGCAGCCAGGGCAGGAACGGCCGGGCCGGATCGTAGGTCGCCCGCGCCCGATGCATCGTGAGCAGGGTGTCCTGGACCACGTCGTCGAGCGCTGCGCCCCGGACACCCTTGGCCCGTGCCATCGCCGCGATGATCGGGACGCAATCCCGTAGAAGCGCCCGGTAGGCCGCCGTATCCCCATCCTGCGCTGCTTGCATCGCGACGGAGAACGAGGCTTCGCCGGGCAACAGGGTCGGTCGAGGAGACATCGGAGCAGGAATTCCGGACGCTTCAGGATTAGCCGGAATCAGAAGCGGGCGGCTCGGAAGGCCGACCCGCACCGTCCGCCTGCGGCCGAGCCTACTTCTTCATCGAATCCTTAGCCATCCCGTCCTTGCCCATAGTGTCCTTTTTCATGCCGTCCTTGGCCATAGAATCCTTACCCATGGTGTCCTTCTTCATACCGTCTTTGGACATACCGTCCTTAGACATGGAGTCCTTAGACATAGAGTCCTTGGACATGGAGTCGACTGCATAGGCCGGGGCACCGGAGACGGCGGTGGCGAGGACAAGGGCTGCGGCGACGCGGAAGACAGTGCTCATTATAAGTTTATCCTTCTTGGGCGTACCGAACATGTTGGCGGTACTGAACAGTGTTTCGAAGGGGCGTCCACGACGGTTACAGGTCAGCGCAAAAATTCTGGCTCGCTCTGCGCTCGCCTCCCGCGCTCCGCACGAGCGAGTGCGGCCCGCATCATCGCCGGGGTCAGCAATTCCGGCAGGGCCTCTCCGCGCGGCAGACCGGGCCCGTAGACGGCCACGAGCGGGATTCCGAAGCGACCGAAGTGGCGCAGGAAGGCGAGGATGGCTGGATCGGATTGGGTCCAGTCGGCGCGCATCGCGACCGCATCGGGCGCCGACAAGCGCGCGCGGATCTCGCCCCGATCAAGGGTGGTGACCTCATTGATTCGGCAGGTCAGGCACCACGCCGCCGTAACATCGACGATGACGACTTTGCCCTCTGCCACCAGGGCCGGGATCGCCTCAGGGGCGAAGGCGCGCCAAGGCCCGTCCCCCGTCCGAGCCGCCGGGGACGTTCCGGAGATGGACGGCCAAACCGTGACGGGGACAAGCGCGAGGACGAGGGACGCCGCAACGAGGCTTCGGCGCCGATCGGGGGCGAAACTCCTTCGGCTCAGGGCGAGCCAGCCAAGAAGGAGCGCCAGGATGCCCGCCAACCCCATTGCCCGAGGGATGCCGGCCACCTCGGCGAAAACCATCATGAGCCATACGGCCGTTCCAAGGAGGAGAAGGCCGAACCCGCTCCGAAGACGGATCATCCAGGGACCCGGTCGCGGCAGATGGCGCGTCCAGCCCGGGTTCAATGCGAGGAGCGCGAAGGGGAGCGCCATTCCGATCCCGAGCGCCGCGAAGACCGTGAGAATGTCGAGACTCCCCCGGGTCAACGCGAAACCGACCGCGCTTCCGACAAAGGGGGCCGAACATGGCGTGGCCAGCAGGGTGGCGAAGGCACCGGTGAGGAAGGCCTCCGACAGATGACCCGTCCCGCGCAGGGATCCGAGCGCTGCAAGGGGACCGGGTAGCCCGATGGTGATCCATTCGAACAGGCTCGCGGCGAACAGCACCGTAAGGAGTGCCATGCCGGCCAGAAACCATGGCGCCTGGAACTGGACGCCCCAGCCGACGCTGGCCCCCGACGCCGTCAGGGCGATCAGAAACACGGCGATGGCGAGGAAGGACGCGAGAATGCCCGCCGCCGTGGCGAGGAGTTCGGCCCGGACGCGCCCCTGATCCGATCCGGCCGCCCGCATCACGGTGAACGCCTTGAGGGACAGGACGGGCAGGACGCAGGGCATCGCGTTGAGGACGAGACCTCCGAGCAGGGCCGTCGCCAGGATCGCCAGCCACTCGCCCCACATGATGCCGGCCAAGTTTGGAACCGACACTTCAGCGCTGCGGCCGTCATCCACCACGGTGACGCGGAGCGCGGCATCCGCGAGGTCCGGTGGTAGCCTCACGGCGAGCCGGGCCGCATGGCCGCCATCAATTAAGGTTATCGAGGGCGGCGACGTCACGGCGCCCTTCGGTCCTTCGACGAACATATCGGGCGCGACGAAGGGGCGGCGTTCGCTGGTCATCTGCAAGACCAGGCGCCGGTCGTGCGGCGGTCCCTCGCGTGCCTGCCCCGCGATGACGAAGTCGGCAGCCTCTGGTCGCCCAGGAACCCGCGCGCGCCAGGCTCCGATCAGGTCCGCTTCCGCCGAGGGGCGATCCGTTCCCTCCGGCAGCGTGAGTTCGAGGGTCGCGCGATAGGGCACGCAGACCTCGCCGCAGACCGCATGCACGAGGTGCAGGCGAAGATGCGCGGCACCATCGCCGTGTCGTAGGAATCGGAGTGGTAGGACGACGCCGGATTGATAGACGAAGGTCTGGAGATCGCCGACGGTGAGACGTACCGGCGCCGGCCAGGCGACGGATTCGAACTGGAGACCGTCCGATCCGCTCCAGTCGAAGGTCGGGGCGAGGCCGGCATCGCCCGGGCTGCGCCATGCCCCATGCCAGCCCTCACCGAACCGGAACTCGAGCCCCGCTTCGATGGGCGTTCCGTGGCTCGCGGCATCCGTGGCCGTCACGAGCCGCACCGCCGCCCTGTCGTCGCCGATCCACGCGGTTGAGGCCGCATAGACCGGGAAGATGCCGAGAACGAAGAGGGCGAGGCATGCGAGCAGGCGTCGCCGAAGCGCATCGAGCATGACCATTCTCACATGCGCCCGCCGAGGAAGGGCCGGCCCAACCGAGCACTGGCCCCTGAGAGCAATGCTATCGCGAGCGCGTGCAGGGCGAGGTCGTTCAGCGTCGTGGCGAAGGGGTGGAAGAGGCCGAGGATCGACGCTGCAGCAGACGCTGCTGCAAGGCCGGCGAGGCCGCCGCTCAGGGATGGATAAAGGGCGTAGCCGCCCTTGAGGTTCGTTGCCAGGAGCAGCGCGAAGGGAACGCCGAGCCCCAGGATGAAGCCGACACAGGTGCAGGCGTCCGAGAGAGACATCGGAGCTCCGTGCTTCGCGCTGGCGCCCGAGAGGCTCGCCCCGATCCAGAGCGTGAGGCTCGGCACGGGCAGGAGGGCCCAACGCGGATCACGGTCGGGAAACATCGCCAGGATTGCGGCCGCCGCCGCCGTGACGGCCGTGGCGACCGATCCGATGGCCGCCAGAACGAACTCCGGTTCGACGGCGTGACGACCCAGTGCCCCCTTGAGGTGGGCAACCAAGACGAGTCCGGCGCCGGGGAGAAAGATGATGCGGAGCCAGTCGAGCATTCGTTGGAGCGGCGAGCTGACTTGCCGGACCGGAACGAGACCTCGGGCCAGCGCGTCGATCAGGCGCATATGGCGCGAGGCCACGGGGATCGGCTCCTCGTTCCATGCGGTCATGCCTCAGGCCCCTGGCGAGAGGCGTGCCGCTCCGAGAATGCGGCCGTCCGAGCGCTGCACGATCACGGCGGCATCCTGCCCGGCCGGCAGCGCCTCGCTGAACTGCAGCGGCTCTCCCGACCAGGTGCCAAGAGTGCGCAGAGAGCGCACGACATTGGCCTGCACGAGGGTCCGCCCGCTGTTCTCACCCCGTGCCACGGGCGTGCGCACGGAGTGGTCGAAGCCGACGAGGATCACCCGTCCGCTGCCCTTGCCGGAGCCGACCGTCACGGCGATGCGGCCGTCCCGGCGCGCAACGGCGACTTCGGTGTCGAGGCCGATCTCGGCCCGGGCGGCCGCGACGGCCGAGGCGGCTTCCGTGCGGCGCGATCCCACCACGCTCCGGCGGCCGTCGATCACGAGCTGGGGCGTGAAGTTCCCCTCGCCGAGCCGCGCCGCATACTCCGCCTGCCGCTCGGTCGCGCCTTCGAAGGAAGCGGTGTCCTTCCAGCCGAGATCGTCCCAATAGGTGACGTGGAATCCCAGTGGCAAGAGGTCGTCGCGCCCGGCCAACTCGCCGAGCAGCACCTCCGCCGGCGGGCAGGACGAGCACCCTTGCGATGTGAAGAGCTCCACCACCACGGGACGCGCCATCACGGGCTCGGACACGAGAAAGATCGGGATCAAGCCGATGACGAGGGATGTGAGGCGGGACGACATCGTGTGCTCCGTAACGAGGCGGGATATCCCTCATTCGTCTTGGGCAACGCCCGGTTACAGCCTATCGACGATGCTGTGTGACCCTCGAGGTTTTTTGTCTTGAGCATTTAAGCGTCGAGAAACGACGCCGCTCTGCTCAACTCCGCTACGGCGACCGGATCACCTCCGTCGGCTGATCCCTATCCGCCGCCCGACCCACCGATATCAGTCGAAACCGATCGACGGTCTGGGGCCTGTCCTTTTTACACAAATGTTAATGGGTTGGACGATAGAACCTCGTCATGGCCGTACGCTCGACAGGCGAAGATCTCCTTGTGATTCATCGTCATCGGCGTAGAATCGACACCCGGCGATGCCTATTCACCAAGGCTATTACGCCGATGGACCCTGAGGAAGCCGGCGCCCCTCCGTCGTTCCGCTACGCCGCCGTTCCGCGTCTCTCGCGGTTTTCGGACGTGCTCGACGAGGCCCGCTATGTCCCGGTGCCCGACGCGTGGTGGATCGCCCTCTGCGACGTGGTGATGTCGACCCGGGCCATCGAGGCGGGGCGCTACCGGTCCGTCAACATCGCCGGCGCCGCCCTGATCGCGGCCGTACGCAACGCCCTGCCGGAGGCCGACACGCCGTTCGTCTTCGGCGGTGACGGTGCGACCCTGCTGGTTCCCCCCGAGCATCGCCATACCGTCGAGGCGGTTCTGGCCATGACGGTGACCTGGGTCGGCGAGGCGCTGGACCTCGAACTGCGCGCGGGCCTGATCCCCGTCGCGGCGGTGCGGGCCAATGGCCACGATCTGCGGATCGCGCGCTACGCGGTCTCCCCGACGGTCGATTACGCGATGTTTTCCGGGGGAGGCCTCGCCTACGCGGAGGCTGCGGTGAAGCGTGGGCTCCACGGGGTCGCGTCGGCCCCGAGGGGAGCGAAGCCCGATCTCACCGGACTGTCCTGCCGGTTCGAGGCGGTTCCGGCCCGAGAGGGCCTGGTCCTCTCGCTCATCGCCCTGCCCGAGGCGGGCGCCGACCGGAACGCCGTCCTGGCGGTTCTCGGCGGGCTGCTGGCCGAGATCGAGGCAAGCCCCAGCAACGGGCGTCCCTTGCCGGTTGACGGCCCGGCGATGCGGCCGCCGTGGCGGGGTCTTCGGGAGGATGCGCGCGGCGCGGGGGCGTCGACGGGGGCGGGGCTGCTGCGCCTTGCGCACCTGTTCCTGTCGCGCGGCGGGGCCTTCGTGCTGTTCCGCCTCGGCGTGCCGTTCGGCCGATTCTCGCCGCGCCGTTATCGCAGGCGGCTCGCGGCCAATGCGGATTTTCGAAAGTACGACGATGGGCTTCGCCTCACCGTGACCTGTCCGGTCGCCATGGCGGACCGGATCGAGGCGCGGCTCGCGGCCGCGCGGTCGGCGGGACTGGTGCGGTACGGCCTGCACCGCCAGGAAGCGGCGGTGGTGACCTGCATCTCGCCCTCGGTGCTGCGCGACGACCACGTCCATTTCGTCGATGGGGCCGATGGCGGATACGCCCGGGCGGCCGCCATGCTCAAGCGCCAGCCATGACGGGCTCGGAGATCCCGTTTCTGGCCGGCCTGGACCCGGAGGCCGCCGCCGCCGTGCGCGCCCGCATGGTCTCGGTCGCCGTGGCCGGCGGAAGCACGCTGTTCGCGCAGGGTGATGCCGGGGACGCGCTCTACACCCTGATCTCCGGTGCCGTGGGGATCTCGGCCGAGGATGCTGCGGGGCGGCCGCGCCGGATCGCCCGGCTGAATCCGCCCGAGAGCTTCGGCGAGATGGCGCTGCTGTCGCCGGCACCGCGCTCCGCGACGGCCACGGCCCTGCGGGATTCCAGGCTGCTGCGGCTGGCGCGCGCGGATTTCGAGGAACTGACCGCGCATCATCCCCGGATGCTGCTCTACTTCGCACGGCTTCTCACCGAGCGCATGCGGACCGCCCAGGCGGGCGAGACGATCCGTCATAAGCCACGCAGCTTCGCCGTGCTCGCCGTGACGGAAGGCCTCGACGCGGCCGCGTTCGGCCATGCCCTGGCGACGGCCCTCGATGGGATCCTGCCGGGCCGCACCGGCTGCCTGACACGCTGGCCGGCCGGCGCGGACGAGACGTGGTTCCATGCCTACGAGACCCGTCATGCCCGCACGGTCTTCGTCGCCCACGAGGTCGGTTGCTCGTGGTGCCGCCTCTGCCTGCGCCACGCGGACCACGTCCTGCTCCTCGCCGAACCCGGGCGGCCCCCCCGCCCCGGGGCCGCCGCCTGGCTCGGGAGCGTGCGGTCGGACTGGATCCGGATGGATCTCGCCGTCCCGCAGGACGCGGATGCGGTCCTGCCCCGCCCCGTCCATCCCGAGGTCGCGGCCCTGCCCGTCGCCCTACGCATCCCGGTTCGCGCCGGCAGGAGCGGCGACCTTCGCCGCCTCGCACGCCTGGCGAGCGGCTCGGCCCGGGGCCTCGTCCTCGGTGGCGGCGGCGCGCGCGGCCTCGCCCATCTCGGGGTGATGCAGGCCCTGGACGAGGCCGGCTACGCCCCCGACTTCGTCGGCGGCACCAGCATGGGGGCGGTGGTCGCGGCGAGCGTCGCCATGGATCTCGGCATCGACCGCATCCGCGCGAGCACGGTGGCGTTCTTCGTCGGCAACAATCCCCTCAACGACTACACGCTGCCTTACCACGCGCTGACCCGTGGAGCGAAGGTCGATGCGGGTCTTGCGGCGTGGTTCGGCGGCGCGCGGATCGAGGATCTCTGGCTCCCGTTCCTCTGCGTCTCGTCCAACCTGACGAGCGGTACGGCGATGGTCCACCGCAGTGGCGACCTGCCGGGAGCGCTCCGAGCCAGCATCGCGATCCCGGGCCTGCTCCCGCCGGTCTGCACCGACGAGGGCGTCCTGGTGGACGGGGGCATGATGAACAACCTGCCGGCCGACGTCTTGGCCGACCTCGATCGGGGTCCGGTGCTCGCCATCGATGTCGGCAGCGACCGCGCCTTCGGCGCCATGACGATGCGCTCCTGGCGTGGACGCATGATCCGGCGGATCCTGGGCGCTCCCGATGCCATGCCGGGCATCGCGCCGCTCCTGCTGCGGGCCGCGACCGTGTCGGGCGATGCGCAGGCGACGATGGCGGTCGGCTACGCCACCGCCGTGCTGAAGCCGCCGCTGGCCGGCATCGACCTGCGCGCCTGGTCGAGCTTCGAAGCCATCGCGGAGATCGGCTATCGCCACACCAAGGAGGCCCTCGCCGAGGGCCGGTTGCGGGCCTGGACCGAGGATGGCGGCGGGGGCCCGACATGACGCGTCCTGGGAAACCGGGTGCGCCAGCGCACCCATCCGAGCGCATGCCTGTAACCTCTCTGTGCGCTGCAGCGATTCTCCCTGCAACGCAACCGACGCACTGAGGACTCCTACCGCCATGAAGGTGCTGATCGCAGCCACCGCCCTGACCGGGCACATCAATCCGCTCCTCACCGTCGGCCGGCTCCTCGCCGCCCGCGGCGACAGCGTCGTCATGACCACCGCCGAGCGATTTCGTGGAAAGGTCGAGGCGGCGGGCCTGCGCTTCTCGCCCTGCGACGACGGCGATGCCGCGTCGTACCGCGAGACCGGCCTGCCGGCGGGCCCCGAGCGTTACCGGCGCGAGTTCGCCCGCCGCTTCATCGATCCGATCCCGGTTCAGACCGAGGTCCTGCGCGGCCTCGTCGCGGCAGAGCGGCCCGACGTGATCGTCGCCGGCAGCCTGTTCCTCGGTGTGCTGCCGCTGCTGCTGGGATCCGAGCCGCGTCCCCCCATCGTCGTCCTGAACGTCAGCTTCCTGTTCCTCGACCGGCCCGACGCCGCCCCGGTCGGTCTCGGCCTGCCGCCGGCCCGAACGGACGCGGAGCGCGCCCATTACGCGCTGCTGAAGGCCGGGATGGATGCCGCCTTCGTCGATCCCGTGCGCGCCCATGCCGATGCGCAGCTGGCGCGCCTCGGCCTGCCGCCCCTGCCGGCCTCGCTGCCGCATTCCATCGCCGTGCTGCCGGACCTGTTCCTCCAGCCGACCGTGCCGGCGTTCGAGTACGATTTCGGGACGCTGCCGCCCAATCTCCGCTTCACCGGGCAGCTGCCGGCGCCGAGGGCCGAGGCGGCGCTTCCCGAGTGGTGGCAGGCCCGCGACAGGAGCAAGTCCGTCGTCCTCGTCACCCAGGGCACCCTGGCGAATGCCGATTTCGGTGAATTGCTCGAGCCGACCCTCGCGGCCCTGGCGGACCGGGACGACCTGTTGGTGGTGGCGACCACGGGCGGGCGCCCCGTCGAGGCGGTGCGGGGAGCCGTGCCGGCCAATGCCCGGATCGCGCCGTTCCTGCCCTTCGACGCGATGATGCCGGAGGTGTCCGTCCTCGTCACGAACGGCGGATACGGCACCGTCTCGCAGGCCCTCGCGGCCGGCGTGCCCCTCGTCTCGGCCGGGCTCACCGAGGACAAGGCGGAGATCGGCGCACGCATCGGCTGGTCGGGCGCCGGACTCGATCTCGCGAGCAACGCGCCGTCGGTCCCGGCGCTACGGGAGGCGATCGAGACGGTGCTGGCCGAGCCCCGTTTCCGCGAGCGGGCCGCATGCCTGGCACGCGCCTTCTCGGAGCTGGACGGGGGCCGGACGGTCCTCGCAAGCATCGATGGCGTGGTTCGCAGCTGCCCAGCCGTCCAGGACATCGCCGCATGACCGCTCTCCCGCTCTTCGATCGCATCCGGGGCCGGGCCCGCACCGGCAGGCGGACGCCCCGGCCGGTGGTGTTCGCCGCCACCCTCGTGCTCGCGGCCATCACCGGCCTGCCCCTGGGGTCGGTCGCCCAACTGATGCCGCAGGCGGACGATCCGGCCGATCGGTTCCTCGGCCTCTGACCACCAGCGAGACACCGCCATGCCCAACCTCACCGAGCCCGTTCCAGGCGAGGCCGCGCCGCTCAGGGTCGTGGTCGACCTCAACCGATGCCAGGGGTACGCCCAATGCTGCTATGCGGCGCCCGGCGTCTTCGATGTTCGAGGCCACGAGATCCTGTTCTACGATCCCGCTCCGGCGCGCGCGCGACGGGGTGAGATCGAGCGGGCCGTGCAGGCCTGCCCCGTCCGCGCCATCAGCCTTCAGGCCGATCGCGGAGACACGCCGTGAGCGCCGCGCAGGCAGCCGGCATCGTCGTCGTCGGCGCGTCCCTGGCCGGTCTGCGGGGCGCGGAGGCCCTGCGTCGCGCCGGCTATGGCGGCCGGCTGACGATCGTGGGCGACGAGCCGCATCGTCCCTACGACCGGCCGCCCCTGTCGAAGCACGTCCTGTCGGGCGAACTGGCTCCGAACGCCACCGAACTGCCAGAACTCGTCGCCCTCGACGCCGACTGGCGCCTGGGTCATGCGGCGGTCGCCCTGGATCGGGCGGCCGGCACGATCCGCCTGAGGGACGGGACGGATCTCGCCTACGAACGCCTCCTCATCGCCACCGGCGCGCAGGCCCGGCCCTGGCCGGACGCCGCGGGCGGCGGCTTGGCGAACATCTTCACCCTGCGCGGCCGGGACGATGCCGCTCGCCTGCGAACCGCCTTGGCCAAGACGCCCCGGCGCGTCCTCATCGTCGGCGCCGGCCTGATCGGGTGCGAGGCGGTCTCGTGCTGCCGCGATCTCGGATTGCCCGTCACCCTGGTCGACCCCAATCCGACGCCCCTCGCGCGGTCCCTGGGCACCTGGGTCGGCGGTGTGATCACCGATTGCCTGAAGGAGGCCGGCGCGACCTTTCACGCGGGCGCGCAGGTGCTCCGCTTCGAGGGCGATGCCTCGGGCCGGGTCGTTCGCGCCCACGTCGCGGATGGGCGCGCGGTCGAGGCCGACCTCGTGATCGTGGCGCTCGGCGCGACGCGCGCCACGGACTGGCTGTCGGGTGCGGGACTGATGGCCGATGCCGGCGGCGTGACCTGCGACGGCGCCTGCCGGGTGCTCGGCGCCGATGGGACGCCGTGCCCGGACATCTACGCCGCCGGGGACGTCGCGCGCTGGCCCAATCCCCTCTATGGCGGCCGGCTGATGTCGGTGGAGCATTGGGGCAACGCCGTCGCGCAGGCCGAGCACGCCGCGCGCAACATGCTGGCGCCGGCCGAGGCGCAGCAGGCCTATCGCCACCTGCCGGCCTTCTGGTCGAGCCAGTTCGGGATCAACATCAAAGCCGTGGGCCTCACCGAGGGCGCCGACACGGTCGCGATCGTTCAGGGGGCGCGGGCCTCGCGGCGCTTTCTCGCCGTCTATGGCCGGGCCGGACGCAGCATCGCCGCCGTGTCGTTCGATCAGGCGCGCTGGCTCCCGGCCTACGCCGAGGCGATCACGGGCGGCCAAGCGTTTCCGCCGATCCGCGATGCGAGCGACCAGGGCGCCTTCACTCCCATGGCGCCGGGCTTTCCGCCACCGCGTGCCGCGTCCACGCACATCGAGGCCCGTCATGGCTGAAGACACGCTGTTTTCCGAGGTCCTGGACCCCGCCAACCGGGCCGACCCCTATCCGATCTACGCCCGGCTTCGCGAGACCCCGGTCTCGCGCCAGCGCGACGGCAGCGTCGTGGTCAGCACGCACGCGGCGATCAGCAGCCTGATCTTCGACCCCCGCCTCAGCTCCGAGGACCTGCCGCCCTCCCGCCGCCCGCGCACCGGCAATCCGCTCAAGGATTGGCTTCTCAACCCCATCAAGAACCGCATCGCCACGGCGCATCGACCGCTGATCTTCCGCGACCCGCCCGACCACGACACCCTGCGCCACGCCGTGATGCGCGAGTTCACGGTGGCGCGGGTGCAGGCCCTGAGGCAGCGCATCGCGCAGGACGTGGACGCTCTCATAGAGGGTTGCGTCGGGCGCGATGAGGTCTGCCTCGTGGAGGACCTGTCCTACCCGCTCCCGGTCGCGGTGATCTGCGACATGCTCGGCGTGCCGGAGGCGGACGAACCGCAGTTCCAGGCCTGGGCGACGCAGCTCGCCACGGCCCTCGAGCCCGATGCCCGCCACGACGAGGCCAGCCGGCACAGGACGGTGGCGGCCTTCGACGCGATCTCGGGCTACATGCGTGCCCTGATCCGCGAGAAGCGCCGGCGGCCGACCCCGGACCTGCTCAGCGCTCTCGCGGCACCGGGGCCCGACGGCAAGGCCGTGATGGGCGATTTCGACCTGATCTCGACGGCGATCCTCCTGCTTGTCGCGGGCCACGAGACCACCGTGAACCTGATCACCAACGGCATGCTCACGCTCTTGCGCCATCCCCTGGAACTCGCCCGGCTGCGGGCCGACCCGGAGCGTGCGCCGCGCGTGATCGAGGAACTGCTGCGCTACGAGCCGCCCGTGCATTTCCGGACCCGGAAAGCCCTCGGGACCATCGAGATCGCCGGGCACACCATTCCGAAGGGCACGCCGGTCATCCTGCTCTTCGCCGCCGCGAATCGGGACCCGGCCCGCTTCGATGCTCCGGACCGTTTCGATCCCGACCGGGACGACAACCAGCATTTCGGCTTCGGTGGCGGGCTGCACTACTGCATGGGCGCGCCACTCGCGCGGATCGAGGCCGAAATCGCCCTGGTGGCTCTCAGCTGCCGTCTGATCGCGCCCCGGCTCCTGGCGGATCCCCCGCCCTACAGGCCCGGCGCCTCCCTGCGCGGCCCAGAGCACCTCGGCATCGGCATCGACGGGATCGGGCCGCGACTGTCATAGGAGACGAAGGAGGACACTGATCGTCGCACAACCAGGCTCGTCGATCGTCGGGCGACCCGATGGTTCACGACCGGATTTCGTCAGTCCACCCCTCTCCTCGGCAACCGGACGGCCGCGGAGCCAAACCATCAAGAAGCGGTCGTCCGACCTGGCGACCGCGTTCGATCGAAATCGGTCATGCTTCAACCCAACGCAGGGCATCGATCAGGGCGCGAAGCGCCGGAGTCGCTTGCCGGCTCGGATGGTAGAGGTGGTAGCCGGGGAAGGGCGTGCACCACGCGGTCAGAACCTGCACGAGGTGGCCCGCCCGGATGTCGGCGGCGACATCCTCTTCCAGCATGTAGCCGAGCCCGGCCCCGGCCCGCACGGCCGCCCCCACGAGGGCCGCATCGTTGACGGTGAGTTGCCCGCCTGCGCGCACGCGCACCTCCTGGCCGCCCCGCGCGAACTCCCACGGCAGCAATCCACCCCCGCCGACCAGCCGGTAGTTGACGCAGTTATGCGCGTCGAGGTCGGCCGGTGTCTCGGGTGGCGGATGGCGTGCGAAGTAGGCGGGTGTGCCGACCACGACCGTGCGCAGGTCCGGGCCCAGGCGCACCGCGACCATGTCGCGCTCCACCGTCTCGCCGAAGCGGATGCCGGCATCGAACCGGTCCGCGACGATGTCGGTCAGGCGATCGTCGATGACGATTTCGACGGAGACGGCCGGATGCTCGAGGAGGAAGCGCGGCAGGGCCGGGTCGAGCACGCGGCGCGCGGCCGAGGAGAAGGTCGTCAGCCGCAGCAGACCGGACGGCGCGCCGCGCCAGTCGGCGAGCGCCGCCAACCCGCTTTCGACCTCCGCCAGGGCCGGGGCCAGGGAACGCACGAGCCGCTCGCCCGCCGGCGTCGGCGCGACGCTGCGCGTGGTGCGTGCGAGCAGCCGGACCCCGAGCCGTTCCTCCAGCCCCCGCACGGCGTGGCTCAGGGCCGAGGGCGACAGGCCGAGTTCCGCCGCCGCCCGCGTGAAGCTGCGGGTGCGCGCGACCATGGCGAAGGCCGCGAGATCGTCGAGCATGCCGCGCCGCATTGCTGAACCCTGCTCACAAACCCATGCCGATCATCGCGGCTAATCCCCCGTGACGGGGGCCGCTACCCTGTGGGCCATCAGCAGGGATATGCAACAATGGACCTCACGCAATACCGCACGCTCGGTCGTTCCGGCCTCGCGGTCAGTCCGCTAGCGCTTGGCACCATGACCTTCGGCACCGCGCGCTGGGGGCTGGACGAGGCCGGCAGCCGCGCCGTGTTCGACGCCTATCTGGAGCAGGGCGGCAACTTCGTGGATACGGCCGACGTGTATGCGGGGGGCGAGGGCGAGGCGATGCTCGGCCGCTTCATCGACACGCCCGCCGTGCGCGACCGGATCGTCCTCGCGACGAAGTCGGGGTTCGCCACGGGCCAGGGACCGCATGCGGGCGGAAACGGGGCCAAGCACGTCCACGCGGCGCTGGACGGTTCGCTTCGCCGCCTGCGGACCGACTACGTCGATCTCTACTGGGTGCACGTCTGGGACGGGGTCACGCCGGCCGAGGAGTTGCTGGAGACCATGGCGGGTCTCGTGCGCGCCGGGAAGATTCGCTACTGGGGCCTGTCGAACACGCCCGCCTGGTACGTCGCCACACTCGCGACCCTGGCCACCCTGCGGGGCCTGCCGGGGCCGATCGCGCTGCAATACTTCTACGCGCTCGTGAACCGGGAGGTGGAGGACGAGCACATCCCCCTCGCGGCCGCGTTCCGCATGGGGTTGGTGCCCTGGTCGCCCCTCGCCTACGGGCTGCTGAGCGGCAAGTACGACCGCGCGACGGTGGACGCGGCGGGACCGCGGGCCGGCGGCCTGCCGAAGGATGCGGCGCGGGCGGGCGAGGGGCGTCCCGCCGACGACAAGCGGCTCGACGGCGCCAATCCGTTCGGCGACAGCCTGTTCACGCCGCGCAACTGGACGATCGTCGAAGAGGTGCGCCGGGTGGCGGAGGCCATCGGGCAGTCACCGGCGCGCGTCGCGCTCGCCTGGGTGGTCGGACGACCGGGCGTGGCCTCGACGCTGATGGGGGTGAGCCGCCCGGCGCAGGTCCCCGACAACATCGCGGCGCTCGATCTCGTGCTCGCCCCGGAGCATCGCGCCGCGCTGGATGCGGTGAGCGCACCGGTGGAACCGCGCCTGATCTACGGCCTGTCGCGACCATCGTTGCGGCAGGCCGTGGTGTTTGGCGGCGCACGGGTCGAAGCCCCCGGCGAGATGCCCTGAGGAAAACCCTCCCGCGCTTGCGCGGTTTCAGGGGGACCCACCTCCCATGTCCGCATGAGCTAACGGTTGGCATCGGAACCATCGCGCTCCGATCAATCTTGCGACTTTGATCGCTTGTTCAGGCTGCTGCGGAGCGGGACGGCACACGCCAGGGCTGCAATGACTGGTATGCCATCCCTCGCGCGGTCAAACGGATCGGGTTCGACCCCTCTGCCCGATCGCTTTTTCTTCGCCCAATCGGCATCCAATTTCGGCCGAAGTTGCTTTAAGCGAGCACGGCCCGGGACCGGGCGTTTTCGTAAGGCACGCCGACACCCGTGATCGTGACGCAGTTCTACCCTCTCTCCGCCGCGATCCATCGGGCGCGTCAGGCCCTTGCGGGCACCCTCGTCCTCGGAAGTGCTGCGGCCGCGGCCGGCCCGGCGCCGGCCCAGACGCCCGATGCGGGTTGTTATCCTACGGCCGGTGGTGCCCTCGAAATCTGCCGGGGCGGCGAGGCCGAGGGTGTCCTGTTCGTGCCCCGGCCGTGCGAATCTGCCTCGGGCGTCCAGATCTTTCGCCCGGCCGAGGGCGGCAACCGGCTTCAGGTGGTCTATCAGGCCGAGACGCCCGCGCGGGCGCGCCGGGGGGAATCCTGCGCGCCGCGCCGGGCCGTCACCCCCCTCGACGGCGGCGCCGTGCGCTCCGGCTCCATGCCCGAGCAGCTCGCCACGACCATGCCGCCGACGCAGGCCCGCCTGTGGGAACTCGCCCGGGTCGCGCAGCCGGAGGGGCGAAGCCGGAGGGGCCGGCGCGCCCGCGCCCCGGAGGCGTCCGAGACCGTGCCCGAGGGCATCGCCGCCCGCCATCCCATGGTGGTGGCTGGGCGCGACTGGAGCGGGGACGTCTACAGCTACGTCTTCCTCCTCACCACGGTCCCGGGTCCGAGCGGCAACCGCCACGCCCTGATGCAGGCCCGCACCGCCGATTTCGAGCGGTTCGACATCCGGGGCGCCGATGCGGACGGCGCGGCCTGGGTGCCGTTCACGCCGGAGGCGGGCGGGCGCCGCCGGTCGCGGCGCGGCGGCAATCCCGCCCCGAGCCCCGTCCTTGACGAGACCGGCGGCGCCGTCGTGGGCAACTGCCCCGGCACGGGCTTCGACCGGAACGACCTCGTCGGCTCCATCAGCGTGGTCGATCAGGTCTACCACTACTTCTACACCGACGTGCTGCCGACCGATTGCGCCGCGCCCCCGGCTCAGCGCCGCCTCGGCCTCTACCTGCGCACGAGCCGGGATCTCGCGGCCGACCGGCCGTGGTCGTCGGCCCGCCTCGTCGCCGAGCCCCTGCCGGGCGAGGCCCTGGTGCGCGTCGCCAAGGCCAAAGGCATGGACCGCTGGGTCGTGGCCTACACCTGCAACCGCCCCTCCAACACCATGGACGGCCCGGTGGCGGACCTGTGCGTCCAGTACACCGCCGATCTCGCCCTCGGGTCCATTGCGGGTCTCGCCTGGTATTCCGAGCCCACGGCGATCATGCGCTCGCCGGCCTATCTCGGCCTGCGCTCGGGCGGCGACGGCACCGGCCGGTTCGGGCGGGCCCAGCACTTCTGGATGACCGACCGCTACGGCAACCTCGCGACCCCGACGAGCTATCCCGGCAAGGCCGGCTTCCTGACTTGGCTCGACCGCCGCGCCCCGGGGTCCGACGGCCCGGGCCCGTCCTCGGTGTTCGGCCGGCCGATCTACTGGGGCACGTGGTCGGTGCGGCCGCTGGAGGCGCGGTGACGGCCTTCTGCGGCCGGGCCGTGCGCCCGGCGGGCGGCCGCCATGCCCAGGCGCGTGGCCTGGGGGCCTTGCCGGATGGCCCGACACCTTCTATTGCGACGCGATAGCTCGATCCCGTGACCCGGCGCAGCCGGCCGCATTCCTGCGGCCCGTCGCGTGACGGGCTCTTCTCGCTTCCGGATACCCTATGAAGCTTCGCAACATCGCCATCATCGCCCACGTCGATCACGGCAAGACCACGCTCGTCGACAAGCTCCTGTCGCAGTCGGGCTCGTTCCGCGAGAATCAGCGCGTCGAAGAGCGCGCCATGGATTCCAACGACCTCGAGAAGGAGCGCGGCATCACCATCCTGGCCAAGGCGACGTCCGTCGTCTGGAAGGACACCCGCGTCAACGTCGTCGACACCCCCGGCCACGCCGATTTCGGCGGCGAGGTCGAGCGCATCCTGTCCATGGTCGACGGCGTGATCGTGCTCGTCGACGCCGCCGAGGGCCCGATGCCCCAGACCAAGTTCGTGGTCGGCAAGGCGCTCAAGATCGGCCTCAAGCCCATCGTGGCGATCAACAAGGTCGACCGTCCGGACGCCCGCATCACCGAAGTCGTCAACGAGGTGTTCGACCTCTTCGCGGCTCTGGACGCCACCGACGAGCAGCTCGACTTCCCGATCCTCTACGGCTCGGGCCGCTCCGGCTGGATGGCGACGGCTCCCGACGGCGATCAGTCCCAGGGCCTCGCGCCCCTGTTCGACCTCGTGCTCGAGCACGTGCCGCAGGCCAAGGTCGAGGACGGCCCCTTCCGGATGCTCGGCACCCTGCTCGAGGCCAACCCGTTCCTCGGCCGCATCATCACCGGCCGCATCGCGTCCGGCACCGTGAAGCCGAACCAGGCCATCAAGGTCATGGACCGCACGGGCAAGCTCGTGGAGACCGGCCGCGTCTCGAAGATCCTGGCCTTCCGCGGCCTCGAGCGCGCGCCCATCGAGGTCGGTGAGGCGGGCGACATCGTCTCCATCGCGGGTCTCGTGAAGGGCACCGTCGCCGACACGTTCTGCGATCCGCAGGTCGAGACCCCGATCCAGGCTCAGCCCATCGATCCGCCCACCGTTACCATGTCGTTCATCGTCAACGATTCGCCGCTCGCCGGCACCGAGGGCGACAAGGTCACGAGCCGCATGATCCGCGACCGCCTGTTCAAGGAGGCCGAGGGCAACGTCACGCTCAAGATCGAGGAGGCGGCCGACAAGGATTCGTTCTTCGTCTCGGGCCGTGGTGAGTTGCAGCTCGCCATTCTCATCGAGACCATGCGCCGCGAAGGCTTCGAGATCGCCGTCTCGCGTCCCCGCGTGGTCCTTTCCAAGGACGATGAGGGCAACGTCCTCGAGCCGGTGGAAGAGGTCGTGGTCGACGTCGACGAGGAGTATTCCGGCGTCGTCGTGCAGAAGATGTCCGAGCGCAAGGCCGAGATGATCGAGATGCGCCCGTCGGGCGGCTCGCGCCTGCGCCTCGTGTTCCATGCGCCCACCCGCGGCCTCATCGGCTACCAGGGCGAGCTCATGACCGACACGCGCGGCACCGCGATCATGAACCGCCTGTTCAAGGCCTACGAGCCCTACAAGGGCGAGATGCCCGGCCGCCGCAACGGCGTGCTCATCTCCAACGACAAGGGCGAGGCCGTGGCCTACGCCATGTGGAACCTGGAGGATCGCGGCCCGATGATGATCGAGCCCGGCGCCAAGGTCTATCAGGGCATGATCATCGGCGAGCACAACCGCGAGAACGACCTCGAGGTGAACGTGCTCAAGGGCAAGAAGCTCACCAACATCCGCACCACCTCGAAGGACGAGGCCGTGCGCCTGACGCCCCCGATCCGCATGACCCTGGAGCGCTCGCTCGCCTGGATTCAGGACGACGAGCTCATGGAAGTCACGCCGAAGTCGATCCGCCTGCGCAAGACCTACCTCGACCCCAACGAGCGCAAGCGCTTCGAGCGTTCGGGCAGCGTCGCGTAAGCGACGCCCCTTCGGGATCGACTGAAAAGGCCGGGCCTCTCGCCCGGCCTTTTCTTTTGGTGGCGACCATCGTCCCGCACCCACGGGGTGCGCCCGGGCGGGTGTCGTGGCTCAAGCGGTAAGCGTCAGAGCGGCCGGTCCGCGAACATCGTCCCGAACGTCGGACCCCGTCTGGGGCGATGCCCTAGAACTTCTGCTTCCTGTCCTGAAGATCCGGGCTGGCGTTGATCCGATAGCCGGCCACGCATTGCTCGATGAACGGCGCCCTGAGCTTCCGGCGCATGCCGTTCCGGCTGGCCCGCGCCTCGCATTTCGCCGTCCAAGCCGCCTTCGTCACGGCGCCATCGGCCCTCGACGCTCTCGCGCTCGCCTCGGGACAGGCCAGCATGAGGCAGCCGAACCCCCACAGGGCGGTGACGAGGCCCCATCGCCGGGATGGTCTCGCCCGGGCCTGCGCATGGCTCGGCCCGGGGAGCGTATCGAGCGGAGGCACTCTCAAACCGGGACTCCGAAACGTTCGCCGAAGACGTACAGCACGGAGAACACGATCGCGATCAGCACCGCCAGGATCGCCAGGATAGAGAGGGCTTTTTTCGATAACCGCTTCTCCCCGGGGACATCGTGCGCTTTGGCCGAAGTTTCCATGAACTGGCGCCTCTCGAGTCGATTGTCTCGGCCACCCACCGCTGAGCGGCCCTCGGCATCGCATCGCGTCCAAGCTTGCCGGCTGCCCGAAGGAGCGACGTCGGACTGGGATGGTCCGACCGAGAGTGCACCCAACGAGGCACCCGGTTGCAGGCGCAGGGTTGGGCGATCGCGCAAAGCTTAGAAGCACATGATCTCAAGCAAGACTTGAGAAAGTCGTTCCTCCATCTGATTTCACTTAAGATTGATGGATTAAAACCCTTTCTCGATTGGAGCCGCTGCGACGGTGCCGGCCTCACCCCTCCCTGGCTCGTTCCCTGAGAAGATACTTCTGCACCTTGCCGGTCGCGGTCTTCGGCAGCTCGCCGAACGCGATGTGGCGCGGGAGCTTGTAGCCGGCCAGCCGCTGGCGGCACCACGCGATGAGGGCGTCGGCCTCCAAGGTGGCGCCGGGTTTCAGCTCCACGAAGGCCATGGGGGTCTCGCCCCACTTGGCGTCCGGCCGGGCCACCACGGCGGCGGCGGCGACGGCCGGATGGCGGAACAGGGCGTCCTCGACCTCGATGGAGGAGATGTTCTCGCCCCCCGAGATGATGATGTCCTTCGAGCGGTCCTTGAGCTGGATGTAGCCGTCGGGGTGCTTCACCCCGAGGTCCCCTGAGCGGAACCAGCCACCCTTGAACGCGGCCTCCGTCGCCGCCGGGTTCTTGAGGTAGCCGCGCATCACCACGTTGCCGCGAAACATCGCTTCGCCGAGCGTGGTGCCGTCGGCGGGCACGGATTCGCCCGTCTCGGGATCGCGGATGTCGAACCCCTCCAGAACGGGGTAGCGCACGCCCTGGCGCGCCATCTTTTCAGCCCGCGCGTCCGCATCCAACGCGTCCCAGTCCCGGTGCCAGGCGTTCACCACCGCCGGGCCGTAGGTTTCGGTCAGTCCGTACAGGTGGGTGACGTCGAACCCGGATTCCCCCATGGCGGCCAGCACCGCCTGGGGCGGGGGGGCTGCGGCCGTGAGGAAGGCGACCCGGTGGGGGAGGGGGCGGCGCTCGGCGTCGGAGGCGCCGAGGAGAAGCTGCATCACGATGGGCGCGCCGCAGAGATGCGTGACGCCGTGCTCGGCGATGGATTCGTAGAGCGCCCCGGCCCGGACCTGGCGCAGGCACACATGGGTGCCGGCCACCACCGACAGGGTCCAGGGAAAGCACCAGCCGTTGCAGTGGAACATCGGCAGGGTCCAGAGATAGACCGGGTGCTGGCCGAGGTTGCCGGTGATGACGTTGCCCAGCGACAGCAGGGCGGCGCCGCGATGGTGATAGACCACGCCCTTCGGGTCGCCCGTGGTACCCGAGGTGTAGTTGAGGGCGATGGCGTCCCACTCGTCCGCCGGCATCGCCCAGTCCGCCGCCGGGTCGCCCTCGGCGAGGAGCGCCTCGTAGGCGACGTTGCCGACGGCGATGCCCTCGCCGGTGAAGACCGGATCGTCGACATCGATCACCAGGGGCTTCACGGTCGCCTGCGCCAGGGCGGGGGCCACCACCTTCGAGAATTCCCGGTCGGTGATGAGCACCTTCGCCTCGCCGTGGTCGAGGCAGAAGGCGAGGCCGGCGGCGTCCAGGCGGGTGTTCAAGGTGTTGAGCACGGCGCCGGTCATCGGCACGCCGTAGTGGCACTCGATCATCTCGGGCGTATTGGCGAGCATCACCGCGACGGTGTCGCCCCGGCCGATACCGCGTGCCTGGAGGGCTGCGGCGAGGCGCCGGCTGCGCGCGTAGAGATCGGCGTATCTCCGGCGCAGGGGCCCGTGGATCACCGCGACGTGGTCGGGAAACACCCGCGCCGCCCGGTCGAGGTAGCTGAGCGGTGTCAGCGGCTGATGATTGGCCGGGTTGCGGTCGAGGTCACGGTCGTAGATCGACGGTTTGGCTGACGATTCGGGGGCGTTCATGGCGTGTCTCCCTCTGGAGGAAGACAGTATCGATCCGCCTGCGTCCGACAATGCCCGGCCGGGTTTCCCAAGGGATCATCCCTCTGGCGGGTGTCGGGCTCAAGCCCGACATCTTTCCAGGGCGTTGCCCTGGACCCACGAAGGGCTTGCCCTTCGAACCCGAATGCAGGCTCAGCCGCCGCCCGGATCGGTCTCGCCGTCCGGCGTGTTGCCGCCGGATGGGCCGAGGCCGGGCTTGCCGTCGGTCTTCTCGTTGGGGTCCTTCACCGCGTCGGGGGCGGTGTTGGCGGGTTTCTTCGGGGCGTCGGAAGTCTTCGGGGTATTGGAAGTCTTGGGATCGTTCGTCACGGGCGTCCTCCTGTCCCCCTCAACGCGCCGCACCGAAGGCGGTGCCCGGCTCGTCGGCTTCCGCGAGGCGCAGGATGGTGGCGCGCAGCCAGCGATGGGCCGGGTCGTCGTCGTAGGAGGCGTGCCACAGCATCGAGACCGCCACGTCCTCCAGATTCACGGGGGCCGGGCTGACGCTGAGCCCGAGCGCCCCGGCGAAGAAGGTGGCGAGCCGCGCATGCATGGTGGTGATCACGGGGGCGCTGCGCACGAGGAACGGCACGGCGAGGAAGCGCGGCGTCGTCACCGCGAGGGTCCGGCTGAGGCCCAGCTTGGCCAGGGCATCGTCAACCACCCCGTGCGCCGTCTCCTTCAGGCTGGTCAACACGTGGGGAAAGCGCACGTAGTCTTCGAGCGAGATCGGCGGCGTGACGCCGACGAGATCGGCGTTGAACATGCAGAGGTAGTTGTCGCGGTAGAGCAGGCGGCGCTTGTGGTGGGTCTGGCCCTCCGTGAAGAAGCCGATGCCGAGATCGACCCGGTCGGCATCGAGCTCCTGCAGGATTCGGATGCGGTCGACGGAGCGCAGGAGCAGGCTGATGCCCGGCGCCTCCGCCCGCAGGTAGGCGAGGAGCTTCGGGCCGAGCAGCACCTCGGCGCTGTCGGGCAGGCCGAGGGTGAAGGTGCGGGTCACCGTGCGCGGATCGAACGCCGCGTCGCGCCGCACGAGGAACTGGACCTGCCGCAGGAGGGCGCGGACGGGCTCGGCGAGCGCCAGGGCGCGCGGCGTCGGCCGCATGCCCTCGGGGGCCCGGGTCAGGAGTTCGTCGCCGAACAGGACCCGCAGGCGGGCCAGCGACGAACTCATGGCCGATTGGCCGATGCCGACCCGCGCCGCCGCCCGGGTGACACTGCGCTCCGTCAGCAGGGCATCGAGGGCGACCAGGCCGTTGAGATCGATCCGGCTCAGATCGATATGATCAATAGTCATTATCGATCCGTTCTGTTTGATCCATGATGCACCGCACTGCATATCGGGTCCAGACGCAGGGACACACCGGCCCCTGGCCATACGAGAGCGAGACCCGACACCATGACGTTCCGTTCCTTCACCCTCGCCGCCGCCACCGTCGCCGCCCTCACGGGTACCGCCTCGGCCGAGACCATCCGCCCCCTCGACGGCGGCAGCGTCAACCTCGGCGACCTTTCCGGCGTCGCCTATTACACGCCTGAGCCCAAGGGTTACCGGGTCGTCGTGACCCTGGCCCGCACGGACGCCGCCCGCGCCGTCCGGTTCGAGGCGGTCCTCGCCTCGGGTCAGAGCATGATCCTCTCGACCCCGCAGGAACTCGGCGCGGCGGCGGACGCCGTCGAGATCAGCCGCACCGGCGACACCGTCGCGGTGTCCCGGCAGCGTCCGGCGCCGGCCCGTGAGGCGGCGGCGCTGAACTGAGGCGGCGCCGTTGCCGTCCTTCGCCCTCCCGGCCGGACCGGCCGGGAGGGTCCGTTCGATGACGGACTGGGCCGGATGCCTCGCGAAAGGCAGGGGGCGCCAACTTTTGGCCTGGGCGCGCGCGGCCGCGCGGGACACAATGGCCCGATTGCAACCGACCCAGGACCGATTCATGCGACGCACCCCGGCCGCCCTCCTGGCCCTGATGCTGGCGGGGGTGTCATCCGCCGTCGCCCTCGAAGGCCCGGCCCCCGCCGCCCCCGGCGCCACGGTCGCGACATCGCCCGCCGCACCGGCCAAACCCCGCGTCGTCATCGTCGCCACGGGCGGCACCATCGCGGGCGCGGGCGCGGATGCGGCCAACAGCGCCACCTACCAGGCCGCCAAGGTGCCGGTGGACAAACTCATCGCCGCCGTGCCGGCCATCGCGGGCGTCGCCGACGTGCGCGGCGAGCAGGCGTTCCAGATCGCGTCCGAGAGCTTCACCAACGCGCAGCTCGTCGACCTCGCCAAGAAGGTCTCGGCGCTGGTCAAGCGCGACGACGTCGACGGCGTCGTCATCACCCACGGCACCGACACCGTGGAGGAGACGGCGTATTTCCTCGACCTCGTGGTGAAGACCGACAAGCCCATCGTCATGGTGGCCTCCATGCGGCCCTCGACCGCGATCTCCGCCGACGGCGCCCTCAACCTCCTCGACGCCGTGACCGTGGCGGGCGCCAAGGATGCCCGCGCCAAGGGCGTGCTCCTCACCATGAACGACGAGATCCAGGCGGGCCGCGACACCACCAAGCGCGTCAACATCAAGCCCTCGGCCTTCTTCAGCCAGTGGGGGCCCCTCGGCATGGTGGTGGAGGGCAAGACCTACTGGTTCCGCGCGCCGGTGAAGCGCCACGGCACCACATCGGAGTTCGACATCGAGAGCATCGACGCCCTGCCGGAGGTCGCCATCGTGTACGGCTCGGGCAACATGCATCCGGAGGCCTACACCTCCGCCGTGGCGGGCGGCGCCAAGGCCATCGTCCATGCGGGCACCGGCAACGGCTCGGTGGCCGGCTACCTCGTCGACACCCTGAAGGACATCCGCGCCAAGGGCGTGCAGATCATCCGCTCGTCGCGCGTCGGCGACGGCTTCGTCCTGCGCAACGCCGAACAGCCCGACGACAAGTACGATTGGGTCGTGGCCCATGACCTCAACCCGCAGAAGGCCAAGATCCTGGCCGCCGTGGCCCTGACGAAACCCCGCGACGCCAAGGATCTGCAGCGCATCTTCTGGGAATACTGAGGGGCGTTCGCAGAACTCCCGCCGCCCCGTCGTGCCCAGGGCGGGAACCGGCGGGGATCGGGCATTCCGTGAAGCCCTCCGAGGGGGCTCGATCAGGCGCCGAACCTCGAAGCCGGGCGGTCGACGAAAGCGGATCGTCCAGACACAAATCCTTACACATCGCTGATCGACAGGCGCGCGAAACCGCCCTTAGAAGGAGTCCGCCACACCCATAAGTTGCGGGTTCGTGTGGGCACTAATCTTTTCGGGGCATACCGGGATGTCGTCGATCCGTCTCCTCGCCACCACCGTTCTTCTCATCGCGGCGCCGGGATTCGCCCTCGCGCAGCCGACCTTCCGCGCCGAGCGGGTCGTCAGCGCGGGCAAGACCCAGAAGCTCGGTTATTTTCTCGCCCTCGATCCGACCTGTCACACCATCGGTCCGATCACCATCAACATGCTCAGCGGACCGCATGCCGGCCGGGTCGAAGTCGCCGAGGGGCGCGAATTCCCAAGCTTCGTGCAGGCCAATGCCCGCGCGCATTGCAACACGCGCAAGGTGGCGGCCACGCAACTCCTCTACACCGCGCCGGCGGGGTATACGGGCGAAGACGAATTCACGATCGAACGGGTCGATCCCTACGGCGCTCCGCTGCAGGTGCGCTACCACGTGACCGTGCGCTGATCGAACCCTCGCCCACGCCGCCGGCGGATCTGGAGACCATCGGGACCACGGGACGTCCGGCCAATTCCGTCCGACCGGCGCGCCCGCCCGGTTGGCGGGGCGGGTGCGCCCGTCCTATCGTGCGACCCGCGCGAAGGACCGGCCTCGACCCCGCCGGCACGCCAGGGAGCTCCCATGACCGACCGCCACTATCGCATCGCCGTCATCCCCGGTGACGGCATCGGCAAGGAGGTCGTCCCCGAGGGGGTGCGGGTGCTGGAGGCGGCGGCCCGGCGCCACGGCTTCACCCTCGACCTCGCCTGGTTCGATTTCGCCTCGTGCGATTACTACGCGGCGCACGGGCGGATGATGCCGGAGGACTGGAAGGAGCAGCTCGGAAATCCCCGGGCCATCTTCTTCGGCGCCGTCGGCATGCCCGATCGGGTGCCCGACCACATCTCGCTGTGGGGCTCGCTGATCCAGTTCCGGCGGACCTTCGACCAGTATGTCAGCCTGCGCCCGGCCCGGCTGATGCCCGGCGTGCCGTGTCCCCTCGTCGGCCGCAACCCCGGCGACATCGACTTCTACGTCGTGCGCGAGAACACCGAAGGCGAATACTCGAATGCCGGCGGGCGCATGTTCGCCGACACCGACCGGGAATTCGTCCTGCAGGAGACGATCATGACCCGCCATGGGGTCGACCGCATCCTGCGCTACGCCTTCGACCTCGCCCAGAAGCGCCCGAAGAAGCACCTCACCTCGGCGACGAAGTCGAACGGCATCTCCATCACCATGCCGTACTGGGACGAGCGGGTCCGCGCCATGGCGGGCCGTTATCCGGACGTGCGCTGGGACCAGTACCACATCGACATTCTCACGGCGCATTTCGTCCTGAACCCGGATCGGTTCGACGTGGTGGTGGCCTCGAACCTGTTCGGCGACATCCTGTCCGATCTCGGTCCCGCCTGCACCGGCACCATCGGCATCGCGCCGTCGGGCAACATCAATCCCGACCTCGGCCAGCCCTCCCTGTTCGAGCCCGTCCACGGTTCGGCCCCCGATATCTTCGGTCAGGGCATCGCCAACCCCATCGGGCAGATCTGGTCGGGGGCCATGATGCTCGAACACCTCGGCGAGACGGACGCGGCTGCCGAGATCGTCACGGCCATCGAGCGGGTGCTGGCGGAGCCGACCGGGAGGACCCGCGACCTCGGCGGCCGGGCCAGCACGGAGGAATGCGGCAAGGCCGTCGCGGACGCCCTGGGTTGAGGCTTCGGGCCGAAGTCGCCGAGCCGGCTTCGAGTAACCGACTGGACCGCGACCCGGCCGCCTAGCGGCCGCTGAGGGACGGGCCGCCCGCCGTGCCGCCGGTGCCGGGTGGGCCGCTGGTGGGCGTGCCGCCGACGTTGACGCCCGGCGTGCTGCCCGGGACGGCGGCCGGGCTGGGGTTGCCGACGACGTTGGGGGCGGGACGCAGGGGCCGGTCCTTCGACTGGAGGCCCTCGTCCGGCTGCATGGACGGGGTCGTCACCCCGGTGTTGCCGGCGCCCCCCGTCGGCGCCAGGGTCTGCGCGAGGGCGGGGCCGGAAAGCGCCGTCAGGAGGGTGGCGAGGGCAAGCGAGGTGCGCGTCATGGGGCCGTTCGTGCGGTTGCGTGTCCTCACGCAACACCCGAGCCGGCCCAAGGGTTCACGCCGGGGAGGCGCCGAGCCGTCGTCGCGCTTGTCCGGCCCGCGCGGGCCTGCCATGGTCCCGCCATGGCCACGTCCCCACCGCCCCGCTACACCGCCGCCGAACTCATCGAAGAGCTGCGCGAGGCGGCCGAAGAGATCGCCCCCGAACTCAACGGCATCCGCCCCGAGGAAACCCTCGAAGGCGAGGCGGCCCAGACCCTCGAGGAGATGGCCGACGCGTTGCGGCGCATCGCGGCCGGGGCGCCCCGGCCCCAGGAACTCGCCCGCATCGCCCTCGAAGCCAGGGCCCCGCTGCGGCCGTTCGGCAAGCCGAAGAACACCGTCGTGAAGATGCAGAAGCCCCGGCGCTAGAGCATCGTCCCGAAAGGTGGCCTCCGGCTTTCGGGACGAGACGATGCGTAAACCAGGACTCTAAAGTATCGTCCCGAACGGTGGCGTCCGGCTTTCGGAGAATGAAGTCGATCCTCAGGTCCCGCCCGGACCGTCAGTCCGTGGCGGCGGCGAGGAAATCCGTTTCCTCGTACAGGGGACGGATCTCGATCTCGCTCGGGCCTGGCATGGGGTTGGGGCAGCGCCGCACCCAGGCCACGGCCTCGTCGAGGTCGGTCACGTTCCAGATCCAAAACCCGGCCACGAGACTCTCGGTCGGCCCGAACGGGCCTTCGCTTACCGTGCGTTCGGCCCCGTCGAAGGCGACCCGCCGCCCGCGTGCGGACGGGTGGAGGCCCTCGCCCGAGAGCAGGATTCCGGCCTGCTTCAGTTCCATGTTGAACTGAGCCATGGCCTGAAGCAAATCCAGGGACGGCATGGTTCCGGCTTCGCTGTCGGCGGTCGCCTTGACCAGGATCATGACGCGCATCGCTAGATCTCCCCGAAAATGCGGGTCTTTCCCGCATCCTGTTCGCATCAGGCTAGGGGGGCTGCGGCAAAAGCGAAAGCGGCTTTGTGCGAAAACGGCACGCAACACGAGGCTTTATCGCCTCTGACACTGCTCCATTCCGCCCGGAATGCGCGGATACGATGCCCGAACCGCCATTCTTCGGCGTCGATACAGAGGATCGGGCGAGACAGTCGGCGGAATGTCAGTATCGTCGCGACGGATACGAAGGGACGAACATTCCTGTGCCGATGAGGCCTCGCTTCAGGGCGGCGGATCAGGCGACGTGGCGCTTCGGGTCGGGCTCGGCCGCCGGCGGGCGGGTTCGGGCGCGATCATGGATTTCGAGGCTGCGCAGGGCCGCCACCATGCTGTCCGTGTGGTCCGTGGCGTCCGGGTGGGGCCGCTCGCGCGCCGTGCCGTTGCGATAGGCGATGTAGAGGCCGGCCACGAAGGCCGCGAAGCTGCCGCCGAAGGGGGCCGAGACCACCGCCAGGGCGATGCTGGTCGGGGCCACGGCGGCGGCCGTGCCGAGGCCGGCGGCGATGGCGACGAACATCAGGGGGAACATCGGCGCGCCTCCGGGCGAGGGCAAGCCTGCCCGAACGGACGGTGCCCGGCCACCATTCACGCGCGGCACGGTTACCGCTCGGTAAACACGCCGGATCCGGCTCCGTCCCGGCTCTGGACGAGGGGCTCACACCACCCGCGCGAGGGCGTCCCCGAGGATCGACACCATGGTGTCGATCTCCTCCGCCGCGACGATGAGGGGCGGCGACAGGGCGACGATGTCGCCGGTGACGCGAACCAGCAATCCGCGTTCGAAGCAGTCGACGAAGACGTCGTAGGCCCGGGCCCCCGGCGCGCCCTCGCGGCTGCCGAGCTCGATGCCGGCGACGAGGCCGAGGGTGCGGATATCGATGACGTGGGGGGCGCTTCTCAGCCCATGCACCGCCTCCGCCCAGGGCGTGCTCAGGGCGGCGGCCCGGGTGAGCAGGCCCTCGCGGGCGTAGATGTCGAGGGTCGCGAGCCCGGCCGCGCAGGCCGCCGGATGGCCCGAATAGGTGTAGCCGTGGAAGAGTTCGATGGCCGCCTCCGGCCCGTGCATCAGGGCGTCGTGGACCCGGCGCGCGGCGAACACCGCCCCCATGGGCAGCGCCCCGTTGGTGAGGCCCTTGGCGGTGGTGACGAGGTCGGGCACCACGCCGAAGTAATCCGTGGCGAAGGGCGCGCCGAGGCGGCCGAATCCGGTGATCACCTCGTCGAAGACGAGCAGGATGCCGTGGCGGGTGCAGATCTCCCGCAGGCGTTCGAGGTAGCCGACCGGCGGGACGAGGACGCCGGTGGACCCGGCCAAGGGCTCGACGATGCAGGCCGCGATGGTCTCGGCCCCGTGCAGGGCCACGAGGCGTTCGAGGTCGTCGGCGAGCTCCACCCCGTGCGCGGGCTGGCCCTTCGTGAAAGCGTTGCGGTCGAGGTCGTGGGTGTGGCGCAGATGGTCGACGGCCGGCAGCAGGGGGAACATTCGGCGGTTGTTGACGAGGCCCCCCACCGAGATGCCGCCGAAGCCGACGCCGTGATAGCCGCGCTCGCGCCCGATCAGCCGGGTGCGGGTGCCCTGGCCGATGGCCCGCTGGTAGGCGAGCGCGATCTTGAGGGCGGTGTCGACGGATTCCGAGCCCGAGCCCGTGAAGAACACCCGGTCGAGCCCGGCCTCGGGGCCGCCCGGCGCCACGGCGGCGAGACGTTCGGCGAAGTCGAACGCGAGGGGGTGGCCCATCTGGAACGAGGGCGCGAAGTCGAGGGTGGTGAGCTGGCGCTCGACGGCCGTGGCGATCTCGCGCCGCCCGTGCCCGGCATTGACGCACCACAGGCCCGCCGTACCGTCGAGGACGGTACGGCCGTCGGGGGTTTGATAGTGCATGCCCTCGGCCGCCGCGAGGAGGCGCGGCGCGGCCTTGAACTGCCGGTTGGCCGTGAACGGCATCCAGTAGGCGTCGAGGCCGGGGGTGTTCGCGGTGGCGGGCATGCTGGTCCTTCGGTGGTTCCGCGCCAGGGGATCCCGGTTCGCGCGGTCGGGCAAGCTGTTTTCGATCGCGGCGAAATCCACGGCGACCGGACGGGGCGTCGGCTCGATCCGATCGCGTTTCGGGGCCGCAGTTCGGGAGAGCAGTCAAGATTCGTTCCATATCGGCCGGGGCGCCTTACGCGGGCGCCGGTCCCCGAAGCACCTCGGCGCGGTGTCGAAGCCGCACGGCGGCGCGGACCGGCGAACCGTCGTCGCGGCCCCTCGAGATCGCCATGGGCGGAGCCCGGTGCCGGCCATGGTCCGGTGGTAACGGTGCCTTGCAGGATTTCCGGTCATCCTCAGGTCTCGCTCCGGGCAGGGCGGCCCACCGGGCGTTCCACGAACGACGCTCGGTGCGGGGCCGATGGGATGAGAGGATCGCGCATGGCGCCGAACGGCGAAGCGGGGCAGGGCCCGCGAGGGCATGGCGACGAGGGCCCCCGTGTCCGCCGCTCGCTCCTGTTCTACACCCATGCGGTGACGGGGGGCGGAGCCGAGCGGGTCTGGGCCCTCCTGGCATCCGGCCTCGCCGCGCGGGGCCACGCCGTGACCCTGGCCTACGACCACGATGCCGACGGGGCGGAGGCGGCCCTCGACCCGCGCGTGCGCCGCCTCGCCCTCGGGACGAACCACGCCGTCGCGGTGACGCGCCTCGCCCGCCATCTCGCGCGGGAGAAGCCCGATCTGTCGCTCTCGGCCCTGGCCGTCTCGAACCTGAAGCACGCGGCCGCCGCCCTCCTGGCCGGGCGCGCCCGCCGGGCGGTCCTCTCCTTCCACGGCCATCCGGCGAGCGAGCCGCAACGCCTCAGCCGCCTCGGCAACGCCGCGACGCCGGTGCTCACCCGCCTCACCGCCGGGTCGATCTTCGTCTCGGACGGGCTGATGGCGCATTACGTCCGCAAAGCCGGCGCCGCGCCCGGACGCGCCGTGCGCCTCTACAACCCCGTGGAGGTGGCCGCCGCCCGGCCCGCCCGGGACGCCGCCGAACTCCTCGCCCGGCCGCGCCGGGTGCTCGCCGTCGGGCGCCTCGCCCCGGCCAAGGATTTCGCCACCCTCCTGCGGGCCTTCGCCCGGGTCCGGAGCGACGCCAGCCTCGTCATCGTGGGGGAGGGGCCCGAGCGCCCGGCCCTCGAAGCCCTCGTCGAAACCCTCGGCCTTCAGGCCCGCGTCACCCTGGCGGGGCATGTCGAGCGGCCCTGGCACCTCTACCGCGCGGCGGCCTGCTTTGCCGCCTCCTCGCGGGCCGAGGCCTTCGGCAACGTTCTGGTGGAAGCCCTGGCCCACGGCCTGCCCGTGGCTTCGACGGCCTGCGACGGGCCGGTGGAGATCCTCGCGGGCGGGCGCTTCGGCGCCCTCGTGCCCGTGGGCGACGCCCCGGCCCTCGCCGCCGCCATCGACGCGATGCTGGCCGATCCCGGGGCCCCGGACGGGCGGGTCGCCCGCGCCGCCACCTTCTCGGTGGACGCGGCGGTCGCCCGCTACGAGGCCCTGTTCGACACGCTGCTCGCGGGTCGGGACCGGCGGTGACGGCGTTCACGGCTTGGAAGGACGGATCGGGTCAAGGTCGGTCCATTGTCGCGCGAACCACCACAGGAGGGGAGCCGTGCTTCTGAGCCATACCCTTCGGTACCTGCCGGCCCAGCTCATCGGGCCCGTGGCGCAGTTCGCCGCCGTCGTCGCCTGGACGCATTGGCTGCCGCCGGACGAATACGGCGTCGTCGCCCTGGTCATGGCCCTGCAGGAACTCGTGTTCCAGCTCTGCCTCGCCTGGTGGTCGGCCTACGTCCTGCGCTACGGCGCCGGCCTCGGCGCCGATGGGCGGGCTGGGCAGGCGGCGCACGAGAACGCCGTGCTTCTCATCAGCGCGGGGCTGCAGATCGGCGTCACCTGGGCCGTGCTCGCGACGGGAACGACGCCGTTGACGCCGGGCTTCCTCGCCGCCGCCCTCGGCTTCACCATCTCCCGCACCCTCACGACGCACCTCGCCGAGCGCGCCCGGGCGGGCGGTGCCATCGGCGTCTACACCCTGGCGCAGACGGCCGGCCCCGTGGCGGGCTTCGCCCTGGCGATCGCCCTGGCGCGGGCCGAGAATTCGGCTGCCGCCGTGCTCACGGGCTTCGCCCTCGCGCATGCCGCCGTCCTACCCCTGGTGTGGCTGCGCCTGCCCCACACCCGCACGATCCGCCTCGACACCCGCATCGTGCGCGTCGCCCTGATCTACAGCACGCCGCTCCTGCTCGGCGGCAGCATCGCCTGGGTCTCGGTGAACGGCATCCGCATCCTCGTCGAGCGCCTCGACGGGGCGGCGGCCGTGGGTCTCCTCTCCGTCGGCTGGGGTCTGGGCCAGCGGCTCCTGTCGGTCGCGGCCATGCTGGTGACGGCGGCGGCGTTTCCCCTGGCGGTGCGGCGCATGGAGCAGGCCGGCCCGGCCGAGGCCTATGCCCAGGTCGCACGCAACGGGATTTTCCTCATGGCCGTGGTGGTTCCGGCCACCGCCGGGGTGATCTGGCTGACGCCCGCCCTCGTCGATCTCTTCATCGGAGCCGAGTTCCGCGAGGCGACGCGCCTCATCCTGCCCGTGGCGGCCCTCGCGGCGGCCGTGCGCAACCTGCGCGTCCACTGCATCGATCAGGTGTTCCTGCTCTGCGAGCGGCCGCGGGTCCTCTTCGAAATCACCCTCGTGGAAGCCGTCGCGACCCTCGCGGGCTGCTGGATCGGCCTCCTCCAGGGCGGTCTCTTCGGTGCCTGCCTCGGCTGCCTCGCGGGAAGCCTCGTCGGCTTCCTCGCCTGTTTCTACCGGGCCTACAGGGCGGGCCTGCGCATCCCCCTCTGGCCGGTGGCGAAGATCGCCCTCGCCACGGCCCTCATGGTCGGGGCCCTCGCCCTCGCCCCCGCCCAGCCCAGCAAGCTGATCCTCACGGCGACGGTGGCGGCCACGGGCACGCTCTATCTCGTCGCCCTGGCCCTGCTGTTCCGCGAGTTCTGGCCCGCCCGCCGCCAGCCGGCCTGAGGGACGCTCCCCCGGTCACGGGATTTTTGAAGGGATCATCCCTTCGGCGGATGTCGGGCGTCAGTGTCTCTCACAAAACTCCCGCTGCGCTGCCGCATCCAGAGTGAGAACCGGCGGTGATCGGGAGTTTTGTGAGGCACTCTAAGCCCGACGATCCGGGCTCACGCCGCCTCGGCCTTCGCGTCCGTCGCCCCGGCCCGGTCGGTCACGCGCAGCCCGCGCAGGGTCCGGCGCAGCCGCTGCACGAAGCCGGCCTCGCGCAGGCGGTGGCGGGCGTGCTGGGCGGCGACGTAGCCGTGTCCGCGCAGGGTCCGGGCGCGCAGGATGCCGGCGAGGATCAAGGCCGGATCGTCGCTGAAGCGGGCCTTGTAGCCCTCGTCGCCGATCCCGAAATCGAAGGTCTCGTCACCGTTCGCGAAGCGGTCCTCCAGGAGGTCGCGGAACATGATGAGGCCGGGCGAGAACCGCGTCCAGTCGCCGGCGGCATAACTCGTGAGCAGGTTGGTGAAGCGCCTGCCGGCCGCCACGCCCCATTGCAGGGCCACGGGCGTGCCCCCCACCGTGAGGGCGTAGACCTTCACGTGCCGGGCCGCCGGATCGTCGCGGGTGAGACGCTCGTAGAAGGCGGCGGTGCGCGCGCCCGCGAGGCCGTTGGCGACGTCCGCGCCCGCCATCTGGGCCGCCTTGCCTGCGATGAGGGCGCGCAGCCACGCCAAGGCCTCGGCGTCGTCGCGGGCGAAGCGGGTCTCGACGGGGCCGATCTCGCCGAGCTTGCGCCGCTTGCGTGCGAGGGTCTTCTGGGTCTCGCGGCCGAAATGGCGTCCGAACCACGTTTCCCAGCCGCCTTCGAGGCGCGCGATGTGGCCCGACATCGGATAGGGGGTGGCCCCCCAGGCGAGGAGGGGGTTCGGTCGGCCGTCGATCTCGGCCAGGGCCTTGACGAGGTGGATGACGTCGGGGGCGTGCGGATGGCGGTTCAGCGCCGCCCAGAGGGCGTCGGCCTCCGCCGGTCCGAAGGCGGCGCCGTGGGCGACGAGGGGGGCATGGTAGTCGGCGGTGCCGTCCCCGAAGCCTTCGAGGATCCGCAGGCCGTGGGCCCGCCGCACCACGAAGGGCAGGAACACCCGGTCCGTTCCGCCCTGGCTCAGGACTGCGAACAGGCCCTCGGTATCCCCCGCCTCGCCGAGGGTCGCGAACCAGCCGTCGATCCAGTCCCGGGTCTGGAAGATGAACCCGTCGATGCCCTGGCCGAGGTCGGACAGGCCCGGCCATGCCGGCCGGATCGACGCCCAGTCCCCGGTGATCCGCACATCCATCGCTGCCGCCGTCATGTCTGTCCCCGTGCAGCCCCGCACTGGTCGGGGGCGATCGGTGAGAATGGGTCCGACCGGCGCGTTCGCCGGCCGGGTCACGCCTTTGCGGCGGGGTTCTCGGGCGCGGCGTCCTTCGAGGCCGCCCCCTTCGAAGTGGTTTCCTTCGAAGTGGTTTCCGCCGAGGTCGCTTCCTTGGCGGTGCGCACGCGGCGGGAGCGCAGGGTTTCGCGCCACTGCTTCAGCCGCGCGGGAATGCGCGGGGCGATCTCGGTCTTGTAGAACGCGAGCCCCCCCGCCCAGGGGCGCTGGAACAGGGTCGCCGCGAGGGTCCGGCGCACGAGGTAGAGGTCGTCGTAGCGGTGCGCGTCCATCCGCCAGGATTCGTGCCAGGGCGCCGAACTCATATGCGCCAGGGCATCGGTCTCGGGATCGTCGAAGGCCGCGCGCGCCACCGCCTCCGTCAGGAGGTTGCCCGGCATCGCGGCCGAGAAATCCTCGTCGAAGGCGATCTTCGGCAGCATCACCGTGCGCCCGCACCGGATCCCCATCCCGGCCGCGACGGGCCGGCCGTCGACGCGGATCACCTGCCATTCCCAGCGTCCCAGGGCAGCGAAGTCCCGGGCCAGGGTCCGGTAGAAGGCCGTGGTGTCGGGGTGGTTGAGGATGGCGGTGCCGTTGCGGCCCTTCCAGCCTCCGGCCTCGAGGGTGAGGAAGGCGTCGAGGAGGGCCGGGTCCTCCGCACCTTCCCGGCCGATCGTGACGGTGACGGGGCCCTGGGCCTCGAGCTTCTTGCGGTATCGCTTCAGGTTCCGGCGCATATTGCCGAGGCTGGCCATGTAGTCGTCGAGGGGACGGGTGGTGTCGACGAAGGAATAGCGATGGCGCGCGTGGGCATGGGCCGTGTAGCCCGTCACGCCGGCCCGGACCGCCTCCCACAGGGGCGAAGCCTCGTGGACCGCCTGGATCGCGACGCCGACATGGCCCGGTACCGCGCGGTCGGCCTCGCCCAGGAGCGCCGACAGGGCCGCGCCCGCGACGTCCGGTGCGAGCGGGATATCGCCGGAGGGCGCGAAGTCGCCCACCCGCAGGGTCCGCAGCCGGGGATGGCGCCGCCCGAGCAGGGGGTGGGGCTCGGGCACGAGGGGCAGCACCCCGACGAGGCGGTCGCCCGCGTAGGCGAAGCAGCAGAGCCAGGCCTGCGAGGCCGGCAGCGCGTGCCGGAAATAGGCCTCGACCCAGACCGGGGTCAGGGTCGGGATCTGCTGTGGCGCCTCCGTGGCGAGGCGGTCCCAGGCCTCCCGATGGCGGGCGAGGCCCTCCAGGGTCCGCACGGTCTCGATCCGGATCGTCCCGTGCGCGACGCGAACGGCGGGACGGGTCGCGGCGGGAGGGGAGCCCACGGTCTGCCGCGCGAGCGTATGCGTGCTCATCGAAGGAGGCCTTTCAAAACACAGGCGAAGTGATCGGGTTCTCTATCGAATTGAATTCGATAACTTTCGATGTCTCGACGAGGTATCCGTTTGGTGAAGGGACTATCCGGTGGGTGCGCCTGTCTCGTTACGGGGGATTTACGAAATTGAGCCATTGAGAGAGGCGATCTGATCCGTCGGGGACACGTGTCCCGAACCGGGGCGGTCGCGTCACGTTCGGGGTGTTCAGCGCAAGGGCGATGCCGGGCCGATCCCGGCACCACCCTTGCGCCGGACGCCCCGGACGCGAACGTCCTGTCCTGCGGCGGGACTGACCAGTCCCGGAACGGAGATCCCAACGTGAGGTCCGACGCCATGCCCCCCGGTCCGACGGACGATCCCACAGCGCGGGCGCGATCCGGTGAACTCGTGACCTTGAGCGAACTCGGGGCGATCCTGCGCGCTCAGGCGCCCGTGATGCTCCTCGTCTCGGCCGTCGTGTTCTCCGGGGCGGTGGCCTATCTCAGCCTGGCGCAGCCCCTCTACCGCACCTCCGCGACCCTGCTCCTCGACCCGCGCGGGGGCACGAGCCTCAGCGCCGATGCGGGCCAGCGCCAGTCCATCGACACGAGCGTGCTCGACAGCCAGGCCCGGCTCATCGCCTCCCCGGCCGTCCTCGGCCGGGTGGTGGAGGCCGAACAGCTCGTCCGGGACCCCGAATTCGCATCGAGCCGCCCCGGCCTCTTCGGGCGCCTGAAGGAAGCCCTGGGCCTGCGCGCCACGCCCACGGCATCGCCTCCGGGCGACCCGAAACAGGTGGTGACGGCGGCGCTGGCCGAGCATCTCGTGGTCCGCCGCTCCGAAAAGACGCTGATCCTCGAGGTCGAGGCGTGGTCCGCCGATGCCAAGACCGCGGCGCGTCTGGCCAACGGTGTCGCCAAGGCGTTCATCGACGACCAGATCGACGCGAAATCCAAGGCGTCGAGCGCCGAGAGCACCTGGATCGACCGCCGCCTCGCCGAACTCGGCGACAAGATCCACGAGGCCGAGGCGCGGGTGGAGGCGTTCAAGAACGAGGCGCATATCGTCAGCGCCAACGGCCGCCTCGTGAGCGACCAGAAGCTCGAGACCGCCACCGCCGAACTCGCCAAGGCCCAGCTCAAGACCTTCGACGCCCGCACACGCCTCGCCGAGACCGAGCGGGCGCTGAAGTCCAGCGATCCCGGCGCCACGGGGGAGGCCGCGAAATCGGGGGTGATCCAGCAGCTGCGCCTGCAATACGCCGAGATCCAGCGCCAGCAGGATACCCTCGGCACCACCCTCGGCGCGCGCCACCCCGCGCTGCAGGAGGTCGGCCGCCAGCTCGCCGGCATCCGCACCCTCATCACCGCCGAGCTGCGACGCATCGCCGACACCCAGCGCGGCGAGGTCGCCATTGCGGTGGCCAACGAGGCCCTGGTCCAGCGTCAGGTCGTCCAGCAGAACCGCGAGGCGAGCCAGACCAACCAGTCCATCGTGCGCCTGCGCGAACTGGAGCGCGACGTCGAGGCGGCGCGCGCGATCTACCTGCGCTTCCTCAAGGCCAACGGGAACCTCGCCCAGGACAGCATCGACACGCCCGTGGCCCGCGTCATCGCGCCCGCCATCGCGCCGAACAAGCCGTCGAGCCCCAACACCCGCGCGGTCCTGCTCATCGCCCTCGCCTGTGCCGTGGCCGCGAGTCTCGTCGCCGCGCTCCTGCGCCACGGGCGACCGGCGGCCCGGCGCCGTGCGGCGAGCCCGCACGACAGGGCGTTTTCAGGCCCCACGGACCATGGCCCGGCCTACCAGCCCGTGGGCGCCTCGGCCAAGCGCCTGAACCAATCCTCGGCGCCGTATTGAGCGTGCGGACCGGACCCGGACGATTCTCGGCCTGAGCCCGGCGGCGCAGGGCGAGTTCGCAACAATGTCACCCGGCGCGCATCCCTCCGGGGCCGCCTGCCACGATGGGAACCAGACGATGACCCCGCTTCCGTCTTCGCCGAGTGTCGCGCCGCGCCTCGACGGACAGTTCATCAACGTCGCGTCTCCGGCCGAGGCCGTCGCCGCCGTGCGGGAGCGGGCCGCCGCGGGGCGCGGGTTCACGTTCTTCACCCTGAACCTCGATCACCTCGTGAAGCTGCGCGACCATCCGGGCTTTCGCGCCGCCTATCGGGCGGCGAGCTTCGTGAGCGCCGATGGCTGGCCCGTGGCCCTCCTGGCCCGTCGCAACGCCCGCTCCGCCCGAGAAGGCGACCTACACGCCCCTCCCGTACAGGTGACCACGGGGGCCGACCTCGTGCTCCCGCTCTGCGCCGCCGCCGCCGCCGACGGGGTGCCCGTCTACCTGTTCGGCGCCACGCAGGAGAGCCTCGCGGGGGCCGCCGCCGCCCTGCGCGCCGCGCATCCGCGCCTCGATATCCGGGGCTGGCACGCCCCCCCCTACGGCTTCGACCCGCTCTCGCGCGAGGCCGACGCGGATGCCGACCGGATCGCGGCGTCCGGCGCGCGCCTCGTGTTCCTCGCCCTCGGCGCGCCGAAGCAGGAGCTGTTCGCGGCGCGCGCCGCCGCCCGGCATCCGGGTCTCGGCCTCGTCTGCATCGGGGCGGCCCTCGATTTCCTGTCGGGACGGCAGGTGCGGGCGCCGCGCCTCGTGCGGGCGGCCCGCCTCGAATGGCTGTGGCGCCTCGTCCACGCCCCGCGGGCCCTCGGCCTGCGCTACGCCCGCTGCGCCGGGCTGCTCTTCGGCCTCGCCGTCGTCGAGCCCGCCCTGCGGGCCCTCGGCCTGCGTGACCGTCCGGAGGCGGGCGCGGCGGCGCGCACGCGCATCTGCCTCATGTACACGATGGATCCGCGGGGCGCGAAGGTCGGCGGCATCGAGACCCATATCCGCCAGATCCTGCGCCACCATCCGGCGGACGTCTCGGTGCTGTTCGTCGGCACCGACGAGATCGGGGACTGCACCCTGGGCCAGGTCCGGCCCCTCGTCATCGAGGGGCGCACCATCGATTTCCTCCCCGTGGCGCGGATCGGCGCGCGGGAGGTCAACCACGCGGCCAAGCGCCTCACGCAGTCCATCACCCTGCATTACGTGCTCGGCGCCCTGCGCCACCTCGGGGCGATCCGGCGCGCCATCGGGCCGGGCCCCGCCACCGCCGACCTGCACCGCTTCGAGTTCGCGCCCCTGGCGCGCCTCCTCGGCCTGCCGGCCTTCCAGATGGTCCACGGCGAGGGTAGCCGGGGCGACAAGATGGATTCCCTCATCAAGTCGTACTGGTTCCTGCATGCGCTGGGCGAGCGCCTCGCCCTACGCTGGGCCACGGGCATCTTCTGCGTCAATCCGGCCATCGTGAAGCGTATCGCGGCGGAGTTCCCCCGGGAGCTGCCCAAGGCCGAGGTGCTCACCGTCTCCGTCGACACCGCCCTGTTCTCGGCCCGGCCCTTCGCCTGCGAGGACGGCGTGTTCCGCATCGTCTTCGCCGGACGCCTCGACGCGTTCAAGGATCCGTCCCTCATCTTCGCGACGCTGGCGGCCCTGCGCGTCCGCCTCGGGGGCAAGGTCGAGCTGCACTATGTCGGGGCGAGCGACCCGACCCGGTTTCCCGAATTCGCGGCGGTGAGCGACCTCACCGTGCGCCACGGCTTCCAGGACGCGGCGGGCGTCGCCCGGATCATGGCCCTGTGCCACGCCGGCATCCTCACCTCGTTCTTCGAGGGCATGCCCTGCTTCCTGCTGGAGGGCCTCGCCAGCGGGCGGCCGTTCGGCGCGATCCGCCTGCCGCAATTCGACGGGCTCATCGAGGCGGGCACCAGCGGCTTCCTCGTGGAGCGGGCGGAGAGCACGCACGCCTCGGCGGAAGCCCTCGCCGACGAATTCGCGCGGCTCTGGGACGCGATTCGCCACGGCCGCCTCGATCCCCGGGCGATCCACGCCAAGACGGCGCCCTACGCGGTGACGGCGCAGATGAGCCGGCTGTTCGCCCATCATCGCCGGGTCCAGGGCGACGCCATGGTCGGAACCCCGGCCGGAACCCCGGCCTGATACGCCCGATGCGGGACGGAACGATGCCCCTGACGCTCGGCGTGCGCCTCGACGGGCGCGCGCCGCGCCGCTGGCACCTGCGCCTCCTCGAAGCCCTGGCTGCCCCGGGCCGCGACCTCTGCGTGGCCCGCGCCCCCGGACCGGGCGCGCTTCCGGGCAATGCCGGCCTCCTCTTCGCCGTCGAGGCCCGTCTGCGGCGCCTGCCGGGCGACGGGCCGGCCGCGCCCGTTCCCCTGTCGGCCTTCGCGGCCTATCCCGACCTCGACGCCGCCGGCCTCGTCCTCGACCTGTGCGGCGACGTCGCCCCGGCACCGGGGCGCCGGGTCTGGCGCCTGACCTTCGACGGGGCCTGCGGCGAGGCCGGGCTGCTCGCTGCCCTGCTCGCCGGGCGCACGCCCGTCGCCGCCCTGCTGGAGGGGGAGCGTGTCGTCGCCGCCGGGCGCCTCGGCACCGAGTCCCTCACGGTGATGCGGACGGCGTTCGAGGACGGCCTGATCCGCACCGTCGATCTCGTCCGTGCGGCCCTCGCCGGCGACGAATCCGGTGCGCCGGTCTTGAGCTCCGAGGCGTTCCTGCCGCCGGCCCCCGCCGGCCTGTCGGTGCCCGCCATCGGGCTCCGTGCCGGAACGATGCTCGCCCGCACGGTGGCGGCGCGCCTGCATCGCCTGGGCTATCGCACCCCGCACTGGCGGGTCGGCTGGCGCCACCTCGCCGGGCCGGACGTGATCGACCTGCGCCGTCTCCCGTCGCAGGGCTGGCACGACCTGCCCGACGACGGCCTGCGGTTCTACGCCGATCCGTTCCCCATCGTGCATGCGGGCCGCACGATCCTGTTCGTGGAGGAATATCCCCACGTTACCGGCCGGGGCGTCATCTCGGCCGTCGCCTTCGGGCCGGACGGTCCCGAGGGCGTGCCGGTGCCGGTGCTGGAGGAGCCCCACCACCTGTCCTATCCGTTCGTGTTCGAACGCGACGGCGCCCATTGGATGATCCCCGAGAGCGGGGCCGCCGGCACCATCGACCTCTACCGCGCCACCGCCTTTCCCGGCGGCTGGGTCAAGACCGCGACCCTGGTCGCCGACGTGACCGCGAGCGACGCGACGCTGCTCGAACAGGCCGGCCGATGGTGGCTGTTCGCCACCGTCCGGGACCGGGGGCTCGACCTGCCGGATCGCGCGGCGCGCGGCGCCTATTCCGACGCCCTGCACCTCTGGTCGGCGCCCGATTTCCGGGGGCCGTGGACCCCGCATCCGCGCAACCCCGTCCTCGTGGATTTCGCCGCCGCGCGCCCAGCCGGGCGCATCGTGGCCCGCGACGGCGCCCTCATCCGCCCCGTGCAGGATTGCCGGCGCGGCTACGGCGAGGCCCTGTCGCTGGCACGCATCGACCGCCTCGACGCGCAGGGCTACGCCCAGACCGTGGAGACCACCCTGCGGGCCGGCCCGGGCTTTCCCGGCTCCCGCCTCCACACCCTGAACCGGACCGAGGCGTTCGAGTTCATCGACGGGTCCGGATCGGCGCCGCGCTTCCGTCGTCGAGGAAGTTCAAGCAAGAGCGGTTGAACTATTCCCGTTGTCCGGTTGCGTTCATCGCCGGGCGGGGTTCGACTGGGGCGAGACCTCGGGTGTGTTTGAGGAAGCCGCCTGCGTATCGCGCGCGTGAAGACGGTGCTTGATCCTACCTCAGTCGAGCCCACGCAGGCCTGAGGTCCGTCGAGTCCTGACCGGTCAGCACGAAGCACACGCGAATTTAATCCAGTCTTGCTGGAACCGGCACCCTGACGAGACGATTGCCGGTCGCTGGACGAGACTTGACCACAGGTCGGGGCGCGTCCGCGATCCGTGATCACGATGCGACGTCGGCGACGTCAGGAAGGGCTCACCCATGTCCGAGCCGAACACCTCCGGCGGTGCGCGCCTGCGTGCGCCTTCCACCCGCACCCTGCGGGGCCTCGATGCCCTCAATTTCTTCCTCGCCGACGTCCGCGACGGCCTGGGGCCCTACCTCGCCATCTACCTCATCGCCGTGCGCGGGCCCGACCAGGGCTGGAACGAGGCCACCACCGGCCTGATCATGACCATCGCGGGCATTGCCGGCCTCATCGCGCAGACACCGGCCGGCGCCCTCATCGACCGCACGAGCGCCAAACGCGCCGTGGTCATCGCCGGTGCCGTCGCGGTGACGCTGAGCTGCCTCGTGCTGCCGTTCATCTCGAACTTCTATCTCGTGGCCGCCACCCAGTCCGTCGCCGGCATCGCCGGGGCGATCTTCCCGCCGGCCCTGGCCGCCATCACGCTGGGGGTCGTCGGCCCGAAGATGTTCGCCAAGCGCATCGGCCGCAACGAGGGCTTCAACCATGCCGGCAACGCCGTCTCGGCGGCCATCGCGGGGGGCACGGCCTACTTCTTCGGCCCCATCGTGGTGTTCTGGCTCATGGCGGTGCTGGCCGCCTGCAGCATCGGCGCCATGCTGATGGTGCCGGCCGAGGCCATCGACGACGACCTCGCCCGTGGCCTCGACCACGGTGAGAAGAATGCCGGGGCCGAGGGCGCCGGGACTCAGGACGGCGAGGAGCCGTCGGGCTTCACCGCCCTGCTGAAGAACAAGTACCTCGTGCTCTTCGCCGTCCTCGCCGCCCTGTTTCACCTCTCGAACGCGGCGATGCTGACCTCCGTAGGGCAGCTGCTCACCCACCTGTCGGGCAAGGACAACGCCACCTCGCTCATCGCGGTCTGCATCGTGGCGGCGCAGCTCGTGATGGTGCCGGTGGCGGTGTTCGTCGGCGCCAAGGCCGACGCCATCGGGCGTAAACCCATCTTCCTGGCCGCCTTCGGCGTGCTCGCGGTACGCGGCGTGCTCTACACCCTGTCGAACAACCCGTTCTACCTCGTGGGCGTGCAGCTCCTCGACGGGATCGGGGCGGGCATCTACGGCGCCCTGTTCCCCCTTGTGGTCGCCGACCTGACGCGCGGCACCGGCCGCTTCAACGTCTCGCAGGGGGCGGTGGCCACGGCGCAGGGCCTGGGCGCCGCCCTCTCGGCGACGCTCGCCGGCGTGATCATCGTCTCGGCGGGCTATTCCACCGCCTTCCTGTCGCTCGCCGCCATCGCGGCCCTCGGATTCGCCCTCTACCTCTTCGCGATGCCGGAGACCTACGGCTACGAGCCCGGCCGGGGCGACGCCACCGGCGGGGGCGCCGCGCCCGTGCCGGCCCCGGCGGTCTGAGCCGGCGGCCATGGACAAGACGCCGTCGCACCCCCCCGAGCCCCTCGTGTTCCTGCACGTCGGCGACCTCCACCTGACGACAGACGAGGCCCGGAACGCTGAAGACTTCCGCGCGATCCTGAAGCAGATCGACGGGATCGGGCCGCGGACCGCGTTCGACTTCGTCTACCTGCCGGGCGATCTCGCGGAGGACGGGTCCGCCGCGCAATACGCGATTCTGGCCGAGGCCCTCGCCGCCCATCCCGACCTGCCCATCCGCCTGATTCCCGGCGATCACGACCGTCAGTTCGGGCGCATGGACGACTTCCGGGCCTTCCACGACGGTCTCGCGGCCGCCCGGACGCTGCCGCCCGCCATCGATTGGACCCTGGATCAGCCGCCCGTCGCCCCTGCCGCGCCCCCGGACCCGGAGGTGTCGCCGGCAGCCGAGATCCGCCACTTTTGCGCCTGCGAGGACATCCGGGGCGTCCGCTGCCTGTTCGTCGACGTCGTCAGCCCCGGCTACGGCCAAAAGGGCATCGGCCTCGATTTCCGCCTCGGCCGTGACCAGACGCAGTGGCTGAACGCGCGAATTCGAGAGGCGGTGGACGAGAAGATCCCCGTCGCGGTGTTCATGCACGCCTATCCCGACGACCTGCGCGAGCCCGACGAGCGCCTGGACATCGGCGGCCTGTTCTTCGAGGCGGGCGTGCGCCTCGTGGAGATGGGCCACACCCACTACAACGAGCTCGCCCATGACGGGCATACGCTGTATGCCGCCGCGCGCTCCGTGGGACAGAACGAGGACGGCTCCGTCGGCTACGCCGTCGCGGCCCTCGACGGGCCGGTGACGAGCTGGCGCTTCAAGGCCCTCGACCGGGCCTGGCCGTTCGTGCTCATCACCAGCCCGGCCGATCGGCGCGTGGCGACCCGCCCCGCCACCGAAGCGAACACCGGCATGGCCGGGGTCGAGGGCGGCCGCGTCACGGTGCGCGCCGTGGTGCTCTCGGACGAGGCCCCGGCCTATGTCCATTGCCGCGCCGGGACCGGCGCATGGCACACGATGACCCGGGTGACGGACCGGGTCTACGAGGCCGCGCTCCCCTGGCCGAGGGCGGCCCGCACGATTCAGGTCGAGGCCGTGCATCCGGCCTGGTCCGGCCACGGCCCGGACTTCGTCGACACCGACGTGATCGAGCCGGTCCTTGCCTTCGACGCCCCGGAGAGCGCGCCTGCGATCCCCGACAAACCCGGCAGCGACGAGCCGAATGTCGGTGCCTGGATCCAGAAGGGCGTGCGCGGCGATCAGCTCGGGCCGAACCGCTACGGCCGAAAGTGGTGAGTCGGCGACCGACCACCCGTGAGACAACGCGCGCCCGCCGGGCGCCGGGGAGACGCAAGACGTGATCGCAGGACTGACACCGAACCTCGCGACCTGGGGGATCGCCGCCCTGGCAACCCTCGGGGTGATCACGCGTCCGTTCTCCTGGCCGGAAGCGGTGTGGGCGGTGCTGGGCGCCGCCCTCCTCGTGCTCTTCGGACTCATGCCGGCCGGGACCGCCTGGGAAGGCGTTCTCAAGGGCACGGACGTCTACCTGTTCCTCATCGGCATGATGCTGATGTCCGAGGTGGCGCGCAAAGAGGGGCTGTTCGACTGGCTCGCCGGCATCGCCGTGCGGGCCGCCAAGGGCTCGGCCACCCGACTGTTCACCCTGATCTACGGGGTCGGGACCGTCGTCACGGTGTTCCTGTCGAACGACGCCTGCGCGGTGGTGCTGACGCCGGCGGTCTACGCCGCCACCAAGGCCGCGAAGGTCGAGAACCCGCTGCCATACCTTTTCATCTGCGCCTTCATCGCCAATGCGGCGAGCTTCGTGCTCCCGATCTCCAACCCGGCCAACCTCGTGGTGTTCGCAGAGCACATGCCGCCCCTGACGCGGTGGCTGGCGATGTTCGCCCTGCCGTCCGCGCTCGCGATCCTCGCCACCTACGCGGCCCTGCGCCTGACGCAGAACGCGAGCCTGCGCGGCGAGCGGATGGCGACGGAGGTTGCCGCCGTGCCCCTGTCGCGGACGGGCCTCGTCGCCGGCCTCGGCATCGTCGCCACGGGCGGCGTCCTCATCGGCGCTTCGGCGTTGGGGCTCGACCTCGGCCTGCCGACCTTCGTGGCGGGCGCCCTCACCACGGCCGCCGTCCTCCTGATGAAGCGCGGCGGCCTCGTGGAGGTCGCGCGTGACGTGTCCTGGAGCGTGCTGCCCCTCGTCGCCGGCCTGTTCGTGCTGGTGGAAGCCCTGGAGAAGACCGGCGTCCTGGCGATGATCGCCGACGCCCTCAAGCGCGCCGCCTCGGCCTCTCCCGTCGAGACGGCCTGGGGGGCCGGCAGCCTCGTCGCCGTGCTGTGCAACCTCGTCAACAACCTGCCGGCCGGGCTCATCGCCGGGGCGGCGGTGCAGACGGCCCACGTGCCCGACACGGTCGCGGGCGCGGTCCTCATCGGCGTCGACATTGGACCGAACCTCTCGGTGACGGGGTCGCTGGCCACCATCCTGTGGCTCAACGCGATCCGCCGCGAGGGACAGGATGTCGGTTTCTGGCGCTTCCTGAAGCTCGGTCTCCTCGTGATGCCGCCGGCCCTGATCCTGGCGCTGGCCGGCCTCCTCCTCGTCTGATTCCGCCCGACCCCCACCCGATTCCGCGCACCCCCCGAGGCCGCTTTCGTGAACCCCGCCCTGCTCTATCCCTTCATCCTCGTCGCCGGTGCCCTGCAGGCGCTCGGCAACTCCATGAACGCCCAGCTGCGCGGGCGCCTCGTGAACCCCTGGCTCGCCGCGACCGTGTCGTTCCTGCCCATCGTGTTCGTGTTCGTCACCCTGTTCCTCGTGATGCCGACGCCGCTCCCGTCCCTGGAGACCTTGGGCAAGATGCCCTGGTATGCGCCGCTCGGCGGCGTCGCCGGTGCGGTCGCGGTGTTCGGCGGCCTCGCCTTCATCGACAAGGTGGGCGCGGGGCCCTTCAACGGCCTGACGCTCACCGCCAACATCCTCGCGTCGCTCGCCATGGATTCGTTCGGCCTGTTCGGTCTCCAGGGCGGTGGCTTCAAGCCGCTGCCATGGCTCGGCGGCCTGCTCATGGCGGTGGGCGTCGTGTTCATCGCCCGCACCACGGCGGACAAGGGCGGGGAGAAGGAGGAAGGGCACGGCCTCAATCCGAAGCTGCTCTATCCGTTCATCGTGGTCGCCGGCATCCTGCAGGCCGTTGGCGTCGTCTGGAATGCGCAGCTGCGCGGCGCCCTGGTGAACCCGTGGCTCGCCGCCGCCGTCTCGTTCCTGCCCGTGGTGTTCGTCTTCGTCCTCGTCTTCCTCCTGCGGCCGAAGCCGCTGCCGACCCGGCAGGACGTGGAAGGCGTGCGCTGGTGGATGCCGCTCGCCGGAATCACCGGGGCCGTCGCGGTGTTCGGGGGCCTGCTGTTCGTCGACAAGGTGGGGGCGGGCGCCTTCAACGGGCTGCTCATCACCGCCAACCTGCTGACCTCGGTGGCCCTCGATCATTTCGGCTGGGTCGGCATGAAGCAGGTCAAGGCCGGTCCGTCGCGCCTGGGGGGCGCCGCGCTGATGATCGCCGGCATCGTCCTCATCTCGGTGTTTTGACCGGGGACGGGCTGCGAAGCCGGCGCCGCAGCCCGTTCCGGCCCCTTGCGCGTCGGCGAACCGCCGAAACCGGGTGGGGGTAACGGCCTTTTTTGGGGGATCCACGAGGTGAAGTGCGGATAATCACGGGGGCGATTGGCTTTTTACGGCTTCGCCATGGTAGACCCAAGCAATCCCGCCTGAAGCCGATCCGCGCGAAGGTGTGTGGACTAGCCTTTCCCGCCGCCCGACCGCCGTCCCCGCGGTCCATCCGGTGCGTGTCGTGACCCCCATCGGTCGCCGAACCGCGCGAGCCCGCCTCGCCGTGGTCCGCCCAACGATGCTGCGCGCGACTGACGGGAGGGGTCGAGGATAGGAATGCAATGAGCGACGAGACCGACGCCCGGACCCGATCCGAAGAGCGTGCCGAGCGGGCCGAGCGCATGGCCAAGGAAGGCGCGCAGGCCATGGCCGAGCACCTCGCTTCCGTCAAAGCCGTCGACGAGCGCACCGTGCGCCTGCGCGCCCTGCGTCTGGCCAAGGAGGCCGCCGACGCACAGGCCGCCGCGGCGGCGGCAGCGGCGGCCCCGCCGAAGCGCAAGCGCTCCTGACTCAAGGCCCCGGAGAACATCGCCATGGCATTCGAGCGTTCACGCCGCCCGAGCGACCCCCGTCAGGCGGCGGAAGCCGCCTTCAAGGCCGCGACCACGAAGGCCCCCGCGGCGGCGCGTCCCGCCGCCCCCGCGCCCCAGGCCGCCCCCGCCGTGCCGGGCGCGCGCGAGATGGTGTCCCTGCGCCTCGACCGCGCCGTGCTGGAGCATTTCCAGAAGGACGGCCCCGGCTGGCAGGACCGCGTCAACGCCGCCCTCAAGGCCGCCGTCGGTCTCTGAGCCTCACCCGAACCCGGCGCGCTTGAGCCGCATCACCGTGCGGTCGAGGGCGCCGAGGAAGGCCGAGCGGTCGCGGGCCGAGAACGGCTTCGGCCCGCCCGTGATGGCCCCGGCCTCGCGCAGGTCCTGCATGAGGTTGCGGGTGGCGAGCGCCATGCCCACCGAGTTCTCGCTGAACGCTTTTCCCGTGGGCGCGAGGACCTCGGCGCCCGCCTTCACGCAACGGGCGGCGAGCGGCACGTCGGCCGTGATCACGACGGCGCCCGGACGCGCCCGCTCGGCGATCCAGTCGTCGGCGGCGTCGAACTTGTCGCTCACCACCACTCGCTCGATCCAGGGTTCACGCGGCACCATCAGGAAGCTGTTGGCGACCACGACGACGGGCAGGCCATAGCGCGCCGCTACCCGGTAGGTCTCGTCCTTCACCGGGCAGGCGTCGGCATCGATGTAGACGACGATGCCGGGATTCTCGGTCGGAGTCTCGCTCATCGGGCCGCCGCGCGCCGGGAGAGGGGCGCCGGGTCGGCCTGATCCGCCCCCCGCTCCAGGGTCGAGACGCTCAAGGGCTGGCCGCGCCCGCGCAGGGCGTGCGCCCCGAGTGAGCGGGCGACGATGCCGGGCGGCAGGTGGGGCAGGCGGGCGAGCAGGTCGTCCGACACGAGGATCTCAGTGCCCAGCGGCCGGCACAGGGATTCGATGCGCGACGTCACGTTCACGGCATCGCCGAAATACGCGATCTTGTGGCGGTCGACGCCCACTTCCGCCGTCACCACCGAGCCGCCGTGCAGCGCCGCGCGCAGGCGCGGCACCGTGCCGAACCGCGCCCGCCACGCGTCGGCCTCCGCTTCGATGCGGTCCATCACGTCGAACACGCAGGAGACGCAGCGCGCGTCCTTGAGGCCCCGCGCCATCGGCCAGGTGATCATCGCCATGTCGCCGATATAGTCGTCCGTGGAACCGGCGTTCCGGCGCACGGGCTCAGCCATGGCGGCGAAAACCGCGCCGAGATAGGCCTGGGCCTTGAGGTCGCCGTGGGTCTCGGCGAAGGCCGTCGAGCCGACCACGTCGAGGAACAGGAAGATGCGCTCCTCGCGCACGGGGCGATGGTAGCGCCCGACGAGGAAGTTCACGAACACCTCGCCGCCGATGAGGTCGCGCATGCGGATCACGAAGACGAGGAGCGCCGAGACCGCCAGTGAATAGGCCAGCACCCGGGGGGTGATCTTCACCGCGTGGGCGAGGTCGTCGTCGGTGAGCCCCAGGGCCCAGAC
>Ga0182232_1000006_pt1 | contig 106735 bp, 84 predicted proteins | sample G6R1MG_30_FD_155484 | JGI IMG/M metagenome (GOLD analysis project Ga0182232, IMG submission 155484) | Phyllosphere microbial comminities from miscanthus, Michigan, USA - G6R3_NF_07NOV2016_LD2 MG | ecosystem: Host-associated > Plants > Phyllosphere > Phylloplane/Leaf | place: USA: Michigan... | reverse complement strand
ATCTCGAACTCGGCCGTTAAACACACCAGCGCCCATGGTACTGTGTCTCAAGGCACGGGAGAGTCGGTCGCCGCCAGACCTGCACAGCACATCATCCATTCCCTCAAAACGATCCCTCCGAACAGGCCGCCTCCAAACGAGGCGGCCTGTTCGCGTTCGAGCTACGGCTTTCGCCCTGCGGAACGATCGATCATGACCAATTCGTCATCTCGGAGCCAGTTTGCGGCCATGGCGGCGCAGGTATCCTTTCTCCATCGGCGGAGAGGGGAGGGGACTGCTCATGGGATTCGCTTCCCCAGCGGGGTTCGAGGTCGTATCGTTCGGTCCCATGCGTCTGCTCATCATCGAGGATGACCGCGAAGCGGCGTCCTACCTCGCCAAGGCCTTTCGCGAGGCCGGCCACGTGCCGGATCTCGCCCATGACGGTCTCGACGGTTATGCCCTCGCCCGTGAGGGCGATTACGACATGCTCATCGTCGACCGGATGCTGCCGAAGCTCGACGGGCTCTCTCTGATCCGGTCCCTGCGTGAGCAGACCGTGACCACCCCGGTTCTCATTCTCTCGGCCCTTGGCCAGGTCGATGACCGGGTGAAGGGTCTCCGTGCCGGCGGCGACGATTATCTCCCCAAACCCTATGCGTTCTCGGAGCTCCTCGCCCGTGCCGAAATCTTGGCGCGGCGGCGCACGGCGCCCGTCGGCACCACGGAGGCGACTGCGTATCGCGTCGGCGATCTCGAACTCGACCGCCTGTCGCATCGCGTCACCCGGGCAGGGCACGAAATCGCGTTACAGCCGCGTGAATTCCGCCTGCTCGAATACCTCATGCGCCATGCGGGGCAGGTGGTGACGCGGACGATGCTCCTCGAGCACGTCTGGGACTACCATTTCGACCCGCAGACCAACGTCATCGACGTCCACGTGTCGCGCCTGCGCGCCAAGATCGACAAGGATTTCGATCGGCCGATCCTCCACACCATCCGAGGAGCGGGCTACGTCGTGCGCGCCGACGACACGCGCGGCGCCTGATGCCGTCCGCGTCCGACGCGTCTCCCGTCGCTTCTTTCCGAGATCGCGCCAAACTCACGAACCTCTTCCGCACGACGGCCTTCAAGCTGTCCTTCGCCTACCTCCTGATCTTCACGACCTTCGCCTTCCTGGCCCTCGGCTACGTTGCCTGGAACGCGAACCGGGTCCTCGACGATCAGATGGTGTCGACCATCGAGGCCGAGATCAACGGCCTGTCCGAGCAGTACAAGTCCGGGGGGCTCCGCCGGCTGATCTCCGTGGTCGAGCGCCGGGCCGGCGAGCCCGGAGCCTCGCTCTACCTCGTGACCACTCCGGCGGGCGAGCACGTGGTCGGCAATGTCGGCGCCCTCCCGGCCGGCCTGCTCGCCGATCCCGGGCAGGTCGAGGCGGCCTATGCCCGGAGTGGATCGCACACCCTTGAGCACCGCGCGATCATGCGGATCTTCACCCTGCCGGGCGGGTTCCGCCTCGTGGTCGGCCGCGATGTCGAGGAGCGCGATCGCCTGCGCTCCGTCATCGGCCGGACCTTCGGTACCTCGCTGCTGTTCGTGATCGTCCTCGGCGTGGTGGGAGGCTGGTTTGTCGCGAGCCGAGTGCTCAAGCGGGTCGACGACATGACGGAGACCGCCCGGCGGATCATGGCCGGCGACCTCGGCGGCCGCCTGGCGGTAGCCGGGAACGGCGACGAACTGGACCGCCTCGCGCAGAACCTGAACGAGATGCTGGAGCGGATCGGGGAACTGATGCGTGGGCTGCGGGAGGTGTCCGACAACATCGCCCACGATCTCAAGACGCCGCTCACCCGCCTGCGCAACCGGGCCGACGAGGCCGTGCGTTCGGCCCTCGGCGAAGACGACCTGCGCCTTGCCATGGAGGGGGTGATCGAGGAGAGCGACGGGCTGATCCGTGTGTTCAACGCGCTCCTGATGATCGCACGGCTGGAGGGCGTCGCTGCCCGCGATCTCATGGCGGAATTCGATGTCGGCGTGACGGCGCGTGAAGTCGGGGAACTCTACGAGGCGGTGGCGGCGGACGAGGGCCTCTCCCTTGAGATCGTCACGGTGGGAGACCTTCGGCTCGTGGGGAGCCGCGAACTCATCGGTCAGGCCTTGGCCAATCTCATCGACAATGCGGTGAAGTACGGTGCCGTGAACCGGCAGGCCGGCGGGATTCGCGTCACGGCGGAGCGCGAGGCGACGACGATCCGCCTGACCGTCGCCGATCGCGGGCCGGGCATCCCCGAGGAGGCGCGGGGGCGCGTCCTCGACCGCTTCGTCCGCTTGGAGGATTCCCGCTCACGGCCCGGTTTCGGCCTCGGGCTCAGCCTCGTCGCGGCCATCGTGCGCCTCCATCAGGGGACCCTCAGTCTCAACGACAATGCCCCTGGCCTCGCGGTCGTGGTAACCCTTCCGGCCCTCGCCGTGGGAGATCCCGCATGACCGAGCCCGGCCGCTTCCGTGACCGCCTGCGACAGGCGCCTCCCTTGGTCGATCCGCAAGCCGCGGCCGCTCGCCTGGCCGATATTGAACCGGCCTTCCCGGTTGGATTCCTCGACGCTCCCCTGCGGAGCCTCCTCCTCGCGCTCGCTGAGCATTCCCCGTTCCTGTGGCCCATCGTGGCCCGCGATCCAGCGCGTTTCGTCGACCTAGCCTCACGCGCACCCGAGATCGTGAACGCCGAGCTCGTCGCTCGGCAGCGGGCCGCCAGCGGCGCCGGCGATCTTCCCGCCGTCGCCCGGGCCCTCCGGCTGAACCGCACGGAGCATGCGCTCCTCGTGGCCCTGGCCGATCTCGGTGGCCTCTGGTCCCTCGCCATGGTGACGGCGGCCCTGTCGGATTTCGCCGATGCGTCCGTGCAGGCGGCCACCGACGCGCTCCTTGCCGAGGCGGCGGCCCTCGGCCGGTTCCTGCCCGTCGATCCGGACGATCTCCAGGCCGGCTCCGGCCTCGTGATCCTGGCGCTGGGCAAGCACGGCGCGGGCGAGCTGAACTATTCCAGCGATATCGATCTGGTGGTGTTCTTCGAACCCGCCGTCGCCCCCCTGAAGGAGGGGCTCGCACCGGCACCGTTCTTCGCCAAGTTGGCGCAGGGCATCGCCCGGCTCCTGCAGGAGCGCACGGCCGACGGCTACGTGCACCGGGTCGATTACCGCCTGCGGCCGGACCCCGGCTCGACCCCCACAGCCGTGTCCCTGAACGCCGCGTATCTCTACTACGAGAATCTTGGGCAGAACTGGGAGCGCGCGGCCTATATCAAGGCGCGACCCATCGCCGGCGACCACGTTGTGGGGCAGCGCTTCCTCGACGACATGCGTCCGTTCGTCTGGCGGAAATACTTCGACTTCGGCTCCATCGCCGACGTTCACGCCATGAAGCGGCAGATCCACGCCGTGCGCGGGCATGACGCCATCGCGGTGGCCGGACACGACATCAAGCTCGGGCGCGGCGGCATCCGCGAGATCGAGTTCTTCGTCCAGACCCAGCAGCTCGTCTTCGGCGGGCGCCGGCCCGCCTTGCGCGGCCGGCGCACGGTGGAGATGCTCGGCGTCCTCACCGACGAGGGCTGGATCGACGCCACGGCCCGTGACGAGCTGGCCGAGGCTTACGGCTTCCTGCGCACCATTGAGCACCGGATCCAGATGGTGCGGGACGAGCAGACCCAGCGTTTGCCCGCCGAGTCGGACGACCTCGAACGCTTCGCGCGTTTTGCTGGTTTCGCGACCCTGGCGGAGTTCGAGGCAGCGCTGCTGCACCATGCCCGCCGGGTCCAGGCCCATTACGCCCTGCTGTTCGAGGCCGAGCCTGACCTGTCGGCGGCGGTGGGCGATCTCGTCTTCAGTGGTACCGGCGACGATCCCGCGACGCTCGCGACCCTGCGCACCCTTGGGTTCCGCGACCCCGAACGGGCCGTCGAGACCGTGCGCGGCTGGCATTTCGGGCGGCGGCCCGCCGTGCGCACGGCCCGTGCCCGAGAGGTGCTCACCGAACTCGTGCCGGCCCTGATGCAGGCGCTGGGCGGTACGGCCGATCCCGATACCGCCCTCGACACCCTTGACCGGGCCTTCGCGCGCATGCCGGCGGCCCTCGAACTCCTCACCATCCTGCGTTCCAACGAGCGCTTGCGCCTGCTCTTCGCCGACCTCCTCGGCACCGCCCCGCGCCTGGCGGAGACCGTCTCGTTCAGCCCCCACGTTCTCGACGCGGTGCTGGAACGGGATTTCGCGGCTCCCGCGCCCGAGCCCGGCGGCATCGCTGCGCATTTCCACGCCCTCCTCGGACGGCCGACGGACCATGAGGATTTCCTCGACCGCACGCGTGACGCAGCCCGGCACCTCGGTTTCCTCACGGGGGCCCGCCTGCTGTCCGGTGTCCTGGCGCCGGTCGAGGCGGGACGGGCCTATTCGGCCATCGCCGATACGGTGGTGGCCGCCGCCTACGAGCGGGTGTCGCAGGCGTTCTTTGCCGAGCACGGGGCGGTGCCGGGCGGGCGGATCGTTGTGCTGGGGCTTGGACGTCTCGGCTCGTCCCAGCTCACGGCCGAGTCCGACCTCGACCTCGTCGTGGTCTACGATTTCGACCCCGATTCCCGCATGAGCGCCGGCCCGCGCCCTCTGGACGCGGCCGTTGCCTACAATCGCCTGACGCAGCGTCTCGTCGCGGCCCTCACCGTGCCGACCCGGCGCGGACATCTCTACGATGTCGACCTGCGCCTGCGGCCGGGTGGCGGACAGGGGCCGGTGGCGGTGCAGCTGCGCAGCCTCCGGGCCTATTACGAGACCGAGGCCGAACTCTGGGAGCACATGGCGCTGACCCGCGCCCGGGTGATCGCGGGCGATGCCGGCCTCGGCGCGGCGTCGCTCGACGTCATCTCCGCCGTGGTGACCCGGCCGCGCAACCCGTCGGACGTGTACGGCGCCGTGCGGGCCATGCGGGCGTTGGTTGCGGAAGAGAAAGGTGATTCCGGTCCCCTCGACCTCAAGCTGGCGCCGGGTGGGCTCCTCGACCTCGATTTTCTGGTCCAGGCCCTCGTCCTCGCGCACGGCGCGCGTTGTCCCGATCTCGTGGGCCTCCCGGCACCGGACGTGCTGACGCGTGCGGCCGATCACGACCTCCTCACCCAGGATGAAGCTGAGCGCCTGCGTGCCGCCTACCGCCAGTTCGACGACGTCATGCATTGGCAGCGCTTGATGGTGGCGGGGGACCCGGGCCAGGCCTCGACCGTGGCGCTCACGCGTCTCGCCGTGGCCCTCGGCATGCCGGACGCGGCCCACCTGCGGGTCCGGCTCGATGACCATAGGGCCGAGGTCCGCGGCCTGTTCGACCGGCTCCTCGCCTGAGCGGACCCGTCAGTTCAGCGCAAGCTCCCGGGCTCCTTGCCGCGGCGTCATCTCCGCTTGAAGCGATGCGATCATCTCGTGCGAAGCCTCGAAGGCTGCATCGCGCAGACGTTCGGGGGTCGGGGCCGGAAGGCGGACGAGGACGATGGTGCCCAAGCCCTCCTGTGACCGCAGGCGCAGGGAGCCCCCGTGCAGCTCGGCCATGGACCGGGCAATGGCGAGGCCGAGGCCGGAGCCCGGATAGGTCCGGGTGAGGTTGGTTTCCACCTGCTGGAACGGAGCCCCGAGACGGCGAAGGGCCGCCTTGGGGATGCCGATGCCCGAATCCTCGATGAAGATGTTCACGCAATCCCCGGACGGACGGGCCTTGACGATGATCCGGCCATCGCCCTCGGGGGTGAACTTCACGGCATTCTGGACGAGGTTGAGCAAGATCTGGTGGAGCGCCCGGTCGTCGGCCAGCAGCGTCAGGTCCTCCACGAGGTCGACGTGGATGGAAAGGGCCTTGGCGCGGGCCGGCTCGGCGACGAGCTTCAGGGCCGCCTCGATGGCCTCGGGCAGGGCGATCTCGCGGCGGACCAACCGCACGCGATGGGCCTCGATGCGCGACATGCTCAGGATGTCGTCGATGACCGACAGGAGATAATCACCGCTCGCGCGGATGTCCCGGCAATAGGCGGTGTAGCGCGGTGAGCCGAGGACGCCGTAGACGCCGGTTTCCATGAGTTCGGCGAACCCCATGATCGCGTTGAGCGGCGTGCGCAGCTCGTGGCTCATGTTGGCCAGGAACTCTGACTTGGCCTGGTTCGCCGATTCGGCCTGGGCCTTCTGGTCGAGGTAGCGCTCGGCGAGGTCCGCAAGCTGCTGCGTCTGGAGTTCGAGGGTCCGGCGGGACCGCTTGAGGTCCTTCACCGTCGCGATGAGCTCGCGTTCCGATTCCACCAGTTGCTCCTGGTGACGCTTAAGACTGGTGATGTCGGTCCCGACGGAGACGTAGCCGCCGTCCTTGGTGCGCCGCTCGCTGATCTGCAGCCAGCGCCCATCGGTGAGTTCGGCCTCGAAGGTACGGGCGGTGGCTCCCGAATGTTCGAGTTCGCGCATCTCGCGGCGGATCGGCGGGAGGACGCCGTGTCCCATGATCTCGGCGTAGCGCCGCCCCGGTACGGCGTCCTCGGGGCTCAGGGCATGGAGATCGCGGAACTTCGAATTGCACAGAACGAGGCGGTTGCCCGTATCCCACAGGACGAAGGCCTCCGAGATCGCCTCCACGGCATCGCGCAGGCGCATGTCGGCCGTGGCGTTGAGCTCGGCCAGGGTGCGCTGCTCCGTGACGTCGAGGGCGATGCCGACGAGGTGGCGGCCGCCCACCACGGTATCGGGCACGATCTCGGCCCGCATCCGCATCCAGAGCCAGACGCCGGCCGCCGAACGGATCCGGAACTCGTGATCCACGGTGGATTGGCTCGCGGCGAGGTGTCGAGCGAGGCTGTAGAGATCGCCGTCGTCGGGATGGACCAGGGCGTTGACGTCGCCGAAGGAGAGGAACTCGCGCTCCCGGCGATAGCCGAGCAGGGCATACATGGAATCCGACCAGTAGATCCGCCCGCGCGGGATGTCCCAATCCCACAGGCCGCAGCGACCGCGACCGAGCGCCGTATCGAGGCGCTGCTTGATCTGCTCGCAGACCCGGTCGACGGCATAGGCGCGGCGGGTCTGGAGCACATAGGCGATCCCGGTGCCGATGATGACCAGGGCTGCCGCCCCGAGCAGAATCGCGTGGTTGCGCGTCTGGACGGTCCAAGCGGCGGTCACTGACGCCAGGGGCTGGAGCACGGCGATCTGTCCGCGCCCGCCCGGGAGACTGCTCAAGGCGGCGAGGGCCGCGCTGCCATCGGACAATGTCACGGCCATCACCCCGGCGCGTTCGCGCAGAATGGTCAGAGCCTGCACATCGCCGATCTGCCCAATGGCCGTACGACCGCCGCTCCAGGGGGGGACGGACGCGACGATGATGTCGTCGGCTCCCGTGACGAACACCTGGCGTCCGGCCGGCAGCAGGGAGGCGGGCAGAAGCGTGGCGAGGCGGTCCCTCGCTTCGGTCTCGTCCCCACCCGGGGCGAGGGAGGCGGCAACCAGCCGGGTCAGGGCTTCGATATCGGTGGCCGCATGCCGGATCGCGTCCTGGCGCTGCGTGTTCAGATGCATCGCCTCCACCGTCGCAAGACAGACGAGGAACGCCGTGAGCAGGGCGGGCAGGGCGACGCGCAGCCAGATTTCCGCCCGCACGAAGCGGATGTGGGTCGGGGTCTGCGGACGGTGAATGCCGAGAATCGTGTCCGCACGCGCGGAGAGGGAAGCGGAATCCGCCTCCAGCATGGTGTCACTCCGCAGTGAGGATGATTCGTCGCGGAGGCACTTGGTGTGGCGCTCCGATCTAAATTCATAACACCATTTTCACGGCCGAGTTGTCCACGCTTTTTTGCTCGTCGGCCGCGCCCGACGCCGCCGGAACGGCCTCGGGCGAGGGCTCTTTTCGAGCAAAATAAAGCTTGTCAAGTCAGGGATTTGCCGAGATTTTGCATGCGTCCGACGATGTCGGAGACATCGCGCGACAGGCCCGGACGCACGCCGATCGCCGCAAGTGATTGAGCGGCCTTGGCTTGCCGCCCCGGTTCCAGCATCCGCCATGAGCCGAAGCCAGTGAGCAGTTTTGCGGCAATCTGCGGATTGGTGGGATCGAGGGCGATGACGGTCTCGGCGAGAAAATCGTAGCCTGCCCCATCCGCGCGGTTGAACTGGGTCGGGTTGCCGGCACTGAAACTGCCGACGAGGGAGCGCACCCGATTCGGGTTGGTCATGGCGAAAGCCGGGTGGGCCTGGAGGCGGCGGACCCTGTCGAGGGTGTCCGCCTCGGGGATCGTCGCCTGAATCGCGAACCACTTGTCGAGGACCAGGGGTTCGTGGGCGAAGCGCTCGGCGAAGGCCGAGAGGGCGGATTCGCGTGTCGGCCCCGGGATCAGCGCGAGAGCGGACAGGGCGGCGAGGCGGTCGGTCATGGTCGTGGCCGCGTCGAACTGCGCTGCGGCTAGGGCGAGCCCCGCCTGCGGATCGGCCCCTGCGATGAGGTCGAGGGCGACGTTGCGCAAGGCGCGGCGTCCGGCCGAGGCCGCGTCCGGCGAGAACCGGCTGCCGGCCGGGTCCGCGAGCGCCTCGCGCAGACGCGTAAGTCGCTCGAAGAGACCTCGTCCGAGGCTCCGGCGCAGATCGGTGCGGGCCCGGTGGATCGCGTCCGGATCGATGGACTGGCCGAGGGTGTTGGCGATGTCGCCTTCGCTCGGGACGGTGAGGACGAGGGCGGCGAAGGCCGGATCCGACAGGGCCTCGCGATCGAGGAACGTCGCCAAGGCGGCGACGAACCCCGCATCGTCCATGGGCCGGTCCTCGCCGCGCGCGTCGGCGACGAGGCGCGCCATGGCGACGTCCTGCGCCGCCTGCCAGCGATTAAACGGATCGGTGTCGTGGGCCAGGAGGACGAGACGGTCGGCATCCGTCGCCACGGCGGCGACACGCACGGGGGCGGAGAAGCCCCGGAACAGGGAGGCCACCGGCGCGACGGGAACGCCCGTGAAGGTGATCGTGTCGCTGGCCTGTTCCAAGACGAAGACGCCGTCGTGGACCCGGTCGCTCACGGCCTCGCGGAGCACGCCCTCCGGTCCGACCAGGCCGAGGGCCACGGGGATCACGAGGGGCGGGGTCGCGTCGGCTTCCTGTCCCGGTTGCCGTTCGAGGCCCTGGGCGAGTGCCGATGGCAGATCCTGGCGGAAACGCAGGGTGTAGGTGCCGGCCGCTGCCTGGTGCTCGCCATCGACGGTCACCACGGGGGTGCCGGGGCGCTCGTACCAGCGCGCGAAGGCGGTGAGATCGCGACCCGAGACGGCGGCGAAGGCGGCGAGAAAATCCTCCACCGTGGCGGCCGTGCCGTCGCACTCCGAAAAGTAGCGGTCCATGCCCCGTGCGAACACGTCCGGACCGAGGAGCGTGCGCAGCATCCGCACGATCTCGGCCCCCTTCTCGTAGACGGTGGCCGTGTAGAAGTTGTTGATCTCGGCATATTGCTGCGGGCGCACCGGATGGGCGAGGGGCCCGGCATCCTCAGGGAACTGACGGGCTCGCAGGGTGCGGACCTCGCCGATGCGGTGCACCGCGCGCGATCGCATGTCGGAGGAGAACTCCTGATCGCGGAAGACCGTCAGCCCCTCCTTGAGGCAGAGCTGGAACCAGTCCCGGCAGGTGACGCGGTTGCCCGACCAATTGTGGAAGTATTCGTGGGCGATGATCGCCTCGATGGCGGCATAGTCGGCATCGGTCGCCGTCTCGGGGCTCGCCAGCACGTAGCGGTCGTTGAAGATGTTGAGGCCCTTGTTCTCCATGGCGCCCATGTTGAAGTCCGACACGGCGACCACGTTGAACACGTCGAGGTCGTAGATGCGGCCGAAGGCGGTCTCATCCCAGGCCATGGACCGGATGACCGCGTCGAGGGCGTAGGCGGCGCGCTCCGCCTTTCCGGGCTCGACGAAGATGCCGAGATCCACCTCTCGCCCGTCGCGGGTGGTGAACCGGCCCCCCAGCCGGTCGAGGCGTCCGCCGACGAGGGCGAATAGGTAGGCGGGTTTCGGGTGGGGGTCGTGCCAGACGGCGAAGTGCCGGCCCGGCCCCACATCGCCGGCCTCGATGGGGTTGCCGTTGCCGAGCAGCACCGGCGCTTCCTCGCGATCGGCCTCGATGCGGGTGGTGTAGACGGCCATGACGTCGGGCCGGTCGAGGAAATAGGTGATCCGGCGGAAGCCGTCGGCCTCGCATTGCGTGCAGTAGACGCCGTTCGAGCGGTAGAGGCCCATGAGCCGGGTGTTGGCGCTCGGATCGACCTGCGTGCGGATCGTGAGCGTGAAGGGCTCCGCCGGCGGGTACCTGAGGATGAGGGCCGTGTCCGTCACCGTGTAGGCGTCCGGCGCCAAGGCGACGCCGTCGCGCTCGAAGGACAGGAGCGTGAGGTCCTCGCCGTCGAGCACGAGATCCGCTCCCGCCCGGCCGGCCGGATTGGGCCGCAGGCTGAGGGTCGCGGTCATCCGCGTCGCGTGGGCGTCCAGGCTGATGTCGAGGGCGACCCGATCGATGAGGTGATCGCTCGGACGATAGTCCGCGAGCCGGATCGGAATCGGGGTTTCGGTGCGCATGGATGCCTCGCCTGTCGCAAGGCCTCCCTCTTGGATCGCTTCCCGTCCGCGCGCAACGCATCGCCGTTGACGGGGCTCGTCCGGCCACCACATAGGCCGCAGCAACCGGAGAGTTCACGACGATGCGTTTCCTTCATACCATGGTCCGCGTGGCCGATCTCGACCAGGCCCTCGCCTTCTACGTCGATACGTTCGGGCTGACCGAGGTCCGCCGCATCGACAACGAGAAGGGGCGCTTCACCCTCGTGTTCCTTGCCGCTCCGGGCGACGCGGCGACGGCCCGCGAGACCCAGGCCCCGGTGATCGAACTCACCCACAACTGGGACCCGGAGACCTATACGGGCGGGCGCAATTTCGGCCACCTCGCCTACGAGGTCGACGACATCTATGCCTTCTGCGCCAAGCTGCAGGCGGCCGGCACCACCATCAACCGCCCCCCGCGCGACGGCAACATGGCCTTCGTGAAGTCGCCCGACGGGATCTCCATCGAGCTGCTGCAGAAGGGCGAGGCCAAGCCGCCGCAGGAGCCGTGGGCGTCCATGGAGAACACCGGCTCCTGGTAGCCTGCCGCTACATCGGGCCGGATCGCGCATCCGGCCCGATGCCTTTTTTGAGGTTGTGTCGAGCCCGACCAAACCACGCCGTCAGCCGGCGCCGATCTCGGGGGCCGGCGTGATGCCGAGTTGGGCGAGCTTGGCCGATACGGCCTCGATGGGCCGTTTGAGCCTCAGGCTGATCACCGAGACCGGTAGCCGCTCGCGGGCCAGCGTTCGCAATTCCTGAACCTTCTCGAGAGTCCAGGCCGTCTCATCCGTCGCCATGGTCACCTCCGGTCGGGACGGCAGCTCACACGTACCCTCCCAACCCGAAAATCTAGGCCCAACGCCCGAGCGCGCAATCGCTTGCCGAAAATCCCGTCATGGCGCGGGCGGAGGCAATCGCCGGCTTGACCTCGCGACGATCCGCGGCGCACATCCCCCCCGGATCAGTCGGCCGGGCGGCCGCTCCGGGCCTCAGGCCCGGGGAGGAAAGTCCGGGCTCCATGGAGAGACGGTGCCGGATAACGTCCGGCGGGGGCGACCCCAGGGACAGTGCCACAGAGAGCAGACCGCCATGGATCGGCGTGAGCCGATCCATGGTAAGGGTGAAAGGGTGCGGTAAGAGCGCACCGCGGACGCGGCAACGCGGACGGCACGGCAAACCCCACCGGGAGCAAGACCGAATAGGGGCGACACGACGGGCGTTTCGGCCCGTCAGGCTTCTCTCCAGGCCCGTCGCCCGGGTTGGTTGCTCGAGGCGCATCGGCAACGATCGTCCCAGAGGAATGGCCGCCACGTCAGGAGGACCCTTAACGGTCGTCCAGGCCCTACAGAACCCGGCTTAAAGGCCGACTGATCCAGTTCTTCCGATCCGCGGGGGTTCGCCCCGGGCCGATTCGGCCCGCGATGAGCGTGCCTTCGCGTCGAAAAACTTACCCTCGGTTAACCTTGCTGAGGTCTGATCGAACCGGGCCCATCGCGTGCGGGCCCGTTCGTTGACGGCGCTCAGAGGCCCATGGTACCCCGATTCATCCCGTCAACGGCGATTTTCGGATCGACGGACGCAGCCCGAGACCGTCGGGGCGGCGTTCGTGCGAGCGGTTGCGCTCGGCGCCGCGCCGACGATGCCCCGTCTCTCCGTTCCGCCTCACGGCGGCCCCGACACCTGGAAGGGACGCATGCGCGGATCCATCCCCGTCGCGTCTTCGACGCTCCGCTTGTCCTCCCACAGCTCCCTCCCTGCCGGAGCGGGGCGATGAAGCGCGTGCGCGAGGCCCGGCCCCCGAGCGACGGGGCGCCGCACGTTCCAGTCCTGCTCGCCGAGGTGCTCACCGCCCTCGATCTGCCGGGCCGCACGCTGGCGGTGGATGGCACCTTCGGGGCCGGCGGCTACACCCGCGCGATGCTGGGCGTCGATCCGTCCGTTCACGTGCTGGCCATCGACCGCGATCCCGGCGCCATCGCCGATGGGGCGCCCCTCGTGGCGGCCGCGCAGGGCCGGCTCACCCTCGTTCCGGGGCGTTTCGGTACCCTCGATGCCTGCGTGCGGAACGCCGGCCATCCCCAGGCCGATGCCGTCGTCCTCGATATCGGCGTCTCGTCCATGCAGATCGATCAGGCGGAGCGCGGCTTCTCGTTCCGCCACGACGGCCCCCTCGACATGCGGATGGAGCGCGCCGGGCGCAGCGCCGCCGACCTCGTCAACGAGGCGGAGGAAGGTGAACTCGCCGACATCATTTACCATTACGGTGAGGAGCGCCGCTCGCGGGCCGTGGCCCGCGCCATCGTGGAGGCGCGCCGCAAGGGCCGTATCGAAACCACGGCGGCGCTCGCCGAGGTCGTGTCAAGCGTGGTCTGGGCCGATCCGGCGAGCGGCATCCATCCGGCGACCCGGACCTTCCAGGGCCTGCGCATCGCCGTGAACGACGAACTCGGTGAACTCGTCCAGGCCCTGCACGCGGCCGAGCGCATCCTGCGCCCCGGCGGGCGGCTCGCCATCGTCACCTTCCATTCCCTGGAAGACCGCATCGTCAAACAGTTCTTTTCGGCCCGCAGCGGCCGGGCCGCGCAGGGCTCGCGCCATCTGCCGAGCCTCGAGACGCCCGCGCCCCGCAGCTTCACCGCCGTGACCAAGGGGCCGGTGCTGCCGACCGACTCCGAGACCTTCGCCAACCCGCGCGCCCGCTCGGCCAAGCTGCGCGCCGTGGAACGCACGGACGCGCCCGCGCCCGCGCCCCTGGCCGTCATCGAAACCCTCGCGGCCTTGCCGGAGCGGACAGGCAGGAGCGCGCGCCGTTGATCCGTCTGCTGAACGTCCTCGCGGTCCTCGGCCTCATCGGCTCGGCGATCTACGCCTACTCCATCAAGTACGACACGCTGTACCAGGCCGGTCAGGTCTCGAAGGCGCGCACCCAGCTCCATCGCGAGCGCCAGGCCATCGCGGTCCTGCGCGCCGAGTGGCAGCTCCTCACGCGGCCCGACCGCCTCCAGAAGGCGGTGGAGCGCCATCTCGCCCTCGAGCCCATCGGCACGGCCCATCTCGGGCGCCTGTCCGACCTTCCCGATCGCCCGGATCGCGGCGACGAGATCGGCCGCCTGCTCGCCGCGACGGCGACCCCGAAGGAGAAGCCCGGCGTGAACGAGCCGCGCACGACGGGCTCGATCACGACGCGCACCACCACGACCCGCACGACCACCACCAAGACCCCGACCACGGCTTCGAGGTAGCACCCGTGTCGCAAGACGTACTTCCGGACCCCGCGCTGAACGAAGCCGACGTGATGGACGCGCCCGCCGTCGAATCCCCGATGCCGGAAGCCGCGCCCGCGCCCCGCGCCAACCGCGCCGTTGCCCTGATCCGGGCGATGTTCCACCTCGCCATCGAGCGGAGCTACGCCCGCGTCGGGCTCGTCGGCCTCGGCTTCGCCGCCGTGTTCGCGACCATTGGCGTGCGCCTCGTCTACCTCGCGGCGTTTCCCGAGACGGACAATTCCGACAAGCGCGTCGCGGCGGCCGCCACCACGGCGATCCGACCCGACATCGTCGACCGCAACGGCGAGATCCTGGCCACCGACATCCGCACCGTCTCGGTCTTCGCCGAGCCGCGCAACATCGCCGACAAGGACGAGGCGGTGGAACTCCTCACCGCCGTCCTGCCGGGGCTCAACGCCAACGAACTGCGCACCAAGCTCTCGGCACGCCTCGGATCGACGGGCAAGGAGAAGGGGTTCGTCTGGGTCAAGCGCGAGATCACTCCGAAGCAGCAGGCGGAGGTCCACCGTCTTGGCATTCCGGGCATCGGCTTCCTGCCTGACCACAAGCGCGTCTATCCCAACGGGGTCGCGGCCGCCCACATCCTCGGCATCACCAACCTCGACAATGTCGGCATCGCGGGCATCGAGAAGTACATCGACCGGCAGGGCAACAAAGCGCTCAACGAGTTCGGCCTCGTGGCCAAGCAGACCGACCTCCAGCCGGTGCAGCTCTCCATCGACCTGCGGGCACAGTTCGCGCTCCGCGACGAACTCGCCTGGGGCATCGAGCACTTTAGTGCCAAGGCCGCCGCCGGCATGATCCTCGACGTGAACACCGGCGAGGTGATCGCCCTGGCCTCCCTGCCGGATTTCGACCCCAACGACCCGGCCGATGCCCTCTCGCCCGATCGCATCAACCGCATGAACGTCGGCGTCTACGAGATGGGCTCGACCTTCAAGGCGATGACGCTGGCCATGGCGCTCGATTCCGGCAAGTACAACGTCAACTCGACGTTCGACACCCGGGGCGGCGTGCTGAACTGGGGCCGCCAGAAGATCCATGAATATCACGGCACCAACCGCGTCATTACGATGCCGGAGGTGTTCACCCACTCCTCGAACATCGGCTCGGCCAAGATGGCGCTGGGCATCGGCGTGCCCGGCCACAAGGCATTCCTGAAGAAGATGGGCCTCACCGACCGGATGCGGACGGAACTGCCCGAGAGCGCCGAGCCCATCGTTCCGCCGCGGTGGACCGAGATCAACACCATCACCATCGCGTTCGGACACGGCCTCGCCGTGGCGCCGATCCAGGCGGCGGCGGCAGTGGGCGCCATCACCAATGGCGGGAACCTGATGGTGCCGACCTTCCTCAAGACCACCGAGGCCGAGGCCCTGTCGAAAGCGACGCGCGTGCTGAAGCCCGAGACGAGCGAAGCCATGCGCTTCATCATGCGCCTCAACGCCGTGGAAGGCTCGGCCAAGAAGGCCTCGATCCCGCTCTACTACGTCGGCGGCAAGACCGGCACCGCCGAAAAGGTGATCCACGGGCGTTACGTGAAGAACCGACTGTTCACGACCTTCATGGCCGCAGCCCCCATGAACAAGCCGAAATACCTCTTCGTCACCATCATGGACGAGCCCCAGGCCGTGGCGGCGGAATCCGGCTCCTACGCCACCGCCGCCTGGAACTCGGGCGTGGTGACGGGCCGCGTCATCGAGCGCGTCGCCCCGATCCTCGGCCTGCCGCCGCAATTCGAGCCACCCGCGAAGCCCTTCCCCCTCATGGTGAAGCTCGGCGCCTATCACGCGACCCAGGTGGACGGACGATGAGCACCGCGACCCTCGGCGGCCTGTTCCCGGAGGCCGCGGACGATGCCACCCCGGTCACCGGCCTGACGGCCGATTCGCGAAACGTCGTGCCCGGCTCGGTGTTCGTGGCGGTGCCCGGCACCGTTGCGAACGGGCGCCGCTTCGCGGCCGGTGCCGTCGCGGCCGGCGCCGTCGCCGTGGTGGGGGAGGGGCCCCGGCCGGAGGGCACCGCGTCGGTGCCCTACATCGCGGTCGAGGACGTGCGCCGCAGCCTCGCCCTCGCGGCGAGCCGGTTCTCTGGGCGCCAGCCGGCCCACATCGTGGCCGTCACCGGCACCAGCGGCAAGAGTTCCGTCACCGATTTCGTCCGCCAGATCCTGTCCCGCCTCGGATGCGAGGCGGCGAGCCTCGGAACAGTGGGGATCGTCACCAATCGCGGGGCCAGCTACGGCTCGCTCACGACACCGGACCCCGTCACCCTGCACGCGACCCTGGCGCGGCTGGCCGACGACGGCATCGAGGCGCTTGCCATGGAGGCGTCCTCCCACGGCATCGAGCAGCGTCGCCTCGACGGTGTCGCGCTTTCCGCCGTCGGATTCACCAATCTCGGGCGCGACCACCTCGACTATCACAACACCCTCGACGATTACCTCGCGGCCAAGCTGCGCCTGTTCACCTGCTTGGCCCAGCCCGGCATTCCGGCGGTGATCAACGCCGACGGCGCCTTCGCCAAGGTGGTGGCCGCCGCCGCCCTCGCGCGTGGCCTCTCCTTGCGCACCACGGGGACCGGCGGCGAGACCGTGCGCCTCCTGTCGGCGCGAACGGACGGATTCTGCCAGCACCTCCATCTCATCGCCCCCGGTGCCGGGGGACCGACGGAGTACACGGTCCGCCTGCCCCTGGTGGGTGGGTTCCAGGTCGAAAATGCCCTCCTGGCCGCCGGCCTCGCTCTCGCGAATCCCGCCGGGGAGGCCGATCCGGCCGGCGTCGTCGCGGCGCTGGAATACCTCACCGGCGTGCCCGGGCGCATGGAGCGCATCGGCGAAACGAATGGCGCCCTCTGCCTCGTTGATTACGCCCACAAGCCAGAGGCCCTCGAAGGGGTTCTGGCGGCCCTGCGGCCGTTCGTGACGGGGCGCCTCGTCTGCGTGTTCGGCTGTGGTGGCGACCGCGACCGGGGCAAGCGCCCACTCATGGGCGCCATCGCGGCGCGGGCCGCTGACTGGACCATCGTCACCGACGACAACCCGCGCTCGGAAGACCCGGCGGCGATCCGCGCCGAGATCCTGGTGGCGGCGCCGGACGCCACCGAGATCGGCGACCGCGCCGAGGCGATCCGCACGGCGGTGCGGGGCTTGTCGCCTGGCGATGTCCTCGTGGTGGCCGGCAAGGGCCATGAAACCGGCCAGATCGTGGGCACAACCGTCCTGCCTTTCTCGGATCACGCCGTGCTCCGGGCGGCGATCGCGGAGCGCTCGGCATGAGCCTGACCCTATGATCCAAACTGTTTCCGACGCGCCCCTCTGGACGCCCGAGACCTTGGAAGCCGCCACCGGCGGCCGCCTGAACGGCGTTCCCAAGCCGATCTCCGGCGCGTCCATCGATACCCGCAGCCTGCAGCCCGGCGACCTGTTCTTCGCCATTCGCGGCGAGGCGCGTGACGGGCACGATTTCGTGCGCGATGCCCTCGCGCGCGGCGCCGGAGCCGCCGTGGTCGCTTCCGAACGCGCGGCGGAGTTCGCGGGGGCGGGGGCCGTCCTCGCCGTGTCCGGCCCGGACGACGATCCCGTCCTCGAAGCCATGCGGGCGCTCGGCCGCGCCGCCCGCGCCCGCTCCCGGGCCGGCATCGTCGCGGTGACGGGCTCCGTCGGCAAGACCGGAACGAAGGAAGCCCTGCGGCACGTCCTTTCGGCGCAGGGGCCGACCCATGCCTCCATCGCCTCCTATAACAACCATTGGGGCGTGCCCCTCACCCTGGCGCGGATGCCGGCGGACGCTGCCTACGGCGTGTTCGAGATCGGCATGAACCACCCCCGTGAGATCGTGCCGCTCACCGCCATGGTCCAGCCGGACATCGCCCTCGTGACCACCGTCGAGCCGGTGCATATCGAGCATTTCGCATCCCTCTCGGCCATCGCCGACGCCAAGGGCGAGATCTTCTCGGGGTTGCGCCCCGGCGGCACCGCGATCCTCAACCGCGACAACCCGAGTTTTTCGCGGCTCCTCGCCCATGCCCAGGCCTCGAAGGCCGGGCGGGTCGTCACCTTCGGCGAGCATCCGGAGGCCGACGTCCGCGCCCAGCGCATCGTCCTGCGGCCCGATCTCTCCGTGGTCGATGCCGTGGTGATGGGGATTCCGGTGACCTACCAGCTCGGAACGCCGGGCCGGCACACGGCGATGAACTCGCTGGGCGTCATGGCCGTGATCCACGCCCTTGGGGCGGATCTCGCCCTCGCGGCCCTGTCGCTCGCTGCCCTGCGCCCCCCCGTGGGGCGCGGCGAGCGCACGGCCCTGCGGATCGGGGATGGCGAGGCTTTCCTCGTCGACGAGAGCTACAACGCCAACCCGGCCTCCATCCGGGCGGCGCTCGCCACCCTCTCGGCCATCGAGACCGGTTCGCGGGGGCGCCGCATCGCCGTCCTCGGCGACATGCTGGAGCTCGGGACCTCGGGCGAGGATCACCACCGCGACCTCGCCGCCGCCGTCGAGGCGGCCGGGATCGACCTCGTGTTCACCGCCGGCCCCCTGATGCGCCACCTGTTCGAGGCGCTGCCCATGAGCCGGCGCGGCACCTGTGCGGCCGCGTCCAGTGAACTCGTGGATCCGGTGCTCGCCACCCTGCGGCCCGGCGACGCCGTGATGGTCAAGGGTTCGAACAGCATCCGCATGGGTCGGATTGTCGAAGCCCTCAAAGCCCGGTACGCGAACGCCGGGCAGGCCGGCCCGGTCCAGGCGCTCGCGCGCTAGAACGGCCGGCAAGGCCGGGAGGGCGGGACCCGCAGTCTCGTCCGGGCCCGGAATTCCTCGAAAACCGCAACCGGGTGCTGGATGCTGTATCTCCTGTCGGAACTGAGCGGCACGCTCTCGGCCCTCAACGTCTTCCGCTACATCACCTTCCGCACCGGCGGCGCGCTGTTCACGGCGGGCCTGTTCGTGTTCTGGTTCGGGCCGCTCATCATCTCGCTCCTGCGCCTGCGCCAGGGCAAGGGCCAGCCCATCCGCGAGGACGGGCCGCAATCGCATCTGCTGACGAAGCGCGGCACGCCGACCATGGGCGGCCTGATGATCCTCGCCGGGGCCATCGTGGCGATCCTGCTCTGGGCCAATCCGCGCAACCACTACGTTTGGGTGGTGCTGGCCGTGACCCTCGGGTTTGGCGCCATCGGCTTCTATGACGACTACCTCAAGGTGACGAAGCAGTCGCACAAGGGCTTCTCGGGCCGCTTCCGCCTCCTCCTCGAGGCCGGGATCGCGATCGCCGCCTGCACCGTCATGGCGGTCTACTCGCCGCCCGCCCTGCAGAACCACCTCGCCTTCCCGATCTTCAAGGACGCCCTGCTGAACCTCGGCTGGTTCTACGTGCTGTTCGCCGCCTTCGTCATCGTCGGCGCCGGCAACGCCGTGAACATGACAGACGGCCTCGACGGTCTCGCCATCGTGCCGGTGATGATCGCCTGCGGCACCTTCGGCGTCATCGCCTACCTCGTGGGCAACGTCTTCACCGCCGGCTACCTTCAGGTGAACTACGTCCGCGACACCGGCGAACTCGCGGTGATCTGCGGCGCGGTGATCGGGGCGGGTCTCGGCTTCCTGTGGTTCAACGCCCCGCCCGCGCAGATCTTCATGGGCGACACCGGCTCTCTAGCCCTGGGCGGTCTGCTCGGCACCGTCGCGGTGGCCACCAAGCATGAGATCGTGCTCGCCATCGTGGGCGGTCTGTTCGTGCTGGAGATGATGTCGGTCATCATCCAAGTCGCCTCGTTCAAGCTCACGGGTAAGCGGGTGTTCCGCATGGCGCCGATTCACCACCATTTCGAGCAGAAAGGTTGGAAGGAGCCGCAGGTCGTGATCCGATTCTGGATCATCGCCGTGATCCTGGCGCTGGCCGGCCTCGCCACCCTGAAGCTGCGCTGATGACCCCCGTCACGACCTTCACCGGCCGCTCGGTCGCCCTGTTCGGCCTCGGCGGCTCCGGCCTCGCCACGGCCCTCGCCCTGAAGGCCGGCGGCGCGCGGGTCCTGGCCTGCGACGACAATCCCGACAGCATGGCGCGGGCCACCGCGCAGGGTATCGCCACGGCCGATCTGCGCGACGCCGACTGGTCGGACTTCGCCGCCCTCGTCCTGGCTCCCGGAGTGCCGCTCACCCATCCGGTTCCGCACTGGACCGTGGAGCGCGCCCAAGCCGCCGGCGTCCCGATCATCGGCGACATCGAACTGTTCTGCCGCGAGCGCGCCCGGATCGCGCCGGGCGCGCCCTTCGTCGCCATCACGGGCACCAACGGCAAGTCCACCACCACGGCGCTCATCGCCCACCTCCTGGGGCAGGCGGGACGCGACGTGCAGATGGGCGGCAACATCGGAACCGCGATCCTGTCCCTGGCGCCCCCCGCGCAGGACCGGATCCACGTCATCGAGCTGTCGTCGTTCCAGATCGACCTGACGCCGTTGCTGAATCCCAGCGTCGGCGTGCTCCTCAACGTCACCCCGGACCACCTCGACCGGCACGGGACCCTGGACCTCTACGCCGCCATCAAGGCCCGCCTCGTCGCGGGCTCGGACCTCGCCGTCGTCGGGATCGACGACGCGCCGAGCCGCGCCATCGCCGATGCGCTCACGGGGGCCGTCGTGCGCGTCCATGTCGGGGACGTGGCGCCAGAGGGCGGCCTTGCCGCGCACGACGGCGCGGTGTTCGGTTCGGACGGGGCGCGGCTTGCCGATCTCACGGGCATCGGCACCCTGCGCGGCGCCCACAATTGGCAGAACGCCGCCGTGGCCATCGCCGTGGTCCGCGCCCTCGGCCTCGGGCCGGAGGCCATCGCGGCGGGGCTGAGGAGCTTTCCCGGCCTGCCTCACCGGATGGAGGAGGTGGGACGACGCGGTCGCGTGCTGTTCGTCAACGATTCAAAGGCGACCAACGCCGACTCGACGGACAAGGCTCTGACCGCCTTCCACGACATCCACTGGATTCTCGGCGGCAAGGCGAAGGCCGGCGGCATCGAACCCCTGGCGCCGCTGTTCGACCGGGTCGCCCACGCCTACCTCATCGGGGCGGCGACGGACGCCTTCGCGGCCACCCTGGAGGGCCGGGTGCCCTACACGCGCTGCGGCACCCTCGACGTGGCAACCCGGGCGGCGGCCGAGGCCGCGTCCCGGTCGCCCGCACCCGAGCCCGTGGTCCTGCTCTCGCCGGCCTGCGCCTCCTACGACCAGTTCCGGAGCTTTGAGGATCGCGGCGATCAGTTCCGCGCCCTGGTGAAGGCGTCGGCCTGAGGGGAGGGCGGCCTTCGCGAAGTCTCAACCTCTTGGGTGTCTGATGCGCCTTTGAGGAACGGACTGTCCACCGGTCCGCCGGAGCAGACCGATGGCGTCCACGATCGCGCCCCTCCCGTCGCGCTGGCAGGCCGGGGCCTGGGCCAACATCCCGATCCTGTCGGTGATCCGGGGCTTCGCGACGCTGCTCCTCGTGGCGTTCGTGTTCTTCGCCTGCTTCGCCTTCTCCGACACCTCGCCCTACGACGTCGTGGCGATCCCGACGATCCTCCTCTGGCTCTGCCTGGGCCTGCGCCTGCATCGCGGTCTCGTGCCGTTCGTCGGGCTGCTCGTGCTCTATGTCGGGGCCATCGTCGTCGCCCTGCTGCCGTATCTCGACCAGCCGCTCTCCGTCGCCTGGACGGTGCAACTCGCCTACCTCGCCGTCACCGGCGTGTTCTTCGCCATGCTGTTTGCCGACGACACCCGCGCGCGCATGGAACTCGTCCTGAAGACCTATGTTGCGAGCTGCCTGCTCTCCAGCGCCTTCGGCATCGTGGGCTATTTCGGCTACATCCCGACGGAGGACCTGTTCTACAAGTACGGGCGCGCGTCGGGCACGTTCCAGGACCCCAACGTGTTCGGCTCGTTCCTGACCTTGGGCGCCCTCTACCTCATGCACGGGCTCCTCGTCGGCAGTGCCCGCCGGCCCCTCGTCTCCCTCGCGATGCTCCTCGTGATCGTGGCCGGCATCTTCCTGTCGTTCTCCCGGGGCTCCTGGGGCGGCTCCCTCGTCGCCGTCGGCCTGATGGTGTTCTCGATCTTCCGCTCCACCGGTTCGGTCGCCCTGCGTCGGCGGATCGTCGTGCTGACGACGGTGGCCGCCCTTGGCACGGGACTCGCCATCGTCGGCCTCCTGTCCATCGGCGACACGGCGGAGATGTTCTCCAAGCGCGCGTCGCTCGCGCAGGATTACGACGAGGGCGAGACCGGCCGCTTCGGCAACCAGATTCGTGGCCTCGGCATGCTCATCGAGGATCCCCTCGGGATGGGGCCCCTGCGCTGGCGCCTGAATTTCGGTCTCGAACCCCACAATTCTTACATCGGCAGCTTCGCCAACGGCGGATGGGTCGGCGGCGTGGTGTTCATCGGCCTCGTGCTGGCGACGGGGTTCGTCGGGTTCCGCCTGATGCGGCAGGACACGCCGTTCCGCCGCCACGCCCAGATCGCCTGGCCAGCCCTGTTCATGTTCTTCTTGCAGGCGTTCCAGATCGATATCGAGAAGTGGCGCCACGTCTACATGATGCTCGGGATGATCTGGGGCCTGGAGGCCGCACGCCTTGCCTGGCGCGCCCGTCCTTCCGAGATCGACACGGCGAGCACCCGAGTTTCCTGACCGGCCGGTCACGGCACGTCCGCTGCGCAGGGTTCGCCCCGGGCAGGAGCGGCCGCTGATCGCGATGTCTGCGAGGCACCGTAAAAGTCCTGCACCGGAGAACGTCCGGTTTCATCCCCCAGGCGGACGCTGCAGGCCCCCTCGAGCAAGCTCAATCGCGCGAAATCTTCGTGCGATTGTGCAATGCACCAATATCCGTGGTGTGAAGCGCGATTGTCTATTTGCGCTTTACGGCGAAGTTTGGCACCTAAGGAGGGCAGTTCCGGGGAGGAATGCAATCACACCGTCGGGCGTCACGTCCCATGGCTCGATCAAGGTCGGAAAAACCCAGCCAAGCACGACGGTGGACGGATCATCTCGAGATCACTCAAGGACGGTACGAATGACCGCATTGCTGCTGATCGTCCTGGGCGGGCTCTGCGCCGTCGCCTACGGCATCGTCACCATCAACGACGTCCTCCGGCGCGATGCCGGCACCCAGCGCATGCAGGAGATCGCGGGCGCCATCGCCGAGGGGGCCCAGGCGTATCTCCGCCGCCAATACGCCACCATCGCGGTCGTGGGCCTCGTGTTGTTCGTGGCTCTCGCCTTCTTCCTCGGCCTCAAGGTCGCCATCGGCTTCCTCATCGGCGCGGTTCTCTCCGGCGCGGCCGGGTTCATCGGCATGAACGTATCCGTGCGGGCCAACGTCCGCACCGCTCAGGCCGCCTCGACATCCCTGGGGGCCGGCCTCGACGTGGCGTTCAAGTCGGGCGCCGTCACCGGCATGTTCGTCGCCGGCCTCGCCCTCCTCGGCGTCGCGCTCTATTACGCCTACCTCACCCGCATCGCCGGCCTCGCCCCGGCGAGCCGCGACGTCATAGACGCCCTCGTGGCCCTGGGCTTCGGCGCCTCGCTCATCTCGATCTTCGCGCGCCTCGGCGGCGGCATCTTCACCAAGGGCGCCGATGTCGGCGGCGACCTCGTCGGCAAGGTCGAGGCCGGGATTCCGGAGGACGACCCGCGCAACCCCGCCACCATCGCGGACAACGTCGGCGACAATGTCGGCGATTGTGCCGGCATGGCCGCCGACCTGTTCGAGACCTACGCGGTGACCGTGGTCGCCACCATGGTGCTGGCGGCGATCTTCTTCTCCGGCCAGACGGACATCGCCGGCCGCAACGTCCTTGAGGCGATGCTGCTCTATCCCCTGGCCATCGGCTCGGCCTGCATCCTCACCTCCATCGCGGGCACCTACGCGGTCAGGCTCGGGGCCAACCAGTCGATCATGGGCGCCCTCTACAAGGGGCTGATCACTGCCGGCGTGCTCTCCGTCGGCGCGATCGCCCTCGTCAACGTCGCCCTGTTCGGCGGCTTCTCGACGACGTTCACCACCAATGCCGGGGTAAGCTTCACGTCGGGTGGTCTCCTCGGCTGCGCCGTCATCGGCCTCGTCATCACGGCGCTCATCGTGGTGATCACCGAGTACTACACCGGCACCAACTTCCGTCCGGTCAAATCCATCGCCGACGCCTCGGTGACGGGCCACGGCACCAACGTGATCCAGGGCCTGGCGGTCTCCCTCGAATCGACGGCGCTGCCGGCCCTCGTCATCGTGGCGGGCATCATCGCCACTTATTCCCTGGCGGGCCTGTTCGGCATCGCCATCGCGGTCACCGCCATGCTGGCATTGGCCGGTTTCATCGTGGCGCTCGACGCCTTCGGCCCGGTCACCGACAATGCCGGCGGCATCGCCGAGATGGCGGGCCTGCCGCCCGAGGTCCGCAAATCCACGGACGCCCTCGACGCCGTCGGCAACACCACCAAGGCGGTAACGAAGGGCTACGCCATCGGTTCGGCGGGCCTCGGCGCCCTGGTGCTGTTCGCGGCCTATACGTCGGATCTGAACTACTTCATCGCGAATGCTAGCCCGACGCAGTACCGCTTCTTCCAGGGCGTCACCGTCGATTTCTCCCTGTCCAACCCCTTCGTCGTCGTCGGCCTGCTCATCGGCGGCCTGATCCCGTTCCTGTTCGGCGGCATGGCGATGACGGCGGTGGGCCGCGCGGCCGGCGCCGTCGTCGAGGAGGTCCGGCGCCAGTTCCGCGAGAAGCCCGGCATCATGGCCGGCACCGACCGGCCGGATTACGGCCGGGCCGTCGACATGCTCACCCGCGCGGCGATCAAGGAGATGATCCTGCCCTCGCTTCTGCCGGTCCTGTCGCCCGTGGTGCTGTTCTTCGTGATCCAGGCCATCGCGGGCAAGAGCCAGGCCTTCGCCACCGTCGGCGCGTCACTCCTCGGCGTCATCCTCACCGGTCTCTACGTCGCGATCTCGATGACTTCGGGCGGCGGCGCCTGGGACAATGCCAAGAAGTACATCGAGGACGGGCATCACGGCGGCAAGGGCTCGGAGGCACACAAGGCGGCTGTGACCGGCGATACCGTGGGCGACCCCTACAAGGACACGGCCGGCCCCGCCGTGAACCCCGCGATCAAGATCACCAACATCATCGCCCTGCTGCTTCTGGCCGTGCTGGCGCATTCCTGACCGGCCATCGGTCCGTCGACCGGGACCCACTCGGCGGACCGCATCGCGGCCGCCCACATCATCGAACAGGGGCCGCGCGAAATTTCGCCGGCCCCTGTTCGTTGCGTCTCGTCCCTCGCGGATGAGACGCGGTTCTTTGCAGGCGCCGTGGGGCCATCCGTCCCCGCCGAGTGATTCTCCTCGGTCGTCGCAAACGGGCGCGGCGGTGCACGGCCCGGCTCCCGGCGTGGGCACGTCGACCCGTAGTCAACCTACGGTCTTTCCTCTTCGCGGAATGCCACTATGGAAACGGATGCCGATCACTCCCATGTGATCGGTCCAGATGGGGAAGGGTAGCCAAGCCTACCGACCCATCATAGGAAGCCATGTTAACCCCTGTTACACGCATCATCAGGATCGGGCATCGCGCAGCCGCACCGATCGAGGAAGTGAGCCGAGTTTGAAGCCACGGACCGAGACCCCGCCGCAGATCGACCTGACGGCCTGCGATCGTGAGCCCATCCACATCGTCGGCAGCGTGCAGCCGCATGGATTCCTGCTCTCTCTCGATGCCGAAACCTTGGCGATCGCGCAGGCCAGCGAGAACGCACCGGCCCACGCGCAGGTCGGCGCCCGTCTCGACGCCGTACTGCCCGAACTTGTCGCGGTCGTGCGCCGTTACCTCGACGATCCACCGAAAGAGGACGGTGCCCATTACCTGCGCACGGTCACCCTCATCGGCACGGGGCTGACCTACGAAGTGGCGGCTCATCGGGTCGATGGCCTCGTCGTGCTGGAGCTGGAGGAGATCGACGGCGCCGACATCGAGGCCGGGCTCGACGCCCTGACGCCGCGCCTGCGCGCCTTCGTGCAGAGCCTGCGCATTGCTCCCTCCATCGAGGAACTCTGCGAGATCGTCGCCACGGACATCCGGCACATCACCGGCTTTGACCGCGCCCTGGTCTACCGATTCGATCGCGACTGGCACGGGACGGTTCTCGCCGAGAGCGGGAACGGGGTCCTGCCGTCCTACCTCGACCTGCGCTTTCCCGCTTCCGACATCCCGGCCCAGGCGCGCGAACTCTATCGGCGCAACCGCCTGCGCATCATCCCGGATGCCGGATATCGCGCCGTGCCGATCCGGCCGGACCGGACGCCGGCGGGCAAGCCCCTCGACCTCAGTCAGTCGGTCCTGCGCTCGGTCTCGCCCGTGCATGTCGAGTACATGCGCAACATGGGCACCATGGCTTCCATGTCGGTCTCGATCCTCGTCGACGACACCCTTTGGGGTCTGGTCTCCTGCCACAACCGCGAACCGCGCCGGGTGCCGCTCCAGGCCCGCAACGCCTGCGACTTCCTCACCCAGATCTTCGCCCTGCAGCTCTCGGCGCGCGAACGCGGTGCCCAGGCCGAGCAGCGGTTGGCCCTCGGGGCCGTCCAGGCGCGGCTCCTCGGCTTCATGGCCGAGGAGGACAGTTTCGTCGACGGTCTGCTGAAGCACCCCGACGACGTGATGGCCCTGGTGAATGCGCCGGGCGCGGCCATCGTCACGGGCGATCGCTGCCGCCTCATCGGCATCACCCCGCGCGAGAAAGATGTTCGCACTCTCTACGATTGGCTTTCGAGCCAGACCGATGAGGCCGAGGTCTTCGTGACCGAGTCGATGTCGGAGCTCCTGCCGGAGGCCCGGTCCTTCGCCGACACCGCGAGCGGCGTTCTCGCCATCTCGGTTTCGAAGAAATACGCGAGCTACATCCTTTGGTTCAGGCCAGAGGTGGTGCGCACGGTCAAATGGGGCGGCAATCCCGTCAAACCGGCGATCCCCGATCCGGCGGGCGGGCCTGACCGCCTCCACCCGCGCAAGTCCTTCGAGATTTGGAAGGAGACGGTGAAGGCTCGCTCCCTGCCCTGGAGCGTGCCGGAGGTCGAGGCGGCCAAGGACCTGCGCACCTCGGTCCTCGGAATCGTGCTGCGACGGGCCGAGGAGCTCGCGTCCCTGAGCGAGGAACTGCAACGCTCGAACAAGGAACTCGAGGCGTTCTCGTATTCGGTCAGTCACGACCTCCGCGCGCCGTTCCGACACATCGTCGGTTACTCGAACCTCCTGAAGAACCGCGAGTCCGCCAACCTCTCGGATAAGGGCCGGCATTATGTCGAGACGATCATCGAGGCGGCGCTCTCGGCCGGAACCCTCGTCGACAACCTGCTGACCTTTTCGCAGATGGGGCGCCACGCCCTGAACCGGGTGTCCGGCGACATGAACGCCCTCATCGAGGAAGTTCGCCGGAAGGTGATGCGCGACGTGCCGGCCGACCGTGCGGTGCGCTGGCAGATCGGCACCCTCGGGCGGGCCTACGCGGACCCGTTCATGTTGCGCCTCGTCGTCGAGAACCTGCTCTCGAACGCCATCAAGTACACCCGCGGCCGACCGGAGGCGGTCATCGAGATCGGGCGCCTGCCGCCGACGGAGGGCGAGGCCGTCTTCTATGTGCGCGACAACGGTGTCGGTTTCGACATGGCCTACGTCGACAAGCTGTTCGGGGTATTCCAGCGCCTCCACCGGGTCGAAGAATTCGAGGGCACCGGCATCGGGCTCGCGAACGTGCGCCGCATCGTTGAACGCCACGGTGGCCGGACCTGGGCCGAAGGCAAGCTCGGGGAGGGCGCAACCTTCCACTTTACGCTGCCTCTGAGGGGCGAGGCACACTGAGATGGCCAAATTGAAACCGATCCTCCTCGTCGAGGACAATCCCAACGATATCGAGCTCACGCTCGCGGCCCTCGAAGCCGGGCAACTCGCCAACGAGATCGTCATCTGCCGGGACGGGGCTGAAGCCCTCGATTTCGTCTATCGCCGGGGCGCTTACGAGAAGCGCGCGGAGCAGGATCCCGCCGTGATCCTGCTCGACCTGAAGCTGCCCAAGGTTGATGGGCTCGAGGTTCTGGCCAAGGTGAAGGGCGATCCGCAGACCCGCGCGATCCCGGTTGTGATGCTGACCTCGTCGCGCGAGGAGACGGACGTCGTGCGCTCCTATGATCTCGGCGTGAACGCCTTCGTGGTGAAACCCGTCGGGTTCAACGAATTCTTCAAGGCCATCCAGGAACTCGGCGTGTTCTGGGCCGTCCTGAACGAGCCGCCGCCGCATCGGGGGGGGTGGCCATCCAACGCTTGATCGACTCCGAGACCGTGATCCGCATTCTCCACCTGGAGGATAGCGACCTCGACGCCGAATTGGTGGAGGCCGCCCTCGACGCGATCGGCCGCCCCTATTCGATCGAGCGGGTGATGGATCGTCCCACCTTCACAGCCGCAGCCGTGCCAGGCCGGCACGATCTCATCCTCGCCGATTTCGTTCTGCCGACCTTCGACGGGATCAGCGCCCTCGCGGTGGCACGAGAGCAATGCCCCGATACGCCGTTCGTGTTCGTCTCCGGCACCCTCGGCGAGGAGACGGCCGTCGACGCCCTGAAGAACGGCGCCGTCGATTACATCACGAAGCAGCGCCTCGAACGCCTTCCCCGCACGGTCCTGCGGGCCCTCGCAGAAGCGCAGGCGAAGCACGACAAGCGCCGGGCGGAGGCTGCGCTCCAAGCGCTCAACGAAACGCTGGAAGTCCGCATCGCGGAGCGGACCCGCGAACTCGCGGCTTCGAACGCCGAGTTGCAGACACAGATCATCGAGCGCGAGCGCGTCGAGGATGCCCTGCGGCTTGCCCAGCGGCTGGAGGCCGTGGGGCAGCTCACGAGCGGCGTGGCGCACGACTTCAACAACCTTCTGACCGTGATCTCGGGCAACATCGAGTTCCTCGCCCGTGAGATGACGAGCGAACGTTCGCAGCGCAGACTCGCCATGATGAAGGGGGCGGCGGATCGCGGCGCCAACCTCACCGCTCAGCTCCTCGCCTTCTCACGGCGTCAGCGCCTGGCACCGACGCCGGTCAGCCTGAACCAGACGGTCGCCTCGATGCGCGACCTGCTCCAGAGTTCGATGGGCGGCGCCATCCGGATCGAGACGACCCTGCAGCCCGAGCTCTGGCCGGCCCTCGTCGATGCGACCCAGATCGAACTCGTGATCCTGAACCTCGCGATCAATGCGCGCGACGCTATGGAAGTGGGCGGTTCCCTCACCATCGAGACCGCCAACGTCACGGTGACCGGGCAGCCGACGCGGCCGGAGGAGCCGATCCCCGGCGACTACGTTATGGTGGCGATCAGCGATACCGGCACCGGCATGCCGCCGGAGGTGGTCAAGCGGGTCTTCGAGCCGTTCTTCACCACCAAGGAGGTCGGCAAGGGTTCCGGACTCGGCCTCGCCCAGGCCTACGGTTTCGTGAAGCAGTCGGGGGGCGGCATCCGCATCGACACCCGCGTCGGAGAAGGAACCTCGATCCGGGTCTTTCTTCCTCGCGTCGAGGGCGCCTTCGAATCCCCGTCCCAGGGCGCGTCGTCGTCCGATAGGGCCGAGGCGCCCGCCTCGGCGCGCCGCTCGGTCCTGCTCATCGTCGACGACGATACCGCTGTCCGCGAGGTCACGATCACGCGTCTTGCCGAAGCAGGCCACGTGATTCGGGAGGCGGGCTCCGGATTGGCGGCTCTGGCGTCCCTTGAAGCCGATTCCCGCGTCGACCTCGTGGTGCTGGATTTCGCCATGCCCGGCATGAACGGCGCCGAGGTCGCAACGGAGATCCGCAAGCGCTGGCCGGGCATGCCGATCCTGTTCGTGACCGGATACGCCGACACCACCGCCCTCATGACAGTCGGCGCCGTGGGGCCTGACAGCATCGTCCAGAAGCCGTTCCGAGAAGGTGAACTGGAGCGCAAAGTCGCCTTGGCCGTCGCGAACCGATTGCAACCGGGCCTGCGCCTCGTCTCCAGCGGCACGGCCGGACACTGAGGCCGACGCGAGGCTTGGCGCGTCGACGGAGTGGAAGCGAGACCTGCCGATCACCGGGTCCCCGATGAAACGTCCTTGATCTCAGGCCACCGCGCGGCCGGACGGCAGATGCCGCCCGGGCGGTTACCGCCCGCCGAAGCAGGCCTCGCTTGGGTGGACCCGGCGCGTGCGGTGACGCACGCCCGGGTCTGGCTTGCGTCTTGCGGCCCATGACATTCCGTCGTGCGCAATCCAACTACCGTCGTCGAAGCCCGGCGTCCTCAGGGATGCCGCAGGGCTCCCTTCGTCCCTGAACACCGCGAGAGCCAAACATGCCGAGTCTATCCGATCCGATCCGCATTGGCGCGATCGAAGCCAAGAACCGTGTCTTCATGGCTCCGCTGACCCGCGGCCGCGCCACCCGCGCGCATGTCCCCACGCCGATCATGGTCGAGTATTACACTCAGCGCGCTGGCGCCGGCCTTATCATCAGCGAGGCCACTGGCATCAGTCAGGAAGGGCTGGGTTGGCCCTACGCCCCCGGTATCTGGTCCGACGAGCAGGTCGCGGCCTGGAAGCCGATTGTCGAGGCCGTGCACGCGGCCGGCGGCCGCATCGTCTGTCAGCTCTGGCACATGGGTCGCATCGTCCATCCCGACTTCCTCGACGGCGCCAAGCCGATCTCGGCCTCGGCCACGACGGCGCCGGATGCCGCGCACACCTATTCGGGCAAGAAGCCCTACGCCGAGGCCCGGGCTCTCCCCATCGAGGAGATCCCCCGGCTCTTGGCCGACTACGACCGCGCCGCCCGCAACGCCATCGCGGCAGGTTTCGACGGGGTCCAGATCCACGCCGCCAACGGCTACCTCATCGACCAATTCCTGCGCGACGGCGCGAACTTCCGCGATGACCGCTACGGCGGATCCGTCGAGAATCGCATCCGCCTGCTGACGGAGGTGACGCAGACCGTAGTCGACGCCATCGGGGCGGATCGCACCGGCGTGCGCCTCTCGCCCAACGGCGCGATCCAGGGGGTTGACGATTCCGATCCCGACGCCTTGTTCGGGGCCGCCGCCATGGCTCTGGCCAAGATCGGCATCGCCTTCCTCGAGCTGCGCGAGCCCGGCCCAGAGGGCACCTTCGGTACGGCCGATCATGCCCCCGTCGCCCCCGTCATTCGGAAGGCGTTCTCTGGTCCCCTGGTGCTCAACTCCGATTACGATGGTCCGAAGGGCCAGGCGGTCCTCGATGCCGGGCAAGCCGATGCCATCGCGTATGGCCGGCCATTCATCGCCAATCCGGACCTTCCCGCCCGCATCGCCGAGGGTGTACCCCTGAACAAGGACGAGCAGAAGACCTGGTACAGCCAGGGTCCCGAGGGCTACATCGACTATCCAGCCCGCTCGGGTGCCAAAGCCGCCTGATCGCCGGGCCCGCACACCGGCATGTGATGCCGGTGTGCGACCAAACGTTTCGCATCGCGCTTGGCCCGCTCCGTCGCACGCCCTATTTGAGGACGCTGACGAGGACCCGCTTTTGACTGCGATCACTTCCTGCGACGGCACCCAAGAGGACTGGACCGAGGCCGAACGGCTCGAGATTCTCCGCGACACGAAGCTTCTCGATACGGCTCCGGATCCCGCCTACGACGACCTCATTCGCATCGCCTCCGTCGTCTGTGCCGCGCCCATCGTCCTCATCAGCCTCGTCGACGAAGATCGCCAATGGTTCAAGGCGCGGATCGGTTTCGATCTGCCCGAGACGCCGCGGTCCCTGTCCATCTGCGCGCACGCCATCCGGAACGGACCGCTCCTCGTGATTCCGGATCTCACCACCGATCCGCGCACGGCCAGCAATGCCCTCGTGGTTGGCGCAAACAATCTGCGATTCTATGCGGGCGCCGTGATCCGCGCCGAGGGTGGCCAGCCCCTGGGAAGCGTGTGTGTCCTCGATCGTGTGCCCCGGCCCGAGGGGCTCACGGATGTCCAGGCCAAGACGCTGGAAGCCCTGGCCCGTCAGGTCGCGACCCTCATCGCCTTGAAACGCGCGCGGGAGATCGTGTCCGACCGCGAGGCGGATCTCGCGGCAAGCGAGCGACGCTTCCGGGTGATGACCGACGCCATGCCCCAGATGGTCTGGACGACCCGGCCCGATGGGTTCCATGATTTCTACAACGACCGGTGGTATGAGTTCACCGGGGTGCCCTTTGGTTCCACGGATGGCGAGGGCTGGAACGATCTGTTCCACCCCGACGACCGGGAGCGAGCCTGGGCGCGCTGGCGGCGCAGCCTCGCCACCGGCGATCCCTACGAGATCGAGTATCGTCTGCGCCACCATACCGGAAGCTATCGCTGGACTCTGGGGCGGGCGGCCCCCTTGCGCAGCGCCGACGGGCGGATCGAGCGCTGGTTCGGAACCTGCACGGACATCGAGGATCTGAAGCGCGCCGAGGAGGAGGCGCGCAAGCTCGCCGCCGTCGTCGAGCATTCCAAGGATTTCATCGGGATCGCCGACGAGAACGGGCACACGCTTCACGTCAACGCCGCCGGTCGCCGCCTCGTGGGACTCGCCGATGCCGATGCGGCCCGGCGCACCGTCGTGAGCGACTATTTCATGCCCGAGTGCCGACACGTCCTCGCCGAGACCGTGCTGCCGGCCGTTCGCCGGGACGATTGGTGGGAGGGCGAATTGACCTTCCGCCATTTCGTGACGGGGGAGGGGATCGCCGTACTCTACAGCGTCTTTCCCGTGCGCGACGAGCGCGGCGCCCTCATCGGCTACGCCAGCGTCACGCGCGACCTGCGCGAGCGCAAGCGGGCCGAGGAAGCCCGCGATCTGCTCATCAAGGAGCTATCCCACCGGATCAAGAACATCTTCGCCGTGGTCGAAGGCATCGCCGCCCTGTCGGCGCGGGCCGACCCGGCGGCCCGCCCCTTCGTCGCCGCCTTCCGCCAGCGCCTCGGCGCCCTCGCTCAGGCCCACGAATACGTCCGTCCGCATTCGGCCGCGAGTGCACCGGCGGTGCAGGGCCAGACCCTGTTCGGCCTCATGCGCCTTCTCCTGGCGGCCTACGCCCAGGATGGCCGCGAGCGCATCGCCCTCCTCGGCGACGACATCGCAGTGGGCGATCGGGCGGCCACGGCCCTGGCGCTCATCATGCACGAGCAGGCCACGAACGCGATGAAGTATGGCGGCCTCTCCACGGAGGCCGGGGCCGTACGCCTGACGGGCCGGCGCAACGGTGAGACCTACGAGCTCGTCTGGGCCGAATCCGGCGGGCCGCCCGTGGCCGGGGCGCCGACCCGGCGCGGGTTCGGCACGGTGTTGGCCGAGCGCAGCGTCGCGGGGCAGCTCGACGGAACCCTGGAGCACGACTGGAACGGCGCCGGCCTCGTCATGCGCCTGACCGTTCCGGCCGCCAATCTCGCGGCGTGACACCGGGCCCCTACCGCCTCGTCGTCTTCGATTTCGACGGGACCCTCGCCGACAGCTTTCCCTGGTTCGCCCGCGTCATCAACGATGTCGCCGATCGGTACCGCTTCGCCCGCATCGCTCCGGACGAGACCGAGGTCCTGCGCGGGCTCGATGCCGCCGGCATCGTCCGCCGTCTCGGGATCGCGCCCTGGAAGCTCCCATTCATCAGCCGGCACATGCACGCCCTGGCGGCCCGTGACATCGGCGAGATCCAGCTGTTTCCGGGTATCGCCGCGATGCTGTCGGACCTCGATGCGGCGGGCATGCCGCTCGCCATCGTCAGTTCCAACACGCGCACCAACATCGAGGCCGTCCTCGGCCCCGAGGCGCGGCGCTTCCGCTACTTCGCCTACGGAGCCTCGCTGTTCGGCAAGGGCAGGCGCCTCGGTGCCCTGATCCGCGAAGCTGGGTTCGACCCGGCGATGGTCCTCTACGTGGGCGATGAGATCCGCGACCACGACGCGGCCCGCGCGGCCGGCTGCTCCTTCGCCGCCGTGGCCTGGGGCTACACCCGCCTCGAAGCCCTCCGGGCGACGGGGCCGGCCCTGCTTCTCCACAGTCCCGGTGCCGTTGCGGCCGCCGTCACGGCTCCCTTATCGGTTCGGGCGCGCTGAGCCTGTCGGGGCCTCGTGGGGAGGTTCCGCCTACCCCTGAACGGCGAAAGCCGCCCCCGTCTGCACGAGGGCGGCTTCGAAAGACCACGAGACGGCGATGGAACCGTTACTGACCGGCGCGGGCGCCCGGGACCACGCTGGCGCCGCTGCCGCTGCCGAAGGGCTCGTAGCGGGTGAGGCCACGGAACAGCTGGCTGAGGAAGGCCCGGTCCGCACCGCTCGTCGGCGTCGCGCGTTCGATGAAGTCGAACACCTTGCCGTCCTGCAGGCCGTAGAGCGCCACGCGCTCGACCTTGAAGGCGGGGGTGAAATAGACGGCGGTGACCTTCTGGTCCTCAACCTGCTCGCCGAGAAACAGCACCGTGCGGCGGGTGTTCTGGCTGATGTAGTACCAGCTCTTGTTGCCGACGGTGGAGACGGTGGAGGGGGTGCCGAGGATCGTCAGCACCTGTTCCGCGCTCATGCCGGGCTTGACCGTCGCCAGCGCCGCCTGGTCAATCTGGTAGCCGTGGCGAAGGTCTTCGCCGATGCAGCCGGCAAGACCCAGGCCGAGCAGGCCGACGACGGCGAGGCGGGCGAGCGGCGAAACGAAACGGCGCGACATCGACCACCCTTGATCTTGCTGAGGAACTGAACGCGTCTGCGGCGATGAGCCCGACACGGTGCCGGAACTTCCGGAGAAGCCCGAAGACGGTTGCACCTTGACCATTCGTTGCCGTACCGCGGGGTTATGGTTTTGACAAGGCAAGCGCGGTCACACCCGGCCCTTCCGCACGGTCTGCGACGGGCTGTCCACACGGGATGGAGGCAGGTATGATCGGTCGTCTGTTCGGGCGAACGAACCCCCGTGAACGCCTGATTCGCGAACTTCACGGGCGCATCAATACGGCCGCCCGCGTGCCGGCCCTCTACACCGCGCTGGGCGTACCCGACACGGTGGAAGGGCGCTTCGAATGCCTGAGCCTGCACGTGATCCTCGTGCTGCGCCGCCTCCATCACCTGCCGGACCCGGCGGCCGACGTGGCGCAGGACCTCGTCAATGCGGTCTTTTTGCAGCTCGATTCCTCCTTGCGCGAGAGCGGGATCGGTGATTTCGGGGTGCCCAAGCGCATGAAGAAGCTCGGCGCCGCCTTTTACGGCCGGGCCGCCGGCTACGACGCCGCCCTCGACGGGGCTGATGCGGACGCCCTGGCGAAGGTCCTGGCCCGCAACGTCCTCGGCATCGACAACCCGGCTGACGCGGCCGGCCTCGCACGCTACGTGATGGCGAGCGATCGGGCGCTGGCCGGCCTCGACCTCGACACCCTCGTCGAGACCGGGCCGGTCTTCGCTTCCATCGAAACCCCCGCCGGACCGGCGGGCCAATCTGGAGTTCTGCGATGACACGGGATCAGGCGGTCGGTCCGCTCACACGCTCGATCCGGGTCGATCGCATGGCGCGGGCGCAGGGCGATTTCATCGTTACGGCGACGCCCGAGGAATGCGCGGCCCTGGCGGCCGATTTCGGGATTCCCGCGATTCGCGACCTCGTCGGGCGCTTCCGGGTCGGCGGCACCCTGGAGAATCTCAAGGTCACGGGAACCGTCGAGGCCGTGGTCACCCAGATCTGCACCGTGAGCCTCGATCCGTTCGAGGCCTCCGTCTCGGAGCTCGTCGAGGTGACCTTTACGGACGGCGAGATCCCGACGGGCCACGACGCGGAGGATGTCGAGGTGCCCGATCCCATCGTCAACGGAAGGGTCGATTTCGGCACCCTCACGGCCGAATTCCTCGCGATGGGCCTCGACCCCTATCCGCGCAAGCCCGGCGTGACTTTCGACCTTGCCGAGCCCGATCCCGAGGATGCGCCGCTCGCCGGCCTGCGCGCTCTGCAGGGAGACCGGGCGCCCCAGGGAAACAAGGACTGATCCGGCATCGGCCGGATCGTCGCACTCGAACGACGCCGTTCCGACGCGATCCACCGGAGTTCCCGGACGGCCTCGGGCAGATTTCGTTTGCCCGGCGGCCGCGAGTCGCTATTTTCCGCCGCGCCGTGACCGATGCCGCCCCGATCCGGCCTCCGTTCGCGCGCCCGTCCCTATCCGCTCACGAGGCCTTCGGCGAACTTTCATGTCCCAGAGAGTGTGCATCTCGCTCGACGCCATGGGCGGCGACCACGGCCCCACCACGGTGGTTCCGGGCGCGGCCATCGCGCGCGAGCGCCATCCCGAGATGACGTTCCTGATGTTCGGCGACGAGGCGATCCTCGCTCCCCTGGTGGCGGCCGAGCCGCGCCTGAAGGGCGCCGTGGAGATCCGGCACACGGCCTTGTCCATCGCGATGGACGAGAAGCCGAGCCAGGCCGTGCGCACGGGCCGGGGGAAGTCTTCCATGTGGAAGGCGATCCAGGCGGTGAAGGATGGCGAGGCCGATGCGGCTGTGTCCGCCGGCAACACCGGCGCCCTCATGGCCATGTCGAAGATCTGCCTCAAGACGTTGGCCGGCATCGAGCGCCCGGCCATCGCCTGCCTGTGGCCCACCGTGCGCGGCGAGAGCGTCGTGCTCGATGTCGGCGCCACCATCGGGACGGATGCCGAGCACCTCGTCGAGATGGCCCTCATGGGATCGGCCATGGCCCGCATCGTGTTCGACCTCGACCGGCCGACCGTTGGCCTCCTCAACGTCGGCACCGAAGAGATGAAGGGCAACGAGGCGGTCAAGGAAGCCGCCCGGCGCCTGCGCGAGGCGGATCTGCCAAATCTGACTTATCACGGGTTCGTCGAGGGCAACGATCTCGGCAAGGGCACCGTCGACGTGGTGGTGACGGAGGGCTTCACGGGCAACATCGCCCTGAAGACCGCCGAGGGCACCGCCAAGCAGATCGGCAGCTACCTGCGCGCCGCCATGAGCCGGACCCTGTCGGCCAAGATCGGATACTTTTTCGCCCGTCAGGCGTTCAAGGCCCTGCGGGACAAGATGAACCCGAGCCGGGCCAATGGCGGCGTCTTCCTCGGCCTGGAGGGCATCGTGATCAAGAGCCACGGGTCGGAGGACGCGCACGGTTTCGCGGCGGCCGTCGATCTCGCCCACGACATGGCGCGCCACGACCTCATGCGGACCATCCGCGACATGCTCGAACTGACGCCGGCGGGGGCCTCTTCTTGAGGCTGCCCCATGTCGAGGACGATACGATGACACGCCTGCGCTCCGTCGTGGTCGGCTGCGGCTCCGCCCTCCCGGCCCGATGCGTCACCAACGACGAGTTGGCCGAAACCGTCGAGACCTCCGACGAATGGATCGTCCAGCGCACCGGTATCCGCCAGCGCTACCTATCGGACGCGTCCGAGACGACGTCGGTCCTCGGCACCCGCGCGGCGCAGGCGGCCCTCGACGACGCCGGCCTCGACGCCGCTGACATCGACCTCGTGATCTGCGCCACCTCGACGCCGGACCACACCTTTCCCTCGACGGCGACGCAGATCCAGGCCGGCCTCGGCATGACCGGCGGCGTCGCCTTCGATCTCCAGGCCGTCTGCGCCGGCTTTGTCTACGCCGTCACCACCGCCGACAAGTTCCTCGTGACAGGCTCCGCCCGGCGCGCTCTCGTGGTCGGTGCGGAGACGTTCTCGCGCCTGCTCGACTGGGAGGACCGCACCACCTGCGTGCTGTTCGGCGACGGGGCCGGCGCCATCGTGCTCGAGGCCCGTGAGGGCGAAGGCACCAGCGCCGACCGCGGCGTGCTGACCGCGAGCCTACGTTCGGACGGGCGTCACCGCGAGAAACTCTACGTCGACGGAGGTCCCGGCTCGACGGGGACCACCGGACACCTGCGCATGACCGGCAAGGAGGTGTTCCGCTTCGCCGTCGGTCAGGTGACGGACGTCATCGACGACGCGTTCCGGGCGTCGGGCACAACGGCCGACGACCTCGACTGGTTCGTGCCGCACCAGGCCAACCGGCGGATCATCGAAGCCTCGGCGGACAAGCTCGGCATCGCCCGCGACAAGGTCGTGCTCACCGTGGACCGGCACGGCAACACCTCTGCCGCTTCCATCCCCCTCGCCCTCGATGTGGCCCGGAAGGATGGCCGGATCAAGAACGGCGACCTCGTGATGATCGAGGCCATCGGCGGCGGCTTCACCTGGGGCGCGGCCCTGATCCGCTGGTGATGCGCCCACATGGTTGACCACGGCGGCGGCGCCGATTAGCGTGGCGCCTCAGACAGATAACCAAGAAAACGCGAATCGGCGTCGGGGATAGAGGCATGGCGGGAAAGACGGTCACACGCGCCGATTTGAGCGAGGCCGTCTACCAGCAGGTCGGCCTCTCGCGCACGGAATCCTCCGCCCTCGTCGAGACGGTCCTATCCGAGATCTGCGCCTGCCTTGCGAGCGGCGAGACGGTGAAGCTGTCCTCGTTCGGCTCGTTCGTGGTGCGCAGCAAGGGCCGTCGCGTCGGCCGCAATCCGAAGACCGGCGTCGAGGTGGCCATCGAGCCGCGCCAGGTCATGGTGTTCAAGCCGTCGAACGTGCTGAAAGCCCGGATCAACGGCATGAACGGGGCCGGCGACCACGACGACGACGAATGAGCGCCCCGATCGCCGCCGCCGAACCGCCCGACAGGGCGGTTCAGGAGAAGAGCGCCACCGCTTTTCGCACCATCAAGGAAGCGGCGGACGAACTCGACGTGCCCCAGCACGTCCTGCGGTTCTGGGAGACGCGGTTCGCGCAGGTGCGCCCCGTGAAGCGCGCCGGCGGGCGGCGCTACTACCGTCCCGACGACATCGACCTCCTGAAAGGCATCCGGAGCCTGCTGCACGGCCAGGGCTACACCATCAAGGGGGCGCAGGGGATCCTGCGCGAGAAGGGCGTCCGCTTCGTCCAAAGCGTCGGCCGGGGCGAGGCCGTGGTCGCGGCCCCCTCGGTACCGGAGGATCCGAGCGTCGAAGACGGGGCGGGGGGCGAGGGTCTGCCCGAGGAGACCCGCGCGCTTTTGGAAGCCGTCCTCCGGGACCTTTACGCCTGTCGGGCGATCCTCGCCGACCTGCGCCGCCTGCCGGATTCCGCCGACACCGTAGGCTGAAGGCGACACGGCCTGTCCGGCGCGATCGCGTTTCGCCCTCGACGCATCCCCTTCGCATCCCCACATCGCCTGGACGCGTTCGCCCGCCCGATGCCGCCGCACGGGGTCGCGGGCCGTCCCGGAGAGTTCACGATGCTGCTTGCCCGTTCGACCGCCGCCCTTGGCCTCGGTTTCCTGCTGACCGCCCCGGCCCTCGCCCAGACCACCGTGACCCGCAGCGAGACGGCGGCACCCGGAAAATCCGTGCGCCTCGCCATCGTGCCGAACCTGAAGAAGGATTGCTCGGCGGGACCGATGCCGGAGATCCGTGTGAGCGGCGCGCCGAAGAACGGCTCCCTCATCACCAAGGTCGGCAAGATCAAGACGCCCGCGAGCTACCGCTGCCCCGGCAAGGAGGCGGCCGTGCAGGCGATCTTCTACCAGAGCAAGGACGGCTACACCGGCACCGACGAGGTGACGGTGGACGTCAAGGATTCCGACGGCAAGGTGCAGACCCAGAACATCCGCATCACCGTCGACGGTTCGAAGAAGGAGGCCCCGGCCAAGGATGCCGGCAAGGCCGCGACCGACCTGTGACGCGGGACTCCGGCCCGGAGGCGCCCCCTCCGGGCCGGGTGTGGCGCGCAATCCACGCTCGCCTTACGTGTCGACCGCGCTGCGACAAAACTGGGCCTGTCAGTTGCATCCCAGCCGAGACAGGATGAAGCTGGCACTGTCGTGAGGGGATCGGAAAGCCTATGCCGTCGACAAACGACCTGTTCCAGAATTTTGCCCGGGGTTACGAGGCGCGTCGCGATACGGAGATGAGCCTCTCCGAATTTCTCGAGGCGTGCCGCAACGAACCGTTGATGTACGCCACAGCGGCCGAGCGCATCCTCGATGCGATCGGCGAACCGGAATTCGTGGATACCGCCAAGGACGCGCGCCTCGGCCGGGTGTTCATGAACCGCACGATCCGGGTCTACCCGGCCTTCTCCGAGTTCTACGGCATGGAGGAGACCATCGAGCGGATCGTTTCGTTCTTCCGCCACGCCGCGCAGGGCTTGGAGGAGCGCAAGCAGATCCTCTACCTCCTCGGCCCCGTGGGCGGCGGCAAGTCGTCCCTGGCCGAGCGCCTCAAGGCCCTGATGGAGGTGCATCCCATCTACGTCCTGAAGGCTGGCAACGAGGTCTCGCCGGTGTTCGAGAGCCCGCTGGGGTTGTTCGATCCGGAAACGATGGGGGCCGAGATCCAGGAGCGCTACGGCATTCCGAAGCGCCGTCTCACGGGCCTCATGAGCCCCTGGGCCCTGAAGCGCCTCGACGAGTTCAACGGCGACATCTCGCGGTTCAAGGTCATCAAGGTCCGCCCGTCGCGCCTGCGCCAGATCGGCGTCGCCAAGACCGAACCCGGCGACGAAAACAATCAGGACATCTCGAGCCTCGTCGGCAAGGTCGACATCCGGCGCCTCGAAACCCTGAGCCAGGCCGACCCCGACGCCTACTCGTATTCGGGCGGCCTGAACCGGGCGAACCAGGGCGTCCTCGAATTCGTCGAGATGTTCAAGGCGCCGATCAAGATGCTCCACCCCCTGCTCACCGCGACGCAGGAGGGCAACTACGTCGGGACGGAGAACATCGGCGCGATCCCGTTCACCGGCGTGATCCTCGCTCACTCGAACGAATCCGAGTGGCAGACCTTCAAAACCAACAAGAACAATGAAGCGTTCATCGACCGGATCTACGTCATCAAGGTGCCCTATTGCCTGCGGGTGACGGAGGAACAGCGGATCTACGAGAAGCTCGTCTCGGGCTCCGAACTCGCCCAGGCCGCCTGCGCGCCCGGCACCCTGGAAATGCTGGCGCGGTTCTCGGTGCTTTCGCGCCTGCGCGAGCACGCCAACTCCAACGCCTTCTCGAAGATGCGGGTCTACGACGGCGAGTCCCTGCGCGAGGTCGATCCCCGCGCCCGGTCCATGCAGGAATACAAGGACGCGGCCGGCGTCGACGAGGGCATGGACGGCATCTCGACCCGCTTCGCCTTCAAGGTGATGGCGGCGACCTTCAACCACGACACCACGGAGGTCTCGGCCGACCCCGTGCACCTCATGTACGTGCTGGAGCAGGCCCTGCGCCGCGAGCAGCTCCCGCCCGAGACCGAGAAGCGCTACCTCGAATTCATCAAAACTGAGCTGGCGCCGCGCTACGCCGAGTTCATCGGCCACGAGATCCAGAAGGCCTATCTCGAATCCTATCACGATTACGGCCAGAACCTGTTCGACCGCTACATCGACTATGCCGATGCGTGGATCGAGGATCAGGACTTCAAGGACTCCGAAACCGGCCAGTTGCTGAACCGCGAACTTCTGAATCAGGAGCTCACGAAGATCGAAAAGCCGGCCGGCATCGCCAACCCGAAGGATTTCCGCAACGAGGTCGTCAAGTTCGCCCTGCGTTCGCGGGCGCAGCACGGTGGGCGAAACCCGTCCTGGACGTCTTACGAGAAGTTGCGGGAGGTGATCGAACGGCGGATGTTCTCCCAGGTGGAGGAACTGCTGCCGGTGATCTCCTTCGGCTCGAAGAAGGACGGCGAAACCGAGAAGAAGCACGGCGAGTTCGTCGATCGGATGGTGGCCCGCGGCTACACCGAGCGTCAGGTCCGCCGTCTGGTGGAATGGTACATGCGGGTCAAACAGGCCGGATAACGCGAACCCCTGATGACGGTGACCGCCGCGAGGGCGGCGGTCACCACCGGACAGTCCAAACCCGCGAGACTCTTGAGGGCGAAGGCAAACACACCGGATGCACATCGTCGACCGCCGTTTGAATCCCGGGGGCAAGAGCCTCGCCAATCGCCAGCGCTTCCTGCGCCGGGTGAAGGACATGGCGCAGCGCGCCGTGCGGGAATCCGCCCGCGAGAAGGACATCAAGGATCTGGGCAAGGACGGGCGGGTGTCGGTGCCCCTGGACGGGGTGCGCGAGCCGCGCTTCTCGCGCCAGTCCGGCACGGGGCTGCACGACCACATCCTGCCCGGCAACAAGACCTACGTGGAGGGCGACCGCATCGAGCGCCCGCCCTCAGGCGGTGGCGGCCGGGGTTCGGGCGAGGGCGGCGACGGACAGGAGAACAGCGAGGACGCGTTCCGGTTCGTCCTCACCCGCGACGAGTTCCTCGAACTCTTCCTCGAAGACCTCGAACTGCCGGATCTCGCCAAGCGCCGCCTGTCCGTGGTGGAGACGGAAGGGCTGCGCCGAGCCGGCTACACCGTGTCGGGCTCGCCCGCCAATCTCGCGCTCACCCGCACCCTGCGCAATTCCATGTCCCGGCGCATCGCCCTCAAGCGCCCGAAGCCCGACGAGGTCGCGGCCCTCGAAGCACGCATCGCGGAGACGCCGTCGAGCCATCCGGACCTGCCGGACCTGCTCCTGGCGCTCGCTGCCCTGCGCGAGCGCACCAAGCGCATCCCTTACGTCGATCCCATCGATCTGCGGTACCGGCGTTTCGAGCCCTATCCGCGTCCCGTGGCGCAGGCAGTGATGTTCTGCCTCATGGACGTGTCCGGCTCCATGACCGAGCACATGAAGGATCTGGCCAAGCGCTTCTACATCCTGCTGCACATCTTCCTGACGCGGCGCTATCGCCACGTCGAGATCGTCTTCATCCGCCACACCGACAAGGCGACGGAGGTGGACGAGGAGACGTTCTTCGGCTCGCGCGAGACCGGCGGGACGCTCGTCTCCTCGGCGCTCGTGGAAATGAAGCGCGTCATCGCCGAACGCTACGACCCCAACGACTGGAATATCTACGCGGCACAGGCCTCCGATGGTGACAACGTCTCCTCCGACGGTCCGACGGCGACGGAGCTGCTGCGCGCCCACATCCTGCCCGCCTGCCAGCACTTCGCCTACCTCGAAGTCGGCGACGAGAACGGCCCCCGGGCGGGCTTCGTCGAGCACCGTACCACCCTGTGGCGCACCTACGAGGGTCTGGCCAAGTCCGGCGGCGCCATCGCCATGCGCAAGGTCAACCACCGGCGCGACATCTACCCGGTGTTCCGGGAACTGTTCGGGCGCAAGGACGCGCGGGCCGAGGCAGAAGCCTGAGGCCACGACGGGATTCCTCTCCCCAAGCGGGGAGGGGGGCGAGACGCACCGCTTGGGAGACAGGACAGCCATGGTCGGCAGCATCATCCGCCCGGCGCGCGATCTGGGATCGGCCGGCCCGCAGCCGCTGTTCACCGGCAACGACTGGGACTTCGATACGATCAAGCGCATTCACGACGCCTGCGAGACCATCGCTGGCGAGGAGCTCGGCCTGTCTTGGTACCCGAACCAGATCGAGATCATCACCGCCGAGCAGATGCTCGACGCCTACGCCTCCATCGGCATGCCGCTGTTCTACAAGCACTGGTCGTTCGGCAAGCACTTCGCCCAGCACGAGGCCAGCTACCGGCGTGGCATGATGGGGCTCGCCTACGAGATCGTCATCAATTCCAACCCGTGCATCTCCTACGTCATGGAGGAGAATACGGCGACGATGCAGACCCTGGTGATCGCCCACGCCGCCTTCGGCCACAACCACTTCTTCAAGAACAACTACCTGTTCAAGCAGTGGACCGACGCCGACGGCATCCTCGACTATCTCGATTTCGCCAAGGCCTACATCACCCGTTGCGAGGAGCGCTACGGCCACGGGGCGGTGGAATCGGTCCTCGACGCTGCCCACGCCCTGATGAACCAGGGTGTCCACCGCTACCCGCGCAAGAAGCGGCCCGACCTCGCCTCGGAACAGCGGCGAGAGCGCGAGCGGGCCGAGCACGGTGAGCAGGTGTACAACGACCTCTGGCGCACCCTGCCGCAGAAGATCGCCGGCGTTCGGCCCGATCTCGCCGCCGAGCGCCGCAAGGCCCTCCTCGAACTGCCGCAGGAGAACCTGCTCTACTTCCTGGAGAAGGCGGCCCCGCGCCTGAGGCCCTGGCAGCGCGAGATCCTGCGGATCGTGCGCCTCGTGGCGCAGTACTTCTATCCGCAGCGCCAGACCAAGGTGATGAACGAGGGCTGCGCCACCTACTGCCACTACCGGATCATGAATTCCCTGTCGCAGAAGGGCCTCATCGGCGAGGCGGCCTATCTCGAATTCCTCACCTCGCACACCAACGTCGTCCGGCAGCCGAACTACAACGAGCGCGGCTACAATGGCCACAACCCCTACGCTATCGGGTTCGCCATGATGCAGGACATCGCCCGCATCGTGGAACAGCCCACCGACGAGGACCGCGCCTGGTTCCCCGACATCGCCGGCACGGGCGACGCCATGGCCACCCTGCGCGACATCTGGGCGAACTACCGCGACGAGAGCTTCATCGCGCAGTTCCTCTCGCCCAAGCTCATGCGCGACATGCGCCTGTTCCACGTGGTCGACGATCCCGACGAGGCGGAGCTGCGGGTGGAGGCGATCCACGACGAGCGCGGCTATCGCAAGATGCGACGCTCCTTCGCGCGCCAGTACGACGTCGCCTGGCTCGATCCCGACATCGAAGTCATGGATGTCGACCTCGAGGGCGACCGCCGCCTCATCGTCCACCACAAGGCGCTCAACCGCATCACCCTGGAGAAGGACGATGCCAAGCGGGTGCTACAGCACCTTGCTGACCTCTGGGGATACGAGGCCGTCCTAAAGGAGGTCGATCCGGCCACCGACGAGGTCCTCGCCGAGCACCACGCCAGCCCCCGGCCGATCTTCTTCTGATCGGAGGACTTCTTTTGAGCGGGCTCCTTGGCCCCCGACATCGAGGACCAAATAGAAGAGGCCGGGATGCTGAGCATCCCGGCCTCTTCTTGGTACGGTGGAGCCGGCCTTTGGGCCGGTCCCCGTCAGATTGGTCGGAGTAGCAGGACTTGAACCTGCGACCCCCTGTCCCCCAGACAGGTGCGCTACCGGGCTGCGCTATACTCCGTCAGGTCCGTACCGAAGTCCGTCGGTTCCGCTCTTCGTCCCCGAACATCGCATCCCTGGGGGGAGGTGCGATCGACCGGGAGAGCGGTGCGACACCCCTTAGCGGGGTGGAGGCGTCTTAGCTTTCCGCCTTGCGGGACGCAACCCCTAAGGTGGCTCCGAACACCGGCTCTTGGTGTCCGGAGCATGAATCCTCAAGCGTGCGACGGGGTGGCGTGGGGATCGTGCTTGTCGGGCGTGGTGTCGTGGGGGTTCTTGCCCCGCTTCTTCGCGAGCCAGATCAGCCCGTTGCGGATCACCACGTAGAAGACCGGGGTGAGGAACAGGCCGAACAGGGTCGCGCCGATCATCCCGAAGCACACGGCGGTGCCGAGGGCCTGGCGCATCTCGGCGCCCGGACCCGTGGCGATCACCAGGGGCACGGTGCCGAGGATGAAGGCGAAGGCCGTCATCAGGATCGGGCGCAGGCGCAGGCGACAGGCCTCGACGGCGGCGGCCACCGGTCCCTTGCGTTCCGTCTCCTCGAGCTGGTGGGCGAACTCGACGATGAGGATGGCGTTCTTGGCAGCCAGTCCCACGAGGACGATGAGTCCGATCTGGGTCAGGATGTTGTTGTCCTGCCCCCGGAACTGCACCGCCGCGAGGGCCGCGAGCACGCCGGTGGGGACCACGAGGATGATGGCCAATGGCAGGGCCCAGGATTCGTACTGGGCGGCGAGTACGAGGAACACGAGGAGCACGCCGAGAGCGAACACGTACACGGCGGTGTTGCCCGTGGCCTTCTGCTGGAAGGCGATCTCCGTCCAGTCGTAGGAATACCCTTCCGGGAGGGACTGGGCGATCTTCTCCATGGCGTCGAGGGCCTGTCCGGTGGAGATGCCGGGCTTGGCATCGCCCTGAATCGGCACCGAGTAGAACAGGTTGAAGCGCTGGACGATCTGCGGACCGCTGATCTCGCGGATCGAGGCGAGGGTCCCCATGGGCACCAGAGCGCCCGTGGATGAGCGCACCTTCAACTGCTCGATGTCTCGCTTCTCGAGGCGGAACGGCGCGTCGGCCTGCATCCGGACCTGATAGATGCGGCCGAAGGCGTTGAAGTCGTTGACGTAGGCGCCGCCGAGGTTGGATTGCAGCGTAGCGAACACGCTGGGCAGCGGCACGTTTAGCATCCGTGCCATGGTCCGGTCGATGTCGATGAACAATTGCGGCGTGTCGTTGCCGAAGGTGGTGAAGACGCGCTGCACTTCTTTGCTTTGGTTGGCTTGGCCCAGCACCTCGTTGGCGGCCGCGAGCAGGGGGGCGATGGCCGAACTCTGGCGGCTCTCGATCTGCATCTTGAAGCCGCCGCCGTTGCCGAGACCGCGCACCGGGGGCGGCGGGATGAACAGGACGCGGGCCTCCTGAATCCCGGCGGTCGCCTTGAATACGTCGCCCGTGATGGCGGCGGCGGTGCGTCCCGTCGCGGCCCGTTCCTTCGCCCCCTTGAGGGTGAGGAACATCACCGCGCCATTGGTGGTGTTGGTGAAGGTAGCGCCGTCGAAGCCCGAGATGATGACGGCGTTGGCCACGCCGTCGACCTTGCGGGCGAGCTCGGCAGCGTGCCGCACCACCTTCGTGGTCCGCTCCAGGGCGGAGCCGGCGGGTAATTGGACGACGCCGATGAGATAGCCTTGGTCCTGCTGCGGGATGAAGCCTGTCGGCACGGTGCTGACGAGGTGCAGGGTGCCGGCGAGGACGCAGCCGTAGACGATGAGCATGCCGATGAGGCCGATCACACGCCCGGTGAGGAATTGAATGACGCGGGCGTAGCCGTTGGACAGGGCGTCGAAGCCGCGGTTGAACAGGTGGGCGCACCAGGCGATGAAGCGCGCAACGAAGAAACGCGGCTTCTTCTTCTCGTGGTGGGGCTTGAGGAGCAGCTTGCAGAGGGCTGGCGAGAGGGTCAGCGAATTGAACATCGAGATGATGGTCGACGCCGCGATGGTCAGGGCGAACTGCTTGTAGAACTGCCCCGAGATACCCGGGATGAAGGCGGTGGGGATGAACACCGCCGACAGCACGAGGGCGATGGCCACCACCGCGCCGCCGACCTCGTCCATGGTCTTGTGCGCGGCGTCGCCGGGCGAAAGCCCTTCGGCCATGTTGCGCTCGACGTTCTCCACCACCACGATGGCGTCGTCGACCACGATGCCGATGGCCAGCACGAGGCCGAACAGGGTGAGGTTGTTCACCGAGAAGCCGAAGGCCGCCATGGCGGCGAAGGTGCCGATGAGCGAGACGGGAATCGCGATCACCGGGATCAGGGCCGTGCGCCAGCTCTGGAGGAACACCAGCACCACGATGACCACGAGGACGACGGCCTCGAACAGGGTCTTGTAGACCTCGTGGACCGATTCCTCGATGAACTCCGTCGGGTTGTAGGCGATCTTGTACTCGACCCCCGGCGGGAAGTTCTTGGCGATGGTGTCCATGGTCTGGCGCACCTGGGACGCCGCCTCGAGGGCGTTGGTACCGGGCCGCTGGAACACGCCGACGCCCACCGCCGGGGTCGAATTGAGGAAGGACTGCGTGGTGTAGTCCTTCTGGCCCATCTCCGTGCGGGCGATGTCCTTGATCCGCACGAGGCGCCCGTCGGCCGCCTTGACGATGACCTCCGTGAACTCCTCGGGCGTCTGGAACCGGCCCTGCGACTGCACCACGAGCTGGAAGGCGTTCGAGGCCGGGGCCGGCGGCGCGCCGAGTGCTCCGGACGCGACCTGTACGTTCTGCTCCTGAAGGGCGGTCAGGACGTCCGTGGTGGAGAGGCCGTACGCGGCGAGCTTATTGGGATCGAGCCAGATGCGCAGGGCGTACTCGCTGCCGCCGAACACCGTGATGTCGCCGACACCGTCGAGGCGCAGCAGCTCGTCGCGGATACGCAGGTAGATATAGTTCGAGAGGTAGTTCTGGTCGTAGGTGTTGTCCGGCGACAGCACGTGCACGACGAGCATGAGGTCGGGCGAGGCCTTGCGGACGGTGACGCCGAGGTTGCGCACGTCAGGCGGCAGGCGCGGCTGGGCGACCGAGAGACGGTTCTGCACCAGAACGTTCGCGATATCGAGGTTGGTGCCGACCTTGAACGTGACGGTGAGCTGCATGTTGCCGTCGTTGGTCGACAACGACGTCATGTAGAGCATGTTGTCGACGCCGTTCACCTCCTGCTCGATGGGCGTCGCGATGGTGGCCGCCACGGTCTCGGCATTGGCGCCCGGATAGGAGGCGCGCACGACCACGGTGGGCGGCACGATCTCAGGGTACTGCGAGACGGGCAGGGATTCGTACGACACGTAGCCGAGAATCAGGAAGATGATCGACGTCACGGACGCGAAGATCGGCCGGTCGACGAAGAAGTGGGCAAAACGCATCGGATGAACCTCTCGCCGCTCCGGGATCGTGCGACCCGGACGGGACCGTCTCTTCGTCGGCGGTCGTGCCCCCGGATCGCCGGTGATCCGAGGGCACGTTCAATCTCGTTGACGACCGGCGATCCGCCGGGCGCCGTCTCGGGTCCGCCCCGAGCTTGGCGCACCGTGAACGCTTGGGGTCGGGGTCGCTCGACCGGGCGGGGCCGGTGCGCGGTCCCGACTCCCGTCAGGTCTTGCTCGGCGGCAGCGTCGTCGATTCGGCTGCGACCTTCGCGCCCGGGCGGACGCGGGACAGGCCGTTGACCACGACGTTCTCATCGCCCTTCAACCCATCGCGGATCACGCGGTAGCCGTCGACCTTCGGTCCGAGCTTGACCTCGCGCGAGGCCACCGCACCGTCATCGGCCACGATGTAGACGACGCGCTTGTCCTGATTGGCCGCGATGGCATCGTCCGGCAGGAGGACGCCCTGGTAGGGCTTCGTCGCCGGCAGGGAGACGATGCCGAACAGGCCGGGCTTGATGAAGCCGTCCGGGTTCTCGACGGTGGCGCGCAGGAGGACCGTTCCGGTGGCGTTGTCGACGCGGTTGTCCACGAAGTCGAGGACGCCCTTACGGGTCGGCTTCTCGTCGCCCGTGAGGGCGATCTGGATCGGGACGCCCTTGCCGCGCTGGGTCTGGCCCATGCCGATGCCGAGGGTGGCCTGGTACTTCAGGAACGAGCGTTCATCGACGGTGAAGCCGAAGTAAATCGGGTCGAGCGACACGATGGTGGTCAGCTGGGTCTGGTCGGTGATGACGATATTGCCTTCGGTGACGAGACGCCGGCTGATACGGCCGGAGATCGGCGCCTTCACCTCGGTGAAGTCGTAGTTCAGCTGAGCCTGGCGCAGCTGCGCGTCGGCGCTGTCGACGTCGGCCTGGGCGGTCTGTGACGCTTGGCGGCGCTGGTCCGTCACCTGTTCGGAGATGTTGCCCGACTTGCTCAGTGTCTGGGCGCGGTCGAGGTCGGTCTGCGAGAAGTTCAGCCGGGCCTTGGCCGAGACCAGGGCGGCCTGCGCCTGATCGAGGGCGGCCTTGTAGGGACGCCGGTCGATGACGAAGAGCAGGTCGCCCTTCTTCACCGTGGCACCGTCCTGGAAGTTCACCTTCTCGAGGTAGCCCGTGACGCGGGCTCGCACGTCGACGATCTCCACGGGATCGAACCGCCCTGTGTAGGTGTCGGTCTCGACGATCTCGCGCACCACGGGCTTGGCCGTCGTCACCTTCGGCGGTGGCCCGCCCGGCGCCTGCGCGAGGGCCGGCAGTCCCGCCAGTGCGAGGCCGAGAGCCGGAAGAAAACGGAAGAGCAGGCGCCTGCGCATATCGATAATCCCTATGCCTTGCGAGCTAAACGTCCGTCCTCAGCCGTGTCGTGCGCTGACGCACATGCTCTGCTCGATGAAGATGAACGCATCGAGACTTGGCATCACGGAGGCGAGGAAACCGGGCGTCGCGTTCCTAGCGCGCGATCGTTTCGCCGGCGGCGTACCATTCCTTGAAGCCGCCGACATAGTGCGCGTCGATGCCGAGCCCAGCCCGTTGCGCAGCGGCCAGGGCATGGACGGACCGCACCCCGGCGGCACAGGAGAAGACCGGCCGTCGTCCATCCTCGGACACGAGGGCGGCGATGGCTTCGGGATCGAAGGTCGACAGGGGGTGGGTCACCGAACCGGGGATATGTCCACTGGCGTATTCGTGCGGCTCCCGCACGTCGATGAGCAGGATTGTCCCCTCGGCGAGCCCCGCCTTGACCGTGTCCCGGTCCAGATCGACCACGTTCATTGAACCGTCCTCATATGTCCGTTCCTGTCTAGGCGCGTGGCGGGAGGGCCGCAACGCGGTCGGCCAGCAGGGCATCGACGATCGCGAAATGCGCCGTCCAGTCCGGTGGGGCGTAGCCGTCGAGGCTGTGGCGGAGATCGGCCCCCAGGGAGGAATTCGCGGCGCTGAGGGCCTCGACGGCTTCGCGCCAGCCCGAACCGTCAAGGGGATCGAGCAGGTGGGCGAAGCCCCCGCCGATCTCGCGGTGGACGGCGATGTCGGACGCGACGACGGGGAGACCACAGGCGGCGGCTTCCACCACGGGCAGCCCGTAGCCTTCCGCGAAGGAGGGCATCAGCAGGGCGGTGGCACCCTGGAGCAGGCGCGCGAGGCCGTGGCTCGACAGGCCGCCGACCTCGATCACGTGGGCCCGCACGGCCGGGCAGCGCTCCAGCATATCGACGATGTTTTCCGCCTCCCAGCCGCGCCGCCCGACAAGGACGAGGCGCGGCGTCGCCGGCCCGTGGCTTTGGGCGAGGTCGCGCCAGAGGTTGAGCAGGCCGAGATGGTTCTTGCGCGGCTCGATGGTGCCGCAGGTCACAAAGGTCGGGCGGTCCGGCACCAGGCCCGGTGCGCCGGACCCACGTTGGAACACGGGCTCGACGCCGAGCCAGGCCACCGTCGTGGGCTTCGCCGGCAGGCCGCGCGCGCCAAGATACCCCGAGAAGTGGGCTGCCACGTCCGCCGAGTTCACGACGACGTGGTCCGCATGGGCCGCGATGGTGCCCATGCGGACGGCGTGCCGCTCGGCCTCGCCCGGCCGGCCGTATTCGGGATAGGCGATGGGAATGAGGTCGTGGACGAAGAACACCGGACGGATGTCGCGCCGGCCGTAGAGCCAGTCGAAGCGCTCCGGCCGGTCGAGGCGCAGGTGTGACGTGTGGAGATAGACCGTCCCGCGCGGTAGGCGGTCGGAGCTTCTGGCGCGCAGAACCGTCGCGGCGGTACGCAGTTGCAGGCGGCGGCGCGCGGCGGCGGCCTGACGTCGCGACGCCGGGGCGGAGGCATCCCGCCCGGGGATGTCCCGCACCGGCGACCCGAGGCTGGCGGCGAGGTGGCGATAGACCGGATCGTCTTCCGCCGCGCGATCCTCGATCCAGCCCGCCGCCACCGCCTCGACGATGGCGCGAGCTTCATCCCGTTCGAGCACCTTCGGGCCGAGGGCCGTCGAGACGACGCCGAAGCGCGCGCCGGTCTGCCCCAGGACATGGCGGGCATAGGCGAGGTCGACCCGGTCGATCCCGCTCGGGCTGGCGTGGCGCAGCCGCGTGATGAGACGGGTGATATCGAAGGCGATCGAGGGGACGGGCATGATTCTCCGGCTGCGTTCGGGCGCGCCACCGTATCGAACCGGTCGCGATCCCGCCTATATGCTGGGCGCGATCCCGCAACGCCATCCGGCCCAACCCGAGCAACGTCCGTGTCACCCGGTTATCTGCCTTTCGCGGGCGCTCTCGCCCTGCCTGCCTATACCTGCGACAATTGTGGCTTCTGGCAACGCCATTTCACGGCGCCGCCGTCGTGCCCCATGTGCCTCGACGCGCGGCACGTGGTGCCGCAGGACGGCTGGCAGTTCTGGACGGAGGCCGAGGCCCAGGCACGCTTTCCCTGCCACTGGGAAGAGCTGGAGCCCGGTGTGTGGCGGTTCTGGAACGACCCTGTCTCCGGCATCGGCCCGAGCGCCTATCTGATCCAGACGCCGGCCGGAAACATGGGCTTCGAGGCCTGCCCGGTCTTCAGCGAAGCGGCACTCCGGCACATCGCGGCACTCGGCGGCATGCAGATGCTGTCGTCCTCGCACCCCCATGCCTACGGCGCCCTGGTGCAGTTGCAGGACCGGTTCGACCCGGAGCTCTGCCTGCCGGCGGCCGATTTCGTCTGGAGCGCGGCGTTGCAGGTCTCGTGGCCCTACGACGATTTTCTCGAGCCCCTGCCCGGGTTGGAGCTTCACCGCACCGCCGGCCATTTCGACGGCCACGCCGTGCTGTTCGACCGCTCGCGGAAAATCCTGTTCTGCGGCGACGCCCTGAAATTCGAGCTCGATCCGAACGATTTCCGGCGCGCGGTGACGATCTCGGCCCACAAGGCGTTCGTGCGCGGAGTCCCGCTGACGACGAACGAGTTGCGGCGCTACCGCGACGTGTTCGCGGCCCTCGACTTCACCCAGACCTGGACGCCGTTCGAGCCGGCCGCGAATTGTGGTCGACCCGAGGTGCTGGCCCTCATCGACGGCATGCTGGCGAACCGCCCGCATGCCGCCCCGGTGCCGCTGGATTCCCTGAGGCGCTGACGGCGTCGCGCTCTTCAGGCCCGTCCCTTCGCGGTCTGGCCGAACATCACCTTCTTGGCGTCCTCGCTCATGGTCTTGCCGTGATCGGGATTGACCTCCGGCGCGCGGGCATAGGCGGCCTTCGTCGCCGGACGTTCGGCGATGGCCGTGAACCACCGCTTCAGGTGGGGGAAGTCCTCGAGGGTCTGACCCTGCTTCTCGTAGGGCACGATCCAGGGATAGGCCGCCATGTCGGCGATGGAATAGTCCGGGCCCGCCACGAAGGCCCGGTCCGCGAGGCGCCGGTCGAGGACGCCGTAGAGCCGGTTGGTCTCGTTCACGTAGCGGTCGATGGCGTAGGGGATCTTCTCGGGCGCGTATTGCGAGAAGTGGTGGTTCTGGCCGAGCATCGGCCCGAGGCCGCCCATCTGCCAGAACAGCCATTGCAGGATCTCGGCGCGGCCGCGCAGGTCAGGGGCGATGAAGCGGCCGGTCTTCTCCGCGAGGTAGAGCAGGATCGCGCCGGATTCGAAAAGGGAGACCGGTTCGCCGCCGCCCTCCGGCGCGTGATCGACGATGGCCGGCATGCGATTATTGGGGGCGATGGCCAGGAAGTCGGGCTTGAACTGGTCGCCCGTGCCGATGTTCACCGGCTTGATCGTATAGGGCAGTCCGGTCTCTTCGAGGAACAGCGTCACCTTGTGGCCGTTCGGCGTGGGCCAGTAATAGAGGTCGATCATCGGGCAGTTCCTCGGCTTTGATGCGCCGTCCGGTGCGTACGGTCCTGGCGGCGTCGCAGGCCGAGGTGGGACCGGCGTGGGCCGGGTTCAAGCGGGCTCATGCGGTTGCGACGAGGGATCGATCGAATGCAATGTATTCGCGCGCCCTTCGCTTAAGAGTCGGCATGCTCTGCTGTCCGCAACCGATAAGGAGATGGACTATGATCAGTGCGGTGTCGATCAGCAGTGGCGGGATGGCCCTGGCCGCGCAGCAATTCGCCGAAACCGCCAAGGACGTCGTCGTTTACGGCACGAGCCTGCCTTCGCCGACGCAGGTCAGCCTGTCGAGCATGGCGCTGGAACTCATCGCCAACAAGAACGACGTGTCCTTGAATGCCGCCGTGCTGCGCTCGTCCCTGGACACGGAAAAGCGCGTCCTCGATATCCTCGTCTGAGTCTCGCTCACAGAACGCCGGCTGCGCTCGGAGCAAGACCCGAACGCGACGCGACCGGGCGTTTCGCGAGGCCCTGTGAGCGCTTCCGTCCTTGCCCGAATCCTCCAAAGCTCCTATGAGCCGAGGGCGTCGAGAACGCGTCGGGGTGTAGCGCAGTCTGGTAGCGCATCTGGTTTGGGACCAGAGGGTCGTAGGTTCGAATCCTATCGCCCCGACCATTTCTCGCGCACAGATCCGTGACCGTTGGGAATCGTCCGATGTCGAGCGTCCGCATCTATCAGCCCGCCAAGGACGCGTCGCAGTCGGGAATCGCCCGCACCAAGGTCTGGGTCCTCGAGTTCGATCAGAGCACCCCGCGCGAGATCGACCCGCTCATGGGTTGGACCGGGTCCTCGGACACGCTGCAGCAGGTGCGCCTGGAATTCGAGACCCGCGACGAGGCCATCGCGTACGCGGCCCGCGCTGGCCTGTCATTCCGGGTCGAGGAGCCGCAAAAGCCGGTTCCGCGCAAGGGCCTGTCCTACTCGGACAATTTCAAGTTCAACCGTACGGCGCCCTGGACCCATTAGGGCGTCCTTCCGAAGGTGGCCTCCGGCTTTCGGACAGAACGATGCTTTGTCGGCTCGCTCGGGCGTCAGAGTTGGACCAGGATGGTCACCGCCCCGAAGATTAGCACCGACGCGACGGCCACGGCGAGCAGGATCAGGGCGGCGCGCGATTCGCGCAGGTCGTTCTCGGTCATCGGTCGTTCTCGATTATGACCTGAGGCTAGCGTCGGATCGCGGCCGAGCCAATCGCCTATTTCCCGTCCGACTCGCGGGCACGCCACGCCTCGTAGGGATGCGCTTCCGCCGCGACCGGGCGATGCGACACCCGCATCGGCTGCTCGTCCAGGGGTCGGCAGAGTTCGGCATAGATGCCGGCACTGAGCAGCCCGTAGGTCTCGGCCTCCTCGGCGCTGTAGGCGAAGTAAGCCTCGCGGATGCCGGAGAGCCGCATGGCGGCGTGGCACATGGGGCAGGGGCGCCCGCTCGCATAGACGACGCATCCGTCGAGCTTGGCCGATCCGAGAAGACGGCTCGCCTCGCGGATCGCCACCATCTCGGCGTGATCCGTGGCGTCGTGCGTCTCCGCCGTGCGGTTGACCGCCCGCGCGAGCACCTCGCCGTCGCGGACGATCACGGCACCGTATGGCCGCCCGCCGGAGAGGACGTTGGCGTGCGCGAGGGCGACGGCATCGCGCAGATGGGCGTCGTGGGTCATGGGACTGCCTCCGAGAAAAACCTTAGAACGCGTAGCGGACCGTACAGTAGGGCATCCGCTCGGCGAGGAGCGCGGTGAAGCGGGCGAGCCAGCGGCCCTTCCAGCCCGTGCGGTAACGTAGGTTGGCGCCACCCCCCTGCGAGACCTTCGCCTCCTGAATGTCGGGGCGCCAGAGCAGGGCCTCGGCTTTCGGATGCCAGCCGAGGTTGACCGCGTGCAGGTCGGCATTGTGGGTGAGCATGATGACCTCGGCCTTGACCTGAGCCCGCGCCGCCGCGCCGATGCCGTCATCGATGGCCGTGAACAGCTCGGCCCAGTCCGCCTCCCAGCCCTCGTACAGGATGACCGGCGAGAAGTTCAGGTGGACCTCGTAGCCGGCGGCCACGAAGTCGTCGATGGCCGCGATCCGCTCGGCGATCGGGCTCGTGCGCACGTCGACGATCCGGGCGATTCGCTCGGGCATGAGGGAGAACCGGATCCGGGTCTTCTCCTGCGGATCGTAGGCGAGGAGGTCGCGGTTCACCGCCTTGGTGGCGAAGGACGCCTTGGCGTTGGGAAGGGTTCGGAACAGGCCCACGAGATCCCGCACGGTGTCGGAGATCGCGGCATCGACGGAGAGATCGCCGTTCTCGCCGAGGTCGTAGACCCAGAGGGTCGGATCGACGCTGTCCGGCTCTTGGAGGGAACCCTGTTTCTCCGCGTGCCGGCGGATGGCGGCGCAGACGGCCTCGACGTTGACGAACAGCGAGATCGGGTTGGCGAAGCCCTTGCGGCGCGGCACGTAGCAATACGCGCAGGCCATGGCGCAGCCGTTGGAGGTGGAGGGCGCGATGAAGTGGGCGCTGCGCCCGTTGGGCCGCATCGCGAGCCCCTTCTTCACGCCGAGCACCAGGGTCGAACGCTTGATCCGCACCCAATCCTCCACCGAGCCGGCATTCCCGTGCAGTTCGGGGATGGCCCAGTGCGAAGGCACTTCGATCCGATGCGCGTCGGGAAAGCGCTCGAGAATCGCGCGGCCCCGGGGAAATCCGGCCACCGCCGGCTCGTGGTAGATCGTCCGGATGTCGATGAGGTCGCGCGAAAGTCCCATGCCGACGACATGGGACTCCGGCGGACGGCGGCGAGGGACGGCGGGTCCGACGCCTGTGGACACGTCAGCGCACGCCGCCCCGGACGTCAGAGTCGCGCCAGAAGTTCGGCCTTCTTCGCGGAGAATTCCGCCTCCGTCAGGACGCCCTTGCGCTGAAGCTCCGCGAGGCGCTCCAGGGTCGCGAGGATCGCGTCGGCGGGGGAGGGCGGATGTGGCGGGCTCACCCCCGGGACGGCGGTGGGCGCGGGCGACTCAGGCGACGCGGGCGCGAACCGATACGCCGCGTCTTCCTCGACGCGGCGCAGGGATTCGAGGTCGACGCCGCCGCCCGGACCGGAAAAGTGCAGGCTGCCCGATCCCCCCTGCTGCTGAGAGACCCCGGTGATATGGTGCCCGTCGGTCGCGTAGAGGGCGACGCGTCCGTCCGTCTCGACGGCGAGGCGCTGGCGGTCCGGGAAATAGGCGTAGCGGATGCCGTTCTGGGCGCCCGAGGCTCCGGGCCGTCCGAGATCCTCCGGCCACCAGGCGCCGGGCTTGTCTCCGGACTCCACGAAGCCGCCCGGCGGCAAGGTCCGGACGAGGTCGGAGCAGAGGGCGGCGACACGGGCCTTGAGGCCTGTGTCGAACATCGCGCCGATCATCGTCATACCCCCCGACGACCATTGGCCGAAGCCGCCGAGTTCGGGGTGGTCGAACTGCGCCATGGTGCCGTGGCCCGCTTCCAGGGCGCGCACGAGATGGCGCACGGCGTCGAGGCTCACCCCGTGCCGGTCGGCGATGATCTGAAGTCCGTTCGGGTGATCGGGCATCGGCGGCACCTGTGTCAGGGTGGAGCGGCCCCCCGAACGGCGGGGCCAATCCCCCGGGAGCATGTCGCCCCGCTGCGTGCTTCGCAACGCAAAAAGTTTTCCGCGGAGCGGACCTTCGGGGGAAGCGTGAGCGTTCCCGTCTCGATTTTGACGTTCCGAGTGCCCCGTGAGAGCGCCGCACGGGGTCGGGCGTCCTCCCTGGAGCAGTTATGGCCGACGATCATTCACGCGCAGGCAAGGCGTCCGCGACCCGTTCACGCATCAAGGAAGGCTCGCCCTATCCCCTGGGCGCCAACTGGGACGGGCTCGGCGTCAATTTCGCCCTGTTCTCCGCCCACGCCACCAAGGTCGAACTCTGCCTCTTCGACGATGCGGGCGAGACCGAGATCGAGCGCATCGAGCTGCCCGAGTACACGGACGAGATCTGGCACGGTTACCTGCCGGATGCGCGGCCCGGCACCATCTACGGCTACCGGGTGCACGGCCCCTACGAGCCGAAGGCCGGTCACCGCTTCAACCCGAACAAGCTGCTCATCGACCCCTATGCCAAGGGCCTCGTCGGCTCCATCACCTGGAACCCGGCCCTGTTCGGCTACAAGATGGAAACGGGCGACGACCTAACCTTCGACGACCGCGATTCGGCGCCCTTCACCCGCCGCAGCCGGGTGATCGACTCGGCCTTCACCTGGGGCCGCGACCGCAAGCCCCACGTGCCGTGGGAGAAGACGATCTTCTACGAGACCCACGTGAAAGGGTTCACCAAGCTGCACCCGGCCGTGCCGGAGAAGCTGCGCGGCACCTATGCGGGCCTCGGGACGCCGGCCGTCCTCGACTACATCAAGAGCCTCGGCGTCACCTCCGTCGAACTCCTGCCGGTCCATGCCTTCGTGCAGGACGATTACCTCCAGGAAAAGGACCTGGTGAATTACTGGGGCTACAACACGATCTCGTTCTTCACCCCCGCGCGGCGCTACGCGGCGGTGCCGGACTTCGCCTTCTCCGAGTTCAAGGAGATGGTGGCGCGCATGCACGGCGCCGGCCTCGAGGTGATCCTCGACGTGGTCTACAACCACACGGCCGAGGGCAACGAGAAGGGTCCGACGCTCTCGTACAAGGGCGTCGACAACGCCTCGTATTACCGTCTGATGCCGAAGGAGCCGCGCTACTACATCAACGACACGGGCACGGGTAACACCTTCAACCTGTCTCACCCGCGCGTCCTGCAGCTCGTCACCGACTCCCTGCGCTACTGGGCCACCGAGATGCGCGTCGACGGCTTCCGGTTCGACCTCGCGACGATCCTCGGCCGCGAGCCGCACGGCTTCGATGAGGGCGGCGGCTTCCTCGACACCTGCCGGCAGGACCCGGTGCTGAACTCCGTCAAGCTCATCGCCGAGCCGTGGGATTGCGGTCCTGGCGGTTATCAGGTCGGCGGATTCCCGCCGGGCTGGGCCGAGTGGAACGATCGCTACCGTGACGACGTGCGCGGGTTCTGGCGCGGCGACGAGGGGCTGCTTCCCTCGCTCGCCTCACGCCTCACGGGGTCGGCCGACAAGTTCAACAAGCGCGGGCGCAAGCCCTGGGCTTCGGTGAACTTCCTCACGGCCCATGACGGCTTCACGCTGAACGACACCGTATCGTACAACGACAAGCACAACATGGCCAACGGCGAGAACAACCGCGACGGCCATTCGCACAACCTGTCGTGCAATTACGGTGTCGAGGGGCCGACGGAGGATCCCGAGATCCGCGCCGTGCGCCTGCGCCAGATGCGCAACATGCTGGCGACCCTGTTCCTGTCACGCGGCACGCCGATGCTGCTCGCGGGCGACGAGTTCGCCCGGACCCAGAACGGCAACAACAATGCCTATTGCCAGGACAACGAGATCTCCTGGCTCGACTGGGGCGCCATCGGCCCGGAGGAGCGCGACCTCACCGAGTTCACGCAACGCCTCATGATCCTGCGCGAATCCCTGCCGATCTTGACGCGCGGTCGCTTCCTCACCGGCGAGTTCGACGAGGAACTGGGCGTTCGCGACGTGACGTGGCTGACTCCGAGCGGCACCGAGATGACCCCGGAGAACTGGGCCCAGGGCGACGCGCGGTCCCTCGCCGTGGTCCTCGACGGCCGGGCTCAGGTCTCGGGTATCCAGCGGCGCGGCGGCGATGCCACCCTGCTGCTGCTTTACAACGCCTACCACGGCCTTGTGTCGTTCACCCTGCCGGCCACGGTCGGCGCTTCCGCCTGGACGCGCTTGCTCGACACCAACCTGCCCGACAGCCAGGACGTCGTCAGCGTGCCGGTCGGCGAGCGCTACGACGTGACCGGCCGCTCGATGCTGATGTTCGTGCTGAAGCCGGAGGAGGTCGAGGGCGCCGATGTCACCGAGATGGAGCGCTCCTACCAGCACGTGATGCAGGCGTTCGAGCGTGCCAACATCGACAGCGTCCGCTTCGGCACCCGCAAGGAGTAGGACCCGGGTCGGGGCGGCGGCGAAGGCCGCCGTCCCGATCCGTTGAACGTCGTCCTTTCCCGAACCGGCGCCGGGGGAAAGGCGTTCAGCCTTCGACACGGGCCGCATCGCCACTCGACGCGATCGCCTACGTGCCGGAGCGATGCCAGCAGGGAGGCCGACGATGCCGCAGGGTGACAAGTCGCGCTACACCGACAAGCAAGTGCGCAAGGCCGAACATATCGCCGAATCCTACGAGGCGCGTGGGGTGCCCGAGAAGCAGGCCGAAGCGCGGGCCTGGGCTACCGTCAATAAGGACGACGGCGGGGGCAAGAGGCCCGGTGGATCGGGGAGGGGCAAATCCACCGGCCATCCGGCGGCCCACAAGGGTGGAGAGGCCGGCGGCAGGGCGGCAGCCGCCCGTACGCCGGAGCAGCGCTCGGCCTCGGCGAAGAAGGCGGCCGAGACCCGCAAGCGCAACGCCGCGAAGGCGTGAGGCGCGGCTCGATCCAAGCCGCGCCCATTCGGTTCAGGCCATGGCGGCCTTCAGGTGCTGATCGACCTTGTCGAGGAAGCCCGTGGTCGAGAGCCAGCGCTGATCGGGTCCGACCAGGAGGGCGAGGTCCTTCGTCATGAAGCCGGCCTCGACGGTATCGACGCAGACCGTCTCCAGGGTCGTGGCGAATTTGGCGAGATCCGCGTTGCCGTCGAGCTTGGCCCGGTGGGCGAGACCACGTGACCACGCGAAGATCGACGCGATGGAGTTCGTGGACGTCTCCTTGCCCTTCTGGTGCTCGCGGTAGTGGCGCGTCACGGTGCCGTGGGCGGCCTCGGCCTCGACGGTCTGGCCGTCCGGGGTGAGGAGCACGGAGGTCATCAGGCCGAGCGAGCCGAAGCCCTGCGCCACGGTATCGGATTGCACGTCGCCGTCGTAGTTCTTGCACGCCCAGACGTAGCCGCCCGACCACTTGAGGGCCGAGGCCACCATGTCGTCGATGAGCCTGTGCTCGTACGTGATGCCGGCGGCATCGAACTTGGCCTTGAACTCGTTCTGGAAGACTTCCTCGAAGAGATCCTTGAACCGGCCGTCATAAGCCTTGAGGATCGTGTTCTTGGTCGAGAGGTAGACCGGGTACTTGCGGTTCAGGCCGTAGTTCATCGAGGCGCGGGCGAAATCGCGGATCGAGTCGTCGAGGTTGTACATCGCCTGGGCGACGCCGGGGCTCGGAAATTTGAAAACCTCCTTCTCAATGACGGTGCCGTCCTCGCCCTCGAACTTGATGGTCAGGCGGCCCTTGCCCGGAACCTTAAAGTCCGTGGCCTTGTACTGGTCGCCGTAGGCGTGGCGGCCGACGACGATGGGCTGAGTCCAACCCGGCACGAGGCGCGGCACGTTCCGGCAGATGATCGGCTCACGGAAGATCACGCCGCCGAGGATGTTGCGGATCGTGCCGTTGGGCGACTTCCACATCTCCTTAAGATTGAACTCCTTCACCCGCTGCTCGTCGGGGGTAATGGTAGCGCACTTCACGCCCACGCCGTGGCGCTTGATCGCCTCAGCTGCCTCCACGGTGACCTGATCGTTGGTGGCATCGCGATGCTCGACGCCGAGATCATAGTATTCGAGGTCGAGGTCGAGATAGGGGTGGATGAGCTTGGTCTTGATCTCGCTCCAGATGATCCGGGTCATCTCGTCGCCGTCGAGTTCGACGACGGGCTTGGCTACCTTGATCTTATCCATCGCGTGTCAGGCCTTCCGCAAGAATCCAGGGGCCCCATGCAAATGCCGTGCGGCCGCGGGCAGGGTCATAGCGCGGGCGTCACAGTGGCGGAAGACGCAGGCCCCCTCCGCTGCCGTGACAGGAGACGAGATCTGTCAGAGGCGCCATGGGGCTGGACATTCGCGGCGTGAGGGGGGATTTCCGCCCGCACCCTCCCTCGAGACGGAACGGAACCACTTCATGAGCGAACGCATCATCCTGCGGGCCGGCGAAGCCCTGGTCGCGGGCGGGCCGCCCAACACCGCCTCCGAGCCCGAGGTGATCATCGGCGAACTCGACGGTCCCGTCGGCACCGCCCTCGCCACCCTCACGGGCGATCAGGTGGTCGGCCACAGCCGGGTCTTCGCCCTCCTGAACACCGACATCATGGTCCGGCCGGTGACGCTCTGCGTGTCCAAGGTGAGCGTGACGGAATCGAAATACACCTCGATCCTCATGGGCACCGTGCAGTTCGCCATCGCCAATGGCGTCCTCGATGCCGTGCGGGCCGGCTACATCCCGAAGGAGAAGGCCAACGACCTCGGCATCATCTGCTCGGTCTGGCTCAGCCCCGGGGTGATCGAGGCCGAGACCGTCGATCACAAGGCCCTGTTCGAGATCCAGCGCAAGGGCATGACCGAGGCGATCCGCAAGGCGATGACGAACGAGCCGTCCATCGACTGGCTTCTGGAGAACCAGGACAAGATCATCCACAAGTATTATCAGATGGGCCTCGACGGAAAGATCTAGTCCGATGTCGCCCGCGCCCGTCGTCATCCTCGTCGAGCCGCAACTGGCCGAGAACATCGGCATGGTCGCCCGTGCCATGGCCAATTTCGGGCTGTCGGAGCTTCGGCTCGTCGCTCCGAAGAACGGCTGGCCGAAGAAGGGCGTGCGCGAGGCGGCATCCGGAGCGACCCATGTCCTCGACGGCGCGATCGTGTTCGCGACCGTCGCGGAGGCCATCGCCGATCTCAACTACGTCCTGGCCACGACGGCGCGTGAGCGTGGACAGATGAAGCGCGTCATGGGGCCGGACGACGCCATGTGCGACGTCGCCGCCCGCGCGGGGCAACGGATCGGGATCCTGTTCGGCCGCGAGCGCGCAGGCCTGAGCAACGACGAGGTGTCCCTCGCCGACGCCATCGTGACCTTTCCGGTCTCGGAAGACTTTCCCTCCCTCAACCTCGCGCAGGGGGTGCTCCTCGTCGGCTACGAGTGGCGTCGAGCGGCGGGGCTGGCGCAACTGCCGTTCTCCGGCGAGATGCTGTCGCCACCCGCGACCCGCGAGGCCATGGCCTCCCTCGTCGGAACCCTCGAGGAGAGCCTGACCGCGGCCGGCTTCTATCCGCCGGAGAAGCGCGAGATCATCGCCCGCAACATGCGCGACATGCTGCACCGCATGGCGATGACGGAGCAGGACGTCCGCACCTTGCGCGGCGCCCTAAGGTCCCTGCACGGCCGGCGTCAGCGTTCCCAGGGCGGGCAGGGCACGAACGCGTGATGCGTTGTCGCGCAGGCGGCCCGCTTCGCCAGAGGTAAGCGACGACCGCCCAGGCCCATGGGCTTACGGGTCTTAAGCTCTGCGCCAGATTTCTGTGCGAAGGGTGCAAGACGATGCCGAGCGATGACCTGCGCCTGATCGGCGGCGAATTCGCCGCCCCTGAGAAGGAAGCCCTCTTTCAAGCGGAGCGGCTGCCGGAAACGATTCGGCATGTCCGGCTGATCCTGATTTTCTCCGTGATCATGAACAGCCTGTTCCTGTTCAGCGATGCGCGCTTCTACGGCGGACCCCATTTCCTTCCAGCCATCAGTGCCCGGCTCCTGGTCGTCGGGGCCTCGTGCGCGGCCGTCTGGGCCGTGCGGACCACGGGGAGCTTTCCCGCGCTTCAGCGGGTGATGGTGGTGTGGCAGGCCATCAGCGCCGTCGGGGTGGCGTATCTGTGCTCGACCCGCTCGGACATCGCCCTGTTCGTACTCCTGATGCTTCCGGCGCTCTACATGCTCGCCGTGCCGACGAGCTTCCGCTGGACGGTGCTCTCCTGTGTGTTCTGCACGGGCGTGCTGCTTTGCGGCTATCTGCTGCCGAGTCCGGTTCCGGACACCGCGCTCGGGATCGTCATGGCGACGGTCATGTCGAACGCCCCAATCCTCCTCTTCGTCATGCGCTGGAACCGCCTGCGGCGCCTTGAATGGACAGCGGTCCGCGCGGCGGGGCGCGCCAACGGCGAACTCGCCGAGAGCCGCCGGTTGTACGAGACCATGTTCCGCGCCGTGCCGGTGCCGATCGTGGTGTCCCGACAGGCGGACGGGCAGTTCGTCAGCATCAACGATGCCGGAATGGACTTCTTCGGGATTCCGGACGGGGCCAGCATCGCCCAATACACCACACGCGACATCGTCCCGCTGGACCAGCGGCGGCGCCTTCAGGGTATTCTCGAAGCACACGGATCGGCCCGGGACCAGGAAATCGTCATCACCATCCGCGGGGGCGTCCGGCGCGACATCCTGCTGTCGATCGAGGCGGTCCAGGCCGATGGGGTACCCTGCGTCGTCTCCAGTCTCGTCGATATCACCAGCCGCAAGGCGATGGAGGAGCGCATCCGGGTCGCGGCCAACCACGACGTGCTGACGGGGCTCGCCAATCGCGCCCTGTTCCAGACAAGCCTGGACGGCGCTCTTGCGCAGGCGCGGGAGGAGGGCAGCACGGTCGGGTTGATCCTGATCGACCTCGATGCCTTCAAGGAGGTCAACGACACCCTCGGACACGACGCTGGCGATACGCTTCTGAAGGCGGTGGCGCATCGCCTGACGGACGTGACGGAACCCGACGACCTCGTGGCACGCCTCGGTGGCGACGAATTCGTCGTCATCGCCCGCAGCGGATCGCTGCAGCACCCCGAGGGTCGCGACCTCACCGCTTTGAGTGAGAGAATTCTGTCCGCCCTGCGTCCGCCCATCGACATACGCGGGCGCATCGTCGCTCCCCGCGCCAGCCTCGGCATCGCCGTTTACCCCGCGCACGCCGACAATGCGCCCGACCTCTTCACCAATGCGGATCTCGCGCTCTACGCGGCCAAGGGCGCCGGACGGAATCGGGCGACCACGTTCGAGCCGGGTCTCCGTGCCGTCATCGAGGACCGCGTCACCGTTACGCGCGAGATGCGGTCGACCCTCGACGCGGGCGGGTTGATCCCATTCTACCAGCCGAAGATTCTTCTGGCGACGGGGCGGATCATCGGTTTCGAGGCCCTCGCACGCTGGCAGCATCCGACGCGCGGCCTCCTGACCCCCGCCGACTTCGCTACCGTGTTCGACGATCCCGATATCGGCATCGCCGTCGGACAAAACCTGCGGCGCCAGATCTTCGCCGATGTGGCCGATTGGATCGGGAGCGGCCACGATCCCGGGCGGGTGTTCTTCAACCTGTCCTCGGCGCAATTTGCCCAGGGTGACCTCGCCGACGTCTTGCTGGCCGAGATCGCGGCCGTCGGCCTCTCCTGCGACAGGTTCGGGATCGAGGTGACGGAGACCGTGCTCCTGGCCGGCAACGGCAATCGCGTCGGCCCCATCCTCGAGACCCTACACGCGGCAGGCCTCCGGATCGCCCTCGATGATTTCGGAACAGGTTACGCGTCCCTCACCCATCTGAAGCAGTTTCCCGTGGACGAGATCAAGATCGACCGCAGCTTCGTGCGGGATCTCGAGCGGGACCCCGACGACGCGGCCATCGTCGCCGCCGTCCTGCAGCTCGGGCGCAGCCTCGCCCTCGACGTCACCGCCGAGGGCATCGAAAACAACGCGCAGGCTCATTTCCTCCTGGCGAAGGGCTGCAGCTACGCCCAGGGCTATCTCTACGGCCGGCCGATGCCGGGAGACCAAGTCCCTGGGATACTCGCCGACTCGAACGAACGGGCGCGGTGCGTCGTCTTCGGGTAAGTCCTCGTTCCCGCAAGCCTGTCGCCCGACGCGCTGTCAGTCGACCTGCGCGAGGGCCTGGGCGATGTCGGCGATGAGATCCTCGGCGTTCTCCAACCCGATAGACAGGCGCACGGTCTCCGGGCCCACCAGGGCGGCGGCCTTCTCGTGCGGGAGCAGCTGGCGGTGCGTCGTCGTCGCCGGGTGGATCGCCAGGGACTTGATCTCGCCGATGTTGACGAGGTGAGAGACGAGCTTGAGGCCCATGATGAAGCGGATCGCCGCCGGTTCGCCGCCCTTGAGCGCGAAGGTGAAGATCGAGCCCGGGCCGTCCGGTACGTATTTCGCAGCCATGGCTTCACCGGCTTGGCCGGGCAGGGCGGGATAGCTCACCCAGGCCACGGCCGGGTGGTCCTTGAGGAAGCCGGCCACCGCCTTCGCGTTGGCGCAGTGGCGCGCCATGCGCAACGGCAGGGTTTCGATCCCCGTGAGCGTGAGGAAGGCGTTCATGGGCGAGAGGCCCGGACCGAGTTCGCGCAGGCCGAACAGGCGACAGGCCACGGCGAAGCTGAAATCGGGGAAGCGCTCGGTGATGACGAGCCCGTCGTAATCCTCCCACGGCTCGGCGATGAGATTGTACCGGTCGCCCGCCGCTTTCCAGTCGAACCGGCCGGCGTCGCAGATCACGCCGCCGATGGTCTGGCCGGAGCCGCCGAGGAACTTCGAGGTCGAATGCATGACGATGTCGGCGCCGTGCTCGATCGGACGGATCAGGGCCGGTGAGGCGAGGGTGTTGTCAACGACGAGGGGCAGCTTATGACGGCGCGCTACCTCGGCGATGCCGGCGATATCCATGACGGTGGCACAGGGATTGACGATGGATTCGCAGACGATGGCCTTCGTCTCCGGCGTGATCGCCGCTTCGAAATCCGCCGGGTCGAGGCCCTTGGCGAATTGCGCCTTCATGTCGTAGCGGCCGTCGAGACGGTTCATGAGGCCGAGCGAGCCGCCGAACAGGCGCGGCGACACGACGTAGGCGTCGCCGCTCTTCATCAGTGTCATGAGGATGAGGAGGAGGGCGGACTGTCCGGACGAGACCGCGACGGCTGAGGCGGCCCCTTCGAGGGCGGCCACGCGGCGCTCGAGGGCGGCCACCGTCGGGTTCGAGCCGCGCGAATACGAGAAGCCCGTGCGGCGCATCGCGAAGATGTCGGCCGCCTGCTCCGTCGATTCGAACACGAAGCCGTTCGTGAAATAGATCGGCTGCACCCGCGCGCCCGTGGCGGGGTCCGGGGCGGCGCCGGCATGGATGGCGGCGGTGGCGAAGCGCTGGGGTCTGGTCTCGGTGGCCATGGGGCCTTCTCGGCTGGGGGTCAGGCGGCGCGGTGCACGAAGGCGCGCAGGGTCCGCACGAGGGTCGAGGGTTCGTAGGGCTTGGGAATGAAACGCGCCCCGTCCGGCATGTCGTTCGGACCGGGGGTGCCCATGCCCGACACGACGAGGACGGGAATGTCGGGCCAACGATGGGCCACGAGGCGGGCCAGGGCGAAGCCGTCCATGGAGCCGCGCGGCATGTCGACATCGGTCATGAGCACGCCGACGTCGTCCCGGTTCTCCAGCACCGTGAGGGCCTTGTCGGCGTGGGGCGCCTCCAGCACCGTGAAGCCCGCATCCGCCAGGGTGTCGGCCGCCTCCATCAGCAGGAGGCCGTCATCCTCCACGAGGAGCACGACCGGGAGATCTGGGGAAGTCTGCGTCATCTGGGACGAACGATCTCACGCAACGGGACAGGTGGGGCCTATTCCCCACCGTCGGTACGGTCAACAACGGGTCCCGGACCGTGATCGTTTCACCGGTGCGGGGATGCCGCACCGGGACGGGGCGCTCCGACCCGTCGCATTCAGGTCGACAGGGCCGCGTCGAGGTCCTCGATGAGGTCGGCCGGGTCCTCGAGGCCGATGGAGAGGCGCACCACCTCGGGGCCGGCGCCCGCCGTGATCTTCTGCGGGTCGGTGAGCTGACGGTGGGTGGTGGAGGCCGGGTGGATCACCAGGGAGCGGGTGTCACCGATGTTCGCCAGATGCGAGAAGAGCTGAAGGTTCGACACGAGGGTCACGCCGGCGTCGTATCCGCCCTTGAGCCCGATGGTGAACACCGCACCGGCCCCGTTGGGGGAGTAGCGCCGCGCCAGGGCGTGATAGCGGTCGCTCTCCAGGCCGGGATAGCTCACCCATGCGACGGCGGGATGGCCGGCGAGATGGGTGGCGACGGCGAGGGCATTGTCGCAGTGGCGCTGCATCCTGAGCGGCAGGGTCTCGATGCCGTTGAGGATGAGGAAGGCGTTGAACGGGGCGAGCGCCGGCCCGAGGTCGCGCAGGCCGAGCACCCGGATGGCGATGGCGAAGGCGAAGTTCCCGAAATTTTCGGCGAGCACCATGCCGGCATATTCTGGCCTGGGCTTCGACATCGCCGGGTATCGCTCGTCGCCGGCCCAGTTGAACGTCCCGCCATCGACCACGAGGCCGCCGATGGAATTGCCGTGGCCGCCCAGAAACTTCGTCGCCGAATGTACCACGATGTCGGCGCCGTGCTCGAACGGGCGGATGAGGTACGGCGTCGCCATCGTGTTGTCGACGACGAGCGGAATGTTGTGCCGCTTGGCGATGGCCGAGAGGGCCGCGATATCGGTGATCACGCCGCCCGGATTGGCGATGGATTCACAGAAGATCGCGCGGGTGCGCGGGGTGATGGCGCGTTCGAACGAGGCCGGATCATCGGTGTCGGCCCAGACCACGTTCCAGCCGAAGTTCTTGTAGGCGTGGTTGAACTGGTTGATCGACCCGCCGTAGAGCTTGTTCGCCGCGACAAACTCGTCGCCCGGCTGCATCAGGGCGTTCATGGTGAGGAACTCGGCGGCATGCCCCGAGGCCACGGCCACCGCCGCCGTCCCGCCTTCGAGGGCGGCGATGCGCTCCTCCAGCACGGCGTTGGTCGGGTTGGTGATGCGAGAATAGATATTGCCGAAGGCCTGGAGCCCGAACAGCGAAGCGGCGTGATCGACGTCGTCGAACACGAACGAGGCGGTCTGGTAGATCGGCGTCGCCCGCGCGCCCGTCGCCGCATCGGGGGCGGCGCCCGCATGGATCGCCAGGGTGTTGAAGCCGGGCAGGCGGTCGGTCATGGAATCCTCCTCGGATCGGGGGCCGCAGCCCGATCCATGTAACCCCGCTGGCGAGGTCGACGGAAGGGAGGAGCCCAGCAGTTCCGCTTAAACGAACAGGCGTTCTTTATGGAGAACGACTTGCCGGAGTCAAGGCGCCCGGCCGGAACGGAACCGCACGGCACGCCTCTGATTGACCGTGGACCGAGTGTGATGAGCGAGGATTGTTGCAGTGGCCGAGCACGACGACGAGACGACGTGGAAGGAGTTCAAAGAAGCCGTCAACATGACCGCTTCCACCTTGGAGAAGTTTCTCGACACCGACGAGAGCAAAGCTGTCGGCCAGAAATCCGGCGGCAAGGGCGAGTCGACGGGCCACGCCTCGGGCCGCCGCATCGTCGATCTCCTACATACCAAGAAGGCCGACCTGACGGAGGACGACTACGCCCACATGCGCAAGGTGGTCTCGTACGTGAAGCGCCACCTCAAGCAGGGCGGCCCGGATAACACGGACGCGGTGAAGGATTCCCCCTGGCGCTACTCGCTCATGAATTGGGGCCACGATCCGCTGAAGGGGTGAGACGCCTTTCGGTCGATGACGTACGGAAAGGCCCCATCCGGATCGTTGGTTTGTCGCAGCAACCGAGCCGGGGCAGAGGCACTCAGGCTTCGATGATCGAACGGATCTTGCTGGCCAATCCCTCCACCGGGAACGGCTTGGTGATCATCTGCATGCCCGGTTCGAGATGGCCGGCTCCAAAGGCGGCGTTCTCCGCGTAACCGGTCATGAACAGAACCTTCAGCCCTGGGCGACCGACGCGGGCCTGATCGGCGAGCTGGCGACCGTTCAGGCCGGGCAGGCCGACATCCGTGACGAGGAGGTCGATCCGCGCATCCGATTGCAGGATGCGCAGGCCGGCAAGGCCGTCGGGGGCCTCCCGGGTGGCGTAGCCGAGTTCGCCCAGCACCTCGACCACCAGGGTGCGGACGGTGTCGTCGTCCTCGACCACGAGGACGGTCTCGCCGTGCTCGGCCCGGGGAGGCTGGCCGCCGGCCTCGCGCGGCTCCTCGAGCTCGCCCCAGAAGCGGGGCAGGTAGAGCTTCACCGAGGTGCCCTTATGGGTCTCGGAATAGATCTTTACGTTGCCTTCAGATTGCTTGGCGAAGCCGTAGATCATGCTCAGTCCGAGCCCGGTCCCCTGACCGATGGGCTTCGTCGTGAAGAACGGATCGAACGCCTTCGCGATGACGTCTGGCGGCATGCCGGTGCCGGTATCAGTGACGCAGATGCAGACGTACTGACCCGCGCGCACGCCGATCTCGCGCGCGACGTAGGCGTCGTCGAGGTAGCTGTTGGCCGTCTCTATGGTGAGCCGACCGCCGTCCGGCATCGCGTCGCGCGCATTGATGGCAAGATTCAGGACGGCGTTTTCCAGCTGGTTCGGATCGCACAGAGTGAGCCAGAGACCACCCGCGACGACGACCTCGAGGCGCACGCGTTCGCCCAGCGTGCGGCGGAGCAGATCGTCCATGGATCCCACCAGCCGGTTCACGTCGACGGCCTTTGCCTCTAGGGGCTGGCGCCGCGAGAACGCCAGCAGGCGGTGGGTGAGCGCCGCCGCCCGCTGCGCCGAGGCCATCGCCAGGCCGGAATAGCGCGTGAGGTTCTCGATCCGGCCCTCGTTGATCCGGGTCTGCATCAGGTCGAGGGAGCCGACGATGCCGGTGAGCAGGTTGTTGAAATCGTGCGCGATGCCGCCGGTCAGTTGCCCGACCGCTTCCATCTTCTGCGACTGGCGCAATTGCTCCTCGGCCTGCTCCCGATCGGCGATGGCTTCGCGGACCCGGGCCTCCAGGGTGTCGTTCAGCTCACGCAGGGCGACTTCGGACGCCTTGGTGGCAGTGATGTCGTAGATCACGCCGACATGCCGCAATTCGGCCGAGGTATCCTCGCGCACGGCCTCGCCGCGCCGGGCGAGCCAGCGCATCTCGCCGGTTTCGGCCAACCGGACGCGCATCTCCGCATAGGGAAGCTCGCCGGCCTCGCGCACGCTCGGATCGAGGAGGGTGCCGCCTTCCGCCACGAGGGCGTTGACTGAGCTGACCGCCAGGGTCTCGGCCGGCACGACTCCGAGCAAGTTGCAGAATTGCGGCGAGACCGCGACGGTGGCGAAGCCCGGAACGAACTCGAACGTTCCGATCCGGCCGGCGGTCTGGGCGATGCGCAGGCGTTCGGCGATGCGCCTCTGCTCGGTGATCTCGACCAGGGCGCCCGTGAAGCGGACGGGATTGCCATCCGCGTCGTAGGCGCAGCGCCCCCGCGCATGGACCCACCGGATGGCGCCGTCGGGCGCCTGCAGGCGGTATTCCCGGTCGAAGACTTCGGCGCCGTTCAGGATGCCGCTGACGGCCAGGCGCACCCTGGGACGGTCCTGGTGATGGATGCGATTGAAGAAGGCGCCCGTCGGGACGCCGCCGCCGCTTAGATCCTGCTCGATGCCGTTGAGCAGGGCGAAACGGTCGTCGACGTGGAGGCGCCGGCCGAGGATGTCCCAATCCCAGGTGCCCGCGACGCCCGCGGCCGCGAGGGTGATCTTGAGCTGCCTCTGCGCATCGGCCAGACGCCGCTCGATGCCGGCCACCCGGTCCTCGGTGAACTCACTTCGGCGCAAGGCTGTGACGTCGATCTGCGAGGCGAAGAAGTTCACGAGGTCGCCGGCCTCGTCGAAGAGCGGACTCAGGTAGAGCTCGTTCCAGAACGAGCCACCGTCCTTCCGGTAGTTCAGGATCTCGACCTTCACGTCCCGTCGCTCGGCGATGGCGTCTCGAACGAGAGCCACGCTGGTCGGGTCCGTATCGGGCCCCTGGAGGAAGCGGCAGTTCCGCCCGACGACCTCGTCGGCGTCGTAGCCCGTCAGCGTGAGGAAGGCACGGTTGGCGAGGACGATGGGATTGCCGGGGAGGCGTGGATCGGTGACCACCATCGGCTGGCGCGTGCGCTCCAGAGCGATGACGAAAGGCCCCGCGCGACGGCGCATCTCGGTGATCGCGATGGAGAGGGCGGCCGGCCGATCGCCATCGGGTGCGGCATCGATCACGACTCTGTCTCGCCGAGGGCCCGCTCGACGAAGCCGTCGATGAGCGCCGTCAGGCTTTCGAGGGACGGCAGGTCCATCAGCATGGCGATGTAGCCGCGGATGTCGCGCTCGCGAACGGCGAAGTTGATGTAGAGGAACAGGACCAGAGAGTCGGTTGCCTCGTCGCCGAGGGGCTGGAAGATCCTCGGTCCGTCGCCCCTCATGACCTCGGGCAGGGACATGCTGAGTGTCCGCTGAAGAAGGTTCGCCATCGTGGCGAGGCAGCCGTTCAGGATGACGTTGCCCGTCTCGGTCAGCGCCTCGTCCTCGAGTTCGGCGACCTCCTCCGCCGTCAGTTCTTCCCCGGCCACGGCGCGAACGAGTTCGCGCCCGTTCTCCTGGGGGAAGATCAGCAGGGCGCGGCCGGCGAAGGCGCCCTGGAAATCCTGCTGGACGACGACGAGTTCGGATGCCTCGCGCTCGCCGATCATGCGCGCGGCCTGGGCGCGGGACACGATCTCGACGGCCGGCACTGACAGCAGCACCTGCACGCCGATCATCTTGCGCAGGCTCGCGGCGGCCTTGCTGACGCCGATGTTCACGAGTTCGGTGAAGGCGTCGCGCTGGAGTTCCGTGAGGTCTACGGTGCCCGTCGTCACGAGGCCGCCCTGCGCAGCCTGAGCGCGGCGCCGGACAGGAACCCGGCCAGGGCTTCGTCGGTCAGCGGCTTTGCCAGGAACGTGGCGTCGACGCTGCGGGCGCGGGCGATGATCTCGTCCTGGATGTTGGCCGAGACCACGGCGATCGGCATGCCGGGCTTCGCGGCTCGCAGATCCGCCGCCAGTTCCAGGCCGTCCTTGCCCGGCATGTTAAAATCGAGGAGCGCCACATCGATCTGACGCTCGTCCAGCACGGTCATCGCCGCCTCGGCGTTGGCCGCTTCGGCCACGTCCCAGTCCGGCTTGAGTTTGCGCAGGAGCTTGGCGGCGACGAGACGCGCCAACTTGCTGTCGTCGACGATGAGGGCTGTGGTCGTCATGGATGGTGATGCTGGTTCGGTTGTGCGCGGCGCGCCCGGATGATCGGCGACGACAGCCTTTATGCGTTGCCGCCGCCCCGGGGCATAGCCGTAAGTCTCACCCGTGCCGATTATCCTGGGGCGCGTGTCAACCATCGGGTGACGAACGGGTCCGCGCAGACCCCCACGACGCCCGGCTGCAGGCTCAGGAGGATCTGGTACACCGCGGTATGCAGGCGCGTGCAGGCGCTCCAGTCCACGGAGGCCTGTGGATCGTCGAGGAGCAGCGCCAGGAGCGTCTCCGCATCCTCGACGGGGCAGATTCCTTCCAAGCGAATCTTCGCCCCGGAGGCCCCATCGGTTCGGCGAATCACCGCCATCACAGTCCCTCCCGTACCCGGTCCTGCGCCAGGATGGACGCGGGATCGAGGACGAGCAGCACGCGGCCGTCCCCGAGCGATGTCGTGCCCGCCACCCCGGGGATGGACCCGACGAGGCCCGTCGGCGGCCGGACAACGGCCTCGATGCGGTCCTCGATGCGGTCGATCTCCAGGGCGATGCTATCCGAACCGGTGCGCACGGCCATGAGCAGCGCCTCCGGGCCTGCTTCGGAAAGCCCCCCGTGGCCCAGAAGATCGGCCAGCCGCAGCACCGGAACGGTCCGGCCACGCAGGACCGTGGCGTTTCCCCCGACGACGGCCTGGATGGCGGTTCGGGACCTGCGGACGACCGCGTCGATGAGCTCCATCGCGATGCCGTAGGATTCCCCGCCCGCTGCGACCACCATGAGGCGAGCGAGCGCGATGGTCTGGGGGAGGTGCAGGCGGACCGTGGTGCCGAGACCGACCCGGCTCTCGAGGGAGACGCGGCCCCCCATACGGTCGGCGGCCGCCCGCACGGCGTCCATGCCGACGCCCCGGCCCGACAGGGCGCCGACGCTCTCGGCCGTCGAGAAACCGGGCGCGAAGATGAGGTCGGTGACGGCGTCTTCGTCCATGGCCTCGACGGCCTCCGCCGAGCGGAGGCCGCGCTCGACGGCCCGGCGGCGGATGAAGGCCGGGTCGATCCCGCCTCCGTCGTCGACGACCGAGACGACGATGCCGTCCCCCTCCTGCGCGGCGGCGATGCGAATGAGGCCGGCCTCGGGCTTGCCGCCCCGTCGCCGCGTCGCCGCGTCCTCCAACCCGTGGTCGACGGCGTTGCGGACGACGTGCAGCAGTGGCTCGAACAGGTTCTCGACGATCCCCCTATCCGCCTCCGTCTCCTCGCCGGTGACTTCCAGGACCACATCCTTGCCGAGGCCACGCGCGGCTTCGCGCACCGGCCGCGCGAAGCGGCGGAACACCTGCGACAGCGGCGTGAGGCGGAGCGAGACCACGTTTCGGTGCAACGCTGTTGCGAGGCGGCCGATATCGGCATCGGCCGCACGCATCGCCCGGGCGAGGGTGCTGGCCTCCTCGCCCGCCTCGGCCCGGGCCGCGAGGTGGCCGAGGGCGTTGCGGGCCACGACGAGTTCGCCCACGAGAGCCACGAGCGCATCGACCCGGCCGGCATCGACCCGCAGGGTGCGGGCCGCATCCGGGCCGTGGACCTCGATCGCTCCGGGACCTTCCTCGACGGCTTTCGGTGACGGTGCGGCCTCCCGGCCGGTCAGGATCGCCCCGATGGCGTCCCGGAGGGCATCGGGGCCCTGTTCGCATGCCTGCTCGCAGCACGCGGCCTCGCCGGGGCGCCCGGCGAACCGAAGGGCGTTCGCCGCCGCCCGTCCGCAGGATTCCAGGCGACCCGCGCCGGTATCCGCGTCGCCGAGGCTCGCCAGCACCCGAACCTGCTCCACGAGGATCGCCGCCACGATGGCGTCGCCTTCGCGATCGTCCGCGACTTCCGCGCTCCTCGTCCGCGTCTCGGCGGGGATGTCCACGACCGTGAGCTGGTCGGCGACGAGCCGCAGGACCGTGTCCAGGTCCGCGCGCGCCGCCTGCGTCAGCAGGGTGATCTCGAGGTTGCAGGTATAGGGATCGATATCGCCGTGGGAGGGCCACGGTGCCGCCGGTTCGACCGAGACCGCGAGCAAGCCGGGGACCTTGCGGACCAGCCCAAGCGGATCGTCGCCGCTGAAGAAGCAATCGCCGCGGGGCCGGTAGCGCACGGCGATCAGCGCCACCCCGGCGGCATCGGGTACGGATTCCGCCAGAGCCACCGCCCAATCGGGGAGTGCCGTCGCGTCCGCTTGTCGGGTGACGGGTTCGCCGGACAGGAGGGCGCGGTAGCGGCCGGCGAGGACGCCCGCTTCGGTTTCGGCGGTGGCAGGCAGCCGCTCGGTCGTCTCGACGGCGTCGGCCCAGCGTGACGTCGCGTCGAGGGCTTCCAGCGAAAGGTCGATGAGCGTGGCATCGACCGCCAAGGTCCCGCCCCGCGCCGCCGAGAGCCCGTCCTCGGCGGCATGCAGTAGGGCAAACCACGGCGGGAAGTCGAACAGCCCGACGGACCCCTTCAGGGTGTGAAAAGCGCGGAACACGCGGTTCACCGCCTCCGGATCGCCGGGCGCCGCCTCGAGGGCGAGCAGGTCCTCCGTGGCGGATTGGACGAGCTCGCGCGTTTCGAGGAGGAATTGCTCGAACAGGTCGTTCATGGGCGCCGCCCCGCCAACGCGCGGGCATGCGCGGTCAGCACATCCTCCGGCAGGGGCTTCACGAGGTAGAAGTTCGCGCCCGCTTCCCGCGCCGCCTCCCGGTCATCGTCTCCCGCCTCGGTGCTGGTCATCAGGGCCGGAATGGATCGGATCGGCGGTTCGCGCCCCCTCACCGCACGCAGGAAGCTGAAGCCGTCCATCTTCGGCATGTTCACGTCCACGACAAGAAGGTCATAGGGCGCGAGCAGGACGCGCTCCAGGCCCTCGATGCCGTTGAGCGCCTCGTCGACGGCGAAGCCCGCCTTTTCGAGGACGCCGCGATAGTACATCCGCACCAGACTCGCATCGTCGACGACGAGCACGCGCGGGGCGTCGAGGGGGCGGAGCGGGGTCTCAGACATGCTCGCCCTCTCGCGGCCGTCGGTAGACGATGGCGTCATCGTAGCGGCAGACCCTGAACAACGGCGAGATCCGGCTCATGCTCTCCGTGTGGCCGAGGCAGACGAAACCGCCCGGGAGGAGGGCATCGAAGAGGTTGTCCGCCGCGATCCGGCGGGAGGCTTCGTCGAAGTAGATGAGGACGTTGCGGCAGAAGACGACGTCGAACCGGCCCTGCAAGGCCATCGTGGTCGCGTCCGTGAGGTTGCACGACGTGAACCGCACGGAGTCGCGCAGGTCCGCCAGGATGCGCCAGGCCGGCCCGAGGCGCGTGTCCTCGCGCCCGAAATAGCGGGCGACGAGGTCCGGCCCCAGGCGCATCAGGGCCCGCTCGCCGTAGAGGCCCTCCTCGGCCGAAGCGAGGGCGCGGGTGTCGATGTCCGAGCCGACGATCTCGATGTCGTAGCTGTCGACCTCGGGCCAATTCTCCAACAGCCACATGGCGACGGAATACGGCTCCTCGCCCGTCGAGCATGGCATCGACCAGATCCGCACGGTCGCACCGGGCGGCTTGCCGGCCACCAGTTCGGGCAGGAGGGCGGTCGTCAGGCAGCGGAGCTGGTGATCCTCGCGGTAGAAGTAGGTCTCGTTGATGGTGAAGGCGTTGATGAGGGCCTCGACCTCTCCGTCCCGGTCGGCACGCAGCCGGGCGAGGTAGACCGCGAAAGAGCGGGATTCCGTCGCTCGCATGCGCTCGGCCAGGCGCCGGTCGACGAAGTAACGCTTGGCCGGCGTGAACAGCATGCCCGTGCGCCGATAGAGGAATTCGCAGAAGCGCGCGAAATCGGCGTCTGTGACCGGCGACGGGAGGTCCGACACGCCCTCAGCGTCCCTGGCCGAGGCGGACCAGCACGGTGTCGATGGCCATCGGCAGAAAGGCCTGCGCGGCGAACCGGGTCCGTGCGGCCTCGAGCGCCGGAACCGCCGCCACCGTCCCGACCTCCGCCAGGACCTCGACCGCCGCGCCGCACACGTTCGGATGGGTCTCGCCGTCGAGCAATCCCGCGAGCAGTTCGTTCGCGACGTCAGTCGGCTGCGTTCTCACGATCTCGGTCGCGAGCAGCCGAACGTCCGGTTCCGGGTCGGACAGGAGGTCGGGCAGGACCGCGCCGGCGGCTGCGGGCATTGCCTGAAGCGTCTCGATGCAGGCATTGCGCAAACCGGCATCTTCCGAGCGCAGGTGTCCGGCGAGCACGGCGGCGGCGGCGGGATCGGCGATGGCCAGCAACGCCGCGAGAAGGGCGTCGCGGGCACGCAGGTCCCGCTCGGTCGCAAGCGCGCGTCCGAGTTCCTCCGCGCTCCGACGAGGTGTGGGTTCGGAGGCGGTCGAGGCCATCGTGGGCTTGAGCGGATCGCGGCGGACGAGGGGCATCAGGGCACCATGTCGAGGAGCGCGTCGGCGATGCCGTCGAGGGGGACGACGACCGTGGCGCCGTTGGCCCGGACGAGTTCGCCCGGCATACCCCAGACGACGGCCGTCTCCTCGCTCTCGGCGATGGTGCGGCCACCCTTCGCCCGCATCTCGGTCATCGTCGCCGCTCCGTCACGGCCCATGCCCGTCATGAGGACGCCGACGAGGCGCTGGGGTTCCACGAGGTCGAGCGCGCTCGCCACCAGCCTGTCGACGCTGGGGTGCCAGAGGTAGTCGGCATGGGCCGGCACGGGCTGCACCACCAGCCCGGAGGGACGGCGCGCCAGCATCACGTCGGCGTCGCCCTTGCCAACGTAGACATGGCCCGGCGCCAGCGGCATCGGCCGCGCGGCTTCCTGCACCCGCAGGGCGCACAGGCCATCAAGGCGACGCGCCAGGGGCCCCGTGAAGCTGCCGGGCATGTGCTGGGCGATCACGACGGGCCACGGAAAGTCGGCCGGCAGGCGCGACAGCAGGGCATCGAGGGCAGGGGGGCCGCCCGTGGAGGTCCCGACGAGGACGACGCCCTCGGATGGGTTTGCCGTGCGCTCGGACGACGGCGCGGGACGCGGCGCCCGCGCGAGGGGGCGGGGAGTCCCGACGGGTGCGGCGGCACCCGACCGGGCGCGGATGCGTTCGGCGAGGCGCAGCGTCGGACGCAGGCGCGCCCCGGCGGCGGCACGGACCTTCTGCACGATCAGCGGACCGAGCCGGTCCATCTCCAGGGAGACCGCTCCGCCGGGCTTGGCGACGAAGTCGATGGCCCCGCGCTCCATCGCGTCGAACGTCACCTCGGCGCCGTCGGCGGTCAGGGACGACACCATCACCACGGGCGTCGGCCGGTCGAGCATGATGCGGTCGAGGCAGGCGAGGCCGTCGAGGCCCGGCATGTTGACGTCGAGGGTGATCACGTCGGGGCGGAAGCGGGCGTGCTCGATCAGGGCCTCGTCGCCGTTCCGGGCGAAGGCGATCTCGAAGTCCGGCTGCTGCGCGAACACACCGCCGAGGAGCTTGCGCATCAGCGCCGAGTCGTCGACGATCAGGAGGCGGATCATGCCTCCGGGTCCGAGTCGGCCCTGCGCGCGTTCGTCCGTTTGGTCGCCTCGCGCACCCACCGGTCCGTGCCCGCGAGCAGGGCCGATGCGTCGAGGATGGGCAGGAGGCTGCCGTCCTCCAGGGTCGCGATCCGGTCGACGCCGGTCCCGGCATCGCCGGAAAAATCGGGCGCCTCTCGGATGGTGTCCGCGCGCAGGCGCAGCAGGCGCGAGACGCCGTCGACGAGGAGGCCGGCGACGCTCCCCCCGGATTCGAGCACGACGATGCGCCGCTTGCGACCGACCTCGCCGGGCGGCAGGCCGAAGCGCCGGCGCTGGTCCACCACGGCGAGGACGGTGCCCCGCACGTCGATGGCGCCGACGATGAGATCCGGCGAGCGAGGCAGGCGCGTCATGACGTCCGGCACGCGCAGCACTTCCCGGACCGCGCCGATGGGGAGGCCATAGCTTTCGCCGGCGACATCGAAGACCACGACCTGCTCCATCGTGCCACCCTGCCGGGTGCTCACGGATGCGGTGTCATGGGCGCGTACGGGCGAGGCGGTCACGGACGTCCCTTCCAGCAGGCGGTCGGCGGACAACACCGAGACGAGGGTACCGGCGGCGTCGATCCGGCAGATCGCGTCGATGGCCGTCGAGCCGCCCCGGCTCAGGGCCGACGGCACCGGGTCGATGGCGTCCGATGCGAGCCGCAGGATCGGCCCAAGGGCATCGACGACGAGGCCGGTCTCCGCCGCCCCGAGACGCGCGACGACGATGCGCGCCTCCGCGCCCGGCCGATGCGCGGGAAAACCGAGCAGGGCCGGCAGGCTCAGCAGCGGCAGCACCCCGCCGCGCGACGCGACGACGCCCAGGGTGGCGCTGCCCGCGCGCGGCACCGGCACGATGTCGGGCGGCAAGGCGAGCACTTCCGCGACCCGCTCCAGCGGCAGGGCGTAGGATCGCCCGGCGGCGGTGAAGGAGACCAGGGCGACGCGCTCCTCCTCGATCGCCACGGCATTGTCCGGCCGGGCGTCCGTGGAGGTGGCCGCACGCGCACGACGGCGGGGAAACGCTTCGGCGACCAGGGCGGGGAGATCGAGGAGACGTGCCCGCCCCACGTCGCCCGAGGCGGTGAGATACCGGACCTCCGATGCGCCGTCCTGCGCAACGGCTTGCGTGCCGCCCGAGAACGAGACGACGCGATCGACCATCAGTCCGAACGCCTCCCCCGCCTCCGCCACGACGACCCGGGTCGGTTCCGTCGCGGGGGTGATGTCGGGCCGTACGAGGCGCCGGAGGTCCAGGACCGGCAGGGCGGCGCCACGCAGGTTGGCGAGCCCGGCCAGGGCGGCGGGCGCGCCGGGCACCCGCGTCAGCCTGGGCGGCCTTAAAAGTTCGCGCACGAGGCCCGCATCGAGGGCGACATCGTCCAGGCCCAGGGTAAGGATGAGGTAGCGCCCGTCGTCCGTCCCGTCGGCCTCAGGCATCCGCGACCTGCAATTCGTCGGCGAGGGACGCGATCTCCTCGATGCTCGCCGCGAGATCCTCGGCCCCTTTCGACTGCTGACGCGCCGCGGTCGCCGCCTCGCTGGACGCACGGTCGGCCTGCTCGGCGGCGGCGGCGATCTGCTGCGCGCCCTTCAGCCCCTCCCGGGCCGCGACGACGATGGCCTCCGCACCGGACAGGACGTCGATGTTGCCGGCCTCCAGGCGTCCGACGTCGCCCTGGACGCCCGCCACGGTGGCGACCAGGCCCCGATTGCGCAGGACCTCCGTCTCGGACGCGACGACGACAAGTTCCAGGGCCCGGCGGACAGCCGCGACGCCATCCTGGATGTTTCGTACGGTCTCGCGGATGCGGTCGGCGTTCTCGGCGGCGTCCCGGGCCAGGGCGCGGATGTCGTTCGAGACGACGGCGAAGCCCCGACCGCTCTCGCCCGCGCGTGCCGCCTCGATGGCGCCGCTGACCGCGAGCATGTTCACCTGCACGGCCACCAGGGCGATGGAGCCGACGATCTTCTCGATGCGGCGATTGCTCACCTCCAAGGCACCGATGCGCGCGAGGCAGGTTTGGGTCCCGTCGAGGGAGCGCTCGACGCCGTCGGCGAGGGAGCCCACTGCCGTGCGCACCTCGCTCAGGATCGTGCCGATGCCGGCGACGCTCTCGCGGGCCGTCGTGGCGTTCGCGCGGAAGACGGCGGCGCCGCGCTCGACCTGCGCCATGGCGGCGCTGGATTGCTGCGCCGCGGCGCTTTGGATGCCGGTTCCACGGCTGATCTGATCGATGGCGGCGAGGATCTCGCCCGCCGCGCCCGACAGCTCCTGCACCGTGGCGGAGAGTTCCTCGGCGGCCGAGGCGACCTCCTCGGCCCGATCTCCGACCGCGTGGCTGCCGGTCAGGTCGTCGGCCAGGCCGGCCAGGGCCTGGGCCGTCATCTGGGCCTGGTCGAGGGATTGCGTCTGCTCGGCCACGGCTTGCTGGGCTTGGCCCGCGGCGGCGGCCTGCTCCTCGGCCGCGGCGGCGATCTGCTCCGCGCCGCGCTGCGCCTCCCGTATGGCCGCCTCGGCCTCGAGGGCGGCGGCCAGGATGGCTTGTGCGTTCTCCGATACCGCGCCGAGTTCCGACCGTGCCGCTTCCAGGCGTTCGGTCACGCGGCCTCCGGCTTCGGCCTCGGCCGTCGCCGTCCGGGCCGCGTCGCGAATGATCTCACCGATGCCTCTGATCTCGGTGCGGATCGCCTCGGCGAGCGTGCGGACCTCGGCCGCGCTCGCCTCGGACGTCTCGGCCAGAGCCCGGACCTCGTCGGCGACGACGGCGAAACCGCGCCCGAGTTCGCCCGCGCGGGCCGCCTCGATGGCGGCATTCAGGGCCAGGAGATTGGTCTGGTCGGAGACGTGCTCCACCGTACCGGTGATCGCGCCGATGCTGGTCGCGCCGCGATCGAGTTCCTCGATCAGCATGACCGAAGCGGATTGCCGGTGGGAATTGGCCTGGACGGCGGCCACCGATGCGGTGACGTGGACACCGGTTTCCGCCAGCAGCGTCTGGAACGCCGCGGTGGACTGGCGGGAAGCGTCCGCCCGTTCCCGGGCCTCCGATAGCCGTGCGGCGATGCCCGCGATGGCCCCGAGGGATTCCTGCGCGGCCCCGGCGGCTTCCTCGGCGCCGGAGGCGATCTGCTCCATCGAGCGGCGCAGCTCTTCCGCGGCGGCCGAAGCCTCTGTCACGCCGGCCGCGAGTTCCTCCGTCGCGGCAGCGAGACGCTCCGTGGCCTTCTCCCGTCGTGCGCGGGACCGCTCGCGCGATCGTCCGGCGGGGAGGGGCATGGCCGGGGCTGGGCTCGGAGCGCTCACGCCGGCATCGGCTGGCTCTCCCTGCGGCGCGAGCCGCGTCCTCTTTACCAGCGCCATGGACGGGTCACCCGCGCTCGACCGTCCTTCCTGCGGGAGGCAGGGGTGAGGATGGTGCGAAACCAGAGTCCGCGGTTCTAAGCCCGACGGCGCTCCGGTCAAGGATAACCCGCCCGTCCCGCGCGGTTGCGTGGGGATGTTGCCGTTTCACCGGCCGGGCGCACACCGCGATCCCTACGGCGTCGCGAGAATGGGAAGCCAGAGCGCGAGGGCGAGGAGCGTCATCAGCAGCACCGGCGGCGTGATGACGAGACCGACCCTCATGTACTGCCCCCACGTGATCGTTTGCCCCTTCGCGGCGAGGACGTGCAGCCACAGCAGGGTGGCGAGGCTGCCGATCGGTGTGAGCTTCGGTCCGAGGTCGCAGCCGATGACGTTGGCGTAGACCATCAGCTCCCGCGTCAGCGGCGACAGGTCGGGCACCTGCTCGATCGCCAGCGCTCCGACCAGCACTCCCGGCATGTTGTTCATGACGGAGGACAGGATGGCGGCGGCGAAGCCCGTTCCCACGGTGGCCACGATGGAGCCCTGGCCAGAGAGCCAGGCGAGACCCTGCGCCAGGGCATCCGTGAGGCCGGCATTCTTCAGGCCGTAGACCACGAGGTACATGCCGAGGCTGAACAGCACGACCTGCCAGGGCGCTCCCGCCAGGACCCTGCGGACGGAGATCACCGGGCTGCGGCGGGCGAGGGCGAGCAGGCTCAGGGCTCCGGCGCAGGTGATCACCGAGACAGGTACGCCGAACGGCGCCGTGACGAAGTAGGCGGCCAGAAGAACGGCGAGCAGCGGGAGCGCCACCCTGAACACCGCGGCGTCGCGGATGGCGCTGCGCGGCGGCTCGAGTCGATCCATCGGGTAGGTCGCCGGCAGATCACGACGGTAGAACACCCACAGGACCACTAGGGTCGCCGCGAGGGAAACGAGGTTTACCGGCACCATCACGGCGGCGTAGCGGCTGAAGGTGATGGCGAAGAAGTTCGCCGAGACGATGTTGACGAGGTTCGAGATCACCAGGGGCAGGCTGGTGCTGTCGGCCACGAACCCGCAGGCGACGATGAAGGCGAGGGCCGCCGCCGGCTTGAAGTCGAGCCGCATCAGGATGGCGAGGACGATGGGGGTGAGGAGAAGCGCGGCCCCGTCATTGGCGAAGACCGACGCGATGGCCGACCCGAGGAAGATGACCAGGGGAAACAGGCGGCGGCCGCGCCCGCCACCCCATCGGGCGACATGCAGGGCGGCCCAATGGAAGAACCCGGCCTCGTCGAGGAGGAGCGAGATGACGATAAGGGCGACGAACGTGAAGGTCGCGTCCCAGACGATCCCCCACACCACCGGGATGTCGCTGGGATGGATGACGCCCGTGGCGAGGGCGACGGCCGCCCCGATGAGGGCGCTCCAACCGATCCCGAACCCCCCGGGTTGCCAGATGACCAAGACGAGGGTGACGGTGAAGATGGCGAAGGCAAGCATCGGGACCGTTTTTTGTTCTTAGCGGACCTCACGAAACACCGGACCACCACCAATGCTCATTCTCGAGACGGCGGCGTGGCGGGCGTTTCGCGAAAGACATTCGATCGGGCGTCGGGTCTCAAGCGGTCGCGACACGGTGACCCTGCGCGTCGACGACGGGTTCGCCGTCTTCCTTGACGAAGGCACCCTGCTGGGCCGGCAGGAGATCGAGGACCGTCTCGGAAGGCCGGCACAGGCGCGTGCCCTTCGGGGTCACCACGATCGGCCGGTTGAGTAGGATCGGGTACGCGGCGATGGCGTCCAGGAGCTGTTCGTCCGTCACGCCGGGGTCGGCGAGGCCGAGTTCGGCGTAAGGCGTCCCCTTCTGGCGCACGAGGTCGCGAATCGTGACCCCGGCCCGCTCCGCGAGCCGGCGCACCATGAGTCGCGTCGGCGGCGACGTGAGGTAGTCGACGAGGTGCGGCTCGATGCCGGCGTTGTGGATGAGGGCCAGGACGTTGCGGGACGTGCCGCAATCGCGGTTGTGGTAAATCACGACATCGATCGCGCGATCAGGCATGGGCGGTCTCTTTGGCGGGGGTGCAGCAGGCGGACAGGGCGGCGACGGCCGGGGCGCAGACCTCCGGGCGGCCCTGACAGCAATCGCGCATCAGGAACGCGATGAGGCCGGAGAGGGCCGGATAGACGGCGCTGTAGATGATCGACCGGCCCTCGCGCCGGGACTGGATCAGGCCGGCGTGATCGAGTTCCTTGAGGTGGAACGACAGATTCGAGGTCGAGACCTCGACGGCATTGGCCAGCACCCCGGCGGCCAGACCGTCCGGCCCGGCGGTGACGAGGTGGCGCACGATCCGAAGCCGATGTTCCTGGGCCATCGCCGCGAAGGCGGCCAAGGCTTGCCGTTCGTCCATCTCGGCTCCAACATATCAACGTTTCTTGAAATATAGAGGAATGCGACCGCGTGGACAAGCCGAGACAGCCTTTCACCGACGGGATGCCGAACCTGAGCGAGGGCCATTTCGCGGTGCCGACCGCGGATCACCTCGTTCCTGGGCACCGCATCCGGCACGCCCCGCGCTTCCTGATCCTCTACGGCTCGCTCCGGCCGCGATCGTTCAGCCGGTTCCTGGCCTACGAGGCGGCGCGTCTCCTGGAGGCCATGGGTGGCGAGGTCCGGATCTACGACGCCCACGGTCTGCCGCTCCCCGACGACGCAACGGCCGACCATCCCAAGGTCCAAGAGCTGCGCGACCTCTCAGTATGGTCGGAAGGCCATGTCTGGGTGAGCCCCGAACGTCATGGCGCCATGACCGGCGTGATGAAGAGCCAGATCGACTGGCTTCCCCTCTCGGAGGGCTCGGTCCGTCCGACGCAGGGGCGGACCCTGGCCGTCATGCAGGTCTCCGGTGGTTCGCAGTCGTTCAACGCCGTGAACGGCCTGCGCATCCTTGGACGCTGGATGCGGATGATCACCATCCCGAACCAGTCGTCGGTGCCGATGGCCTACAAGGCGTTCGACGAGGCGGGGCGGATGAAGCCGGGTCCGCTCTATGACCGGGTGGTCGATGTCTGCGAGGAACTGTTCAAGTTCACCCTGCTGACCCGCGAGAACGCCGGCTACCTCGTCGATCGCTATTCCGAGCGCAAGGAGCGCGAGCCGGAGCGATTGACGGCCGTGGCGGGCGATATCGGGTTCGTGAAGCGGTAGCCCGACGTGACGGCGCCGCGCGTGCGGGAGGCGATGGTTCGCGCCATTCGGGGGCTCTGTTCGATGTATCGAAGCGCCCGCTGGGGTCTCAGGTCCCGATCGAGCGGACTTGCGGGCACGCGGCGTTCTCGCCGTCGATCCGCAAGCGGATCTCGGCCCGCAGGCCGCGCCCGCCCTCGCCGCTGGCGAGGGTGACGACCGCGCCGAGGTGCTCGGAGAAGGCGCGGACGATGGCGAGCCCGAGGCCGCTGCCCTCCGTGTCGCGGCCGGCATCGAGACGGTGAAACCGTTCGAACACCCGCTCGCGCTCCGCTTCCGGGATGCCCGGGCCGTTATCCGCCACGGTGATGCGGACCTCGGCAGGGTCCGGCTCCTCCACCGACGCGACGGTGACCGCGACCTGACCGCCGGGATCGGTGTAGCGCAGGGCATTGTCGATGAGGTTGCGCAGGATCTCCTCGAGGAGAAACGGCTCGAGGGTGACGGAGGGCTGGCTCAGGGCCTCGAAGGACAGGTCGATGCCGCGCCGGAGCGCGAGGCCGGCGAAATCGGCTGCGGCGTCACGCGCCAAGCCGGCGACATCGATCGTGTCCGGTTTCGGGCGCCGGGCAGCGCCTTCCTCGATGGCCGCCAGCGTCAGAAGCTGGGCGATGAGATGATCGAGGCGGTGGACGGCGGCATCGATATCGGCCCGCGAGACGGTCCAGGCGGTGCTCCCGGGGGGGTGGCGGTCGAGGAGGCTGAGATGTGCCTTCAGGATCGCCAGCGGCGTGCGCAGCTGGTGCGACGCATCGGCCGTGAAGTCGCGCATCACCGCCAGCGCGTGGTTGAGCTGCCGCAGCAGTTCGTTGAGGGCGCCGACCAGGGGCAGCGCCTCCTGCGGCACGCCCGCGACGGTGAAGGCCGGCACCGCGCCGCGGCCCTCGAACCGGCGCTGCTCGACCTCGCGGCGCAGGCGGTCGAGGGGCGTCAGGCCCATCTGCACGGCGAACCAGACGAGGAGGAGGCCGATGGCGGCGAGCGTCGAGCCCAGGATCGTCAGGGCGGTCAGCATCCGCCGCACCAGCAGTTCGCGGCCATGCGTGGTCTCGGCGACCTGCACAAGGGCGGTGTGGTTGGTGACGTAGATCGGCTTGACCATGAGCCCGATGCGCACGCGCTGGCCGAGGAACACGCCGTCGCGATACGCCAGGGTTTCCGGCGGCGGCAGCGTCGCCGGCAGGCCGAGGTCCTTGTAGCCGGTCACGAAGTCCCCGTCGGCGGTGACGTTGTAGAAGATGCTGTCGCGCTCGGAATTCGAGAGCATGCCGAAGGCCGCCGCCGGCATGTCCACGGTGACGCGGTCGTCCTGGACCGAGAGCCGCTCGACGATGGACAGGATCGAGCCGGCCAGCACCCGGTCGTAGGCTCTGGTCACGAAGGCGTCCACGAACCAAGTGCCGCCGGCCGCGAGCGTCAGGGCGAGGGCGGCCATGGGGATGAGGAGATAGGCGGCGACCCGCAGACGCAGGGATCGGATTCTCACCGGGTCTCCCCCGGCGGCCCGGGCTCCATGAGGTAGCCGAGCCCGCGCAGGGTCACGATACGCGGGCCGGTCTCGCCGAAGTGCCGGCGCAGGCGCGCCACGTAGACCTCCACGGCGTTGGGCGTGATCTCCTCGTCGTAGCCGAACACCTCCGCCGTCAGGCGCTCCTTGGAGACCACGCGGCCGACCCGGGTGATGAGGGATTCGAGGATCGCCATCTCGCGCTTGCGCAGGGGCAGGACCCGGCCGGCGAGCGTCGCGACCTGGCCCGAGCGGTCGTAGACGAGCTCGGCGCAGGTCAGGATCGGATCGGGCTGGCCGACGCCGCGCCGGACGAGGGCCCGCACCCGCGCCTCGAGTTCGGCCGGATCGAAGGGCTTGGCGAGGTAGTCGTCGGCCCCGAGATCGAGGCCCGTGACCCGGTCGGCCACCGCCGACCGAGCCGTCAGGATCATCACCGGCACCACGAGGCCGGCACGGCGGATGTCGCGCAGGACATCGAACCCGGACCCGTCGGGCAGGCCGAGATCGAGCACCACCAGGGCGTAGGATTCCTGGCGCAGCCAGGGGAGGACCTCCGCGCCCCGCGCCGCATGGTCGACGGCGAAGCCGCTGAGGCGCAGGGCGGCGACGATCCCGCGGGCGAGCGCGGCATCATCCTCCACGATGAGGATCCGCATGGATGGCCCCGATTTCCCCGACGGCCGCGATGCCGGCCATGAATTATGTTTCTCGACGCGGCGGCGGCCGTGTCAGGATGATGCAAGGTCCCGTGGGTACCGTAAGTGTCGACAGGTGTGCAACGAGACACACCATCGCCCGGGAGGATACCATGAACAAGCGGCTCGCATTGTCGCTCGCGCTATCGATACTTGGCTTCGTCGCTCCGGCTCAGGCTCAAACGCCGGTGCCACCCGGTTATCCGGCGGGTTATGCCGAGTTGATCGAGGCCGCGAACAAGGAAGGTGCGCTGTCGATCTATTCGACCGCCGACGCGGCCGAGGTTTCCGAGCTTCTCACCCAGTTCAGGGCTCTCTATCCGAAGCTGAAGGTCGAGTACGCCGATCAGAATTCTACGGAACTCTATAGCCGCTACGTGGCGGAGGCCGCCGCCGGCGCGACGGCCGACCTGATTTGGTCCTCTGCGATGGACCTGCAGATCAAGCTCGTCAACGACGGCTACGCGATGACCTATGCCTCCCCGGAAAAGAGCGCGCTGCCCGAATGGGCGAAGTGGAAGGACCAGGCCTACGGCACCACCGCCGAGCCGATCGTCTTCGCCTACAACAAACGCCTCGTGCCCGAGGCGGAGGTGCCGCGCAGCCATGCCGACTTCGCCAAGCTCCTGGCGGCGCAGCCGGACGCCCTGAAGGGCAAGGTGACCTCCTACGATCCGGAACGCTCGGGCGTCGGCTTTCTGTACATCACCCAGGACGTACAGATCAGCCCGTCGACGACCTGGGACACGGTCAAGGCGATGGGGAAGGCGAACGCGAAGTTCTATACCTCCACCGGCGCGATGATCGAACGCGTGGTCTCGGGCGAGCACACCCTGGCCTACAACATGATCGGTTCCTACGTCCTCCAGCGCAACCGCAAGGATCCGAACCTCAGCTTCGTCCTGCCGAAGGACTACACCCAGGTGATGTCGCGCATCGCCTTCGTCTCGGCCAAGGCCAAGCACCCGGCCAGTGCCAAGCTATTCCTCGACTTTATCCTCTCCAAGGCCGGTCAGGTCGAGCTCGCGCGCCACGCCATGACGTCGGTGCGCGACGATCTCCAGGAGACCCACGGGATCCGGAGCCTTCCGGGCGCCACGGAAGTCACCCTGAAGCCGATCCGCGTCGGGCCCGAGCTTCTGGCTTACCTCGACCAGATTACCCGGCTGCGCTTCCTCAAGCAGTGGCAGCGCGCCCTGGCGGCGAACTGAGCGATGCCCCGCGCCTTCCGCATCGCGGTCGTCCTCATCACCGCGCTCCTGATCCTCGGCCCCGTGGGGCTGGTGGTCTACCAGAGCTTCCTCAGCGGGCCGTTCTTCCAGCCCAACAGCACGCTGACGACGCAGGCCTACGAATTCGTCCTCTTCGAGGAGGAGGACTTTCGCGAGGCGTTCGTGAATTCGGCGATTATCGCCGTCGGCATGACCGCCATCGCGGTGCCGCTGGGCTGCATGATGGCCTTCCTGCTGGTCCGCACCGATCTGCCGGGCAAGCGCTTCATCGAGCCCCTCGTGCTGGTGCCGATGTTCGTCTCCTCCGTGGTGCTCGCCTTCGGCTTCGTCGTGGCGCTGGGTCCCGTCGGCCTCGTCAGCCTCTGGGTGAAGAGTTTCACGGGGAGCATCCCCTGGTACCTCTACTCCAAGACCTCGCTGATCCTGATCGCGGGCCTCACACACGTGCCGCACGTGTTCCTCTACGCGTCCTCGGCGCTGCGCTCGCTCGGCTCGGATGTGGAGGAGGCGGCCCGCTCGGCCGGCGCCGGTCCCTTGCGGGTCGCCATGACGGTGAGCCTGCCGATGATCATGCCGAGCATCCTCTACGCCTCGGTGCTGGTGTTCTTCCTCGGCTTCGAGCTGTTCGGCCTGCCCCTGGTGCTGGGCGACCCCGAGCGCATCCTTGTGCTGGCGACCTACCTCTACAAACTCACGAACAAGCTCGGCACCCCGTCCTACGACCTGATGGCGGTGGTGGTGGTGTCGATCATCTTCGTGACGCTGCCCCTGGTCTACACCCAGCGCAAACTGCTCGCCGCCGCCAGCCGCTACGTCGCGGTGAAGGGTAAGGCGAGCGCACAGCGCCCGCTCGCCATCGGCGCCTGGCGCTGGCCGGCCCTCGGGTTGATCGTGGCTTGGCTCGGCGTCACCGTGGTGATTCCCGTCACCGCCCTCGTGCTGCGCTCGTTCCTCGCCTCCTGGGGCGAAGGCGTCGGCATCTGGGAGAACCTGACGACGGCGCATTTCCGCGAACTGATGGACTACCCCAACCTCGTGCGGGGCATCGTCAACACCCTACTCATCGCCACCGTCGGCGGCGCGCTGTCGGTCGGCTTCTACGCCCTCGTCAACCTCGCCCTGCACCGCTGGCGCTCGCGCTGGACGGCGGTCCTCGACTACCTCGTGCTGGTGCCGCGCGCCATGCCGGGGCTGATCGCCGGCCTCGCGATGTTCTGGCTGTTCCTGTTCACGCCGGTCCTGCAGCCCTTCCGCCAGACCCTGTTCAGCCTGTGGCTCGCCTACACGCTGGTCTGGCTCGCCTACGGCATGCGCCTCGTCAGCGCCTCCCTGTTGCAGATCGGCCCCGAACTGGAAGAGGCGGGCCGGGTCTCCGGCGCGCGTCCCGCCCAGGTCAGCCGCGACATCACCCTGCCGCTGATCAAGGCCGGTCTGATCGGCTCCTGGGTGCTGATCTTCGTGACCTTCGTGCGCGAGTACTCCACCGGCGTCTACCTCCTCAGCCCCGGCACGGAGGTCATCGGCTCGCTCCTGGTTTCCCTCTGGGGCACCGGCGCCGTCGACCTCGTCACCGCCCTGTCCACCGTCAACCTCGCCCTGATCCTCGTCGGCCTCGGCCTGATGTTCGCACTCGGGAACAAGCGTCATGCCTAAGCTCGTCATCGAAGACCTTCATCTCCGTTACGGCTCCGTCGAGGTCCTCAAGGGCATCGATGCCCGCTTCGAGGAAGGCTCCGTGGTCTGCCTCCTCGGGCGATCGGGCAGCGGCAAGACCACGCTCCTGCGCTCGATCGCCGGCCTCGAGGAGCCGTCCCACGGGGCGATCTGCATCGACGGCCGCGCGGTCTTCGACGCGGGCGCGAAGGTCAACTTGCCGCCGGAGCGGCGCGACCTCGGCTTCGTGTTCCAGTCCTACGCCCTGTGGCCCCACCGCACCGTGTTCGAGAATGTCGCCTACGGCCTGCGCCTGCGCGGCACCGACAAGGCCGGCATTGGCACCAAGGTGCAGGCGGCCCTCGACGGCGTCGGGCTCGGGGCCCTGGGCGAGCGTTATCCGTCCCAGCTCTCCGGCGGGCAGCAGCAGCGCGTCGCCATCGCCCGGGCCCTCGTCTACGAGCCCCCGGTGATCCTCCTCGACGAGCCGCTCTCGAACCTCGACGCCAAGCTGCGCGAAGAGGCCCGGATCTGGATTCGCGCCCTGATCAAGCGGCTCGGCATCACGGCGGTGTTTGTTACCCACGATCAGAGCGAGGCGCTGGCCATCGCCGACCAGATCGTGCTCCTCGACGGCGGCCGCCTGATCCAGTCCGGCACGCCGGAGGAGCTCTACGAGCGCCCCGCCACCCTGTTCGCCTCCGAGTTCATGGGCACCAACAACACCCTGAGCGTCGCCGTGGCGGAGCGCCGGGCCGGGCGTGCCCGGGTGACCCTCGGCCAGCACAGTCTCTGGGGCACGGACCGGGCCGAAAGCGGCACGGCCAAGGGCGACGCCAAGGGAGTGATCCGGATCGAGGCCGTGCGCCTCGTCGACGGGGCGGGCGAGAACCGGGTGCCGGTCGAGTACGAGACCTCGATCTACCTCGGCAATCAGTTCGAGCACCTGTTCCGCTGCGGCGGTCAGAGCCTGCGCGTCCTCTCGCACCAGCGGGTGGGGCCCGGCACGCACTGGGTGGAGTGCCCGCCGGACAAGCTCTGGGTGTTCTGAACGGCCGGACGCCGCGCCGACCGCGCGCGGCGTCCCACCCGGTCACGGCCATCGACGGGCCAGACGAAGCCAGGAACGACCCGCCGGCCCACGCCGCGTGGAAACCCTCCCCCGTGGATCCCTTCCAAGACAATCGGCCACCGGAACCACTGTGATAAACTTGTGCTACGGCGGGCAAATTCAACTTTTGTCGGCAGGATATTGTTGATATTTGCACAAATGGATGAATAATTTGTTCGTAGTCACGACAAATAACAAAATTACACGCGATTTGACTCCAGTAGAAAGCTGTATTTTGACGCTGTGCTGCCAGTCATCATGTAGAAGAACGGCTTTATTCAAATAATAAAATATCTCGGGGGAGATAGGCGTGGGCAAAATCAACACAACACTTCTAGTATCCGTGACGGTTATTGCCGGAACGTCTGCCGCCGACGCTGCGGACCTGCCAGCCAAGGCTGCTGCACCGATCGAATTCGTTCGGGTCTGTAACACCTACGGTGCCGGCTTCTTCTACATTCCGGGCACCGAAACCTGCATCCGGCTCTCGGGCCGGGCGCGCTTCGAAGTCGGGTACCAGACCTCCTACAGCCGCACGTCGAGCGGCACCTCGACCCCGGGCGATCTCACCGGCTATCGCGGCCTCGCCCGCATCAATGTCGACGCCCGCACGCAGACCAGCTACGGCACCCTGCGGGCCTTCCTGCGGGTCGAAGCCGCGAGCCGCACCGGCATCCCGACGATCCGTTCGGGCACGACGGAGCGGATCGGCAACGCCTTCGCGGCGACGGGACAGGACCAGGCCGGTCGCGTGCAGCAATACTTCAACACCGACAAGGCCTTCATTCAGTTCGCCGGGTTCACGGCCGGACGCGCGTCCTCGTTCTTCGATTTCTATGCCCACGACTTCGAGATCATCGCATCGTCGATGAGCTCGGACGTGAACTCCACCAATCTCGCCGCCTACACCGCGAAGCTCGGTACGGCGGGATTCACCGCGACGGTGTCGATGGAGGATCCGAGTTTCCGGCGGACCCCGCTCTTCACGGCCGCCAACGCGCCGGGCACCTCCTTGGCCGCCAGCCCGGTCTTCATCGGCTTCTCGGCCAACGGCACCCCCACGGGGGTCGGCTACATCGACGTCGTCCAGCGCAACCGCATGCCCGACTTCGTCGGCGTCCTGCGCTACGATTCGAGCTGGGGCTCGGCGCAGCTCTCGGCGGCCGTGCACGAACTCAACTACGCCAACCCGATCGCGGGCGTCTTCACGGGAACAAACCTCGGCAGCGCCCTCACGGCGACGGACAGTGTCGCGGCGCCAAGCCTCGCCACGGCCTATGGCTGGGCCGTCCAGGGCGGCGTGAAGATCAACATGCCGTTCATCGCGGACGGCGACACGCTCTACCTGCAGGCCTCCTACGGCGAGGGCGCCGGGATGTATACCGGGTTCTCGTCCTATACCGGTTCCTACATCGGCAACACGTCGTCGATCCAGGGGGCGGCCTTCAATCAGTACTTCAACGATGCCGTTCTCAACCCGTTCACGAACCGGCTCGAACTCTCGACGACGTTCACGGCCGTGGCGTCGTACCTGCACTATTGGATGCCCGAGCTGCGTTCGGCCGCCTTCGGATCCTATGGAGAGCTGAACTTCGCCAATGGTGCCCGCACCCGACAGGGCGCCTATTACGGCATCACGGGCACCGGACCGGGGGTTCCCGGAACGCGCTTCTACGAAGTCAGCCAAGTCCTTCGGGACAATTACCGCTTCGTGGTCGGCGCAAGCCTGATCTGGTCCCCCGTCCGCGACCTCGATATCGGTGTTGAGTCGATCTACACCCGGTACGGCGTCACGTCCGGCCGCGTGCTCGACCTCAGCCGTTTCCCGGCGCAGAACGCGGCCTTCGTCAACAACCTGGCCAATACGATCCGGACGAAGACCGCCGAAGACACGGTCCAGGTCAGAGCCCGCGTCCAGCGCGATTTCTGAGGTCGGCGCACGGTCTTTTCTGGCGCGATCGGTTCGGTCCACCCGATGCATCGGTACCATCACGCGCCCGGCTTCGGCCGTGGCGCGTGATGGTGTTTTGCCGGGAGATGAAGCCGACGAAGAAAGTCGATCAACTGATCTAAGAGGTTGTTAAATCGCCCATCGCACAACAATGTACGCTTTCGTATAGAGTGACTGCGTTGACGCATGCGAGACCGACGATGGCGGCACAGGATGACGCTCCAATGCGGGTCTACCGCGCCATCACCCGGCACAGCGATGGTCGCATCATTCATGTGCGCGTCATCCAGGCGACGAGCGACGCGGAAGCGATCCGGATCGTGATCGAAAGGGGCTCCGACATCCGTACCGATCTCTGGGATGAGAATGGCCTCGTTCAGCGCTTCGGGCAACCCAACAACTAGGCAGCAATCGCAGGTTCTCGTGCAGGCGCACCAACCGCAACGACTCGCGACGTCTACCGGTCGGCCTCTGGTCACATTAAATTTTGGTCTCTGTTGCGGGATTGTTGCTGCGTTGCGCGCAGGGATGCTGTGAAACTGCAGACGCTGCGGCCCGCAGCCCGATCATCCGTTGGGCCTCAGCGGTAACCCGCCCGGAGCAATCCGAGGCGGGTTTTTCGGTCCAGGACTACGGATGGGCGTAAGCGATCGTGCTGGGGCGTTCGTGCTCGTTCTGCCGCGCGGGAGGCTGCCGATTTCGCCCCCTGCCCGGCGGCGCTGCCTCCGATGAGTCGGTGCCCGCCGTAGTTTATCCTGCGAGATGGGCGCCCCGGGCCGAGGTCTTCGGAATGGCGTAGGGCGGGCGAACACGTGCGATGTCGATGGGAGATTGAAATTGATACGAAGGGCGACGGGTTTAACGCTTGTTTCAGATCATGCCGGTGAGATGCACTGATCTGCAAGATCGCTGTCAGTACGCGCCGGGAAAGCTCATGTCTCTGTTTCGGTCGAGCCTTCGCGCTCTCACGGATGCGATCAACCGCTCGCGCGGCTGCCTCGATCTCGATCTCGACGGCACGATCCGCAATGCCAACGGCAACTTTCTCTCCCTCGTCGGCTACACCCGTGAGGAACTGATCGGAAAGGCGCACAGCGTTCTGACACCGGCAGCCGAGCGCGACAGCGTCAAGAGTAAGGCGTTCTGGGCGGATCTTCGGGCGGGCAAACCCCAGACGCGGGAATTCAAGCGCTTGACCAAGGACGGCCGGGAAATCTGGATCCTTGCCTCGTACAATCCCGTCCTCGGACGCGGTGACAAGCCCGTCCGGATCGTCGTGTTCGCCTCCGACATCACGGCGCAGAAGACGCGCAGCATCGACACCAACGGTCAGGTCGCCGCGCTGCACCGCTCGCAGGCCGTGATCGCCTTCTCTCCGGACGGCACCATCCTCGAGGCCAACGGCAACTTTCTCGCCGCACTCGGCTACGAACTCGGCGAGATCCAAGGTCGCAAGCACAGCCTGTTCGTCCATCCCGACGAGCGGGAAGCCCCCGCCTACAAGGCGTTCTGGCAGGCCCTCGGACAGGGCGAATATCAGGCCGGCGAGTACTGCCGCATCGCCAAGGGCGGTCGCGAGATCTTCATCCAGGCGACCTACAACCCGATCCGGGACGATGATGGACGCTTGGTCAAGGTGGTGAAGTTCGCCACCGACGTGACGGCGCAGGTGCATGAGCGTCGCCAGCGCGCCGAGAAGGCGCGGGCCATCAGCATCGACCTCAACGCGATCAGCGATGCCGTCCATGGCGTGACCCAGCAGACGGTGGCCGCCGCCGGCACGGTACATCAGGTCTCGGGCGACATCCAGACCGTTGCCTCGGGTGCCGAAGAGTTGTCCGCGTCCGTCTCTGAGATCAGCCAGCAGGTGCAGCACGCTTCGCAGATCGCCGGTCAGGCCGTTCAACAGGCGCAGCAGACCGGCACGATCGTGTCGGGCTTGAGCGAACAGGCCATGCGCATCGGCGAAGTGGTCGCCCTGATCCAGGCGATCGCGAGCCAGACCAATCTTCTCGCGTTGAATGCCACCATCGAGGCGGCGCGCGCCGGAGAAGCCGGCCGTGGCTTCGCGGTCGTGGCGCAGGAGGTCAAGCAGCTCGCCGAGCAGACAACCAAGGCGACGGAACAGATCCGCCAGCAGATCGGCGCGACGCAGGGGGCCACGCAGCAGGCCGTGGACGCCATCGGGGCGATTCAGGGCACCATCCGCACCCTCGATGAGGTCGCGACCGCGATCGCCTCGGCGGTCGAGGAGCAGTCGGCCGTGACGCAGGAAATGTCGGCCTCGATGCAGACGGCGTCGCGGGGCGCGAACAGCCTCGCGGGCAGCATGGAAGCCATCGCTCACGCCGCCGAGCAGGTCGATCGGTCGACCGCCAAGGTGCGTCAAGCGTCGGCGGCGGCCTGAACCTCCGGGGCATCCGCCGTCGCGTGACGGATGCCAGTCCGGCCGCCCGCATCGCGGCGGCCGGACACCGACATCAGGGCGTGGCTTCCCGACGCGCCGCATCGATCAGGCGATCGCCGTCCTCCCGGAGCAGCAGCCGGTCCGACACGAGGCCGTCGACGGATTTCGTCACGGCCGCGACATAGGCGTCCGAATCCGCGTAGCGCTCCTCGATGGAGGGACGCGGATCCCCGGCCGCCTCGCGTTCGGTCCGGGTGCGCGCGAAGGGAAGCTGGCTGCCCTCCCGGTCGCACAAGGCACCGGCGGGGAACGGATCGGCATACAGATTCCACCCGGTGAAGGTCGCGCGCGGCGCCGCCACGGCGGGCAGGCGGATACCGGCCGCATCGTTTCCGTCCGCGTCGACCCGTGGCACCAGCGGCCGGTATTGTGGCCCGCTCTCGGGCCGCGGATCGACGTAGGTGTCGAACCGCGCGATGGCGTTCGGCGCCGTTGGAACCGGTACACCCACGAGGAATGGGAAGCCGATGGCGGCGGCCTCCACCAGGGTGCCGTCCGACAGGCGGGGAACCTTGCTGTCCGGCGGCAGCGTGCCCGAAATCACCCATTCTTCCAGGGCGACGAGGAGCGCCCGCACGGCCGGCGCCGGGTTCAGAATGCTGCGCGGGTTGGCGCACGGCCCCTTGGTCGATGTCAGGCCGGCCCTTCCATAATGGAAGCCACTGGAGATCAGGAAGGCGCGCGCCGTCTCCGGCAGCGGCAGGTCGGTGCGGCCGAGGGAGTCGGTGGTGAGCAGCGAGGCGCCCTTCTGCCAATACTCGGTGCCGGTGTTCACCTCGATCAACAGGGGATCGAAACCGTCGTCGCGCAGGAGCGCGCCCGTCCGCCCCGTGACAGCGTCGTGCCGATGGGCGGCGGAGAATGGGAAGGCGTTCTCCGGGTAGAAGTGGTCCTCGTGCTGCGTGTTGGTGCGCGAGGGCTGGCCGAAGCGCACATTGAGGAAGACGCCGCCGGCGCCCGCGATGTGAGACAGCACCCCGTCGAAGACCCGGCGGCCGGTTTCGTCGCGGTTAAAGCCCTGGTGGATGAAGTCGCGCAGGTAACGCCCGCTCTGCGAGATGCCGAGGGCGACGGCGTGTCTGATCGTACCGCCGGCCGGGTTGGCCCCGCCGGCCGCCTCGCCGCGCAGGTAAGCCACCACGTCGCGGGTGGCGGCAAAGCCGATGCCGAGCACCTTCGGTTCCGTCGCCTGGTAGGTGAACTGATAGATCGATCCCGGCAGCGGCTTGGTGCCCTTGGGCAGAAGCTCGAGTTCGCGGGGCGTCGCATAGTGCCAGGCCTCGGACGGTACGGGGCGGGGCGGATCGCTCTCCCGACGGCGGACCGTCAGCTGCGCGTGCGCCTTGTCCGCGCTGGCCGTCTTGAAGGTGAGGAAGAACGGAGCCTCGGCCGGCCCGCGCGTCGCGCTGACGAGCTCGTCGCGGACCGTCTCGACGATGGGTTTGCCGTTGCGCGTCGCCACCGGAACATCGATGGCCATGCCGCCCTGCTGGCGCAGCGCGTCGGCCTCCCAGCCGGACCAGACGAGGGTATCGCCTCGGCGCAGAACCAAGCCGGTCCCAGTATCGGCGACCGTGCGGGGATCGTTCACGGCCTGCGCCGCCTGGGGCGGCGCATCGAGCACCCAGTTGAACAGGAACTTGCGACCGCGGTTAAGAACTTCGAACAACAGCGTCCCGCTGCCGCGGGCGGGATCCTTGGGTCGCAGGATGAACAGGTCGGTTCTGTATTCGACCATGCCCCGGGCGTTTCGCGTGGCGAGGGCGATATCGACGATCCCGGCATTGGCGGGATCCGCCGGATCGAGTTCGCCCCGGGCCGTCCCGGTGAGGCGCTCGTAGGCGCCGGCGGCACCGAATTCCGCACCGTCGGCGAAGGGTTCGATCGTGGCGATGTCGATGCCGACGATGCGGGCGTGTGCTGGTGCGATGCAAAGCGCGCAGCCAAGCGTGGCGGCGATGGCGCGGCCAATCGGCATGGTTCCCCCTGATGTCCGGCTCGACGATGGCCGGTCCCTTCAGCAACCACGGCTGAGCCCCCGCGTCGAGGGCCCTGTCCAGGGGAGATCGGGTTTCCGGCCCGCCGTCCGCTGCAATCGGCGTTTCGAGCGCAAACGTCTCGACCGGTGCGGGAATCTTCTTCGGATGCGCGCTGTTCGAGGTGCCGTCGAACAGGGTAACTGATGGAATTCTCGCGCTTGCCCGATCGCCCGGCGAGGTTGCCGATGATCGGCACCCGGCGCAGGGCCGCCATGGTCAGCCTGTCGGCAAGATCCGGGACGCCGAATCTTCGTCTACAGACGATCCGAGGGCGATGGTCATCAGGGGGCCTCTGGAGGCGGCTGCCGGATCTGGGAGGCACGGTAGGCCTCGAACCAGCCCAGGCCCTCGCGGGTGCCGCCGGCAGGGTTGTACTCGCAACCGACGAAGCCGTCGTAGCCGAGGCTGTCGAGCTCGGCGAACAGGCGGGCATCGTTCATCTCGCCGGTGCCGGGTTCGTGGCGGCCCGGTACGCTCGCGGTCTGCACATGCCCGACCATCGGCATCAGCGCCCGCAGGCGCATGGTCAGGTCCCCGTGCAGGATCTGACAATGGTAGAGGTCGAACTGCAGCTTCAGGTTCGGCAGGCCGAGATCCCGGATCAGGCGAGCGGCGACATCGAAGTCGTTCAGGAAATAACCCGGCATGTTGCGGGCGTTGATCGGCTCCAACACGAGGTCGAGGGCCTCGCGCGCCAGCCGCTCGGCGGTCCAGGCGACGGCGCGGCGATAGGCAGCCTGCGCCCGCGAATCGTCGGCCGGCGCCACCCCGGCCATCAGGTGAAGCCGCGCGACGCCTGTGGCCTTCGCGTAGCGCAGGCCCGTCTCGACGCCCGCCCTCAGCTCCTCGAACCGGTCGGGCAGGGCCGCGAGGCCGCGCTCGCCCGCCGCCCAGTCGCCAGGCGGCAGGTTGAACAGCGCCTGGGTGAGCCCGAACGTCCGCAACCGCTCGGCAATGGCTCCCGGGGGATACTCGTAGGGAAACAGAAACTCGACGGCCGTGAACCCGGCCTCAGCGGCAGCTTCGAATCGCTCGAGGAACGGCCGCTCGGTGAACATCAGGGTCAGGTTGGCGGCAAAGCGCGGCATGTTTCACAAACTCCGTCAGGCCCCGACGGGCCGGGTGATGTCGGCGACCCGGATGTCCAGGCGTGCCAGGGTGGCGGCGTCGTGGCCCATGCCGGCACGGGACGCCACCGAACCGTCTGGAGAGTGGCGGCCGCCGCCACCGGATCGTCCGCGCCCGCGCCCCATACGGTACGATCCCGAGATCCTTCGCGAAGATGCCGACGGCGTACCCGGGGCTGTGCCCGCCGTCGAATTCGGGCGGTAAGCGGTTCTCGGACCGTCCGGAAGGGCCGGCCGAGGCGGTGGTGACCTCGTGGACTTTGCGTCATCCTGCCCTGGCCGGGAAACGGCGGTCAGCGGAGAGGATCGAGGTCTACCATCCAGGTGGTGGCGATTTCGATCCGCTGGCGGCGCGCACCGGCTGCTCGTTCGATCCGGATTGCGACGTCTGCGATGTGGGAGTCGCAGGACGGCTGGAAGCGGGCATCGCATCGGTGAGGAAGCGGGCTCGATCGGAGGCGCCACCCGTGGCCGAGGGGCGGGGCACCAGCGGAATGGCCGGCTCGGCCGGCGGCGGCGCGGGTTGCACCAGATAGGGTTGCGTCGCCGTGGTCGGCGGCAGGTTCACGAGGGTACGGCTGCTGTTCACCACCACCGAGGGGGGGCTCGCTGGCGCGCTCGGTGCGACGCTCGGTCGGATCACCTCGGCGGATGCCGCCGGCGGTCTCGGGCGTGCCGCGCGGAGCCTGGACCTGCTCGCCGGCGCGTCCGCGACAACGCCAAGCCGTATTCTCGTGAGGTCAGACAGCAATGCGTCGGCATTCGTCGACCGAGGCCGGCAATGGTGCACCCGCAACGAGACCGCCACCGGTCCGCGCAGCGCATCGTGTCCGAGCTCGACCCGCTGAAGCGCATCAATCCACTGCCAGGCGTAGGCGCAGTGCTCGCTCACGGCGACGCCGAGGGGGCCATAGGCATTCTGCACCGGCTGACGCAGGACGCGGTAGGACCCGTCGAGGGTCGCAAGCTCGGCGGTGATCCCGGCCCGGCTCGGCTTCGCCATGGCCGGATCATCCCAGGTCCGGTCCGAGGCGATGGTCACGTCGATCCGGTCGCGGGATTGCCCGAACAGGATACGCTGGCGCAAGCCGGCGGACGAGCGGGTTTCCTCGACGGAGGTCACCGGCCCACTGTTGGGGACCGAAACGAGGGGGCGAGGGCTGATCGCTCCCGTGGAGCTGAACGCCGTCTCGAAACGGGGGCTCGTCCGGCGCGCCGTCGCGGTTTGGCAGGCCCCGACCAGCGTCAGTCCCAGGAGGATCGAGGCTGTTCGCATCACGGCTCTCGCCGTCGCGGCGCGCGGGCGATGGCGGAAGGGTACGAGGCCGCTCACTGATCCTGTCCTCCGACTTTCGAACTGGTCCGGCCGATGGTGGTCGTATCGAACGGACCGAAGCGGTCGCCGTCGCGAGGCTGGAGCGGCCGGGCGGTGGCGGACTGGACGAAGATGCCGGCATCCGCCTGCGCGAGGGTACCGATCGGCGGGGTCGGCGGCCCGGCCTGGAGACTCACCCGGGCGATACCGGTCCAGCTCGGGAGAAGTGTGAACCCATAGCGTTCGTAGGGCATGGATCCGACGCCGATGACCCGCCGGGCGATGAGGGGCTGGGCCCCGCGCGGCTCGCGAAGGTATTCCCCATCCCGTACCCGTGCCGGTACGGACGTCCCCTCTCCGAAGCGCAGGGGATTCTCGAGTGGCACGGCAATGGGAAACTCGCCGCGTGCCACGGCGGGCGGGCGCTCCACCTTCACGGCAGCGGTTCCATTCGGCTTCGGGACCTTGACGCGTGGCGCTGCCACGGGGCCGGCTTGCTGAAGCGAGGCCACCGGACCACACGGCCCCGCGGTGCTCGCTTGGGCTTGCGGCTCCTCGAAGACGAGGTCGACAACCTTCGGGAACAATCCATCGTAGCGATTGACGATCTCGAGGTAGTCCCGGGTCCGCTTCAGGCGTGAGAGGCTCAAGGCATAGCCGAGGACGGAGGCTTCACGGGGCCGCCAGCTCACGGCCCGCTGAAACCACTCGGCAGCGGCCTCGAATTGGCAGGCGTTGTAGGCATACCATCCCAAGGCCTGAGCGCCATCCGGAGCGCTCGCCGCAAGGACGACCTTGGCGAAACGGTCGAGCCGTTCGGGCTCGACGGCCGCCGCCGGCCCCTCGGAGAGACGCCGCTCCATCATGTCGAGGTACAATGTGAGGTTCGTGACGGTCGAGCTTCGCCACGCGAAGGCGAGATCTTCCGCCTCCCTGTCCTGTCCCATTTCGCGCAGGGAGAGAGTCAGTCCGGTCGCCGCCGCCGCGTCGCCGCCACCGCGGCTCTGCGCTGCCCTGAACCAATCGAGGGCCTCTCGAAACTGGCGGCGGTGATAGGCGAACCAGCCCAGGAGCGCGATCTGCGATGGGTCGCCGACGCGACGCGTCTGTTCGCCGAGGGCCGCGAGATCGGCTGCCTCGATGCGTCCGGCCGTCTCTCCATGGAGAATCGCCACGATTCGGGCCCGCGTGATATCGTGGCGAAGACCCTGGAACTCGTCCGCTCCGGCAGCGCCCTGCCGCCCCAGGGCCAGCAGCGGCTCGACTGAGGACATCGGAAGAGACGCCATTGCCTTTTGAAGCGTCGCGAGGCGCAACGCCGGATCGGACTGGTCCGTCAGGAGCGTTCGATACAGCGCGACGGCGGATGCGCGGTCGCCGGTGCGCGCATAGGCTTCCGCGAGGGTCCAGGCAATGTCGATATCGAGGGTCTGAATATTTTCCTGCGATGCCTTCACTCGACTGATGAGTTCGCTCCAGGCCCCGTCCCGGGCCGCGGCTCGGGCGGCACTGCGCAACGTTCCACGGTTCAATTTCAGCGCGAGGTCCTCTGACGGCTGCCAGCCGGGATCGACCGACTGACGAACCGCGATGGCCGCGCGCAACTCGTCGAAGCGGCCCGCCGTGAAGAGGTCCCACATCGGAGCCTCCTCGGGCGGGCTCGGCTTGAGCGTGTCGAGATCGGTCGGGACGGTCCAGTTCGGATACCGACGTCTCAGGCGCGCGATCTCGGCCTGGACACGCTCGCCCTGACGCTGGGCCGCGTAGTAGCGCAGGGCACTCTCGTCGATGATCTCCGCGCCTCCGGCCGAGGTCTGGGGCGTCTCGAGGATGACCGGGGCGTGCCGTTCGTTGAACTGCAGCACACCGGTGCGAACGGGGGCGGGCTGCGCCAGCGCGGGAACGGCCAAGCCCAACGTGCCGGCGAGGGCGAGGAGGGCGGGGGCACCTTTGCGCTGTGAACTTACCGTCCAAGGCATGGCCGGTACCTCATGTTGGCGGCCGCGAGGGCCAGGAGATGGAGCGTGGCCGGGTAGTAGTTTTCCGTCGGGGTCGGCTCCAGCAGCCCTGGGGCCAGGGGCGTGCCCGAGACCGCACAGGCCGCGAGGGCCGGGATCGCCGCGTAGCCGGGTTCACTCATGCGTCCCGCTACGGCGTCGCTGGCGGTGTCGATGATCGGCAGACCCGCCGGATCGGGCTCGGCCCAGAGCTTGAGCAGAGGTTCGTAATAGCGACGCTCTGCGATTCCCGCCATGGCGAGATAGAGCGGCACTCGCACGGCGTTGTAGGAGAAGTGAGCGGGAAATCCCGAGGCGGGTTGAGGCTGGCCGCCCCGCATCGCGATCCACTCCGTGGGGAGGCGGGCTTGGCCGAACCGGGCCTGGAGGACGAGATCCAGTCCAGCGGCGCTCAAACGCGCCCATTCGAACTCCGGCGCGACCGTGGCGAGGCGCGGGAAGGCCGGGAAGATCCAGTAGGACAAGTTGACGACCGGTCCATCGGCACGGTCCTCGGCCGAGAAGCCGCTCATGGCTGGAAGCAGCAGAGAGGGGCCGTCGGCGCGGAACAAGACCGTCCGTCGTGCGACATCGACGGCGATGCGTCGGGCGGCAAGGCGGTAGCCCTCATCCGACCAGGCCTCGCCCGCCTCGACAAGCGCCCAGGCGACCAGAATGTCGCCGTCCGTGGCATCGTTCATGTCCGCGATGGCGGGACGCTTGTCCGGCTCCCAACGCCAGGCGAGCAAGGCATCGTCGCGCACCATCAGATTGGCACGCGTCCAGCTCCAGACGCGCTGGAAGGTCTCGCGATCCCCAGCCGCGACGGCGAGCAACATGCCGTAGCCCTGCCCCTCGCTATGGCTGATGCGACCGTTCCCCGTATCGACCACACGGCCCTGATCGGTGACGAAACGCGCCTTGTAGCTGCGCCAGGCCGCCGTGCTGCCCAGGCTGTTGTGCAGGGGCATAAATTCGGCGGGTCCGGCATTTGCCGGCTTCCCAAGCTTCGCGTCCGAAGGTTGCAGCTCCGTTCCTCCGATCTCGCCAGGCTTGACGTCGATGGCGGCGACCGAGGGGGCCGCGCTTGCGAGGATGAGGCCCGTGGTCATGAGGGCAGCCGCCGCGAGGGTGTACGCTCGAAACCGCATCATCGCTTCTCCTCCCGCCCCCGGTTCCCGTTCTTGGGCGTGGAGCCGCCGCCGTCGAGATCGACGCGGCCGACGCTGCGCAGCATCGTGGAGGTGCTGAGGCCAAGGCTGATCGCCGCAGCGAAGAGGATCAGCGAGAAGATGCTGGGATTGGTCGAGAACCAGCCGGCAACGACGAGGCGTAGATTCGCCAGCGACAGAGGGCCATTCTCTAGGAAGCGGACCTGCTTTGCTTCGTGGACGGTGAGGGCTCCCGTATTGGCGTCGAGGGTGGCGAGCCGGCCCTCAAGGCGATTCCAGATCGCGGGCGTCGTCAGACAGACGGCCGACGCTTGCAGGCTCGCCGCATTGGGAGCGGTGAAGACGGTCAGCAATCCGGCCGGATCGCGGCCCATCAAACCCTGGCTGACGACGAGGGAGGCCTGAGCCTCCACGGGAATATCGGCCTCGCGGACCTGATCGCCGACCCAGGTCGTGGCGGTCGCCCACCCCTCGTGGGCGGCGGCAGCGAGTCTGGCGGGAATGCGCGTGAGCTGATCGGCGAGACGGCCTTGGGATGGCGGAGTGCCGTTCCAATCGGCGACGAGATCGCGCTCGCGCCGTGCGTCGGCATCCGGCCAGTTGCGGGGCGGCACGGTGCCGGCGGGCCGTGGGGCCGCCGCCGGAAGCGCGCAGGCGGGCGGCAGGCCGTTGCGCAGACGGTCGAGGCTCGCCCCATCCATGATCGGGACACGACCGGTCGGCTCGCCGAGCGTCGGCGTCGCCGCCCGCCCCTGCCAGATCTCGCGGATCTGATCCGGATCGAGACCCGTGCTCCGTAGGATGCCGGGATCGAGGGCGCGGGCGGGTGCGACGACGATGGTGGGTGCCCGACCCTCGAGAACCCTGTCGTTGGCGAGTTCGAAATCGATCGGTCCGTCGGCGGCCAGGGCCATCTTGACGGCGAGGGTCGCGGCCGCTGCCATCGAGTCGCGGTCCGGCGCCGGCACGACGAGGCGGGGGCGGCGGCCCGGCGCGATCGTCTGCAGACCGCGCCCGAGGGTCGAGGCCAGATCCGGAACACGCATGGCCCGGGCGAGCGGCGGCACCGCCAGGGTCGAACGGTTGAGGATGAGGAAGCGCTGGCGCGCCGGTCCTTCGCCGCAAGCTCGATCGGACGCCGTCGGCAACAGAGCCTTGATCTCGACCCGATTGCGCCCGGGCCGCCACCGGCTGAGGGGCAGCGCGATCGTCGCGTCGCGGAAGATCTCGCCCCCCGCTCGCGCGAGCGGCATGCTCGCGACGTTGCGCCCGTTGATATCCACGATCACCTGAGCCCCGAGGTCGAGGCCCGCCGCATAGCCCCCCGCGAGATCGAGCGTGATCCTATCGTAATCGGCTGGCACGAAATCCGTCGGCAGGGTCATGTCGAAGCCGGTGCGAAACAGGCGGCCGGCGAAGTCCCGGCTCTCCAGGCCGAAGGCCGCGAGGGGCTGGACCGCGCCGACCTCAGCCGGAACGCCACGCGCGAGGGCGAGGGCCCGAAGCCCCGCCGGACTGCCCGTCGGTTCGCGCGTCGTCGTCCCGCCGACGATCTGGATGGCGGCTTCGATGTCGTTCGGTGAATCGCCGGGAAGGACGATGCGTGCCGCGCGTTCCCCCTGCGCGGGTTCGAAGATCAACGGTTGGCGACCGAGACCCGTGTTGATGTCCGCCACGACGATGTCGAGGCCTGCCGGACCTTGAGGCTCGGCCGCGAACTCGACGGCGACTTGCCCGAAGCCCCCGGCGAGCGCGAGGCGCTGGACGAGGCCGATGAGACGCTCGAAGGTGGCGAAGCCCGGACGGTTGCGGAGCACGATGCGGATCGGGACGACCCCGCGCCCGTCCGGCGCGATGGCCGGCAGGTCACGGAGGGATGCGGCGACCGCGTTGCCCGACGTGGAGACGAGGCCGGTCCAGGCCGGGTCGATCTGTGTCCAGAGTTCATAGGTCGCGTCGAGGGAGCAATCGACCCGGTGCCGCTGGACGCCGGTGATCGCGACGGCATTGTAGCCCGCTTTCAGAAGATCGGCGGGGATGTCGAACTCGATGATCCGGATCGCGCCGGGGGCTTTGATCTCGCTCCGGCCGATGGCGGTGCCGTTGACCGTCGCCGTCAGGAAGGAGGTGTCCGGCACCACCGAGATCGCGGCGAGATAGCCGATGCGCAGGCGGGTCGGCTCCTTGGCCTGAGCCTCCGTGAGGTAGACCGGCCATTGCAGGCTGCTTTCCTCGCCGCTGAGTCGCAGGCCCGTCGCGGATACGTGGAACGAGCGCTGTGGCAGTGGTGGAACCGAAGCTGTCGTCGTCTCGCTCTCGGCGCGGGCCGTTCCGGGCAAACCGGTGGGGGAAGCGGAGTCGGGAACGGTGAGCAGCTTCGGTGCGCTGCGGCCGAGGAAGCTCTGCGCCCATGCCGGTTGAGCGGCCGCGATGCACAAGCCTGTCAGGGTCAGCGCCGAGAGACGCTGCAGCTTGAGGCGCTGAAAGGATTTGACGGGCATGAGCAGGGCTCGGTCTCGAGGCTGAAAACTTGGCTCTGTGTGGATTATCCCGGAGGTCGTGGCGCCCCGGCGGTGGACTGGCGTCCGCTCCACCGCCGGGGCGTATCAACCGGACAGCCCCGCCGGCGCTGGCACCGGTCCGTCCGAAGTTCGCCGCCGCTGCTCGGAACCGATGGTCGTGTCCGCCGCGTCGGCCATCATCTGGCGCCAGCTCGCTGCTTCCCCGGCTCGGCGCGGCGTGAGATCAGCCTCCTCGTGCCTCTCCGCCTTGCGTTGGACGGGCGCCGGATCGGCCGGCATCGTGCCGTCGACCGCACGGTGCCGCTCACGCCGCTGCGTGGGAGCGGGATCGGCCTCGGCCGTCGGCCGCGGCGCCGATCCGCTCATCAGACAGGCGAAGGCGCGGAAGGGCCCGATCAGCCCCCAGGCGATGAATTGCACCGTGCCGGACACCAGCCCCTTGTGGCCGCGACGGCGCTGCTGGAAGCGGGTCATCGCCTCCGCGTCGCCATACATGAGATCCGCGAGGGCAAGGTAACTGCCGGGCGTGAGGGTTTCGAAGACGAGCTCACAGACGGATTCCTCGCCGGCCGCCGTCACGCCGGCCACGCGGACCGGAATCGCGCGAGCATGGCTGAGCAGCGGCAGGGGGCCGTGGTCGCGGGCCGACAGGGTGCCGATGGACCCGTCGTCGCTGCGCCGCATGGGAACGATCGCGTCCATCCGTATCCGGCAGCGCGCGCTCGAGATACGCTCGACCGTGACATCGATGGCCGAGCCGTTGAGCGTCAGAACGGCCGTCCGATCGACGGGCAGGGAGGGGGCCTTCTCGGATTGACGCCGTTCGGCCGCCACGCCCAGGGCAGCGCCGGCGGTGATCAAGTTGAATAGGTTCCACAGCCCGACCACCAGCATCAGATTCGTGATGCCCGGCTCGAACGTGTAGCGATAGACCGAAACACCCGCTCCCACGAAGAGAATCGCGAAGACGACGACGTAGGGCAGCGCGAGGGGCGAGAGGTGATCGTGGTCGAGGCTGACGTTCTTGGCCGTGACATTGAAGGTCGGCTTGCGCGGGGAGGCGATCACCGCGGCCGTCGCCTTGATGAGGAACAGCCCTTGGACGTACTCGTACAACTCGGAAACGAACGGCCACCGGACGTGTCCGTAGAGGTAGTTCTGCATCATCAGATTCACGATGATGTATGTGGCCGTGTAGGCAATCGCCTCGTCGACGTTGGCGACGACGATTTTCATATCGAAGAAGATATAGAGTAACGGCGCGATCATGAAGATCAGGCGCGGGAACGGAAAAAACCAGAAGGTCATGCTCGAGAGGTAGCAGAGGCGCTGAATCGGCTTCAAACCGCCTTTGAACATCGGGTTCTTCAGGATCATGATCTGCAGCATGCCCTGGCACCAGCGCGATCGTTGCCCGATGAAGGCCGATAGCGTCTCCGGCTGGAGGCCGGCGATCAGAGGCTTGTCCACGTAGATGCTGGTCCAGCCGCGCGAATGCAGCTCGAAC
>Ga0182232_1000005_pt1 | contig 115343 bp, 97 predicted proteins | sample G6R1MG_30_FD_155484 | JGI IMG/M metagenome (GOLD analysis project Ga0182232, IMG submission 155484) | Phyllosphere microbial comminities from miscanthus, Michigan, USA - G6R3_NF_07NOV2016_LD2 MG | ecosystem: Host-associated > Plants > Phyllosphere > Phylloplane/Leaf | place: USA: Michigan... | reverse complement strand
GTGCTCACCCTGGTGCGCGATCCCCAGACCTTCCTGGCGGTCGGCGCGCTCGGCAACGCCACCGAGCTCCCGTTCCAGGCCGAGGGCATCACCCTGGCCCAGGCGCTGGCCAAGGCCCGCGGCCTCTTGGACTTCCAGGCCGACCCGGCCGGAACCTTCATCTTCCGGTTCGAGCCGGCGGCCGTGGTGCGCCGGCTTAAGCCCGGCAGCCCCCTGCTCGGCACGCCCCTGGTGCCGGTGGTCTACCGGATCAACATGCGAGATCCCAACAGCCTGTTCCTCACCCAGGCCTTCCGCATGCGCAACCGCGACCTCGTCTACGTCTCCAACGCCCCCTTCACCGAGGTCCAGAAGGTGCTGTCCGTGTTCTCCACCGTCACCGCGCCCGTCGCCGCCGGCGCGTCGATCTACAGCGTCTCGCGCTGAGGGCTTCACCCTTCCCAAACGAAAAACGGGCCCTCGCGGGCCCGTTTTTCGTTTGGGAAGGGTGGACGCGAAAGCCCTACGGCTTGCCGCGCTTCGACATGAGCTGCTCGATGAGCGACCCCCCCTTCTCGATCTCGTGCAGTTCCTCGGCGACGGCATCCACGGTCTCGCGGATCTGCTCGGGGGTGTGCTCGGAGGTGATGAAGAAGCGCAAGCGCGAGGCGCGCTCGGGCACGGCCGGATGGATGATCGGCTGCACGTTGATCCCGCGCTTGAACAGGCGGTCCGACAGGGTGACGGACTTCAACGAGTCGCCGACGATGACGGGGATCACCGCGAGGCCGAGGCTCGTCCCCGTGTCGAGGCCATGCTTCTTGGCGCAGGCGAGGAACAGGTTGCCGTTCTGGCGCAGGCGCTCCACCCGGTGCGGCTCGGCATGCATGATGGCCAGGGCCGCCTCGGCTGCGGCGGCCAGCGGCGGGGACAGGCCGACGCTGTAGATGAACCCGCCCGCCGTGCACTTGAGATACTCGATGAGGGCCGCAGGACCCGCGATGTAGCCGCCGCAGGTGGACAGTGTCTTCGACAGCGTCCCCATCCAGATATCGACGCCGTGCGGGTCGACGTCGCAATGCTCGGCGAGGCCGATGCCGGTGCGGCCCAGCACCCCGAGACCATGGGCATCGTCGACCATCAGCCACGCGTCGTAGCGCTGCTTGAGGGCGATGAGGGCGGCGAGATCGGGCGCGTCGCCGTCCATGCTGTAGAGGCCCTCGACCACGATGAGGGCGCGGCGATGCTCGTGCCGGGTGGCGCCAAGCAGGGTCTCCAGGGCGTCGAGGTCGTTGTGGGCGAAGGAGCGGCGCTGGGCGCCCGAGAGCTGCGCCCCCGTGACGATGCTGTTGTGGCTCAAGGCATCGTGGAAGATCACGTCGCCCGGCTCCATCAGGGCGCCGAGGGTGGTGACGTTGGTGGCGTGCCCGCTCACCATCACCACGCAGGCTTCCGTGTCGTAATGGTTGGCGAGCGCCTGCTCCAGGGAGAGGTGGCCCGGGCGCTCGCCCGCGACGATCCGGCTCGCGGAGGCCGAGGTGCCGAACGCCGCGATGGCCTCAGCTGCAGCGGCGTTCACGTCCGGATGCCCGTTGAGGCCGAGGTAATCGTAGGACGAGAAGTTGATGAAGCTCTTGCCGGCGATGCGGGTGTTGGCACCGGCCTTGGTTTCGTGGACCCGGAAGAACGGGTTGCCGAGGCCGATGAGGTCGGCGGCCGAGCGCTGCAGGCGCAGCTCGCGGTAGCCCGGCAGAGTCTCGAAGTTCTGGACCGACGGGTCGCCCGGCGGACGCGCGGGCGCGCGGGTGGGGGCCGGCCGGCTGGTGTTGCGGCCGAGACGATTGGTGACGAAGCCCGCGAGCGCCGCGCGCCCGCCGTCCGGTCTGGCGGGATTGCTCATGGCAGGATCTCTTTGATCACGAGGCTGTTCTCTTCGACCAGCGCGTGGAAGGGTTCGAGGGTCCGGACGTCGACGCCCTCGCTGGCATGGCGCTGGGCGAGGCTCATGACGGCGGCGGCGGCTTCGTCCACGGGGGCCGAGATCGACTGGATCAGGGTCTCGGTGAGTTCGTTCACGGTGAGGCCCGAAGAGATGCCGGAGGGCGGCGCCTCGAGGGCGAAGCGCTCCTGCAGGCTCGCGCCGAGTTCGACGCCCATGAGGGAATCGAGGCCGATCTCCGAGAGGTGGCGCACGCGGCTGATGTCGTCCTTCGGCAGACGCAGGATGCGGGCGATGTCCTCGACGATGGCGTCGGCCACGGTCTTGCGCACCGTGTCGATGTCCTGGGTCTTGAGCAGCGTGCCGATGTTGATGGCCGCCACCGTGCCGGCCTCCATCTGCTGGTCCGAGCCGAGTTCGACGTAGCTCGGGCTCTTCATCGTGGCGAGGCGCTCGCGCGCCTTGCCCCAATGCATGGAGGCGATGGCGATGACCGCGTCGTCGCTGGCGCTGCCCTGGCCCTTCAGGGCCTCGGCCATGAGGTCGAGGCAGTGGCGGGCATCCATGGGCGTGACGCCGACGCGACCCGCCAGGGTCTCCATCACTGCGCGATTGCGGGCGAGCACGCCGACATCGCCGATGGCGCCCCAGGCGACGGCCAGCGCCGGCAGGCCGGCTTTCCGGCGGCGGCGGGCGAGACCTTCCATGAAGCCGTTGGCGGCAACATAGGAGCCCTGGCCGGGATTGCCGATGAAGGTCGTAGCCGAGGAGAACAGCACGAAATAGTCCAGGCTTCGCGACCGCGTCGCCGCGTCGAGATGCTCGGCGCCGATTACCTTCGGGCGGATGACCGCATCGAGGGCCGCCGCGTCGATGTTGGCGATGAGGCCGTCCTGCAGCACCATGGCGCCGTGGATCACGCCGGCGAGTTTCTTGGCGCCGCGCTCCACATCGCTCAGCAGGGCGTCCACCGCCTTGCGGTTGGTGATGTCGCAGGCCTTGGCCTGAACGTCGACACCGCGCTGCGTCAGCTCGGCCACGAGCGCCTTGGCATCCGCGCTCTCGGCACCCTTGCGTCCGACCAGAACGATGTGCCGTGCCCCCTTGTCGGCGAGCCAGCGCGCGGCTTCCAGACCGAAGCCGCCGAGACCGCCGGTGACGAGGTGCACGCCATCGGGATCGATAGCGAAGGCGGCGCTCTGGGCCGTCATCACGCTGCCGGGTTTCGGCGGCGCGATCACGATCTTACCGACGTGCCCCGATTGCTGCATGAGCCGGAACGCGTCCGAGACCTCGTCGGCGGTGAAGGGCTGGTACGGCAGCGGCTTCAGGCCGCCCTCGTTGAACAACGCCATGACCTCGCGGAACAGGCGTGCCCCGTCCTCGCCCTGGTGCTGGAGCACCTGATCGAGATCGACCCCGAAATACGACAAGTTCCGGCGGAAGGGCCGCAGGCCGATATGGGTGTTGGCGACGTAATCGCGCTTGCCCAGCTCGATGAAGCGACCGAACGGCTTGAGGCAGTTAAGGCTGCGCTCCATCGCCTCGCCGAACAGGCTGTTCAGCACCACGCCGACGCCGTCGCCGGTGATGCGGCGGACATCGTCGACGAAGGCGAGCGAGCGCGAGTCGAGGACGTGCTCGGCACCGAGCGCCTTCACCAGAGCGCGCTTCTCGCGCGATCCGGCGGTGGCGATGACGCGGGCGCCCTTGAGCTTGGCGATCTGCAGGGCCGCGAGGCCGACGCCACCGGCACCGCCATGGACAAGGACCCATTCGCCACGCCGCAGGCGGGCGCAGCTCACGAGGCCGTAATAGGCCGTGAGGAACGCCACCGGCACCGTGGCGGCGGCCTGCGCATCGAGGCCGGGGGGGCTCGGGGCCACCACGAGTTCGGGGACGACGATATGGGTCGCGAATCCGGACTGGGCGAAGGCGACGACCCGGTCGCCGGCCTTAAAGGCGCTGACGCCCTTGCCCACGGAGAGGACGCGGCCGGCGACCTCGAGGCCGAGGCGCGGACCGGCAAAGCCGTCCTCCAGGATCTCCTCGGGCAGCATCGACAGGGCCCAGAGGACGTCGCGGAAGTTGAGGCCCGTCGCCTCGACGGCGATCTCGACCTCGCCACGTCCAGGGGCGCGGCGCTCGGCCGGCCCCCAGGCCATCTCGTTGAGGCCGCCGGTGTTGCTCCGCTCCAGGCGGGCGGCAGGGGCCGGTACCGCGTCGGCGGCGGGCCGGCGCGCGATCTGGCCCGGGGAGAACCGGATCACCCGGGTCTGGTCCGGATCGAGGACGATCTCGGTCTCGGCCGTGCCCGACAGGATGAGATCGCGCAGGCGCTCGGCGGCGAGCTTGGTGGTGAGGGCGTCGGTGACGTCGATCCGCCGGACGTCGAGGTTGGCGACCTCGTTGGCCAGAGTCCGGGTGAAGGCCCAGACGCCGGCTTCCACCGATCCGGTGGCGTCGCCGTCGTCGCGGGTCGCGCCCGGACACACCACCCAGAGCCGGGTCTGGCGGCTGCCGAGATGCTCGACGCAGCGCTTCAGGCTGAGGCAACGGTCACGCAGGCGGTCGGCGGCCGGGCCTTCCGTGTTGAAGGCACCTGCGAGGAACACCACCGTATCGGGCGTCTCGCGTTCGAGTTCGAGCAGGGACTGCTCGGAATCGAGGATGATGGAGACATGGACGCCGCCGGCGACCAGCAGAGTCGCGAGCGACGAGGCGGTCTCGGCCGCGTAGGCATCGTGCGAGCCGATGATGAACGCGAAGCTCTGGCCTGCGGCGGGCCGGGCACGCACGGGCGCCTCGGCGATGAACAGCAGGTCGTCGCCGTTGTCGGAGACCGCGCGGTCGACGGCGACCCGGACGAGGCCCGTGTCGCTGAGCGAGCGCTGCCAGCCGGTGATGTCGTCGAGGCGCCCCATGGGCATGTCGCCGGCGACCTCGAACCAGCCCGGCGTCAGGCCGAACACGAGGTCGCGGAACAGCGACGCGCCGGGCTCGACGGCGATGAGGAAACCGCCGGTGGCGAGGGCATCGGCCACTCCCTGCAGTACCCCACGCTCGGCCCGGTGGAGCACGTCGCTCGCCAGGATCGCGTCGAAGCCGCCAGGGGTGAGCTCGGCCGCGTCCTCGATGACCGTGACGCCGCGCGGCAGGGCGAGGCGGGCACGCTCGGCAAGGCGGCGGTCGGCCTCGAACACCGAGAGCTGCGCTTCGATGCCGTCGGCGAAGGCCGCGGCTTGGGCCGACAGGGGGCCGAAGCCGACCTGAAGCACCCGCAGGGCGCGGTCGCGGGGAAGGGCGGCGCTGCCCGACTCGACGATCCGGGCGATGACATCGGCGGAGGCACGCGCGGTGGCGCTGCGCAGGATAAAGGCGTCGAGGGCGTTCTGCGACAGGGTCGGGGCGTGGACGAGGTCACCGGCCAGCAGACGGGCGACGACGGCGCCGATATCGGCGGTGAGCACGAGTTCGGCCGAGAGATCGGGATGATCGGCGGCGATCCAGCGCATGATCTCGTCGGGCGCCGGCAGGGTCACGTCCTTGCGCAGGGTCCAGCGATCACCCGCGAGGGTGGCGAGGCCGCTGCTCTCGAGGGCGTAGAGGGCGTTGAGGAGCCAGGGGCGCATGGCCTCGGGCACGCGCGCGTCGATGGCGACGGTGCCCGAGCGTTGCAGACCTTCCGCGAGGCGATAGGCCATGGAGGTGGCCCAGCCTTCGAGAAGCAGGTGCCCTGGCGCGAGGGGCGCATCGGGCGCGGCGAAGGCCGCTTTGGCCTGGGGGCGCACGGCGTCGGCGATGCGCTGGCGCCGGTCGAGGGGAATCGCCGTTGGTTCGGTGGCGAGTTCCGGGCGCTGGGCAATAGCGTAAGCGGCGAGTTCGTTGCCGCCCTTGGCGCGCAGGGCTTGGAAGCGGCCCTCACGCAGGGTGGCGATCACCTCGCCCTCGACATCCACGAGGGTGAAGTCGGCCAGGATGCTGCGCTCGTTGGCGCGACGCGTCCGGATCATCGCCCGGGCGATGACAGCGCCGGGCTTGACCAGGCGGATCTCCCCAAAGCGCACCGGGACGTAGGCCTTGGTCGAGCCCTCGCCCATGAGACCGGCGAACAGCAGGATCAGGCCGTGGAAACACGAATCGAGGCGCGCCGGCACGAGGCCGAAGCGTGCGTCGGCCTCCGCCGGCACGAGTTCGGAGACGATGGTGGTCTCGTCGAGGCGGGCCGAGACGGCGACCTGACGGAAACTCGGACCGAAGCCGAGGCCGGAGGCGGCGGCGATGCGGTAGAGGGCCTCGCCGTCGACCGCCTGCTCACCGGGCTCCGGAATGTCCTGCCGGGGGGGTGCCGAGAACGTGCCGTCGACGATCTTGGCCGCCGCATGGAGCTGCCAGGCCGCCTGGGTGAGGCGGGGGCGACTGAGGATCTGGATGCCGTTGCCGGAGCCGGAGACCCGGACCATGACCTCGCGCAGGGATTCCTCGCCGAACACCATCGGCGACTGGATCTCGAACTCGGCCAGAACGACCGTGTCGCTGCGCATGACTTCGCGGGCGACCCCGAGGGCCATCTCGATGAAGGCCGCACCGGGCAGGATCGCCTGACCGTCGATGCGGTGATCATCGAGCTCCGGCACCGTGGCGATGTCGACATGGCCGTGCCACTCGAGGCCATCCAGGGTGACGCGGGCGCCGTAGAGGGGGTGATAGGTGCGCGGCGTGGTGGCGCCGACGCCCTCCGAGGTTTCGGCGAGGCGGAAGGAGCGGCGCTGCCACGGGTAGAGCGGCAGGGACACGTCGCCCTTCGGGTTCTCTCCGAACACCGTCGCCTCATCGACGGCCGCACCCTGCACCAGAGCGGCGGCGACGGTCCGGGCGATGGGATCGCCGCCTGCTTGCTTGCGATGAAGGACGCCGATGGTGGCGTTCTCGATGCCCAGTGGCTCGATGGCGTCACCGATATGAGACAGGAGCGTGGCGCGGGGTCCGACCTCGACGAACACGCGCGCACCCTGGCGGGTGGCCTCCTGAACGGCCTGAGCGAACCGCACGGGCTCGCGGATGTTGCGCCACCAGTAGGTGGCCCCAAACTCGGCCCCCGGCAGAACGGTGCCGGTCACGGTCGAGACCATGGCGGTGGTGCCGGCATGGGGTGAGAGGCCGGCGAGATCGCGCAGGAGCGGCTTCTCGGTCGGGTTCATGAGCCGGCCGTGGAAGGGATATTCAAGGTCGAGCTTGCGCCCCCGCCGGCGCTTGCGCGCCAGCGCCTTCATGGCGGCGTCGATATCGGCCACCGGCCCCGCCACGGTGATGGCCTTGGGGCTGTTGTAGGCGGCGATGTCGAGGCTCGGGTAATCCTCGAGGAACAGCTCGATCTCCTCGGCGGGCGCCAGGAGCACCGCCATGGTGCCGAGGCCACGCGTCGATTCCTGATGCTGGCTGCGGAAGAAGATCACCTTCACGGCCTGTTCGAGGCTGAGGATGCCGGCGGCTTCCGCCGCCGCGATCTCGCCGACGCTGTGGCCGAGGACATATTTCGGGTGGAGGCCGCGAGCGCGCAGGGCCGTGGTCGAGGCGCTGGAGATCGCGAAGATCAGGGGTTGCGACACCCGGGTCAGGGCGAGGCGCGTCTCGAGATCCTCGGCGAACAGGGCCTCCTTGAGGGACCAGTCCGCCAGGGCGCGGAAGAGGGTGTCGATCCGGTCGAAGGCGGCGCGGAAGACCGCGTTCTCCTCGTAGGCCTCGCGGCCCATGCCGGCCCATTGGCTGCCATTGCCGGAATAGACGAAGGCCACCTCGGCCGCGCGGTCGACGGCCGTGCCGACGAGGGCGGCATCCGTGTCCTCACCCTCACCGACGGCGCGAAGCGTCGCCGGCAGATCGCCGTCGAGGGCGACGGCGAGGCGCGACGACAGGCGTTCGCGGCGATGCGCGGCGGCGGCCGCGATGCGCGCAACCTCGCCGGGTGCGGCCGCGTCGAAGCGATCGGCGTAGTCGAGGGCGAGTTCGTTCAATGCCGCGCGGCTCTGGGCCGACAGCAGCAGAACCTCGGGGGCGCGGGTCGTCTCGGCCCGGGCGGCCACACGCGCGCCATCGGTGAGGACGATATGCGCGTTGGTGCCGCCGAACCCGAAGGAATTGACGCCGGCGAAGCGCTCGGCCCGCCCACGCGGGATCGCGAGGGGCTGGTTCACCACCTGCAGGTTCAGCTCGGCGAACGGAATGTCGGGATTGAGTTCGGCAGCGTGCAGGGAGGCTGGCACAAGATCGTGCTCAAGGGCGAGGCTCGCCTTGAGCAGGCCGGCGAGGCCGGAGACCGGCTCGGTATGGCCGATATTGGTTTTGATGGAGCCGATGGGCAGGGGCTCCTTGCGTGGGCGCCCGAGCTTGCCACCGATGGCGCCGGCTTCGATGGGATCGCCCACGGGGGTGCCGGTGCCGTGCGCTTCCACGAACACCACCTTGTCGAGGTCGATCTCGGCCTCGCGGTAGACCTGCTCGAGGAGCGCGCCCTGCGCGTAGCCCGAGGGCAGGGAGATACCGGTGGTGCGGCCGTCCGAATTCACGCCGCTCGCCGCGATGACGCCCCGTACGGTGTTGCCGTCGCGCGCGGCGGCCTTCGCGGATTGGAGGACGAGGACGACGCCGCCCTCGGAGCGGACGTAGCCGTCGGCCTGGGCCGAGAAGGCGCTGCACAGGCCGCGCCGCGACAGCATCTGGGCGTTGGAGAAGCAGATGAAGTTGAACGGGCTCGCCAGCAGGTTGACGCCGGCCACCACCGCCGTATCGATCCGGCCGCTGGCGATGGCGGCGACCGCTGCGTCGAGGGCGACGAGGGACGACGAGCAGGCGGTGTCGACGGTGAAGCTCGGCCCCTTCAAGTCGTAGATGTAGGAGATGCGGTTCGACAGGATCGAGAGCGTGTTGCCGGTCGCCGCGTAGGCATCACCCGACGCGGTGTCGAGGATGCGGAGGTTGCCGTAATCGAGGGACGAAGCGCCGACGAACACGCCGATCTGCGTGCCTGCCACGGCCGAGGGACGCAGGCCCGCATCCTCCAGGGCTTCCCAGGTGAGTTCGAGCAGGAGCCGCTGCTGCGGGTCCATTTGCTCGGCCTCGCGCGGCGAGATCCCGAACACGCCCGGATCGAACGACCAGATTTCGTCGAGGACACCGGCCGACCACGTGTAGCTCTTGCCGCGCTCCTGGGCGCGGGGATGGCCGAACCGGCTCAGCGACCAGCGATCCTCGGGGATACGGCCCACGGCGCAGCGGGCTTCCGTCAGGAGCTGCCACAGACCCTCGACATTCGAGGCGCCCGGGAGGCGGCAGGCACGACCGATGATCGCGATGTCTGTACGTTGTGTCACGTTCGATTCGCACACGCTCTTGAACGGGGAACGAGACCGGCCGCCAGGGGCCGGGCAATCCGCCCGATCCTTAGTATGGCACCAGAGTGGTGTCCAACACGGGGGGAGGGGACGGGCTTAAGGTCACGCGAGGAACACCGCTCCGATCGCGCGTCGTCTGGGACGAACCGCGCGGATCCGGGGCGGACCCATCAGCGGAACGCAGAGGGAAGACGGGTCACGTCTCCCGAGTCGTCAGGGACGGCCCCGGCGACACGGTGACGGACACTTCGATGCCGCAATGCAACTTCGAATTCGATGGACACGGACCAGTCATGTGTCTCTCGGCCTGCTTCGGTTGATCGGGTCGAGCACGGGAGCCCCCGCGCTCTGCGGGAGCCGCCGCTCCCACGGCATTGAGCTCTTCTATCGATCCGACTTCGAGCAATTCCAAGGCAAGCCTGTGCCCGGGAAGACACAACCCACACGAGACAGGGGGCAGATCGTGGCGGCCAGATGGCGCACCGCAAACACATCACACCAATTTGCTGCCGCAACGCAACAACCCGTCCGCTCGGTCTACAGGCGGAAATGCGCGGATCGCCGTGACAGATTGGGATTGTAATACGGGTCGGCCCTCAGCTGCGGCTCCCAGCGCGCTTGCATCACGCGGGTCTCGGCCTCGAAGCGGGCGCGTTTCTCCGGCGTGTCCTCGGGACCGCGGCTCTTCGATTCGTGATGGACGAGGCGCGCATGCGGCGTCCAGACGTTGCGGTAGCCGGCCGCCCGCAGGCGCAGGCACAGGTCGACGTCGTTGAAGGCGACGGCGAGGTGCGCGGCGTCGAATCCGCCCACCGCCGCGAAGGCATCCGCCCGCACGGCGAGGCACGCCCCCGTGACGGCGGACACCTCCTGGGTCAGCACCATCCGAGCAAAGTAACCCGGCTCGTCGCCCGGCAGGCCGAGGTGGCTGTGCCCCGCGACGCCGCCCACCCCGAGCACGATGCCGCCGTGCTGGAGGGTGCCGTCCGGATAAAGCAGCTTGGCGCCCACGGCTCCGACACTCGGATCGAGGGCGAGGGATACCATCTCGGCGAGCCAGCCGGGCTCGACGATCTCGACGTCGTTGTTGAGGAACAGCAGGATCGAGCCCGTCGCGGCGTCGGCGCCCCGATTCGACAGGTCCGAGAAATTGAACGGCCCCGGCACAGCGAGCACCCGCAGTCGCGTGTCGTCGGCATAGGTCCCGAACAGGGCGTGCGTCGCCGCTTCGCGGCTGTCGTTGTCCACCACGACAACGTCGAGATCCGGATAGTCCGTGGCGGTGAACAGACCCGCGAGCACCTGGCCCAGGAGTTCGGCCCGGTCGCGGGTGGGGATGATCACGGACACGCGCGGAGCCGGGGCGGGCAGGGGCCGCACGAGACGGTTGAAGCCGAGCGGCCCGCGTTCGGCCCGGGCACCGAAGGGCGCGGCCACTTCCGCGAGGGCGCGGAGCCGGGCGGTCTCGGCCTGGGCGAGGGCCCGATCCGAGAAGGTGCCCGAGCCTCCGGCGGCGCGCCAGTGATAGAGCACCTTCGGGATATGACGGACCCGCTCGGGCGCGAGACCGGCGGTGAGGCGCAGGAGCAGGTCGTGATCCTGGCTGCCCTCGAAGCCGGGGCGTAGGCCGCCGAGCACCCGCAGGGCGTCGGTTCGCACCACCGTGAGGTGGTTGATGTAGTTCTGCCCGTAGAGGAGTTCGCGGTCGAAGGCAGATTTGAAATGCGGCTCGAAGCGGCGCCCGCGCGCGTCGATCTTGTCCTCGTCGCTGTAGATCAGGACCAGGTCCGGATCGGAGCGGACGGCCTCCGCGACGTGGAACAGGGCGGTCTCCGCCAAGGTGTCGTCATGGTCGAGGAAGGCGACGAAGGTGCCGCGCGCCATGGCCAGGGCATCGTTTGTGGCCCGCGCGATGTGGCCGTTGACCGGACGCCGCATCACCCGGATGCGCGGGTCGGCGGCGGCATGGGCCGCAAGGCGCCGGCCGGTGGCGGGGTCCGTTGAGGCGTCGTCGACCACGCACAGGTCCCAATGGGGGTAGAGCTGCGCCCGAACCGAGCGCAGGGCCGCCTCGAGCACCCCGGGGGCGGGATCGTGGACGGGCATGAGGACGGAGATCAGCGGCGGAGCATCCCAGGCCGCGGCCGTGTCGCGGAGGCGGGACCGCCCGGCGGCGTCGAGGGTGTCGAAGCGCCGGATCCAGGCGGGGTACCCCGTGTCCCGGCGGTCGCAGAGGGCAGCGCCGAGCAATCCGCGCCCGCGCACCTTCAGGCCGAGGCTGCGCCAATAGACGGCGCGGACGGTGCGGGCGGGGCTGCGCAGGGCGGCCCGGCCGACGAGGGCGAGGCGTCCGCGCCGAGCGATCGAGACATCCGCGACGGCGACGGGCCGCCCCGGCGCCAGGGGCGAGAACACGAGGGCCCGAAGCCCCTCGGGCAGACGCCCGGTCCAGGCGAAGGCATCGCCCCCCAGGGCCTCTTCGGAGAGGATCGCGCCCTGGTGCCCGTCACGCAGGACGGTGAGAAGGAGCCGGCCGATGCCGCCGCTGCCGACATCACGAAACCGGATCGTCACCCACGCATCACCGAGGCCGGTGCCGGCGAGATCGAGGCGCAGGGCCTCCCCCTCGACCACGAAGCTGCGCCTGCCTCCGGGCAGGCGGGCCGAGGGAGGATGATCCTCGCGCGAGCGTGCCTCCTCGGGCGGGACGGGCGCATTCCCTCCCACCCTCAGACGGTCCATCCCTTGGCCACGGCATCGCGCACGGCGTCCGCCATGGCGACGTCGAACACGAGCATGTCCTGCGCCACCCGCAGGCCGCGCAGGCGCGCGGCGAGGGCGAGGACCGTCTCGGAGATCGGCTCGGGCTCGGGCACGACGGCCTCGATCCCGAGGCGGTCGAACACCGTGGTGGCGAAGGCCTCGTAGAAGTCGCGGTGACCGACGACGCCGACGCGGGCCAGGATCTCGATGGCGACGATGGAATTGCCCGGGGTCAGGCGGTCGTCGGGCAGTTTGGTGCCGAACTGGCGCGCAAGGGGATTGTAGAGCAGGCGGTAAGCCGCCTCCGGCATCATCCGGAAGAAGCGCTTCAGACTCTTCACGTCGTCGTAATCGTAATCGCCGGCGAAATCCGCCGCCTCGCCGAGGCGGCCGAGGCGCCAGGCCTGGGCCGGGTCGGCGGCCACGGCGGTCCGCGCCTTCAGCCAGAGCATCCGCGTCGCCATCTCGGTGTAGGGATCGTGGATGAGGGCCGTGGTCAGGAAGTCGTCGCTGGCGAAGAACCCCTCGTAGCGCGGCACGATGATAGCGCCCGAGATGATCGACGAGGACAGCCACGGGCTCTCGAACAGGACCCGCAGCACTTCGTCGGACAGGCGCCCGACGCCGAGATAGCTCTGCTGGAACCAGTCGAAGAGTGCCGCGGGGATTCGGGTCTCCGGGATGATGCTCGTATCGACGAAGAGCACCTTGCCGGTCCGGATCCCATCCCGACGGATCCGCCTGTAGATGAGGACATTGGTGTCGGTGTCGTAGACCTCGACACGCCTAGCCTCGGTGAGGCCGGGCACTTCCTCCGGGGTGAGCCGGAACACGCACTGTCCGGTGGAATGCCAGCCGTTGGCGCGGATGCCGTCATCCGTGATCGAGGCGGAAATCTCGGCGACCCGGCGTCCCTCCACGGCGACGAAGACGCGGCTGATCGCCAGGGGATTGTCCGGGACCACCCAGCACCTGATCTCATCGCCCCGGTCGTGATCGACGTAGAACCGCATTCCTCACCGTTGCTCGATAGGTATCGCCGCCCCGTGAGCGTCGGCGCCCCTCGCGGAGGCCCCCTCCTGGAGCTGTCGGCCACCGGCCTTAGCGTACTTTCAGGATCGGCGCAGGAAAATGGGGTGCGCCGCGGCAGCGGGGGAGGGCGTGTGGAAGATGGGATCGGAAGCCGCCTTTGCGCTTGCGCCACCGAAAACCAGAAGCTATAGCCCCCTCACCGGCGAGGAACGCCGCCGGTGAGGGCGCTTAGCTCAGCGGTAGAGCACTACCTTGACATGGTAGGGGTCACAGGTTCGAACCCTGTAGTGCCCACCATTCCATGATGTCACTGATCCACGGATCGGCATGGAAGGAAACGACGAGACGACCACGGGTTCGACGAACCTGGATCGCACGACTCTCGTACGTTCATAGGTCTGGTGGACCTTTATCTCGAAAACTCTCTCTCGATTTGATCAAGCTTATCCATCGAACGAAGTGTTCGCTGTCGATGAGCTCCGGCTCGCCTTCGTCCGTCGCGCGGTCGGCGCCTTCGAAGCGCGGCAGGTAGAGGGCGCACGTCGTGCCGCACCCGACCTCGCTCCTCACGGTCCCCTCCCCACCCATCGCGTCACGGGCATTGAGCACCCTGATGACGAGGGCGGTATCGAACTGACTGGGGGCGGCATTCAGGAAGCATGGAAGACGATCCTGACGCGTGACATCCCACGCGGACGCGCGGATACCAAACGATAAAAAACGAAGGAGGGGCCATCGGCCCAACTCCTTCGTTTCATGGCAAAATTCGATGGTACCACCGCCCCGGCTCGAACGGGGGACCCCCAGATCCACAATCTGGTGCTCTAACCAACTGAGCTACGGCGGCACTGAGGGGGCTGTATCGTGAGCCGACGCGCTTTTCAAGCACCTAGCGACCCTCGAAGGCCGGAGAATCTGTGGGCGAAGAGGGACGCCTCCTGCGGAAAACGGATCGACGCCCCGGCGCGGCACTCCTACACCGTCCGCGATGAAGACGCCCCGTCCCCGCTTCGCGCGCGTGTTCGCCCACGCCCCAGCCCGAGTACGGGCCCTGGTGCGGGGCAGCGAGATCGGCCTCGTCGTCCTGGCGGCGCTGGCCGGTTGCGGCGCAGGGGTCGCCGTGGCGGCCATGGGGCTGGCAGCGCAGACCCTGCGCGAATGGCTCTATGGGCTACCGCACGGCGCTCGCCTCAGCGCCACCCACGACCTGTCGGCCGCGACCTTGCTCCTCGCGCCAGCGGCGGGCGGCGTGCTCCTCGGTCTCCTCGTCCACGGGCTCGCCCGGTGGCGCGGACGGCGGCCCCACGCCGTCGTCGATCCCATCGAAGCCAACGCCCTGCATGGGGGCCGGATGTCGGTGCGGGGCTCGGGCCTCGTCGCCCTCCAGAACACGATCTCGAACGGGAGCGGCGCGTCCGTCGGCCTCGAGGCCGGCTACACTCAGATCGGCGCCGCCCTCGCGGCCCGCCTCGGGCTCTCGTTCGAGCTGCGCCGGAGCGATCAGCGTACCCTGGTGGGCTGCGGGGCGGCCGCCGCCATCGCGGCCGCCTTCGGAGCCCCGCTCACGGGCGCGTTCTACGCCTTCGAGCTCATCATCGGCACCTATTCCATCGCCACTCTGACGCCCGTGGTCGTGGCCGCCCTGTGCGGCAGCGTCGTGGCGCGCGGCCTGGTCGCGCAAGCCCCCCTCGTGACCCTTGAGGGATCAGATGCCCTCGCGACCGCGGCGATCACCGCCGCCGACACCCTCCCGGCCTTCGGCCTCGGCCTCGTCTGCGCCGGTCTCGGCGTCGCGATCATGCGCGGCGTCACCCTGGTGGAAGCCGGCATCCGGGCGAGCCGGCTTCCCGCCCCGGCGGCCCCCGCCCTCGGGGGCCTGTGCGTCGGTGCCCTCGCCCTCGCCGCCTCGCCACAGGTGCTGTCGGGCGGCCACGGGGCGCTCCACCTCCATCTCGGCGACCACGGCCTGCGGATGGGCGTCGAGGCTCTCGTTCTCCTCTTCGCAGCCAAAGCCGCGGCCTCGGCCATCTCCATCGGCTCGGGCTTCCGGGGCGGCCTGTTCTTCGCCTCCCTGTTCCTCGGCGCCCTGGCCGGCAGCATCTTCGCGGACCTGATGCCGGGGCTCGCCGCCTTCGCGCCGACATCACTCGCCTACGCGGTAATCGGCATGAGCGCGCTGGCCGTAGCGGTCATCGGCGGCCCCCTGACCATGACGTTCCTGACCCTCGAACTCACGGGGAGCTTTCCCATCACCGGCCTCGTGCTGGTGGCGGTCATCGCGTCGTCGCTGACCGTGCGGAAGACCTTCGGCTATTCCTTCGCCACCTGGCGCTTCCACCTGCGCGGCGAGAGCATCCGCAGCGCCCACGACGTCGGCTGGATCCGGACCCTGACGGTGGACACCCTGATGCGGCGAGAAGTGGCGACGGTGCCGGTGTCCATGCCCCTGGCGACATTCCTCGCGGACCACCCCCTCGGCTCGCCCTCGCGGGTGGTGGTGGTGGACGGCGCCGGGCGCTACGCCGGCATCGTCCGCGTGCCCGAGGTCCATGCCGCAATCCGCGACGCCGATGGGGCCAGCCCCGCCCTCGCGGATCTCCTGCGCCATCGCGACGACATGCTGACGCCGGACATGAACGCCAAGACGGCGGCGGCGGCGTTCGACCGGGCGGAGAGCGAAGCCCTGGCCGTCGTCGACGGCCTCGACACCCGCCGTGTCGTTGGCCTCCTCACCGAGAGCCACACGCTCAAGCGCTACAGCGAGGAACTCGACCGCCAGCGCCGGGCGATGCTGGGCGAGACGGCCTGAGACGTTGACGCGGAGGGGGCCGCCATCGGAGGGGGGAGGCAAGGTCCGTCTCGAAACGGCCATCGGGTAGACCGCCCAGCAGGAGCCTCCACCATGCGCCCCATCGTCGTCGCCGTCGCGATCACCGGCTCCGTTCCGCGGACTTCGGACAACCCGACCCTTCCGGTGACGCCGGAGCAGCAGATCGCCTCGACCCGTGCGGCCTACGAGGCGGGTGCGTCCCTCGTGCACATCCACGTGCGCGGCCCGGACGAGAGCCCGTCCTCGGATCCGGCCCTGTTCGCGCAGGTGAAGGCCGGCGTAGAGGCGCAATGCCCCGGGATGATCGTGCAGTTCTCCACCGGCGGGCGCGGGCGCGATCCGGCCGCGCGCGGCCTGTCCCTGCCGCAGGGGCCCGACATGGCCTCCCTCTCCACGGGTTCGGTGAACTTCCCCACCATCGTGTACGAGAACCCGGCCGCCCTGGTGACCGAGCTCGCCGCCGCGATGAAGACCCACGCGGTGCGGCCCGAGATCGAGATCTTCGATCTGTCCCACCTCCACGGGGCGCGGCGCCTCGTGGAGGCGGGTCTGATGGACGAGCGCCCGCACGTGCAGTTCGTCATGGGGGTGAAGAACGCCCTGCCGGCCGAGGAACGGCTCCTCGACCTCCTGCTTGCCGAATTGCGCCACCTCCTGCCCCGCGCCACCTGGACGGCGGCCGGGATCGGCCGGCATCAGAGCGAGGTCATGGGCTGGGCCCTGGCGCGCGGCGCCGACGGCATCCGCACGGGCCTCGAGGACAACATCCGGGTGTCGAAGACCCGGCTCGCCGACGGCAACGCCGAGCTCGTGCGGATCGCCGTCGATCTGTGCGCTCGGCACGGAGCGCGGCCGGCCACACCGGCCGAGGCGCGGGCGATGCTCGGCCTCGCCTGAACACCGCCCGCCACGCGTCAGGCGTGGACGACGCGCGCCTTCGCGCCCAGGGCCTCCTCGACGGTACCGTCACCGTCGAGATAACCGTGGCGCTTGGGGTTCGGCATGATCAGCGAGCCCACGAAGGCGATCCCGAGCATCACGGTGACGTACCAGAAGAAGGTGCTTTCGGAACCGATCTGCTTCAGCCACAGGGCCACCATTTCAGCGGTGCCGCCGAACAGGGAGTTGGCGACCGCGTAGGACAGGCCGACGCCCAGCGCTCGCACCTGGGTCGGGAACAGCTCCGCCTTCACGATGCCCGAGATGCCCGTGTAGAAGCTGATCACCGTGAGGCCGATCATGATGAGGGCGAAGGACAGGAACGGGTTGGTGGTGCCGCCGATGGCGGTCATCAGCGGCACCACCATGAGGGTGCCGAGCCCGCTGTAGAGCAGCATGTTGGCCTTGCGGCCGATCCTATCCGACAGCCAGCCGAAGAATGGCTGGATGATCATGTAGACCAAGAGCGCCGCCGTTGAGATCTGCGAGGCGGTGACCTTGTCGATATGCGCCGTGTTGAAGAGATATTTCGGCATGTAGGTGGTGAAGGTGTAGAAGCTCAAGGAACCACCGGCCGTGTAGGCGAGCACCACGCAGAACGCGCGCCAATGCTTGAACAGGGCCGAGAAGGTGCCCGATTCCTTGGATTGCATGTCTGCCTTGGTGGCGGTCTCGGTGAGCGACGAGCGCAGGTAGAGGGCGACGACGGCGGCCACCGCCCCAAGGACGAAGGGAATGCGCCAGCCCCAGGCCGTGAGCTGCTGGGCCGTGAGGAAGCTCTGCAGTATGATGAGGACGAGGGAGGCGAGAAGCTGGCCGCCGATGAGGGTGACGTACTGGAACGAGGCGAAGAACCCGCGCCGGCCCTTGATGGCGATCTCGCTCATGTAGGTGGCACTGGTGCCGTACTCGCCGCCCACCGACAGGCCCTGGATCATCCGCGCGAGGAGCAGGAGGGCCGGGGCGAGGTGCCCGACGCTGGCGTAGGTCGGCAACACGGCGATCATGAGCGAGCCGGCACACATCATCAGCACCGAGATCATCATCGAGGTCTTGCGACCGAGACGATCGGCGAGACGCCCGAACAGCCAGCCGCCGATGGGCCGCATGAAAAACCCGACCGCGAAGACGGCCGCCGATTTCAAGAGCTGGCTCGTGTCGTCGCCCTCGGGGAAGAACACCGGTGCGAAGTAGAGGGCGAAGAACGCGTAACAGTAGAAGTCGAACCACTCGACGAGGTTGCCCGACGACGAGGCGACGATGGCCTTGATCCGCCGACGGTTGTCCGCCGCCTCGTCCAGCCTCGGCGTCACCAATTCCGCACCGTTCGACATCCGCTTCTCCCCTTATCCGACGACGTCTTCTTGTTGGTCCGGAAACGTCTTCTCGGGCCTGCCTCCGACGGGATGTCCCATCGGGCAGACGCGGGGCGACGTTAAGCACCGAGGCGAAAATCACAAGGCTTGCGGCGGCGTGGCGATGCCCGCCTCGTGTTCGCTTCGCATCCCGGTTGTGGACGACGCCAATGCAAGTTTTCGTGCGCGTCTCGCCAAACCCGAACGCCATCGATGAAGGTCTCGGCAAGAAATCCGGAACGGTCTTCGAGGTCTCCTCGTTGCGGCTGCGTCTGGGCGTCTCGGAACGCCATTGGTCGACGGGATGGGAAACGAACTCATGAGTAAACTCTTTCGCACTACGGTCGCGGCGGCGGCCCTGGTCTTTGGCGCGACGACGGCCTTCTCCCAGGGTGCTCCCGGCGGCGGCCCCGGTGGCGGTGGCGGCGGCGCAGCGGGCGGCGGCGGCGGTCCGGGTGCGAGTGGCGGGCCGGCCGGTGGCGGCGGCGCGGCCGGCGGCGGTGCAGGCGGTGGCGGCGCTGGGGGCATGCGCGGCGGTGCGGCGGGCGGTGCCGAGCGTGGCGGCCCAGCCGGAGCGGAGCGCGGCGCCGGTGGGGCCGAGCGCGGCGCTCCGGAGGGCGGGGCCGCCGGTGGTCCAGGCCGTGGCGGCGCCGAGGGCCGTTCGGAGCGCGGCGGCGAAACCCGTCCGGATCAAGCCGGCGAAGGCCGGGCCGGTGGGGGGCGCATGGACCGGGACGGACCGGCGGATCGCGACGGCAAGGCCGGGCGCGGCGACCGGGATGGCAAGATGGACCGGGGCGCGGAGCGGGATGGCAAGGGCGCGCGCGGGGACCGCGACGGCAAGGCCGACCGCGACGGCAATGACCGCGAGGGTCGTGGGGCACGGGGCGAGCGGGACGGTCGCGGTGGCCGGGACCGCGGTGACCGGGGTTCGGTGCGGGGCGCCTACGGCCGCCTCGGCGCGCCCCAGCGGACGGAGTTCCGCCAGAGTGTGTTTCGCCGCGGCATCCCGCGTCTGGCAGCGGGCGCCTTCGCCCTCACCGTCGGCACGGCCATCGCTCGCAGCTACACTCTCTACGATCTGCCGCCGGACATCATCCGCATCGCGCCGGAATACGAGGATTACCGCTACGTGCTCGTCGACGACGACATCGTCATCGTCGATCCCGATACCTACGAGATCGTAGACGTGATCCGGGGCTGATCGCCACCGGACAAGACCGGGGGAGGGCGCGGACGCGCCCTCCTTCTCATCACCGCTTGGATCGGTCGAGGAGGCCCGAGACCACCCGGGCGGTGTAGTCGACCATCGGCACGATGCGCGCGTAGTTCAGCCGCGTCGGCCCGATCACGCCGACGACGCCGACGATCTTCTGCGCGCCATCGCGAAACGGCGCGGCGATCATCGAGGAGCCGGACAGCGAGAACAGCTTATTTTCCGAACCGATGAAGATCCGCACGCCCTCGCCGCCCTCGGCACGGGACAGAAGCTCGATGACGTCCTTCTGGGTCTCGAGGTCGTTGAACAGCAGGCGGATGCGTTCGAGATCCTCGGCGGCCCGCAGGTCGTCGAGCAGGTTGGCCTGGCCCCGGACGATGAGCTGACGCGCGTCCGACGGTCCGACGGAGACGGCGAGCCCCGCATCGACGAGACGCTCGGTGATGACGTCGAGCTCGCGCTTCATCGCCTGGCGCCCGGATTCGATCTCGGCCCGCAGGGTCCCGAGGGTGCGGCCCTGGAGCCGGGCGTTGAGGTAGTTCGAGGCCTCCTGCAGGGCGCTCGCCGGCAGGCCGGGCGGCAGGTCGAGGAGGCGATTCTCCACGGACCCGTCGTCGGAGACGAGGACAACGAGGGCACGGGCGGGGTCGAGGCGCACGAACTCGATGTGCTTGAGATGCACGTTGGTCTTCGTGGTCAACACCACGCCGGCTCCGCGCGAGATCCCCGACAGCAGGGTCGAGGCTTCCGCGAGCGCGCTGTCGAAGGTGTGGCCGGAGGCCGCCGCCCGCATCTGCGCCTCGATGCGGGCCTGCTCGTCACGGCCGACATCACCGAGTTCGAGCATGGCATCGACGAAGAAGCGCAGGCCCTGCTCCGTCGGCAGCCGGCCGGCCGAGGCATGGGGCGCGTAGATGAGCCCGGAATGCTCCAGGTCCGCCATCACGTTGCGGATGGAGGCCGGCGACAGGGCCATGGGCAGGATGCGGGCGAGATTGCGCGACCCCACGGGCTCGCCGTTGGTAAGATAGCTCTCCACGATCTGCCGAAAGATCTCGCGGGCACGCTCGTTGAGCGCGGCAAGAACCTGCATCTGCTGGGGAGAGGAGAAGGGGCGGGCGGACTCGGTCACGGGGCTTTCCTGAGCTTCCGATTGTGTCCGGTCGGTGCCCCTTGCACAAGCTGTGCTCCGGAGATCGGCCCGGGCGGGCGCTCCGGGTTTTAATCCTTCGCCGCACGAAAACGCACGACATTAAAAAACGTCCGTTCGTTGAGACTATCCCGGCGGATCGTGCGTTCCAACTCGCTCGCACCCGGTCCGATGGGTGCTGGTTCCGCGTCGCATCCCAAGGGAGTCCCCATGCGCACCACACCCCGTTCAGGCCTCGTCCGGTCCCTCGCCATCGTGCTCGCGATGATCGGTGCGATGTTCGTCGCCGCCCCGCAGGGTGCCCAGGCGGCGCCCGCCATGGTCTCGACGCAGGTCGCCGGCCCGGCCGACGCCCTCACACAAGTCCAGTACGGCGGCTGGCGTCATCACCACGGCCATCACCACCGTCATTTCGGCCATCGCCGGCACTTCGGTCATCACTACGGCCACCGCCGTCACCATTTCGGCCGTCACTTCGGCCATCATCGCCACCACCACCATGGCTACGGCTACGGCCGCCGCCACTTCTACTGAGACCGAAGGGGCGCCCACGGGGCGCCCCTTTTCGTTCGAGGACGTTGCCGGGGCCGGCCCCGGCGCCTAAGAGCCGCGTCCTGACACCTCAACCGGGAGAGCGGCATGCGGCCCTCGAAGCGCGCCAACGACGATCTGCGCACCGTCACCCTCGAGCGCGCCGTCGCCCGCTACGCCGAAGGCTCCTGCCTCGTGACGTTCGGCGAGACGCGCGTGCTCTGCACCGCCTCCCTGGAAGAGCGCGGGCCGCCGTGGCTGCGCGGCTCGGGCAAGGGCTGGATCACCGCGGAGTATTCCATGCTGCCGCGCGCGACCCACGAGCGCACCCGGCGCGAGGTCAATTCCGGCAAGCCGTCCGGCCGCACGCAGGAGATCCAGCGCCTCATCGGCCGCTCCCTGCGCGCCGTCACCAACCTGCCGGCCATGGGCGAGCGCCAGATCACCGTCGATTGCGACGTGATCCAGGCCGATGGCGGCACCCGCACGGCGGCGATCACGGGCGCCTGGGTGGCGCTGCACGATTGCTTCTCGTGGATGCGGGCCCGCTCCATCATCTCCGTCGATCCCCTGCGCGACCACGTGGCGGCGGTCTCGTGCGGCATCGTCAAGGGCGTGCCCGTGCTCGACCTCGACTACGCCGAGGATTCGGGCGCCGAGACCGACGCCAACTTCGTCATCACCGGGTCGGGCGGCCTCGTCGAGGTTCAGGGCACCGCCGAGGGCAAGCCGTTCTCCGAGGAAGAACTCCTCGCCCTCCTGCGCTTGGCCAAGGGCGGCACCGAGCGCCTCGTCGCCCTCCAGAAGCAGGCCCTCGCGCAAGCCGCGCCCGACAAGAAGGCCACCGCATGAGCCAGCACCGCATCCTCTCCGGCCGGGTCGTCATCGCGACCCACAACGCCGGCAAGCTCGTGGAGATGCGCGAACTCCTGGCGCCCTTCGGGGTCGAGGCGGTCTCGGCCGGGGAACTCGGCCTGCCCGAGCCCGACGAGACCGGCACGATGTTTTCGGAGAATGCCGCCATCAAGGCGAATGCCGCCGCGCAAGCGTCGGGCCTTCCCGCCTTCGCGGACGATTCGGGCCTCTGCGTGAACGCCCTCGACGGGGCGCCGGGTCTGTTCTCGGCACGCTGGGCCGGGGAATCCAAGGATTTCGGCGGAGCCATGGCCCGGGTCGCGGCCGAGATCGAGAAGCGCGGCGACACCACGCGCCGGGCGCACTTCGTCTCGGCTCTCGTCATCGCCTGGCCGGACGGCCACACGGAAACCTTCGAGGGCCGGGTGTTCGGCCAGATCGTGCCCCCGCGCGGCGCCAAGGGGTTCGGCTACGATCCGATGTTCCTGCCCGACGGGCACGACCGCACCTTCGGTGAGATCTCGTCGGAGGAGAAACACGGCGTCGACTGGCAGACGGGCGATGCCCTCTCGCACCGAGCCCGCGCCTTCGTACTCCTGGCGCAGGCGTGCCTGCGGCGACCGGCCTGAGTCAGCCGCCGTTCTGCGAGCGGTCCGCCATGCCGTAGCGGCGGCCGCTCGCGGGCGGTCCGTCCTGGCCGTTTCCGGCCACCACGACGAGGCGCTGGACCTCGCCGCGCAGGAATGCCTGCAGGAATCGGTTGTAATCGCGGAACACGACGCAGCCGTTCGAGGCGCCGCTCGGGCCGAGCATGTAGGTGTGCGCCAGCAGGCCGACGCGGCCATGGATGGCGCCGGGGCCGCCGACGGGGTTGAGACGGATCGCCCGCACCCCGTGGAACAGGGCCTCGCGCTCGCGCAGATCGTAGGTGCCGGGCGGCGTCGCCCCGCGCATGGACAGGTGCACGTGGCGCGGATTGTCTTGGGCGGGCCCCAGGCCCGAATGCGCCTCCAGCACCTCCCCGTTGGGCAGCGTCACCCGGCCGGCGGTGATGTCGTAGACCGCGACGCCGCTGCCCATGGCGGGGGCCGGGACGAGACGCTGGCGCGAGGGGATCGCCCCCGACCCTGAATCCACGGCGGCATAGCCGAGGGCCGTGGGGGCGGGCGCGTCGCCGAAGAGGCGGTCGAACAGGGACGGCTCCTCGACGCCGGCCGCGCGGAACACGCTCTGGGTCGAGGGCACGTCCGGGCGCCGGGTGAGGCGCGCGGTGACGGCCACGGGCCCGCGCCGGAATTCGGACGGTCGCGGAACCGGCAGCGGCGTCGCAAGGGCGATGCGTTCGAGCTTGGGCGCCGGAACGGCGGCGGTTCGGACGGGCGCGGGCACGGGCTCGGCCGGCGGCTCGACGGCGGCGAGAAGGGGTTCCACCGGCACCACGGCGGCGAACCGCTGAAACTCCGATGCCAGGGGGGCCGGACGAGCAGCGCCGGAAACGCCTAAGGCGGGCGTCGGATCGAGCATCCAGGCGTAATCGGCGGGGAGGGGCCGGTCGGGTACCGTCTCGGGCGCGACCGCGACGCTCACCGGCGGCGGGACCTCGCCCCAACCCGCGAGCCGGGCGCCGACGAGGCCGAGCGCCCCCACCGAGACGGCGAGCCACGCGCGGTTACGGCGGCGGCGGCGATCCTGTCGGGGGGAGCGGCGCGAGCGGAGCGCGACATAGGTCATGGGAACTCGAACTCGTTACGCAGGTCCCATTCGGGCAGCCCTGACCGAGTCCTGTCCGCACGGACGCACCGGGCGGGCCTGACAACGGATCGAAGATCACCGTGGCGGGAACGATTTACCGTAAGTGTGTTCGAGTAAGCCTTGCCTTGGTTAATCTTGGCTGAAGCGCAGCCTCGACTTTGCGCAGAAAAAACTGCCGTCATGGCTCAGTTCGGCACATTCGCGGCCCCTCGGGGTGGCGGCTCCGACGGCGGCCGGGATTGCCAAACGCCGCCCGCACGCGCACATCGCCCCCATGACCGAACCGACAGGCCCGGACCATCCGACCCGCGACGCGGGCTTCGGGGTCTACGTCCATTGGCCCTTCTGCGCCGCGAAGTGCCCGTATTGCGACTTCAACAGCCACGTGCGCCATGCGCCTGTGGACGAGGCGCGCTACCTCGCGGCGTTCCGGGCCGAGATCGCCCACATGGCGGCGCGCACACCAGACCGCACGGTCTCCAGCGTCTTCCTGGGCGGCGGCACACCCTCGCTGATGCGACCCGCCACCGTGGCGGGAATGCTCGATGCCATCGCGGGGGCCTGGGCGACCGCTCCGGACGTCGAGATCACCCTCGAGGCCAATCCGACGAGCGTGGAGGCCGAACGGTTCCGCGGCTACCGGACGGCCGGCGTCAACCGGGTGTCGCTGGGTGTCCAGGCCATGGACGACGCCGCCCTCAAGGGGCTCGGCCGGCTCCACACCGCGCAGGAAGCCATGGCGGCGGTCGCGGTCGCGGCTACGCATTTCGAGCGCTATTCCTTCGACCTCATCTATGCCCGACCCGACCAGAGCGTTGCGGCCTGGCGCGCCGAACTCCGCGAGGCCATCGCGCGGGCGGCCGAACACCTGTCGCTCTATCAGCTAACCATCGAACCCGGCACGCCGTTCTTCGGCCTCGCCGCCGCCGGGCGCCTCGTGCCGCCAGACGACGACCACGCCCGCGCCCTCTACGACGTGACCCAGGAGGTCTGCGACGCGGCGGGGTTGCCGGCCTACGAGATCTCCAACCACGCCCGCCCCGGCGCGCAGTCGCGCCACAACCTGCTGTACTGGCGCTACGGCGAGTATGCGGGCATCGGTCCCGGAGCCCACGGCCGCCTCGTCGGTCCGCAAGGCCGCCTCGGCACGGTCACCGAGCGGGCGCCGGAAGCTTGGCTCGCCCGGGTCGAGGGCGACGGCCATGGGATCGTCGAGACCGAAACCCTGTCGGCGGACGACCAGGGCGATGAATTCCTGATGATGGGCCTGCGCCTCTCCGAGGGCATCGACCCGGCGCGCTACGCGGCGCTGAAGGGTCGCCCCCTCGACGCGGCGCGGATCGACGGCCTGGTCTCGCAGGGGCTCGCGGTGCGCCGCGCCGATGGCCGCATCGCCGCGACGGCGCGCGGCGCGCCGGTGCTGAACGCCCTCGTGGCCGCCCTCGCCGCGTGAGGCTCAGGTTCCGGAGCGCCCGAGCACCCGGGGGGCCGGACTGATCACCGGCGGGGCGCCACTGCGGATCTCGTAGACGGCGAGGGTCCGATCGCTCGGGCCGTCGGGCCTGAACCGGAAGGTGCCGTCGATCCCCGAGAAGCCCGCCGGATTGGTGAGCGTCGCGTCGGCGAAGCGCTGCGAGCCGAACTGACGGCTCAGCGCCGCCGTGAGCGATACGGCATCGTAGGCGAGCGTCGCCACGCGCGGCGGCACCGTGCCGAAGCGGGCCTGATAGCGCTGCGAGAAAGTCAAGAACCCCGCCGCGTCGGGGGCCGCGAACCAGCCCCCCTGGAGGGAGGGCAGGGCGAAGGCCCGGGCATCGTTCCACACGGCCGTGCCGAGGGGTCTGACCCGGGTCGGCGAGAACCCGGCCTTTGCCAGCACCGGATCGAGGCTCGCGAGCCCGTCCGGCGTGTCGGGCAGGAACAGGGCGTCGGCCTGGGCGCCGCCGCCGGCGATCAGGCCGGAGAGCCGGGCCACCGCCGGGCCGGGGCTGCCGGGAACGTAGCGCTCGATGCCGACGAGGCGCGCGCCCTTGCGCGCCACCGCCTCGCGGAACTGCGCCTCGACGGCGTTGCCGTAGCTGTTCTGCGGAATCAGGGCCGCGAAGGAGCGCCGTCCCTTCGCGACGGCCTCCTCGACGATGCGGTCCACCTCCGCCTGCGGCAGGAAGCTGAGGAGGTAGACGCCGCGCGCCGCCACGGCGGCATCCGTCGAGAAGGCGATAATCGGCTTGCCGGCCGTGCGGGCAGCACCGGCAGCGGCCTGGACGTTGGCAGCGAAGAGCGGGCCGAGAACGAGTTCGGCCCCATCGGCGAGGGCCGCCTGCGCCGCCTCGCGGGCGCCCTCCGCCGTGCCGCGGTCGTCCTTCACCAGGATCTGGAGGTCGGGCTTCTGGAAATCCTCGATGGCGAGTTCGGCGGCGTTGCGCAGGGCCGCGCCCACCGTCGCCCCGGGCCCGGTCAGCGGCACCACGAGGGCGACCTTGACCGACCCGGTCCCGATCCGGGTGCCGGGGGAGGTCGCCCCCGGAAGGCCCGTTTCCGCCGGCGGCAGGCCATCGGCGGGGGACGTTTCGGCAAGGGCCGGCGGCGGCCGGCGGCCGGAGCGCGGACCGCCGTCCGGGCCGCCGATGCACCCCGCCAGGGTCGCCAGCACGAGGGCACCGCCGCTCACGAGACCCGAGAGTCGCCATTTCGCGCGTGCCATCGCGGCCCCCTGTCGCCCGCCGTCCGTCCAGGTTGGAAGTGTAGGCGGAAAAAGTAAATGTGCGTGCCGGAGGGTGCGCGCATTCCGCCCGAGGGGGCCGGCATGGCATGGTCCGCTCCATGACACAGCGAAGCGACAAACCCGGCCGACCACGCCGGGACACCCCGGCCAACGGGCTCAAACCCGCCTCGACCTTCACGGCCTTCGGCCTTGCGGCGGAGGCCGAGCCCCTCGACCCCGGCCTGCACGTGGTCGCGACCCCCATCGGCAACCTCAGGGACGTCTCGTTCCGGACGCTGGCCACCCTGGCGGCGGCCGACACGGTGCTGGCCGAGGACACGCGCGTGACCCGCACTCTCCTCATGCATTACGGCATTACCACGCCGCTCGTGGCCTATCACGAGCATTCCAACGCCGCCGTGCGCGAGCGGATGATCGCCCGGATGCAGGCCGGCGAGGCCCTGGCCCTGGTCTCCGACGCCGGCACGCCCCTGGTGTCGGACCCCGGTTACAAGCTCGTCCAGGCGGCCATCGAGGCCGGCATCCGGATCACGCCGATCCCCGGTCCCTCGGCGGTGATGACCGCCATCGTGGCGGCGGGCCTACCCACCGACCGGTTCTTCTTCGAGGGCTTCCTTCCGCAGAAATCGGGTGCGCGCCGCAACCGTCTCGAAGCCCTGGCACAGGTCCCCGGCACCCTGGTGCTGTTCGAATCGCCCCATCGCCTGCCGGAAATGCTCGTCGACGCCGCCGAAATCCTCGGCGCCGGCCGCCCGGCGGCCGTGGCCCGGGAGCTGACCAAGCTCTACGAGACCATCCGGCGTGGCACCCTCGGCCAACTCGCCGAGACCTTCGCGGAGGAGGGGGCGCCGCGCGGTGAGATCGTGGTGATCATCGGGACCGGCACGGACGAGCCCAACGAGGCCGAGACCGATGCGGGCCTCGACGCGGCGCTCAATGCCGCCCTCGCCCGGCACTCCATCAAGGACGCCGCTGCCCTGGTGGCCGACGAGACCGGCCAGCCGCGCCGGGTGGTCTATGCCCGAGCCCTGGCCCTGTCTCGACGCTCCGATGACGACGCCTGAGCGGCGCGAAAAGGACACGGCCCGGCGGCTCGCCACCCATGGGCGCGGCCTTTCGGGGGAGGGTCGGGCGCTGCTGGCGCTCATGCTGAAGGGATACTGGCCGCTCGCCCGGCGCTACGGCGCGGCGGGCGGCGAGATCGACCTCGTGATGCGGCGCGGGCGCACCATCGCCTTCATCGAGGTCAAGGCACGCGCGACCCTGGGGACCGCGCTTGCGGCCATCGACGGGCGCAAGCGCGCGCGGTTCTCGCGGGCGGTCCGGGCCTGGGTCGCGGCGCATCCGGAGTGCATCGGCCTGACCTTGCGGGCGGATGCGGTCCTGGTCGCACCGCGGCGCTGGCCGACCCACCTCGCCGACGCGTTCCCCCTGGAGGAACGCTGAGGCGTCAGCCCCGCGCGGCGGCGACGGCGGCGAGCAAGGTGCGCTTGAGATCGGCCTGACTGAACGGCTTCTGCACCACCGGGCGGTCGCGGAACGGCTCGCGGATGCCGGCGCCGCCGTAGCCCGTGGAGAACACGATGGGAAGATTGCGTTTCACGATGGCCTCGGCCACCGGATAGATCGGCTCGCCCGCCACGTTCACGTCGAGGATCGCCACCTCGAACGTCTCGGAGGCGGCCATTTCGAGGGCCGTGGACAGGCGCGCAGCCGGGCCGACCACCGTGCAGCCGAAATCGAGGAGCATATCCTCGAGGAGCATCGAGATCGCGGCCTCGTCCTCGACGACAAGCACGCGAGCCCCATTCAGAAGGTCTTCGTTCACTTGAGCACTCACGCCGGGGATTCTTCCCTTCGATCCGTTCCATGTTCCGGAACGTCGTATGCAGAGAGGAGTCTTGCTACAAAGACGGAGTCTCGAAATCGACCCCGGCGAGGATGGACCTCACCATGGGTCGTGAGCGCGACAACGTAGCCGAGAATCCCGGACGGTGGAGGGCCCTCCAGGACACAGCGAGCCGTCGCCCGTTCCGCCGGGCGTGTCAAGCACTTCACCCGTCCCGAAGCCCGCAGTCGGGCGCGGATGTTAAGAAGTGATACATTTGCGTCTCAAAGTGCCTCATAAAATGCCCGGTCGTGATCGGCTGTCGTGCTGCGCACGGCGGCGCAGCGGGCGTTTCGTGAGAGGCACCCCACCATCCGCGAAACGGCCAGCGAAAGGTCTCATGCCGGAACGGTCTTCACCTCCCGCGCAAGCCCGGTTGCGAATGCCCTCCCGACGGGTGGTGCTCGGCGGATTCCTGAGCGCCCCCCTCGCCGCATCGGGATCCGCGAGGGCTGCGGCGCCCCTCGTCGTAGCCTCGAAGAGCGATACCGAAGGGGCGCTGACGGGCGCCATGATCGCCCTGGCGCTCGAATCCCTCGGGCTGACGGTGGTGCGCAAGCTCGGCCTCGGGCCGACCCTCATCGTGCGCAACGCCCTGCTGTCGGGCGAGGTCGATCTCGCGCCGGAATACACCGGCAACGGTGCCTTCTTCACCGATACGGTGTCGGACCCCGCCTGGAAGATCCCGGAGGGCGCCTTCGAGACCATCCGCCGGGCGGACGCGGCGCTTGGCCTCGTCTGGCTCGCGCGGGCTCCGGCCAACAACACCTGGCTCATCGCCGTGAATGGGGATCTCGCCCGTCGCGAAGGGCTCGCCACCATGGCGGACTTCGCCCGGGCCACGGCGGCGGGCCTCATCCGTCTCGCGGCCTCGACGGAATTCGTCGAGAGTCCCGCCGCCCTGCCATCCTTCGAGGCCGCTTACGGCTTCCGCCTGCCCCTCGACCACATCATCAGCCTGCCGGGCGGCGATACGGCCGTGACGGCGCGGGCGGCCGCGCAGGGCATCAGCGGCCTCAACGCCGGCATGGTCTACGGCACCGACGGGGCCCTCGACGCCCTCGACCTCGTGGTGATGGCCGATCCGAAGGGCGCGCAGATCGTCTACGAGGTCGCCCCGGTGATCCGGGCCGAGGCCCTTGCCCGCCATTCGGAGATCCGGCCCGTCCTCGCCCGCATCTTCAGCGGCCTCAACGCTCCGATCCTGCGCAGCCTCAACGCCCGCGTCACCGTGGACGGCGCCGTGGCCGAAGCCGTGGCGCGCGCTTACCTCACCCAGAGCGGCCTCCTGTGACGAACCGCCTTCCGTATGCAACGGCGGGGCAGCCGAGCCTCCCGCGTCTCTTGCCGGCTCTCATGCCTGCGATCACGGCCGTTGCCGGTGTGGCGGCCCTGGCGGCGGCCCTCGTCTGGACGCCGCTCCTCGTCATCGCGGCGAACCGCCTCGTGCCCGGCGTCCCGGTGACCGGCTGGGCCACCCTCGGCCCCGCTTTGGTCGCGATCCTCGCCTGCGCGGCCTTCGCGTCCGCTCTCCTCGCCGCCTCGCCCGGACGCCGGGCGGGTGCCGTCGCCCTGATTCTGATCCTCGCCGCCGCCGGTCTCTTCGCCTGGGGACTCGGTCACGGCGCCGCCGTGCGGATGGAGGGGCGCCCCCCGGCCGCGCGGGCGGGTCTCGGGGCGGGGGTCTGGTTCGTGGCCCTGTGGTTCGCCACCGCCCTCGGGCTCGCGACGCGACGCATCCGCCTCTCCGGCCTCGGCGCGGGCGTCGCCGGCCTCCTCGTCCTCGCCCTCGTGTTGGCCGGCCGGGCCGGGGCCTTCGACGCCCTGTCACTGGCCGTCGAGTACGCGGCCCGGCGCGAGACCGTGCAGGCCGCCCTATGGGAGCACCTCGCCCTCGCGAGTGGCGGCCTGGGGCTGGCGATCCCGGCCGTGGCCGTCCTATCCCTGTGGCGGCGTGGGCAGGATCTCGTGGGGATCGTCATCGGCGGGGTGCAGGTCGTCCCGGCGGTGGCGCTGCTCGGCGCCCTCGTGGCGTTTACGGGCGGCCTCCTGCGCGCCCTGCCGGCCCTGCGCGACCTCGGCGTCTCCGCCCTCGGACCGGCCCCCGCCATCGTGGGCATCGCCGCCTATCTGCTCCTGCCCCTCTGGCGTGGGCTCGCGGCGGCCCTGCGGGCGCCCGACTCTGCAAGCCTCGACGCGGCCAAGGCCCTCGGCCTGACGCGGGCGCAGATCCTCCTGCGCCTGCGCCTGCCCCTCGGGGCGCCCCAACTCGTCGGCGCCCTGCGGGTCGCGACGGTGCAGGCCCTCGGGCTCGCCACCCTCGGCGCCCTCATTGGGGCGGGCGGCCTCGGGCGGATCGTCTTCGACGGGATGGCCCAGTTCGCGCCCGATCTCATCCTCCTCGGGGCGATCCCCATCGTCGCCGTGTCGCTCATGGCGGAACGCGGTCTGAGCGCCCTGGAGGGATCGCTGCGCGCGAGGCGCCCGGCATGAGCGCCCGAACGCTGGTGCCCGTCGCCGTCACCGGCCTCGTCCTGGCGGCCATGAGCCACCCCGCCGTGGCGACCCGGATCGCCAGCGCACTCGGCGATGCGCCGCGCCGGGCCCTGGACGTGGATCGCCTCCTCGCGCTCGCCATGCAGCACATCGCGCTCGCCGGAACGGGCTTCGCCCTCGTGGCGATCCTTGGGCTTGGTCTCGGTATTCTGGCGACCCGAAGGACCGGCGCGCGCCTGCGGCCGGCCATCGACGCCCTCGCGGCGGGTGCGCAGGCGGTGCCGCCCGTGGTGACGGTAGCCCTTGCCCTGCCGATCCTCGGATTCGGCGGTCCGCCGACCCTGCTGGCTCTGGTGGGCTACGGAGTGATGCCGACCTTGCGCGGAACGGCGGGCGCCCTGGAGGCGGTCTCGCCGGAGGCGAGGGCGGCCGCCGAAGCCATGGGCATGACCCGCCTGCAGATCCTGATCGGCGTCGAACTACCCCTGGCGGCGCCGGAGATCGTCGAGGGCCTGCGCACGGCCCTGGTGCTCGCCGTGGCCACGGCCGCCGTGGGGGCGCTCGCGGGCGCCTCGACATTCGGCACTCCCATCGTCGCGGGCCTGCAGAACCAGAACACCGTGCCGATGCTCCAGGGCGCGGCGGCAACCGCCGCCCTGGCCTTCCTCGGCGATGCCGCCCTGCTGGGGCTGGCGGCCGTCTTGCGGATCAATCGTCCGTGAAGGTGACCTTGGCGCCGGACTCGATCCGGCTCGCGAGGTCGCGCACGTCCCAGTTGGTGAGGCGGATGCAGCCGTGCGATTCGGTCTTGCCGACCTTCTCGGGCTCCGGCGTCCCGTGGATGCCGTAGGAGGGGATCGACAGGTCGATCCACACCACGCCCACGGGGTTGTTTGGGCCGGGGCGAATCGTGAAGCTCTCCTTCGTCTTCACGCCCTTGAACGCGTATTTGGGGTTGTAGGTGTAGGTCGGCGCGAACGCGACGCCCTTCACCGTGGTCTGCCCCGAGGGGGCCGGTTTCTCCTCGCTGCCGATGGAGGCGGGATAGAAGGCCACGAGCTTGCCCGCCTTGTCGAAGGCACGCAGATGGCGCGTCTCCTTGTCGACGGTGACGCGCGCGACATCCTTCTGCATGGCCTTCCTGTCCTCGGCCGACGGCTTGCCCGTTCCCAGGGGCGGCACCGCCGCGACGGTGATCACCGTGCCGGCCTTGTCGAGGGGCTTGTCGGGATTGAGGGCCGTGAGGAGGGCGGGCGCCATGTGGAAGCGCTCGGCCAGCATCTCGCGGGCATCAGTGTAGCCCAGGGACTCGAGATCGGCCTGATCCTCCATCTTGGGCGGAATCTTGGACACGTAGGGGCCGGAGACGTCGGCCTCGGTCAGGGTATAGTCGGCCACCACAGGCTCGGTGCTCGTGGCTCTGAGCTTATCGAAGAGGGCCGCATTCAACTCGGTCGCGGCCGGCAAGCCGTTGGCGACGGCGAAGGCCGAGAGAGCGCCCCGCAGGTTCTCACCGTCGCGCCCGTCGATGGCGCCGGGCGAGAAATGCCCCCGGTCGAGCAGAACCTGAACCTTCACCAGAAGCGGGTCGGGCCGCTTGTCGCCGGTCTGGCCCGCCGACTCCTGCCGGTCATTCCCCGTCTTGCCCGCCTCCTTGCCGGCTTTCTGGGGGCCGGCATCCCCCGTGAACACGGCGGTATCGATCGCCTCGCGGGTGAGGGTGGGCGCGTCGGTTGCGGCCGGCTCCGCCTTGGTGGCGGCCTCCTTGGCGGGGGTCTCTTTGGCCGGGCTCTCCTTGCTCGGCGCCGCCAGGGCGCCGCTGGCGAAGCAGGCCAAGGCCATCAGGGATACGCCGCCGATCCTCGAAAATCCCCGCATCGTCCCCACCCCGTATCCTCGCCGCAGCGCCACCGCCCGCGTCGGCAGGTCAAGCTCGGCGGACCCGAAGGCGTTCCACCGGCACCGCTCATTGGCACAGGCGATGGCCGGCAGTGCGCTCGCGTTCGTCGAGGTGGAGATGGTTGGCGTGGGCCGCATCGGTGCCGGGCCCCAGGACCGTGCGGAAGAAACCGCACGCCTTGGCACGGGCATGGGCAAGGAAGGCCGCGTCCGGCGTTCCCTCGGGGAGGGGCGCCACCGCGAGAGCGGGCCGCCCGGCGAAGGTGAAGGCCATCACGTCGATGCCGTTGGCGAAGGCATGCTCGCTGAGCTTCGCCTCGGGGTCATGATTCTGGCCACGGCAGACATAGGTGGTGCCGAGGCTCAGGCCCTTGAGGGGCTGCGACAGGTCGCGCTCCGCCAGAAGCTGCGCCTCCGTGGCCCAGCGCGCCAGGGCTTCGGCGGCGCCGCAGACGAGGGTCGCGGGCGGCGTAAGGGCGAGGTCGCCGGCCAGCGCCGTCACCTTCAGGGGGCGCGCCGCGCCGCACTGCCCATCCGAGAGGGCGGGCAGGGGTTCGAAGCGGGCGCCGAGGCGCTCCAGGCGCTGACGGCACGCCGTGTCGTCGATCGCCACCACCGTCAGGGCGAGCGCCGCCTCGCCGGAGAGTTCGGGTGGACGGGCCGGGGGGAGGGGCGGCGGCTTGTCCTCGGCCTTTCCGTCACCGGGTTTCGCCTCGTCGGGCTTGGCCGCCTCGGACTTGGCCACATCAGGTTTGGCGGCTTCGGACTTGGCCGGTTCGGATTTGGCCGCATCGGGCTTGGCCGGTTCGGGTTTGGCCGCCGGAGTCGAGAGTTCGGGCGGACGCTCGGGCGGGCGCGGCGCGTCGATGACGGGGGCCGTGGGCTGCGTCAGATCCGCCGGGCGGGCCGGTGGCACCGGCGGCGGGACCGGGATCGCCGTCTCCTGCTGCGCGCGGGCGCCCGGGGCGCAGAGGGCGACTGTCACGACCCCGCAACGGATCAGGGCCGGAACAGAGGCGAGCGAACGCGAGAACATCCGGATCCTATCCTGTCCGGCCGCTTCAACCCGCCGGACCCGTCACGATCGGGGGATCGTGCGGGCGGAGCAAGAGCATGCGGGCAACAGGGCCGGCGCAACATGCCGCCCCAGCCTTTGCGCCCGGACGACGCGACGCTTAACGTCCAGCCGAGACAGCATTCCGGACATCGAACGCCAGGACCACCATGACGACCGCTTCCCCCACCACCGAGGCCGCCACCGGACCATTCGCGGAACGCACCTGGACGACCCCCTTCGGCCTGCCGCCGTTCGAGCGCATCACGCCTGCCCATTACCTTCCGGCCTTCGAGGCCGCCCTCGACGCCCACAACGCCGAGATCGCGGCCATCGCGGGGGCGTCCGAGGCGCCGACCTTCGACAACACCGTGGGCGCCCTGGAACGGGCCGGCCTCGACCTCGACCGGGTCGCGGGCGTGTTCTTCAACCTCAGCGGCAGCCACACAAACCCGGAACTCCAGGCGGTGGAACGCGCCATCACGCCGCGCCTCGCCCGCCACGGCAGCGCCATCTACCTCAATCCCGAACTCTGGGCCCGAATCTCGGCCGTCGATGCCGAGGCCGAAGCTCTCGGGCCGGAGGAGCGTCGCGTCCTCGACCGCTACCGTATGCGCTTCCGGCGCTCGGGCGCGGACCTCGCCCCCGACGCGAAGGCCCGCATGGCCGAGATCGCCGGCCGCATGGCCGAACTCGGCACTCGCTTCAGCCAGAATCTGCTCGCCGACGAGGGCGCCTTCGCCCTGCCCCTCGACGGACCGGACGATCTCGCCGGCCTGCCCGACTTCCTGCGCGATGCCGCCGCCTCCGCCGCCCGGGAGCGCGGGGGCCAGCACGGCCACGTCATCACCCTGTCGCGCTCCCTCATCGAGCCGTTCCTCGTGTTCTCCACCCGCCGGGATCTGCGCGAGCGGGCCTACGAGGCCTGGTCGAAGCGCGGCGAGAACGGGGGCGACACCGACAATCGCGGTCTCATCGCGGAGATCGTCGCCCTGCGCGCCGAGCGGGCACGACTCCTCGGGTTCGAGAGCTTCGCCCACTTCAAGCTCGACGACACCATGGCAGGCCACCCCGACGCCGCCATGGACCTGCTGCGCAATGTCTGGACGCCCGCCCATCACCAGGCGGCGGCCGAGCGCGACCGGCTCCAGGGGCTGATCCAGGCGGAGGGCGGCAATTTCAGCCTCGCGCGTCACGATTGGCGCCATTACGCGGAGAAGCTGCGCCGGGCCGAGCACGATCTCGACGAGGGTGAGATCAAGCCATACCTGCCTCTGGACGGCATGATCGAAGCCGCCTTCGACACGGCCTCGCGCCTGTTCGGCCTGCGCTTCGAGGAGCTGACCGACGTACCGCGGTACCACCCGGACGTGCGCGCCTGGGCCGTGCGCGACGCCGACGGCTCTGAGGTGGGCGTCTTCCTCGGCGACTATTTCGCCCGTGCCTCGAAGCGCTCCGGCGCCTGGATGAGCGCCTTCCGCTCGCAGGAACGCCTCAACGGCGTCGTACGTCCGATCATCGTCAACGTCATGAACTTCGCCCGCGCCCCGGAGGGGGAGGCGACGCTGCTGTCCTTCGACGATGCCCGGACCCTGTTCCACGAGTTCGGTCATGCCCTGCACGGCCTCCTGTCCGACGTGACCTATCCGCTGCTCGCCGGCACGGCGGTGGCGGGGGACTTCGTCGAACTGCCGTCGCAACTCTACGAGCACTGGCTCGAACAGCCCGAGGTCCTGCGCCGGCACGCCCGCCATTACCGGACCGGCGAACCGATGCCGGAAGATCTGCTGAAGCGCCTGCTCGCGGCCCGCACCTTCAACCAGGGCTTTGCCACCGTCGAGTACACGTCGTCGGCCATCGTCGACATGACGCTGCACCTGTCGAGCGCGGGCGAGGACGGCCTCGACGTACTCGCCTTCGAGGCCGAGGCCCTGAAGCGCATCGCCATGCCGGCGGAAATCTCCATGCGGCACCGCGCGCCGCATTTCGCCCATATCTTCTCCGGCGACGGCTATGCCGCGGGCTACTACAGCTACCTGTGGTCGGAGGTGCTCGACGCCGATGCGTTCGACGCGTTCCGCGAGGCCGGGGACATCTTCCACCCCGAGACGGCGGCGCGGTTGCGAAAATTCGTCTACGGCGCGGGCAATCTGCGGGATCCGGGCGAGGCCTACACCGCTTTTCGCGGACGGCTTCCGAGCATCGATCCGCTCCTGCGCAAGCGGGGTCTGGCCGCGTGAATATGGTAACGCTTCAGTAAACAAGCGTCGTTAACCCATGCTTCCTGGGTTCCTCGGGAAGCATGGGTCATGACGGACACGGTCGGCACGACGTCGGACACCTCACCGGAAGCACTGCTGAAGCAAGCCGTGATGGGCGCTCGCACCAAGGTGGACGCGACGACCGCCGCCACGCCCGATCCCGCCGTGGCGGCGACCCCTTGGATGCGGCGGCTCGATCCGCGCCTCGCCGGTGTCGCGGGCACGGCCCTGGTGCTCGGCGGTCTGATCGGCGCCGGAGCGACCCGCCTCAGTGCGACGGACGACGCGCGGGGCACCACGGCCCTTGCGGAAATTCAGCAGCGGCTCGGCTCGGCGCAGGCCGAGACGGAGCATCTGAACCTGGCCCTCGGCGAGATCGGCAAGAAGCTGGCCCACGCCCAGGAGAGCGTCGATGCGAGCCGCGTCGAGGCGCGCACCCGCAACGCCGCCACGCTGGAACGCATCGCGCGCGCCGAACAAGCGCTGGCCGTGAAGGTCGGCGCCCTGAGCGAGCGGTTCGAGCAGATGGAAAAGGATCAGGCGGGACGCGTCGCGGCCCTCACGGCGCAGATCGACAAGCGCCTCACACCGCCGGCACCGGCGCCCGTGGCAGCCAAAGCGGCACCGGAACCGACGGAGACCGGCGCCATCGCCCATGCTGCTCCGAAGCCCGCCACCGACAACTGGGCCGTGCGCGAGGTCTACGACGGTGTCGCAGTTCTGGAGGATCGCAAGCGTCGACTGGTCGAGGTCGGGATCGGAGACACGATTCCGGGCATCGGTCGCGTCGACACCATCGAGCGACGTGGCCGCACCTGGGCCGTCGTCACCCGTCAGGGCGTCATCACCGCCCAGACTTGGTAGGCCGTCAGACGCGCCAAGGTGCAACCGACCTCACGAGATTCAGGTCGCCTGAACTTCGATCTCAGCGTCACGCGAGCAGAGGGGATAGCGCGGCTCGACGGTCATCGGGTCGGCCATCATCGAAGCGCGGGCGGCGCGGTTGCGCCCATGCGTCAAAGCCCGCGTTTGGGCTTCCTGGGACGGATGGAGGATCGCTGCGAGGAATCCGTGGCCCTCGAACTCCGAATCGAGATTTTTGGCTTCGAACACTGGCATTGCGTTCACCGACCCGGTGCCGTTGAAGACTCCAGAGGGAGCCGCGACCCGGTCACTGACAGAAACCGTGGATAACGCCAACGAGTTCCGAATGCACGCGGTCATTGATGATTAATTTACGATTGCGTATTTCAGACCACTTTCTCCGTGCGACATCGCACGCGAATACCTAGGATCACAGAAAAAGCGCGATATCCCGGCCGACTCCCTGCAAACGGTGCGGGCAATGCCGCCTCCCTCTCGCCCAAAAGACGCCCCATTCCATCGGAGCGATTCGCCTCCCGAATCACTGATTCGGCTCGGCGGTCGTGCGACGGGCGCAATGGGTGCCCGACGTGCCGGCGTCTGTGGGTTGCGGGCAAAACCAAACCCATCGGTCGCGCAGGGACGACGGCCTCCGGTCGTCGCTACGCGGCCTCGGCCTTCAAGAGCTCGGTGTTGATCGCGAAGGCCGCCATCGCGCCCTCGGCCGCCGCGACCACGGCGAACTGGACCCGTCGCGAGGCGTCGCCCGCGACGTAGAGGCCGGGCACGTTGGTGCTCTCGTACGCGCCCGTCGGCACGGTGCCCTTCGCGGAGAGGTCGCAGCCGAGCTGCGCGATGAGGGGCGACGGATGGTTCCCCCCTGGCGTGAGGAAGACGGCGCGGCAGGGCCGACTGGTGCCGTCGCCGAAGACGAGTCCCTTCGCCCGGATCCCGTCCCCCGTCAGGCGGGCGACCCCACCCTCCGCCACCGCGATGCCGTTGCGGGCGAGGCGGTCGCGGTCGGGCGCCGACAGGCCGTCCGCGCGTCCGTCGGTGCAGAGGGTGACATCCCGGCTCCAGACGGTGAGTTCGAGGGCGAGGCCGAGGCCGGCCTGCCCCGAGCCGTAGGCGACGAGGGGATGATCGCGGTTCTCGTATCCGTCGCAATACGGACAGGTATGGACACCGCGTCCCCAGTAGGTGTCGAACCCCTCGATGTCGGGCAGGTCCTGGCGCAGCCCCGTGGCGAGGATCAGCCGGCGCGCCTGCTCGATGCGGCCGTCGTCACACTCGACGGCGAAGCCATCGCCCATGCGGCGTGCCCTCCAGACATCGGTGGTCCGGCACGCCACGCTTGGATAACGTTCGAGATCGGCGCGGGCCTGCTCACGCAGGGCGCCGGGCGCCGTGCCGTCCCGGGTGTAAAGCCCCCAGGTTCGCGGGCTCGCCGCGTTGCGCGGGGTTCCGGCGTCGAGGAGGAGCACCGAGCGGCGGCATCGCCCGAGGATAAGCGCAGCGCTGAGGCCGGCGGGTCCACCGCCGACGATGACGACGTCATACATCGCGCCCCTCCCATCTCGCAGTCCCCGATGGAGCAACGGCCGAAGCGGGAGCCCGTTCAAACCAAAAAGGGCGCCCTGTCGGCGCCCTTTCCGTCTCGAACCCGTTGCGCCGGATCAGGCGGCCGTGGGAGCGGCCTTCACCGGGATGCCCTTCTCGGCCAGGAACTGCTGCAGCTCGCCCGACTGGAACATCTCGCGGGTGATGTCGCAGCCGCCGACGAACTCGCCCTTTACGTAGATCTGCGGAATCGTCGGCCAGTTCGAGAAAGCCTTGATGCCATCCCGGATCGCCATATCGTCGAGGACGTTCACGCCCTTGAACGGCACTTCGAGGTAATTGAGGATCTGAACCACCTGGCCCGAGAAACCGCACATGGGGAACTGCGGCGTGCCCTTCATGAACACGACCACGTCCTGGGACTCGATCTCGGCCTTGATGGTGGTGTTGGCGTCGGTCATGGTGTCGATCCTCTCAGGTATCGCAGTGATCTAGTGATGGTCGGCCGGCCTGTTCAAGGCCGAGGCGAGGCGCTCCAGGGCCCAATCCATGGTGAAGGTCTCGGAAACGAGTTCTTCGGGTGTGAACGGCATCGCATCGGGCAGGCCGACGACGAGACGATCGTCGAACATCCGGAGGGAGGCCTCCGCCTGGAGCCGTGCCGTCTTCCACAGCCATGACCAGTCGATCCGCTGCCGCATGCCGGGGGAGTAGGCCCGGCAGGCCGCCGCATGGAAAGCGATCACCTCGGATCGCCAGGATCGAGTCGACTGGGCGCTCGGCGCGGACATGTACTTCAGCACGTGAATGAGCATCTGCAGGAGCTTCTGCTCGACCGCGCTGATCTGAGACCGCCCCACGCTCTCGATCTCCTCGGCGATATTCTCCCAGTCGAGGGCGTTCGACAGATCGGGCCGCGACGCAAGGGCACGCACCGCAGCAGCCTGCTGCTCGGCCCAGGTCACGATGTCGTCGTCGTAGAGGCTGGGTTGATCCATGCGGCCACCCGAGTTTGTGCGTCTAATCCTGCGGGACGCCCGTGGTGAGCGCAAGGGCGTGCAGCACGCCCCCCATGCGCCCCTGGAGCGCGCCGTAGACCATCTGGTGCTGGGCCACCCGGGTCTTGCCCTTGAAGGCGGCGGAGAGGACGGTGGCGGCATAATGGTCGCCGTCCCCGGCCAGATCCTTGATCTCGATCCGGGCGTCGGGCAGGGCTTCCCGGATCATCGCCTCGATCTCGCGCGCATCCATGGGCATGGGGTCAACTCCTGTGAAACGGCTTGCGACGGTGACGCTGCGTCAGGCAGGAACGCCGGCCGGCTGGCTCGCCATGTAGGCGGGCAGCCAGCCCTCGTGAGCCTCGCGCAGTTCGGCGACCGCGATGGTCTGGCCGCCGGGCAAGGTCAGCGTGTCGCCGCCCGTCACCCCGATCACCAGGGCGTCGATGCCCTGCGCCGAGGCGCTGTAGAGAAGATCGGGCGCGGTCTCGGCATCGACGGCGAGGAGGTAGCGGGCCTGGTCCTCGCCGAAGAGGTAGGCGTGCGTCGCGAGGCCCGCCGGCACCTCGGGCAGCGCCGCGCCGACGCCGCCCGCCATGGCCATCTCGGCCAGAGCCACGGCAAGGCCGCCATCCGACAGGTCGTGAACGGTGTCGACCTGTCCCGAGACGATGAGTTCGCGCACGAAATCGCCGTTGCGGCGCTCCGTCGCCAGATCCACGGGCGGCGGCGCCCCCTCCTCACGGCCAGCGATGACGGCGAGGTAGGCGGACTGACCGAGCCAACCGGCAGTGTCGCCGATCAGAACCAGCAGATCGCCCTCGCGCTTGAGGCCGAGCGTGGCGTGGCGGGTCACGTCGGCCAGCACGCCGACACCGCCGATGGTCGGGGTCGGCAGGATGCCCACCCCGTTGGTCTCGTTGTAGAGCGAGACGTTGCCGGACACGACGGGGAAGTCGAGGGCGAGGCACGCCTCGCCGATGCCCTTGAGGCAGCCGACGAGCTGGCCCATGACCTCGGGCTTCTCGGGGTTGCCGAAGTTCAGATTGTCGGTGATGGCGAGCGGCGTCGCGCCCACCGCCGTGAGGTTACGCCAGGCTTCCGCCACGGCCTGCCGGCCGCCCTCGACGGGGTCGGCCTCGCAGTAGCGCGGCGTCACGTCGGCGGTCATGGCGAGGCCCTTGGGGCCGTCCTCGACGCGGACGATGGCGGCGTCCCCGCCGGGCTTCTGCACGGTGTTGCCGCCGATGAAGTGGTCGTACTGCTCGTAGACCCAGCGCTTCGAGGACAGGTCCGGCGAGCCGATGAGGCGCCTCAGGGCCTCGGCGCTGCCGACCGTCTCGGGCACGTCCGAGGCCAGGACCACGGGCTGGTGGGTGTTGGCGATGTGCGGCCGATCGTAGAGGGGGGCCTCGTCGCCGAGTTCCTTGATCGGCAGATCGGCCATGACGACGCCGTCGTGCTTGACCACGAAGCGAAGCGTATCGGTGGTGTGGCCGATGATCGCGAAGTCGAGCCCCCACTTCACGAAGATGGCTTCCGCCTCCGCCTCCATGCCGGGCTTGAGAACCATGAGCATGCGCTCTTGGCTCTCCGACAGCATCATCTCGTAGGCGGTCATGCCGGCCTCGCGGGCCGGCACCTTCTCGATGTGAAGTTCGACGCCGAGGTCGCCCTTGGCGCCCATCTCGACGGCCGAGCAGGTGAGGCCCGCCGCCCCCATGTCCTGGATGGCGATGACGGCGCCCGAGGCCATGAGCTCGAGGCAGGCTTCGAGGAGCAGCTTCTCCGCGAAGGGATCGCCGACCTGCACGGTGGGGCGCTTCGACTCGGACGCATCGTCGAACTCGGCCGAGGCCATGGTGGCGCCGTGGATGCCGTCGCGGCCGGTCTTCGAGCCGAGATAGACGATGGGGTTTCCGACGCCCGTGGCCGCCGCGTAGAAGATCGCGTCGGTGCGGGCGAGGCCCACCGCCATGGCGTTGACGAGGATGTTGCCGTCGTAGCGCGAATGGAAGCCCATGAGGCCGCCCACCGTCGGCACGCCGAAGGAGTTGCCATAGCCGCCGATGCCGGCCACCACACCCGAGACGAGGTGGCGGGTGCGCGGATGATCGGGCGAGCCGAACCGCAGGGCGTTGAGGGCCGCGATCGGTCGCGCGCCCATCGTGAACACATCGCGAAGAATGCCGCCGACGCCGGTCGTCGCGCCCTGGTAGGGCTCGATGAAGCTCGGGTGGTTGTGGCTCTCCATCTTGAACACGCAGGCGAGCCCGTCGCCGATGTCGATGACGCCCGCGTTCTCGCCCGGCCCCTGGATCACCCAGGGCGCCTTGGTCGGCAGGCCGCGCAGGTGTTTGCGCGAGGACTTGTACGAGCAGTGCTCGTTCCACATGGCCGAGACGATGCCGAGCTCGGTCAGCGTCGGGTCGCGCCCGATGAGGCCGCGGAAGCGCTCGTACTCGTCGGGCGTCAGGCCGTGCTGACGCACGAGTTCGGGGGTGATCGGAACATCGTTACGGAACATGCGAACCCTCTCGACACGATTCCTCGCAAGGCCATCCGGCCCGCGCGTCCGTCTCGGTCGTGACGGCTCTAGAGGGTTAGGGCGCGCCCTGGCAACCCGAACCCGCATCGCGCCGGTGCGGGGCACTCACGCGACGGGGTATTCATCGAGGACGCGCGCCTTGGGATGCGCGGCCGTGCTGCGCCAGCGCCGGAGGGCGGCGTGGACCGGCTCGGGGCCGGCCACGAAGGCGACGTAGTCGAAGGCTTGGCTGTCGCGGCTCGACATCAGAAGCTGGAAATGCATGCGGAACAGGTTCCACTTGCGCCGCTTGAGGATGCGTTTCTCGATGAGGTCCTCGATGCGGACGTGGATCTCCACGGGCCTGTGCGCGGCCGGGGCGGGGAGGCGCGATGCGCTCAAGGGGTTGCGCTTATGGATGGACAGCCAATCCCATTTCGCGCGTACGTCGAGCCAGCCGATGGCCTCGCAGGCGGCGACGCGGGCGAGCGACGCCCGCACGGCGGCGGCGCGGGGATCGAGGGTGATCCACGGAATCACGCTGCCGATGCTGACGAACGAGACCGGCGTCCCGCGTCGGCCGAACTCGGGATCGCGGGCGAGCACCCGGTCGAGGGCCTCGAGCCCGAGAAAGCTCGACGACGAATGGCCGATGACCACGATCTCGCTCGCCCCGTGCTCCGCAGCCCGGATCACGTCGGCGAGGGCGTCGAGGCGCCGGCTCATCCGCGTCTCGACGCCACTGGCGTGGTCGTGCGTGAAGGCGGTGTCGTCGACGAGATGGGCGACATAGAACGGTCTGCCCCGCGTCACCGCCATGAGCCCGGCCAGGATCGCGTAGGCGAAGACCGGCACCGCGAGGCCACGGCCGAGGCTGGCCCAGGGGCCGGCCGGCAAGGGCAGCAGACCGGCGAGCCCGAAGGCGGCGCCGAGGCTGAGGGCGACGAGGGCGAGATAGATGAGGTGGACGCCGACGATCACCCGGGCGAACCGCCGGGCCTCCTGACGGAAGCGCCGAAGGTAGCCCGAACGCCAGAGACGCCACCACAGGACCGGCACGGCGAGGAGCCGGCGCGCATTGCCGCGGGGAAACCGGGCGGCGACGATGTCGTCCCAGCGCAGCAGGGTATAGCGGATCTCGGCGCCGTCGGCCGAGACGCGCCAGTCGAGGCGCAGGCCGTCGGGCGACCGCGCGGAATCGCCGACGGTGATCGCCATGCCGCGCCGGGTGGCGGTGAGGCGGCTCTCGCGGCGAAACAGCCCCCAGTACGTCTCGGGCGGGCGCGGGTCGAAACCCGGCATGTAAAAGACCTGGCGTGGCCGGGTCTCGGCTGAGGGCGTTTCGTCTGAGATGGGGCGGTCCGTCCGGTGATGCGTCGGGGACGCTGTGCGACGGTCGCGACGGCGACCGCCTCCGTCCCTACACGATCCGGATCAGATCCGACGAGTGCCAAACCGCATCAGGCCGATCCGGCGGGGGCGTGCGAGAGGAACTCGGCGATGGTCTCGACGAAGCGCGCGCCGTAGGCCTCGCGCTTGCGCTCGCCGACCCCGTGGACCGTGCGCGGGGCGTAGAGATCGACGGGTTTGGAGCGCGCCATTTCGATGAGGGTGCGGTCGGGAAACACCATGAAGGCCGCGATGCCCTCCGCCCGGGCGATGGTCGCGCGCAGGCCCCGCAGATGCTGGAACAGCGCCTCCGTGGCCGGATCGAGATCGAGGCTCGCGTCGTCGCGGACGGCGGCGCGCTTGCGGTCGCGCGGCTCGGCCACCTTGGGCTCGGGGTCGGGGCGCATCTGAATGGTCTCGCGGCCGAACAGGATCGCCTCGCCCTTGTCTGTGAGCGAGAGACCGCCGAAGCCGTCGCCGTTTTCGGATACGGCGCCCGCCGCGAAGAGCTGGCGCAACATGGCACGCCACGCCGCCACGGGCTTGTCGGCCCCGACGCCGAAGGTCTTCAAGGCCGTGTGGCCGTTGCGGCGGATCGGATCGGACTCCTTGCCATGGACCACGTCGCAGACATAGGCCGCTCCGAAACGCTGGCCGGTGCGGACGATGGCCGAGAGCAGCTTCTGGGCCGGCACCGTGGCGTCGACGAGGGAGATGCCCGAGCGGCAGAGATCGCACCGCCCGCACGGCTCGCTCGCCTCGCCGAAGTAGCTCAGGAGGGATTGGCGGCGGCAGGTGGCCCCCTCGCACAGGGCGATCATCGCCTCGAGCTTGCTCCGCTCGACGCGGCGGCGCTCGTCCGGCACATCCTTCTCGTCGATCTGGCGACGGCGCAGCGACATGTCGTCGAGGCCGTAGATGGTGAGCGTGTCGGCGGGCAGGCCGTCGCGCCCGGCGCGGCCGATCTCCTGATAATATCCCTCGACGTTGGACGGCATGTCGGCGTGGCAGACGAAGCGCACGTCGGGCTTGTTGATGCCCATGCCGAAGGCGACGGTGGCGGTCATCACCACCCCGTCCTCCTGCAGGAACGTGTCCTGGTTCTTCATGCGCGTGCCCTGGTCGAGGCCGGCATGGTAGGGCAGGGCGTTGAAGCCGTCCTTGGCGAGGCTCTCGGCGAGTTGCTCCGTACGCTTGCGCGAGGAACAGTAGATGATCCCGCTCTCCGAGCGCCGGTGCTTGAGGAAGCGCTCGATCTGCCGGGTGGGATTGTCCTTCGGCACGAAGGTCAGGCGGATGTTCGGCCGGTCGAAGGAATGGACGAACGCCTTGAGCTCGCGGCCCGCCGGAAATAGCCGCTCGGTGATGTCGGCCCGCGTCGCCTTGTCGGCGGTCGCCGTCAGCGCCACGGTCTGGACGTTGCCCAGCGCCTCGCGGGCGCGGGCGAGGTCGCGGTATTCGGGCCGAAAATCGTGACCCCATTGCGAGACGCAGTGGGCCTCGTCCACGGCGAGGCGCCGGACGCCTGCGCCCCGCAGGGCATCCATCAGCCCTTCCATCATCAGCCGCTCGGGCGAGACGAACAGGAGCCTGAGGTCGCCGGCGCGGATCTGGCGCCAGGTCTCGCGCGCCGTCGCCTCGGGCACGGAGGAGTTGAGGGTCGCCGCCGCGACGCCGAAGCCGAGCATCTGCTGCACCTGGTCGTGCATCAGGGCGATGAGGGGCGAGACCACCACGGTGAGGGAGGATTCGACGAGGGCGGGCAATTGGTAGGTCATCGACTTACCCGAGCCCGTGGGCATCACGGCGAACACGTCGGTGCCGTCGAGAACCGAGCCGATGACCTCGTCCTGGCCGGGGCGGAAATCGTCGTAGCCGAAGGTCTTTTTCAACGCGGCGCGGGCCTCGTCGAGACGGCTTGTCATCGCGAACCTTGGGTGGGAATTCCGGGGGACGGCTCGATGGCCGGCGTCTTGATCGGGCGATGTGTAGACACTAGCATCGGACCGTCTACACGGGAGCGATCCTAATGCCTCTCAACATCCGAAGCGAGGAGGTGAATCGCCTCGCGGAGAAAGTGGCGGCCCTGGCCCGTGTCAGCAAGACCGAAGCGGTGCGGATCGCCCTGGTGCGGGAAGTGGAGCGGTTGGAGGCCAAGCCGTCGCTGCTGGAGCGGATGCGGCCGGCACGCGCGCGGATCGCCCAGCATCCGGATACGGGGCTGGAGGCGGACAAGGCCTTCTTCGACGAACTCAACGGGGAGCCGTGATGTTCGTCGATACGTCCGCCATGATCGCGATCCTCACCGGAGAAGAGGAAGACATCGCCCTGTTTCACTGCCTCGAGGGGGCGAGTCATCCGATCACGTCGGCCCTCGCCATCTTCGAGACGGCGAGCGCCGTTTGCCGCAAGAAGGGGCTGTCGGTGGAAGCGGCCGAGAGGGAGGTTCGCGGGTTGCTGGACCAAGCGCAGATCCGGGTGGTCTCCATGACCGACGCGGAGGCGCATGGCGCGCTCGCGGCCTACGCGCGGTACGGCAAGGGACGGGGACACCCGGCTCAGCTCAACATGGGCGACTGCTTCGCCTATGCCTGCGCACGGACCCACGACGTCCCGTTGCTGTTCGTCGGCAACGACTTTTCCCGAACCGACATTCCGTCCGCCCTCGCCTGAGCGTCACCGCGTCGCGATGGCGACCGCCGCACCCGCCATCACCGTCCCGGCGCCGCGATTGATCGCCCGCCGCGCGCGCTGCGAAGTGAAGGCCCGTCGGGCACGGGCCGCAGCCCCGGCATAGGCGGAGAGGACGCCGCTCAGGACGACGACGATGGCCGCGCCCATCGCGGCAAAGCCGGACGCGCTCAGGCGATCGAGATCGATTACACCCGGCAGGAGGGCGAGGAAGAACAGGATCACCTTCGGGTTGCCGAGGGTGAGAACGAGGCCGCCGACGAACTGGCGTATCCGACCGCCTTCATCCACGGGCATGGCCTCGATGGGCGCCACGGGCGCGGTCCAGGCTTTCCAGGCGAGAACCGCGAGATACGCGGCACCAGCGTATTTCAGGACCACGAACGCGGCGGCCAGGGACTGGGCGAGGAGGGCCATGCCGGCCGCCGCCACGCCGAACCAAACGAGGTCGCCCACGACGAAACCGGCGATGAAGGCCGCGATGCCGCTCGTCCCGCGCGCCAGCACCCGCGCCACGAGGGCGGCGATGCCGGGACCGGGCAAGGCCACCGCCACGGCGTAGAGGCCGGCAAACAGGAGGAGATTCGCGATCGACATGGCTCGTCCCGGCGGTTCAGGGCGCGGCGACGCGCCCATCGACGATCCTGACCATGTCGGCGCGCCCTTCGAGTTCCGTGAAGAGCGCCGGATCGGCCCCCGTCATCCAGACCTGACCCGAGAGGGCGTCGAGGGCATCGAACAGACCGGCCCGGCGGCGCGGATCGAGGTGTGCGGCGACCTCGTCGAGGAGGACGAGGGGCGCGATCCCGCACATGGCCTGGACGAGACGGGCATGGGCCAGCACCAGGCCGATGAGGAGCGCCTTCTGCTCGCCCGTGGAGGCGGTGGCGGCGGGCACGTCCTTGGGGCCGTGGCGCACCACGAGGTCGCTGGTCTGCGGGCCGCTGAGGGTGCGCCCGGCGGCGCGGTCGCGTGCGCGGCCGTGGCGCAGGGCCAGGCGGAAGCGGTCCTCGGCCTCCAGGGCCGGCCAGACGGCCACGAGGTCGTCGAGATCACCTTCGAGCCGCAGGGCCGCCCATGGGAACGGCTGGGCGTCGTCGCGGCTCTCCGCGATCAGCCGATCGAGGCGTTCGGTGGTCTCGCGCCGGGCCAGGGCCACGGCGACCCCGAGTTCGGCCACCTCGCGCTCGATTGCGTCGAGCCATTGCCCGTCGCTCGGCCGTTCCTCCAGGAGGCGGTTGCGCGAGCGCAGGGCCCGCTCCAGGGCGTTGACCCGTGCGCCGTGGGCCGCGTCCACGGCGAGGACCAGACGGTCGAGGAAGCGGCGGCGGTCGCCGGCCGGCCCCCGGAACAGGCCGTCGAAGTCGGGGGTCAGCCACACCACCCGCAGGAACTCGGAGAACGCCACGGGAGAGGGCGCCGTGGCCCCGTCGATCCGGCACAGGCGCGCGGCGCGTCCGTCGAGGCCCGGCGGTTCGTAGCCGGTGCCGACCCGATGCTCGCCCGCGCCCGCCGCCAGGGTCATGGACACGGCAAAGCCACCCGCGCCCCCGATGCGGGCCATGCCGGCGAGATCGGCCCGGCGCAGGCCCCGCCCCGGCGAGAACAGGGAGACGGCCTCCAGCAGATTGGTCTTGCCGGCGCCGTTCTCGCCGACGAGGGCCACGAAGCGGCGGCCCACGACGAGGTCGAGGTCGGCATGGTTGCGGAAGTCGCGACAGATCAGGCGAGTGAGGCGAAGGCCTCGCTCCGCCGACCCGTCTTCGGGCGTCATCTCGGTGGGAAGGGACGAAACGGTCGCGATCACACCCGCATCGGCATCAGGACATAGAGCGCGGGCGCGCCCTCGCGGTCCTGGATCAGGGTCGGCGAACCCGGATCGGCGAGCTTGAACAGGGCAGTGTCGCCCTCGAGCTGGCCGGTGATGTCGAGGAGATAGCGGGCGTTGAAGCCGATATCGAGGGCGGGCGCGTCGTAATCGACGTCGAGCTCCTCCGTGGCGCTGCCGGAATCCGGGTTGTTGACGGAGAGGGCGAGGCGCCCCTCCTGCACGGCGAGCTTCACCGCGCGGCCGCGCTCGGACGAGATGGTCGAGACGCGATCCACGGCGCGGGCGAACTGATCGCGCTCCACGGTGAGGAACTTATCGTTCCCGGCCGGGATCACCCGCTGGTAATCCGGGAAGGTGCCGTCGATGAGCTTGGAGATCAGCACCACGCCGCTGGCGAAGCGGAAGCGGATCTTGGCCGCCGACAGGTCGATCTCGACGCCCTCACCGCCATCCTCCACGAGCTTGATGATCTCGGCCACTGCCTTGCGCGGCACGATGACGCCCGGCATGTCGCGGCTGCCGTCCGGCGCCTCGATCTCGACGCGGGCGAGGCGGTGGCCGTCGGTGGCCACGGCCCGCATCTTCAAGGAGCCCTCGGACTCGATGGTGTGGAGGTAGATGCCGTTGAGATAATAGCGCGTCTCCTCCGTGGAGATGGCGAACTGCGTCTTCTCGATGAGGCGCTTGAGGTCGGCCGCCGCGAGGGTGAAGCGGTTCGGCAGCTCGCCGGCGGCGAGATCGGGAAAATCCCCCTCCGGCAGGGCCCCGAGAGAGAAGCGCGAGCGCCCCGAGCGGATCGTCATCTGCCCGCTCTCGCCACTGGTCTCCAGGGAGACCTGGGCACCGTCGGGCAATTTGCGCACGATGTCGTAGATCACGTGCGCCGGGACCGTGGTGGCGCCGGCATCCGCGACATCGGCGGGGATCGTCTCCGTCACCTCGATGTCGAGGTCGGTGGCGCGCAGTTCCAGGCCCGACGGACCGCCGCGCAGGAGCACGTTGGACAGGATCGGGATCGTGTTGCGACGTTCGACCACGCGGTGCACGTGGCCGAGCGAACGAAGGAGGGCCGCGCGCTCGACAGTGACTCTCATGGCAAAAACTCGTGGTCGCAGGAGAATGTCGCCTGAGCCGGCGCCGCACGAGGACGGGCTCAGGAGCCGAGCGGCTCAGTGGCCGAGCAACTTGGCGAAGGGCTTCACCGAACGCAAGTGCGAGATCGCGGTGATTCGGGGATGACGTCGCCCCGTGGATGGCGATCCACGGGGCGGGGCGCGATCAATCCTGCAGCATCCGCTTCAGAAGCTCGACTTCGTCGTTGAGGACGTTGTCCTCGCCGATGAGCTTGTCGATCTTGCGCACGGCGTGGAGCACCGTGGTGTGGTCGCGCCCGCCGAAGCGCCGGCCGATCTCGGGGAGCGAGCGCAGGGTGAGGACCTTCGACAGGTACATGGCGATCTGACGCGGCTTGACCACGGCGGCCGTGCGCCGCTCCGACAGGATGTCCGAGCGCGAGACGTTGTAGCGCGACGCGACGAGCTTCTGGATGTCCTCGATCTTGATGCGCTTGGGCTCGCGGTTCTTCACGAGGTCGCGGATCGCGGCCTCCGCCGTCTCCATGGTGACGACGGCTCCCGTGAGGGTCGCATGCGCCAGCAGGCGGTTCACGGCGCCTTCGAGGTCGCGGCCGTTGGCCGTGATCGATCGGGCGACGTAGGTCGCCACCGTGGGCGAGACCTCGAAGCTCGGATGCGAGACCTGCACGGCGGCCAGGCGGGCCGAGAGGATCGAGGTACGCAGCTGCTCGTCGAGGGTGCCGATTTCGACGACGAGGCCGCCGGCGAGGCGCGAGCGCACCCGCTCTTCCAAGGCCTCGAGTTCCGCCGGCGGCCGGTCGGAGGCAACGACGACCTGGCGGCCGGCATCGATCAGGGCATTGAGAGTGTGGCCGAACTCGGCCTGGATCGACTTGCCCTGGATGAACTGCACGTCGTCGAGGATGAGAAGATCGATGGCCCGCAGGCGCTCCTTGAAGGCGAGGGCGTTCTGGGTCTTCAGGGCGTTGACGAAGCCGTACATGAAACGGTCGGCGGTGAGGTAGATCACCCGACGGCCGGAATCGCGCGCGGCATGGCCGATGGCGTGGAGGAGGTGGGTCTTGCCGAGGCCCACCCCGGCATGGAGGTAGAGCGGATTGTAGAGTGCGCCCTGGCCGTCGTGGCGGGCCACGCGCTCACCGGCCGCATGAGCCAAGGCGTTGGAGCGACCGACCACGAAGCTCGCGAAGGTGAGGCGGTTGTCGAGGGGCGCGCCGTTGAGGTCGCCGGGGGCGCTCTCCGTCCGGGCCGGGGCGGGGGCGTCGGATTCGCTCTCGTTCGGAGCCTGCATCCCGGCCCCGGCGGCCTGGAGCCGGGCGAGCGGACTCGGCGATGCCATGGGTTTCGGCGCGGCGCCGGCAGCGGCGGCGGCCGGACGGGCCGCGGCGGGGCCACGCACCGACACGTCGATGCGCGTGACCTCCTCGACTTCGCTGCGGAAGGTGTTCAGCACCCGGTCGAGGTAGTGGGACTCGATCCAGCTCTTGAGGAAGCGCGTGGGCACCGTGAGGCGCGCCGTCCCGCCGGACACCTCCAGCAACTCGAGCCGCGCGAACCAGCTCGCGAACACGTCCTCGCCCAGTTCCGCCCGCAGGCGGCGCTTTACCCGTGCCCAGGCGGCGACCGGATCGGTGCCACTCACGCCGCTCATGGCCGCCTCGGCGCCGCCGGACGCGCTACCCTCGACATGCATCATCATTCTCCTCGCGCCGAGAGCGGAAAGCCGCCATCGGAACGTACGCACACTTGACTGATGTCGCGCCCCGCGAGCCATTCGCGAGACCCAGATGTTCACGCCGAAGTCAACTGACTTGCGGCGCTTCGTGTCGATGAAACCAGGCTATCAACAATAAGCTACGGTTCTCCTAACAACGGGACTAACGGGGATAGCGAAATAAGCACCTATCGCGACCTGGGTTTGGGCAACCGAGTCGAACGAGGGAGCCGAGCTTGTGCACGATTCACGCTCGACTCGTACATGCGCGGTGTTTGTCGGGTTTTCTCAAGCGATCGTTAAGTTACACTTGGCGTTAAGACTCCACAACACGGCAGATTCCGGATCATCGTTAACGCAACACTGCGGCGGATGACGGGCGACCGCACCACACCGGGACAGGCCAGGCCGGGAGCCGAACGGCGCCTTCCGGCGGAAGCGGACGAGCGGACGGCCGAAAACGAAGAAAGCCCGGCATCGCTGCCGGGCTTTCTTCGCAATGGGTCCTGAAGACGAAGGTGTTAGGCGGCGAGCGCCTTGACCCGAGCCGCGAGGCGCGAGACCTTCCGGGACGCGTTGTTCTTGTGCACGATGCCGTGCTGGGCGGCCCGCATGATCTCGGGCTCGGCTTCGCGCAGGGCGGTCAGCGCCGTGGACTGGTCACCACCGGCGATGGCTTCCTCGACCTTGCGGACGAAGGTGCGCATGCGGCTGCGACGCGAGCGGTTGACGGCGGTCCGCTTCGCGATCTTGCGGGTCATTTTCTTGGCCGACACGGTGTTGGCCATGGGGCATCCTCATCACGTTTGAGGCGATCCCGACGAGCCCGCAGGCCAGAGTGTCGTACGATCGCGCGCAGGTTGTTCGGGCAATGGCGAAGCCGACGGGCAGAACTGACCGCGACCGTCGGCAATCCGCGCTCTATAGCCACGCGTCGCCGATCCGTCAACGCAACGGTCGCGGGCAAGCGTCATGAGGCCGTCTTCCGCTTGATCGGCGCGCGCGCCGCGCGCGATGATCCGGTCCGGATCATGCGCGGGAGGAACGATGACGCGGGACTCATACGGCGAGCGGATCGCACGTCATCGCCCGCCCTCCGGCATGGCGAGCCCACGCTTCTCCGGCGTCGCGAGCTTCATGCGGCTGCCCGTCCTCGATCCCGCCGAGGCTCCGGGCCGGATCGACATCGGCCTCGTCGGGATTCCGTTCGACGGGGCCACCACCAACCGCCCCGGCGCGCGCCTCGGGCCGCGCGGCGTGCGCGAAGCCTCGACCGGCACGCGGGCGCTCAACGCGGCGACGGGGGTGGCTCCCTACGACCTCGCGGCCTGCGCCGACCTCGGCGACGTCTGCGTCAACCCCATCGACGTTGCCGCGACGGCCCGGCGGATCGAGGACTTCTATACCCCGCTGGCTGCCGCCGGCATCGTACCCCTGTCGGTGGGCGGCGACCATTTCGTGACCTACCCGGTCCTACGGGCGCTCGGCCGCCACAGGCCCTTAGGGCTCGTCCATATCGACGCTCACAGCGACACCGACGACGGACAGTACGACGGCAGCCGGATGACGCACGGAACGCCGTTCCGCCGGGCCATAGAGGACGGTGTCCTCGATCCGACGCGGATGATCCAGATCGGCCTGCGCGGCAGCATCGACGCCGCCGACGAACTCGACTGGGCCCGGGAGAGGGGCGTGAGGATCGTCCCCATGGAGGCGGTGATGGCGCGCGGCCTGCCGGAAGTCGCGGCCGAGGCGCTCGCCGTCGTCGGCGGGGGGCCGGCCTATCTCAGCTTCGACATCGACGCCCTCGATCCGGCCTACGCCCCCGGCACCGGCACCCCGGAGATGGGCGGATTCACGAGCCGGGAAGCACTGTTCCTCGTGCGGGCCTTGAGCGGCCTCGACCTCGTGGGAGCCGATCTCGTCGAGGTCGCACCCCCCCTCGATCCCTCCGGTCTCACGGCGCTCGCCGGCGCCACCCTGACCTTCGAGATCCTGTGCCTCCTCGCCCGCGCCGTCACGGACCGCCGCGCCCGGGCCGCCGCGGTTGACGCCGACGCATCCGGCGCAGACCCTGCGGCGGACGATTCGTGAAAGGCAACGGCTTGGATTCCGAGATCACGCTCTACCATGCGCCCAATACCCGCTCGACGGGGGTGCGCATTCTCCTGGCGGAACTCGACGCGCCGCACCGGCTGCACGTTCTGAATATGAAGGCCGGCGAGCACCGCGAGCCGGCCTTCCTCGCCGTCAATTCCATGGGGAAGGTGCCGGCCCTCACCCGGGGCGACGCCGTCGTGACCGAGCAGGCGGCGATCTACCTCTACCTCGCGGACCTGTTTCCGGACGCCAACCTCGCCCCCGCCATCGACGATGCGCTGCGCGGGCCGTATCTGCGCTGGATGGTCTATTACGGGTCGAGCTTCGAGCCGGCGGTCATCGATCGGGCGCTCCAGCGCGAGGCGGGCCCGCGCGCCATGTCGGCCTACGGCGACTTCGACACGGTGATGGCGACGTTGCTGGGGGCGCTGGCGAAGGGACCGTATCTCCTCGGGGATCGCTTCAGCGCCGCCGATATCCTCTGGGGCACGGCCCTCGGCTGGACCACGAGCTTCAAGCTCGTGCCCGAGCATCCGACGATCCGGGACTACATCGCTCGCGTCAACAGTCGGCCCGCCGCCACTCGGATCGCCGCGGAAGACGCCGCCCTATCGGATGCGCACGCGGCAGCGCAGGCGCAGACCTGATCGTTTCCCGCCACGACGCGCGATCAGCCCGGGGGCAGGGCGGGAACGGCCTGGGACACCACCTCGGCGGCGGGCTTCGGGGCCTTCTCGACGGCGCCGAAGGTGGCGAAGAGATGCATGCCGACCACGGGCGCGAAGACGAGGCTCATCATCACCGCCATGATCAGGGCGACGTTGGCGTCGCGCGCCGCCTTGGCGCGGACAGGCTTGCCGGACGATTTTGCAGTGGCCCGGCGCCGGGCGGCGGGCAGACGAAACTCAGTCGGAAGACGGATGTTCGTGCGGAAACCGACCGGGCGAAAAACGGCCGGGAAGGACGAAAGCTTCAAGACGGTCATGGGCTCACCTCGTTCGACCGGCCACCGGGGGGCCGATCGCGGGCGAACCCGATCCGGCGATCAGGCCTGGCGCACGCGGACGGCCGAAGGCGGCACGGTCCATCGACTACTGTCGCTGGGCATTGGGTCAGTCAGGTCCTATGGAGCCGCACAACCGGCGCGGAGCGGAGTCGTGGGCGACGCCGAAATGATGCCGGGGGACGGGTTAGTCAAGCCTTAACGCGCGGCGCGGGACATTGGGTCCGCAGGTATTTACCGCACTGCGTCACGTGGACAGCAACGCGGCGAACCGCGCGACGAGGCGGCGCCCGACCTCGTCCTTGTCGAGGGTCGGCCAGGTCTCGACGGAGCCGTCGCGCCCGACGAGATGAACGGTGTTCGTCAAGCCCCCCATCACCCCGCCGGAGGCCGAGACGTCGTTGGCGACGAGGAGATCGCATCCCTTGCGGGCGATCTTCCGGCGGGCATTGGCCAGCACGTCGTCGGTCTCGGCGGCGAAGCCCACTACGAGGGTCGGGCGGTCGCTCGACCGGGCCGCGATGGTGGCGAGGATGTCGGGGTTCTCGACGAGGACCAGGGGTGCCGGATCGCCGCCGTCCTTCTTGATCTTGTTCGCGCCGACGGAAGCGGGGCGCCAGTCGCCGACGGCGGCGGTGAACACGGCGATGTCCGCCGGCAGGGCCGTCTCCACCGCCGCCAGCATGGCGCGGGCGGTCTCGACGGCGATCACCCGCACCCCGGCCGGGTCCGGGATCTGAACGGGACCGGACACCAGGGTGACCTCGGCTCCCGCCGCCGCCGCCGCCGCCGCGATGGCGTGGCCCTGGCGGCCCGACGAACGGTTGGCGAGGTAGCGCACGGGGTCGATGGGCTCGTGGGTCGGACCGGAGGTGACGAGGACACGGCGCCCCGCGAGGGGCCTAGCAGGGTTCTGCGGCCGCCCGGCAAGGAAGCCGAAGCCAGAGCCCGCGTCGTCCCCCGCCAGCATCGCCTCCACGGCGTCGGCGATCTCGGCGGGTTCGGCGAGGCGCCCGGGGCCGAACTCGGCCTCCGCCATGGCTCCGTCGTTGGGGCCGACGACGTGGACGCCGTCCCCCTTCAGAGTCGCGAGGTTGCGCCGGGTCGCCGGGTGCTGCCACATCCGCACGTTCATGGCCGGGGCGATGAGGATCGGCAGGGTGGTGGCGAGGAGCACCGTGGCGGCGAGATCCGAGGCCTCCCCCGTGGCCATCCGGGCCATCAGGCTCGCGGTGGCGGGCGCCACCACGATGGCGTCGGCGTCGCGGGCGAGCTTGATGTGGCCGATATCGGCCTCCTCCGCCCGGTCGAACAGGTCCGTATGGGCGCGCTCGCCGGCGAGAGCCGCGGCGGCGAGGGGCGTCACGAATTCCTGGGCCCCCTTCGTCAGGAGCGGGCGCACCTGGGCCCCGCGCTCGCGCAGGCGGCGGATGAGGTCGAGGGCCTTGTAGGCCGCGATGCCGCCGCCGATCACGAGGAGGATACGGCGGTTCTGGAGCGGACGGGTCATGGAGCACTCATCGGGACTGACGGGCCCCAAGGCCCGACCCGCTCCATACACCCGAACCGCCCCGGATGCAGGCCGCGTCAGGCCGGCGGACGCGGGGCTTGAGCGAGGCGGGCCGGAGCGTGGACGGCCCCCATGGACTGAGCCATCTCGGCGGCGGTCAAACCGGCGCCGTCGCGCCGGTCCGGATCGGCGCCGTTGGCCAGCAGCAGATCGATCATCTCGATCCGGTCGAACATCGCCGCCGTCATGAGGGCCGTGCGGGAGCCGTCGCCGGTGCCGTCCACGAGGGCGCCGTGGGCGAGCAGCAGTTCGGCCATGGCGCGGTCACCCTTGAACGCGGCGCCGGCCAGCGGCGTCTGGCCCCGGTCATTGGCGAGTTCGGGATCGCCGCCGTGTTCGAGGATCGCCCGCGCGGTCTCGGCCTGCCCATTGTAGGCGGCGAGCATGAGCAGGCTGTCGCCCTTGTCGTTGCGCAGATTGGCCGGCAAGCCCTGGCCGAACAGGTCGGCGAGTTCCTGCGTGTGCCCGAGGCGGGCGAACTGGAAGACTTTCCCGGCGAAGGCGAGGGTCGCGTCGTCGAGTTCGGGCTTTTCGGGGTTTTGCGGCTGCATCGGGGTCCGTCCGGTCGGTGATCCGGACGTCATCTGGGCTTTGCCCCCCGGCCTGTCCAGCCGGGGGGCGATCGCGAGCCGCCTACGGGATCACCCGCTCGGCCCGCAACCGCGAAAACAGGTCGAAGAAGGCGTCGTCGCTCGGCTGGTAGTCGAGGAAGCCGAGGCGGCGGCTGCGGCTCATGTCGGTGACGACCTCGATGGGCCGGCCGAGATCCGCATCCGTGTGCCAAGCCGAGGCGAGGCGGTCGAGGTCCGGCTCCACGAGGCCGTGCCGGCCGGCGAGTTCGCGCCAGAGGGGAGCGGCCCCCGTCATCTGCTGCTCGAGAGGCATCGCCTCCCCCGAATAGGGCGCGGGCGAGACCCCGAACCATTCCGCGATACGGCCCCACATCCACGACCACCGGAAGACGTCGCCGTTCACGACGTTGAACGCGCGGTCGGCGGCGGCCTTCGTGGTGGAGGCCCAGGCGAGGTGGCGGGCGAGCAGCCGGGCGTCGGTGACGTCGGTGAGGCCGTTCCATTGCTGGGGCGAGCCTGGAAACGCGAACGGCCGCCCGGTCTCGCGGCACAGGGTGGCGTAGGCGGCCAGGGTCACGCCCATGTTCATGGCGTTGCCGAGGGCATAGCCCACGATGGTGTGGGGCCGGTGCACGCTCCAGGAGAAGCCGCGTCGGGCCGCCGCCGCGAACACCTCGTCCTCCTGCACGTAGTAGAAGTTCTCGACCGGCAGGCGGTCCTGGTCCTCGCGGAACGGGGTCTGGGGCAGGGTGCCTTTGCCGTAGGCCTCGAAGGGCCCGAGATAGTGCTTCAGCCCCGTCACCAGGGCGACGTGCGTCAGGGGCGCGTGGTCCAGGGCGCCGAGGAGGTTACGGACCATGGCGCCGTTCACGCGGCAATTCTCCGCCTCCGTCGCCTGACGCATCCAGGTGGTGATGAACACGTGGGTCGGCTGCAGGTCCGTCAGGGCCGTCGCGAGGGAGGCCGGATCGGTGAGATCGGCGACCACGGGAGTGACGCCTGCGATGTCCACGGGCCGGCGGGCGAGGCCGTGGACCTGCCAACCCGTCTCCACGAGGTGGCGGGCGAGGTTGTTGCCGACGATGCCGCTAGCACCGGCGATGAGGGCCGTTCCCGTCATGAATTCAGAACTCCGTCGCCGCGAAGGCGGCGCGAGGACTTAACGGCCTCGACGGCGGGCCGTTCGATCGCGCGTTCGAGCCATGCGTAGAGCGCAGGAACGAGGGCACTGCGGCGGGGAGGGCGTTCGTGCGGATCGGGAGCGACGAGACCCTTCCCGCCTCAGTGGGAAAGGCCCATATCTACCCGTATGGCCGCCCCGAAAAAACCGCGCTCCTCGACCGTCACGGAGGTTTCGACCGCCGCGGGTTCGAAGTCCAGGGGAGCACCCCGGGCATCGAAACCCGAGCTTCAGCCCCTCGACGAACATCTCGCCGCCCTGCTCAGCCCGGCGCTGAACCGGAACCGTCTGCCGGTGGTGGAGAACACTCCGCCGGCCGCGCCGGAGCGGCCCGGACGGCCGAAGAAAGCGGCTTCGAAACGCGAAAAGGAGTCGGCCAAGGGCTTCGGCGAGGCGCCGCAGGCGGCGTTCAGCCACGACGCGGCCGAGGTCGACCCGCGCCTTGCCCAGGCCCTCGGCCTCACCCCGCCCGAGGACGGTCCGCTCCCGGAGGGACTGGTTCCGGAGGGACTCGCGGAGGATGGCGACACGTCGCTCGCCACCGATGGGGTGTCGGCCACGGTGGACGCTCTGTCGCGGCTGCTCACCGAGGGCAATCCCCTCTTCAAGGACGGGAAGAACTGGACGCCGCACCGCCCGGAGCGGCCGAAGAAGTCCGAGGGCGGCAAGCCGTTCCGCCTGCAATCCGAGTTCGAACCGGCGGGCGACCAGCCCCGCGCCATCGCCGAACTCGTGGACGGGGTGAAGAAATCCGAGCGTGATCAGGTGCTGCTCGGCGTCACCGGCTCGGGCAAGACCTTCACCATGGCCAAGGTCATCGAGGAGACCCAACGCCCGGCCCTGATCCTCGCGCCGAACAAGACCCTGGCGGCGCAGCTCTACGGCGAGTTCAAGAGCTTCTTTCCCGACAACGCGGTGGAGTATTTCGTCTCGTATTACGATTACTACCAGCCCGAAGCCTACGTGCCGCGCTCGGACACCTTCATCGAGAAGGAGAGCTCGATCAACGAGCAGATCGACCGCATGCGCCACGCCGCCACCCGCGCCCTACTCGAACGCGACGACGTGATCCTCGTCGCCTCCGTCTCGTGCATCTACGGCATCGGCTCGGTGGAGACCTACACCGCCATGTCGTTCACGGTGTCGCTCGAGGAGAAAATCGAGCAGCGCCAACTCATCGCCGACCTCGTGGCGCTGCAGTACAAGCGCATCCAGTCGGATTTCGCCCGCGGCACCTTCCGGGTGCGCGGCGACGTCATCGAACTCTGGCCGGCCCACCTCGACGACCGCGGCTGGCGCATCGGCCTTTTCGGCGACGAGATCGAATCCATCACCGAATTCGATCCGCTGACGGGCAAGAAGATCAACGACCTGAAGTTCGTGAAGGTCTACGCCAACTCGCACTACGTCACGCCGCGCCCCACCCTGCAGCAGGCGGTGAAGGGCATCAAGACCGAGCTGAAGCAGCGGGTGGACGAACTCACGAAGATGGGCCGCCTCATCGAGGCGCAGCGCATCGAGCAGCGCTGCACCTTCGACATCGAGATGATCGAGGCCACGGGCGCCTGCAACGGCATCGAGAACTATTCGCGGTATCTCACGGGGAGAAAGCCCGGCGAGCCGCCCCCGACCCTGTTCGAGTACCTGCCCGACAACGCCCTCGTGTTCACCGACGAGAGCCACGTCACGGTTCCGCAGATCGGCGGCATGTACAAGGGCGATTTCCGCCGCAAGGCGACGCTCGCCGAATACGGTTTCCGCCTGCCGTCCTGCCTCGACAACCGGCCGCTGCGGTTCGAGGAATGGGACGCCATGCGGCCGCAATCGATCCACGTCTCGGCGACGCCGGCGAAGTGGGAGATGGAGCAGACCGGCGGCGTATTCGCCGAGCAGGTGATCCGCCCCACCGGGCTCGTCGATCCGGTCATCGAGATCCGGCCCGCGCGCTCCCAGGTGGACGATCTGTTGGGCGAGGTCCGCGAGGTGGCGCAAGCGGGCTACCGGACCCTCGTGACCACGCTCACCAAGCGCATGGCGGAGGATCTTACCGAGTACCTGCACGAGAACTCCGTGCGCGTGCGCTACATGCACTCGGACATCGACACCCTGGAGCGCATCGAGATCATTCGCGATTTGCGCCTCGGGGCCTTCGACGTCCTGATCGGGATCAACCTCCTGCGCGAGGGCCTCGACATCCCGGAATGCGCGTTGGTGGCGATCCTCGACGCCGACAAGGAGGGGTTCCTGCGCTCGGAAACGTCGCTGGTTCAGACCATCGGCCGCGCCGCCCGCAACGCCGAGGCGCGCTGCATCCTGTACGCTGACCACGTCACCGGCTCCATGGAGCGGGCGATGGCCGAGACCGAGCGCCGCCGCACGAAGCAACTCGCCTACAATGCCGAGCACGGCATCACGCCGCAGAGCGTGAAGCGCGGCATCGGCGACATCCTGTCGAGCGTGTTCGAGGGCGATCACGTCCAGGTCGATACGGGGCTGGCCAAGAACGCCGTCACCATCGGCCACAACTTCAAGGCGGTGATGGCCGACCTCGAGAAGCGGATGCGCACGGCCGCCGCCGACCTCGATTTCGAGGAGGCCGCGCGCTTGCGCGACGAGCTCAAGCGCCTCCAGGCCACCGAACTCCTCGTCTCAGACGATCCCATGGCGCGCCAGGGCGACATCGAGCGCGAGGCCGGGCGCTACGGAGCGAAGCAGAGCCGCATCTCGAAGCCGACCCTCGACAATATGGGGCCGGGCACCGACCGTGAATTGCCCGTGGGGCACGCCGCGCCCGCCTGGGCGGAACGGCCGAAAGCGCGTTCGACGCAGGGTCTCGGCGGCCAGAAGCCGAAATACAAGGGTGGGGGCGGACGCAAGAAGGGTTGAGGGGAACCGGGCGCCCCCGCCCGCGCTTGATCCGGCATCGGGTACCCCAGGGGTGCCACCCCCATGCCTCGCCGGAGATCGCCTTGATCATGACCACCGCCTCCGCACGCAGGCGCCATGCCCTGCGGCCCCGCGCCGGAACCGCAGTCACGGGCCTGTTCGTCGCCGGTCTCGCCGTCTCGGCCGCGTTCGGCATGATCGTCACGCCCTTCGGAGCCCGACCGGCCGTGGCCCAGTCGGTGGCCAATCCCAACGACCAGCCGACGCCCGCCACCCTGCCGTCGCGGGGGGCCGCGGCCGACCGACCCACGGGTCAAGTCTCGCCGCCCAAGGCCATCGGTCATTCGACGGCTGTGACCGGTTCGACCGGACAGTCCACCACCAATCCCCTCGATCACCTTCCCCCGCAGGACCGGGCCGCCACCGGCGGCAGCCGGCAACCGTAGGACATCCGGCACGGCATCGGACCGCGTCTTCAACGCAGGATGGGAGAGACGACCATGGGCCTCCTCGATCAGGTCATCGGCGGCGTACTCGGGCAGGTTCTGGGCGGCGGCCGCCACGAACGGAGCGGCGAGGGCGGTGGACCCGGTGGGGGGATGGGACAGCTCTCGCCCATCGTCCAGGCGCTTCTCATGCTCCTCATGTCGAAGGGGGCGGGCGGGCTCGGAGACCTCCTGGGCGGAGGCGGACCGAGGCCCCATCGCGAGGCACCGCCGGCCGGCGGCGAGTACGACGGCGACGAGGGCGGCTTCGCCCAGGATGAGGGCGGCGGGTCCCGCAACCGCCGCGAGGGCGATTTCGGCGACCTCGCCGGAATGCTCGACGGGCCGGGCGACCGCAACGACGGGCGCGGGCCGGGGGCGGGACCCTACGCCCGCCTCGACCACGAGGCCGGGGACGGACAGAGCGGCCTCGACGGACTCATCGACCGGTTTCAGCGCGGCGGCCTCGGCGATCTGATGGAATCGTGGGTCGGCCATGGGGAGAACCGTCCGGTCCAGCCCCGCCAACTCTCCGAAGCCCTCGGCTCCGATACCGTGGAAGCCCTGGCGCAGCGCACGGGGCTGCCGCGGGAAGACCTCCTGTCGCAGCTGGCTGAAGCCCTGCCGCAGGTGATCGACCGCCTGACGCCGCAGGGACGACGCCCCACGGGCGAGGAGACACGCGGCTGGTAGGGCCGGAGCCCACACGCGGAGTTCGGGAACGCCCCTAGAGGGCGACGCGTGACCGCACCGCGCGGCCGAACGACATGCCGGGTTCGTAGAACCGGAAGGTGTTCCGTCCTGCGCCCTTGGCCTGATGCAGGGCGAGGTCCGCGTAACGGCAGAGGGAATCGGCATCCGCAGCGTCGTGCGGTGCGCGGGCGATCCCGATGCTGACGCCGATGACCACCGGTTCGCCGTCGAGATCGATCGGCTGGCGGATCGCCCCGATGAGACGCCGCGCCAGGGACTCTCCGGCCTCGGGCCGGTCGATCGCGTGAATGATGATGAACTCGTCGCCACCGACCCGCGCCACGGTGTCCGCATCCCCGACGAGCGCCTTCAGACGCTTGGCGACCCGACACAGGAGCGCGTCGCCCGCTTGGTGCCCCAGGCCATCGTTGACCGCTTTGAACCGGTCGAGGTCGAGGCACAACACGGAAAAGCCTTCGCCGCCTCTTCGTGCCGCGGCCAGGCGTTGCGTCAGGCGCTCGTGGAACAGGGTGCGGTTGGCCAGATCCGTGAGGGCATCGTGCCGGGCCATGTGGCTGACGCGGCGAACGGCCTCTTCGCGCTCCGACACGTCGCGAACGGCAGCGACGTACCCCGTCGGACGCCCATCCACAGGGTCACGGGTGAGGTTGAACGTCACCTCGACCCAGACCCAGGAGCCGTCCTTGCGGCGATAGCGTTGCCGGGTGACCGCCTGGGCCATGCGTCCCTCGCCGAGGTCGGCGAGGACGCGCGCGAAGGAGTCCCTGTCGTCGGGGTGGATATGGTCCATGGGAAGCGAGCCGACGAGCTCCTCGGGGTCGTAGCCGAGGAGCGTCCGCGATGCCGGGGAAACATACTGGCGCCGAGTGTCGAGGCCCGAACGAACGATCATGTCGGAGGTGTTGTCGGCGAGCAGGCGGTAATGCGCTTCGCTGTCCCGAAGGCGTGCTTCGGTCCGGCGCAGGGTGAGCTGCGCCGCCACCAAGGTCGCCAGATCGGCGAGCTGTGCCCGCTCCAGGGCAGAGAATCCGCGGGGTTCGGTACCCTGGACACAGACGGTCCCAATCCGAATCCCCGGGGCCAGGACGATCGGCGCGCCGGCGTAGAACCGGATATATGGCTCCCCGGTGACGATGGGGCTCGTCGCGAAGCGGGGATCGAGCCGCGCATCCTCCACCACGAGAACGTCGTCGGTCAGGATGGCATAGGTGCAGAACGACCCCATGCGCGGAGTCTCGGCTGCGTCGAAACCGCATTTGGCTTTGAACCACTGCCTGTCCGCGTCGACCAGGGTCACGGTCGCCATCGGCACGTGAAAGAGAGCGCAGGCCGTGCGACACAGGGCGTCGAACTGCATGTCCGACGGTGTGTCGAGAACAGCAAGATCGCGCAGGGCGTGGAGCCGCTCGGCTTCGTTGGCGGGGAGGACAGGCATGTGCGCTTCGAAGAACTCCGACGACGGACACGAGACGGCGAGTGCTGCAATGCCAATCTATCCGCCCCGAAAGCAAAGGCCGTGTTAACGCAAGACAGCGACCCGGCCATGAACCGCCCGGACGGATGGGACGAAATCTGTGATCGTCCGGGTCGGCCACCGCAGGCCGCAAGTGAAATCTATCGAATGATACGCGAGGTTTAGCGGGATGATACGGGCGGGTCGACCTGGCAGGTCGCGCAGTAGAAGGTCGAACGCCCAGCCTGGGTGATGCGGGCGATGTGTCCGGTGCAGCCCCGGGTCCGGCACGGTTCGCCCGAACGGTCGTAGACCCGGAACGCGTGCTGGAAGGCTCCGGCGCTGCCATCCGTATGAGCGTAGTCGCGCAGGGTCGAGCCCCCCGCAGCCACCGCCTCCGCCAGGACCTGCGGAATCACCTCTGCCAGGCGGCGGGCCTGCGGAGTGGGGGCGCCGTCCGGGGCGGCGAGGCGCCCGGCCCGCATCTCGGGATGGAGGCCCGCCCGATGCAGGGCTTCGCAGACGTAGATGTTGCCGAGGCCGGCGATGAGGCGCTGGTCGAGGAGGGCGGCCTTCAGGGGCGTGATCTTGTGGCGGAACAGCCGCGCGATCGCCTCCCCGTCGAGGGCCTCGCTCAGGGGCTCGATCCCCATGGCGGCGAAATGTCGGCACGTCGCGAGGTCGGCCGTGGGCACGAGGTCCATGAAGCCGAAGCGGCGCGCGTCGTTGTAGGTCACGGTGGCGCCGTTCGAGAGGGCCATCACCACATGGTCGTGCTTCGGGGTGCCGAGCGCTCCTTCGAGATAGAAGTCCCCCGGCGAGAGGTTGCGGCCGTCCGGCATGGCGACATCGAAGCGTCCGCTCATGCCGAGATGCATGATGAGCGCCTCGCCCGAATCCAGGGGTGCCACGAGATATTTCGCCCGCCGGTCGAGGGCCAGGACCGTGCGGCCCTCGAGGCGTTCGACGAAGCCCTCGGGGAAGGGGAACCGGAGGTTGGGCCTTCGCAGGGTGACGCGGGCGATCCGGGCGCCGACCATGGCGGGCTCGAGCCCCCGGCGGACGGTCTCGACTTCGGGCAGTTCGGGCATGGCTCTCCGGGGCAGGCCGCCTGGCGCGATCGGATGCGGTGCTGGCGAACATGGCGGTTCGCCCCGCCTTTCGCTATGACGCTCAGCCGAAGAGGTGAGGTACATGAATCAGCCCGAGCGGTCCCCCCCGGACGAGCGCACGCATTTCGGTTTCGAGCAGGTCGCGCTGGCTGAGAAGCAGGCGCGCGTCGACGACGTGTTCCGCTCGGTCGCCAAGCGCTACGACCTCATGAACGATCTCATGTCGGGCGGCCTGCACCGGGCCTGGAAGCAGCAGCTCATCTCCATGCTGCGGCCGCCGCAGAACCGCCCGTTCCGCCACCTCGACGTCGCCGGCGGCACCGCCGACATCGCGTTCCGGTCCCTGGAGGCCGGCGGCCCGGCGACGCACGTCACCGTCCTCGACATCAACGAGGCGATGCTGCGGGTCGGCGCCGAACGGGCCGGGACCCGCTTTTCCGGACGCATCGACTTCGTCACGGCCAACGCCGAGGCCCTGCCGCTGCCCTCCGAGAGCTTCGACGCCTACACCATCGCGTTCGGCATCCGGAACGTGCCGCGCATCGACCGGGCGCTCGCCGAAGCGCACCGCGTGCTGAAGCCGGGCGGGCGCTTCCTCTGCCTCGAATTCTCGAAGGTCGACCTGCCGGTCCTCGACCGGATCTACGACGCCTACTCGTTCCACGTGATCCCGCGCCTCGGCTCGAGGGTCGCGGGCGACGCGGAATCCTACCGCTACCTCGTGGAATCCATCCGCAAGTTCCCGAGCCCCGGCCGGTTCGCCGGGATGATCGAAGCTGCCGGTTTCCGCCACGTGAGCCACCGGCCCCTGTCGGGCGGCATCGTGGCGATCCATTCGGGCTGGAAGGTCTCGTGAGCGGGCCTTTCGCCTGATGCTCGCCTCCCTGCTCCGCGGCGCCCATGTCGGCTTCGTCCTCGCCCGCGAGGGCGGCCTCTCCCTCATCGAGGCCGGCGACCTGCCGCCCCACTTGCGCCTCGCCCTCAGGGCCGGACGGCTGCTGGAACGGCGGGGGCTCGGCACCGGGGCCGGCCCCCTCCAGCGGGCGCTCACCCGCCTCGGGCCGTCCTACGTCAAGTTCGGGCAGTTCCTCGCGACCCGGCCCGACATCGTCGGGCTCGAGGCGGCGCGCGACCTCGAGACTCTTCAGGACCGGGTGCCGCCCTTCCCCCAGGACGTGGCCCTGCGGGTGATCGAGGCGGCGCTCGGCAGGCCGGTGCAGAGCCTCTTCGTCTCGTTCAGCCAGCCCATCGCGGCGGCTTCCATCGCCCAGGTCCACAAGGCCCACATCCTCGATCCCGATGGGACCGAACGGGTGCTCGCCGTGAAGGTGATGCGGCCGGGGGTGCGCGAGCGTTTCCAGCGCGACCTGCGGGTCATGCGGTTCATCGCCCGCATCGTCCACGCCCTGTCGCCGGAGGCCGAACGCCTGCGCCCACGCGAGGTGGTGGAGATCCTCGCCCGCTCCGTCACCATGGAGATGGATTTCCGCCTCGAGGCGGCGGCCATGTCGGAGCTCGCCCAGAACACGAAGGACGACACCGACTTCCGCGTGCCCCGGCCCGATTGGGAGCACACCGCCCGCGACGTCCTGTCGAGCGAGTGGATCGAGGGCATCCCCCTCAACGACCGGGCCGCCATCGAGGCGGCCGGACACGATTCGCGGGCACTCGGGCGCGCCGTGATCCAGTCGTTCCTGCGCCACGCCATCCGGGACGGGTTCTTCCACGCCGACATGCATCCCGGAAACCTGTTCGTCGATCCGACCGGCACCCTCGTGGCAGTGGATTTCGGCATCATGGGCCGGCTCGGGCACAACGAACGGCGCTTCCTCGCCGAGATCCTGCTCGGCTTCATCCTGCGCGACTACAAGCGCGTGGCGCAGGTGCATTTCGAGGCCGGCTACGTGCCCGCGCACCATTCCGTGGACGATTTCGCCCAGGCCATCCGCGCCATCGGCGAGCCGATCCACCAGCGCAAGGCCGACGAGATCTCCATGGCCAAGGTGCTGACCCTGCTGTTCGACATCACCGCCCTGTTCGACATGCGCACGCGCACGGAGCTGGTGATGCTGCAGAAGACCATGGTGGTGGTCGAAGGCGTCGCCCGGTCCCTCGACCCGCAGCTCGACATGTGGACCGGGGCCGAGCCCGTGGTCCGGGGCTGGATCGCCCGCAACCTCGGTCCCCTCGGCCGGATCGAGGGCGTGGGCCGCGCGGCCCTGACCATCACCGACGTGGTCTCGGACCTCCCCGACCTCGCGCAGCGCCTGCGCCGCATCCTCGTCCGCCTCGACGAGGCCGGCACCGGCAATGCCGACCGCCTCGATGCCTTCGCCCGCGCCACCCGACGGCGCGCCATATGGTCAACCCTGGCCCTGTGGACGATCGCCGTCGGCGCCCTGGTGATGGCGTTCCGATAGGCCCGATCCGTTCCGCCCGTAGGCTTCCCGTGATCCTAGGATCAAGGGAAACGCTCAGAACCGGGCCGCAACGCCGCCTGTGATCGTACGCGGCAGGCCCGGAGTGGCGTAGCGGTTCTGCCAAGCACGGTCGTAGTAGGTCGTGTCGAACACATTGTCGACGTTGAGATAGATCCGCACTTCCGGGGTGATCTGGTAGTACGAGATCAGGTTGAAGAGCGTATATTCGGGGAGCCTGAAGGTCGAGACGGCGGTTCCGGCCACGCGCTGATCGACATAGGTGACGCCCGCCCCGAGGCCGAGGCCGCGCAGGTCGCCGCCCTGGAACTCGTAGACGCTCTGAACCGCGAAGCTGTTGCGCGGAATGTTCGCGATCCGGGATCCCACCGGAATCGTGTTGTCCCGGACCACCGCCGCATCGACATAGGCGTAACTGCCGATCACCCGCCAGCCTGGGGCCAGATACCCCGCGACGCTGAGATCGAAGCCACGGCTGCGCACCTCGCCCGCCGCGACGTTGAAGTTCGAATCGACGGGATCGACGGTCAGGACGTTGCTGCGGCGGATGTCGAACAGGGCGGCGGTGGCGCTCAGGCGGTCGTCGAGCAAGCTGAACTTGGCGCCAACCTCGTAGCCCTCGCCCTCCTCGAAGGCGAAGGGCTGGCCCGTCCGGCCCGTGCCGGTGTTGGGACGGAACGAGCGGGCGTAGTTGCCGTAGACCGACACGGTGTCGAGGAGATCGTAGACGAGGCCGAACCGGGGCGTCGCCGCCGTACCCTGAAGGCTCGTGGTGGCGCCATTGAGATGGTTCGTCGTGACGAGCCCCAGATCCTCGACCCGCACTCCGACCAGGGCATGGAGGCGTGGCGTCAGGTCGATCTGATCCTGCACGTAGCCGGCGTAGCTCTGCGTGTTCTGGAGGAAATTGGTGACGGAAGCGGTGATCGGCGGCAGGGCCTGGCCGTATCGCGGGCTCAGGAGATCGAGGAAGAACGGGTTCGTCGTGGCATTTGAGCGGCTGAACACCTCGCGGTAGCGATAGCTGTCATATTCGAGCCCCGTCAGCAGGGTGTGGCGGAACGGGCCGGTGTCGAACTTGCCCGCGAGGTTGAGCTGAAGGTCGAGGTCCGACCAATTCAGATCACGAAACTCGTAGGTCCGCCGCAGGGTGCGGCCATCCGCCAGGACACCCAGCGCCCCGACGCCATTGCCCGCGAGATTGCCACCGAGCACCTGTGCGCCCGCCGTCACCACCCAATCGGGATCGAGCCGGTGCTCGATGCGCAATTGCCCGAGGGCGTTGTCGTTGCGCATCGGCGGGATGGCGGGTTCGCCGATGAAGCGGGTGCGCGATACAGCGCGGACGTCGCCCCGAACCGGCACGATGCCGCGGTCGAGGGTCTGGTCGGCGCTGATGAATTCGCCTTCCAGGGTGATCGTCGTGTCCGCGCTCGGCTTCCAGGCGATGACCGGGGCGAGGTAGTAGCGGTCGCTGCGCACGAAATCGCGAAAACTGCCATTGTCCTCCACCGCACCCGTGATGCGGGCGAGAATCTGTCCGTTCTCGTCGAGCGCCCCCGTCGCGTCGAAGGTGCTGCGCTTCATGTTATAGCTGCCGTACTGGGTTCCGAGGGCGAAGGAGCGCTCAGCCAAGGGCTGCTTGGTGGCGATGTTGAAGGTCCCGCCCGGGTCGCCGCGCCCGTAGAGAAAGGCGGAGGGACCCTTCAGAACCTCGATGCGCTCGATGGAGACGATGTCGGGCGAATTGGGGTAACCGCGATTGATTGGAAAACCGTTGCGGTAATACTCGCCCGTGGGGAACCCACGGATCGTGAACTCGGTGAGTCCGAGGCCACCGAAATTATTTGCGCGGCCGACGCCCGCAAGGTCGAGGGCCGTGTCGACACGGGTGGCGGCGGCATCCTGAAGGGCCTGGGCCGGCACCACCACGACGGTCTGGGGCACGTCGCGCAAGGGGGTGTCGGTACGCGTCGCGCTCACACTGTCACGGACGAGGTAGCCGTCGGCCTTGCGCGAGGGGATGCCGTTTCCCGCGATGGCGAGTTCGTCGAGGTGTACCTCCTGGGTCGCGTCCGTCGCAGACTGCGCCGCCGCCGGACCGGTGCCCGCCCCCAGGGTCGCCCCGAAGAGTACGGCGGAGAGAAGCGCCGTCGGCGTGCCGAAGGGAACCGAATTCTTCAGGGGATCGATCACGTGTGCCACGAACGCATACCATTCAAGACGGGATACGCCGCGCTAGGAGGAGCCGATCGTCTCGGTCAATAGGTCGGCCGATCGTCGAGACCTACCCAGTTTCGAAGTCTTCCAGAGACCTCTACGGCCAAGCTCGACTCATTCCAGAACAGTGGCGTCTATTCGCCGGCCGTACCTTTCCTGCAACATATGTTTCTGGTGTTTTGAGCGCGAAAGGCCTGCGTGCCTTCGTCGGATTGCCTCATGGGACCCGCCTCGCCTAACCAGAACCGATTAGGGGCGCCCGCCAAGAGGCTGCCCCAACGAGACCGGCCGAGGAGAACGCCATGGTTCGCCGCACCACCCGGGGCCTGCTCGCCGGCTCGGCCCTCGCCCTGGTGGGCCTCGGCCCCTGCGCGGCGCAAGACTGGCCGATGTTCGGCGGCGACCACACCAACCGGCATTTCTCGCCCCTCACCGCCATCGACGCCGGCAACGTGGCGCGCCTGCGCCCGGCCTGGCTCTTCCAGACGGGCATCACCGGCTACTTCCAGGCCGAGCCCGTGATGGTGGACGGCACCCTCTACGTCTCGACGACGCAGAACCATGTCGCCGCCCTCGACGGGCGAACCGGCGCCGTGCGCTGGACCTACACCCACAAGGCCCGCACGGAAAAAATCTTCGGGCCGCCCTCGAACCGGGGAGTCGCCGTCTCGGACGGTCTCGTGTTCGAGGCGACCATGGACGGGCGGGTGATCGCCCTCGACGCCAAGACCGGCCGGGTGGTGTGGGACCACGAGGCCGTGCGCCCCGAGGAGGGGGAGTCGGAGACCGCTTCGGCCCTGGCCGACACGCTCGGCGCCGGCACCGTCCAGGGCTCGAGCCGCCTCGGCTTCAAGATGCCGCCCCTCCTGGCCGACGGCCTCGTCATCGTCGGTGTCGCGGGCGCGGGCTACGGCCTGCACGTCGAGGACGCGGCGGGCGGCCTCGATGGCGGCGCCGTCGTCGGCATCGAGGGCGGCTACGGCCGGCGCGGGTGGCTCGCCGCCTACGACGCGAAGACGGGGGCGGAGCGCTGGCGCTGGTACGTCACGAAGCAGGACGGCTGGGAGGGCGGGTTCGTCGACAAGACCCCCGACGGGGTGCCGCTCCACCGCGACATCGCCGCCGAGAAGGCCGCCGCCCCGGCCCATCGCGACGCCTGGAAGGTCGGCGGCGGCTCCCTGTGGATGACCCCGGCCTACGACGCCGATCTCGGCCTGCTCTATGTCGGCACCGGCAATCCGGCGCCGCAGAACTTCGGCCTCTCGCGGCCGGGCGACAACCTCTACACCATGAGCCTCGTCGCCCTCGACGTGAAGACCGGCGCCCTGCGCTGGTACTACCAGCAGGTACCCCACGACGAGTGGGGCTACGACGTCGCCAGCCCGCCCTTCCTCCTCGATCAGGCGACCCCGCAGGGGCCGGTGAAGGCGGTGGCGCAGGCCTCGAAGACCGGCTGGCTCTACGTGCATGACCGCACGGACGGCCGGCTGCTCGCCCGCTCGGCGCCCCTCATCGAACACAAGAACCTCTACGCGCCACCGACCACCGCCGGGACCGTCGTGAGTCCCGGGCCGCTCGGCGCTATCTCGTGGCACCCCGTGGCCTACGATCCCGGCGCCGCCATCGCGTACGCCCAGGTCCGGCATGGGGCCACGACCTACCGGGTGAAAACGGTACCGGCTTCGGGTAACCGCCCGGCGATCCGCTACACCGAGACCGGGGAGGCGCCGGGCGAGCCCTCGTTCAGCACCCTCACGGCCGTCGACCTCGCGCGGGGCGGGGCGATCGCGTGGTCGGTCAAGGCCGGCAGCCGCCTGTCGGGCGGCACCCTGGCGACGGCCGGCGGCCTCGTGTTCTCCGGTGAGGAGGATGGGCACCTCGACGCCCACGACGCGAAGACCGGCGCGGTGCTGTGGCGGTTCCAGTGCGGCGCCGGCATCGGCGGCCCGCCCATCACCTACGCCCTCGACGGCCGCCAGTACGTCGCCGTCGCGGCGGGCGGGGCCTCCTTCACCAAGGGCGCGGGCTTCGGCACGGGGGATGCCCTCGTGGTGTTCACGCTTCCCGAGTGATGTCACCCGGCGGGCCCGATCGGCGCGCGGTTTGCGATAGGTTGCGCCCTCTCGCCACCGGAACGACCCATGACCGCCGACACGCCCCCGCCCACCCCCACCGAGCAGCCGACCGACCGGGGACCGCCCGTGGTGCGGACCATCGCGATGCCGTCCGACACCAATCCGGCCGGCGACATCTTCGGCGGCTGGCTCATGGGCCAGATGGATCTGGCCGCCGGCAACGTCGCGGCGCGGCGCGCGCGGGGGCGCTGCGCCACCATCTCGGTGGAGGCGATGACGTTCCACAGCCCGGTCTTCGTCGGCGACGAGGTCAGCATCTACGCCTGGATCGTGCGGGTGGGCCGCACCTCGCTGCGCATTCAGGTCGAAGTCTGGCGCCGTGAGCGCGAGAGCGAGGCGACCCGGAAGGTGACCGAGGGCTTGTTCACCTTCGTGGCCATCGGGGCGGACCGGCGCCCGCGCCCGATCCCGCCGGCGGTGGCGAGCCCGCAGGAGGATGGATGATGCCGACGCGGCGCGACCTCCTCGCGGGCGGCGCGGCGACCCTCGTCGGGGGGCCCTTGCTGGCCAAGCCGTCCGGATCCTGGGCGGCCGACAGCCTCAACGCAGCGGCGGCGAAGAAAGGCCTCGCCTACGGCTCGGCCGTGAACAGTACGCCCCTGCGCCAGAACCCCGCCTATGGACGCGCCCTTGCCCGGGAATGCGGCATCCTGGTGCCGGAGAACGCCATGAAGCTCGCCTATGCGTGGCGCACGCCCGGCCCCATCGATTTTTCCTTCGCCGACGAGACCGCCGCCTTCGCGGACGCCAACGGCCAGCGCCTGCGCGGCCACACCCTGGTCTGGCACGAAGGTCTGCCGGCCTGGGTACTGCCCCGCATCGCCCGGGAGGCGGAAGGGTTCATGCGGGAATGGATCGGCGCCATGGCGGGGCGCTACCGCGGGCGGATCGAGGCCTGGGACGTGGTCAACGAGATCTGCGGCCCGGGCGATGCCCGCGCCGATGGCCTCAGGGTCACCCCCTGGCTCGCCGCCCTCGGCCCCCGGTACGTGGACCTCGCCTTCACGCTCCTGCACGAGGCGGATCCGGCGGCGGCCGGGGTCTGGAACGAGAACGACCTCGAACTCGACGCCGACTGGATCGCCCCGCGCCGCGCCATGGTGCTCAGGACCCTGGAGGGCATGGTCCGGCGCGGCGTCCCGATCCGGCGCCTCGGCCTTCAGGGCCACCTCTACGCCAAGTATCCCCTCGACCAGGACACGCTGCGCCGATTCCTGCGCGAGGTGGCCAGCCTCGGCCTCGCCATCGAGGTCACCGAACTCGACGTCAACGACCGCGACTTTCCCGCCGACCTCGCGACACGGGACCGGGCGGTGTCGGACCTCGCGCGGCGCTTCCTCGACGTGCTCCTCGACGAACCGGCCACCCTGAACGTGCTGACCTGGGACATCACCAACGCCAACACCTGGCTCAACACCAACCCCCAGCGCCGCCGCGCCGACGGGCTGATCCAGCGGGCGCTGCCCCTCGACGAGGCGCTGGCCCGCACGCCCCTGTGGCACGCGATGCACCGAGCGTTCTCCGATGCGCCGAACCACAAGGCCGCGCGGGACCGGCTCCGGCGGAGATAGCGGTCGGCCCCCGCCTCAGCGGTTGACCGTGCGAGCGGGCACGCGCTCGCCGCCCGAGTACTGGCGCAGGAAGGCGGCCATCTCGGCCAGCACCGGGGCCTTCGAGCGGAACGTCACCGAGAGGGCGAGCAGGGTGTCGGAATGGTCGAGTCCGGCATAGACGCGCTCCTGCACGGGCACGCGGGCCTCGCGCAGGCGCGCGGCGAGGCTGCGGGTGTTGCTCGGGCGCACGAGGGTGTCGGTGTCGCCGGTGGCGAGGTAGGCCGGGGGCGAGTGCGATCCGGCGAAGGTCACCGGCTGGGTCGCGGCGGCGTCGGGGGCCGCGCCGAACACCTCCGAGGCCGTACCGGCGTCGAAGGGCAGGAAATCGTAGGGGCCGGAGAGGCCGGCGACGGCGCGCACGACCTTCGGATCGACGCCCGCCCGGCGCAGATAGCGCGGATCGAGCCCCAGCATCACGGCGTTGTAGGCGCCCGCCGAATGGCCGGCGAGCACGATCCGGCGCGGATCGCCGCCATACTGCGCGATGTTGTCCCGCACCCAGGCGATGGCCGCGGCACCGTCGTCGAGGAAGTCGGGGAAGCGCACCTCCGGGTAGAGCCGGTAATCGGGCAGGACCGTCACGAAGCCCTGGGCGGCCAGCGCCTGACCAACGAAGGCGTAATCCTCCTTCGTGCCGTTCTTCCAGGAGCCGCCGTAGAAGAACACCAGCACGGGCGCGCCGCCGGTGGCGGCCACGGGGGTGAACACGTCGAGGCGCTGGCGGGCATGGGAGCCGAACGGCGCGTTGTGCAGGGCCAGCCGTCCGCCTTGGTCACGCGGCCCGATGGCGTCGAACAGGGCGAGCGGCGAACAGGCCGTGATGCCAGCGGCGATGAGAGCGAGACCGATGAGGCTGGCAAGGACGGCGAGAACCCGGATCATGCATCTCTCTGAAGGCAGCGTTGCCCTCCTGTGACAGGGTGCACACGGCGGTTTCATGGCGCGCGGACGCCGAATCGGAGTCGTATCGATCCCATCAGGTGCGCAGGACAAGGCAGGCACCGCCGGCGCCGCGAATCCGACCGCACAGGCTGTCAGCGGCCTCGCGACTCTGGGCCGGAATCCGGATGCGGTAGAACGCCCGGGTACCGCGGCTGCGCAGGCGCGTGCCGATGATCATCGGCCGAACCTCGCCGATCACGCTCGTGTAGAGCTTTCTCGCCCGGGAAAAGCTCTGGAGGGCCAGGGCCTTGGAGAAGTTGCCCGCGAGCTGGATGCCCCAGGGCGCCGCCGGCCCCTCGTTGCCGCCGAGCGCGAAGCGGTCGCCGCGCGACGGAATGCGCAGGGCCGCCGTCACCTGAAGGCAGGTTTTTTCGGATTTCGGGGCCTCGGTCTTCTTGGTCTGGCCCGCCTCGCCCTCCTCGGGCGGCATCTCGACCCCCGCCCCCCCGCGCCAATCCTCCGCTGGGGCGCCGGTGATGGCCAGGACGTAGTTGCGCGTCTCGGCCGGCAGGCCGCCGGTGCCGGCGAGCCAGGCCGAGACCCGGCCAGGGCCGCCGTTATAGGCCGCCGCCGCGAGGCCGAGATTGCCGAACTGGCGGTTGAGGTCCGCCAGGAGATGAGCCGCGTGCGGGATCGCCTGCTCCGGGTCGAACGGATCGGTCAGCCCGCGCTCGCGCGCCGTGCCGGGCATGAACTGCGCGACGCCCTGCGCGCCCACGGGACTCACCGCGCCGACCCGGAACGCACTCTCGCGCCAGATCAGCCGGGTGAGGAACGGGACGGGCAGGGCGCGGGCATGGGCAGAGGATTCGATGAGGCGGCACAAGGCCTGCTCCACGGTCTCGCCGCCCTCCGCCGCCACGGCGAGCGCGGGGGCGGAGCCGAGGAGACACAGGAGGAGGGCGGGGAAAGCGGCACGCGGGACGATCACCCCATGGGTTGTAGGGCACCGGCGGCCGCGATCAATCACGGATCGGCGTTCGCCCATCGCGGTGTCGCGCGCTATAACCCGATCTCTCACGTCTCACCCCGGTCCGCCCCATGACGTCCGCCCGATGACCGACACGCTCCTCGACGTCCAGGACCTGTCCGTGGCCTTCCGTTCCCGCGAGCGCGAGACCCTGGCGGTGGACGGTGTGAGTTTCACCATCGCGCCGGGCGAGACCCTCGCCCTGGTGGGCGAGTCCGGCTCCGGCAAGTCGGTCACCGCCCTGTCGATCCTGCGCCTCCTCGACGGCAGCGCCTACCATCCGGGCGGCCGCATCCTGTTCCGGGGGCGGGACCTGCTGACGTTGCCCGAGCGCGATCTGCGCCAGGTGCGGGGCGCCGACATCACCATGGTGTTCCAGGAACCCATGACCTCGCTCAATCCGCTCCACAGCATCGAGCGCCAGATCGGCGAGGTGCTGGAGGTGCATCGCGGCTTGAGAGGCAAGAGAGCGCGCGAAAGAATCCTCGAACTGCTCGACCTCGTCGGCCTGCGCGATGCCGCGCGGCGTCTCACCGCCTATCCGCACGAACTCTCCGGCGGCCAGCGCCAGCGCGTGATGATCGCCATGGCGCTGGCCTGCGAACCCGATCTCCTCGTGGCCGACGAGCCGACCACGGCCCTCGACGTGACCGTGCAGGCGCAGATCCTCACCCTGCTGGCCGACCTGCAGAAGCGGCTCGGCATGGCGATGCTGTTCATCACCCACGACCTCGGCATCGTGCAGCGCATCGCCACCTCGGTCTGCGTCATGCTTCAGGGGCGCATCGTCGAGGCGGGGGCGACGGCCGAGGTCTTCGCCCGGCCCCGGCACGCCTACACACAGCGGCTTCTGGCCGCCGAGCCCGCGGGCCGGGCCAACCCCGTCCCGGCGGGCGCCGCCGAACTCCTCGCCGCCGGCCCCCTCAAGGTGTGGTTTCCCATCCGCCAGGGCCTCCTGCGGCGCACGACCGGCCACGTGAAGGCCGTCGACGGCGTGTCCCTGACGGTGCGGGCCGGCGAAACCGTGGGCGTGGTCGGCGAATCGGGCTCCGGCAAGACCACGCTCGGCCTCGCTCTCCTCAGGCTCACGGACTGCGACGGCCCAATCGTCTTCCTCGGCCGCTCCATCGCCGGATTGGCTCCGGCGGCCATGCGGCCGGTCCGGCGCGACATGCAGGTGGTGTTCCAGGATCCCTACGGATCCCTGTCGCCGCGCATGACCGTGGGCGACATCGTCGCCGAGGGCCTCGCGGTGCAGGGTGCGGTCAAGAGCCGGGCCGAGCGCCAGGCGGTGGTGGCGGGCGCCCTCGCGGATGTGGGCCTCGATCCGGCGACCATGGACCGCTACCCCCACGAATTCTCCGGCGGCCAGCGGCAGCGCATCGCCATCGCGCGCGCCATCGTGCTCAAGCCCAAGTTCGTGGTCCTCGACGAGCCGACCTCGGCCCTCGACCGCTCGGTGCAGGCGCAGATCGTCACCCTCCTGCGCGACCTCCAGCGCGAGCGCGGCCTCGCGTATCTGTTCATCTCCCACGACCTCAAGGTGGTGCGGGCGCTCGCCAACCACGTCCTCGTCATGCAGAACGGCCACGTGGTCGAGGAAGGCCCCGCCGAGGCGATCTTCGCCAATCCACGCCATCCCTACACCCAGGCCCTGTTCGCCGCCGCCTTCGACCTGCGCAGCGACGCGAACGCCGATCCGGTCCCGGCCTGAGGCGCCCGATGCCGCGCGCCCTCCTCATCGTCCTCGATTCCGTCGGCATCGGCGGCGCTCCCGATGCCGGCGCCTACGGCGATTCCGGTTCGGACACCCTCGGCCACATCGCCGAGGCCTGCGCGGCGGGACGCGGCGACCGGGCGGGCCTGCGCCGGGGGGCCTTGCGCCTGCCGCATCTCACGGGCCTCGGCCTCGGCCTCGCTGCGGAGGGCGCAACGGGGCGCATCCCGCCGAACCTCGCACCCGCCGGCCCGGTCGCGGGCGCCTACGGCCACGCCGTCGAGACCGCCGCCGGCAAGGATACCCCCTCGGGCCATTGGGAGATCGCGGGCGTGCCCGTGCGGAAGCCGTGGGGCCACTTTCCCGACACGGTGCCGGCGTTTCCGCCGGCCCTCGTCGCGGCCCTCGTGGCGCAGGCGCAGTTGCCCGGCATCCTCGGCGATTGCCACGCCGCCGGCACCACCATCGTCGAGCGCTACGGGGCAGAGCACCTCCGCACGGGCAAGCCGATCTGCTACACCTCGGCCGACAGCGTGTTCCAGATCGCCGCCCACGAGACGCAGTTCGGCCTGGAACGCCTCTACGCCACCTGCCGCATCGCCCGCGACCTGTGCGACCCCTACCGCATCGGGCGTGTCATCGCCCGGCCCTTCCTCGGCTCCGCGGAGACGGGGTTCCGCCGTACGGCCAACCGGAAAGACTACGCCGTCGAGCCACCGGGCGAGACCCTGCTGGATCGCCTCGACGCGCAGGGACGGGCCATGGTCAGCGTCGGCAAGATCGGCGACATCTTCGCCCACCGCGCCACGGGCCAAGAGATCAAGCCCGCCGGCAACGCCGCCTGCCTCGATGCGGCGCTCGGCGCGTTCCGCGACCTGCCCGATGGCGGCCTCGTCTTTCTCAACCTCGTGGATTTCGACACGGAGCACGGCCATCGCCGCGACGTGCCGGGCTATGCCGCCGAGCTCGAAGCCTTCGACGCCCGCCTGCCAGAGATCGAGGCCGTGCTGCGGGCCGGGGATCTCTGCATCGTCACCGCCGACCACGGCAACGATCCGACCTGGACGGGCACCGAGCACACCCGCGAGCAGGTGCCGATCCTCGCCTTCGGCCCCGGGATCGCCCCCCGCGCCCTCGGGGGCCGAGCGACCTTCGCCGATATCGGCGCCACGGTGGCGCGTCACCTCGGCCTCGCCCCCCTCGACGCCGGGCAAGCGTGGTAACCTCAGGCCAAAGGAGCGGTCCCATGCGCGACGACGACGAGTCCCGCCCGACCCCAGCCCCAGCACACCGGGTGGGCGAACCCCTCGACACCCTCTCGGTGGCGGAGCTCTCGGAGCGCATCGTGCTCCTGCAGCGGGAGATCGTACGCCTCGAAGCCGCGCGGGACGCCAAATCCGCCGCCCGCGACGCGGCCGGCTCCCTGTTCCGGCTCTGACCCGCGACCTGTTGCGCGCCTGCGTCGACGCGGCACGCTTTGTCTACTGATCGACAGAACGGGATCGATAAACCCCGTGCGCGTGGTAGGGGTGGGGTGCGGTCCCCACCCGAAGGACCGCTCACCCGTCGTAACGGGGTGGCCCCCACGAGGACAACGGCGTGCGACCCTGGCGCGAAGGCCCCGACGACCGGCGCAGCTACCACCACGGCAACCTCAAGGAAGCCCTGATCGAGGCCGCGCGCCGCTTCATCGCCGAGCGCGGGGTCGGCGGGTTCACCCTCGTCGACGCGGCCCGCCTCGTCGGCGTGACGCCGGCCGCACTCTACCGCCATTTCCGGGGCCGCGAAGCCCTGCTGGAGGAGGTGGCGGGGCGCGGATTCACCGACCTCGCCGAACGCCTCGCCCGGGCGCTCGCCGCCCGTGGCACGCCGCTGGAGCGCTTTACCCGCATGGGGGAGGCCTACCTCGCCTTCGCCGAGGAAGAGCCCGGCTACTACGCGGCCATCTTCGAGACGCGGGGTCTGCCGGCCGGCGTGCCGAATTCCGAAGCCGGCCCCCGCCCGAGCCCGTTCGATCTCCTCGTGGACGCCCTGCAGGCAACCTTCCCAGACGGGTTCGGCGGCGTCGCCCCCCGCTTCGTGGCCCTCGAGGTCTGGGCCCTCTCCCACGGTCTCGCCACCCTGGCCGCCTCCGGACACCTGCCCCGGGGACCGGGGGTGCCCGACAAGTACGAGCTTCTCCGCGCCGGCGTCCTCGCCCTCGTGCATGGCGCTGGGGGACCGTCCCCGCGCGCCTGATCGGGACGTCGCGCGACGGAACGGGCTCCGCATCCGCACACCGGCCGGCGAAAGGCCGGCGCCCGCCCCTTGAAAGCCCGACTCTGCATCCGCAAGTAAATGTCGTTCACATTAACATTGGAGCCGTGAGCCGTGAGTCTTTCCTCCACCTCCCCCTGGGCCTCGGGCAAGACCTGCCGCAGCGGCCCGTTTCCCAAACGCTCCTTCGAGATCGGCGCCATCGTCGTCGGGTTCCTCTACTGGTGGCCCCTCGCCGCGGCCTACGTGGCCTGGAAGATCGCCGGCTACCCGGCCCTCGGCAAATTGCGGGGTCTGGCGAACCGCAGCAGCGCCTGGGGTTCGGCCTGGAACTCCGCCGGCACGACGGGGCGTTCGCGCTTCGCCGCCGCGTACGAGGCGGCCAACGGTGTCGGCAGCACCGGCAACCGCGCCTTCGACGAGTATCGCCGGGCCGAGCTCGACCGGCTCGATGCCCAGCGCCGGGCGCTCGCCGAAGAGAGCCGCGCGTTCTCCGAGTATGTCGAGGGTCTAAAGCGGGCCAAGGATCGCGAGGAATTCGACGCCTACATGGCCCAGAAGCGCGCCGCCGACACAACCCGCTCCGTCTGAGCGCTCACCGCCGCGTCCCAATGCGAGGAAGGCCCCCGGTCGATGATCGGGGGCCTTCTTTCGTCGGATCGGCCGTCGCGGGCGGCGCCGCGATGATCTATGCAAGTCCTGTCCGGTCGGCCCTTCGCCGAACCGATGCGGGGAGAAGGCGGGCGATGGCGAACGCGGCGGTCCGGGTGGTCGATCACCCCCTCGTTCAGCACAAGCTGACGCTCCTGCGCGACCGCGCCCGCTCCACCAAGGGGTTCCGGCAGATCCTGAACGAGATCGGGATGCTGCTGGCCTACGAAGTCACCCGCGACCTGCCCCTCGAAACGGTGACTATCGAGACCCCGATCCAGGCGATGCAGGCGCCCCAGATCGCAGGCAAGAAACTCGTGCTGGCGCCGATCCTGCGGGCCGGCACCGGATTCCTCGACGGGATGCTGTCGCTGATGCCCTCGGCCCGCGTCGCCCATATCGGCCTCTACCGCGACCCGGAGAGCCTGGAGGCGGTGGAATACTACTTCAAGGCCCCGTCCGACCTCGCCGACCGCACGGTGCTCGTTCTCGATCCGATGCTGGCCACGGGCAACTCGGCGGCGGCGGCCATCGCCCTCCTCAAGGCGCGCGGCGCCCAGGATCTGCGCTTCGTCTGCCTGCTCGCCGCCCCCGAGGGCATCGCCCATGTTCAGGAGGCGCATCCCGACGTGCCGATCTGGACGGCGGCCATCGACAGTCACCTCAACGACCACGGCTACATCGTCCCCGGCCTCGGCGACGCCGGAGACCGGATGTACGGCACCCGCTGACCATCGCCCATACCCTTGCCAAGGGGCATCGCAGCCGCTCATGACGGCGTGTCCCGTAGGAGTTCGCCCATGACCGCCAGCCTGCCCGAGACCATGCGTCAGATCCGGTTCACCGCCGCCGGCGGACCGGAGGTTCTGGCCATCGAGACGGCGCCGCTGCCGGTGGCCGGCCCCGGTCAGGTGCTCATCGAGGTGGTGGCGGCGGGCGTCAACCGGCCGGACATCCAGCAGCGTGAAGGCAAGTATCCCCCGCCGAAGGGCGCCACCGAGATCCCCGGCCTCGAAGTCGCCGGCCGCATCGTCGCCCTGGGCGAGGGCGTGGAGGGTCTTTCCCTCGGCGACGAGGTCTGCGCGCTCACGATCAGCGGCGGCTACGCCGAGTTCGCCGTGGCGGAAGCCGGCCAGTGCCTGCCGCGCCCTGCGCCCCTGTCCCTCGTCGAGGCCGCCGGCATTCCGGAGACCTACTTCACCGTCTATTCCAACGTGATCGAACGCGGCCGCCTCCAGCCCGGCGAGACCTTTCTCGTCCATGGCGGATCGAGCGGCATCGGCTCGACGGCGATCCAGATCGCCAAGCACCACGGCGCCCGGGTCTTCGCCACGGCCGGTTCGGCGGAAAAGTGCGCGTTTTGCCAAGACCTCGGCGCCGACGCCGCCATCAACTACCGCGAGGAGGATTTCGTCGAGCGGGTGAAGGCCCTCACCGACGGCAACGGCGTCGACGTGATCCTCGACATGGTGGGGGCGCCGTATCTGGCAAAGAACCTTTCGGCCCTCGCCATCGAGGGCCGCCTCGTCCAGATCGCCTTCATGCAGGGCTACAAGGTGGAGTCGTTCAGCATGACACCGATCATGATGAAGCGCCTCACCTTCACGGGTGCCACCCTGCGCGCCCGACCGAAAACCGAGAAGGCCGCCATCGCGCGGGGGCTCAGTCGGGAGGTGTGGCCGCTCCTCGAAGCCGGGACGATCCGACCCATCATCCACGCCACGTTCCCCCTAGAGCAGGCGGCCAAGGCCCACGAATTGATGGAGTCGAGCGCCCATCTCGGCAAGATCATGCTGGTGACGGGTCGCTGAGCTCAGGAACTCTCCGATCCGACCCGGCGTTTGCCCCCCATCGAGAGTAACGTGTCCCGGTTCCATCGCCGGGGCCAGCGACGAGGGGACAGAATGGTAGAGCAGCTTCACGGACAGGAATCCCGCCAGGGTAAGCGGGGCAAGCCGGTCCTCTTCGTCCTCCTGGGGAGCCTCGCCCTCCTGGCGGTGGCCATCGTCGGCCTGATGTCCTGGCAGGGCTCGAAGTCGGGACCGGACTACGCCAGCCAGACCAGCGCCGGGACCCAGAACCCGGGCGCCGCCTCCCAGCCGAACAACGGCCTGAAGTCCGAGATGCCGGCCAGCACCGGCAGCACCGTCCCGGCCAATACCCAGCCGTCGACGACCTCGGGTCGCTGATCGTAGGGCGCGCACGAAAAAGCCCGGTCCCGCGTCATGCGGGGCCGGGCTTTTTCTTGAGACCTATAGAGTTCAGCGGGTCGGGACCGGTGTCTCGCCGCGATAATCGTAGAAGCCGCGCTTCACCTTGCGTCCGAGCCAACCGGCCTCGACATACTTTACGAGGAGCGGGCAGGGGCGGTACTTCGAATCCGCGAGACCCTCGTAGAGCACCTGCATCACCGACAGGCAGGTGTCCAAGCCGATGAAGTCGGCGAGCTGCAGCGGCCCCATGGGATGGTTGGCGCCGAGCTTCATCGCGGTGTCGATGGATTCCACAGAGCCGACACCCTCGTAGAGGGTATAGATCGCCTCGTTGATCATCGGCAGCAGGATGCGGTTGACGATGAAGGCCGGGAAATCCTCCGACATGGTCGAGGTCTTGCCGAGTTTGGCGATGAACGCTTTAGCAGACTCGTAGGTCGGGTCCTCCGTGGCGATGCCGCGGATGAGTTCCACGAGCTGCATCACCGGCACGGGGTTCATGAAGTGGATGCCGATGAACCGCTCGGGCCGGTCCGTGGACGCCGCGAGCCGGGTGATCGAGATCGACGAGGTGTTGGTGGCGACGAGGGCGTCGGGGCGCAGCGAGCCGCACAGGGCGCTGAAGATCTGGCGCTTGGTCGCCTCGTCCTCCGTCGCAGCCTCGATGACGAGGTCGCAGCCGCCAAGGTCGTCGAAGGATTCGGCCGCGACGATGCGGCCCACGGCGCCGCGGCGCTGCTCCTCGATGATCGTGCCTTTGGCAACCTGCCGGGCGAGGTTGCCGTCGATGGTCGCCAACCCGTTGCGGATGCGAGCGGGATCACGGTCGTTCAGCCGGACGTCGAGACCCGCCATGGCGCAGACATGGGCGATGCCGCTGCCCATTTGCCCGGCGCCGACAATCCCGACGGTCCTGATATCGATGCCCATGCGGTGAATCCAAACCTCCGAAGCGCTCCCTGCCCGCCGCCGGAGGCTTCCGGCGGGGGCGGGTCCGCGGCCGTCAAAACGCGCGTCGCACCAGAATCTTAGACCATTTCCCGTCTCGGGGCAGCCCGGCGCGGGAGATTCTCCCGGCGGGCGCCCCGAACTTCGGAGATTACTGTCCCTTGGCCTTGGCGACTTCGGCTTGGAACTCGGGGACGATCTGGAACAGGTCGCCGACGAGGCCGTAATCCGCCACCTGGAAGATCGGCGCGTCCTCGTCCTTGTTGATGGCGACGATCACCTTCGAGTCCTTCATGCCGGCGAGATGCTGGATCGCGCCGGAGATGCCCACCGCCACGTAGAGGTCGGGGGCGACCACCTTGCCGGTCTGGCCCACCTGCCAGTCGTTCGGGGCGTAGCCCGCATCCACGGCCGCCCGCGAGGCGCCGACCGCAGCGCCGAGAGCGTCGGCCAGGGGCTCGATGAGCTCCTTGAATTTCTCCGCCGAACCGAGCGACCGGCCGCCCGAGACGATGATCCGCGCGGCGGCGAGTTCGGGACGATCGGACTTCGCGATCTCCTCACCCTTGAAGGTCGAGGCGCCGGAGGCCGGGGCGGCGGCCGAGACGGGCTCGACGGGCGCGGCCGAGCCACCCGACACGGCCGCCTTGAAGGCGGCCGTGCGCACGGTGATGACCTTCTTGGCCTCCGTCGCCTGCACGGTCTGGATCGCGTTGCCGGCGTAGATCGGCCGCTCGAACGTGTCGGGCGAGACCACCGTGATGATGTCGGAGATCTGGGCGACGTCGAGCAGCGCGGCCACGCGCGGCAGCACGTTCTTGCCCGTGGTGGAGGCGGCAGCGATCACCACGTCGTATCCCGCGGCGATGGCCGCGATCCCGGCGGCGGTCGGTTCGGCCAAAGCGTGGTCATAGACGGCGTCCTCGGAGAGGAGCACCTTCTCGATGCCGTCGAGCTGGGCGGCGGCGTCCGCCGCGGGGCGGCTGCCGCTGCCCAGGACCAGGGCGTGGACGGGGGCGCCGAGCTGGGTAGCGGCCGTGAGCGCCTTCAGGCTCGCATCGCGAACCGCACCGTTGTCGTGTTCGATGTAGAGGAGGGTGGCCATTCAGGGTGAATCCTCGGAAATCGGGGGCCGGGGACCCGTCGCCATCACGGCGCCGGGTCACGCACGGGATGGACCGGGCGTCAGATGACCCCGGCGTCGACCTTGAGCTTTTCGACGAGGACCTGGGCGGACTCGACCTTCACGCCCGCCTTGCGGCCGGCCGGCTCGACGGTCTTGAGCACCTTGATCCGGGGGGTGACGTCGACGCCGAGCGTGTCCGGAGTCAGCTCCTCGAGGGGCTTCTTCTTCGCCTTCATGATGTTGGGCAGCGACGCATAGCGCGGCTCGTTGAGTCGCAGGTCCGTCGTGACGATGGCCGGGAGCTTGAGGCTCACGGTCTGGAGGCCGCCGTCGACCTCGCGGGTCACGTCGATGGCGCCGTCCCCGAATTCGAGCTTGAACGCGAAGGTGCCCTGGGGCCAATCGAGCAGCGCCGCCAGCATCTGGCCGGTCTGGTTGGAATCGTCGTCGATGGCCTGCTTGCCGAGGATGACGAGCTCCGGGGACTCCTTGGCAACGAGGGCCTTGAGGATCTTGGCGACGGCCAGCGGCTCCACGAGGCCGTCGGTCTTCACCAGGATCGCGCGGTCGGCTCCCATGGCGAGCGCCGTGCGCAGGGTCTCCTGCGCCTGCTGCGGACCGATGGACACGGCGACGATCTCCGTGACCTTGCCCTTCTCCTTCAGGCGGATCGCCTCCTCGACGGCGATCTCGTCGAAGGGGTTCATCGACATCTTGACGTTGGCGAGATCGACCCCCGAGCCGTCGGCCTTGACGCGGATCTTGACGTTGTAATCGACGACCCGCTTGACGGGCACCAGAACCTTCATGGCGGTCACTATCCTCCGCGCGGATATTTTTGGGGAGGGCCGGCGCGGCGCGCGGAGGATCCCCGGCACGCCCGGTGATCCAGAACCCTCTCGATTGAGGCGGCGGACCGTAACGACGAGCTTTCCGCCTTGTCAACGCAGGTGCGCGGACGCACCCCGGTCGAAGCGCGCGGGGATACCGGCCGGAGTCAGCTCAGGACGCGGATCGAAGGTTGGATCAGCGGTTCTTGCCTGGCACCCAGAGCACATCGTCGGCCCCGTTGGCGTTGGCCGCGCGGCTCGCCACGAACAGGAAATCCGACAGGCGGTTGAGGTATTGCAGGGCCGGCGCCGACACCACCTCCCCGTCGGTCGCCGCCAGGGCGACGGCGAGGCGCTCGGCTCGGCGGCAGACCGTGCGGGCGAGATGCAGGGCCGCCGCTGCCGGAGAACCGCCCGGCAGCACGAAGGACTTGAGGGGGGACAGATTGGCGTTCAGGGCGTCGATATCGGCCTCGAGCCGCTTCACCTGGGCGTCGACCATGCGCAGGGGCTCGTAGGGCAGGGGTGTTTCGGTCTCGGGAGTTGCGAGATCGGCGCCGAGATCGAACAGGTCGTTCTGGATCAGACTTAGCATCGCATCCAGGGCCGGATCGGCATGGAGCCGCACGAGGCCGAGGCAGGCATTGGTCTCGTCCACCGTCCCGTAGGTCTCGATGCGTAGGTCCGCCTTCGAGCGACGCTCGCCGCTGGCCAAAGCCGTCGATCCCTTGTCGCCCGTGCGGGTGTAGATGCGGTTGAGCGTGACCAAGGGGGCGTCCGATCTAGGGGGATTGGATCAGGTCAGAACGTATAGCCGAGCTTGCCGCCGAAGTTGGTCAGGCCGCGATTGTTCACGCACAGACCCGCATTCGACATGTGCTCGACGGTTGCCATGATGCTCCAATGCTCCGTCAAGCGGAAGCCGAGGGCGGCGGCCTCACGGAACAGGGGGTTGCAGCCGAGCGAGTTGAAGCCGAATGGCGTGGTGGACTTCGGACCCGTATGGCCGTTATGGGCGCCGGCGCCGAAGAAGCCCTCGAGAAAGACCCTATTGCCGAGGGTCTGCGGGAAGAGGTCGACGCTCCAGGTGGCGCCGATATAGGCGTAGCTCGTGCGGCCGCCGAAATTGTAGCTGCCGCCAACGGTCGGACGCGGCACGAAGGCCTGCCAGAACGGATCGAGGCTTACCAGGGGCTTGGCGAACAGGATCTCGCCGTTGATGTTGTTGGTGTTGTGCTCGGCGCTGCCGGGATCCTGAACCGCACCGCCGATGCGAACCTCCGAGACGATGCTCAAGGGCTGGGCCGGGGCCGCGTAGGCGGCGGGCAGGGCCGGACCGCGCAGGTCGGCGGCCTCGACCGGGACGACGGCCGCCAAGGCAAGAACGCCGGCGAACAGGCGGGACGAGATGGAAAGCATCGAGGAACCGATCCGGTTGTACCGGTCTGGTCTAGCATGCGCTCCCCGAAGCGTGTCAGGCCGCCCGCCGCGTAATCCACGCCCCGGGCCGCGATAGATCGGCGGTGCGGCCTCCTCGCCACACCGGGCCGACGCCTGGACGCCTCAGGCTGAGCGCCACCACACCACGCCCATGATGAGCACGATGGCGAGGAATTGGAGGAGGACGCGCAGGCGCATGAGCTTCTGCGAGACGTTGGCGCTGCCGCCCCGCATCATGTTGACGAGGCCGAGCAGGAGAACGACGGCCACCGCCACGCAGGCGAGGAGGACGAGGGTGTTGGAGGAGATCACGGCGTAAGGGTCTCGCGGCTCGAGGCAGGGCGTTCCGAGGTGTCTTGCACAAGATGTCTTGCATATGTGGCTTGGGCCCGCCCCCGCCCAGGTGCGGGCCGGAACCTGCGTCAGTTCCGGCGCAGCAGGCGCTCGAAATAGTCGAGTTCCTCGCGCGGGCGGCTCGGGTCACCGAGCTTGCGTCGCAGCTCCTCCATGATCCGTCGGGTACGCTGGACCGCGGACTCGTCGGCCGTCGGCACGCGGGCGTTGCCGCCCGTCATGTCGCGGCCCTTGTTGGGGCGTCCGAGGGGATCGTTCTCGGAGCTTCCGGTCTGGCCCTGCTGGCTCGGGTCCTTGCCGCCCTCCTGCTGGCCCTCGCCCTCGCCTTCGCCCTGGGCCATCTCCTGCATCTGCTTCTGCATGCCCTCGGCGCCGCGCTTCAGGCCGTCAAGGGCCCGGCCCTGGGCATCGACGGCGTCCTCCTCGCGGCCTTGACCGAGGGCCCCTTCGGCCTCGCGCATGGCCTCTTCCGCCTCGGACAGGCCCTCCTCCCCCTCCATGCCGAGATCCTTCATCCGACGCTGGAGATCCTGAAGGCGCTCGCGCAGGGCCTGCTGTCGCTCGCCCTGGCCGGCCTGCCCCTCGCCGGACTGCCCCTTCTGGCCCTGACCCTGCTCACCTTGCTGGCCCTGCTGGCCCTGGCCGGGCTGTCCCTTCTGGCCACGCTGCGGCTGACCGCGCTGGGGACGCTGGCCCGGGCGCGGCTCGCCCGATTGGCCGTCCTTGTCCTGGCCCTCCTTGAAGGTCTGGTCGCGCAGCTCCTGCTGCTCGCGCGAGAGCTTGTCGAGCTCGTCCGCCTGCTTCGCCATCTCGCGGGCGCTCGGATCGGACTTGCCGCCGGGCTCGGCGGTCTGGAGGTTCTCGAGGATCTCGCGCAGCTGTTCGAGGAGGCGCTGGGCTTCCGCCGTGTCGCCGCGCTTCATGGCGTCGGCCATGTCCTTGAGCATCTTGTTGAGGTCGTCGGGGGTGACGGTCTTGCCCCCCTGGTTCTGCGGTTGCCCGTCCGCCTTCGGCTTGGCGCTCTTCTCCCTCTGGCGCTCGGCCATGTTCTTCATGAAGGCGTCGAGGGCCTTCTTCAGGTCTTCGGTGAGCTTCTGGATCTCCTCGTCGGGGGCGTTCCGCTCGATGGCCTGCTTGAGGTTGTCCTGGGCCGCGCGCAAGCTCTTCTCGGCGTCCGACAGGTCGCCGTCCTCGATCTTGAGGGCCATTTCCCACAGGAGGTCGGCGACCTCCATAAGCGCCGCGTCGCTCCGGGCGGCCCGCAGGCGCCGCGTGGCGGTCTTCAGGCCAAGGAACACGCTCGGCTCCGGCGTGAACCGCTCGGGCGCGATGAGGAGGGCGTCCAGCGCCGTCTGCACCCGGCCCCGGCTCTCGTCGGGGGCGGTGATGAGGCGGCGGCGCTCTTCCGCCAGGGACCGGGCCAGGGCTTGCGTGAACACGCGGGCCGGCAGGGTGACCTCGGCCGGCTCCGTGCGCCCCTCCTGGCCGGCCTCGTCCTTCACCACGAGGGTGAGGCGCACGCGGGCGCCGGACCACGGGTTGTCGGTGAGGTCCACGAGGGTCTTCGTGTCGGTCTCGCCGCTGGCGTCCCCCGGCAGGGCGAGGGCGATGCGGGGCGGCGGCACCAGGGCGCGGGTCCCGGCCAGGGGTTCGACGATCCCCTCGGCCGAGGCGATGCCGTAATCATCCTTGGCGCGGTAGGTCAGGTTGAAGGTTCCACGGCTGTTGACCTCCAGGGCCCCGATGCGGCGGACCTCGGGGGGAAGATCCGGAATCGTCTCGATCACGAGGTGTCGCGGCGGTGCGCCGGCCGCCGCGATGGTGAGGTCTGCTGTGCCGCCGGTGAGCTGGAAGCGGTCCTCGCGCAGGTCGGCATGGGGCGGCTTGCCCGGCAGGGCCTTGAGGCCGGCACGGGCGTCGAGGGTCGCCTCGCCGCGCCCGGCGATCCGGACGATGAGGGTCGCGTTCACGGGCGCGCGCAGGCGCTGCTCGGCGCCGTCCATGGTCACAACCAGGGGCGGCAGGCGGGTGTAGAGGGGCGGATCGATCCAGCCATCGATCCGGAAGGTCGGGCCGGGCGGCGGCGGCAGGGTCCAGTCGAAGGCGCCGGCAATGCGCTGGCGCCATTCGGACCCGGCAACGAACAAGCTCGCCACGGCGGCGATCACCAGGGCGGCGCGCAGGGCGAGGGGGTCGCGCCGGGGCATGTCGGGCCGGGGCGGAGCCGCCTTCAGGCCCGCCACGGCCTCGGCCGACCGGCGCTGATGCAAGGCCCAGAGCGCCCGGGTCGCCGGATCGCCGACGCCGAGAGCCAGGGTGTCCTCGATGGCAGAAGCCGGGCCGTGGGCGAGGCTGCGGTCGCCGCTGGCAGCCTCGCGGTCGATCCGCGCCAGGGCGGCGCGCCGGCTCGGGCGACGCAGAGTCGCGAGAGGCAGGAGCGCGGCGGCGAGGGCGAGGGCGAAGGCCGCGAGGCCCACCTGGCGCCAGAACGGCGAGAGGTCGAGCCACAGGCCGAGCCAAGAGGCGACGAGGAACGCGAGCCCGACGCCGAGGCCGCGCCATAGGATCGGCCAAGCCCCTTCCCACAGGAGGGCGGCTCGGGACCGGGACACGAGACGGTCGAGGCGTCCGCGCAGGGCGGACGCATCGCCCGCGTCGTGCTCGCGCGTCGTTCCGGAAGTCGCCGGGTCGGCCTCGGCCATCGTGTCTGGCTCCTCTGGCGCCCTGCGGCGCCGGGCGGGCAAGCTAGCATGGTGGCCGCCGGGGTCGATCGGGTCAAATCAGCCCATGGTGGACCGGAATCGTGCGCCCATCCGAACCGACCCGCCCCGTGGGCGGTTGGGGCAACGATTCACGATTCACCCAGGGGGAGACCCGATCCGATGTCCGACGCACCGCAATCAGACGCCCAGAACATGGTCGATGCGCTGGTGCGCACCCGCCGCACCGGTCTTGCCGCCACGGCGGCCCTGGGCGGCCTCGCCCTCGTGGTGGGCCTCGCCGCCAAGGCCCTTCGCAACGCTCCCGAGGCGAAGGACGCCGCGACGGCGCCTGCGCCTTCGAGCGCCGTCGAGCCCGCCGGCGCCACACCGTTCGATCACGTCACCGTTGGCAAGGATGAAGCCCGGACCATGCTGCGCGCCATGGCGGCGGCGACCCTGGCGGATGGCCTCGTGGATGCGGGCGAGCGCAAGCGCCTCGACAACGCCCTGGCGGCGGCGGGCATCGGAGACGACGGCCGTCGCTGGCTCGAGACGGAGCTCGCCGATCCGGCCGATGTCGACGATATCGCCGAGCGCGTGACGACGCCCGAACAGGCGGCCCGCATCTACACGGCGGCGCGCCTCGCCATCGATCCCGACACCCTGCAGGAGCGGACGTTCCTCAAGGATCTGGCGGACGCCCTCGACCTGCCCGGCGACGCCGTGGCCCGACTGGAGACGGAGCTGGCTGCCTGAGCCTTTCGGCGACCGCAGACGACGCGAAGGGGTCTCCCGCGCGATCCTGGTGGAACGCGCGGGGGCCGGATCAGGCCGTCTCCGACAGCCAGTCCGGCACGTGGTCGAGGCCGATGAGTTCCTCGTAGCTCTGGCGCGCGCGCACCACGGCCCAGTCGGTGCCGCGCACCAGCACCTCGGGCACGAGGCGGCGGGTGTTGTAGGTGCCGGCCTGAACGGCGCCATAGGCCCCAGCGCTCATTACCGCGACGAGGTCGCCCGGCACCACTTCGGGCATGTCCCGGCCGAGCGCGATGTAATCACCGCTCTCGCAGACGGGGCCGACAACGTCGGCGACGAATCGGGGGGTCTCGGGGCCGGCCTCGACGACGGGCCGCAGGCCGTGGAAGGCGTCGTACAGGGTCGGGCGGATGAGATCGTTCATGGCCGCGTCGACGATGACGAAGGTCCGCCCCTCGGTCCGTTTCACGTAGAGCACGCGGGTGACGAGGATGCCCGCATTGCCGGCGATCATCCGGCCGATCTCGAACACCGGACGCAGGCCGAGCCCCGAGAAATGCGGGCGCAGGATCGCCGCGAGGGCAGCAGGATCGGGCGGGGGCGCATTGTCGTCACGATAGGGAATGCCGAGGCCGCCGCCGAAATCGATGTGGTGGAGGGCGTGGCCGTCCGAGAGGAGATCGCGCGCGAGGCCGGCGAGCAGACGCGCCGCATGGTCGAAGGGCGCGAGATCGGTGATCTGGCTGCCGATGTGCATGTCGACGCCCGACACGGCGAGCCCCGGGAGGGTCGCGGCCTGGGCATAAACCGCCCGTGCCCGACCGATGGGGATGCCGAACTTGTTCTCGGATTTTCCCGTGGAGATCTTCGCGTGCGTGCCCGCGTCCACGTCCGGGTTCACCCGGATCGAGACGGGTGCCGTGAGGCCGAGGCTTGTGGCCACCTGCGACAGCACGACGAGTTCCGGCTCGCTCTCGACGTTGAAGCAGTAGATGCCGGCCTTCAACGCGGCGGCCATCTCGTCGGGGGTCTTGCCGACGCCCGAGAACACGATTTTCTTCGGGTCGACCCCGGCGGCCAGCGCCCGGCGCAACTCGCCCTCCGAGACGATGTCCATGCCGGCGCCCTGGTGGGCGAGGGTGGTGAGAACCGCCTGGTTGGAGTTCGCCTTCATCGCGTAGCAGACGAGGGCGTCGTCGCCCGCGAACGCATCCGCGAACACCCGGTAATGCCGCTCCAGGGTGGCGGTGGCATAGCAGTAGAAGGGCGTGCCGACCTCAGCCGCGAGCGCCGTGAGATCGACATCCTCAGCGGTGAGACGACCGTCGCGATAATGGAAGTGGTGCATCGGTGTGCCTTGGACACCGGCCTTGGGTGCCGGCCTTGGACGACGAACCTCGAACGACCGGCCTCGCAGCCAGCGAACGCGGGCCTCAGAGGATCGGATCGAGGAAGAAGGGCTGCTTGGGCACGACGTAGCCGCGCTTGGCCCCGCGCGTGGTCAGGATCGGCGTTTCGCTGCTCCCACCCGCCACGGCGGCCGGATCGAGTTCGTCGCCCGCGCGCACGGCATCCGGATCGGGCGTGGCGACGCCGCCACCGAGCCCCACGCTCTGGGGCAGGGCGCGGGGACTCGCCGGTGCGGTGACGCCCGTCGAACTCCGCGACGCAGGAGGTGCGGGCGCGGCACTGCCGGGTGGCGGCTCGAGGCCACCGCGCCGGCCGCAGCCGGAGGCCGCGAGGGCCACGAGGCCGAGGGCCGCGAGGGTCGTGAGGGAGTGCAGGCGAAAGGGCATCTGGGCTTGGGAGTCCGGCACGCGGGTACCCCACACCATAGCGTCTGCCGAGCCGCGACGCGAGGGAAACGGCTCCGCTTATCCCGGGGAGTGACCCGGGGCGGCTCGACGTCTCTCGCGAAGCCCTCGCTGCGCCGCCGCGCTCAAAGCGAGAACCGGCAGTGAGCGAGCGCCCCGCGAGACAGGATCACTTCTTGTTGCCGGGGTTCTTCTCGTAGGCGTCGATGGCCCGGCGGCAATTTTCCGACAGTTTGGTCCAGTTGGTCTGGAAGCACTTGTCCATGGCCGGATCGTCAGGCGAGAGATTGCCGCAATAGGTCAGATAATCGCCGGTGCAGTACTTCTTCAGGGTCTCGTTGCCGCGCTTGGTCTGCGGCGCCGGCTGCGCCAGGGCAGGGGCAGCGGCCAGGGATGCGGTCACCGTCAGGGCGAGGGCGAGCGAGGTCAGGGTCTTGGCCATAAGGGGCGCGGTCCGTCTTCAGATCAGGAGGGAATGCGCGACCGGATGATGCGCTTGCGTGGTCGAAACAAGGCACAGGCGCGGCAGCGCATGGGAAAGTTCGTTTATCTACGCCGTGGCCTGAACGGGACGCAACGGCGGACCTGGGCGAGCGTTCAGGGGATTCGACCCTAGGAGCGCATGAGGGGGTAGGCCTCGACGGCGGGCAGGCGCTCGCGCCGCATGAGGCTGTCGGCGACTTCCGTGATCCGGAGCCGCAGGGCGGCGGTGTCGCTGTCCTGACCCGTCGCCGCCTGGGGCGCCGTGCGGGCCACGGCCTGGGCCAGGGCCTCCTCGGCGGCGGCGAGGCTCGCCCGCAGGGTTTCGCGTTCGGCGGCGAGAGCCGCACATCGCGCCGTGAGATCGATCGGCCCCGGCGCGGCGTGGTGACGACGCACGAGGTCGTCGAGGAGTTCGCGATGCGCCCCCTCGAGAACCTGTAGGGTGGCGAGGCCGACTTCACCCTCGGCCCGCGCGGTGACGAGGTCGCGCTCCACGCCCGCGAGGGCGGTCCGGGTTTCGACGATCTCGGCCTCGCGCGTCTGGAGTGTCGCGGTTCCGGTCTCGACTTGGCGGGCGAGGGCGGCGGCTTCCAGGGTACGGGCGCCGATGGTTGCGAGATCGGCGTGACGCGCCGCCTGCACCGCCTCGACCCGGCGCTCCAGGCGACGGCGCGTCACGGCGAATTCGGCCCGCAGGTGATCCTTCTCGGCCGCGACCTCGGCCACCGACAAGGGCAGGCGCGCCTCGATCCGGCGCCGGGACAGGCGGATGGCCCGCGCGTTCACCGCCGGCAGCAGGAGCAGGGCGCACAGGGCGGCGGCGAGAAAGCCGAGCGCGAAGATCATGACGGTTTCGATCACGCGGACACGCTCATGTGTTGAACCGGGGCGAGAGACCGGAGCGAGAGACCGGGAAGGGCGCGCGGGCGACCCTTGCGAGCCGGCATCCACGAAAGGCTTAACTCACCCTCACCGCGCGGCGCGAGGGTGCGCGTGCCACACCCGCGTCAGAACGGGTTCCAAGTCGGGCGATCCGTAAATTTCAGGTAGCCGACATTGATGCCCAGGCGTGCTCCGACGCCCGTGCGAATCGGCACCACCACCACCTCGTCCGCCGTCACCGCCGTCATGCCGAAGCCGCCGATGAAATAGGCCGAGCCGTCGACGCCGACGAAGCGGCGGTAGAGGCCTTGTACCGCCGGCAGGTTGTAGACGAGCATCATCGTCCGATCGCCGTCCCCCCCGACATCGAAGCCGATGGACGGACCCTGCCAGTAGATGCGGCGCTTGCCGGCGTTGCGGGTGTAGAGGGTGCCTTCGCCGTAGCGCACGCCGCCGACGATGGCGCCGGAGGCTTCCTGGCCGAGGATGTAGCCGTTGGGCTCGCCCCAGCGCCGGGTCGCCTCCTCGACGGTGAGAGCGAGCCCCCGCGACATCGAACCGAAGAACCGGTGGCCGTTGTCGACAATCTCGGCGGGCCGGAAGGTGCCGGGGCCGGCCTCATCCGGGGCGGGCGGAGCCGTCCGGCCCGGAAGCGCGAGGGCCGGGCCGAGGGTCGCGCAGACCGTCGCAACCCCGGCGGACAGCGACGCAGCCAGGGCGAGGCCGGCGCCGAGTCGGGCCAGGGCGCTGGAAGGGGAGGGGGATGTCAGCATGGTGCCTCGTCGCGTGCGGTGCCGGGCGGCGTCCCGGCAAGGCCTCGAACCGTGGCGCGAAACCGCGCGCCCGCCCGACCCGCGACGATCATGACGTGAAAGACGGTCAATATATGGTTAACGCGACCACCCGGTCAGGCGCGATGGCCAGCGGTGGCGCCGAGCGACGGACGCGGGGCGCCACAGCGTTCCGGCAGCGCGAGGCGGCTGGCGTAGGAGCAGTCGCCCAGGGCCGCGAAGGGGCCGTTGCGGTAGTGGCGGGCGTGGTGGCCGTAGGTGATCGGTTGGCCCGAGGGCACCACGACGCACCCACCGGCGCTCGTGAGCACGTGGTCGCCGGCCGCCGTATCCCATTCCATGGTCGGGCCGCAGCGGACGTAGATGTCAGCCTCGCCCGAGGCGATGAGGCAGAACTTGAGGGCCGAGGCGGCGCCGCGCCGGCCGCCCACGGGCAGGGCGGACAGGCAGGCCTCCGTCTCGGCGTCTCCGTGGCGGTTGCTCACGAGGGCGACGAGGCCGTCGGCGGGCACGGGACGCACGGCGATGGCCCTGTGCGGACCCGGACGACCGGCGACGATGGCGGCCTCGAACGCCGTGGCGCCCCCACCCCAGACCCGGCCGAGGCCGGGGGCGGCTAGCGCCGCCGCCACTGGGCGGTCACCCTGAACGAGGCCGATATTGACGCTGTATTCGCAGTTGCCCGCGAGGAAATCCTTGGTTCCGTCGAGGGGATCGACGAGAAAGAACAGCTCGGCGGGCGGGCGGTCGTAGGCGGTTTCCTCGGCGACGACCGGGATGTCGGGCCAATGCCGCTTCAGCGCGGCGAGAATCAGAGCTTCGGAGGCCGTATCGGCGAGGCTCGCCGGGGAGCCGTCGCGCTTCAGCACGTGCGGGCAATCCCCGCCGTGATACCCCCGGAGGATCTCGCCCGCCTCGCAGGCGATCTCCATCAATGTTGCCGCGATACGGTCGCGCGTCGGCGCGTCGAGGTTCATGATGGCCCCGTCATGCCCCGGCGCGGGCGGGTTGTCGACCCGGCGCGCGGCCCGTCCGATGCTTTTCCGACCGGCGGATCGCCGGTGCGCCGGCTTTTCAAAGCAACGGGCGCCGTCTATCGGTGCCTTCGGCGATTGGCCGCGCCCATCCGGCCGGATCGCCCGCGGCCCCTTAAAGTGCCTCGCGCGGAGCGCAAGATGACCCTCGTTCAACTCGATGCCCTCGACCTGTCGGCACTGCTGTGCTCCCGGGTCTGCCACGACGTGATCAGCCCGGTGGGCGCCATCGTGAACGGCCTCGAGGTGCTCGAGGACGAGTCCGACACCTCAATGCGCGAGTTCGCCCTCGAGCTCATCGCCAAGAGCGCGCGCCAAGCCTCGGCCCGGCTGCAGTTCGCCCGGATCGCCTTCGGGGCGGCGGGGTCGGCCGGCGCGTCCATCGATCTCGCCGACGCCGAGAAGGTCTCGCGCGGCATGTTCGCCGACGACAAGACCCAGCTCGCCTGGTCCGCACCGCAGGCGCTCTACCCGAAGAACAAGGTCAAGCTCATCCTCAACCTCGTGGTGATCGCCCAGAGCGCGATCCCGCGCGGTGGTCTCATCGACGTCACCGTGAAGGGGGACGGCGAGGCACCGAGCATTGTCCTCACGGCGAAGGGTTCGCATGCGCGGATCCCGCCCCATGTCGAGGCCCTCATCGCCGGCACGCCCGAGGGCGGCGTCGTGGACGCCCACGCGATCCTGCCGTTCTATGCCGGCCTCGTGGCGCGGGCTGCCCGGATGGACGTACACTTCACGATCTCCGGCGACACCGTGACCATCGAAGCCGTGCCGATGCCGGAGCCACCCGTGGAACCGTCGATCGAGCCCGCGCCCTCCGACGACGAGCCGCCGGAAACCGCCCTCGCCTGAGGCCCCCGCCGGGGTAGCCTCCCGGTGCGGATAACCGGACGTCGAACGCCCCTCGCGCCTTCGGCACGAGCGGTCATTGGACCGATCGGCCACCGGGGGCGGACCGGCGCAATGATCCATTCACCATGTATGACCCCCGAGGGGCGCGACGGCGACTATTGCTCAGTTTGTCTAGATGGAATCGGGACAAGGAAACCCTTCACTAACCCATTCGGGCACAGGGTCGGATTGCACAAACCGTAGTGCGTTTCTGGACTGAGTGCCCGTCATGGACGACTTGTTGCGTGAGTTCCTGACCGAGAGCGCCGAGCATCTCGACACGGTCGATGCCGAACTCGTGCGTTTCGAACAGGATCCGAACAACCAGACGATCCTTCGGAACATCTTCCGGCTCGTCCACACCATCAAGGGCACCTGCGGGTTCCTCGGCCTACCGCGCCTGGAAGCGCTGGCGCATGCTGCCGAAACCTTGATGGGACAGTTCCGCGACGGTATGCCGGTGACCGGCCCCGCCGTGAGCCTCATCCTCGTCACCCTCGATCGTCTGAAGTCGATCCTCGCCGATCTTGAGAACACCGGCACCGAGCCGACAGGTAGCGACAGCGACCTCATCGACGCCCTTGACGTCATGTCCGCCGGTCCGATGGAGGCTCCGGCCTCCGCTCCGGTAGTGGCACCGCCCCCCGAGATCAAGCTGCCCGAGCCCGTCTCGCGCGAGCTGAAACCCGGCGAGGTCAGCTTGGACGACCTCGAGCGCGCCTTCATGGAGGCGGAAGGTCCTGATTCGTTCGACGAACTCCCTCCGCTGCCGCCCTTGCCGTCCCTGCCCGCCGTTCCGGCTGCCGTCGCGGCACCCGCCCCGGCCCCGACGCCGGCCCCCAAGGCCGTCGTGCAGGATGAGCCCGCCAAGGCTCCAGCCAAGGAGGCGCCCGCCGCCGAGGGCGGGGAAGGCGGCGTCGCCAAGGTTCAGACGATCCGCGTCAACGTCGATACCCTCGAACACCTCATGACGATGGTGTCCGAGCTGGTGCTGACCCGCAACCAGCTCCTCGAGATCGCCCGCCGTCACGACGATTCCACCTACAAGGTTCCCCTGCAGCGCCTCTCGCACGTAACGGCCGAGCTGCAGGAAGGCGTCATGAAGACGCGCATGCAGCCCATCGGCAACGCCTGGCAGAAGCTGCCGCGCGTGGTGCGCGATCTCTCGTCGGAACTCGGCAAGCAGATCGAGCTCATCATGAGCGGCGCCGAGACAGAACTCGACCGTCAGGTGCTCGAGGTCATCAAGGACCCCCTGACCCACATGGTGCGCAACTCGGCCGACCACGGCATCGAGGACGCGGCCGGTCGTAAATCCGCCGGCAAGCCGGCGCGGGGCACCATCCGCCTGTCCGCCTATCACGAGGGCGGCACCATCACCATCGAGATCGCCGACGACGGCAAGGGCCTCGACCTCGCCGCCATCCGCCGCAAGGCCGTGGAGCGCAAGATCGCGAGTCAGGCCGAGATCGAGCGGATGACCGACGCCCAGGTGGCGAAGTTCATCTTCCATCCGGGCTTCTCGACGGCCGCCGCCGTCACCTCGGTCTCGGGCCGCGGCGTCGGCATGGACGTGGTGAAGACGAACATCGAACTCATCGGCGGTGTCATCGACATCAACACCCAGCTCGGGCGCGGCACCACTTTCACCATCAAGATCCCGCTGACCCTGGCGATTATCGCTGCCCTCATCGTCAAGGCCGGCGAGCAGCGCTTCGCCGTGCCGCAGGTGGCGGTGCTGGAACTCGTGCGGGTCGACAAGTCCACGGCCCAACAGGTCGAGCGCATCAACGGTTCGCCGGTCCTGCGGCTGCGCGAGCGCCTTCTGCCCATCGTCACCCTCACGGGCGTCCTCGGACAGGCGGCGCCGGCCAGCACCATCGATTCGGGCTTCGTGGTGGTCGCCCAAGTCGGGCGCCAGCGCTTCGGCATCCTCGTGGATGAAGTCTTCCACACGGAGGAGATCGTCGTGAAGCCGATGTCCTCGAAGCTGCGCCACCTGCCGCTCTTCGCCGGCAATACGATCCTCGGCGACGGCGCCGTAGTGCTGATCGTCGATCCCAACGGCATCGCCCAGCAGGTCAGCCAGAGCGCGCAGTCCGGTGCGATCCCCGTCGAGGCCGAGGCCGACGAGGCGGAGGCCGCCGATGCCAAGGCGACCCTACTGGTCTTCAAGGGCGGAGCGGGCAGCTACAAGGCGGTTCCCCTCTCTCTCGTCACGCGCCTCGAAGAGATCGAAGCCTCGAAGGTCGAGTGGGTCGGCGGGCGCCCGCTGATCCAGTATCGCGGCCGACTCATGCCCCTCGTCCCCGCGGACACCTCCATCACAATCCGCGAGACCGGCACGCAGGCCCTGGTGGTGTTCTCGGACGGCGAACGGGCCATGGGCCTCGTGGTCGATGAGATCGTCGACATCGTCGAGGAGCGCCTCGACGTCGAGATCTCGGCTGAGCGCTCCGACCTCATCGGTTCGGCGGTCCTGCGGGGCCGCGCCACCGAGATCATCAACATCGCTCACTTCCTCCCGCTCGCCTACGACGACTGGGCGCGCGGTTCGAAGAAGGCGGTCAAGCAATCCTCGACGGTGCTGCTGGTGGACGACTCCGCCTTCTTCCGGGACATGCTGTCCCCGGTGCTCAAGGCGGCGGGCTACGGGGTGGTTACGGCGGCCAGCGCCGACGAGGCCGTGGCGATCCTGCTCTCCAATGGTCGCATCGACATGGTGGTCTGCGATCTCGAGATGCCCGGCCGCAACGGCTTCGACCTCGTCGGCGCCATGCGCAAGGTCGAGGGACGCGTCGCGGGCCTGCCGGTGATCGGCCTCTCGGGCACCATCGGACCGGACGCCATCGCCCGAGCCCGGTCGCTCTCGATCATCGACCTCGTGGCGAAGTTCGACCGCAGCGGTCTCATCGCGGCCCTGGCCGAGATCGACGTCCAGACCCTCTCCAACGCCGCCTGACGCCGGCCCTCGCGCACGATCGGAGCCCTATCATGATGCAGGCCGCAAACAGCAACGCCACGCGCGCCGAGGCTGGCACCACCACCGACTACGTCACGGTGTTCGTCGGCGAGACCATGTTCGGCCTCGCCATCAACCGGGTTCACGACGTCTTCATCCCTGCCGGTGTGACGCCGGTCCCGCTCTCCCCGCCGGAGATCGTCGGCCTGCTCAACCTGCGTGGCCGGGTGGTGACGGCTCTGTGCCTGCGCCGTCGGCTCAGCCTGCCGGACCGGGAGGGCGATGCCGGACGCATGGCCATCGGCCTCGAGCAGGGCGGCGAAACCTTCGCCCTCATCGTCGACGGGGTCGGTGAGGTGCTGAAGCTCGGGGCTGACACCCACGAGCCGGTGCCGATCAACCTCGACGCGCGCTGGCGCGACCTGTCGCTCGGGGTGCACCGCCTCGAAGGGCACCTCCTCGTGATCCTCGACGTCGATGCCCTCTTGGCCTTCGGCACCCCGCACCTTGCGGCCGGTGCCGCCTGATCCTGCAGCCTCCCACGGGGATATTCCGATGAAGACCTGTCTCGTCGTCGACGATTCCGCCGTGATCCGAAAGGTGGCACGCCGGATCTTCGAGACCATGAACTTCCGGGTCGGGGAAGCGGAGGACGGACAGATGGCGCTGGCCGCCTGTGGCGAGACGATGCCGGACGCCATCCTCCTCGACTGGAACATGCCGACCATGGACGGCTACGACTTCCTGAAGGCCCTCCGGCAGACCCCCGGCGGCGAGAAGCCCAAGGTGCTGTTCTGCACCACGGAGAACGACGTCGGCGCCATCGCCCGCGCCCTGCATGCGGGGGCCGACGAGTACATCATGAAGCCGTTCGATCGCGAGATCGTGACGGCCAAGCTCGCACAGGTCGGCTTCGCCAGCGAGATCGGCGCCTTCTGACGCCGGGTTGCGCCGGGCGTTCCACCCGGCCGGATACGACCGCTCTCCGTTCCGCCCCATCGAGGCGTCAGGATCCATGCCGGCATTGAACACACTCTACGCCGCCCCGTCCCACGGATCGGGCGCCGCCACGGGCGCGCGAATCCGCGTGATGATCGCCGATGATTCGGCCGTGGTGCGCGGCCTCGTCGCTCGGTGGATCGCGGAGGCCGGCTTCGACGTGGTCGCTACGGCCTCCAACGGGCGCATCGCCGTGGAATCCATGGCGCGCCACGACCCCGACGTGATCCTCCTCGACATCGACATGCCGGAACTCGACGGCACCCAGGCCCTGCCGCTGCTCCTCGCCAAGAGCCCCGGTGTCCAGGTGGTGATGATGTCCACCCTCACCACCCGGAACGCGGATATCTCGCTGCGCTGCCTGTCGCTTGGAGCCGTCGATTACCTCGCCAAGCCCGAAAGCAACCGGGGCGTCACCACGTCGGACGCCTTCCGCACCGAACTCATTGAGCGGGTGCGCCTGTTCGGCAGCGCCCGTGCCCGCAAGCGCGGCCCGGTCCTCAGCCTCGCCGGCGCGGCGACCGTGCCGGCCGCCACCGCAGCCCCCAAGGCCACCACCCCGATCACGCTGCGCCCCAAGGCACGGGCCTCAGTCTCCCCGCGCGTCCTCCTCATCGGCGCGTCCACGGGCGGCCCCCGCGCCGTCGGCGAGGTTCTCGAGAAGATCGGCGCCGCGACCCTGCGCCAATTCCCCGTCCTCATCGTGCAGCACATGCCGCCAGTGTTCACGGCGGTGTTCGCCGAGCATCTCGGGGCGCGCACCGGTCTACCGGCCGCCGAGGGCAAAGCCGACGAGCGGCTTCAGCCAGGGCGGATCTATGTCGCCCCGGGCGGGCGCCACATGGGCCTATCCGGCGCGGCCGGCCGCCCCGACGTCGCGATCCGTCTCCATGACGGCCCCCTCGTCAACTTCTGCAGGCCGGCCGTCGACGTGCTGTTCCAGGACGCCGCGGCGATCTTCGGCGCCTCGGCCCTCGCCGTGGTCCTCACGGGCATGGGCTCGGACGGAACCGGCGGTGCGCGGGCACTGACGGAGGCAGGGGCGGCCGTGCTGGCCCAGGACGAGGCGACGAGCACCGTATGGGGCATGCCAGGCAGCATCGCCAAGGCCGGCCTCGCCCAGGCGATCCTGCCCCTGGGCGAGATCGGCGGCGCGCTGCGCAATCTACTGACGGGGAAGAGCGCATGACCGACGTCGAGTTCGATTTCCTGCGCAGCTACCTCAAGACCCGATCGGGTTTGGCCCTCAGCGGCGAAAAGCGGTACCTCATCGAGAGCCGCCTCGGCCCCGTCTGCCGCCGCTTCAACCTCGCGACTCTCCACGACCTCGCGAACGCACTTAAGAACGGACGCGACGTCGCCATGGAGAAGGCGGTGGTCGAGGCGATGACCACCAACGAGACGTTCTTTTTCCGGGATCAGGCGCCCTTCGACCTATTCCGCGACGTGCTGCTGCCCGAGGCCATGGCTCGGCGCGCCGCCCAGCGCCGCTTGCGCATCTGGTGCGCGGCAGCGTCCACGGGCCAGGAGCCGTATTCCCTCGCGATGCTGCTCCACGAAGCCGCGCCGCGTCTGGCCGGCTGGTCCGTCGACCTCGTTGCCACGGACCTGTCCACGGAGGTTCTCGAGAAGGCGAAGGCCGGCCTCTACAGCCATTTCGAGGTGCAGCGCGGCCTGCCGGTGCAGCTGCTGATCAAACATTTCGAGCAGGTGGGCGAGCAGTGGCGCATCGCAGCCAACCTGCGCCAGATGGTGGATTTCCGGCCCCTCAATCTGCTTCAGCCGTTCGATGGGCTCGGTACCTTCGACATCGTCTACTGCCGCAACGTCCTCATCTATTTCGATGCGGCGACCAAGGGCGACGTCCTGGCCCGAATCGGCGCCAGCCTCGCGCCTGATGGTGCACTCCTCCTCGGCGCGGCCGAGACGGTGATCGGCCTGACCGACCGCCTGGTGCCGAATGCCCGCCACCGCGGCCTCTACAACCCAGCCCCGGCGCGAGCGGCCGCTGTGCCGGCGGCCGTCGCCTCCGCCGCCCTGGCGGCGCCGCAGCTGCGGCGCGTCGTGGGCCTGTAGGCTCGTCCCGTCGCAGGCCGACGCACCCGTTAGCGTTGCCGAGGGCCGTTCGCCGCCCTCGACCGCTTGATCGTGGCAGAGGGCCGGTATGACGCGGCGGTCGTCGACCGATCCCCGCCCGTTCCGCCAACCAGTCCCGCACGGTACCGCCAGAGCCCGACGGACAGCGGCAACGAAAAAAGCCCCGCTCACGCGGGGCTTTTTTCGTAGTCGGCTTATGGAAACCCCACCCCGAGGGATGAAGCGTCGGCTCGGCCGACACTTCATCAGACGGCGATGCGCTCCTCGCCCTCGTTCGGCTCGCGCAGAACGTAGCCGCGTCCCCATACAGTCTCGATGTAGTTCTTGCCCGACGAGGCATTGGCGAGCTTCTTGCGCAGCTTGCAGATGAACACGTCGATGATCTTCAACTCGGGCTCGTCCATGCCACCGTAGAGATGGTTGAGGAACATCTCCTTCGTGAGCGTCGTGCCCTTCCGGAGCGAGAGGAGTTCCAGCATCTGGTACTCCTTGCCCGTGAGGTGGACCCGAGAGCCGGAGACCTCGACAGTCTTCTGGTCGAGGTTCACGATCAGGTCGCCGGTGGTGATCACCGACTGAGCGTGGCCCTTCGAGCGGCGCACGATGGCGTGGATGCGGGCGACGAGCTCGTCCTTGTGGAATGGCTTCGTCAGATAGTCGTCGGCGCCGAAACCGAGGCCCTTCACCTTGTCCTCAATGCCGGCCATGCCGGAGAGAATCAGAATCGGGGTCTTCACCTTGGCGACGCGGAGGTTCCGCAGCACCTCGTAACCCGACATGTCGGGCAGGTTCAGGTCGAGCAGGATGATGTCGTAGTCGTAGAGCTTACCGAGATCGATTCCTTCCTCACCAAGATCGGTGGTGTAGGTGTTGAAGCTCTCGGACTTGAGCATCAATTCGATGCTCTGCGCGGTTGCGCTGTCGTCCTCGATCAGAAGTACCCGCATCGTCGGTCCCCAGCCCAGCCGGTCGTGTGCAAGCGTACGGGCACACCCCCGCCTTCGTCCGCTACCGGCCCGCGGCGGACGCTCCCTCGTCACTGACGTAAAACACTAGTGGTTAATCGTTAACAAAACCTGATTCAGCGGCCAAGCGGCGTTTTGGACGTCTGTCCAGCGATGCGCGCAACGGTTGGCGGTCTGTTCTCCACAGGCCCGCGATCCGCTTCATGCATCACCTGAAGATCCACCCTCAAGCGTCGTACCCGCCGTATCGGGCCGTGAGCTGTCACTTCCGAAACACGTTGCCGCGATGATGCGGCCGCGCACCGAAAAAAACGATCCCCCGTCCCGAGGACGCGGGGCTTGCTACCAGCCCGATAGCCGCAGTGTTAAGGAGGGAGGTAAACGAAGGGTTGAGAGAGACGCCGATGACCGACCGACCTCCCCATGACGCGCGGGTGCGCCTCGCCGGTGCGGGCGCCGTCCTCGCGGGGATCGAGCCGCTGGAGGTCTACGGCCGCGTCGTGGCCATCCGGGGCCTCCTCGTCGAGGTCGCTGGCCCCGTCGCCGCCATGCGCCTCGGCGGCCGCCTCGACATCGCCGTGGAGACGGGTGCCGGGGCCGTGCCCTGCGAGATCATCGGCTTCCAGGGAGAACGGGCGTTGGCCATGCCGTTCGGCTCCCTCGAGGGCGTGCGCCGGGGCTGCCCGGCTTATGTCCGAGACGAGGCCGCCGGCGCCATCCGGCCCTCGGCCGCTTGGCTCGGGCGCACCATCGACGCCCTCGGGCGACCCATCGACGGCCTCGGCCCCCTGGAAACGGGCCCAGCGATCTATCCGCTTCGGGCCGATCCGCCGCCCGCCCACGCCCGCAGGCGGGTCGGGCCTCCCCTGGACCTGGGCATCCGCTGCATCAACACTTTCCTCACCATGTGCACCGGCCAGCGCATGGGCATCTTTGCCGGTTCGGGCGTCGGCAAGTCCGTGCTCCTGTCCATGCTCGCCCGCTACACCGCCGCCGACGTCGCGGTGATCGGCCTCGTGGGTGAGCGCGGCCGCGAGGTGCAGGAATTCCTGCAGGACGACCTCGGCGCGGCCGGGCTCAGCCGCTCCGTGGTGGTGGTGGCGACGTCCGACGAGCCGGCCCTCATGCGCCGCAACGCCGCCTACGTGACCCTGGCGGTGGCCGAGTACTTTCGCGATCAGGGCGCGCAGGTCCTGTGCATGATCGACTCGATCACGCGCTTCGCCATGGCCCAGCGCGATATCGGCCTCGCGGCCGGCGAGCCACCGACGGCCAAGGGCTACACCCCGACGGTCTTCTCCGAGCTGCCGCGCCTCCTCGAGCGGGCCGGCCCCGGCACGGGCGAGGGGGCGATCTCGGGGCTGTTTACCGTTCTGGTGGAGGGCGACGACCACAACGAGCCCGTGGCCGACGCCGTGCGCGGCATCCTCGACGGGCACATCGTGATGGAGCGTGGCATCGCCGAGCGCGGGCGCTACCCGGCCATCAACGTCCTGCGTTCGGTCTCCCGCACCATGCCGAAGGCCTGCGACCCGGCGCACCTGCCTACCGTCAAGCGGGCGCGCCGGGTGCTCTCGACCTATGCCGACATGGAGGAACTCATCCGGCTGGGGGCCTACCGGGCCGGCGCGTCGGCCGAGGTCGACGAGGCGATCGCTTTGATGCCCGATATCGAGGCTTTTCTGGGTCAGGGTAAGGAAGAAGCAACTTCGATCGGTGAGGGTTACTCACGCCTCGCCGAGATCGTCGGCGTTTCCTAAGACGGCGTCCTCACGGTCCACGGGCCGCGGATGGGACGTCCCGGAATGGGCGTGCGTTGCGTGGAGTGGACCCATCAGATGAAATCGCGTGACACGCTGATCCGGCTGCGGCGTTTCCAGGTCGACGAGAAGCGTCGGCGCGTGACGCAGATCGAGATGATGATGGCCGACTTCACCCGCATGGCCCTCGAACTCGATCGCGAAGTCGCCCATGAGGAGGGCCGCGCCGGCATCACCGACGTCGGTCACTTCGCCTACCCGACCTATGCCCGCGCGGCGGCCACGCGCCGGGACAACATGCGCCAGTCGGCGGCCGCCCTCGAGGGGCAGCTCGCCGAGGCCAAGGCCGAACTCGGCGAGGCCTTCGAGGAGCTGAAGAAGATCGAGATCCTGGACGACCGCGAACGCAGCGCCGAGCGCGCTAGCGAAGCCGCCCGCGATCAGGCGGTCATGGACGGGATCGGCCTGTCGCGCATCCGCGCCTGAGGCGAAGCGCCCGCGCCCCGAGGGGGCGGGCCGGCACGAAACCGTCATGATCGGGTGCCATCAGCCCTTCGTGCCGGCCTCCTCCCGGCTTCGCTCACCGGCGCCGTTCGCTTGCGGTGCGGGGTCACGTCGTGCAGGGAGGGCCCGCTTAGTGGGGCTCACCTGTCGATCATGAAGAAGATCAGCGATTTCATCTGGCCGCTCATCGGCCTCGCCGCCGTCGTGGTGTCCGGCTACCTGCTCTATCGCGAGCTCGCTGGCATCTCCGTGGCGGAGATCAAGAGCAGCTTCGCCGAGATCCCGGTCCACCGCTTCCTGCTGGCGGGGCTCGCGACCCTTGTCGCCTACGCGGCGCTCGCCTGGTACGACCGCATCGCCCTGCTGCACCTCGGCGTGAGTCACATCTCGTGGTTCTTCGTCTCGGTCTGCTCGTTCACCACCTACGCCCTGTCGCACAACATCGGCGCCTCGGTGTTCTCGGGCGCTGTGGTGCGGTACCGGGCCTACACCGCCAAGGGCCTGTCGGCGGCTCAGGTCGCCGTGCTCGTTGCCCTGTGCTCGTTCACCTTCGGACTCGGCACGATCCTGCTGGGCGGTTTCGTCCTCGTGGCCCTGCCCGACACCCTGACCCGGCTCAACGGCTACCTACCATCGGTGCTCACTGATCCGGCCACCGCCCGCATTCTCGGCGCGGCGTTGCTGGGCTTTGTCGCCCTCTACATCGTCGGCTCGCTCCTGCACCTGAAGCCCCTGACGATCCGCAAGTTCAAGCTCGAATACCCGCGCCCGCGCATCATGCTTCGGCAGGTGATCGCCGCCCCCCTGGAGCTCCTGGGCGCGGCCGGCATCATCTATTTCGCCCTGCCGGAAGCCGGAAACCCAGGCTTCCTCGTCGTGCTGGCCGTGTTCCTCGCCTCGTTCTCGGCCGCCCTGGTGTCGAATGCGCCGGGTGGCCTCGGCGTGTTCGAACTCGTCTTCGTGGTGGCGATGCCAGACGTGCCGCGTCCGTCCATCATCGCCGCGCTGCTCGTGTTTCGGATGTTCTACTTCTGGCTGCCGTTCCTCATCTCCGTCGTGGTCGTGCTGCTCTACGAGCGCAACCGCCTCGCCAGCGCCATTAACGGTGGCCCCACCGTGGAAGCGACCCCCGCCCCGCCGCTGACCGCCCCCGGCATCAACCCAGAGGCTCTCGACGCACGCATCCGCAAGACGCCCGTGTGACAGCCCGCGCGGGAGGCCGTCTTCCCCATGGATCCCTCCGGGGACGCGGGGAAGAGGGCCTTGCGGCGAACGGAGGGGAGGGCGTGGGACCGGATCACACCGACCCCACCGTCCGCAGGCGGGCGCGCGGATGGATCTCCGCCTGGCTCATCACCGGAGTCTCGCGGCGGAAGCGTTCGATGATCGAGCGTACGAACGGGCGGGTCTGGACGGAAGTGACGAGCACCGGCATCTCGCCCATGCGCGCGGCCGTCTCGAACTGGTCCCGGACGGCGTTGACGAATTCCGACAGCTTGGACGGCTGCATGGCCAGGTAGCGCTCGTCGCGCTCGCCCGCGATGGAGTCGAGGAAGGCCTGCTCCCAGGCGGGCGACAGGGTGATGATCGGCAGCATGCCGTCCGGCCCCTGATACTGAGCGCAGATCTGACGGCCGAGGCGGGCGCGCACGTGCTCGACGATGTCGCGCGGGTTCTTGAGGTGACCGGCGACCTCGGCCACGCCTTCGATGATCGACCCCATGTCGCGGATCGAGACGCGCTCGGCGAGGAGGAACTGGAGCACACGCTGGATCCCCGTCGAGGCGATCTGACTCGGCATCACCTCCTTGAGCAGTTCGCCGTGCTCCTTCGACGCCTCGCGCAGGAGCTTCTGCACCTCGACGTGGCTGAGAAGCTCCGAGACATGGGCCTTGATGATCTCGGTGAGGTGCGTCGACACCACGGTGGCGGCGTCCACCACCGTGTAGCCCTTGAGCTGGGCCTGATCGCGCAGGGACGCGTCGATCCAGGTGGCGGGTAGGCCGAAGGTCGGCTCCATCATGTGCTGGCCGGGCAGCTGCACCTGCCCGCCCATCGGGTCCATCGCCATGTAGAGGCCGGGGAAGATCTGACCCGTGCCAGCTTCGATCTCTTTCACCCGCACCACGTAGGCGTTGGCGTCGAGCTGGACGTTGTCGAGGATGCGCACGGACGGCATCACGAAGCCGAGTTCGGCGGCGAGCTGGCGGCGCAGGGCCTTGATCTGGTCGGTCAGCCGGTCCTGCCCCTCGGGGCCGTTGACGAGGGCGAGGAGGGCGTAGCCCATCTCGAGCTTGAGGTCGTCGAGCTTGAGCAGGTCCGTGACCGTCTCCTCCTTGGCCGCCGCGACGGCCGTGGCGTCCATGGGCACGCCGTCGGCGTCGCGGGGCAGGGCCTCGCGGGCGACCTTGGCAAAGTGCCAGGCGGCGTAGCCGGAAGCCGCCGCGAGGCCGAGGAACGGCAGCATCGGCATGCCGGGCAGGAACGAGATGAGCACCATGACGCCGGCCGACATGCCCAGCGCCTTCGGGTAGTTCGCGAGCTGCTTGCCGAGCGCCTTGTCGGCCGAGCCCTTCACGCCCGCCTTCGAGACGAGGATACCGGCCGCCGTCGAGACGATGAGGGCGGGAACCTGGCTCGCGAGGCCGTCGCCGATGGTGAGCAGGGTGTAGGTCTGGGCCGCCCCCATGAACGGCATGCCCTGTTGGGCGACGCCGATGATGATGCCGCCGATCACGTTGATGAACGTGATGAGGAGCGCCGCGATGGCGTCTCCGCGCACGAACTTCGAGGCACCGTCCATGGCGCCGAAGAACGACGATTCCTCCTCCAGGGCTGCACGGCGGGCCTTGGCCACCTTCTCGTCGATGAGCCCGGCCGAAAGATCGGCATCGATGGCCATCTGCTTGCCCGGCATGGCGTCGAGGCTGAAGCGCGCCGCGACTTCGGCGATACGGCCCGAGCCCTTGGTGATGACGACAAAGTTCACGATGATCAGAATCGCGAAGACGATGATTCCGATGATGAAGTTGCCGCCCATGACGAAATGGCCGAACGCCTCGATGACGTGACCGGCCGCCGCCGTCCCTTCGTGGCCGTGGCCGAGGATGAGACGGGTCGAGGCGAGATTGAGGGCCAGCCGCAGTAGCGTCGCCACGAGCAGAAGGGTCGGGAAGACGGTAAATTCGAGCGGGTTGTCGATGAACAGCCCCGTCATCATGATCAGCACCGAGATGATGATCGAGACGGCGAGCAGCAGATCGAGGAGGAAGGCCGGCAGGGGAAAGATGAGCACCGTGAGGATGCCCATCACGGCGGTGGCGAAGAACAGGTCGGTGCGCTTCGACAGCGCCTGGAGATTGGCTCGGTTGGGCCTCGCGAAACTCGCGAACTGACCAAGGCTCATCCCGGAGCCTGGCAGCCCCGATCCTTGCCCCGAAACCGGCACGGCGGCCTCACTCATAGCTATCCTCGATGCCCCGGACTGGGACCCGGCAAGATTTGCCGCCCTCATGGTTAGCGGATCGTTAACAGGCTGCTCCCCCTGGAAGGATGTGCGCGATGGTGACCGCGCCACATCACCGCCACCGCCCGACCTCCGTGGGGCCAGCGACAGGCTTTCGTCCGCGCAGGGAGGCAACCGGGGCGAACCCGGAGGCTATCCGCACGCGTGCACCGATCATCTTGAAACAACTTCACGATTGTATCGCGCACGATCATCAAAGCACCGATGAAATTCATCACCGCTGATCTTCGACTCGGACCTGTGCTTGCACCTGAACGCCGTTGCAAAGAGATTTCGATCGTGCCACTGCCAGTATTGAAAATTCCGCGCGGCATATTCATTCAATGATGGGCGCAAGGCGGTTTTTTTGCCGGAGGATCATGGAATCCGATGGCTGCCTCGAAGTCGAACCGAAATCGGGCCTGTCCGGGACCACCACCGGCGGGCCGCTCCAACACACCGAACCGTCCTCCGCGAGGGCGATCGACACCACAGACCGCGCGCGAGATCGGCCTTGGTGAAGCAGGGACCTTTCATCGCCGTGACCTCCAGCAACCCATGCGGGACAACGTGATCGCCTACGTGTGAAGCGAGAGAAATTGATCACGAATCCACAACTACTGCTCAAAAAATCTCAAGCCGGTGCAACAAAACATTGATCGCGGCAAGAACTGAGCATAGGCTCATGTCGAGTTGTGACTTAAGTTAAGAATGGTGCCAGCCTCATGAACGAAACAGAATCCGATGCCGCTCGTCTAATCACCCTGGCGGCGGATATCGTCTCCGCCTATGTCAGTAACAACCACGTCCAGAGCGCCGAATTGCCGAAGCTGCTCAGCGACGTCCATGAGGCGATCCGCGGCGTCACGGCCAGCGGAACGCCGGCTGCCGAGACAGGCCCGCCCAAGGCGACGCCCCAGGAAATCCGTCGCTCCGTCACGGCGGATTACTTGATCAGCTTCGAGGACGGAAAGCAGTACAAGACCCTGCGCCGGCACCTTACCCTGCGCGGTCTCACCCCCGAGCAGTACCGCGCCAAGTGGGGCCTCGCGCCCGACTATCCGATGACCTCGGCAAGCTATTCCGAACAGCGCTCCGAACTCGCCCGCGCCCTCGGCCTCGGCCAGCAGCGCCGCAAGGGCCTCACCAAATCCGCTCCGGAAGAGGTGGTGAGCGTCGAGCCGGAGCCGCAGGAAGAGGAAGCGCCCGCCGCGCCCGAGAAGAAGCGTCGCGGTCCTCGCAAGAAGGTCGACGCCTGAGACGCGAGGGTTCGCCCCCCGGCATTCCTGATGCGATGACGACGAAAGCCATTCCCGCGTGACGGGGGTGGCTTTCGTTGTTGTGTCGACAGGATCGGATGCTGTCGATCGACCATTGCTGGAGATCGGCCATCGCGATGTTCCATGCCCAGCATGCACGCGTCCCGCGAGGCAGGCGCATCGGGAATGTTACGCACGCGTGCTAGGCCCGCGCTCATGCTGCAATGCAGCGTAATGACCTCGCGCCGTTCGGGCCGGGGCGTCGAGCGCGAGCGTCCGCATGTTGTCCCGTCCGATCCTAGCCCTGGCGGCCGCAGCCTTCGGCATCGGCACCACCGAATTCGTGATCATGGGGCTGTTGCCCGAGGTGGCCGAGAGTTTCGGCGTCAGCGTGCCGAGGGCGGGCCTCCTGGTCTCCGGTTACGCGATGGGCGTCACCATTGGCGCGCCCCTCGTCGCCATCGCGACCGCCCGGCTGCCACGCAAGGCCGCGCTTCTCATCCTCATGGGGGTCTTTCTGCTGGGCAACCTCGGCTGTGCCCTGGCGCCGACCTACGGCGTCCTGATGCTGGCGCGGATCGTGACGGCGTTTGCCCATGGCGCCTTCTTCGGAATCGGCGCGGTGGTGGCGAGCGGCCTCGTCCCCCGCGCGCAGCGGGCGCAGGCGGTGGCCCTGATGTTCACCGGCCTCACCCTCGCCAACGTCCTCGGGGTGCCGTTCGGGACGGCGCTCGGCCAAGCCGCGGGCTGGCGGGCGACCTTCTGGGCGGTGCTCGGCCTTGGCCTCGTAGCGGCCGCCGCCATCGCGGCCTTCGTACCCAGCGGCCTGCCGGGCTCGCGCGGTGGACTCGCCGGTGAGTTCCGCTCCCTGCGCCGCTGGAGCGTGCTGCTGCCGATGCTGGTCAGCACGCTCGCCTCCGTGAGCCTGTTCACGGTCTTTACCTACATCGCCCCACTCCTTGTGACGGTGAGCGGCCTCTCCCCCCACGCGGTGACGGGGGCGCTGCTGCTGTTCGGCGTCGGCCTCACCCTCGGCAACCTCGCGGGCGGGCGCCTGGCCGACCGGCACCTCATGGCGACGGTGGTCGGCAGCTTTGCCGCCCTCGTTGCCATCCTGGTGCTGTTCGCCTTCACCAGCCACGCGGCAATCCCCGCGGTCCTGACCCTTCCGGTCTGGGGCGCTCTCGTCTTCGCCCTCGTCTCGCCCCTGCAGGTCTGGGTGGTGGAGGCGGCCACCGATGCGCCCAATCTCGCCTCCACCCTGAACCAGGGGGCGTTCAACCTCGGTAACGCCAGCGGCGCGGCGCTCGGCGGCGGCGCCCTCACGCTCGGGATGGGCTACGCCAGTCTGCCCTGGCTCGGCGCCGGCATCGCCGCCCTGGCCCTCGGTCTCGTCCTCACCGCCCGCAGGGGGAGCGCCGCTTCCCTGGCGATGCCGGCCGGGTCGACACGCGCCGGCTGAGGGCGACGCCTTTAGATCTCGCGGAACGCCCGCGTCATGCTGTCCTTGAGCGGCTTGAAGATGTACTCGAAGAAGGTCCGGTCGGTGGTGCGCATATAGACCTCGGCCGGCATGCCGGGGGTCGGCGAGAAGTTGTGCACCTCGGCGAGGCTCTTGGGATCGAGACGGATGCGGGCGACGTAGAGATCGCTCGACACCGCCTGGTTGCGGCGGTCGTCCGGCAGGGCATCGGCCGAGAGGTAGACCACCTCGCCCGAGACCATGGGCACGATGCGCTGGCTCAGGGCCGTGAGGCGGATGGCGGCGGATTGGCCCCGCCGCACGTGATCGATGTCCTGCGGCTTGATCCGGGCCTCGATGACGAGTTCGTCGTGGAGCGGCACGAGTTCCATGATGCTCTTACCTGGTTCCACCACGCCGCCATCCGTGTGGTAGCGCAGCTTCACCACGATCCCGCGCACGGGGGCGGTGATGACGATGCGGTCGAGGAGGCTGCGCGCCGCCCGCATCCGCTCGCGGACGTCGTTCTGGTCGGCCAGGGTCTCGTGCAGCTGCTCCATCGCCGTCTTGACGGCGGTGTTGCGCGCCCCCGTGATCTGCTCGCGGATGCGGGCGATGCGCTCGCGGGCATCGCCGATCTCGCCGTCGAGGCGCCCGATCTCCCCTTGGGCGCTCGCCTGGGAACGCTGCAGGGCGAGAACCTCCGAGACGCGGATCATCCCGCTCTTGAGCAGGATCGATTTCGAGGCGATCTCCTGATCGAACAGTTCGAGCTGGCGCCGCGTCGCCCTGAGCTGAATCTGGCTACCCTTGATCTTCTCCTCGATGGCGTCGATCCCGTTGTTGAGGACGGAGAGGTCGCTGGCGAGGCTCGTCATCCGCGCCTTGAAGGTGAGGAGCTGGTTGCCCACGATGGCGTCGATGTCGGGGTCGCCCGCCTTGGCGAGGAGGCTTTGCGGGAACGTCACCTCCGGGGCCTCGCGCGCCTCCGCCCGGAGACGCGCCTCGATGGCCGAGAGGCGGTCGTGACGAAGGACGAGGCGGCGCAGCTCCGCCTTCGGCCCGGTCTCGTCGAGCTGGAGCAGGGGCTGGCCCGGCTCGACGATGTCGCCCTCCTTGACCAGGATCGCGCGGATCACCCCGCCTTCGAGGTGCTGGACCGTCTTGTTCTGCCCCGTCGCCACGAAGGCACCCGTCGTGACGATGGCGCCGGCGATGAGGGCGGTGTTGGCCCAGATCCCGAAACCCACGATGATCGCGGCGAGGAACGTGAAACCGAAGCTCGTGTGGAAGCGGGTGTTCTGCGGGATGTCGTCGTACCATTCGCGGCGGCGGGCGACGGGCTTGATCGGGGCGATCTCGGTCATGGCGCGCGGGGCTCCTCAAGGCTCGTCCATCGGGGGATCAGGCGATGCCGGCCCCGCCCCGGCCGGCGAGGGGGCGGTCGTCGTTGGCACTGCGGCCGACGATCATCGGGATCACCTCGTCGCGGGGGCCGAACACCTGGATGGCGCCATCCTTGAGGATCATGATTTTGTCGACGCTCTTGAGCAGGGTCGGGCGCTGGGTGATGGCCACCACCGTGGTGCCGCGCTGCTTGGCGCGCACGAGGGCGCGGGCCAGGGCGACCTCGCCGGGGGTGTCGAGGTTCGAGTTCGGCTCGTCGAGGACCACGAGGCGAGGGTCGCCGAAGAAGGCCCGGGCGAGGCCGATGCGCTGGCGCTGGCCGCCCGAGAGGGGGCTGCCGTCCATGCCCACCAGGGTCTCGTAGCCCTGCGCGAACCCCGAGATGAGCTCGTGGACGTCGGCGATCTCGGCGGCGTCGAACACGTCGGCATCGGAGGCGTCGTCCTGCATGCGGGCGATGTTGGCCTTGATGCTGGCGGGGAAGAGCTGGACCTCCTGGGGCAGGTAGCCGACGCTCTGGCCGAACTGGCGTGGGTCCCAGTTGCGCAGGTCCATCATATCGAGGCGCACGGCTCCGGCGGTGGGCGAGATCGAACCGACGAGCATGCGCGCGAGGGTCGACTTGCCCGTGCCCGAGGCGCCCACGATGGCGAGCGATTCGCCTGGATCGAGCTGGAAGGTGAGGCCGTTGAGGATCACCTTCTTGTTCGGCGGCGGCACGTAGAGCACCCGCTCCACCGTGAGACGCCCGAGGGGGCGGGGCAGGCGCAGGCGGTCGAAGTTGAGCGGCGAGTTCAGCAGGAGGGACTTCACCCGCGCGTAGGCGAGGCGGGCGCCGACGAAGCTGCGCCAGCCGTCGATGACGCCCTCGACGGGCGCGAGCGCCCGGCCCCCGACGATGGAGGCGGCGATCATGGTGCCGCCCGTGAGCTTGCCGTCGAGCGCCAGGATCGCCCCCCAGCCGAGCATGCCGATCTGCGTCGAGAGGCGGATGCACTTCGACAGACCGGCGATGACGATGTTGCGGTCCTGTGCGATCACCTGGGCCTTGAGGGATTCGGCGGTCTCGCGGCCCCAGATGGCGACGCATTCGGGCGTCATGCCCATGGCGTTGATCACCTGGCTGTTGCGGGCCATGGCGTCGGCCTGGAGGTTGGCTCGGGTCGAGTACGCGCTGGCTTGGGCGAACGGCACCGCCGTCAGCTTCTGGTTGAGGAGGGCGAGGGACAGCAGCAGCAGGCCCGTCACCGTGACGATCCAGCCGAGATCCGGATGGATGAGGAACACGGCGAGGAGATAGACCGGCGCCACGGGGGCATCGAACATCACGAGCAGCACCGGGCCGGTGATGAAGTTCCTGAGTTGCTGCAGGTCGGCCAGGGTCTGGAACTCGCGGCTCGAGCCCGCCTGCGAGGCCTTGGCCGCCGCCGCCAGGACGGGGGCGCCGAGGCGCACCTCCACCTCAACGGCGATCCGCATGAGGATGAACCGTCGCACCACGTCGAGGATCACGTGGGCGACGACGGCCCCCGCGATCACGAGGGTGAGCATCATCAGGGTGTCGAGGCTGCGGCTCGTCAGCACCCGGTCGGAAATGTTGAACAGGTAGATCGGGATTCCGAGGACGAGTAGATTCACCCAGAACGAGAAGACCCCGACGACGATGAGCTTGCGCCTGCAGCCGGCGAGGCCCTTGGTCAGAACTTCCCGAAAATCCCGGTCGCTGGCGCGCTGCTGCAAGGGGCCGCCGCCATTCCCACCGCCTCCACCGCCGCCGCCCGATCCTCCGCCGTCCCTGCCGCCGGAGCCGCCCCCCTCCTGCTTCCTGGGCGGAGCGGGGGCGGGTTCGGGCGCCGCCGCCTCGTACGCGATGGTCGTCGTGGCGCCCGCCTTCGCGTGCGCCGACCCCGACCGTCCCTCCGGCTCCGGAGACCCTGCAAGATCCCGGGCCGGTACGGCGCCGCCTCCCGATGGCCCGGGCGTTCCAAGCGTCCCGGTCGCCGCCGCAGGGGGCGAGGCGGCGGGCACCGCCAGGGCGGGGACGCGTCCGCCGGCATCCTGACGAAATGGTGTCTCCGGGGCCCCGAACCGGGGCCCAAGAACGGGTTCCGTGGCATCGCCCTCCACGGATGCACCGCGACTGCCGAGATCGTCCATATCGCATCCCCCCTTTTGCGGCCGGTGTTCCGACCGTGTCGGCCGGTATTCCGACCGTCTTCGTTGGCCGGTTGCGCCGGCCGGATCGTGGGTCAGGCCATCATTCCGTGCAGCAGATCGTGGGTCAGACTGGAGGCGGCGCCGTGGAAGGCCGGGCCCAGCAGATCCTGCGGTCCCGTGTCGGGCAGGGCGACATCGTGCAATCCGGTGAAGGCCGCGACTTCCGTGGCAAGACTCTGGGTGTCGCCGATGGTGACCCGGGCGCTATGGCTGACGTAATTGGCCTGGACGAGGATCGCGTCGTCGTAATGCGCGCCGCCGACGAACTGGGCCGCCGTCGTAGTCCCCACGGTGGTGATCGCCGCAATGTTGGCCAAGTGGTTGGCCCCCGTCGTTACGATCTGCGTCGAATGGGTGGCCTCGCCCGTCGGGCCCGTCGTGCCGCCCGGATCGGGCAGGTGCTGGATCGCCGTGTCGACGTTCGAGACGATGTTGGTCTGGGAGACGGCGTTGATGCTGTAGAAGTCCCCCGTCACGTAAAGAACGTGCAGGGTCGCGGACTCGGCCTGGGGCAGGAGGGCCGCCAGCGCCGGATCGAGGTGATCCGCCTCCAGGCCGGCGAGGGCCGCGTGCTGCTCGGCGGACAGACTCTTAAAGGCCGTGGTGCCATAGTGGTCGAGGGCGGCGGAGTTCTCCAGCACGTTGTTACCGGTCACGATGGTCTGGCTCAGCGTATCCGCCCGGGCGGTGTAGGCCTTCACCACGGCATCGTTCAGGAGCACGTTGGTCTGCTGGATCATGTTGAAGGTGTGATAGTCGCCGCGCACCACGATGAGGTCGTAGCGCGAGCCGATCTCCTCCAGGGTGAACAGGTTGACCTGTGTGTTGGCCCCGGCGACGGCGGTGTAATAGGTGCCGAACGTGCCCTGCACCACGACGTCGTTGTCGGAGAGCATGTTGATCTGGGTGATGCTCTTCACGTCGTAGAAATCGCCCGTGATGACATTGACCTTCATGCGCGCGTCGGCAGAAAGGTGCGTCACCACCCCCGAATCGGTGTCGTGCTGGGTGAGTTTCGCCGCATTGCGAGTGAGATCGCCCCCGGTAACGAGGTCGATGACGCCGCTGCGCCCACCCACCGCGATGTCTACGATGTTGGCGAGGACATTGACCTGAACGACCGCCTGGGTGGTGAAGGCGTCGCCGCCGACGACCAGCGCGTGGTGCTGAGTGTGGTTGTCGAGGATGCCGGC